>Ga0070740_10000017_pt1 | contig 463017 bp, 446 predicted proteins | sample Coa_R2_FD_67286 | JGI IMG/M metagenome (GOLD analysis project Ga0070740, IMG submission 67286) | Surface soil microbial communities from Centralia Pennsylvania, which are recovering from an underground coalmine fire - Coalmine... | ecosystem: Environmental > Terrestrial > Soil > Unclassified ... | reverse complement strand
GCCATCGGCTTGGCTCGGAAGGTGGCCTTGCGGAGAGGTTCCCGAGTGGCCAAAGGGAGCAGACTGTAAATCTGCCGGCTTATGCCTTCGGAGGTTCGAATCCTCCCCTCTCCACCAAGAAATATTTGTCCGGAGAGCGGGAATAGCTCAGTTGGTAGAGCGCGAGCCTTCCAAGCTCGGGGTCGCGGGTTCGAGTCCCGTTTCCCGCTCCACTCAATGCTGAACCGCGAGGATTATCGACGAACGCGCAACAGCGGGCCCATGTAGCTCAGTCGGTAGAGCACTTCCTTGGTAAGGAAGAGGTCACGGGTTCGATTCCCGTCGTGGGCTTACAAACGAAAAAAAGTGCACGGGCAGGGTCCTGTGCCACGGATGAAGAAGTATCATGGCGGCAATCAGGGAAATAATTGGACTGGCGTGCGATGGTTGCAAGCGGCGCAACTACATGACGACGCGCAACAAAAAGAAGCAGACCGAGAAGTTCCAGATCAAGAAATTCTGTCCGAGCTGTCGCAGCCATACGCTGCACAAGGAAACCAAGATAAGCTAGAGACGGTCAGGCGCAGGGGCAGCCGCACGGCGAGGGTCAGTAGCTCCAATTGGCCAGAGCATCGGACTCCAAATCCGAGGGTTGCAGGTTCGAATCCTGCCTGACCCGCCATCCAGCGTCCCTTGTATGAGATTACGCAAATGGATAGTCTAAAAAGTTACCTCAACCAGGGCGTAAGCTTTATCCAGGAATCCTGGACCGAGCTTTCGAAGGTCCACTACCCCTCGCCCAAGGAGACCATGCAGGCGACGATTGTCGTCGTGGCTCTTTCGTTTGTGATGGCGCTGTGGCTGGGGCTGGTTGATTTGGGCGCGACGCGTATTGTGCGAGCGCTGCTGAGCTAAGCGACGGGATGGAATCAAAGAGATGCAGCACGGCGCGCAACAGGTTCCGTCCCCGAGTGAGCCCACTAGAATGACGCAAGATAGCTCCCGGTCCGACGGCATGAAGTGGTACGTGGTGCACACGTACTCGGGCTACGAGCACAAGGCCAAGGCCGCGCTCGAAGAGCGCGTGCGCGCCCTGCATATGGAACACAAAATCGGCAAGGTGCTGGTGCCGGTCGAGCGCGTGCAGGAACTGGGCAAGGGCGGACAGCGCAAAATCGCCTCGCGCAAGTTTTTCCCGGGTTACATCTTCGTGAACATGATCCTCGACGATGAAACCTGGCACGTTATCAAGAACACTCCGAAGATCACCGGCTTCGTCGGCCATTCAACCCATCCCCCCGAGGTCCCCGAATCCGAGGTCTTCGGCATCGAGCAACAGATGGAAGAGGGAGCGCTCAGGCCCAAGCCTAAAGTGCTCTTCGAAGTCGGAGAGTCGGTCAAGGTTGTCGACGGGCCATTCCAGGATTTCAACGGCACCGTCGAAGAGGTCAAGCCCGACAAAGGCAAGGTGCGCGTGCTGATTTCGATCTTCGGCCGCGCCACCCCGGTCGAACTCGACTTTGTGCAGGTGGAAAAGTCCTGACATCGCCTTTCGCCCGATGGTGAGAGGCTTTCGCGAACGAGCTTAAACAGTGGCTAAGAAAGTAGTCGGTCAGATCAAGCTGCAGATTCCGGCGGGTGCGGCGAACCCGTCGCCGCCGGTCGGCCCCGCGCTCGGCCAGCGCGGCGTCAATATCATGGAGTTCTGCAAGGCCTTCAACGCCCAGACGCAGAACATGCAGGGACTCGTCATCCCCGTGATCGTCACGGTCTACGCGGACCGATCGTTCACCTTCGTAACCAAGTCTCCGCCCGCTTCGATTCTGCTGCTCAAGGCCGCCGGAATCGAAAAGGGCAGCGCCACCCCGAACAAGAACAAGGTCGGCAAGGTGACGCGGGCGCAGGTCGAGGAGATCGCCAGGACCAAGCTCAAGGACCTGACCGCCGCCGATCTCGAAGCCGCAATCAACACGGTTGCCGGCACGGCGCGCTCGATGGGAATCGAAGTTCAGGATTAGGGGATCATCCGCGATGGCAGGCAAGAAATATCGCGAAGCGCAGAAAAAAATCGATCGCGAGCAGCGCTACCCGCTCGAAGAGGCGGTCCGCCTCGTGACCGAGAACAAGATCGCCAAATTCGATGAAACCGTCGAGATGGCGGTCCGCCTCGGCGTCGATCCGCGCCAGGCCGATCAAAACGTCCGTGGCACCGTCGTCCTTCCGCACGGAACCGGCAAGATCGCCCGCGTGCTGGTTATCGCCAAGGGCGAAAAGGAGCGCGAGGCCAAGGAGGCCGGCGCGGATTTCGTCGGTGGCGACGAGATTATCAAGCGCATCCAGGAAGAAGGATGGCTCGAATTCGATCGCGTGATCGCAACCCCCGACATGATGGCGCAGGTCGGACGGATCGGAAAAATTCTCGGTCCGCGCGGACTGATGCCCAATCCCAAGGTCGGGACGGTCACCTTCGACGTGGCCAAAGCGGTTTCGGAAGTGAAGGCCGGCAAGGTCGATTACCGCGTCGACAAGGCGGGAGTGGTGCACGCGCGAATCGGCAAGCTGAGTTTCGGCGAGCAGAAACTGCTCGACAATGCGCACGCGCTGCTGGCCGCGATCATCCGCGCCAAGCCCGCAAGCGCCAAGGGCAATTACATCAAGAGCGTGGCAGTGTCATCGACGATGGGCCCCGGAGTCCGGGTCGATACCGCTTCGGCAGCCAGGACGGTGGCCGCCGCCGCGTAACTTTCGCGCGCTGAGTCAGGGTCGGTTCAGATGAAGAAGGAAGAAAAAACCGCGCTGGTGGAAGATTTGCGAGCCCGCTTCGGCCGCGCAAACCTCGCACTGGTGTCTGAATACAAGGGTATGACCGCCGGCGAGTCCGCCGATATGCGCCGCAAGCTGCGCGCAGCGCGCGGCGAGATGCGGGTCGCGAAAAATACGCTCGTGCGCCGCGCGGTCGAAGGAACCAGTTACGCTCCGCTGGCCGACCAGCTCGGCGGCCCGGTCGGATTGATTCTGAGCTTCGAGGATCCGGTCGAAATCGCCAAAACCGTCGCCGGATTCAAAGATCTCGGCGACAAGTTCAAAATTCGCGGCGGCGTTTTGGGCGGAAAGCCCCTCAGCCCCGATGAGGTCCAGGCGCTCGCGACCTTGCCGCCCAAGGAAGTTGTGATGGCGCAGCTTCTGGGCCTCCTGCAGGCCCCGGCGACGCGCCTGGTCCGATTGCTCAATGAGCCGGGCTCGATGCTGGCGCGGGCGATCGACGCGATTGGCAAGAAGAACGGCGCCGGCGCCGAGGCGGCGCCGGCCGGCAGATAAACGGCAACGCTCAAGGAACAAGAGATGATTTCGGGGCGCTCCCACATCCGCCCCCGGAAGCGACGATAAGGAGAAACCTACGATGTCAGAAGGACAGCTCAGCCGCGATCAGGTGAAAGACTACCTGAAGAATCTTTCCCTGATGGAAGCGGCTGCCCTGGTAAAGGAACTCGAGCAGGAGCTCGGCGTGTCTGCCGCCGCCCCGGTGGCGGTAGCGGCCGGACCCGCTGCCGCGGGCGCCGCGGCCGCTGCCCCGGCAGCCGAGAAGGACGAGTTCACGGTCATGTTGACGGGCGCGGGCGACAAGAAGATTCAGGTGATCAAGGTGGTGCGAGAAATCACGGGCCTGGGTCTCAAAGAGGCCAAGGATCTGGTCGATGGCGCACCGAAGCCGGTGAAGGAAGGCGTGAGTAAGGCGGAGGCCGAAGACCTCAAGAAGAAACTGGAAGAGGCCGGCGGCACTGTGGAGCTCAAGTAGGAGCAACAGGCTTTTTGCGACACGACTACCGGTCGGAAAATCTCCGGTTTTCGCGCGGCGATGGGCCCGCGCGGGGGGAGATTTCAGACGGCTTTTTCGGCGATGCCGTGGGCGCGGGGAATACCCTTGCGCCTTCGGCTTTTAACGCTTCGCGCGTCCGCGTCAGTGGCGCGCACAGGGCGGAGTAAGTAATGGCTCAGCAGTCGCAGGTAACGAGCAATCTTCGCGTGCGCCGTTCGTTCGGCAAAATCAAGAAGATCATCGATATTCCGAATCTGATCGAGATTCAGAAGCGATCGTACGACGAGTTCCTGCAGCACGGGGTGCCGGCGGACCAGCGCCAGGAAGTCGGATTGCAGGCGGTGTTCAAGTCGGTCTTCCCGATCAAGGATTTCAACGAAACCGCCTCGCTTGAATTCGTCAGCTACGAGCTGGGCGAGCCCAAGTACGACGTCGAGGAATGCCATCAGCGCGGGATGACTTTTGCCGCGCCCGTCAAGGTCAAGATTCAGCTCGTCATCTGGGACGTCGAGCAGGGACGCCGTTCGATCAAGAACGTGAAGGAACAGGAGGTTTACTTCGGCGAGATTCCGCTGATGACGCCGAACGGAACCTTCATGGTCAACGGCACCGAGCGCGTAATCGTCTCCCAGCTCCATCGATCGCCCGGCGTGTTCTTCGAGCACGACAAGGGACGCACGCATTCCAGCGGCAAGCTCCTCTACTCCGCGCGCATCATCCCGTATCGCGGAAGCTGGATCGATTTCGAGTTCGACCCGCGCGACGTGCTGTACGTGCGGATCGATCGGCGGCGCAAGTTTCCGGCCACCGTCCTGCTGCGCGCGCTCGGGATGACGACCGAGGACCTGCTCAACTACTTCTACAAGAAGGATGTCATCGTCCTCGACGGCGCGCGCTACGCCAAACAGTTCATCCCGGACCAGATTCTGGGACAGCGCGTCAGCCGCGACGTGAAGGATCCCAAAAGCGGCGAAGTGCTGGCGCGCGAGGGCCGCAAGTTCAACAAGGCGATCGTCCGCCAGATGGAAGCGGCGAAGATCTCCGAGGTCCCAATCGCGCCCGAGGAAGTCATCGGCCGCGTGTCGGCTCACGACGTCGTCAATCCCGACACCGGCGAGGTCCTCGTGCAGTGCAACGAGGAGCTCAGCGAGGAGACCATCGAGAAGCTCAAGGCGGCGGGCGTCAAAAAGATCGAGGTGCTGTTCACCGAGGATCAGCCCGGCGGCGGCCCGCTGCGGCTTACACTCGCGCAGGACAAACTCGGCTCTCCGCAGGAAGCGATCATCGAAATCTACCGGCGGCTTCGTCCCGGCGATCCGCCGACCGTCGAGACGGCGACCACTTTCTTCAACAATCTGTTCTTCAACCCCGAGCGCTACGATCTGTCCCGCGTCGGGCGGCTCAAGCTTAACCACAAGCTCAAGCTCGACGTGCCCCTCGAACAAGGCACCCTGCGCCGCGAGGACATCCTGGAGGTCGTTCGCTACCTGGTCGATCTGAAAAACGGCATCGGGCAGGTCGATGACATCGACCATCTGGGCAACCGGCGCGTGCGCGCGGTCGGCGAGCTGGTCGAGAACCAGTTCCGCATCGGCCTGGTCCGGATGGAGCGGGCGATCAAGGAGCGGATGAGCCTGCAGGATATCGAGACGCTGATGCCGCAGGAGTTGGTGAACTACAAACCGGCAAGCGCGGTTATCAAGGAGTTTTTCGGCTCCTCGCAGCTCTCGCAGTTCATGGACCAGACCAACCCATTGTCGGAAATCGCGCACAAGCGGCGGCTTTCCGCGCTGGGTCCCGGCGGACTCACCCGCGAACGCGCCGGATTCGAGGTCCGCGACGTTCATCCGACCCACTACGGCCGCGTCTGCCCGATCGAGACGCCGGAAGGCCCGAATATCGGACTTATCGCGGCGCTCTCGACCTATGCCAGGGTCAACGATTTTGGCTTTATCGAGACGCCGTATCGCGAGGTCGAAAACAGCCGGGTCACCGATCGAATCGTTTACCTGTCGGCGCTGGACGAAGAGGAAAAGACGATCGCGCAGGCCAACGCGCCGATTGACGCGCACGGCCGCTTCACCAGCGAGTTCGTGTCGGCGCGAATCGGCGGCGAGTTCACCGTGGTCCGCGCCGAAGACGTGCAGTACATGGACGTGTCGCCCAACCAGCTCGTCTCCGTGGCCGCGTCGCTGATTCCGTTCCTTGAAAACGACGATGCGAACCGCGCGCTGATGGGATCGAACATGCAGCGCCAAGCGGTGCCGCTGCTCAAGACCGACGCGCCGCTGGTCGGCACCGGCCTCGAAAAGACGGTCGGCCGCGATTCGGGCGTCACGGTGGTGGCGCGCCGCGACGGCACGGTCGAGAGCGTGGATGCGGAACGGATCGTGGTTCGGGCCGAGAAGCTGGCGCGCGACGGACATGATCCCGGCGTCGATATCTACAACTTGATCAAGTACCAGCGCTCCAACCAGAACACCTGCATCAACCAGCGCCCGATCGTGGTGAAGGGCGAGAAAGTCAAGGCCGGCGACGTGCTCGCCGACGGCCCATCGACCGACATGGGCGAGCTTGCCCTGGGACGCAACGTGCTCGTCGCGTTCATGCCGTGGGGCGGCTACAACTTCGAGGATTCGATCCTGATCTCCGAGCGCGTGGTCAAGGAAGACCTGTTCACCTCGGTGCATATCGAGGAGTTCGAATGCATCGCGCGCGACACCAAGCTCGGGCCCGAGGAAATTACGCGCGATATTCCGAATGTCGGCGAAGAGGCGCTCAAGGATCTCGATACCAGCGGCATCATCCGGATCGGCGCGGAAGTGCGTCCGGGCGATATCCTGGTCGGCAAGATCACGCCCAAGGGTGAAACGCAGCTTTCGCCCGAAGAAAAGCTGCTGCGCGCGATCTTCGGCGAAAAGGCGGGCGAGGTGCGCGACACCAGCCTGCGCGTTCCGCCCGGCGTGGTCGGCACCGTGATCGACGCGCGCGTGTTCTCGCGCCGCGGCGTCGCCAAGGACGATCGCACCCAGGAGATCGAAACCCTCGAGGCGGAGCGGCTCAAGCAGGACGAAGCCGAGGAAATCCGCATCATCCGGCAGGAAACCCTGCGCAAGCTCAAGCGCGCTCTGGGCGGCAAGAAGCTCGCGGCGCGCGTGATGTCGGATGACCCCGAGAACCGCCATCAGATTCTCGCCAAGGGCGACGTGCTCGATCCCGATCAGCTCGAAGAGCTGCCGCCATCGCTGTGGGGACAGCTCAGGGTCGAGAATGAAACCGCCCAGGCGGAAGCGTCGCAAGCGATCGCCGCGATGAATGTGAACGTCGAAACGGTGCGGCAGCACTACGGTAACAAGATCGAGCGCCTGAAGGCCGGCGATGAACTCGCGCCGGGCGTGATCAAGATGATCAAGGTGTTCGTCGCCATCAAGCATCGCCTCCAGGTGGGCGACAAGATGGCCGGACGCCACGGCAACAAGGGCGTCCTCTCCCGCATCCTGCCCGAAGAGGACATGCCGCGGCTGGCGGACGGCACTCCGGTCGATATCGTGCTGAACCCGCTCGGCGTGCCGTCGCGCATGAACGTGGGACAGATCCTGGAGACGCATCTGGGATGGGCCGCGCGGGAGCTCGGGCGGCGGATCGAGCAGGATCTCCGCTCCAGCGTGTCGGTCGCGCAGCTCAAGCGGCATATCAAGGAGGCCTATCCCGACCGCGACATCCACGAGTTCATCGACAACCTTTCCGACGGCGACGTATATCGCTTCGCGGCGAAGGCCGCGGCCGGAATTCATGTGGCGTCGCCGGTTTTCGACGGCGCGCGCGAAGAAGAGATCTTCCAGATGCTCACGCGGGCGGGACTGCCCGAGCAGGGCCAGTGCAAGCTCTACGACGGGCGCACCGGGCTCGAGTTCGAGCAGCCGGTGACCGTGGGCGTGATGTACATGATGAAGCTGCACCATCTGGTGGAAGACAAGATTCACGCGCGCTCGACCGGCCCGTACAGCCTGGTCACGCAGCAGCCGCTCGGCGGAAAGGCGCAGTTCGGAGGCCAGCGGCTCGGAGAAATGGAAGTCTGGGCGCTGAAGGCATACGGCGCCGCCTACACGCTGCAGGAGATGCTCACCGTCAAGTCGGACGACGTGGCGGGGCGGACCCGGATGTACGAAGCGATTGTGAAAGGCGAGAACACACTCGAGCCAGGATTGCCCGAGTCGTTCAACGTTATGGTCAAGGAGCTCCAATCGCTGTGTCTCAACATGGAGCTGCTTGAAGAGCCTGAGCGAGCCTAGGGAGCGAAGGCAAGGGAGCATCGAGGGATGGAAGATCTCTTTGGCGTATTTGAGAAGCCCAAGAATCCGCTTGCGTTCAACGCGATAAGGATTTCGATCGCGTCGCCGGAGATGATCCGGTCGTGGTCCCACGGCGAAGTAAAGAAGCCCGAGACCATCAACTACCGGACCTTCAAGCCGGAACGCGACGGGCTGTTTTGCGCGAAAATTTTCGGCCCGACCAAGGACTACGAGTGTAACTGCGGCAAGTACAAGCGCATGCGCCATCGCGGCGTCGTGTGCGAAAAGTGCGGCGTCGAGGTTATCCAGTCCAAGGTGCGCCGCGAACGGATGGGCCATATCGACCTGGCGGCGCCGGTCGCCCACATCTGGTTTCTGCGATCGCTCCCCTCGCGAATCGGCACCCTGCTCGACATGACCCTCAAAGAGCTCGAAAAGGTCCTGTACTTCGAGTGCTACGTCGTCACCGATCCGGGCGAGACGCCGCTGCAGGCCAAGGAGCTTCTGACCGAACGCAAGTACCGCGAAGCGCGCGAACAGTACGGCGACAGCTTCAAGGCCGACATGGGCGCGGAAGCTATCCGCTCGCTGCTGTCGCAGCTCGAACTCGACAAGCTCGCCGAAGAGCTGCGCGCCGAGATGAAGGCGACCAGCTCCGAGGCGCGGCGCAAGAAGGTGGCCAAGCGCCTCAAGGTGGTCAACGCGTTTCGCGATTCAGGCAACAAGCCCGAATGGATGATACTGACGATCCTGCCGGTGATTCCGCCCGACCTGCGCCCGCTGGTTCCGCTGGACGGCGGCCGGTTCGCGACCTCCGATCTCAACGACCTCTATCGCCGCGTCATCAACCGCAACAACCGCCTCAAGCGGCTCATCGAGCTCAACGCCCCCGATATCATCATCCGCAACGAGAAGCGGATGCTGCAGGAGGCGGTGGATGCGCTGTTTGACAACGGGCGGCGCGGCCGCGCGATCACCGGACCTTCCAAGCGGCCGTTGAAGTCGCTGTCCGACATGCTCAAGGGCAAGTCGGGACGCTTTCGGCAGAACCTGCTCGGCAAGCGGGTCGATTACTCGGGCCGCTCGGTCATCGTGGTCGGCCCCGAGCTGCGGCTGCATCAGTGCGGCCTTCCCAAGAAGATGGCGCTCGAGCTGTTCAAGCCCTTCATCTACAACAAGCTCGAAGAAAAGGGCTACGTCACGACCATCAAGAGCGCCAAGAAGATGGTCGAAAAAGAGGGCAAGGATGTCTGGGATATCCTCGACGAGGTCATCCGCGAGCATCCCGTGCTCCTCAACCGCGCCCCGACCCTCCATCGACTCGGCATCCAGGCCTTCGAGCCGGTGCTGATCGAAGGCAAGGCCATCCAGCTTCATCCGCTGGTCTGCGTCGCGTACAACGCCGACTTCGACGGCGACCAGATGGCGGTGCATGTGCCGCTGTCGATCGAGGCGCAGGTCGAATCGCGCGCGCTCATGATGTCCACCAACAACATCCTGTCGCCGGCCTCGGGCAAACCGATCATCGTGCCGACCCAGGACATGGTGCTGGGCCTTTACTACATGACGCGCGAACGCCCGCTCGCCAAAGGCGAGGGCAAGTTCTTCGCCAGCCCCGAGGAAGTGCGCATCGCGTACGACCACGGCGAGGTGGATCTGCACGCGCGCATCACCGTCCGGATGGCGCCGGCTGCGGCCGACGTGGCGGGAGGTGACGGCCGCGCGAAGGTAGCCAGGACGGCGCCCGCGCACGAGCGGGTTGAAACCACGGTGGGCCGGGTGCTGCTGTACGAGATCGTTCCGCCCGAAGTCCCGTTCGCCGAGGTCAACAAGACTCTCAAGAAGAAGGAACTGGGCAATCTGATCGACGTTGTTTACCGGCGCGCCGGCAACAAGGCCACTGTCATTTTCGCCGACAAGCTCAAGGACGTGGGCTTCGAGTTCGCCACCCGGGCCGGAATCTCGATCTCGATCAAGGACATGGTGATCCCGGCCAAAAAGGCGCAGCTTCTCGAAGACGCGCAAAAGCAGGTCGGCGATATCCAGAAACAGTACAACAACGGCGTTATCACCGACGGCGAGCGGTACAACAAGGTCGTCGATATCTGGGCCGAGGTTCAGGACGAAATCGGCAGCGCCGTCATCAAGGGCCTCTCGACCCAGGTGTTCGGCAAGGACAAGGAAGGCAAGGAAGTGTCGGGTCCGTCATTCAACCCGATCTTCATCATGGCCGACTCGGGCGCCCGCGGATCCGAACAGCAGATTCGCCAGCTTGCGGGCTTGCGCGGACTGATGGCGAAGCCGTCGGGCGAAATTATCGAAACCCCGATTACCGCCAACTTCCGCGAAGGACTCACGGTCGGAGAATACTTCACCTCGACCCACGGCGCGCGCAAGGGACTGGCCGACACCGCCCTCAAGACCGCCAACTCGGGCTATCTCACGCGGCGGCTGGTCGATGTGGCCCAGGATTCGATTATCACCGAGGAAGACTGCGGCACTCTCGACGGCATCGAGATGACGCCGCTGGTGGAAGGCGGCGAGGTCATCGAGGCGCTCGGCGACCGCGTGCTCGGACGCGTGGCGCTGGAAGACGTGCATGACCCGTTCACCAGCGAAGTGCTGGTGCGCGCCAACGAGATGATCGACGAGGACAAGGTCAAGCAGATCGAGGACGCGGGCATCGAAAGGATCAAGATCCGTTCGGTGCTGACCTGCCAGTCGCGGCGCGGAGTGTGCGTGCGATGCTACGGGCGCGATCTCGGCCGCGGCCATCTGGTCGATCTCGGAGAGGCGATCGGAATCATCGCCGCGCAGTCGATCGGCGAGCCCGGCACGCAGCTCACGATGCGCACCTTCCATATCGGCGGTACCGCCAGCCGGCGCGCCGAGCAGACTACTCTGGAAGCGCGCACTGAAGGCGTTGTGCGGCTGCACAACGTGAACACCGTGCCCGGGCGCGACGGTACTCTAATCGTGATGACGCGGCATGGAGAAGTGGTCGTCGCCGCCCAGGTCAAGGGCGAGGACGGACATGTCCGCGAGCGCGAGCGCGAACGCTACCCGCTTGTGTACGGCGCCAAGCTGCGCAAGTCAGAAGGCGAGCACGTCAAGGCGGGCGAGCTGATCGCCGAATGGGATCCCTACACGACACCGATCATCACCGAAGTCGACGGCGTGGTGAAGTTCGGCGACATCATCGAAGGCAAGACGATGGAGGAGCGGGTCGATGAGCGAACCGGCGCGCGCTCCAACGTTATCGTCGAGTTCAAGGATCTCGACGTCCGCCCCCGCATCTCGATCAAGGACGCGGCCGGCAAGACCGCGAAGATTCCCGGAAGCAACCTGTACGCTCGCTACTTCCTGCCGGTCGGAGCCTATATCAACGTGACCGAAGGCACGGAAGTGAAGGCGGGCGACGTTATCGCGAAAATCCCGCGCGAGACCACCAAGACCAAGGACATCACCGGCGGTCTGCCGCGCGTGGCCGAGCTGTTCGAGGCGCGCAAGCCGAAAGAGTTCGCGGTCATTTCCGAAATCGACGGGCAGGTCTCATTCGGCAAAGACACCAAGGGCAAGCGCAAGCTGATCGTTACGCCCGAGGTGGGCGAGCCGCGCGAGTATCTGATTCCCAAGGGCAAGCACATCGGCGTGCACGAAGGCGACATGATCAAGGCCGGCGAGCCGCTGATGGAGGGATCGTCGAACCCGCACGACATCCTGACGATTCTCGGCGAAAAGGCGCTGGCGAAATACCTGGTGGACGAAATCCAGGAGATTTACCGGCTCCAGGGCGTGCGCATCAACGACAAGCATATCGAAGCGATCGTGCGCCAGATGCTGAGACGGGTCAGGATCAAGGAAGTCGGAGACACCGATTTTCTGGTCGGAGACCAGGTCGAGAAATGGCGCTTTGACGAAGAGAACGCCCGGGTGCTCGAGAAGGGCGGAGAGCCGGCCATCGCCGAACCGCTCCTGCTCGGCATCACCAAGGCCTCTCTGTCCACGGAGAGCTTCATCTCGGCGGCGTCGTTCCAGGAGACCACCAGAGTGCTGACCGAGGCGGCCATCAACGGCAAGGTCGATCGGCTGATCGGACTCAAGGAAAACGTGATTATGGGACGCCTGATTCCGGCCGGAACCGGCTTGTCCTCCTACAACCGGATGGAAGTGAAGGTTGAGGGCGGGGCGGAGGCCGAAGAGCTGGAAAAGGCGGGCCTCGAGGGGGCTGCGGCACCCGCCGGAGATTGACACGCACTAAGCCCGCGCGTACATAATTGTATTTCCCCCAAGGGCACTTCCCGCCCTTGGGGGGTTTGTTTGAACACCGCGTTACCTGCCTGACGCAAACCCGGGAAAAACTGCGGCGCGAAGCGTGCACCGCAAGTTTTCCGAGTGAAAGCGCAGGGCCGACGAGCGCGGTGATGAAGGAACCGAAGAGAGCAACGAACGGAGCTGACTTTGCCGTCGATTAACCAGCTTATCCGCCAGGCGCGCGTCAAGAAACGCTTCAAGATCAAGGCGCGCGCGTTGCAAGGATCGCCGCAGAAGCGCGGCGTGTGCACGCAGGTGAAGACCACCACGCCCAAGAAGCCGAACTCCGCCCTGCGCAAGGTGGCGCGTGTGCGGCTGTCGAACGGAATCGAGGTCAATACCTATATTCCTGGCGTGGGCCACAACCTGCAGGAGCACTCGGTGGTGCTTATCCGCGGAGGCCGCGTGCGCGACCTTCCCGGGGTCCGCTACCACGTAATCCGCGGAACGCTGGATTCAATCGGCGTGCAGGAGCGGCGCAAGGGACGCTCCAAATACGGCTCGAAGAAGCCGAAGTAAGGGTTTATGTCGCGCAAGGGACAAGCACGCGTCCGCGAAGTAATGCCGGACCCCAAATTCCACGATCGCACGGTCGCCAAGTTCGTGAACGTGGTGATGGAACGCGGCAAGAAGTCGGTCGCGGAGCAAATCTTTTACGGCGCGCTCGACCTGGTGGCCGAGCGGGCCAAGGAAGACGGACTGGCCGTTTTCAAGAAGGCGCTCGATAACGTCCGCCCCTCGGTCGAGGTGCGTTCCCGCCGGGTCGGCGGCGCCAACTACCAGGTCCCCGTCGAGGTGCGCCCCGTACGGCGCAACTCGCTGGCGATGCGATGGCTGGTGACGGCGGCGCGCGGGCGCGGCGAGAAATCGATGGAAGAGCGGCTGGCGGCCGAGATTTTGGAAGCGGCGGCGAATCGCGGCGGCGCGGTCAAGAAACGCGAAGACACTCACCGGATGGCGGATGCCAACAGGGCGTTCGCGCACTACCGCTGGTAATCAACGAGTTTTGAGTAAATGGCTCGTACCACACCAATAGAACGGGTGCGCAATATCGGCATCATGGCCCACATCGATGCCGGCAAGACCACCACCACCGAGCGGGTGCTCTTCTACACCGGCATCAACTACAAGATCGGCGAGGTGCACGAAGGCACCGCGACGATGGACTGGATGGTGCAGGAGCAGGAACGCGGCATCACCATCACCTCCGCCGCCACCACCTGCTTCTGGCGCGATTGCCGCATCAATATCATCGACACCCCCGGCCACGTCGACTTCACGATCGAGGTCGAACGATCACTGCGCGTGCTGGATGGCGCGGTGGCGGTGTTCTGCGCGGTCGGAGGCGTGGAACCGCAATCCGAAACCGTATGGCGGCAGGCCGACAAGTATCGCGTGCCGCGCATCGCGTTCATCAACAAGATGGACCGGGTCGGCGCGGATTTCGAGCGCGTGGTCGAAGAGATGCGCGAGAAGCTGAAGGCGACGCCGCTCCTGATCCAGCTTCCGATCGGCGCCGAAGACAAATTCACCGGCGTGATCGATCTGATCAATCAGCGCGCGCTGGTCTGGGACGAAGACCGCCTCGGCGCCAATTACAAGGTCGAGGAGATACCGGCTGAACTCAAGGAAAAGGCGGCCGGCTATCGCGACAAGATGATCGAGACGCTCGCCGACCACGACGAGCATCTGATGGAGCTGTACCTCGAAGGCAAGTCGCCCGAGCCTGAAAAAATCCAGGCGGCGATTCGCGCCGCGACCCTCAAGATGGCGATAACGCCGGTGCTGGTCGGATCGGCGTTTCGCAACAAGGGCGTGCAGCCGATGCTGGATGCGGTCGTGGATTATCTGCCGTCGCCGCTGGACCTTCCGCCGGTCAAGGGAATGGTGGATGGCAAGGAGCAGGAGCGTCCGCCGCGCGACGACGCGCCGTTCAGCGCGCTCGCTTTCAAGATCATGACCGATCCGTACATCGGAACCCTGACGTTTATCCGCGTGTACTCGGGCCGGCTCGAAAGCGGCGCTTCAGTGTTCAACTCGACCAGGGGCCGCCGCGAGCGAATCGGCCGGCTGGTCAAGATGCACGCGAACAAGCGCGAGGAGATCTCCGAGGTGTACGCCGGCGATATCTGCGCCGTCGGACTTCGCGACACGACCACCGGCGATACGCTGTGCGACCCGGGCCATCCGATCATTCTGGAATCGATCGAGTTTCCCGAACCGGTCATCCAGATCGCGATCGAGCCCAAGACCAAGGCCGACCAGGAAAAGCTTTCCGAGGCGCTCCAGAAGCTGGCGAAGGAAGATCCCTCGTTCCGCGTGAGCGTTAACAAGGAAACCGCGCAAACGCTGATCGCCGGGATGGGCGAGCTGCATCTGGAGATTATCGTCGACCGGATGCTGCGCGAGTTCAAGGTCGATGCGAACGTGGGCAAGCCGCAGGTGGCCTACCGCGAGACCATCCGCCGCGCATCCGAAGCCGAAGGCCGCTTCGTGCGCCAGACCGGCGGCCACGGCCAGTTCGGCGTCGTCGATCTCCGGATCGAACCGATGGAGAAGGGCGGCGGCTTCGAGTTCGTCGACGGCACCAAGGGCGGCTCGATCCCGCGCAACTTCATCCCGTCGGTCGAAGACGGCGTGAAGGAAGCGATGGAGAACGGGGTGCTGGCGGGATATCCGATGGTGGATATTCGGGCGACCGTTACGGACGGGAAATATCACGAAGTCGATTCGTCGGAAATCGCGTTCCGCATCGCGGGTTCGATGGCCTTCAAGGAGGCATGCGAGAAGGCCGATCCGATCCTGCTGGAGCCGGTGATGGATGTGGAAGTGGTGACGCCGCAGGAATTCATGGGCGACGTGATCGGCGACCTCAACTCGCGGCGCGGAAAGATCCTGGACATGGAAAGCCGCGCCGGCGCCCAGGTGATCGAGGCGCGCGTTCCGCTGGCCAACATGTTCGGATATGCGACAAGACTGCGTTCGATGACGCAGGGACGCGCCAACTACACGATGCAGTTCGGGGCATACGAACCCGTGCCGCAGAACATTTTCGAGGAACTTACCGCGCGCAATACCGAAAGCGAGCAGACTCGCGCGCGCGCCTGAATATTGCAAGGAAAGATACCGGCCTAATTTCGGAGGAAAGACCATGGGCAAGGCTAAATTTGAGCGAACCAAGCCGCACGCGAACGTCGGCACGATCGGCCATATCGACCACGGCAAGACGACTCTCACCGCGGCGATTACCAAGGTGCTGGCCGCGCGCAAGCTTGCCCAGTTCACCGCCTTCGACCAGATCGACAAGGCTCCCGAGGAGCGCGAGCGCGGCATCACGATCGCAATCGCGCACGTCGAGTACGAAACCACCAAGCGCCACTACGCGCACGTCGATTGCCCGGGCCACGCCGACTACATCAAGAACATGATCACCGGCGCGGCGCAGATGGACGGCGCGATCCTCGTGGTCGGGGCCAATGACGGCCCGATGCCGCAGACCCGCGAGCATATCCTCCTCGCCCGCCAGGTCGGAGTCCCCGCGATCGTCGTGTTCATGAACAAGGTGGACATGGTCGACGATCCCGAGCTGCTCGATCTGGTCGAGCTCGAAGTGCGCGACCTGCTCAAGCGCTACGATTTCCCGGGCGACGACGCCAAGGTTATCCGCGGCAGCGCCCTCAAGGCGCTCGATTGCGGATGCGGCAAGGACGATTGCCCGAACTGCAAGCCGATCCTCGAACTGATGGACGCGGTCGACAGCTACATCCCGCAGCCCCAGCGCGAAGTCGACAAGCCCTTCCTGATGCCGGTCGAGGACGTGTTCTCGATTTCCGGACGCGGCACGGTCGTCACCGGACGCGTCGACCGCGGCAAGGTGAAGGTCGGCGACGAAGTCGAAATCGTCGGCTTCCGCGACACGCAGAAGACCGTGGTCACGGGCGTCGAGATGTTCCGCAAGCTGCTCGATGAAGGGCAGGCCGGCGACAATATCGGCGTGCTGCTGCGCGGCATCAAGCGCGAGGAAGTGGAACGCGGCCAGGTGCTCGCGGCTCCGGGGTCGATTACGCCGCACACCAGGTTCGAGGGCTCGGTTTATGTCCTTACCAAGGAAGAAGGCGGACGCCATACCCCGTTCTTCAACGGCTATCGCCCGCAGTTCTACTTCCGGACCACCGACGTCACCGGAGTCCTCACCCTGCCCGAGGGGACCGAGATGGCGATGCCGGGCGACAACATCAATATCAAGGGCGAACTGATCACGCCGGTCGCGATGGACGAGGGGCTGCGCTTCTCGATTCGCGAGGGCGGCCGCACCGTCGGCTCGGGCGTGGTCACCAAGATTGAAAAGTAGGAGCGAACGGAAGCGGGGCGCTTGATTATCGGGCGCGGCATTCAGGATGAACGACAAGATACGCATACGTCTCAAGGCGTACGACTACCGCCTGCTCGATCAGTCGGTGCGCGAGATCGTCGATACCATTCGGCGCACGGGCGGCCGGGTGGCGGGACCGATTCCGCTGCCCACCCGGGTCGAGCGCTTCACCGTCAACCGTTCTCCGCACGTTGACAAAAAGTCGCGCGAGCATTTCGAGATTCGCACGCACAAGCGGCTGCTCGACGTGCTGGAGCCGACTCAACAGACAATCGACGCGCTCGGCAAGCTCGATCTTGCCGCCGGCGTGGACGTGGAAATCAAGCTCGAGTAGGACCGATGCTTAGCGGACTTATCGGCAGAAAGCTCGGGATGACGCAGGTGGCGGACGCGCAGGGTCGCGTGCGCGCGGTGACCGTCGTCCAGGTCGGCCCGTGCACCGTCACCCAGCTCAAAACCGCTCCCACCGACGGCTACGACGCCGTGCAGGTGACCTGGGGCAGGAAAAAACTGAGCCGTGTCACCTCCGCCGAGCGCGGGCATTTCAAAAAGGCCAACGTCGCTCCCGGCGCCAGGACCGTCGAATTCCGAAAGCTTGGCGATGGCGAGCTTGCGCTCGGCCAGGCGATCGCGGTCGGCGACGTGTTCAAGGCGGGCGAGCAGGTCGATGTGCAGGGCGTTTCGAAGGGGCACGGCTATGCCGGAGTCATCAAGCGCCATCACTTCGCCGGCTTCCCCGGCACCCATGGCACCCACGAGTACTTCCGCCACGGCGGATCGATCGGTAACCGGTCGTTCCCCGGCCGCGTGCGCAAGGGGCTGCGGATGGCGGGGCAGATGGGTAACGAAACCGTGACGGTGCTGAATCTCGAAATCGTGGAAATTCTCTCCGAAGACAACGCGATTGCGGTGGCGGGCGCGGTGCCCGGACCGGATGGCGCGATGGTTATCGTGAAGCACGCGGCGCGGCCGCGGCGCAAAGCTAACGTGGTGGCGGTCAATGCCTGAGCAGAACGCGCAATTGGCTCCGGTAAAGCTCCCTCTCTACTCATCGGCCCAGGAACGGGCCGGCGAGGCGGAGTTCGCGGGAGCGGTGTTTGGCCGCGACGGCGACGGCAGCCTTCTGCACGACGCGGTGCGAATGCAGCTTGCCAACCGCCGATCCGGAACCGCGGCGACCAAAACCCGGGGACTTATCTCGGGCGGCGGCCGCAAGCCCTGGCGGCAAAAAGGGACGGGACGGGCCCGCGCGGGATCCACCCGATCGCCGCTATGGCGGCATGGCGGCACGATCTTCGGGCCGCAGCCGCGCGACTACTCGTACCAGATTCCAAAAAAGGCGTGGCGCCGCGCACTCTGCCTCGCGCTGTCGGCCCGCGCGCGCGAAGGCAAGGTCTTCGTGGTCGAATCTCTCGCCCTGCCGGAACCCAGGACAAAGCTTGCGAAAGCCGCGCTGGAAAAGCTCGGCGTAAAGCATGCCCTCGTGGTGCTGGGGGAAAACGACGCTCAGTTCCAGCGCGCCGCCCGCAACCTTGCCAGTCACAAGGTTCTGCTCGCGGCCGGGCTGAATGTTTACGACGTGCTTAACTATGACGAGCTCGTGATGACCGAGGCGACGGCGCGCGAAATCGAAAAGCGCCTGGCGGGAGATGCCCGATGAATCTCGAAGCCGTAATCGTTTCCCCGGTCATCACCGAAAAAGGCACCCTGGCGGGTGAGAAGTCCAACCAGGTCGTGTTTCGCGTCCGGTCCGAAGCGAGCAAGGACCTGGTGCGCGAAGCGGTCGAGAAGCTCTTCAAGGTGACGGTGCTTAAAGTTCGCACTTCCAATTTCATGGGCAAAGAGCGGCGGCGCGGAGTCATTCGCGGCCGCAAGGCGGATTGGAAAAAAGCCTACGTCACGCTCAAGGAAGGCGACCGGATCGAGTTTTTTGAGGGAGTTTAGCGGAGCGCAACTGACATGGCGGTAATCCAACTGAATCCGCGCACCCCCGGCCAGCGGTTCATGCAGGTGGCCGATTTTTCCGGCCTTTCCAAGAAGGAGCCGGAGAAGGCCCTGCTCGAACCGGTCAAGCGATCGGGCGGCCGCAACAATCTGGGCCGGATGACTACGCGTCATCGCGGAGGCGGACATAAGCGGCGCCTGCGGCTTATCGATTTCAAGCGCACCCGCGACGGTGTTCCGGCCCGCGTGGCCGCCCTTGAATACGATCCGAACCGATCCGCGAATATCGCGCTGCTGCATTATGCCGACGGCGTCAAGTCGTACATCCTGGCGCCCGAGGGGCTCAAGGTCGGCGACAAGGTCGAGTCGGGCGAGCAGGCCGACATCAAGCCCGGCAACGCGCTCAAGCTGCGCCATATTCCGGTCGGCACCATCGTGCACGCGATCGAGATGAAGCCCGGAGCCGGCGCGAAGCTCGCGCGCGGAGCCGGATCGCAGGCGCAGTTGATGGCGAAAGAGGGAAAGTTCGCGCTGCTCAAGCTGCCCTCTGGCGAGCAGCGGATGGTGCTGGCGGATTGCCGCGCGACGATCGGCCAGGTCGGCAACCTCGACCACGAAAATATTTCGATTGGCAAGGCGGGACGTTCGCGATGGCTCGGCAAGCGCGGTCACGTGCGGGGAATCGCGATGAACCCGGTTGACCATCCGCATGGCGGCGGCGAAGGACGCTCGAAGGGCAACCATCCGCAGTCGCCGTGGGGGATGCCGACGAAGGGATACAAGACGCGCGGCAAGAAGCCGTCGGATCAATATATCGTGAGCCGGCGGCCGCGCGGAAAGCACTAAAGCGGGAAGCATTAAAGGAAGATGCGATCGCTCAAGAAAGGCCCGTTCCTCGACGGGCATTTGAAGAAAAAGGTCGAAGCGGCCTCCGCGGCGGGCGACAAGCGGATCATCAAGACCTGGTCGCGCCGCTCGATGATCGTGCCCGACATGATCGGGCTTACGTTCGCGGTGCACAACGGCCATAAGTTCGTGCCGGTGTACTGCACCGAGAACATGGTGGGCCACAAGCTCGGAGAGTTCTCTCCGACCCGGACCTTCCACGGCCATTCGGGCGACCGCAAGGCCGAGGTGAAGAGCTCGGCGCCGGCGGCTCCGAAAGCGTAGGCACGACGACGATGGAAATGTTATCGCGAAGCCGCTACATCCGCATCTCGCCGCAAAAGCTGCGGCTAGTCTGCAATCTGGTGGTCGGCAAGCCGGTCGGACAGGCGCTGTCTATTCTGGAATTCACCCCCAAGAAGGGCGCGCGCTTCGTCGCCAAGACGCTGCTTGCGGCGGTGGCTAACGCGCGCGACCAGCAGAACGTGGACGAAGACAAGCTTTACGTGAAGCGGGCGATTGCGGATGCGGGGCCGACCTGGAAACGATCGCTGCCGCGCGCGCATATGCACGCAACGCCGATTCTCAAGCGCACCAGCCACCTTACCGTGGTGGTGGACGAACGCGCAGCCTGAGGCATCTATGGGTCAGAAATCACATCCGCGCGGGCTTCGGCTCGGCATCATCGAAAGCTGGGACTCCCGATGGTTTTCCAGCCACGACTACACCACGCTGCTGCATGAAGACCTCAAGCTGCGCGACTTCATCAAGAAGCGGCTCTATCACGCGGGAATCTCCAAGGTGGAGATCGAGCGGATGGCCAATAAGGCCAAGGTGAATATTCACACCGCGCGGCCGGGAATCGTGATCGGCAAGAAAGGCGTCGAGATCGACAAGCTCAAGGCCGACATCCAGAAGATGATGAAGGGCAAGGAAGCCTTCATCAACATCCACGAAGTGCGCCGGCCCGATCTCGATCCCCAGCTCGTCGCGGAAAATATCGCGCTCCAGCTCGAGCGGCGCGTCGCGTTCCGCCGCGCGATGAAAGAGGCGGTGACGCGGGCGATGCGGATGGGGGCGCAGGGAGTGAAAGTTCACGTCGCGGGACGGCTCGGCGGAGCGGAAATCGCGCGCGCCGAGTGGTATCGCGAGGGGCGGGTGCCGCTGCAGACGCTGCGCGCCGACGTGGCGTACGGATTTGCCGAAGCGCGCACCACTTACGGAGTCATCGGAATCAAGGTCTGGATCTTCCGCGGCGAAATCCTGACCCATTCGGAAGCTGAAGCCAAACGATCCGGCGCGGCGGCGCAGCAACAGTAAGTCATGCTCGCACCCAAGAAAGTCAAATATCGCAAGATCCAGAAAGGGCGCGTCCGCGGGGCCGAATCGCGCGGACTTACCCTTGCCTTCGGAGACTACGGGCTCAAGGCGACCGAGACCGCGCGAGTTGACGCGCGCGCGCTCGAAGCCGCCCGCGTCGCGCTGACCCGCCATATCAAGCGGGGCGGCCGCGTCTGGATCCGGGTGTTCCCCGACAAGCCCTTCACCAAAAAGCCCGCTGAAACCCGGATGGGTAAAGGCAAGGGCTCTCCGGAAGGATGGACGGCGGTGGTGCGGCCAGGACGAATCCTGTTCGAGATGGAAGGGGTGGACCGGGCCACCGCGCGCGAGGCGATGCGTCTTGCCGCGCACAAGCTTCCGATCAAGACGATCGTGATCGAACGCGAGGAGGCGGCCCTTGGAGCTTGACGAACTCAGGCAGATGAACGCCGGCGACTTGCGGGTCAAGGAGCGCGAGGCGCGCGAGGAAGTTTTCCGGCTGAAACTCAAGCTGCGAACCAATCAGCTTGACAACTCCGCCACGCTGACCAAGGCGCGGCGCGAGCTGGCGCGAATTTTGACCGTGATCAGGCAGAAAACTGCCGCGGATGCGAAGGGAAGCGATGCGCGAGCGAATTAAACGGCGCGAAGGAACGGTAGTCTCCGCAAAGATGACCAAGACCGTGGTCGTGCAGGTCGACCGCCTGGTGGAGCATCCGCTCTACGGCAAGCGGGTCCGCCGCCGCAAACGGTACATGGCGCACGATGAGCGCGGAGAGTGCCGCCAGGGCGACCGCGTGCTGATAATCGAGTCGCGTCCGCTCTCGCGCAACAAGCGATGGCGGGTCAGCAAGGTTCTCAAGCGCGCGGCGGGCTGAGGTTCAAGGGGCGATGATCCAGACCCAAACAGTGCTCGATGTGGCCGATAACTCCGGCGCCCGCAAAGTGATGTGCATCAAGGTGCTGGGCGGCTCGCGCCGCCGTTATGCCACGGTGGGCGACGTAATCGTGGTCGCGGTGAAAGAGGCGATCCCGAACGCGAAGGTGAAGAAAGGCGATGTGACGCGCGCGGTGATCGTGCGCACCGCCAAGGAAATCAGCCGCGGCGACGGAAGCTATATCCGGTTCGACGGGAATTCAGCCGTGCTGCTCGACAATCAGCACGAGCCGATTGGCACCCGTATCTTCGGTCCCGTCGCGCGCGAGCTCAGGGCTAAGAAGTTCATGAAGATTATCTCGCTCGCCCCCGAGGTGTTGTGATGGCGACCACGCGGGCGGCGGCCAAATACAAGATTCGCAAGAACGACCTCGTGATGGTCGTAAAGGGCAAGGACCGCGGCAAGACCGGCAAGGTGATGCGCGTGCTGCCGGACGACGGACGCGTCGTGATCGAGCGGCTCAATATCGTCAAACGCCACTCGAAGCCGCGCGGCGCCGCAAGCCCCGGCGGAATCGTCGAGAAGGAAGCGCCGATTCAGATTTCAAACGTGATGTTCTTCTGCGAGCGCTGCAACGCTCCGGTGCGCCTCGGCGTGAAAATCGCGCAGGACGGCGAGCGGTCCCGGGTGTGCCGGCGATGCGGCGAAGCAGTGGGTAACGACTGATGGCGGAAAAGACGGAAAAGCCGCAGAAGCAGAAGCGGCCGGACAAGGGCGGAAAGGCCGCCGGGCGGGCGCCGGAGACGGCCGCCGCGGAAGCCAAACCGCGCGAGCCCGAGCCGAAGATTCCCGCGCGCCTGCGCGTCAAGTTCGAACAGGAAGTCGCGCCGGCGCTGATGCGCGAGCTGAAGATCGAAAACCGGATGCGCGTGCCGCGGCTCGAGAAGATCACGATCAACATGGCGCTCAACGAGGCGCGCGAGAACGTGAAGATACTCGATGCCGCGGTCGAGGAGCTTTCCCAAATCGCCGGGCAGAAACCCGTGCTGACCCGCGCCCGCAAGGCGATCTCCAACTTCAAGCTGCGCCAGGGGATGCCGATCGGCGTGATGGTGACGCTGAGGCGGGAGAGGATGTGGGAATTTTTCGACCGCCTGGTCTCCGTGGCCCTGCCGCGCGTGCGCGACTTTCGCGGCGTGAGCGACAAGGCGTTCGACGGCCGCGGCAATTACTCGCTCGGCCTGCGCGAGCATACGATCTTTCCGGAACTGAACCTCGACAAGGTCGAGAAGGTAAAAGGACTTACGATTTCAATTACCACCAGCGCCCGCAGCGATTTCGAAGGGTTGATGCTGCTTCGCGCGCTCGGGATGCCGTTCCGCGGACAGGCGGAGCGCGAGGAGAAGGCGGCGGTGGCCGCCCAGGCGTAGGCGATGGCGAAGAAGTGCCTCAAAATCAAGGCGACGCGCGAGCCCAAATTCAAGGTGCGCCGCTACAATCGATGCCCCCTGTGCGGACGCGCGCGCGCTTATTATCGACGCTTCAAGATGTGCCGGCTCTGCCTGCGCAAACTGGCTCATCGCGGACACCTCCCGGGCGTTATCAAGGCAAGCTGGTAGAGAGAACCTAAGATGTCGCAGACCGATCCGATCGCAGAGCTGCTGACCCGAATTCGCAACGCGATGCGCGCGCGGTTCAACGAACTGATCGTTGACCATTCGCGAATCCGCGAGGCGATTTGCCGCGTCCTGATGGCCGAGGGTTTCCTCGACGGCGTCGAGGTGGGTGGCGAGGCGCCCAAGCGCAAGCTCGTCCTGAAACTCCGTTACTCGGCGTCACGCGAACCGGTTATCCGCGGAATTCAGCGTGTAAGCCGCCCGAGCGTGCGCCGCTACGCCGGCGCCGATGAAATCGGCCGCACCCGCGGAGCGATGGGCGTGCAGATTGTCTCGACCCCGCTCGGCGTGATGACCGGGCGCGAGGCGCGGCGCAAGCGCGTGGGCGGCGAAATTCTCTGCCGCGTGTGGTGACAGGTAACGATCGATGTCACGTATAGGAAGATTGCCGGTAAAGCTCGAAAAAGGCGTGAAGGCCCAGGTCCAGGGCGAAACCGTCCGCCTCGAGGGCCCCAAGGGCAAGCTGGAGATGAAGCTTCAGCCGGGCTTTGCCGTGGAGATTAAGGACTCCGAACTGAGCGTGAAGCGGCCCGGCGACAGCCGCCAGCAGCGCGCATGGCACGGCCTTACGCGCAAGCTTATCGCCAACATGGCTGAGGGCGTGGCCAAGGGCTTCACCCGCGTGCTGGAAATCAACGGCGTCGGCTACCGCGCCGAGGTCAAAGGCAGCGCCATCAACCTGAGCCTCGGATATTCTCATCCGATTGTCTATCAACTTCCGCCCGGAGTGACCGCGAAGGTTGAGCGGCAGGTGGTGATAACTCTGGAAGGCGCGGACCGCCAGCTTCTTGGCACCGTCGCGGCGCAGATCCGCGAGCTCCGGCCGCCCGAGCCTTACAAGGGTAAAGGAATCAAGTACGCGACCGAGACAATTCGCCGCAAGGCCGGCAAAGCGGCGGCCGGATCGGCGGCGGGTTAGGGTAGTATGGCAATGGCTTTGCAGCGCGCGGAAAAACGAGAACTACGCCAGCAGCGAGTGCGCAAGACCGTCAGAGGCACCGACGCGCGTCCACGCCTGTCGGTCTATCGGTCGCTGCATCATATCTATGCCCAGGTCATCTCTGACACGAGCGGACGCACGCTGGTCGCCGCTTCAACCCAGAAGACCGACGGGCTTAAGAGCAGGAACAGCGTCGAAGCGGCGAAGGCGGTCGGCAGGATGATCGCCGAGAAATGCCTGGCAAACGGAATACAATCCGTGATTTTCGATCGAAACGGCTTCCTGTATCACGGCAAAATCAAGGCGCTGGCCGACGCGGCTCGTGAAGCCGGCCTCAAGTTCTGAAATCGAGGAAGGACGTGGCGTACAGAATCGACCCGCAGGGTCTCGAAATAAAAGAAAAGGTCGTCCACATCAACCGCGTCGCGAAGGTCGTCAAAGGCGGACGCCGCTTCAGCTTCAGCGCCCTGGTGGTGGCCGGCGATCAAAACGGACTGGTCGGCTTCGGCCTGGGCAAAGCCAACGAGGTTCCCGAAGCGATCCGCAAAGGCGTCGAACGCGCGAAGAAAAGCCTTATCCGCGTGCCGCTGCGCGAAGGCACTATCCCCCACGAAGTGGTCGGCCGCTTCGGCGCCGGCAAGGTCGTGCTGCGCCCCGCGGCGGAAGGAACCGGAGTCATCGCGGCCGGCGGCGTGCGCGCGGTCGTCGAGCTGGCCGGAATTCGCAATATCCTCACCAAGCGTCTCGGCTCCTCGAATCCGCACAACCTGGTCAAGGCCACGCTCGAGGCGTTGATGGAGCTGCGGAGCCCTGAGGACATCGCAAAACTGCGCGCCCGCGCCGCGGCGGATACGACTGCCGCCGCCTGAGGACGCTTCCTATGAGCGAGACGATTCGAGTTAAACTGGTAAGAAGCCCGATCGGCACCAACAACCGCGTCCGCGAAACCGTCAAAGGTCTCGGACTGGGCAAGGTGGGGACCGAACGGGAACTCAAGCGGACGCCGGCGGTCGAGGGCATGATTCGCCGCCTGAAGCATCTGGTTGAAGTTCAGAATTGAGGCTTAGATGAATCTTTCGGAAATCAAGCCTGCTCCCGGATCGGTTCGGCGCTCCAGGCGCGTCGGGCGCGGTATCGGCTCAGGCAATGGCAAGACCGCGGGCCGCGGGCATAAGGGAAGAGGATCGCGCTCCGGAGGCAATACGCCGCCCGGCTACGAAGGCGGCCAGATGCCGCTGCAGCGGCGGCTGCCCAAGCGCGGGTTTCGCCGCCTGCAGAAGAACGAAACGCGGCGGCGTGAATACGCGCCCGTCAATATCGAGAAGTTGGCGGAATTTCCCGATGGGACCACCGTCGATGCGGCGTTGCTCACGCAGCGCGGAATGGTCCCGGCCGGTAGCAAGATAAAGATTCTCGGCTCCGGCGAGTTGAAGAGTAAACTGACCGTGCGCGCCGATGCGTTCTCGCAGAGCGCGCGCGATAAAATTGCCGCCGCGGGCGGCACTGCGGAGCTTATCGCCCCGACGAAATCCTGATGCTGGAGGGGTTCTCAGGCGCCTCGCGCATCCCGGAATTGCGCCGCCGGCTCGTATTTACGGCCCTGATGCTGGCCGTGTATCGAATCGGAGTCGCCGTGCCGACGCCGGGCATCGACGGGCAGGCGCTCGCCTCGTTCTTCGACGCGGCATCCGGGACCCTGTTCGGATGGGTAAACCTGTTCTCGGGCGGCGCGCTCGAGCGCTTTTCCGTCTTCGCGCTCGGCATCATGCCCTACATCTCCGTCGCCATCATCCTCGACCTGCTTAAGGTCGCATCGCCTTACCTCGATGAGCTCTACAAGGAGGGCGAGGCGGGCCGGCGCAAGATCACGCAGTACACGCGATACGGCACGGTCGGACTTTCGATTATCCAGGGGTTCATGATCGCCGTGTCGCTGGAAAAGATTCAGGCGCCGGGCGGCGGATCGGTGGTGTTCGACCCCGGATGGAGCTTCCGCATCATGACCGTGCTGACGGTTACCGCGGGTGCGATGTTCGTGATGTGGATTGGAGAGCAGATCACCGAGCGCGGAATCGGCAACGGCATTTCGCTGGTGATCATGGCGGGAATCGTGGCGCGGCTTCCGAGCGCGCTCACGACCACGGCGCAGTTCGTCCGCGAGGGTGAACTGAGCGTTTTCCTGCTCATTTTTATTGTCGCTTTGGCGGCGGCGGTCACCGGCGGGATCGTTTACATGGAAACGGCACAGCGCCGGATACCGATCCAGTACGCGCGAATCACGCGGGGGCGGCGAGTTTACGGCGGCCAATCGTCGCATCTGCCGCTCAAAGTCAACACGTCGGGCGTTATCCCGCCCATTTTCGCGTCGTCGATCCTGGTGTTTCCGGCGACCCTTGCGGCGTTTGTGCCCAGTCTCAAGGATTACGCGCAGTTTCTCACGCCGGGCGGCGTTATCTATGACCTGATCTACGTCGTCCTGATCGTGTTCTTCTGCTACTTCTATACCGCCGTCACATTCAACCCGGTGGATGTGGCGGACAACCTGAAGAAGCACGGCGGCTTTATTCCCGGAATTCGTCCGGGCCGTTTCACCGCGGAATATATCGATCGGGTGCTTTCGAGAATTACGCTGGGCGGCGCGATCTATGTCAGCGCGGTCTGCGTTCTGCCCACGATTCTTATCGAGCGGTTCAACGTGCCGTTCTACTTTGGCGGCACCGCGCTGCTGATCGTGGTGGGGGTGGCTCTGGACACGGTGGCGCAAATCGAAACCCACCTGCTCACCCGCAACTACGAAGGCTTTATGCGGCGCGGACGAGTGAAGTCCCGACGAGGTGCGTAGCGGTGCGGCTGATACTGCTGGGCCCTCCCGGCGCGGGAAAGGGCACGCAGGCGCGCATGCTCAGTGAGTTGGCAGGCGTCCCCCAGGTGGCAAGCGGCGATTTGCTGCGTGCGGCAGTGCGTGAGAAAACGGCGCTGGGAGTAAAAGTGGCGGGCATCCTGGAACGCGGTGACCTGGTGCCCGACGAAATGGTTGTTAAATTGATTGAAAAGCGGCTCGATGCGCCCGACGCGCGCAAGGGATTTATCCTCGACGGATTTCCCCGATCGGTCCCGCAGGCCGAGTTGCTGGGCGCGATGCTGAAAGGACGCGGCGCCGCAATCGACCGCGTGCTGGCGGTGATGGTTCCGGACGAAGAAATCGTCAAACGGATTTCCGGCCGGCGAACCTGCCGGAACTGCCAGGCGATGTACAACGTGATCTTCGACCCTCCTCGCAAACCCGACGCATGCGACAAGTGCGGCGGCGAGCTTTACCAGCGGGAAGACGACGCCGAAGCCACTGTGCGCCATCGCCTCGAGGTCTATAACGCGACGACCAGGCCGCTGCTGGACTATTACGCCGGAGCCGGAATTCTCGCCCGGATCGAAGGGGTCGGAAGGCCCGAAGAAGTTGAACGCCGGATGATCAAGGCGCTGGGCGGATTGATTCCCGCCAACGCCAAGCCCGGAATGAGCCATTGATCACGATCAAGACATCCGAAGAGATCGCCATCATGCGGCGCGCCAGCCAGATCGTTGCCGAGGTCCTCGACGAATTGGTCGCGGCCGTGCGCCCGGGCATCACTACGGATGAACTCGACCGGATTGCCGAAAGCTCGACCCTCAAAAGGGGCGCGCGGCCGGCCTTCAAGGGCTACAAGCCCGGCGACGTGGTTTATCCCAAGTCGCTTTGCGTGTCGATAAACGAGGAGATCGTTCACGGCATCCCGTCTTCGCGCAAACTCAAGACCGGAGATATCGTGGGCCTTGATTACGGAGTCGTCTATCAGGGATTTTACGGCGATGCGGCCAGGACCGTGCCGGTCGGCGATGTGCCTGAGGCCACGATGAGGCTGCTGCGAGTTACGCGCGAGGCGCTGTACGCGGGTATCGCGCAGGCGAGGGTAGGCAACCGAATCGCCGACATCTCGCGCGCGGTGCAGGAAGTGGCGGAGAAGGCCGGCTACTCGGTCGTAACCGATTTCGCCGGACACGGCATCGGGCGCCGCCTGCATGAGGACCCGCAGGTGCCGAACTATTTTCGGCGCGGGATGCCGAATCCGCGGCTGCAGGAGGGGATGGTTCTGGCGATCGAACCGATGGTGAATGAAGGAACGGCGGATTTGGAAATCTTATCGGACGGGTGGACTGCGGTAACGGCGGACGGTAAACTATCGGCCCATTTCGAGCATTCCATCGCAATCACCTCAAACGGGCCCGAAATTCTGAGCGAGCGCGCAAATGTCTAAAGGCGACGCAATCGAAGTAATGGGAACGGTGCAGGAGGCGCTGCCGAACGCCGTTTTTCGGGTGACGCTCGACAATGGGCACAAGGTGCTGGCCCACATTTCGGGCAAGATGAGAATGCATTACATCAAGATCCTCCCCGGCGACAAAGTGACCGTCGAGCTTTCGCCGTACGACCTTAGCCGGGGCAGAATCACCTACCGGCAGCGCTAGACCGGGAATGGAAACGCAACGATGAAGGTTCGGGCGTCAGTCAAAAAGATCTGCAAAAACTGCAAGGTGGTGCGCCGCCAGGGCGTCGTGCGCATCTTGTGCTCCAACCCGCGCCACAAGCAGCGCCAGGGCTAGGAGGGGGACTTTTCCGATGGCACGTATAGCGGGAGTCGAGTTGCCCAAGAACAAGCGCATGGAGATTGCGCTCACCTATATCTATGGAATCGGCCGCAGCTCGGCGATGAAAATTCTGGCCAAGGCCAGCGTCGATCCGGGGCGCAGGAGCGACGATCTTTCGGCCGAGGAGCAGGTGCGTATCCGCCAGGTAATCGATTCCGATTACGAGGTCGAGGGCGATCTGCGCCGCGAGGTTCAGCAGAATATCAAGCGCCTGATGGATCTCGGATGTTACCGCGGCATCCGCCATCGCAAAGGTCTTCCCGTGCGCGGCCAGCGCACCCATACCAACGCGCGCACCCGCAAGGGACCGCGCAAAGTGGTGGCGGGCAAGAAGCAGGCGCCTCCCAAGGGATAGGAAAGTAATCGGCCGCGGACACACGCGGCCGCGACACTGACGGCTTTTATTCGAAACGAGATACTGATGGCAGACGAAACCAAAGAAACCAAACAGCCCGCGCCGGCAGCGGGCGCCGCTCAGGCGGCGGGTACCGCGCCGGCCGCTCCGCGCCGCCGCCGCGTTCGGCGATCGGTCCCGGAGGGCGTCGCGCACATCCACGCGACCTTCAACAACACAATCGTGACCATCACCGATCCGCAAGGATTGGTGGTGGCGTGGTCGAGCGCCGGCTCGGTTGGTTTCAAGGGATCGCGCAAGGGTACGCCGTTTGCCGCCCAGATGGCGGCGGAAGCGTGCGCGCGGAAAGCGGCGGAAGTTGGGATGCGCAGCGTGATTGTCCACGTCAAGGGGCCGGGCGGCGGCCGCGAGTCGGCGGTGCGCGCGCTGCAGGCCGCGGGCCTTGGCGTCACATCGATCAAGGACGTAACTCCGATTCCGCACAACGGATGCCGCCCGCCGAAGCGCCGGCGCGTCTGATCATCGGGAAGGATACAGCGAAGTGGCGAGGAATCTTGGACCTGTATGCCGGTTGTGCCGGCGCGAAGGATTGAAACTCTTCCTGAAGGGAGAGCGATGCTTCAGTGACAAGTGCGCGATCGAGCGGCGCAACTATCCGCCCGGAGCGCACGGGCAGGCGCGCACGCGATTTTCCGAATTCGCAATCCGCCTGCGCGAAAAGCAGAAGGTCAAGCGCATCTATGGACTGCTCGAAAAGCAGTTCGCGCATTATTTTGAGCTGGCGGAACGGATGCCGGGCATTACCGGCGAGAACCTGCTGATGCTGCTCGAACGGCGCCTCGACAACGTCGTTTACAAGCTCGGCTTTGCAAGCTCCCTGGCGCAGGGCCGCCAGCTCGTGCGCCACGGCTTCTTCGAAGTCAACGGCAAGGTGGTGACCATTCCCTCCTATCTCGTGGAAGTCGGAGACGTGATCAGCATCGGCGAGAAGAGCCGCCAGAAGAAAGTGATCGTCGAGGCGATCGAGATGGCGCAGCGGCGCGGAGTGCCGGCCTGGATGGCGCTCGAGCGCGAGCAGTTCCGCGGCACGTTCAAGGCCCTGCCGGCGCGCGCGGATCTGACGATGCCGATAAGCGAAAAATTAATCGTCGAGCACTACTCGCGATAAATCGGAGGAAAGAGCCGCCTGCGGGGTCCGTGGCGGACCTGTCCGCGGCGAAATTCAAAAAGCTCTCAAGCGGTGACTATGCAGAACGATTGGCGCGATCTGATCAAACCCAAAGCGGTTGAATTCGAAGAAAAGGAACTGACCCCGCAATACGGGAAGTTCTACGCCGAGCCCCTCGAACGCGGCTACGGCATCACCATCGGCAACGCGATGCGGCGGGTGCTGCTGTCGTCGTTGCCCGGCTTCGCTATCACCGCGGTGCGAATCAAGGGCGTCTTGCACGAATTCTCCACCCTTCCCGGCATCAAGGAAGACGTCACCGACATCATCCTGAATCTCAAAGAGGTCCGCGTTCGGCTTCACGAGGGCGAGCAGATCACGGCCGCGCTCAAGGTGAAAGGCGAAGCCACCGTAACCGCGCGCGATATCACTGGCGGCGCGAACCTCGAGATTCTTACCCCCGACCAGCATATCGCAACCCTCGACAAGGGCGCCGAACTCGACATGGAACTCGTCATCAAGCGCGGCCGCGGCTACGTTGCCGCGGAGCGCGGCGAAGACGAGGAGCCGATCGGAACGATCCGGCTGGATGCGATCTACTCGCCGATCAAGAAGGTCAACTTCACCGTTACGAATGCCCGTGTGGGCCAGCGCACGGACTATGACCGTCTGGCGCTGGAAATCTGGACGGACGGATCGATTGCCCCGCGCGACGCGCTCACGTACGCCGCGCGCGTGATCCGCGACCAGATGTCCATCTTCGCGGGCGTTGAAGAGGAAGTCGAAGTTCCGCAGGTGGTCGAGGGGCCCGAAGCCCGTCCGACCCTCAACGAGCTTCTGTATCGTCCGGTCGAAGGGCTGCCCATTTCCGTTCGCGCCTTCAACGGCCTGCAGAACGCGGACATCAAGTATATCGGCGAGCTTGTCCAGCGCACCGAACAGGACATGCTCAAGATCAAGAATTTCGGCCGCAAGTCGCTGAACGAGATCAAGGAGGTTCTGACCGACATGAACCTCGGACTCGGAATGCGGCTGGAAAACCTGCCCCCGCGCAGCGAGCTGGACCGGATGTGGGAGGAGCAGGAGCGCCGCGAATCGGCGTAAGTCGAAGGCTCACTTGCGCATAGATGGAATAGAGCGATGCGTCATCTGAATGAGGGTCGAAAGTTAAACCGCACTTCCGCGCATCGGAAGGCGTTGTTCAAGAATCTGGTGCTGGCGCTGATTCGGCATGGACGAATCCGCACCACCGACGCGAAGGCCAAGGAATTGCGCCGCGTCGCGGACCGGATGGTAACGCTGGGCAAGAAGAACGATCTCGCCGCGCGCCGGCGCGCATACGCGTTCGTCGGATCGCACGAGGCGGTGCAGAAGCTCTTCAACGAAATCGCCCCCCGCTTCAAGGAGCGCAACGGCGGCTATACCCGCGTCGTCAAGTACGGCTTCCGCCGTGGCGATGCCGCCCCGTTGTCTATAATCGAGTTCACGGGCGCGGAAGAGGAAACCAAAGCGAAGAAGCCCCGCAAGCGCTCCGCGAAAAAGACTGAGCAGCAGGGCGAGCGCCAGCAGCGCGCAGCCGCGGGCTGAACCGATTATTTTCGCAAACTCGGAAGGGCCGGCCCAATCAGCCGGCCTTTCTTTTTTGGATGCCTCGCGGGAGCAATCAAGCCGGCCGCGCTCGCTACGGTAGCTGAAGGAATATGCTGAGCGCGGCCAAAGATTCGGGCTCGGTCAACGATGGTGCGTGGCCAATGCCTGGCACTTCGGCCACGGTGACATCCGTGTGAGTCGTGCGCATCTGCCTTGCCGTCAGCGGAGACAGGATGTCGCTGTCGGCGCCGCGGATTACGAGAATCGGGCAGCTTATCCGCGCGAACGGCACCCACAGGTCAAACCGCTGCTGGGCGGTGCCGCCGCGGATCGGCCTGCGGATTGCCGGGTCCATCTTCCACGTCAACCCGCCGTCCGCAACCGGCTTGACGGACCATTTGGCCCACTCGCGCAGCGCATCCTCGGGCACCTTGGCCATCGAAGGATAGTTCCGTCGATAATAGGCGGCGACCTCGGCAAGGTCGGCGAACTTTTCCGGCGTTTCGCTCACGTAGGACGCGATTCGAGCGCCTCCGGCCGGGTCGATTTCAGGACCGATATCGTTGAGCACGAGCCGCTCGACCCGTTCGGGCCATCCCCCGGCGAACATCATCGATATTATTCCGCCCATCGAGGTTCCGATGAGCGTCGCTTTCGCGATGCCGAGCGCGTCGAGCATCGCGGTCAGATCGGTCGCGTAGTTCTGCGGCAGGTATTCGGTGGGAGGTCCCCATGCGCTGTCGCCGCGTCCGCGGACGTCGATCGAGAGCGCGTGATAACGGGGCGTGAGATGAGGCGCGAGCGCATCGAAGTTGTGCGCATTGCCGGTCAGGCCATGAATGCAAATCAGCCACGGCCGTCCCTCGCCGCCGTAGTCGAGGTAATGAAGCCGAAGGCCGCCAGCCTCGACGAACTTGTCCTGCGCCATCGCGATTGCTCCCTGCCGCGGATGAGGAGAGTGTAGGTCATATGCCCGGCCGCGCCAATGACGCCGGACGCTCGATCGTGTATAGAGAAATCGCTCAGGAGGCGGACAATGGCTGCACAATTCAGAATCGAAGGCGAAGTCGACAAGCGTTTCGAAAGCGTGCGCAAGGTCTTCGCCGAGAATTTCGAAAAGTGCGGTGAGCTCGGCGCCGCGGTGTCGATCGTGCTCGATGGCCGTCCGGTGGTCGATCTGTGGGGCGGCTATTTCGACAAGGAGAAGACGCGTCCCTGGAACCGCGACACGCTGGTTAACGTCTATTCCACCACCAAGGGTCTGACCGCCACCTGCGCGCATCGATTGATCGATCAGGGCAGGCTCGACCCGGATGAACCGGTCGCGCGCTATTGGCCCGAGTTCGCCCAGGCCGGCAAGAAGGACATGCCGGTTCGCTATCTGCTGAGCCATCGCGCCGGCCTGCCCGCGATCAAAAAAGAACTGGCGGAAGATTCGCTCTACAATTGGGACACGATGGCCACTGCGCTGGCCGAACAGGAGCCGTGGTGGCAGCCCGGCACGAAGCACGGCTATCACGCGCTGACCATCGGATGGCTGGTGGGCGAAGTAATCAGGCGTATCACCGGCAAGGGGCTCGGAACGTACTTCCGCGAAGAAATCGCGGGCCCGCTCGGACTCGATTGTCACATCGGCCTCGATGCGAAACACGATTCGCGCGTGAGCGATCTGCTCCCTTCTCCGCCCCCCGCACCCGATGAACCGAACCTGTTCGCGGAGGCGATGAAGGATCCCGAAGGGGCGACCGCAAAGGCGTTCCTCAATCCTCCGATCCTGACCAAGCCCCACGTGGTGAACACGCGCGCCTGGCGCGCGGCGGAAATCGGCGCCGCCAACGGCCATACCACCGCGCGATCGCTGGCGCGGATGTACGGCGCGCTCGCGCGTGGCGGCGAGATCGACGGCTATCGCATCGTGCGCCCCGAAGCACTCGAAAGGTTCTACACCGAGCAGTCGTTCGGCCCCGACCAGGTCCTGATGCAGATGCCGACGCGATTCTCGCTCGGGTTCATGCTGTCGCAGCCGGGCGCGATGTTCGGTCCGAATCGCAAAGCCTTTGGGCATCCCGGCGCCGGCGGATCGCTCGGCTTCGCCGACCCGCAGGCCAAAGTCGGCTTCGGCTACACGATGAACCAGATGGCCAACGGGCTTCTGATTGATACCAGGGCGGCGGCGCTAATCGACGCCTTTTACGCTGCGCTCGGATAAAGGCGCTCTTCATCGCGTGCATCGATGGTTCCGCTCGCGTGTGCGGCGGGCCGATGGGAAGTCGCTTCCGCGGAGATCGGTCAGCGGTGATTCGGTTCGCGATTGCCGGTCAGTGTACAATTGAGCCCGCATGAAACTGCGAGGTGCGATTTCCGGGTTCGGCGAGGTGGCCGCGCGCGCCCATCTCTCAGGATGGCTCACGCGCGATGACGTCAGTATCCGGGCGGTGCATGAGCCGATAGCGGAACGCCGCCACGAAGCGATTCGCCTCATCAGGAATGTCCGCGTCTACGAGGATCTCGAGCTGATGCTCGATGGCGAAGCGCTGGATTTCGTCGATATAGCCAGCCCGCCCGCGATGCACGCTCCTGCCGCGCGCCTGGCGCTGAAGGCGGGAGCTCACGTTCTCGTCGAAAAGCCGCTTTGCCTGTCGCTGGCGGAATTCGATGAACTTGCGGCGCTGGCGGCCGGCAGCGGGCGCGTCCTGATGTGCGTGCATAACTGGAAACATGCCCCCTCATATGCGCTTGCTCGCGACCTCCTCGACCGCGGGCGCATCGGAACGGTCAGATCGCTCTCGATCGAGCGCCTGCGGACGGCTCCTGCCGGCGCGGGAGGAGCCGGCGGACGCTGGCGCTCGTCAGGCGCCACGGGCGGAGGAATCCTCGTCGATCATGGTTGGCACGTCTTCTACCTGATGCAGTGGTTGATGGGCGAAGCGCCGTGCGCCATCTCGGCCATCCTCGCCAGCAATCAAGAGGGAGTGGAAGAGGTTGCGGACCTGCGGGTGAGCTTCGGCTCGGGCCGTTTCGCCAGTGCGTTGCTCTCCTGGCGGGCAGAGGCAAGAAAAACCTCGGCAACAATCGTGGGCGATACTGGCACGATCGAGGTCGGCAACGAGCGCATCGTGGTGACCGATCGTGAGGGTCGAGTGGAAACGCTGGCCGTCAACGACATTCCCGACGACTCGTACCACTCCGCGTGGTTCGCTCGAATGGCGGCTGAGTTCCGGGATGCTGTCGCCGACGGCAACAACTCGGGGGTCGCACGGTCGAATATCGATGAAGCGCGCAATGCCCTTGCGCTTATCGTCGCAGCCCGCGAATCCGCAAAAAACCGTGGAACTGCAACGAAGATCATCGCCTGACCGCCGGTCAGGACGTTCGGAAGCCAGGATTTAATCCCATATTACTGACCGATTGGACGGGGCTGTATTGACTTTGCCTCAGATGACGCTAAAGTTACGATTGACCGACAGGTTAGCGAGGACCCATCTGGGCTGGAAAATGAGTACTCCAGAGACGAGGCCAGTCTCTCCCGACACGCGCAGCGCTCAGGATTCCCGAGATGAGATTCTGAAGGCGGCGATGCGCCTGTTTGCGAATCGCGGCTTTCACGAGACCTCGATGTCCGAGGTGGCGCGCGAAGCGCACGTCAGCAAGGCCCTGATTTTCTGGCATTTCAAGACCAAGGAGGAGTTGTTCGTCGCCGTTCTCAACCGGTTGCTCGAACCCTATTTCATCGATTTTGCCGAAGAGGCGGGGGTTCTCGACGAACGCGCCCAGATCAAGAAGCTGGTCGAATTCTACCTGTCGTTTGTGCGTGACAACGCCAGCTCGGTCCGATTCTTCCTTGCGCAGATGCTGCACGACCAGCATTTCTCCGAGGGGCTGAACGAGCAGGTGCTGAAGCTTTACTCGGGCTATCGCAGCATGCTGGTCGAGCTTATCGCCCGGGCCCGGCAAAAAGGGTTGTGCAACGTTCGGTTCAGTCCGGAAGCGGCGGCGGGATTTCTGCTGTCAGCTCTCAACGGAATTCTAATCGAGCATCTGTTCGTCGCTAACAATCCGCTCGATCCCGATGCGGCGGTCGCGATGGTTAGCGAATGGCTGTTTGGCGAAGAGAACTCCTCCGATGGCGGCAAGGCTGTCGCCTGATTTTCTGACTTCGAGGGAATGCGGGGAAACCCATGCGCGTACCGCTCAAGCAAATGATCGATCTCGGCCGCTACATCAGCCGAAAGAAGCGCGCCGGTGAGAAATACTTTCCGCTGGTGCTGATGCTGGAGCCGCTGCACGCCTGCAACCTGGCATGCGTCGGATGCGGCAGAATCGTCGAGTACAAGGACACGATTCGCGACATGATGCCGCTCGACGAAGCGCTCGCATCGGCCGAGGAGTGCGGCGCGCCCATCGTGTCGATCTGCGGCGGGGAACCGCTGATGTACAAGCATATCGCGCCGCTCACCACGCGCCTTATCGAAGAGCAGAAGCGCCACGTGATGATCTGCACCAACGCGATCCTGCTCGAACGCTTCGTCAAGCAGGTCGCCCCGAGTTCGTACCTGAGCTTCAACATCCATATCGACGGGATGCGCGAGACCAACGATCGCGTGGTCGATCGCAAGGGCCACTTCGACATCGTCGTGAAGATGGTCAAGATGCTCAAGGACAAAGGCTATCGCGTGCAGACCAACACCACGGTCTTTCGCGAGACCAGCGCCGAAGAACTCGAAGAGTTGGTGAAGATGCTCGGCGGACTGGGCGTGGACGGGATGCTGCTGTCGCCCGGCTATCACTACCAGGTGCTGACCAACGACGATCTGTATCTCAAGAAAGAGGAGATGCCGTACAAGTTTCAACGGGTCCGAAGCCTCGCCGACGACTACAAGATCATGAACACTCCGATCTACCTGGACTACCTGGTCGGAGAGCGCGACCTGCTGTGCAGTCCGTGGACCACGGTCACGCGCAATCCGCGGGGATGGAAAGGTCCCTGCTACCTGATCACCAACGGGCATTACCAGACCTTCAAGGAATTGCACGACGCGACCGATTGGGAGTTCTACCGCACCAAGCAGGACATCCGCTGCCGCGATTGCAAGCTGCACTCAGGCTTCGAGGGAACGGTTGCGCTCGAGTTCGGCAATTCGCTCAAGGATTCGTGGCGAATGGTTCGCCACTATATGTCCTGAACCGATCACTGACCGCGGCGGGCGCGATGGCGCCGCCGCTCCGCTCGCGGATGGCAACTCGCATCCGCGCCGGCGGCTGACTTGTAACCTGTAGGGAAGTGTTTCAACTCGATCGCTATTTGAAAGAACGAGCCGCCCTGGTCGAGCGCGCACTATCGGGAATTGTCCCCGACCCTTCCGGACCCGATGCGCTCCTGCTCGAGGCGATGCGCTACAGCCTGCTGGGGGGCGGCAAGCGCCTGCGCCCGATCCTCGCGCTGGCCGCGTGCGAGGCGGTCGGTGGAGCGCCCGAACGCGCCATCGGCTTCGCCTGCGCGGTCGAGATGATCCACAACTATTCGCTTATTCACGACGATCTGCCCTGCATGGACGACGACGACCTGCGCCACGGACGTCCGTCCAATCACAAGGTGTACGGCGAGGCGATTGCCACGCTGGCAGGCGACGGCCTTCTCACCGACGCGTTCAAGGTGCTCGCGCGTTCCGCCAGCGATGGCGTTCCCTCGTCCGTCGTGCTCCAGACCGTTGCCGATCTCGCGCACGCGGCCGGGTCGGCTGGAATGGTCGGCGGACAAGTCATCGATCTTCAGAGCGAAGGCCGCACACTCACACTCGATGAACTCAAGCATCTGCACGCAAAGAAAACCGGCGCACTTTTTCATGTGTCGATTGTGGGGGGCGCGCGCCTCGGCGGCGCTTCCGACACGCAGTTGGCCAGCCTGAACGAATTCGCGCGGGCGCTCGGCCTCGCGTTCCAGGTCGTTGACGATCTTCTGGATGTGGAGGCGACCACGGAGCAGATGGGCAAGCGGACGCGCAAGGACGAGGCGGCCGGCAAGGCCACTTTCCCCTCGCTGCTGGGGGTCGAGAAGTCCCGCCAGTTTGCGCGCGAACTCGAGCATCAGGCCCTCGAAGCCCTGTCCGCCTTCGGTCCCAGCGCCGACCCGCTGCGCGCGATCGCGACCTTTGTAGTGGAGCGAAAACAATGAGGTCCGCAGCCGCGTCAATTCAGTCCGCGCCCCTGCGCCGCGCGATGCTGGTGGCTCCGCGCCACCTTGAAATTCACGATTTTATTCCGCCGCGCCCCGGACCCGGCGAGATTCTGCTGCAAGTCCGATGCGCGCTTAGCTGCGGAACCGACCTGAAAACCTGGCGCCGCGGCCATCCTCTCTGGAAGATGCCGGTGCCGCTCGGCCATGAGTTCTCCGGAGTCGTGGCCGAAGTCGGACCCGCGACGAGCGGGTTTCGTCCCGGCGACGAAGTGATGGCGGCGCCAACCGCTCCGTGCGGGGGATGCTTCTACTGCGAGCGGGGCCAGGAAAATCTCTGCGCCACGGCGATCGAAAAGATGGTGCTCGGCGCATACGGCGACATGCTGCTGCTTCCGGCGCATATCGTCGCAAAGAACGTCTTTCGCAAGCCGCGCGACCTTCCCTTCGAGGAAGCCGCCCTTCTCGAACCCCTTTCGTGCGTTGCGCATGCGCAGTCGATGGCCCGGCCGGAGCGCCATGAGACGGCGCTCATTGTGGGCGCGGGTCCTTTCGGCCTGTTGCACATGATGGTGATGCGAGCAGCCGGCGTGCGCGAAATCGTGATAGCGGGCCGCGGCGACGATCGCCTCAAATGGGCCGCTCAGCTCGGCGCCGACCGCGTTATCGACGCTCGGCGCGAAGATGCCGCCGCGGCGGCATCTCGGCTCAACGGCGGTTTCGGCCCCGACCTGGTGATCGAATGCACCGGCCAGGTGAGCGGATGGACCGACGCGCTTGCGCGCACCCGCCGCGGCGGACGGGTCGTGTTCTTCGGCGGATGTCCGCCGGGGACCGTGCTCAGCGTTGACACCCGGCGCATGCATTACGACGGCCTCACGCTGCTCGCGCCGTTTCATTACCGGCCGCGCGACGTCAGGCGCGCCTTCGAGTTGCTGGCCGAGCGCAAGCTCGGGGCTGGACGGATAATCAACCAGCGCCGAAGCCTGAACGACCTTGCGCAAGTGTTTGCGATGCTGGACAACGGCGCCGTGCTCAAGTGCGCCGTTATTCCCTGAAAGAGAATGAGTAAGACCAGATGAGTCAGGTTTCAGAAGCCGTTTCCCAACCGCTTGCCCCGGCAATCGGTCCGCACGACGAGTTTGCCGCGAAGGTTGACTACACCATCGAACGCGCCCAGCGCTCGCTCCTCGCGCAGCAGCATCCCGAGGGCTATTGGCAGGCGGCGCTGGAAGCGAACGCCGAGATGAACGCCGAGTTCATCATCTTCAATCACTTCATGGACACGGTGGATGCCGAGCTGGAAGGAAAGCTCAAGAAGCTCCTGCTCGATCTTCAGAACGCGGACGGAAGCTGGAGCCTGTTCGCCGGGGGCGCCGGCCATCTTTCGACCTCGATCGAAGCCTACTTCGCGCTCAAGCTCACGGGGATGCGCGCCGGCGATGAGCCGATGATAAATGCGCGGCGCTGGATTCTGTCGCAGGGCGGAATAGAAAAGTGCGGCACCCTCGCACGCTTTTATCTGGCCGCGATGGGGCAGGTGCCGTGGGATGCGACCGCGGCGCTGCCGGTCGAGGCATCGCTCCTGCCCAACTGGTTCTTCTTCAACATGTACGAGCTGTCATCGTGGGCGCGGGGAACCGCGTTTGCCCTGATGATTCTTCAGGCGACGCGCCCGGCGGTGAAGGTCAGCCACCAGGACGGCATTCTCGAACTCTACATCCAGCCCCCGCACTTCACCAGGTTCAAGCAGCCGCGCCCGAAAAGCATCATCTCGCTGCGCAGCGTCTTCAACCTCGTCGACAAAGTGCTGCGCGCCTATGACCATCATCATCTGAAGGGCCTGCGTGCTCGCGCGCTGCGCTACGCCGAGAACTGGATCGTCGAGCATCAGGATGCCAACGGGTCGTGGGGCGGAATCGAGCCGTGCTACCTGCTGAGCGCGATGGCGCTTAAGGCGCTCGGCTATCGCAACGATCATCCGGTGTTGAAAAAGGCCATCGACGCCTCGAAAGAGCTCGTCTGGGACCTGGGCGACAGCGCCCTCTACATGCCGTGCGTGTCGCCCAATTGGGACACCGCGCTGGCTGCGAAGGCGCTGCTCGACTCCGGCACTCCGGGCGACCATCCGGCCTTGCGCAAGGCTGCCCAATGGTTCGTCGATCATCAGATTTTCAAGCGCGGCGACTGGTCGATAAAGCGGCCGAATCTCGATCCCGGCGGATGGTCGTTTCAGTTTTACAATGACTGGTATCCCGACGTGGACGATTCCGCGGTCATCCTGATGGTGATGGCGGAAGCTGCGTACGACGATCGCGAAAAGCGCGAACGATGCATCAGCGCGGGCGCAAACTGGGTGATGGGCATGCAGTCGAAGGACGGCGGCTTCGCCGCGTTCGACGTCGATAACGATTCGCACTGGCTCAACAATATCCCGCTTGCCGACGTGGAAGCCGTCACCGATCCTTCCTGCGCCGATCTGACCGGCCGGGTGCTGGAGATGATGGCCGCGGTCGGGTACAAGCCCGATCATCCCGTCGCCAGCCGCGCTATCGATTGGCTCCGCCGCAACCAGGGCTCCGACGGAGCATGGTGGGGACGATGGGGTGTCGCGTATATATACGGGACTTTCTCCGCTCTCTCAGGGCTGCGCGCGATCGGCTACGACATGAATCAGCCGTGGATCAAGCGCGCGGTGGATTGGCTGAAATCGCGACAGAATTCCGACGGCGGATGGGGCGAGAGCCCGCTCGCCGATCAGGATCCGGCGTGGCGCGGCCGCGGAGTCAGCACCGCATCCCAGACCGCGTGGGCGATTATCGGTCTGCTCGCCGGCGAGGACGGCATCAGTGAATCGCTCATGCGGGGCGTTCAGTGGTTGTCCGAACGGCAGAACGACAGCGGAGCGTGGGACGAAAACGAATTCACCGGCACCGGCTTTCCGGGGCACTTCTATCTGCGCTACTGGCTCTATGCTCATTACTTTCCGTTGATGGCGCTGGGAAGGTTTCGCCGGCGGCTTGCGGAAGCCGCGCAACGCTAAACTTGCGCATCGGGCGATGAAGACCATCTCGATACTCGGCTCGACCGGCTCGGTGGGAGTTACCACCCTCGATGTGGTGAGCCGCTTTCCCGATCGCTTTCGCGTGGCCGCGATGGCGGCGGGACGCAACCTCGATTTGCTGGTCGCCCAGGTGGAGCGGTTCCGCCCGGAGCTCGTTTCAGTCGCCGATGGCGATCTCGCCGCCGAGCTTCGAAACCGGCTTAAGAGCGTCAAGGTCGATATCGTCCACAGCATCGAGGGCGCCTGCGCCGTCGCAACCCATCCCCAGGCGCAACTGGTGATGTCGGCGCTGGTCGGCGCTCTGGGCCTGCGTCCGACCCTTGCCGCGATCCACGCGGGCAAGGATATCGCCTTCGCCAACAAGGAAGTGCTGGTAATCGCGGGTGAGCTGGTCACCCGCGCCGTGCGCGAACGCGGCGTCCGGCTGCTTCCCGTGGACAGCGAGCACAACGCAATCTTCCAGTGTCTCGAAGGCCGCGCGCGCGCCGGGCTCAAACGGATTATTTTGACCGCGTCGGGCGGTCCTTTTCGTGAGCTTCCCAAGGAACTGTTCGAGTCGATCACCGTCGAGCAGGCGCTCAACCATCCCACCTGGCGGATGGGCAGCAAGATAACGATCGATTCCGCGACCCTGATGAACAAGGGCCTCGAAGTGATCGAGGCGCGATGGTTGTTCGGGCTGGAGCCGCGCGAAATCTCCGTGGTGATCCATCCGCAGAGCGTGATCCATTCGATGGTCGAGATGATCGATGGGTCGGTGATCGCCGAGATGGCGATTCCGGACATGGCGATTCCAGTCGCCTACGCGCTCGCGTATCCTGATCGGCTCCCGATGGCGCATCTGAAGCCGCTTTCGCTCGCCGAGTGCTCGAGGCTGACCTTCGAGGAGCCCGATTTCGGCCGCTTCCCGTGCCTGGGACTGGCCTTCGACGCGCTCAAGGCGGGCGGCACGATGCCGGCGTGCCTGAATGCCGCCAACGAGGAGTTGGTGGCGGGCTTTCTGGCAGGGCGTGCGCGCTTTCTCGATATTCCGCGGCATATCGAGTCGGTCATGCGAATGCATGCGAATGAGCCGGCCCGCACGCTGGAAGACCTGCTGGAGACCGATGCATGGGCGCGCGGCGAGGCGCGCCGGCTGATGGGCGTTCACAGCGAGGCCGCTTAAGCGGCGCTCGCGAACGCAGGGACGGGATGGGGACGGGAATTCCGGCCAACGTGGAATCGGCATCGCGCGATGAAGCTTCGGCGGGCGGCATTTCGCTCGAAGCCGCCTACGAATTCTGCACGCGCCTCGCCCGTTCGCACTACGAGAACTTCACGGTCGCTTCGTGGCTGATGCCTGCCGCGATGCGAAGGCACATGTACGCGATCTATGCCTATGCGCGCATGGCGGACGACTTCGCCGACGAAGATCGCGATCTGGCGAAGCTCGACGCATGGGAGCGCGAGCTCGACCTGGCCTACGCGGGCGCGCCGCATCATCCGGTGTTCGTCGCGCTTGCCGATACAGTCCGGCGTTTCGAAATTCCGCGCGAGCCGTTTGCGGACCTGCTGGTCGCCTTCCGCTCCGATGTCAATTTCAAGGGCTTCGACACGATTGACGATCTGCTCGGCTACGCGCGCTATTCGGCGAATCCCGTCGGCCGGCTGGTGCTTTATCTTTTTGGCTACCGCGATCCTGAGCGCCAGCGTCTTTCGGATTTGATCTGCAGCGGACTCCAGCTTGCGAATTTCTGGCAGGATGTCGCGATCGATCTCGACAAGGGCCGCATCTATTTGCCGCGACATGACATGGCTCGTTTCGCCGTTACCGCCGCCGATCTCAATCGCCGTGTCGCGGATGAAAAATTCAAGGCCCTGCTCAAGCACGAGGTGGAAGTTGCGCGCGCGATGCTCGCGGAAGGCTCCGCGCTCCATCGCCTCGTCGATCGCCGGCTGAGGCGCGACATCCTGATGTTCGCCGGCGGCGGGCTTGCGATTCTGAGGGCGATCGAAGCGGTCGGCTACGACGTCTTTGCGCGCCGGCCGAAACTGTCGAAGGGTGACTATCTGAAGCTCGGATGGAATGCGTTTCGTGGAAGACTTGAACACTGAATACGGCGGCGAATCACAGGCCCAGGCCGCCCTTTCGCTTGAGGCGGATTACCGCCGATGTGCCGATATAACGCGCCAGGCGTCCTCCAATTTCTACTACGCCTTTATGCTGCTGCCCGCTGAGCGCCGCCGCGCTTTGTACTCGGTTTACGCCTTCTGCCGCTTCGTTGACGACGTCGCCGATGACGAGTCGATTCGGGAACCGGGCAAGTTGCTCGATCGATGGCGCGCGGAGCTTGGGCGCGTCTACGGCGCGGGAATTCCGACGCGGGCGATATCGCGCGCGCTTGCGGACTCCGTCAAGCGGTTTGCGATTCCGCGAGTCCACTTCGAAGAGCTGATTACCGGCATGGAGATGGACCTGTCGCGCAAACGTTACGCCACGTTCGAGGAACTGCGCAGCTACTGCTACCGCGCGGCGTCGGTGGTCGGGCTTATCTGTATCGAAATTTTCGGCTACACGAATCCGCGCGCCAGGGTCTATGCCGAAAATCTCGGCATCGCCTGCCAGCTCACGAATATCCTGCGCGACGTGAAGGAAGATGCGGACAAGGGCCGCATCTATCTGCCCCTCGAAGACCTGGCGCGGTTCGGCGTGTCCGAGGAAGACATCCTGAAGGCCGTGTACAGCGAGGCGTTTACGCGGCTCATGGAGTTCGAAGCCAGGCGCGCGCGCGAGTTTTACGATTTGGCGCAGCAGGCGCTGCCGCAGGAAGACCGATCGACCCTGCTGACGGCGGAGGCGATGCGCCTAATCTACGGCTCGCTGCTCGAGCGAATCGTAAATTCCAACTACCGCGTCCTCGATCGCAGGCTGAGCCTTTCCACCACTCACAAGCTCTATCTGGTCGGGCGTGCATGGGCGGCTTCCCGCCTGGGCGCGCTGCACGGCTAGGGTCGCCATCAAGGGCCATGGTTGACGCCAGGGATGTCGTCGTAATCGGCGGCGGGTTTGCCGGTCTGAGCGCCGGTGTCGCGCTTGCCGATCTTGGTTTTCGTGTCGCGCTGCTCGAACGCAAGCCGGCGCTTGGTGGCCGCGCCTACTCATTCGAAGATCCCGACACCGGCGATTTTGTCGATAACGGGCAGCACGTCCTGATGGGTTGTTACAACGAAAGCATCGGGTTTCTCCGCCGGATCGGGTCCGGCGACAACCTTGTCTTTCACAACGACCTTGAGATCGAGATGCTTGCCGGGCCAGGGCGCAGCGCCACCTTGCGCACCGCTCATCTTCCGGGTCCTCTGCACATGAGCGCCGCGCTGATGCGCTATCGGCATCTGAGCCTCGCCGAGCGTTATTCGGCGGCGAAGGGAGGACTCCGGCTGCTCAAGATGCGCCGGGAAGATCGCGCCGCGTTGGAAAAGACCACGGTAGCGGAGCTGATGGATCAGCTCGGGCAGAGCGACAACGCGCGCCGCGCCTTCTGGTATCCGCTGTCGATCGCGACCCTGAACGACGAGCCCGAAGTATCTTCCGCGGCGTTGCTGGCCGAGGTCCTCGTGCGGGCGTTCTTTTCACGCCGGTCGGACTCGGCCTTCGTTTACTCGCGCGTGGGGCTGAGCGATCTGTACTGCACAGGCGCTCGCAAGATTATCGAGCAGGCGGGCGGCGTGGTCGCCTCGCACGCGCTCGTCGATGGGCTCGAGGTCGATGGCGACGGAGTCGTCGAGCGCGTGCGTCTGCGCGACGGTCGCAGGCTGGAGGCCGCCAATTTCATCGCGGCCGTGCCGCCGCATCATCTGGCGCGGATGCTGCCGGAGAATGCGGTCGCCGACCCGTTTTTTCAGCGGATCGGCGAGCTCGGCACGTCGCCGATAATCTGCGTGCACGTATGGCTCGATCGCGAGGTGACGCGGTCGGCGTTCGTGGGCTTTATCGGCACGACCACCCAGTGGCTGTTCAACAAACGCCGCATCTTCGAACGCCACGGCGAGCGCCATCCCGGCTACCTGAGTTTCGTCATCAGCGGCGCGCGCAGTCTGATTGACATGCCGAACGAAGATCTCCTTGATCTGGTAATCAACGATCTGGGCGCGATGATCCCGGCCGCGCGCAATGCCAAGGTGACCAAGGCGCTGGTGCTCAAGGAAAAACAGGCGACGACGGCGCCGAGCACCGCCTCACATCACCTGCGGCCTGCCGCCGCGACTCCGCTCAAGAATCTTTTTCTCGCGGGAGATTGGATTCAGACCGGCCTTCCCGCGACAATTGAAAGCGCGGTCGTGTCCGGCCGCGCCGCGGCCGCCGCGGTCGCGGCGCGAGCCGAAGCGGCCGGCAGCGGGTGATGGCGATGCCCCGGCTTGCGCTCGTAACCGGCGGAAACGGCTTTGTGGGATGCCATGTCGTCCGGGCGCTGCTCGAACGCGGCGATCGCGTGCGGGTCCTGATCCGCCAGGGTTCCGACCGCGCCGCGCTGGAAGGTCTCGAGGTCGAGTTTGCGGCCGGGGACCTGCGCGATCGCGAGGCGGTCCAGCGCGCGGTAGCTGGATGCCACGAGGTCTATCACGTCGCCGCGGACTACCGCCTCTGGGTTCCCGACCCGGCCCCCATGTATGCCGCGAACGTCGAAGGCACCCGCAACATCATCGAGACCGCTCATCGGGCCGGCGTCGAGCGAATCGTCCATACCAGCACGGTCGGCGCGCTCGGCATCCCGCACGGCGGGATCGGAACCGAAGACACGCCGGTGTCGATCGACGATATGGTGGGCCCGTACAAGCGATCGAAGTTTATGGCCGAACAGATCGCAATCGAGGCGGCGAAGAACGGCGCACCGGTGGTGATTGTAAATCCCTCCACGCCGGTCGGCCCGCTCGATCTCAAACCCACGCCGACTGGACGGATAATCGTCGATTTTCTCAATCGCAGGATGCCTGCGTATGTCGATACGGGGCTTAACCTGGTCGATGTTGCCGATTGTGCGCGCGGTCATCTGCTCGCGGCCGAGCGCGGCCGAATCGGCGAGAAGTATATCCTGGGCGGCCAGAACCTTACGCTGAAAGAAATGCTCGAGAACCTGGCGATAATTTCCGGGCTGCCCGCGCCCCGGGTTCGCCTGCCTTACGCGATCGCGTTCGGATTTGCGCTTGGCGCCGAAGCGGTCGCTCGCGTGCTGACCCGCCGCCCTCCGCGCGCCAGCGTCACCGAGGTGCGGATGTCGCGCAAGCACATGTTCTTTGATTCCTCGAAGGCCGCGCGCGAACTCGGATATTCGCCCAAACCGGTGGAAGGTGCGCTCGCGGCCGCGGTCGAGTTCTTCCGCCGAACCGGAGCCGCGCGCACCGCCGCGTGATTTCCATGTTCTTCCATCTGCTCATCTCGACCATCGCGCTTCGCCCGTACGTGTTCATCTTTCTGGCGAGCTTCCTGTTCATTTCGATCGTAAATTTCGGCCTGCGCACCACGCTGCTGTTTGCCGGTCTGACCTATGCCGTATCGTTCGCGTGCGAATGGTCTTCGGTGCACAACGGTTTTCCGTTCGGCCTCTATCACTATATTCAGGCGACGCGCGACCGGGAGTTGTGGGTGTTCGGCGTGCCCTTCATGGACTCGCTTTCGTTCACGTTCCTGGGCTTTGCCAGCTACACGGTCGCGCTGCTGCTGAGTTCGCCGCTCTACCGCCGCGGATGGGATCTGCGGCTGCTCGATACCTGGAAGATTCGCCGCGCGCCGCGCGTGTGGCTGATGGCGTCGCTGTTCATGGTGATGATCGATTGGGTGGTCGATCCGCTGAGCGTGCTGGGCGACCGGTGGTTCCTCGGCAAGATCTTCTGGTACGACCCGGCGGGACCGCATTTCGGCGTGCCGATCAGCAATTACCTCGGATGGTACTTCGTTGCGGCGGTGACGATCGCGATTTTTGTCGCGCTCGACTCGGTGATGAATGGGAGCGGCGAAAAGCCGTACGGCGCACAGCTTTCGTTCCCTTCGCGCGCGCTGCTCGGCCCCGCCCTGTATCTCGGGATCGTCGGCTTCGGAATCACAATGCTGTTTGTGATCGGCGCCGCTGAAATCGCATGGGCCAGCGTGTTCATCTATCTGCCGTTTCTCGCGCTCGCCGCCCAAATCCTTACCCGCCCCGATTCGTACGGCGGCAACGAGGCGATCGAGCGGCACCTGCGCGATTTTCCCTACGACCGCGGCGCCTTCACCGAGGCGCTCGCGCGCGAGCCGTCTCCATCGCCGCGCCGCCATATCGCTTGAGCATCGGCGCGGGCACCCGGCCTGAAAAGCCGGAATAGCCTTCCACCTCAAAGGCGCCCAAGGCGGCGCTTCTCCCGCCACACTTCTCTTTTTCTGGGGTATTGTGCTTCAAGGTTCTGGGGGAGGTGCCAGCGATGGAGAATGCCGGCCTCAAGCTCCTACTCGATCGCGCCGAAATAAGCGACGTGCAGTTGCGCTACGCAACCGGTCTGGACATGCGCGATTGGAAGCTCTTTCGATCGTGCTTTGCCGACGAGATAGAAGTGGACTTCTCCTCGGTCTTCGGCGGCAGCGGCCCGCGCAAGATTACGGCGGATCGATGGACCGAAGCGGCGCGCCGCACTATCAGCGGACTTCAGGCCACCCAGCACATGATCACGAATCATGTCATCACCGTTGAAGGCGACAAGGCGCTGTGCGTCGCGTATGTGCAGGCGCAGCACTATCTCCCCAATGACGCGGGCGACAGCACGCAGACGATGGGCGGCTACTACACCAATCACTTCATCCGCACGCCCGAGGGATGGAAGATCAAGTCGTGCAAGCTCACGCTGACCTGGAGCAAGGGCAATTTCCACATCTTCGAACTCGCCCGCAATCGCCTGAAAGCATCCGAAGGCCGCCAATAGGCCAAGTTCAGCCAAACCAAGGACAGGAGGATCGAACAATGGCAACCGATCTCGAAAGGCGCATCGCGATCCTTGAAGACATCGAGGCGATCAGGAAACTCAAAGCGCGCTACTGCTCGGTCTGCGATGACGACCACAATCCAAACGAAATAACCAAACTGTTTGCGGAGGACGGCATCTGGGAGGGCGACGGCATCGGCGCGCATAAAGGCCACGCCGCAATCCGCAAGCTGTTCGAAGGCTTCCGCGACCGGATCAGCTTTTCCCAACACAACGTCTTCAATCCGATAATCGAGGTCGAAGGCGATCGCGCCAAAGGCCATTGGTACTTCCTTGGACCGTTCACCTTTCGCAAGGGCAATCGGCAGAGATGGCTGGCCGCCCGCTACCAGGAGGATTACGTAAAGATCAACGGCCAGTGGAAGTTCCAGCATCTGCGCGCAATCGGCCGAATGTCCGCGCCGTACGAAACCGGCTGGGCCAAAGAAGAGTCGATGGGCTGGGGCAAGAGAGAGTCTTAGCCGGCCGAGGAAACGCCCGGTGCCATCCCTCCGGCCGGTTCCAGCGAAGGGATCGAGCGGGCAGGGGAATGGTCAGTTCTCCGCTTTCGGATTGAACAGCTTTGCCGGGATGTCTCCCGCGAATGTCTGGCGATGCGACATGTCCAGCCACAGAAATGTGCCTGGGCCGGTCGTCCGGAACGTAAAGATCATCCGACAAGATCAATTGCGTCCCGCCTGAACCGTCGTTCTTCGCCCAGATTGCCGCCGAAAGGTCGGGACTCCTGTCGCGAAAGAGTTCTCCGCCCAGGTAAACGTACGTCTCGCTGTCGATATACACTCTGGCGCGCAGCAGGTCGGAGCCCGGTCTGCGCGGGATCATGTCCACCACGAAAACCCGGCGCGGCTCGCACGAAATTTCGCCAAAGCGGAAGTCCGATTCACGTTTCTCGACGGCGCGTCCGCCGCTCAGGCATCCGACCATGGTTCGCGTGGCAGCCAGGCTCCAGGAATAAAGACCCGTCTGAGGCGGCGTATACTCCAGGCCCATCTGGGCGCAGGAGTAGGTGCAGGACTGATTGGGAGAAACCGAAAGCGCCAGCCTCCGCCATCGCCGCGTGGCCCGCGAGTACATGTACGTGTCGGGCATCCGGTCGGGATCAGAGTACAGCCAGGCGATGAACTTGGCCTGGTCCGGGCCGCATTGGTCGTCACGTTCCTTCCAATCGATCTCATTCACCTCCGGGTCGCTCATCCCGGCGGCATCCGCGCGATGGCTGGTTCGGAGCGCGATCGCATCGTCGCACGTGTATTCATTGCGAAAGTCGGGGTTGGAGGTGTCAGATGCAAACGAGAATCCGCCGGGGGCGAGGATATAGGTGCGCGATGCGAGATTGGTTGCCGAAAACTGATCCGGAACAAAAGGTCCCCAGCGCCAGTTGTAGGCGATTTTCACCCCGGCTTTCGGATCGTTCGGATTGATATTCGGAAAGGGCAGGCCGGCTACGTAGTTGCGGATGAAGTCATTTCGATCGAGCGTCACCTGCGAGGCGTGCTGCTCCGTCGCCTGCTGATAGGCGGACGGCCATTCGATCCGCCGCGTCGCGACGATCTTCAGCGAAAGGCCGTACCGGACCGCGTAGAGCATCGCGCCGCTCAGAAATTGCGCGAACTCGCCGGCGTTGGTGTTGTCGATCACGGTGCCGGGAGCTGGATTTTCCCCCGCCGCAAGGCTGCCGGGGCCCGTTGCCAGAATGAGCAGCGCGCAGATCGTCGCCATCAGGCTTCTGGTGCCCATCTCTCGAGTCTCCTCTCTCGATTGGTGTCCCTAAAATTAAGGTCATCTCTAAATATATAGATAACCCTAAAAACGTCCGGCGCGCAAGTCAAGCTGCGAACTTCCGGCCGCTGGCGAATTCCCGAATTTCATTCGCCGCCAAAGGCGTGTAATTGATTTGGCCTATGGGACTGCGCGAGGAAAAAAAGGCGGAGCAGCGCCGCGCGATTATCGAAACCGCGGTCAGCCTGTTCCGGGAGCGCGGCTACGAGCAGGCCCGCGTTCAGGACATCATCAAGCGCTCGCGAATCAGCGAGGCCACCTTTTTCAATTACTTCCCGAAAAAGGAGGCGCTTCTCTATGAGATCGCGATCGATCAGATCGAGGAATCGATCGCCGCGCTAAAGGCGGAGCTCGAGCGGCATGACTGCAGCGTGCCGGACCGGCTGCGGAGCCTGGTCAGGCAATGGGCGAAGGGCTGGGAGTCCGACCGCGACTTCAACGCGCTGGTGGTGACTCGCTCCGGGATGCTGGCCGGCGCGCCCGGACTTCTGCGCGAAAAGGAATTGGCGCTCTATGATCTCTATCGGCGCCTGTTTGCGGAAGGGCAAAAGCGCAAAGAGATTCGGGCTGATGTCGCACCGCTGGATCTCGCTGAGATGCTGGAGGGGATGCTGACGATCATCGCGGGCAACTGGCTGGTCGGATGGTGGAAGGACAGGAAGGATCCGCTCGAGGATCGCATGATGCGGGCGGTGGAGTTCTTTCTGGAGGGGTGCAAACCCTCGCCCGTACCGCGCCGCGAGGCCCGCACTGCCAGGAAAAAGATCACCTCCGCGAAACGGCCGGTTCGCGCCGGCTAGCTCCGCCTGGCTGCCGGCCGGCGTCCCGCCGGTTCATCCCGGCTAGCGATCGCTTCCAGCGCGGCGGCCAGCGATCGTGTCGCGCGTCCCAGATTCGTCATCATCCGCGGAAGCTGCAGAAGGGCGCCCGGATTGCGCAGCGCATGGACCGTTGTGGCGATCGGCCGGATGTTTCCCTTCTTGTCCAGCTTTGGTCCCACGACTTCGTCATCGATCTCGTCGATAATCGCGCGCAGGCAGACGAACGGAATTCCGCGCGCCGCCGCCTCTTGGGCGATCGACGCGGTCTCCATATCGACCGCGACCGCTCCCGTCGCCTCCGCGGCACGGCGCTTCTCGGCCCCGTCCTTCAGCGCGCGATGCGACGTAAGAATGGCGCCGGCGGTGTAGGCGACTCCGGCATTCAAAAGCATGCGCCCCATCTCGCGCATCGAACCCGCGTCGATTGCGACCGGCTCTTCTCGTCCGATCGCGTCATCGCGACGCGCAATCACGCGATCGGCCAGCACCAGGTCGCCCGGCTTGAGCTTCTCAGTTAGCGCGCCGGCTACGCCGGTGCCGATTGCGAGTTCGGCATTTGGGAACAACTCGAACGCGCGGCGGGCGGACTGGCGCGCGCGGTTCATCCCGATTCCCGATGCGATCGCGATGATATCGCGGCCCTGAATTTCGCCGTGAAAGCCGCGCAGATCGCGATGCCCGAGCGGGCGGCGGTTCTTCAGTCGTTGCTTGAAGGGCCCGATTTCGCGTGCGAACGCGTAGAAGATGAGTATCAAGTGCGGCTACCCGGCGGCGCGGCTACTTGAGCCGCCTCTGCGATGCTAGCAAAATGCGCGCACGTACCGGTCCGGTCAAGTTGGCCTCCCGATGAATCCCGTCTCAGAGCCGTGAAAGAACTGATCGTAAATGCCGACGACTTCGGGTTGTCGCCGGAGGTCAACGCCGCCGTCGCGCGGGCCCATCGCGAGGGAATACTCACCAGCGCGAGCCTGATGGTAGCCGAGCCGCACTGTGGCGAGGCGGCCCGAATCGCGCGGGATAATCCCGGTCTCGACGTGGGCCTTCATGCGGTCGTTTGCAGGGGACGCAGCGTGCGCCCTCCCGCCGAGATCGCCCCGGTGGTCGATGCGCTCGGCCGGTTTCCGGACAATCCCGTGCTTGCGGGCCTGCGATGGTTTTTCGACCGCAACGCCCGGGAGCGGCTTGCCTCAGAGCTTCGCGCTCAGGTGGAGAAACATCTCGAGCTGGTCGGTTATCTGAACCATATCGACGGCCATCTGAACTTTCACGTTCATCCCGCGATTGCCGATATCCTTGTCGAGCTGGCGGTCGAATTTAAGGTTCCGTGCCTGCGCCTGCCGCGCGAGCGCGTGATGACCACGCTTGGGTTGCGCCGCGATCATGCCGCCCGCAAGGCGGTTGAGGCGCTCATCTTCCGCACGCTCTCGCGCCGCACGCGCCGCATGATGCGCGAGCGAGGCCTGGTCTCCACCGACTGGCTCTTCGGGCTTCATCAGAGCGGCCATCTCGATCACGGCTATATCCTCGCGATCATCGGACGCCTCGATGAAGGCACGACCGAGCTGTATTTCCATCCGGCGATGGACATCGGCGGAACTCCGCCGTCGCCTGGCGCGCAGATCGAGGTGGATATCCTGACCAGTCCGCGGGTTCGCGATGCGATCGCCGGCGGCGCAATAAAGCTGACGAATTTCGCCGCGCTCGCGAATCGCGGCGCCCGTAATTGACTCGCAATCCAATCCGGCATTCGATGGGCGCAGGACCCGGAGGGACATCGCCGATGTCGAACCTAATCGTACGGCCCGCCGAGCGCGCAGATCTCCCCCAGATGACGGAAATCTACAACCACTACATTCTGACCACCCCGATTACGTTCGATATTGATGTAGTGACGCCGGATCAGCGGGTCGGATGGTTCGAGGAGCATACTCACGGCCCTCGCTACCAACTTTTGGTGGCGCAGGAAAACGATCGCATCGTCGGGTACGCGGGCACCGGACGCTTCCGCGACCGGGCGGCCTATGACACCACGGCGGAGACGACCATCTACTGCGCGCCGGACGCGACCGGCCGCGGCATCGGTCGGACGATGTATCGCACATTATTCGATGCGCTTCGCGGCGCCGACCTTCGGCGCCTGGTCGCCGGAATCACCATCCCCAATGATCCCTCGGTAAAACTGCATCGCCAGTTCGGCTTCAGGGAAGTCGGAGTGTTCTCCGACGTCGGCCGCAAATTTGGCCGATATTGGGACGTTCTCTGGATGGAGCGGCCGTTGGTGCTGGGATAGACGGCGCAGAGCCGGCGCCAGCCGCTGAGGCGCGGCGGTAAGGAGCTGACTTGGTTGCGCCTCTGCGCGCGATTCTCGCTCCAGATCCACGATTGACGTACTGTAGGACGCGGGTGCTCTTGCGCCCGCGTTGAACATTCATCACGAAGGAAACCATCATGCGCGACCAGGAAGGTGCTTCCGAAAGCCAGCAAATCCACGACTATCGGCTGCCGAAAAATGTCAGGCCGCGGCGCTACGTGTTGCGGCTTGAACCGGACCTCAAGGCTTTTACATTCAAGGGCGACGAGAACGTCGAAATCACCGTCGTTGAAGCGACAGACGAAATCGTCCTCAACGCGCTGGAACTGGAGATCGATTCCGCGACCGTCGAATGGACTGGAAAATCGCTCAAGGCCGCGGTGCGGATGGAGCCGGAGAAGGAACGGGCCCATCTGAAGTTCCCGCAACCGCTTGCCCCCGGCGAATACATCCTCAGGGTCGTCTTTCGCGGAATTCTCAACGACAAGCTCCACGGCTTTTATCGCAGCCAGTACACCGACGCAGCCGGCAACGCACACGTCGTTGCCACGACCCAGTTCGAGTCCACCGACGCACGCCGCGCATTCCCGTGCTGGGATGAGCCCGAGCTGAAGGCCAGCTACAAGGTGATCCTGGTGGTTGACGAAAACCTCGCGGCCATTTCCAACGGCGGCCAGGAAAGCGAACGCAAGCTCGCAGGCGGCAAGAAGGAGGTCGTTTTCAAGGAAACGATCGTGATGTCCACCTATCTGCTTGCCTTTATCGTCGGCGAATTCGAAGCGACGGCGCCCGTGGATGCGGGCACGCCGCTCAGGATTGTTCACGTGCCGGGCAAAGCGGATCTGGCGCCTTTCGCCAGCCGGATCGGCGCCTTTTCGCTCAAGTTCTTCGCCGATTACTACGGCCTTCCATACCCCGGCGACAAGCTCGACCTGATCGCGATTCCCGACTTCGCTTCCGGCGCCATGGAGAATCTCGGCGCGATTACTTTCCGCGAGACCGCGCTGCTTGCCGACGAAAAGACCGCGTCGCGCGCCGAACTCGAACGAGTTGCCGATGTCGTGTCGCACGAGAACGCGCACATGTGGTTCGGCGACCTGGTGACGATGCGATGGTGGAACGGCATCTGGCTCAACGAGGCCTTCGCCACCTTCATGGAGATGCTGGCGGTTGACGCGTGGAAGCCGGAATGGAAGCGATGGGACAGCTTTTCGGTGTCGCGCGCCGCCGCGATGGCGATCGACGGACTGCGCAGCACGCGCCCGATCGAGTTCACTGTGCACAGTCCGGAAGAATGCCGCGCGATGTTCGACATCCTGACCTACGAGAAAGGCGCGGCCGTGCTCCGGATGCTCGAGCAGTATCTGCGGCCGGAGGTCTTTCGCAAGGGAATCCGCGGCTATCTGAAAAAGCATCAGTTCGACAACACCGAAACCGGCGACCTGTGGGATGCGCTTGAAGAGGCATCGCGCGAGCCGGTCCGCAAGATGATGGATTCCTGGATTTTCCAGCCCGGATTTCCCATCGTCGATGCGGCCGTGACCGAAGATGGCCGCGGGCTGCGGCTGTCCCAGCGCCGTTTCTTTTATCTCAAGGACGACTCCGATCAGCTTTGGCACGTGCCGGTGATGATTCGCGCGCGCACCGACAAGGGGATTGTCACCCGGAAGGTGCTGATGACCTCGCGCGAGACGAAGATCGATCTCGGCGGCAAGGTGGCATGGGCTCTCCTGAACGAAGGCGGCCACGGCTTTTACCGCGTCCATTACGCTGCGGCGCTGCTGGCCGGCCTTACCAACAATCTCAACCAGCTTCAGCCGATCGAGCGCTTCGGCCTGGTGAGCGATACCTGGGCGGCTACGGTCGCGGGGATGGGGCCGCTGTCTGAGTTCATCAAGATGGCGCGCATGTTCATGGGCGAGACCGATCTCAACGTCTGGCGCGCGATCATCGGCGCTTTCAACTATCTCGACATGATCGTTGCGGATTCCGACCGTCCCGCCCTTGCGGCCGCCGTCCGCGCGATCCTGAGTCCGCCGGTTGCGCGCCTTGGATGGGTAGCACGGGCAGGGGAGAGCGAGCTCGATCGACAGTTGCGCGGCATCCTGATCGCAGCGCTCGGAACGCTTGGCAATGACGCCGAAGTTCAGGCGCGCGCGAAAGACGTGTACGCGCGCTTCGAGCGCGAGCCCGAAAAGGCCGACCGCGATCTGGGTCCGGCGCTGGTTTCGATTCTGGCGCACGCGGGCGACGCCGCCCGGTACGAGGAGTTCAAGAGCAAGTTCAAGGGCGCGCGCACGCCGCAGGAGGAACAGCGCTACCTGTTTTCACTGGCCGGCTTTCGCAATCCAGACCTGCTCCGCGCCACGATGGCGATGACGCTGGATGGGCAGGTGCGCACGCAGAATGCTCCGTACCTGATGCATTCGCTGCTGCTCAACACTGTTTGCCGCTACGAGGCGTGGGATTTCGTGCGCAAGAACTGGGAAGAGATGTCACGCAAGTACCCGGACAACGCGCTGCCGCGGATGTGCGAGGCGGTCGTCGCGCTGCTCGACCGCGAGGAAGAGGTAGAGAGCTTCTTCACCACGCATCGGGTGCGGCTCGGCGCCAAGATTATCGATCAGCACATGGAGCGCCTGTCCGTCGCGGTTGCCTTCCGCAAGCGCGAAGGCGCGAATCTGGCCGCGACTTTGCGCGGATAGGCGTTTTGAATTAGCCGCAGGCTCGCAAGCCTGCGGCTAATTCCGAATTCAGTGTGTGTGAGGCGCCAGTCGCGCGGCTTCCGGGCTCCTACGCCAGCAGGCCCTTGCCCGGAACGTGGTTGATCTCGATCCGGATGCCGTCCGGGTCTTCGAACAACACCGAATAGTAGCCGGGCGCCCAGGGACCGTCCTCCGGCGGATGCACGATCTTTGCGCCGATCGATTGCAGGAACCGGTGCGCTTCATCGATGTCGCCGCGCTCGCGAGCCCGCAGGCACAGGTGATGCAACCCGATGCGGTTCTGTACGAAGGGCTCGCCGCGATGCTGATCGGCGCATCGCATGATCCCGACCGCGGTGCGCCCGCCCACGCAATAGAGCATCTGATCGCTGTTAATCACCGGCTTGAGGCCCAGGTAGGTCAGCAGCTTCTCGTAAAACGGGACGCATTTTTCGAAATTGCTGACAGTCAGAATGACGTGCGCCATCCCGTTGATTTCCATTTCCATCCTCCTTTCGGTCAGGCGGCGGCCTGCGCGGCCATCCGCTTCGGATCGGGCTGGGCGTGGCCGAGAATCGGATGAGGCGTGTAGGGTTTTTCAAGCTGGGCGACTTCGTCGGCGCTCAACTTGATTGAAACGGCGTCGATCGCCTCCTTGAGATGCTTGAGCTTGGTGGCGCCGATGATGGGCGCGGCTACGCCGGGTGCCTGCAGAATCCAGGCGCAGGCGATCTGCGAGGGGCTGACGCCGCGCTGCTTTGCGAGTTTCTCTACGGCCGCCAGAACCTCGAAATCGCTCTCGCGGAAGTACATCCCCTTGGCGAATTCATCGGACTTCGCGCGGGTGGTATCTCCGCCCTTGTCGGCGGCGGTGCGATTGCCGGCCAGAAATCCGCGCGCCAGAGGGCTCCACGGGATGAGTCCCACACCCTGGTCGATGCAGAGCGGATTCATCTCGCGCTCCTCCTCGCGATAGACCAGGTTGTAATGATTCTGCATCGACACGAACCGATGCCATCCGTTTTCCTTCTGCAGGAACAGCGCCTTGGCGAACTGCCAGGCCGCCATCGAGCTCGCGCCGAGGTAGCGCACCTTGCCCGCGCGGACCAGCGAATCGAGCGCTTCGAGCGTCTCTTCGATGGGCGCGGTAAAGTCCCATCGATGGATCTGGTACAGGTCGATGTAATCCATTCGCAGCCGCTTCAGCGACGCGTCGCACGATTGCAGGATGTGCTTGCGGGAGAGGCCGCCCTGGTTCTGCCCTGACGCCATCTGCCCGTACACTTTGGTGGCGACCACGATCTCGTCCCGCTTCGCCATCTCGTTCAGCCATCGTCCGGTGATCTCCTCGCTCACGCCAAGGGAGTAAACGTTGGCGGTATCGAAGAAGTTGATCCCGGCCTCGAGCGCTTCCGCGAAGTGCTCGCGCGCCTCATCGACCGTGAGCACCCAGTCGCGCCATTTCTTGTCTCCGTAGCTCATGCATCCGAGGCAGATGCGAGAAACCGACAGTCCTGTCCGTCCAAGTTTTGCGTACTGCATTTTTTCCTCGTCGGGCGGAGCGACGTGTCTCCGCGCGTTGGTGATGGTTGTGAAACGAAACTACCTGGGTCCAAAACTCCGGCGCTGGACGCTCGATGTCAAGAGCGCCAGCCCATGTTCCGGTGTTCAGGGCGGGGCGCTCCTGGGGACGACGCGATGGGGTATCGAATCGAAGCCATGGCTTCGGACATAGCGGGCGCGCAGGACGCCAATCAGAATCGCGTCGATTATGGCGACCGCCAGGATCAGCGCGATCGTGAGGTCTTTTGCGGACTTGCGCATATCTCCAAGGCGTGATCGTTTCGGGCGCAAGGTGGGGATGATTGAGCCCGCATCCGTTCGTTACGGCAGTATTTCAATATACGCCATAGCACGATAGAATCGCGCGACTGGCCGATTGGTCAGGCGCTCCGCCGGAGGAAAATTGATGCGGGTTTTGTTCGTCCATCCGAGTCCACTGATGTACAGCGAAATTTACCTGCGCCTCGAGCCGCTGGGGATGGAGCGGGTGGCGGCAGCCGTTCGCGCGGCCGGCCACGACGTACGCATCCTGGACCTCCAGATTTTCCAGCATCGCGAACTTTTCAAGGAGTTCGAGAGCTTCAAACCTCAGGCAGTCGGATTTTCTCTCAACTATCTTGCGAACGTTCCCGAAGTTATCGATCTTGCCAAAGCTCTCAAGGAGCGTAATCGCGATTGTTTCATCTTCGTCGGCGGCCACAGCGGCTCATTCGTTGCGGACGAAATTCTGGAGCATGCCGCTGGATCGGTGGATTGTGTCCTGCGCGGCGAGGGTGAAAGCAGCGCGCAGATGCTGATGGAAGCGATTGGCACCGACTCGGTCGCCAAGGTTCCCGGCGCGGTGACGCTCAACGGAACCGGCCCGGCGCCGATCATGCTCGATGATTTGGACAAGTATTTTCCGGCGCGCGACCTTGGACGGCGGCGCAACAAGTACTTTATCGGTGTGCTCGACCCGTGCGCATCGATCGAGTTCACGCGCGGATGCCCCTGGGACTGCTCGTTCTGCAGCGCCTGGACCTTTTATGGGCGCAGCTATCGAAAGTCCACCGCGGAAGCGGCCGCCGAGGACATGGCGTCAATCAAGGAACCCGGCGTCTTCATCGTCGACGACGTCGCGTTCATTCATCCCGAGCACGGCTTTGCGATCGGCGCGGAGCTCGAAAAGCGCAAGGTCAAGAAGCGCTACTATCTCGAGACGCGGGCCGATGTGCTGATCCGAAACCAGGAAGTGTTTCGCTACTGGCGCAAGCTCGGACTCGAATACATGTTCCTTGGGCTCGAAGCGATCGATGAAGAAGGGCTGAAGGCGCATCGCAAGCGCTCCTCGACCGGCACGAATATCAAGGCGCTCGAAGTTGCCCGCGATATCGGCCTGACGGTGGCGATCAACCTTATTGCCGATCCTTCGTGGGACGAGCGGCGGTTCGAGATTATCCGCGAATGGGCGATGAGCGTGCCCGAGATCGTGCATCTGACCGTCGCCACGCCTTACCCCGGCACCGAGCTCTGGTTTACCGAGTCGCGCAAGCTCACCACGCTGGACTACCGCCTCTATGACATCCAGCATGCCGTGCTGCCCACCAAGCTTCCGCTGAAGCAGTTTTACGAGGAGCTGGTGAAGACCCAGGATGTTCTCAACCGCAAGCATCTGGGGTTTGCCGCGCTGAAAGAAGTCGCGACCATCGCGGGCAAGCTGATGCTCAAGGGGCAGACCAACTTCATCAAGATGCTGTGGAAGTTCAACAAGGTCTATAACCCGGATCGCCAGTTTGCGGAGCATTCGCAGCCGGTGAAGTACCAGATGCGCCCGCCGAAGCTGCACACCACCAGCCGGCCGGATGCGTCGCTGCTGTACATACATCCGCCGAACAAGCCCGCGCGCGCCGCCGACCCGGCATCGACTCCCGCGGCGGGCCGATAGGGCGCAAGTCCGCCCGGGCGGGTTACTCGCCGTTGAATTTCGGTGCGCGTTTTTCGACGAACGCGGTAATTCCTTCGCGGCCGTCCTTGGTCCGCGCCATTTGCGAAATCCAGTCCGTCTCCAGCGCCATCTGCGTTTCCAGAGTGTTGTTGCTGCTGTCGAGCAGCAATCGCTTCACTCCGCCGAAGGCGAGCGTCGGCCCTCCGGCCAGTTCTTCGGCAAACGCGCGGGCCCGCGCCAGGAGCTCGGAATCGGGAACGACCTGGGTGACGATGGCGAGGTCGCGCGCCTGCTGCGCGGTCAGGATGGGATTGGTGAGCGCGAGTTCCAGCGTGCGCCGATAGCCGAGGATCCTCGGCAGAAAATAAGTCGCCGATCCGTCGGGCGTCAGTCCCGCGCGCGTGTATGCCATCGTGAACTTGGCGCTTTCCCCCGCAAACACGAAATCGCACGCGCAGGCCATGCTGAATCCCGCTCCTGCGGCGCTGCCGTGCACCGCGGCGATAACCGGCGAGCTCATGTGCGCGAACGTCGAAATTGCGCCGTGCAGGAAATGCGTCACTTCCCGCAGATAAGTCGGCAGCTCCGACGGATCCTGCGCCGCGAAGGTTTTCAGATCTCCTCCCGCGCAGAACAGCTTTCCGTTGCCGCTCAGCAGCACCGCCCGCACGTGCGGATTTTCGTCGCATCGCCGGATCGCATCGCTGAACTCGCGCGCGAGTTCCAGGTTGATGCCGTTGGCCGCGTCGGGCCGGTTGAAGGTGATGTGCCCAACGTTGTTTTTGATCTCGAAGATCAGGGTTGCATATTCGGCCATTGCTGATGTTCCCTCTCTGAATTCCGCGGATTCGGATTAGCTCTGTATCGCACGATACCAGTCGGCTATCGCACTGCCGATATCGTGCGGCGAATCTTCCTGGATGAAGTGTATGCCTTTGACGGTGACTTCGCGCTGTTTTGGCCATCGGCGGCAGAACTCGCGCTGGGCGCCCGTCAGTATCGCGCCCGGCTCGGCATTGACGAAGAGTTTGGGAACCGGGCTCTGAGCCATCCAATCCGCGTAAGCCTGCACGATCGCGACTACGTCGGCGGGTTCGCCCTCGATCGGTATTTCGCGCGGCCACTGCAGCGTCGGCCGGCGCGATTCGCCGGGCTCCCGAAACGGCCGGCGATAGTGCTCCATTTCCTCGTCCGTGAGCTTTCGTATCACGCTGCCGGGCAGGATGCGCTCGACAAAGATGTTGCGTTTCAGGATGAGGTCATCGCCCGCCCGACTGCGCAGCGCCTTGAATATATCCACCGCGCGCTCCGACCATTCCCGCCAGACCAGCGGCCGCACGATTGCCTCCATGTAGGCGATGCCCTTGACGCGATCGGGATGGCGGCGCGCCCAGTCGAAACCGAGCGCCGATCCCCAATCGTGAACGACCAGCGTGACCGGACCTTCAGGCAAAAGCGCCTCGAAAAACGCGTCCAGATGGCGAGCGTGATCGGCAAAACGGTACGTTCCCGTGGACGATGGTCCCGATTCACCCATCCCGATGAGGTCAGGCGCGATGCATCGAGCCAGCGGAGCGGCGTGAGGCATCACGTTGCGCCACAGATACGACGACGTAGGATTGCCGTGCAGAAATACCATCGGCTCTCCCGCTCCCGTCTCCGCGTAGGAAAACCAGGTGCCCGGCACTTCGATGCGTTTGCGTGGGTGTGGGTCAACGGCGGAAATGGATGCTTCGCTCATGAATTTCCTCGAACGAATGGCTGCATTCGACACATACGACCTGCGCCGGTGTCGCACAAGCGGCGTTTGTCAGGATTGCGCGGGCTCAAGCCGCGAGCGCACAATTCAGATTCGTCGGAGATTCAGCGGAGGGTCGAGCGATGGCTGAACGCAGGCGCAAATTCTGGGGATGGGGATACGAGGACCAGGGTCCCAATCCCGATCAGCAGCGGCATATGGCCGAGCGGATGGCGAATCGGTTCGGCCTTGGACCGTTGGAAATCACTCCGCCGCCGAAAGAGAGCGAACTGAACCTGCGCGCCCCGCGCGTCGCGCCTCCCGATTCGCTGGCATCTATCTGCACGAGCGCCACCTACGATCGGGCGCTGCACAGCTATGGAAGCAGCTTCCGCGACGTGGTGCGCGCGTTCCGCCGATTTTTCCCGAACCCTTTCGATGTGGTCGCGTATCCGCGTGACGAGGCCGACCTGATTCGGGTGCTTGAATGGTGCGATCGCGAGAATCTGGCGGCGGTGCCGTTCGGCGGCGGATCAAGCGTCGTGGGAGGAGTGGAGCCGCCCGCCGGCGATCGCTACCGCGGCGCCGTGTCAATCGACCTCAAGCACCTGAACCGGGTGCTCGAGGTGGACAAGCTCTCGCGAGCAGCGCGAATCCAGGCCGGGGTCCTGGGACCCGCGCTCGACGATCAACTGCGTTCGCACGGCTACACTATCCGCCACTTTCCCCAGTCGTTCGAATTTTCGTCGCTCGGAGGATGGATCGCGACGCGATCGGGAGGACACTTCGCGACGCTGTACACGCATATTGACGATTTCGTGGAGTCGGTGCGTGTGGTCACTCCAACCGGCATCGTCGAGTCACGCCGGCTGCCGGGATCCGGCGCGGGTCCCAGCCCGGATCGGATGTTCATCGGATCGGAAGGGATTCTAGGAATCATTACCGAGGCCTGGATGCGCCTGCAGGACCGGCCGACTTTTCGTGCCGGCGCCTCGGTGCCATTCGACGACTTCTTTGCCGCCGCAGAGGCCGTCCGCCAGATTTCACAGGCCGGCCTATATCCGGCCAACTGCCGCCTGCTCGACCCGGGTGAGGCGTTTAACGCCGGTGCGACCGACAAAAACGAGGCCGTCCTTGTGCTTGCGTTCGAGTCGGCTGACCATCCGCTCGATCCCTGGATGAAGCGGGCGCTCGAATGCTGCGCCGATCACGGCGGGCGCATTCCTGCCGACGCGGGCAAAACGCGCAGCGACGAGAAGGCCACCCATGAAGGCGCGGCCGGCGCGTGGCGCAACGCTTTTCTCAATGCGCCCTACCTGCGCGACACCGTGGTCGCGATGGGCATGGTGAGCGACACTTTCGAGACCGCCATCACCTGGGACCGCTTCCGCGATTTTCATTCGCAGATGATGGCGTGCGCGACCGACGCGGTGAAAAGAATCTGCGGAAAGGGAACCGTCACGTGCCGCTTCACGCATGTCTATCCTGACGGCCCCGCGCCCTACTACACAATTCTCGCGCCCGGACGGCGCGGCTCGGAGATGGAGCAATGGGATGAGATAAAGGCGGCGGTGTCTGACCTGTTGATCAAGATCGGCGGCACGATCACGCATCATCACGCCGTCGGCCGCGACCATCGCCCCTGGTACGATCGCCAGCGCCCGGAAGGTTTCGCCCGCGCGCTGAAGGCAGCCAAGCGCGCACTCGATCCCCGCGGAATTCTCAATCCTGGCGTGCTGATCGATCCGGACTAAGGGGAATTTGGCGGGTTGATGCCCGCCGGCTCGCGGTCCGCGTGAGGCGGCGTTTCAATCGTCGAGGTTGAGCGCCTTGCGGGCCGCTTCGCTCATCATCTGGGGCGTCCAGGGAGGATCCCACACGATCTCGATATTGGCGTCCTCGCATCCGGGTAATCCGAGCAGCTTGTCCTGAATCTCCTGCGTAATCATCATGCCCATCTGGCATCCCGGCGCGGTCAGCGTCATCGTCACGTTGACAATCCCGCCTTCCAGCGAGACGCCGTACACCAGACCGAGATCGACGATGTTGACGGGAATCTCGGGGTCGTAGCACTCGCGCAGAACCTCGTAGACGTCGGCTTCGGTAATGGCAGGCGAATTATCCATCGGGGCAGAACCTATTATATAAGATAGCATCGCAGATGACGCATCATCCGTCCGGAGTGTAAGACGATGCCTGATGTGGAAGAGCTTTACGACGAAGCGGTGGACCTGTACGCCGACGAAAAATACGACGAAGCGATCGAGGTTTACAAAAGGGCGCTTGAAATCGATCCCGCCTTCACCGACGCGGTGCACGGAATCGCGATGTGCTATCAGGCGAAGGGCGACCTGGACAAGGCGATCGAGGTCACCCGCAAGCATATCGAGCAGGCCCCGGAAGATATTCTCGCCTTCACCAATCTGAGCATGTTCTACCAGAAGAAGGGCATGATTGCGGAAGCCGAGGCGGCCGGCGCCGAGGCGCGCCGGCTCGATTGGAAGCGGCAGTTGCGCGAAGCGAAACAGAAATCGTGAGGATGGAATGAAGCTCAAGGACAAAGTCGTGATGATCACCGGCGGGGGCTCCGGCCTCGGCCGCGAAATGGGACTGACCTTCGCGCGCGAAGGAGCGACGATCGCGGTCAACGATATCCGGCCCGAATCCGCCCAGAACGTCGTGACCGAGATCGAGCGGGCCGGGGGCAAGGCGCGGGCCTTCGTCGCCGACGTATCGTCGAGCGCCGCCGTGAAAAAGATGTTCGCCGATTTTATCGCCGCCTTCGGCACGATCGACGTCCTCATCAACAATGCCGGCATCGGGCGCACCCGCGAGTCGAACGAGTTCACCGGCCTGCAGGACGTCGCCGATGAGGACTGGCACAAGATGCTGGCGACGCATCTCGATTCGACCTTCTACTGCACGCGCGAGGCGTTGAAGCTGATGATCCCGAAAAAGTCGGGCCGCATCATCAACCTCGGCTCGATCGCCGGCACCACCGGCCTGGGATTCGCGGTTCCATATTCCGCCGCCAAGGGCGGTATCATCTCGTTCACCAAGGCGCTTGCGAAGGAGGTCGTCGGCCACGGCATCCTCGTCAACTGCATCGCTCCGGGCTTCATCGAGACGCCGATGACCGCGCCGATCACGCCGGAGATGCGCAAGCAGGTGATCGCGGTGACGCCAATCGGACGCTTTGGCGAGCCGCGCGATATTGCCGCGGCGGCGCTGTTTCTCGCCTCGGACGATTCGAATTTCATGGTCGGCCAGGTAGTCAGCCCCAACGGCGGCTACGTGATCTGAAACCGGCGCTCGATCAGTAAATCACCGGATCATGCTGCCACGAGTCGCCGGCGTACTGATCCCCCTGTTTTCGATCCGTACGCTCGACGACCTTGGGCGCGGAGAGATTCCCGGCCTCGCGCCGATGATCGATTTCGCCCGCGAGATGGGGCTCGGCCTGATCCAGCTTCTTCCGCTCGATGAGGGAGCGCCGGGAGAGGCCAGTCCCTACAGCGCGATGAGCGTGTTTTCGGTAGACCCGGTCTATCTCTCAGTGAAGGGGCTGAGAGGGATCGGAAAAAAATCGCTCGGCGATGCCCGCGGGAAGATTATGGCGATGGCCGCGCCCGGGCGGGCGGCGGTCCGCGCGATCAAACTGCCGCTACTCGAGCGGGCGTGGCGCGCGTCCGGAGAACGCGCGGCCATGAGCCGCGAGTTCGAGGCTTTTTTCGAAGAGAACCGCGACTGGCTCCCCGACTATGGGTTGTTTCGCGCTCTCAAGGACAGGTTCCAGTGGTCGTCGTGGGAGACGTGGCCGGATGGACTTCGCGATCGCGAGCCCGCGGCGCTCGAGGCCGCGCGGCGCGAGATGGCCGAAGCGATCGCGCGCTACGCGTGGTTTCAATTCCTCGCGCATCGCCAGTGGCTCGCGATACGGGCGTATGCGGCAGAGCGCCGGATGCTGCTCGGAGGGGACATGGCATTCTCGCCGGCGCGCGACAGCGCCGAGGTCTGGGCCAATCAATCGCTGTTCGACCTGGAGCGGACGGTCGGCGCTCCGCCGGACGCATTCAACGAGCGCGGGCAGCGATGGGGCCTCCCGCTTCCACGATGGGATCGGATGCGCGGTGACGGCTTCCGGTTATGGCGCGAGCGCGTGCGCAGGGCTGCGCTGATGTTCGACCTGCTCCGCGTCGATCATGTCGTCGGACTCTACCGGACCTTCTCGTTTGGCGCCGATCCTGACGCATCCGGCGAGTTTGTTCCCGCGGACGAGCACGCTCAGCGTGCGCAAGGAGAAGAGATACTGCACGCCTTGCATGAAGCGGCCGGCGGCCGCTGCGAGCTGATTGCCGAGGATCTCGGCTCGGTGCCGCCCTGGGTGCGCGCATCGCTCACCGCGATGGGAATTGCCGGATACAAGGTGATGCAATGGGAGCGCGAGTGGGGTGCGGCGCAAGAACGCTACCTGAGAGCCGCCGAATATCCGGAACTCTCGCTGGCAACCACCGGCACCCACGATACCGAAACTCTCACCACCTGGTGGTCGCGTCAGGCGCCTGAGGAGCGCGCCAGACTGGCCGAGGCCCTCGCAATCGCGGGCATCGCCGATTTACATCAGCCGCTCGGCGAGGTGGGGCTCGATGCGATCATCGGCGCGCTTTACGCCTCGCCCGCCCGCCTGGTGGTGCTGCCCGTCCAGGATCTGTTCGGATGGGACGATCAGATAAATCGCCCCGGCACGATTGACGATGCCAACTGGTCGTACCGCCTGCCATTCGCGATCGAAGATCGCGCGCAAGTTCCCGGCATCCGCGAGCGTATCGCGGCTCTACGCGCTCTTGCTGACGCATCGCGCCGCCTGCCCGGGAGTCAATCCGGCTGAGAAACGGAGAAGCGAATCAGCGCGGCCGAACTCGTTGGGCGGGGCAAAACCATTCGTTGTTGGCGCGGGTCGCCTTCGACTATATAAGCGATGGGAGGCGCGACTCGATGGGACCGCTTAGCGGAATCAAAGTTCTCGACCTTAGCATGGTCGTCTCGGGACCTTTTTGCACCATGATCCTCGCCGATCTCGGCGCGGACGTCGTCAAGATCGAGCCGCCCGAGGGCGACGTGACGCGCTCGGTCTATGGCCTGGAGCGCAACGGCGTCCCGGTGGGAATCATCAACTGGAATCGCAACAAACGCGGGATGGTGCTCGATCTGAAGCGCGACGGAGCCGCGGAGGTGTTCCTCAGGATGGCGGAGCAGGCCGATGTGGTCATCCAGAACGTAAGACCCGGCGTCGTCGATCGCCTCGGAATCGGTTACGAGGCGGTTTCAAAGCGCAATCCAAGGATCGTGTACTGCTCGATCGCCGGGTACGGCTTCGAGGGACCCTACAAAGACAAGCCCGCTTACGATCCGATCATCCAGGGTATCGCCGGCGTCATGATGAGCCAGCGCACGCAGGGCCGTCCGCGCGCCGTCAAGAACATCATCGCCGACAAGGTCACCTCGATGACCGCGGCGATCGCGATTCTCGCCGCCCTCCAGGAAGCGCACGCCGGCAAGGGGCAGCACATCGAGATCTCGATGATGGACGCGGTCGCGTACTACCTGATGGGCGATACCGCTGTCCGCCATACTTTCCTTCCCCATGATCGCGGCATTCCACCCGCGATGGGATCCGCGGAACCTTACAAGACCGCCGACGGCTACATCACCATCGCGCCCCTTACCGACAAGCACTGGAGGGCGCTTCTTGAGGCCGTTGGCCATCCGGAGTGGTTCGAAGGCGACGAGCCGCGCAACGAGCGCGTCAAGCGCGCCGCGCGCAACCTGATCGAGCTTTTTCCGACCCAGCCCTCGGCGTACTGGCTCGAGCGGATCGAAAAAGCCGATGTTCCGTGTGGACCCGTCAACGACTTCGACTCGATCTGGGAAGACCCGCAGTTCATCGTCAACGAAACCTTCTACGAATACGAGCATCCGGTGGCAGGCAAGGTGCGCGCCGTGCGGCCCGCGCCGCGGCTCTCCGGCAAGAAGCCCGATCTATGGCGCCATGCACCGGGACTCGGGGAGCATACCGACCAGATTCTCGCGGATTTTGGATTTGCGGCTGGAGAAATCGCGGACCTTCGCGCCCGTGAAATCGTGAAATAGTCGGCCGCGTGAAGCATCCGCGACATAGCGGCTTAGCGCCGCGATCATGGATTCACGCATTGATCGCCCTGGCCGCCGCGGCGACAATCGGAGGTTGCGCAGTCACCAAGCAGCAGCCCATCACCGAAGCGCAGCCTCCCGCGCCCGAGGAAGCCCACGGCACCGCAGTCAGCACGTACTCGCCATATGCGATCGCGGCCGGGAAGGATGACGCGCTCTGGTACACGGAATATCAGGGTGACGGAATCGGCCGAATAACCACCAGCGGATCGGTCATGCGCTTCAAGATCGATCCCAACGGATTCGCCGAGCGCATCACGGCCGGTCCGGACGGTGCGATGTGGTTTACCGATACCGCGGGCAATCGCCTCGGGCGGGTGCAATCCGACGACAAGGTCGCTTACGTCAGGCTTCCTCACGAGAACAGCAGCCCTACCGGCATCACAACCGGCCCCGACGGTAACTTGTGGTTTACCGAACATGCCGCAAATCGCATCGGCCGTCTGAGCATGGAAGGGACTCTCGCGGAATTTTCCTTGCCCAAGGGTGAAGGACCCGGAGAAATAATCACCGGGCGCGACGGCAACCTGTGGTTCGCGGAAGACCGCGCGAATCGCCTCGGCCGGATCACTACATCGGGAAGGGTCACCGAGTTCGCCATCCAAACCCCCAACTCGAAGCCCGAGGGGCTGGCGGTAGGAAGCGACGGCAACGTCTGGTTTACGGAATTGACCGGAAACCACGTTGGAAAAATCACGCCCGAGGGCGCGATAACCGAATACGAGCTTCCCGAAAAGGGAGTGCCGCTGGGAATCGCCGCCGGCCCCGACGGAAATATCTGGGTCACGATGGTTCGCGAGCACGTGATCTTGCGCGTGTCGCCCTCCGGAGATTTCACGTCATTTCGCACCGGAGTCGACACCGTGCCGGGATTCATCGCCTCCGGACCGGACGGCAATCTGTGGTTTACCGAGCCCAACGGCAAAATCGCGCGGCTCACCACGCAGGGGCAGATCACTGAGTTTCGGGTGGCAAAGGTGGGAGGTTAGGATTTCTGTCCCGCCGTCGCGGTTTTGCGCTATAAGCCGTGAAGGCGGGCTGGTCCGATTTTCCCGCGGCGCGGCCTGCCGGAACCGAAACCGTTCAACAGTTTGGATTCCACATCAAGGGAGACTCCGACGTTATGGGTAAGCTCGATGGCAAAGTTGCAGTGATCACGGGCGGCGGACGCGGTATCGGCCGCGGAATCGCAAAGACTTTTGCGGCCCAGGGAGCCGCGGTCGTGGTCAACGATCTTGGCGTTACCGTCGCGGGCGAGACGGAAAAGAGCTCGCCCGCCGACGACGTGGTCAAGGAAATCAAGGCTGCTGGCGGCACCGCCGTTTCCAACCATATGGACATCGCCACCGTCGAGGGCGGCGAGGGACTCATCAACCAGGCCGTCAAGGAATTCGGCAAGCTGGACATTCTGGTCAACGTCGCCGGCATCCTGCGCGATCGGATGATCTTCAACATGAGTGAGAAGGAGTGGGACGACGTTATCCGAGTGCATCTGAAGGGCCATTACTGCACGATGCGTCCGGCGACCGCGTACATGCGCGAGCACAAGTACGGGCGCATCATCAACTTCTCGTCGAATTCCGCGCTGGGAAGCCCCGGACAGCCCAACTATGCCGCCGCGAAGGCGGGTATCCTCGGGCTGACCTACAGCTCCGCCAACGCTTTGCAGAAGTACGGAATAACGGTGAACGCGATCATGCCCGGCGCGGCGACCCGCATGACCGACACGATTCCCGCCGGGCGGATGCCCGGTGCGACCGGAATCCCGCAGAGCCAGAGCGCGGAAGGCACCCCCCGCGACCCCGCAAACGTAGCGCCTATCTGCGTGTTTCTGGCGAGCGACGAAGCCGCAAATGTGACGGGGCAGTGCTTCGGCGCATCCGGCTACCGGATCATGCGCTACACGCATATCGTTCCCGACAAGATCATTTACAACGACGGTCCGTGGGACATCGACAAGCTGTTCGATCGGCTGAAATCGACGCTTCTGGTCGATCTGGTCCCGCCGCGAATGTAGAGACGAAGCTGTGTGAGTCCTCTCCCGCGCCCGTACGGGAGAGGACTCAGCCTGGAACGGCTGCGAATCGCTCGCTTGCGAGCCGCGCTTTCCGGTGGGCATTGTCGGCCGGGCTGCGCGGGCCTTCCGAGCTTGGAGCAAGAAGACCTTCTGAAAAGAGCTTGAGCACGCGCGCGGAGTATTCCGCCGGCGCCTCGAAGATCGCATCGCCGTGGCCTTTGCCTGGCACAATCCACAACTCGCCCCGATTTCCCGCCGCCGCCGCGATTGCCCGCGCTTGCGCGAGCGGCACAATTTGATCACCTTCCTCGTGGATCACCAGGATCGATGCGGGGCCGAGGTCGCGCGCGGCATTTGTCGGATCGACGTTCCAGATCGAGTGCCCCAAAAAGAACCCTGCTTCCCAGAGCGCGGTCTGCTGCAATGCGGGATTCAGGCCGGCAATCGATGGCACCCGCTGAAACATCGCGGCCAGGCTGCCGTAGGCACTGTCGGCAACGATCGCCTGGAACGATGCGCCCGCGGCCTGCACGAGGATTATTTCCGCGGCTCCCTCGGAAACTCCCAATGCGCCGATCTTCCTGAAGCCGCGCCGCTTGAGCTCGCTGGCCGCGGAAAGGACTCCCATCCGCTCGGACCATCCCCAGGATGTGCCGGTATGGGCGTCATCGCCGCTGTCAATCGCCATCACTGCGTATCCGGCCTCGTGCAGGAACTTCGCATATGGAAGCATCGTGCGCCGCGTTCCTCCGGCGGGCGGCACGAGCAGGACAGCCGCCGGGAGCTTTCCGGGGATCATCCATGCTTCGATGTTCTTGCCGCGCGCCACCGGAACTCGGATGGAGCCGAAGTCCGCGCCGAACGCCGCGCGCGGATCGGCGGGCGCGCCCGAACTTTCGCCGGGCACGTGCGGTCCGTACACGTCTGTCCGTCCCGCTTCCAGAAACGGCGGATATTTCAGGCGATACGCGACCAGCGTGGCTGCGGCGAACCATAACACCGCCACAACGCCGAGCATCACGGCGCCCATGAGAGCAAAACGCCTGGCATGACGCGGTTCTCTTGCGTCTGCGCTCGCGGTCTTCCGGGCTGGTTCCATCGCGTATGGTTTCTCGCATCGCTCGCGCGCGGGCAAGCGCCTTGTGAGCTTCGCGGCTCGCCTTTATGCTGCCGGAGGAGGCGGTCTGTTTTCCATGAGCGACTGGGAGCCGGAACTTTACAATCGTTTTCGCCGCTATCGATACGAGCCGGTCGAGGCGATCCTCGCGCGGCTGCCCATTTCAGCCGACGAGCGGATTGCCGATCTCGGATGCGGCAGCGGAGAAAACACGATCGAGCTCGCGCGCCGCGCGGTTGCCGGACGCGTCACGGGAATCGACTCGTCGCCGGCGATGATCGATGCCGCGAACAAGGCTCGCGCGGAGTTGCCTCCCGCGCTCGGTGATCGCGTCGCCTTCATGGTGGGAGACATCTCGCGGCTCGAGGCCGCGGCTCAATATTCGATCATCTTTTCGAATGCGGCCCTGCAATGGATACCGCATCATCGCGACGTGCTTTCCGCGTGGTTCCGCGCGCTTGCGCCGGGGGGGCGGATGGTCGTGCAGATGCCCGCGAACGATCGCGAGACCGCGAAGGTCGAATTGGGCAACCTTGCACGCGAGGAACCGTGGCGCTCGATGCTGTCGGGTGTCGACCAGTCATTTCGCGAAGTGCCGCCGCCTGAGAAATACGCTTCCATCCTGCACGAGATCGGTTTCATCGAGGTCGATTGCTACTACCATACCTTTCACCATCCGATGCTGAGTCCGTCCGAGGTCGTGGAATGGTATCGTGCCACCGGCCTGCGTCCGTTCATCAACGCATTGCCCGAGCGCCATCGCGCCCCGTTTCTCGATGCGTATCGCGGCCGGTTGGAACGCGCTTACGGCACAACCGCAAAGATGACTTTCGGCTTCAAGCGCCTGTTCATCTGGGGGCGCCGTCCCGCCGCCTGAAAATGCCGGCGCGGCGAATACTGCCGGCTCTGGTCGCGCATGGCGGAGCGGGCGCGCGCGGCGCCGCTTCCGAGCGCCCGTTGCGGCGCCAGGGCCTGCTTACGGCGGTCCGGCGCGGCGCGGAAATCCTTCGCGAAGGCGGAAGCGCAATCGACGCCGTTCAGGTAACGGTCGTCGAACTCGAGGACAACCCGCTTTTCAACGCCGGGACCGGGTCCGTTCTCACCACCGCGGGCACGGTCGAAATGGATGCATCGATCATGGTGGCGGAGCCGGCGTCCGCCGGACGCGAGGCTCGAATCGCGGCGGGCGCCGTCGCGGCGGTGAGCCGGGTGAGGAATCCGCTGATGCTTGCGCGCGCGGTGATGGAAGAGACGGCGCACGTGATGCTGGCGGGCAGCGGCGCGCATCAGTTCGCCCGGCGCGCCGGAATAGCCCTTTGCCGCAACGAGGAATTGATTACCGCGCGAGCGCGCGAGCGATGGCGCATGCGGATGGCGAAGATGCGCGAGCGCGCCGCGCGCCCCCTCGAATATGGGACGGTGGGCGCGGTCGCGATCGATTCGGCCGGACGAATTGCCGCCGCGACCTCGACCGGCGGCGTGCCCGGAAAGATTCCGGGGCGCGTCGGCGATTCCGCGATAATCGGAGCCGGAACCTTTGCTACGCCGTCCGCCGGCGCATCCGCAACCGGCCATGGCGAGGCGATCATCATGACCGCGCTATGCCGGCAAGCGATCGATGGGCTCAGCGACCGCGCGCCGAACGGCGCGGCGCGCCGCGCGATTGCCTCGCTGCTTGCGCCCGCGCGGGCGGAAGGCGGAATAATCATTATCGACCGCAATGCGCGAATCGGGTTCGCGCATAACGCGGAGGCGATGCAGGTGGCGACGTTCGATCCCGTCTCGGGAATCCGCCACATCTGGGTCGCGCCGCTCAAACCCGGGACGTTGTCGTGAACGCTCGCGCCGAGACCGCCGCTGCCGCGCGCATCATCCCCCCAATTCAACTCGCCGCGGCGGCGATAGTGGCGTTTGTCGTTCTGGTGCAGGGAATCAGCGCGCCTTTTCAAAAGGATGCGGAGCCGCAATCCGCCGAATGGATCGTAAGCGTGGTCCGCGACGGGAACTGGCTGGTTCCGCGCGACTACTACGAATTCATCGATCGCAAGCCGCCTCTGTACTACTGGCTGTCGGCAATTGTTACAAAGGCGACGGGGGGAACGGTTGACGAGACTCGCGCGCGCATCGTTTCGGTGTTTTGCGCCACGCTTATCGCGCTTGAGGTTCTCGCCTGGACGGCTTCTGAAGTTGGCGTCGCGCAGGGATGGCTGGCGTTTCTGTTCCTGCTCGGAATCTATGGATTTTCCTCGCGCGCCACGCTCGCGCTTACCGACATGCTGATGACCGCGCTTCTGATGAGCGCGTATCTGGTCGCGTACCCGATGCTGGAGGGCGAGGCGTCGCTTGCGCGCACCGCGGTTCTCGGCTGCCTCCTGGGACTGGGAATTCTGACCAAAGGGCCGCTGGTGCTGATACTCATCGGCCTGGCGGGCGTCATCTATCTGCTGCTCGGCAGGCGCGATGTGATCGCCGCGCTGCGGCGCGCGTGGCCCTGGCAGGCGGCCGCTTTAGCCGTGGCGATCGGCGCGTGCTGGTACGTGCCCTGGCTTGCGATAGGAGGACGGCGCGAACTGGGCATCTTTCTCAACGAAAACCTGGGCCACTTCGCGCCCCGGGCATTCGGCGGGACCGGGGAAGCATCGCGACCGATCTGGTACATCCTCGCGCGGCTCATCGGCGGAGCCAATCCGGTCATCCTGCTGGCGCCGGCGACGCTGGCGGCATTCGCGACCGGTGAAGTTCGCGAATCGGCGCGCCGCCCGCTGCTATTTCAAGCCAGTTTCGTGGCGGCTGTAATCCTGTTCTTTTCGGTCGCGAGCGCGAAGCGCGATGACTACATCCTGCCGGCCCTTCCCGCCGTGGCGATTCTAAGCGCCGGCGCGTTTGGTTTGGGCCCGCCCGCTACAGGCTTCGCGGGCGGCGCGAAGATTCGCGACGGCGTGTGCTGGCTTATCGCATTTGCGGCGTTGCTCGCGGTGGTGCTGAGCCTCGTGACCGCACGCAGCCATCCGCAGTTGTCGCTTCAATCCAGTGACTCGGAGTTGATGATGCTGCTGGAGCGGGGAATCGGCTCACGCGCGCTCCCGTTCGTCGCGTTTCTTGCCGTTTCCTCCGTTGCCGCGATTGCCGCCATCGTCCTCCTGTCGAACAGGTCGATCCTGCTCGCGGGGTTTGCGATCGGTCTGGTTAGCCTGAGCGGGGTCGTCCTGATGGACGCGATAGTGCGGCCGGAACTTGCGTGGGCGCGCGGCTACAAGAGCTTCGTCGAGCGCATCCGCCGCCAACTCGACGGACATCGACTTTTTGTGGTTCGCGATGCCGATTTCGAGCTGTCCTTCTACTACGGCAGCGGCGTTCCGCCGCTCACCGGAACGCGCGCCGTTGCTCCTCCCGTTGATACGGCCTCGATGCTGATTGCGCGCGACGCGGAGCTGGCGATGCTGCCGGAGAGCTACCGCGGCAGGCTGCGCCTTATCGAGAAATCGAACCTGTTGAGCAAGGAAGGGGCGCCGGCCTTGTACCTGATCGAGGTCCGGCCGGGTGGTTTGAACGGCGGCGGCGGAATCGCTAGATAGAGGGCGATGGCAGATCAGGTGGAAAAGGCGGAGCGAGCGGTCAGCGCACTGATGCGCCTGGGCATTTCGGCGGTGCTGCCGCTATGGGCGCTGCTGATGATCATCCTCGGCATCGAGTATCGCTCACTGTGGTGGTTGGGAACCGGCCTGGTGGTTGGCGCAATCGGAATTCTGTTTCTCGCGGGCAGCCCGGTTGCGAATCTTATCGAGCGCGAGCGCTAGACCGGCGCATCTTCTCACTGCCGGAGCGAAAGCAGGCAGCGCGGCGGTCCAGGCCAGCTCGGAAAAGAGGGATGCATTCACCGGCCCGCGACGCCATTTGCCCCCTTTGCGGTCACTGGGTATTGTCGCATCGAGATGCCGATTTTCGAGTATGAATGTTCGCGATGCGGGCGAGTCAGTTCCCACGTCGTGATTGGCTCGCGCAGGCGCGAGCGCCGCGTCTGCCCCGGCTGCAACTCGACCCGGCTGAAACGGGTGATGTCATCGTTCGCGGTGGTCGAGAGTGAAGCCTCTCGGCTTCAGAATTTCGACACCTCCAGGCCTCGCGACGAGTCCTTCTACCGCGATTCGCGCAACGTGGGCTTGTGGGCGAAAAAACGCGCCAAGGAGATGGGCGTCGATCTGGGTCCCGGTTTCGATGCCACCGTCGAAAAGGCGCGCAGCGGCAAGCTCATCAAGGAAATGTCATAGGATGGAGAGGACGGGACGAGCAGGATCGCGGCAGTCTCTGGAGCGCAATCCTCGAAAGAACTGGATATGAGCGACGAAAAAGACCGTTTCGGCGACAAGCTGCACGACGTGGAAGCTGCCCGCGAAGACCAATGGGCTGCCAGACAGGATGCGGAGTTGATGAGAAGGATGCGGGAGAAGCTGGAAAAATCGATGCAGTGTCCCGACTGCAAGCGCAACCTGATTCAACATCGCCTCGGAGAAGTTGCGCTTCTCGCCTGTCCCGATGGCGATGGCGCGTGGATCGATGGCGCCGATCTGGAAAAGCTCGCCAAATCAATGAGGTAGGAGAGAGTTTCCCGGACCGAGATGCTTGCGCTATAGTGATGCGTAGAAGAAGTTGTGCTTAAGCATCGAGACCTCTGGCTAAAGTCACTCTTCTTGACAGTTCGATCCGGTCCAACTAATTGAGGTTGCGGTAATCAGCTTATGTATCTGCACTTCGGTGTGCCGCTCGCCCTGACCGTCTTCGGCGTCCTGCTGATTGCGGCGATGTTTGGTCTGCAGAAGCTGCTTTCCCCGAACAATCCCTACCAGCGCAAGCTCACTCCCTACGAATGCGGAGAACCTCCGACCGGACGCGCCTGGATTAACTTTAATGTCCGTTTTTATCTGATTGCGCTTATCTTCGTCGTCTTCGAAGTCGAAGTCGCGTTCATCTATCCGATCGCGGCGGTCTACCTCAATTGGGTTCGCAGCGGACAGCGCCTGTACGCGCTGGCTGAAATCCTGATCTTCCTCCTGATTCTCTTCGTTGGGCTGATCTATGTCTGGGTCAAGCATGACCTGGAATGGGTCAAGAAGGTGCCGGAGTAAGTGGTGAGGGAGTTATGTCGCTTCTGAATACGCTTCCGGATTACGTGCTAACGACCAAGACCGACGAATTGCTGAACTGGATGCGCAAATCGAGCATCTGGTACATGCTCTTCGGTCTTGCGTGCTGCGCCATCGAACTCATGCATACCGGCGGCCCCCGCGCCGATATCGATCGGTTCGGCGCAAGCCCCCGGGCTTCGGCGCGGCAGTCGGACCTGATGATCGTGGCGGGAACTCTGACGCTCAAGATGGCTTTGCGCACCCGGCTGCTGTACGACCAGATGCCGGAGCCGCGTTACGTCATCTCGATGGGATCGTGCGCGAGCTGCGGCGGCCTGTTCCAGCTCGCCTATTCCGTCTGCGACGGCGTGGACAAGATCGTGCCGGTTGACGTCTATGTTCCCGGATGTCCGCCGCGACCCGAGGCGCTCACCGAGGGCCTGCTCAAGCTGCAGGAAAAGATAATGACCGAGCGCTGGCTGACCCGCTCGAACCACGCCAACGGTCAGGTGACCGCGGCCTGAGAATGGAACCGCTGGCGATATATCAGCGGCTCAAAGAACGGTTCGGCGATCGGGTTCTGGAAATTTCCGATTCGAAGCTCGACCCGTTCTGCGTCGTCGATCCCGCCGCCATCGTCGAGGTCGCAACCGCCCTGCGCGACGACCCCGAGACGGCGATGGATTGTCTTTCCAACCAGAGCGGCGTCGACTACAAGGATCGGATCGAGGTCGTTTACCATTTCTTTTCCTATCGGCTGCGCCACGGCGCGGTGCTCAAGGTCAAGCTGCCGCGCGACAATCCGTCCGTGCACACCCTCGAGCACGTGTGGAAGTCGGCCAACTGGATGGAGCGCGAGATTTTCGATTTGCTGGGCGTGACGTTCGAAGGCCACAGCGACCTGCGGCGCATCCTGATGCCGGAGGACTGGCCCGGCTATCCGCTGCGCAAGGATTTCGTCGAGCCGCTCGAATATCACGGCATATCCACCGTTCGCGAGAGCCCGATAATCCGGCTCGATACCAGGAAGAAATGAGCACGCTGCGCACCGAAGAAATGACGCTCAACATGGGCCCGCAGCATCCCTCGACTCACGGGGTGCTGCGCTTCGTAATTCGCGCCGATGGCGAAGTGATGCGCGAGGCGGTGCCCGACGTCGGCTATCTTCATCGCTCGATCGAAAAGATTGCCGAGAAGGTCGGCTATCACGGCTTCATGCCCTATACCGATCGCGTCGATTACGTATGCGCGATGTTCACCAATCAGGGCTGGGCGATGGCATCCGAGCGCCTGGCCGGGATCGAAGTGCCCCGGCGCGGAGAATACTGCCGCGTCATCGCCGCCGAGTTGAATCGCATCGCGTCCCATCTCATCTCGGTCGGCACGATGGGCATGGACATCGGCGCGATGACCCCGTTTACGCACGCGCTGCGCGAGCGCGAGATGATCAACGACCTGATCGAGGAGCTGTGCGGCGCCCGCCTCACCTTCAACTACATGCGTATCGGCGGCGTCGCGTGGGATTTGCCGCCGGGATGGCGCGAGAAGGCGCTTGCGTACCTGGATCACTTCGATCCGATTCTCGACGAATACAATTCGCTGATTTCCTACAACAAGATCTACGTGGAGCGCCTCGCCAACGTCGGTGTTATCACCCCGGAGGAGGCCATCAGCTACAACCTCGTCGGTCCGAATCTGCGAGCCTGCGGAATAAAATGGGATCTCCGCAAAGATATCCCATACTCGGTTTACCCCGATTTCGAATTCGACGTGCCGGTGGGCGAGGGCCGCTGGGGCACGCTTGGCGACTCGATGGACCGCTACATGGTGCGGATCATGGAGATGAAGGAGTCGTCCCGGATCCTGCGCCAGGCGTTGCAAAACCTCCCCTCGGGTCCGGTGCTCGCCAAGGTGCCGCGCAACTTCAAGCCCCCCAAGGGCGAATGCCAGGTTCGCATCGAGTCCGCGCGCGGCGACATGGGATGGTACGTGGTGAGCGACGGCACCGGCTATCCATGGCGCGTGCACGTGCGCACCGGCTCCTTTGCCGCGATGGGAATCGTGCAGAAGCTGAGCCGCGGCTTGATGATTGCCGACCTGGTGACGCTCATCGCCAGTCTCGACGTGATTGCTCCGGAGATCGACCGGTAATCGTCAATGGAAACGCTGATTAACAATCTGATCGCTTCCGGACTCTTTGGCGCCAAGCCGTCCTTCGACGTGGTCGCCGCCATCGTTGAGTTCGTCGCCGGCGCAGTCGTGTTCCTGGTGGTGGCGATGCCGTTTGCGGGAGTCGTGACCTGGCTGGAGCGGCGCGTGTGGGCGCGTATCCAGTCCCGGGTCGGTCCCAATCGCGTCGGTCCGCAAGGCTTCCTTCAGTGGCTCGCCGACGGACTGAAGAACATCTGCAAAGAAGATCTGATCCCGGCCGAGGCCGACGCGCCGCTGTTCAAGCTGGCGCCGTACCTCGTGATGCTGGCGTTCATTCTGCCGTGGTCGGTCATGCCATTTTCGAGCAGCCTCATCCTGGCCGACCTGAACGTGGGCGTGCTCTTTTTCACCTCGGTCACCGCGTTGACGGTGGTCGGGGTGCTGATGGCGGGATGGGCGTCGAACGACAAATGGTCGCTGATCGGCGGAATCAGGTCGGCGGCGCAGATTGTCAGCTATGAAATTCCCGCCGGCCTCTCGATCTTCCCGGTCGTGCTGATGACCGGAACGCTGTCGATGCAGGGAATTATCCAGGCGCAGGGATGGGCTCCGCAGCACTGGTTCGTGTTCGCCAACCCGTTCACGTTTATCGCCGCCAATGTCCTGTTCGTCTCCGCGCTGGCGGAAGGAAACCGCACTCCTTTCGACCTTCCCGAGGCGGAAAGCGAACTGGTCGCGGGCTTCGCCACTGAATACAGCGGGATGCGGTACACCTTCTTCTTCATGGCCGAGTGGGGCAACCTGTTTCTGATCGGCGCCCTGATGACCACGCTGTTCCTCGGTGGATGGCGTTTTCCTCACGTGAGCGACAACGTCGTGGTCATGAACATCCTCGAACTCATCACCTTTAATGTGAAGGTGCTGGCGGTCGTGTTCGTTTCGATGTGGATTCGCGGAACGCTGCCGCGCGTGCGAATCGATCAGCTCATGACGCTGTGCTGGAAGTATCTGGTGCCGATTTCATTCGCCGACATGATTGGCACGGCGGTCTGGGTCGCGATCTGGCCCGACGGGAACGCGTTCATGGGCTACCTGATGTTTGCGGGCGGGCTGGCGGTGCTGGCGGTATTCGTGCGGCGGGTTGTGTATTACGTGAGAAGGTCGCGGATGGAACTTTACTTCCGTCCGGGAATCTAGGGTGTTGGCGATGGGTGCGTTTGGCTCCTACGTGCAGAACATCAAAGACGCCGTAGCCACCATTTTCGACGGGATGGCGGTGACCGCGTCGCATTTTGTGCGCAAACCCTACACGGTTCAGTATCCGGACCGGATGCCGGTGCGCGTGCAGGACACGCTGCCCTTCCGCTATCGCGGAATTCTCGAAGTCGACCTGGAAATCTGCACCGGATGCCTTGCGTGCGAGCGCGCCTGCCCCATCGATTGCATCGTGATCTCCTGCGAGAAGGATCCCAAGACCCGCTCGATGGTCATCTCGCAGTTCGATATCGACATTGCCAAGTGCATGTTTTGCGGACTCTGCAGCGAACCATGTCCCACTGGCTCGATTCATCATACGAGCGAATTCGAGGGCGCGGACTATTCGCTCGAAAGCCTGATCCGCCGTTTCGTCAAGGAACCCGTGCAGGCGTACAAGCCTAAGAAGGGTCCCGAGACCGATCCGCGAATCGCGCCGATTCTGAGCCGCGGGATGCGCTATATCAACGAGTTCGCCCAGCCGGGCGGCGAAAAACCTGAAGACGAGGCGGAAGGGTAGGCGCGCGGACCTGCGCCTGGGGAGGAGATTCGCGGCAATGCTGGCGACGATAATCTTCTACGCGCTTGCCATCCTGACGGTCGGCTCTTCGTGCATCGTGGTGTTTTCGCGAAACGTGGTCTATTCCACGTTCGCGTTGCTGGGCGCATTCATGGGCGTGGTCGGCATCTACGTCCTGCTCGCGGCGGATTTCGTGGCGATGGTGCAGTTGCTGGTCTATGTGGGCGGAATTCTGGTGCTCACCATCTTTGCCGTGATGCTCACGCAGGGAATCGCGGACGTTACCATTTCCAACCGCTCGGTCGGGCTGATTCCGGCGCTGGTGATCGCCGTGGTCGCGGGCGGAGTGATGGCATTCGCGGTCGAGCGGACGCACTGGCACCTGGCGGCTTCGGTTACGCCTTCGCCGACGACTTACGGTATCGGCAATGCTTTTCTCGGCGATTACGTGCTGCCGTTTGAGATTGCGTCGCTGGTGCTGCTGGCCGCGCTGATCGGAGCGATCGTTATCTCGCGCCACGAGGCGCGCGAGTAGGACGGGCACAGGGGAGTCCAAATGGGAGGGGGAATCGGGCTCAATCACTTTCTGCTGTTGAGCCTCATCATCTTTTCGCTCGGGATGGTGTGCGTGCTCACCCGCCGCAACGCCATCGGCATCCTGATGGGAGTCGAGCTGATCCTCAACTCCGCCAACATCAACTATCTTGCCTTTGCCCACTACGGCGGCGCGAAATACGACGGCCAGGTCTTCGCGATTTTCGTGATCATGCTCGCGGCCGCCGAGGCCGTAATCGGCCTCGCCGTGGTTCTGGCCATCTACCAGAACTTCAAGACCATCGACGTCGATGCGACGGAGACGCTCAGTGGCTAGCTTTCTGTGCGCGAAAGGAACCGGCGCGGGCGCCGCGCTCCGACGCGTTCAGTCATTGGATTTCCTTTTCGCCCGATCTGTTTTCTGCTTATATCTCCCCGATACATCGAGGCGGGGACGAGGATTGCGGTGCCGCAGGCGCGAAGCTTCCGATTTCCAGCTTCCAGTACGGACTTTGACGTGAGCATCTGCCGATGGATCATCCGGTAAGCATAACTGTCGCGCGCTATATCGTATTGCTCCCGCTTATCGGCGCGACAATCAACTTCCTGGCGGGCTCCTGGCTTCAGAAGACCTTCGGAAAGCGCGCGATCAGTTTCGTGGGATGCGGCGTCGTCGTGCTCGCCTTCATCCTTGCGGTCCGGACCTTCTTCGCCATGCTGGCGATGGCGCCGGAAAATCGCTTCCTGCTCGATGATCTCTGGCGATGGATCGACGTGGGCGGACTGAACCTGGAGGTCGCCTTCTGGCTCGATCCGCTCTCGATGGTGATGACGCTGATCATCACCGGCATCGGCGGCCTGATCCATATCTATTCGACCGGCTACATGCACGACGACGAATCGTACTGGCGGTTCTTCGGATGGCTCAACCTGTTCACCTTCGCGATGCTGGTGCTGGTGCTGGGCGACAACCTGTGGCTGATGTTCGTGGGATGGGAAGGCGTGGGGCTTTGCTCATTCGCGCTGATCGGCTTCTGGTACAAGGTCCTGGCCAACACCACGGCCGGCAACAAGGCCTTTATCGTCAATCGCGTGGGCGACTGGGCGTTCGTGATTGCGCTCTACAGCCTGTTCATGGCGCTCGGCAACGTCGGGCATCCAACCCTGGTGACCCGGGAAATCGCGAAGTACGCGCCGCTGCTCGCCGGGATGCCGGGATATCTGGGCATGACGATGGTCACGTTCGTCACGCTGCTGATGTTCGCGGGCGCGACCGGAAAATCGGCGCAGATCCCCCTCTATGTCTGGCTGCCGGACGCGATGGCCGGTCCGACTCCGGTCAGCGCGTTGATCCACGCCGCCACGATGGTCACCGCGGGCATCTACATGGTCGCGCGGCTGAATTTCCTGTTCTCGATGGCGCCGGCGACGATGACGGTCGTGGCGGTGGTCGGAGGATTGACGGCACTGTTCGCCGCCACTGTCGGCATCGCGCAGAACGACATCAAGAAGGTTCTCGCCTACTCGACGGTGAGCCAGCTCGGCTACATGTTTGCCGCGGTCGGCGTGGGCGCATACGCGGCAGGCGTGTTCCATCTGATGACACACGCGTTTTTCAAGGCGTGCCTGTTCCTCGGCTCCGGCTCGGTCATTCACGCGATGGGGGGAGAGCAGGACATGCGCAAGATGGGAGCGCTGCGCCACAAGATGCCCATCACCTTCATCACCTTCCTGGCCGCGACCCTGGCGATATCCGGGGTGCCGCCGTTCGCCGGCTTCATGTCCAAGGACGAGATTATCTGGCAGGCGTTCGCGCACGGTCACACGGTCGTGTGGGCCTTGCTGCTGATCGGCGCCGCCATCACCGTCTTCTACATGTTCCGCCAGGTCTATATGACCTTCTTCGGCGAGTTCCGCGGCACCCATGAGCAGGAGCATCATCTCCATGAGTCGCCGCCTTCAATGGCGTACGTGCTGATCGTGCTTGGAGCGCTGTCGGTCGTCGGCGGATTGGTGAAGATTCCCGACTTCATCGCAACCTACAAGCCGTTCGAGGAGTTTTTGGAGCCGGTGTTCGCCAGCGGGCCGACGCGCGCGGTGATGGAGGCCGGCATACACAGCCATTCGCTTGAGGCGGCGTTCGGGTTTGTGACCTTCACGATGGTGGTGCTCGGGTGGCTTGCCGCTGACTTCATGTACCGCCAGCAGACAGTCGATCCCGAGCGGTTCAGCCAGGCGTTCGGCGGCGTGGTGTACGAGTGGGTGCTGAACAAATACTACGTCGATGAGCTGTACGATTTTGCGGTGGTGCGCCCCTATCAGGCGTCCTGCCGCGCACTCGCCTGGATCGATGCGAACATTATCGACGGAATAGTAAACCTGGCCGCCGCCCTGACCGTGCTCGGGGCGTGGCTCTCCGGACTGTTCGACGCCTACATCGTCGATGGTCTGGTCAATGCCGCGTCGTTAGTCACGCTGGATGTGGGCGGCCGTCTGCGCAGGCTGCAGACCGGTTCGATAAACGGGTATCTCTACGGCATTTTGGCCGCCGTGATGGTGATTCTGCTGGTGCGCGCGATGCTTCATGCCTGAGCGCGCGCCGGAGGGGAACGGAAAAGAGCGTCTATCCAAATGAATCACGCGCTTACGCTGATAACATTCATTCCAATCGCCGGCATGGTCGTGGTTCTCGCGCTGCCGCAGGCGATGAAGGATATCTGCAAATGGATTGCGGCCGCCGCCACGGCGGTCCAGCTTCTAATCGCGATATGGCTCTACCGGAGCTTCGACACCGCGACCACCGCGATCCAGTTCGCCGAAAAGCACGATTGGATCCCCTCGTATCACATCACTTACTTCATGGGTGTCGATGGCATCTCGATTTCGATGGTGCTGCTGACCGCGCTCATCTGCTTCATCTCGGTCTTTGCCAGCTTCAGCATCACCCGCGCCGAGAAGGCCTACTACGCGCTGCTGCTGATGCTCGATGCGGGAATGATGGGGGTGTTCGTATCGCTCGACTTCTTCCTGTTCTACATCTTCTGGGAAGTGATGCTGCTGCCGATGTACTTCCTAATCGGCATCTGGGGCGGCCCGCGGCGCGAGTATGCCGCGATCAAGTTCTTTCTCTACACGCTGCTTGGTTCGGTGCTGATCCTGCTGGCGATGCTGGGGCTGTACTACTACGGCGCTCAGAGCACCTTTGACATGACGGTGCTCGCATCGAACGCGTCGCACTATTCGACCACCTTCCAGCGGATCGTGTGGATTGCCCTGTTCATCGGCTTCGCCATCAAGATTCCGGCCTTCCCGTTCCATACCTGGTTGCCCGATGCGCACGTGGAGGCGCCCACCGCGATCTCCGTGATCCTGGCCGGCGTGCTGCTCAAGATGGGCACCTACGGAATTCTGCGCGTCAACTTCGCGATTCTTCCCGAAGCGACCCATCAGCTCGCGTGGCTGTTCCTCGGCGTTATCGGCACGATCAACATCGTGTACGGCGCGATGTGCGCGATGGCGCAGACTGACTACAAAAAGCTCATCGCCTATTCGTCGATCAGCCACATGGGCTACGTGATGCTGGGATGCGCGTCATTCACCGCGGCCGGCATCAACGGCGCCGTGCTGCAGATGTTCAATCACGGCACGGTAACGGCGATGCTCTTCATCCTGGTCGGCGTCATCTACGATCGCGCGCATCATCGCGAGATCGCCGGGTTCGGCGGACTCGCGCAGCAGATGCCGTTGTATGCGGGGATGACGGGGTTCGCCTTCTTTGCGGGGATGGGCCTGCCGGGAATGTCCGCGTTCATTTCGGAAGTGCTGGTCCTGATTGGCGCCTGGCAGACGCATCCGCTGATGACGGTGTTCGGCGCCGCCACCGCGATTCTCACCGCGGGCTATCTGCTGTGGACCTATCAGCGGATTTATCTCGGTCCGTTCAACGAGAAATATGCGGGGTATGCCGACCTGACCTTCCGCGAGGCCTTTACGCTGGTGCCGCTCGCGATCATCGTGCTCATTCTCGGCGTGTATCCGCACGCGGTGCTTGGCCTGCTCAACACCTCGCTGGTGCATCTGAACCAGATCGTGCTGTCAACTCCCGGCCCCGCGGTCGCGCTGCTCCACTGAGGCCGATGAAACGACTCGTCCTGGTGGTGATGGAGGAAAAGACAGCTTTCTCGCTTGCATTGCTGGTCTGAGACTGAAAGCCGATGGACCTGGGTAACTACGCGAGCCTCGCTCATTTCCTGCCGGAGCTTCTGCTCTCGGCCGGCATCCTGGTGTTGATCATCGTCGATTTGCTGGTCGCCAACAAATCGCATCTCGGCGACCTTGCGCTGATTATCACCGCGGGCGCGCTCCTGCTGATCGCGCTGACCCCTGTAACCGCGAATGCGTGGCTGTTCCATCGGATGCTCGTGTTTGACGGGTTCGCGATGTTCTTTCGGGCGCTGATCGCGCTGGCCGCGCTGGTCGCGGTCTGGATGTCGATGGGGTCTGAGGAAGTTCGGGGATGCGATCAAGGCGAGTACTACGCGATTCTGCTCGCGAGCACGCTCGCGATGTTCCTGATGGCGGAGTCGGCGAATCTGCTGATGGCCTACCTCTCGCTCGAGTTCGTAAGCCTGACTTCCTACATCCTGACCGGCTTTCTGCGCCACAATCGCCGGTCGCTCGAAGCCGCGCTCAAATATCTCATCTACGGCGGTGTCGCCTCGGGCACGATGATCTACGGGATGAGCTGGATTTTTGGCATCAGCGGCTCGCTCGATTTCACCGTGATCAACAAGGCGCTGACCGCGCCGGGCGCGCTGCCGGTGCTGGCGGTGTTTATCGCGCTGGTACTGATCCTGGCGGGGATGGGCTACAAGGTCGCTTCGGTGCCGTTTCATATGTGGGCGCCGGATGTTTACACCGGCGCGCCGATTCCCATCACGACTTTTCTCGCCATCGGTTCCAAGGCCGCCGGCTTTGCGCTGCTCACCCGCTTCTTCTTTCCGGCCATCTCGTCGCTCACGGCGAGCGGCAGTTGGCAGGCGCTGAAAGGCGTCGATTGGCCGCAGCTCCTGCTCGTTATCTGCGTCATCACGATGACGCTGGGCAATCTTGCCGCCCTGCAGCAGACCAACATGAAGCGCCTGCTCGCGTATTCCAGCGTGGCGCAGGCCGGCTACGCGCTGATGGGGTTCGTCGTGCTGTCCAACGACGGAATCCGCGCGATGCTGTTCTACCTGTTCGCTTACTACGTGATGGACGCGGGCGCGTTTCTGGTCGTGATGATCGTGGCGAACAACACCGGGCGCGAAGATATCGGCGCCTATCGGGGGCTTGCGTGGCGCGGCGGCATCGTGCCCGCGGTCGCGCTGAGCATCTTTCTGCTTTCGCTGACCGGCATCCCGCTCACCGTCGGCTTCATCGGAAAGTTCTACCTGTTTGCGGCGGTGATTCGCGGCCAGTTTTACGTGCTCGCGGTCGTGGGCGTAATAAACTCGGTCGTCTCGCTCTACTACTACATGCGGCCGATCAAGACGATGTTCCTCGACACGCCGAATGGCGACGAAGGCACGCTTGCCGCCGACACCTGGAACTACGGGCTGATGAGCGTGCTGGCCTGCGCGACAATCGCACTCGGAATTTACTGGGCGCCGATCATCGCCTTCGCCAACCGCTCACTCAACTTTTTCCTCGGCGCATAGCGGCCGCAATCGCGGGCGTCCGCCGGCCTCGCGCGAGGTTCCATCCGGCGTCTCTTACTCGAACACGATCGTGCGATTGTTATGCGTCAGCACCTGTTTGTTCAGATGCGCTCGAACGGCTTTGGCCAGCACTATTACCTCGAGGTCTTTTCCCTTGCGCGCGAGGTCCGCAATCGTGTCGCGATGGGTGACGGCGGTGGTCGCCTGCGCGATGATCGGCCCGGCATCGAGCTCTTCCGTTACGTAATGGGCGGTTGCGCCGATTAGCTTCACTCCTCGCTCGTGCGCCTGCTTGTACGGCCGCGGACCCGCGAAAGCCGGCAGAAAGCTGTGATGTATATTTACGATCGGCTTCTGCCACCTCTTCAAAAAATCGCCCGACAGCACCTGCATATAGCGCGCGAGCACGACCGTGTCCGCGCGAAGCTCTGCCAGCCGCTCAAGCAGCCGCGCCTCCGCCTGCGGCTTGCCGTCCTTCTGGACGGGAATGACTTCGAAGGGTACTTCGAACGGCCGCGCAAGCGGTTCCAGGTCCGGATGATTGCTGATCACCCCGACAATGTCCGCATCCAGCTCGCCGAAGCGATGGCGGCTCAGCAGGTCCATCATGCAATGCGCGAGGCGCGACACCATGATGACCATCCGGTCGCGCTTCGCCGCGTCATAGAGATGCCATCGCAACTTCTCCCACGGCATCAGTTGAGGCAGAGTCGCGTTCAGATCCCGGGTCAGCTCGGAGAGAGGAGCTTTCAGAGTTTCGAAATAGATTCGCCAGAAGAAATGGCCGTCCTCGTCGTCCGTGTATTGGTCCGACGTGATAATATTGCATCCCAGTTCGAACAGGTGGCCCGCAACCCGCGCGATTATTCCGGGGCGATCGATGCATGAAATCAGCAGGATAGCTTTTTCTGAATCGGCCACGCGCGAATTCTCCTTTCCAGACTGCCAAGCTGATTCTAATGGCGCTCTTTGCCCGCGTTCAAACGGCGTCCGGCGATCTTGTCGGCTGCCTTTCCACGCGAGAAGAAGGCCCAATCCCGCACGGATTAAGGCCGGCGGATGATGCCGCGGAGCAGGTTCCCAGATGCCTTCGAATCAAAGCGGCGCGCCAGGCAACCCGGGAGTGCTGTTCGTCGTCGCAACTCCGATCGGCAATCCGGATGACATTTCCGCTCGCGCGCTCAAGGTGCTCGCCGACGCCGACCTGATCGCTTGCGAGGACACGCGCCGCACCGGCCAGATGCTCGCCGCGCGCGGCCTCAGAAAGCATCTCGTCTCGCACTATGAGCACAACGAAGAACGCCGCGTCCCCGAGCTGATAGCGCGATTGAAGGACGGAGCCACGGTTGCGTTGGTCACCGATGCGGGAACGCCTGCCATCTCCGACCCCGGCTATCGACTGGTGCGAGCCGCTCATGAAGCGGGAGTTACCGTCCAGTCTGTTCCTGGCCCGTCGGCTGCCATCGCCGCATTGTCGATCGCGGGATTGCCGACCGATCGATTCGTCTTCGAAGGCTTCCTTCCCACCCGCGAAGGCCAGCTTCACAAAAGGCTGGAAGCTCTCGCCCGTGAACCGCGGACCATCGTTTTCTATGAGGCTGCTCGCCGCCTTGCCGATACACTTGGGGCGATGGCCGCGGCATTCGGTGAAGATCGGGAAGCGGCGGTCGTGCGAGAAGCCACGAAGGTTCACGAAGAAACCGTGCGAGGCACGCTGGGGCAACTGGCGGACCGGTTCAGGAACTCGGAGGTGCTGGGCGAAATAACGATCGTGGTTGGGGGAGCCAAAGAAGAAGGCCCCGCCTCGGGTTCAGCCGCAACCGTCGACAGCCTGATGAAGGAAGGCCTGAGCCTGAAGCAGGCCAGCTCCATCGTCGCCAAACTGACCGGCCGCAGCCGCCGCGAGGTTTACCAGGAAGCGCTGGCAAGACGCGCCCAAAGCGGCGATCGCGACTAGCAGCCGCGCGGCCAATTTCGCCGGGATCGTCATCGGCGCAAGCCCGCGATGGATACAAAAATCTTCGTCCCGCGAACGGCTAGCCGCGGACAATCGTCCGGAGGCGAGGTGATTGTCACGCAGCCCGGAAATATTGCCCGGGAGTCTGTCCGAAGGTTTCGCGAAACGCCGCGATAAAGGCGCTTGGACTGTCATAGCCGACCTCGATCGCCACGTTCGTCACCGCCTCGCCCGCGGCAAGCATCCGCAGCGCGTGGCTCAGCCGGAATTGCTGGCGCCATCTGCCGAAGCCCATTCCTGTCTGCGATTTGAACAGCCGCTCGATCGTGCGCTTGCTGCCGCCAGCCAGCCGCGCGAGATCGCTCAGCGGCCTTCGCTCCGACGGTTTCTCCTGCAGCAGTGACGCGACCAGCTTCGCGCGTCGATCGGTAGGCATCGGAAGATGAATCGCCTGTGACTCCATGAGCTCGAGATGGTCGAGCAGCACGGGCACCAGATGGGCGTGCAGCGGAATCCGCGAGTTAAGGCCCTTCAATTCCGACGTTCGCAGGATCAGCTCGCGCAGCAGCGGCGAGATATTGACGACCCGGCATCGGAGCGGAAGCGAATCGCTAATGGTTGGGACCACGTAAAGCGCGCGCAGCGACACATGCCCCGACATTTCAACCGAATGCCGTGTGTGCGCGGGAATCCAGACGCCTCGATGCGTAGGTGCGACCCACGCCGCTTCATCCGTGCGGACCGTGAACACGCCCTGCGATGCGAAGGTGAGCTGATGCCAGGGATGGGAATGCGGTTTGATCACATCGCCGTGCGAATATTCACCGGCCAACCCGGCGCGGATTTTGTACTTGCGCGAATCGAAAAACCAATGACGCTTTTTCGACATCGACTTCAACTCTAGCGCAACACCGTCATGTCGCGAAAAGGCGAAAGACCGGAGAATATCGGGCGCCTGCCATATCGAACTTATCGGAACCTGTCGCAACGGTCGCTCGATCACTTTGCGATCCTGCCGCGTTGCACCCGCTTGAAGTCGGGATTGTGGTAGGATTCAATGCCGCGAGGAGCTGTTGGGGTAGTGACGCGGAAAAAGGGAGCTTCCAGGCCGTCTGGCGACCAGCCTGAACCTTCCCGCGCGGTTCGCGTGCTGGTGCTCCACGGCCCCAACCTCAACCTGCTGGGCGAGCGCGAGCCTGAAGTTTACGGACGCACCACGCTTGGCGATATCGACCGGGAGTTGCAGCGGCTCGGAGGCGAGCTAGGGATGACGGTCGAGACGTTTCAGTCCAATTCAGAGGGCGCGATCGTCGATCGCATTCAGCAAGCTCGCAACAACGCCGACATAATCCTGATAAACCCTGGCGCCTACACTCACACGAGCATCGCGATTCGCGACGCATTCGCCGCAATCGCCGTGCCGGTAATTGAAGTGCACCTGTCCAACGTCTACAAACGCGAGACCTTCCGCCATCATTCGACCATCGCCGATTTGGCGGTCGGGCGAATTATGGGGTTTGGAGCGGACAGCTACTATCTCGCGCTGCGCGCGGCGGCCAGAATTGCGGCGGCCGGAGGAAGGTGACAACGGTTCGCGCGACGGCGGGACGCGTGCCATGATCTCGGAGACGGAATGGAAGTTCGAGAAATAAAGGCTCTGATCAACTTGATGACCGACCATGGGCTGGTCGAGCTGGAGATCGAGGACAAGAAGGGCAAGGTGCGGCTGGTTCGCGGCGTGCCGAGCCATGCGGCGGAACCCAACTCCGCGCCCCATCCCGCGCTTGCTGCTGCGAAGCCTGGGAAATCCGCCGCCAAGCAGAAATCCGCCGGAAGCGCCGCCCCCGAGATCGAGCTTGCGGAAAATCAGCAGTTCATCGAGAGCCCGATGGTGGGGACGTTTTACCGGGCTCCATCGCCCGATGCCGCCCCATTTGTGGAGGAGGGAGGATCGGTGCGCAAAGGCCAGACAGTCTGTATTATTGAAGCGATGAAAATGATGAACGAAATTGAGGCGCCCGCCGCCGGACGCATCGTGAAGATACTGGTGGACAATGCCCAGCCCGTCGAGTACGGACAGGCGTTGATGGTGCTGGAGGTTGGCTGAACTCTCAAATCCGACAATGTTCAAAAAACTGTTGGTCGCTAATCGAGGCACGATCGCAATCCGTATAATCCGGGCGTGCCACGAACTGGGCATCCCCACCGTTGCCGTCTATTCCACCGCGGACAAGGACGCCCTTCACGTGCGGATGGCCGACGAGTCAGTATGCATCGGACCGCCGGCGGCCGAGGACAGCTACCTAAGCATCCCCTCCATCCTCAGCGCCGCTCTTACCTACGGCGCGGACGCGGTCCATCCGGGCTATGGATTTCTTTCGGAGAACGGCGATTTCGCTGAAGCATGCCATCGATCCGGCCTCAAGTTCGTGGGGCCCCGCGCCCGGCATATTCGCCTGATGGGCGACAAGCCGCGCGCGCGCCGCATCATGAAGCGCGCCGGTGTTCCGGTCCTGCCCGGCAGCGATGGGAAGGGCGTCACCGAGGTTCGCGAAGCGCTCGCTGATGCGAAGCGGCTTGGATTTCCGGTTCTGATCAAGGCGGCGGCCGGAGGCGGCGGCAAAGGGATGCGAATCGTGCGCGATGCCAGGGAGCTGGAGCGGTTGTTTCCGCTGGCACGCGCCGAGAGCGAGGCGGCATTCAGCTCCCGCACGATGTATTTGGAGAAGTATCTCGAACACGCCCGCCACGTCGAGTTTCAAATCGTCGCCGACAATTTCCGCAACGCCATCCATCTGGGCGAGCGCGACTGCTCGATCCAGCGCCGCCATCAGAAGGTAATCGAGGAATCTCCCTGTCCGGTCCTGACGCCGCGCCTGCGCGAGAAGATGGGCAAGGCGGCGGTCCGCGCGGCCGAAGTCGTCGGCTATTCCAACGTCGGCACCGTTGAATTCCTGCTCGCCCCCGACGGCCAGTTCTACTTCATCGAGATGAACACCCGCATCCAGGTCGAGCATGGAGTCACCGAGATGGTGACCGGGATCGATCTGATCAAGGAGAGCATCCGGCTCGCGGGCGGCGAGCCGCTGCGGATCAAGCAGCGGCAGGTCAGCTTCGAGGGAAGCGCGATGGAATTCCGCATCTATGCGGAAGACCCCGACCGGCATATTCCCTCGCCGGGCCTGGTCTCGAATCATCATCCGCCGGGTGGCTTGGGTGTGCGGGTCGAGACCGCCCTTTACGATGGCTATCGCGTGCCGGTGCATTACGATCCGCTGGTCGCGAAGCTGATCGTGCATTCGGAGAGCCGCGAGTTGACGATGGTGCGGGCGCGGGCCGCGCTTCGCGAGTACCTGATCGACGGCATCAGGACCAACATCCCGCTCCATCTCAAGATCCTTCACGATCCGGATTTTCAGCGAGGAAATTTTTCCACGGGCTTTCTCAAGCGCTATGAGCCTGCCCCTCGTGAATCTGCCGAAGCGCCCGCCGCAAAAGCCTCTTGACCGCGGCGCATCGCGAATCGATTGATAGTTTATGGCCTCGCGCGCGGTTGATTTAGCCATGCGAAAAGTTCTGCTTGCTCTTATCGCGATAGCCCTCTGGGCGGGATCGGCCCTTGCCCAGCCTCAGATTCCCGGAATCAATGCCGCGCCTCCGGGCCCGCAACCCAAGGTCCAGGTCATCAACCCGCTTTATGATTTTGGAACCGCGCTCGAAGGCAAGATGGTCGAGCATACGTTCAAAATCAAAAACGTCGGCAAAGGCGAACTGATCATCCGCGGGATGAAGACATCGTGCGGATGTACCGCCGCCACTCCGACCAAAAACCATCTGGCGCCAGGCGAGGAAACTGACATCTCGGTCGGCTTCGACACGCATTTCCAGAAAGGCCATCAGGTCCGGACCATCACCGCGTATACCAACGATCCCGACACGCCCCAGGCGATCATGACGATGCAGGGAATCGTCAAGCAGCAGGTCTCCGCAACACCGTCCCAGGTGGCGTTCGGGACCGTCCGCAAGGGCACTTCGGCCACCCAGGAGGTGGCGATTGCCGATCTGACCAATCAGAAAGGATTCAAAGTCAGCTCTGCCACCAACTCCAGCCCCTATATCAAGGTCACCCAGGAACAGGGCAAGGACGGCAAGCCCGGGACGGCGCTCAAGGTGGAGCTGCTGCCTACGATGCCGCCCGGCGCGTTCGACGACACGATCAAGGTGATTACGAACCGCGTGCCGCTCCAGATCGATGTGTTCGGCACGGTGACGGGCGATCTGAGCATCGATCCCGCCCAGGTTTCCTTCGGCATCGTGCCGCGGGGTCAGGATGTCGTCAGAATCCTGAAACTCTCGAATGCGGGCAGCCGCGACGTGAAAGTCCTCGATGTGACGAGTTCCGTCCCCTCCGTGGTCGGGTCGGCTGAAGCGGTCAAACCGGGAAAAGAATACCGCATAACGGTTACCCTGCGGCGGGGCACCCCGGATGGTCAATTGCGGGGCCAGCTCGCGATCAAAACCGACGATCCGGATCAGGGCACGGTCAGCGTCCCGTTCTACGCAATTGTCGGTCAATTCAAGATCTAGTTTCGATTTTTAAGCCAGTTCGCTCCCGAAAAACCGGGGCGAAAACGAGATTTCACAAGCCCGATCCTGGCTCGCAGTTTCGCCTTCGAAGCGGACACAAGGGCTGGCGGACGAAAAGACCATCGATCGCCGGCTTGGAGCGCGTCGGGCTTCACCGGGCATTCGCCTTCTGATCGTTTCGGCTTGTCTCCAAAGCCGATCCCTTCGTATATTTCGATCAGGCCTCGATCTTGCGTCCGAGCATTGCGGAAGAATCTCGATGGCTAGGGTGCGAAGATTCAATCCGTTCGCTTTCCTTCTGCAAAAGCTTTCCGATTTTGCGGTCAAGGTACTGACCAAGCCGCTTCGGACCTACGAGCTTCACGTCCCCAACGATATGGCGAATCTGAAGCGCCATATCCGCAAGGGCGACGTGGTGCTGGTCGAAGGCAACGAGCGCATCAGCGAATGCATCAAGTACCTCACGCAGAGTTCCTGGTCGCATTCGGCGCTGTTTGTCGGCGATGAACCGCTGCGGCGCAATCCGAAGCAGCGCGAGGAATTGATCGCGCAGTTTGGCGATGATGCGCACTTCCTCATCGTCGAGGCCCTGGTAGAAAGCGGCGTAGTCCTTTCGCCGCTGACCAAATACAGGGACTTCAATATCCGCGTATGCCGTCCCTACAATCTCTCCTCACCGGATCTTGCCGAGGTGATGGACGAGGCGCTGCGGAGCGTGGGCGCCACCTACGACATCAAGAATGTCGTCGATCTCGCGCGCTACTTTTTGCCGGTGAGCCTGATCCCGCGCAGCCTGCGGCGCAAGGCGCTGCAGTTCGGCAGCGGCGAACCGACCCGAGTCATCTGCTCGAGCCTGCTGGCGACCTGCTTCAACCGCGTGCGATTTCCGATCATCCCGCGCGTCGAGCAGTTGCCCGAGACCCCCGCTTCCGGGAGCCGCCGGCTCGCACTTTGGCCACGGCGGGCGCAGGAGCCCCCGGGGATCTGGCGCCAGGTCTCTCCGACGCTGGTAACGCCGCGAGATTTCGATCTGTCGCCCTACTTCGAGATCGTGAAGTTTAATATTATCGAGAGCATGCGGTTCGATTACCGGAAGATCAGATGGGCGGACGATCTTCCGCCGGCGCAGATCAAGAAGGGCGCCTGACCGAATCGACAGCCAAACAACAACGGGGTGGATGACTTGAACGACGAACAGAACCACGGTGGCGGGCGGCGCGAGATCCTCGAAAAAACCATCGCAAAAATACTCCATCGCCACTGCAATTTCGGCTGGGCGAACTACTACATCCCCAGCGAAAAGTTTCCCGCGCTCATCGATGAACTGGTGGAGCTGCTGAGCCCCGGCGGCGAAGTCGGCCACGAAGAGCTGGTTCAGTTCTTTCTCAATACCCAGCGAACCGCGTCCGTGCAGGACCGCGTCGCGAAGCTCGCTGAAGGTTATATCGTGTACAAACGCGGTTAGCGTCCATCGTTTGCGCTCGCGCGGAAATCCGGCGGGCGACTATCCCGGGCGCGCAACCGATTTCGATTCCCAAGGAGCACTGCCGATGGATGCGATCGAGGCGATCAAAAGCAGACGAGTGCAGCGCGCTTTTGACCCGCGCGAGGTCGAAATCGAAAAGCTCGATCGGATTGCAGACGCCGGACGCCATGCGATGAGCGCGCGCAACATGCAGCCCTGGCATTTCATCGTAATCCGCAATCGCGCCACTCTGAAAAGGATTGGCGAGCTGTGCTCCACGGGAAGGTTTGTCGGCGAAGCTCCCGCCGCTATCGTCGTGTTGAAGAACACCGAAAACACCCGATGGGCCGACGTCGATTGCGCGCAGGCGGTCCAAAATATGGCGGTTGCCGGATGGTCGCTTGGACTCGGCACGTGCTGGGTCGGCAATTTCGACAATGCCGCGTTATGCGAGTTGCTCGGGGTTCAGCCGCCGTGGGCGATTTTCACCGTCCTGCCCTTCGGGTATCGCGACGCGAAGCGTCCGCCTGAGGCCCGTCCGCTGCGCGCGAAAAGAGATACCGTCCACTACGAGCGGTATGGCAACCAGTCACAGTCGTAGCGGCCGCAAAATCTGATAGGATCGCTTGTCAAGAATCTCCGAACGGAAGACCAGGCGTTATGGCAATCAAGCAGCAAAAGCCGTCCGAGGCGTTCCAGACTTTGAAAACGAATCCCGGCGCGATTTATCTCGACGTCCGCACCGAAGCCGAATTCGCGCAGGGACATCCCGCCGGAGCAATCAACATTCCGGTCGTGTTCATCAAAGGTCCGGGACAGATGGAAGTTAATCCGGATTTTCTCGCGGTTGTCGAAAGGGTGCTGAGCAAAGACCGCAAGCTGGTGGTCGGATGCCTGTCCGGCGGACGCTCGATGCGCGCCTGCGAGATGCTCGAAGCGGTAGGCTTCGCCGACCTCACCAACGTACAGGGAGGATTCGGCGGCCAGCGCGACCAATCGGGCGCCGTAGTGGTGACAGGATGGCGCGATAGCGGCCTGCCGGTCTCGACCGATGCCGGCATCGCGTCCTACCAGGCGCAACGCAGAAAAGCGGGACTCTGATGGCGATTCGGCTCACCCGCATCTACACCCGCACCGGCGACAAGGGCACTACCGCGCTGGTCGGCGGGACGCGCGTTCCCAAGGAGAGCACGCGTCTGGAAGCCTACGGAACCGTTGACGAGCTGAATTCCGTCATCGGCATCGTAAGGACGCTTCTCCCCCAGTTCGTCCTCAAGCTCGGCAACGATGGCGAGTGGTACTCGGAGATGCTCCGGCGCATCCAGAACGAACTGTTCGACGTCGGCAGCGAGCTGGCGACCCCTCCCGAGGGTGAATACGAGGGCATGCACAAGATGGGCGAGGCCGAAGTTGCACTGCTCGAAAAAGAGATGGATCGGATGGAGCAGGAGCTCGAGCCGCTCAAGTCGTTCACCTTGCCCGGAGGTGGCCAGCTCAATGCGTTTCTCCATCAGGCGCGCACGGTATGCCGGCGGGCCGAGCGCGTTCTCTGGCGTCTCAAGCGCGAGGAATCCGTCAACGATCAGTTGATCATCTACGTCAACCGTTTGAGCGATCATCTGTTTGTGCAATCGCGATGGGTCGCCAGGCGGCTCAACGAACCCGAGTTCCTGTGGGACCGCGGCCTAAGGCTCGATTCCCCCGAAGTCAAAGCCGCCCGGCGCAAGGCGGCGGCCAATCAGATTGCGGCGCGGCGCGGCGCAAAATCCTGAGGCGGGAGCAATCACGATGGCGGATGAAGGAAGACTCTACCTGCGCCAGGCGCAGATCGGCCCGATGGCCAACTATGTTTACCTGCTGGGCGATTCGGCGACCCACAAGGTCGCGGTCGTCGATCCCGCATGGGACGTGGACGCGATCTGCGACTTCGTCGAAAAGGAAGGCTACGAGATCGACAAGATCCTGATCACTCACTATCACCCCGACCATCTCGGCGGGCGGATGATGGGCCAGAGTATCGAGGGCGCGGCGCGGATGCTCGAGCGGGTCAAGGCCAAGGTTTATGTGAACAAGCACGAGGCCGAGGGCGTGAAGCAGGTGTCCGGCCTTTCGGACTCGGACCTTGTGAAAGTCGACGCGGGCGACGTCGTGAAGATTGGCGATTTGGACCTCAAGTTTCTCCACACTCCCGGCCATACGCCCGGCTCGCAGTGCTTTCTCGCCGAGGGCAACCTGATTTCGGGCGACACCCTGTTCGTCAACTCCTGCGGGCGCGTCGATCTGCCCGGCTCCGATCCGGAGGCGATGTACTACAGCCTGAACCACACGCTTAAGAACCTCGACGATTCGACGGTGGTCTATCCGGGCCACGCCTATTCGAACGAACCCAGCTCGACTATCGGCAGGCAGAAGCGCACCAACATGTATCTGCGCTTCGAGACTCTTGACGATTTCCTCGATGCGATGGGCTACGCGCGCCGCTGACACTGCGGCAACCGCGAATGGGTCCGCGCAAGCCGTCGCACCCGTCCGAGGTCGCAAGCTCCGAGCGGAACCCGAAAACCAGGAACCTGGCGCAATCGCGCGAAAGCGAGGGACCGCGCGCCGATCATGCCGAAACCTGACCTTCATCATCTGAAAGCGAAAGCTGAAAAGCTGCGCGATCAGATCAACCATCACAACTACCTCTACCACGTGCTCGATGCGCCGGAGGTTTCCGATGCCGAGTATGACCGGATGATGCGCGAGCTGGAGGAGCTCGAACGCGAGCATCCCGAGCTGCTTACCCCCGACTCGCCCACTCAGCGCGTCGGAGCCGCCCCCAGCGAAAAATTCGGCGTCGTGGTCCATCGCAGGATGATGATGTCGCTGGCCAACGCGATGGACGCCGAGGAGATGGTCGAGTTCGACAAGCGCATCAAGCGCTTCCTCAAATCCGATGAGGACATCGAATACGTCGCCGAGGTAAAGCTCGACGGCCTGAGCGTCGAGCTGGTTTACGAGAACGGCGCGCTGGCGGTCGCCTCGACGCGCGGCGACGGAATCAATGGCGAAGATGTCACCGCCAATATCAGGACCATCCGCGCCGTGCCGCTCCATTTGCGCAAGCCGGACCGCGGACATATTCCGCGGCTTCTCGAAGTGCGCGGCGAGGTGATTATCCCCAAGGCCGCCTTCGAGCGGCTCAACGCCGAGCGCGAGAATGCGGGCGAGCCTGTGTTTGCAAATCCGCGCAACGCCGCAGCCGGGTCGCTGCGCCAGCTCGATCCCAAGGTCACGGCGTCGCGTCCGCTCGGCATTTTTCTCTATGCGCCCGGAGTTGTAGAAGGCGTCGAGTTCAAATCGCAATGGGAGTTTCTGCAGGGAATCAAGGCGCTGGGGTTGCGCGTCAATCCGCTTTCGCGCGTGTGCCCCAACGTGAACGCCGTTCTCGAATACTGGAATGAGATGACGGAGCGGCGTCATTCGCTCGACTACGATGCCGACGGCGTGGTCGCGAAAGTAAATTCGTTCACCCTCCAGGAGCGCCTAGGCGAAGTCTCGCGATCGCCCCGATGGGCGATCGCATTCAAGTTCAAGGCGCAGCAGGCGGAAACCGTCGTCGAGAAGATCGAGGTGCAGGTGGGACGGATCGGCTCGCTGACTCCGGTCGCGAAGCTGCGGCCGGTCGCGCTGGCCGGCGTTACTATCTCCAACGCTTCCCTTCACAATCTCGACGAAATCCGCCGCAAGGATATCCGCGAGGGCGATACCGTCCTGATCGAGCGCGCCGGAGACGTGATTCCCTACGTGGTCCAGGTGACTAAAGAGGCCAAACCGCGCGCCCGGCCCTTCACGATGCCCTCGCATTGTCCCGATTGCGGCGGCTCGGTGGTGCACGAGGAAGGCGAAGTCGCGTATTTCTGCGTCAACACGAGCTGCCCGGCGCGGATGCGCGAGTCGATTCGGCATTTCGCTTCCAAAAACAGCCTCGATATCGACGGACTCGGCGACAAGCTCGTCGCGCAACTCGTCGATCGCAAGCTGGTCCGCGAGCTCGACGAGCTCTATTCCTTAACCGTCGAGCAGCTCGCCGGGCTCGAGCGGATGGCGCAAAAGAGCGCGCAGAATGTCATCGACGCCATCCAGCGCTCGCGCGATACCACCCTCGACCGGGTCCTCAACGGCCTCGGAATCCGGCACGTCGGCGAACATACCGCGCGCGTGCTGGCGCAAAGATTCAAGACCCTGGAGGCGCTCTCCAGCGCATCCGAAGATGATCTTCTTACGGTGCGCGATATCGGACCCGAAGTCGCCCGAAGCATCCGCGAGTACTTCGACGAGCCGCGAAATCTCAAGATGGTCCGGCGGCTCGAACGTCATCTCCGGATTGCCGCTCCGGCGGAGCCGAGCGGCCGCGGGGCACTCCGCGACAAGACCTTCGTTCTGACGGGCACCTTGGAGTCGATGCAACGCGAGGAAGCCGAACGAAAAATCATGGCGGCCGGCGGCAGGGTCACCTCCTCGGTGAGCCGCAAAACGGACTTCGTAGTGGCAGGTGCCGACCCAGGCTCAAAGCTGCGCAAGGCCCAGGAACTGGGCATTCGTGTGCTAGACGAGCGGGGGTTGCTGGAGTTGCTTGGCGAGGGATAGGGGACCGATGGCGGCGCGGCTGATGCAGCTTCGTTTGATCGTGAGCGGGCGCGTCCAGGGGGTCGGCTTCCGCTATGCCACCGTCGATGAGGCGGAGAAGCTCGGGCTCAAGGGATGGGTACGGAATCTGCCTTCGGGCGAGGTCGAGATTGTGGCGCAAGGGCGTGAGGATGCGCTCAAGGTGCTGGCGATGTGGGCACACAGAGGGCCGCGTGCCGCGCGAGTTGGCAGTGTGCGCGAGGAATGGTCAGAGAATATGGGGCATTTTGCCGAATTCCGAATCAGATAAGCAGCGCCCCCTTTCACGTTTTCCACGCATTAGTTATACTTTAATCCCGCGTACAACGAGCGTTTGTAGCTCTTGATCCAACCGGAGTAATTTTTCCGTAAAGGTCTATAAGGAGATTGGACTGAGATGGCTGTACCACCTGAGGCTGCCGGGCAGGCTGCCGGGTCGCAAGCAGGATCCGCTGGCGCCCAGAAACCACATCTGAAGCGCGACCGGGTCGTTATTCGCTTCGCAGGAGACTCGGGCGATGGGATGCAGTTGACGGGCATGCAATTTACGGCGGAATCCGCTCTCGCCGGCAACGACATTGCCACCCTGCCTGACTTCCCCGCCGAAATTCGCGCCCCTGCCGGAACCCTTGCCGGGGTCAGCGGCTTTCAGCTCAATTTCTCCAGCAGTGAAATTTTCACCGCCGGCGACGAGCCCAACGTACTGGTCGCGATGAATCCGGCGGCGCTGAAAGCCAACCTCGAGGACGTGCCGCCCAACGGCTTGATCATCGTGGACCGCGAGGCCTTTACCGACGCCAATCTCAAGCGCGCCGGCTACACCTCCAATCCGCTCTCCGATCATTCCCTCGACAAGTACCAGGTCATCGAGGTCGACGTTACCAAGCTGACCACCCTGGCGCTGCACGGCCTCGGACTGAACAACCGCGCGGTGTTCCGATGCCGCAACATGTTCGTGCTCGGGATGCTTTCGTGGTTGTATCAGCGCCCGACCCAGAGCACGATTCAGTACCTCGAGGGACGCTTCAAGAAGACGCCTGACGTCCTGGAAGCGAACCTGCGAGCATTCAAGTCCGGCTACAACTATGGCGAGACGACCGAGATGTTCGCGTCGTCATACGAAGTGCCGGCCGCGAAAATCAAACCGGGCCTCTATCGGAACATCACGGGCAACGCCGCAACCGCGCTGGGCTTTGTCGCCGCCGCGGTGAAATCCGGCCGCCCGCTGTTCCTGGGATCGTACCCAATCACGCCCGCCAGCGACGTGCTTCACGAGCTGTCCGCCCTGAAGAACTTCCCGGTCTACACCTTCCAGGCTGAAGACGAGATCGCGGGCGTGGCTTCCGCCGTGGGAGCGGCGTTCGGCGGAGCAATCGCAATCACCACCACTTCCGGCCCCGGGATGAACCTCAAGGAAGAGGCGATTGGCCTTGCGGTAAAGGTCGAGCTGCCGCTCGTCATCACCGACGTCCAGCGCGCGGGTCCTTCGACCGGAATGCCCACCAAGCCCGAGCAGGCCGACCTGCTGATGGCGATGTACGGGCGGCATGGCGAGTCTCCAATCCCGATCATCGCGGCCGCCACCCCGGCGGATTGCTTTGAATGCGCGTACGAGGCCGTGCGAATCGCGGTCAAGTACATGACCCCGGTAGTCCTGATGACCGACGGACAATTGGCCAACGGCGCCGAGCCCTGGCTGCTGCCCGACGCGGACAAGCTCCCCGAAATCAAGGTGGAGTTCCGCACGGATCCCAACGGTTTCATGCCCTACTCGCGCGACGAGAAGACGCTTGCGCGTCCGTGGGCCATTCCGGGAACCCCCGGCCTCGAGCATCGCCTCGGCGGCATCACCGGCGAAAACCTCACCGGCAACATCAGCTACTCGCCGGCCAACCACGAGCTGATGATTCGAATCCGCGCCCGCAAGGTCGCGGGTATCGCCCAGGAGATTCCGCCTACCGAGGTTTTTGGCGATCCCAACGGAGGCGACCTGGTTGTGCTTGGATGGGGATCGACCTTTGGCCCGATTCGCGAGGCGGTCAAGCAGGCCCGCGAAAAAGGGCGCAAGGTTTCCCATATCCATCTCCGTTATCTTAATCCGCTGCCCCGGGACCTTGCCGATCAACTGCGCAAGTTCAAGCAGGTGATGGTCGCCGAGATGAACATGGGACAGCTTTTGAAAATGATTCGCGCCGACTACCTGATCGATGCCGTCGGGTTCAACAAGATCCAGGGGCGTCCATTCAAGGTAAGCGAACTCGTTACCCGCATCGACCGGGCACTGGAGGGCTGAGGAGACAATGGCTACCGCGCTTACCCGCAAAGATTTCGTTTCTGACCAGGAAGTACGATGGTGTCCCGGGTGCGGTGACTACGCGATCCTCGCGCAGGTGCAGAAGACGATGCCGGAATTCGGCATCGAACCGCACAAGGTCGTCTTCATCTCGGGTATCGGATGTTCGAGCCGCTTCCCGTACTACATGAACACCTACGGGTTTCACACGATCCACGGCCGCGCCCCGGCAATCGCCACCGGTCTCAAGGTCACGCGGCCCGACCTGGATGTTTGGGTGGTGACCGGCGACGGCGACGGACTTTCGATCGGTGGCAATCATCTGATTCACGTGCTGCGCCGCAACGTCGATCTCAAGATTCTGCTCTTCAACAACAGGATTTACGGATTGACCAAGGGGCAATACTCGCCCACCTCCGAAGTAGGCAAGATAACCAAGTCCACCCCGGCGGGATCGGTCGATTTTCCCTTCAATCCGATCACTGTGGCGCTGGGTGCGCACGCGACCTTCGTCGCGCGCTCCGTCGATGTCGAGCAGAAGCATCTGGGCGAGATGCTCAAGCGCGCTCACGAGCATCGCGGCGCCTCGTTCCTGGAAATTCTGCAGAACTGCAACATCTTCAACGACGGTGCATTCAACGACCTCAGCGACAAGGGCATCAAGGCCGATCATCAGCTTGTCCTCGAGCATGGCAAGCCGCTCATCTTCGGCAAGAACCGCGACAAGGGCATCCGGATGGTTGGGATGCGTCCCGAGGTCGTCACGCTTGGCCAGAATGGCGTGACCGAAAAAGATCTCGTCGTCCATGACGAGACCAACCTCGCGCTCGCATTCATGCTGGGCAATTTCGAGGCGCCGATGCCGACGCCGGTGGGCGTCTTCTATGCCGTATCGCGCCCGACCTACGACAACGCGATGAACCAGCAGCTCGAAGAGGCCAAGGCCAAGCAGGGCCCGGGCGATCTGGCCAAGCTGTTGCAGAAGGGCGACACCTGGTCCGTGAACTAGGATCCGCCTACATAGCCAAAACGAAAAGGCCCGGAATTTTTCCGGGCCTTTTCTGTTATGTCCTAAAGCGCGCGGCGCCGCGCGAAGGAATTGCTCAGGCGCAGCCGTATGCCTGCATCACGTTCCCGCCCAGCACCTTGTCGCGATCTCCGGGTTTCAGCTTCGCACCCAGTTCCTCGACTTCTTCGATGTAGTTGCCGACGTGATCCGGATGCGGGAAATCGGAGGCCCAGAAGAACCGGTCCGCGCCAACCAGATCGACCATCGCCGCAAGCGCCGATTCGTCGGGGTCAGCCGAAATCCAGCATTGGCGCTTGAAATAGAAGCTCGGCTTTTCCTTGAGCGGCACCGTCATGCCCATCCCGCTCCCGTACACCGCGTCAAGCCGGTCCAGCCAGTACGCGATCCATCCGGCGCCCGCTTCGAGCAGCACGAGCTTCAGGCTCGGGAATTTGTCGAAGGTTCCGTACTGAAAGAATGAAGTGAACGCATGCCGGATTCCGTCGCCCGCCGTGACGTTGAGGAAGTAAAACTGCCCCCGAAGGTACTTCCAATCGTATCTTCCGGGTAGCGCCCAGGTCGGCTCGATAGTCGGATGAATTCCGAGCGGCACGCCGAGTTCCTGCGCTTTCGCAAACAGCACGTCATGATCGGGATGCGCATGCGGTTTGCGCGTCATCACAAATGGCGCAACCCATCCGCCTTTGCATCCATCCTTGACCGCGCGTTCGAGCTCGTGCGCCGCACCTTCAGGGTCGCCGAGCGACAGATGCGCAATCGGGATGAGCCTGCCGCCGCTGTCCTTGCAGAAATCGACCACCCATCGGTTGTAAGCGCGCGTGAGCGCCTGAGCGAGTTCGATATCCTCGCATTCGGTCTCGTAGAGCAGGCTCAGGGTAGGGTAGATGAAGGCGGCTTCAAGGCCTTCCGCCTCGATTCGGGACAGCCGTTCTTTTGGATCCATCGCCCCGAAGGGAGCGGCAACTCCATACCCGGGAGCCTGATGCCATCCGCCCTCGCGCGTCGAGCCCATCGCGCTGAGTCCCGCCAATCGGGCGCCATAAAAGATTTTCGAGAACCGGCCGCCGATTTCGAGATGCTCCTCGCCGCGATCGTCCTTGCGTATCCGCACCGCGCCGGGTTTGTATTTGGCCTCGATGTAACGATCCCACAGTGCCGCGTCTTCCAGCACGTGGCCGTCCGCGTCAACCGCGCCCTTGTACTTCAGTTTGTGGAATTTTTCCTGTTCCGCCATCGTGAGACAGCCTCTCGCAAGCTCAGAATGTCGTGCCAATGTTCTTATAGTGCAGGAAGGCGAGGGCACAAAGCGGGCGGAAAGCGCTAATATCGGCCCAGGAACGACTTGTTCAACGGGCCCGCATTCCAGCGCATTCCCCGCTGAAGTCCGAAGCCGACCTTTACCGACGAGCCGTTGGGCAGCGAATCAAACGCGGCGCGGTCGATCGTGAACACGATCGTTCGTTGGTCGCCGTGCCGGTAATGATAGTTGGTGAAATGCATCCCGCCGATTATCAGCATCAGTTGCTGGTTGTTATCGGCTACAAACGGAGCATCGCTGCTGAGCGTGATCTCGATCGCCTTGCCGCCGAGCGCGGTCGAACGGGTCTCGCGAATGGACGTGATGGTGGCAAGCTGCTGCGCCGGCCTTCCGGCGAACACATCGCTCGCAACCAGGATTGCTATGACCGCCGCTACGACTGCGAATGCGATCCTTGGATTTGGCGTTGCTCCGGGCAGTCTCATCCCTTTCCCTTTCTCAGCCGGACGCGCGTCTGCCGCAGGCTTCGACGTCAGATGTTGACGCGTCTGAAGATGCTCTCTGGAATCAGCTTGATAATTCCCATGATGGGCTGCCAGAACCACGGCACGAAGACCACCTCCGCGCCGCGCTTCCATGCGCCGTAGATGCTGTCGGCGGCGGCTTCTGGAGCGACCGTCAGCGGACTTTCTCTTCCCCAGGTCATGCGGGTGTCCACCGTGCCGAGCTTCACTGTCATAACATGAACCCCGGCACGGGCCATCCTTCCCCGCAGCCCCTGCAGGAAAGTGGCGAGCGCCGCCTTCGCCGATCCGTACACGTAGTTCTTCGGCCGTCCGCGTTCGCCGGCGACGGAGCCAATCGCGATGATGAAGCCGCTCTTTTGCTGTTCGAGGTGTCGCGCGGCAAGCGTGATCAGGCTAACTGCCCCGGTGAAGTTCTGGTTCAAGATGGCCAGGGCTTTCTCAGGGTCAACCTGCGCCGCGGTCTCGTCGCCCAGCGTGCCAAAGCAGACGATCATGCCATCGAGTCCGCCCAGTTCGGCCACGGCCTTTTCGAAGAAGGTCGCATGAAAGTAGAATTCGGCGGCGTCGAAGACCCCGGAAACGGCTCTTGCTCCCGTGCGAACAGTGATGTCGCTTGCCAGGCGCTCGACTTCGGCGAGATCGCGCGCGGCGAGAAAGAGCGACGCGCCCTCCGTCGCAAAGCGCATCGCAAGCGAACGCGCGATGGGACTGGTAGCTCCAAGGATTAGAAGACGTTGCATCGGTGGCCACCTCGTCGCAACGAACTGGCGCCGCCTGCGCCTGTCCACATGAGTCCCGCAGGCATTCGGACCAGGCAAGCTGCGCGCGCTCTCATTCTCCGCCAGGAAGCCCGATTCGGCGGGCGAGGTTGGATGAAAACCGGTTTTCCGGATCGACGCCGCGCTTGATTTCCAGCCATCGCCCGGCTTTCGGGTACATCGCGCGAAACACCTCGGGCCTGAGCCGGGCATCCTTGGCCAGATAAACCCGCCCCCCGCGCTTAACCACCATCTCGTCGAGCCGGTCCAGGAACTCCATCAGCTCGCGTGTGATTGGAAAATCCAGCGCCAGCGTGTATCCGGGCATCGGAAAAGACAGCATGCCATCCTGCGGGCCGAATTTCTTGAGCACGGTCAGAAACGACCCGCCGCCCCATCGCGCGATTGCCTCGAGAGTCTCGATCAGTCCGGCGCGGCTCTCGCTCAAGGGCCATACGCATTGGTACTGCAGGAAACCGCGCGTGCCGTAGATCCGGTTCCATTTGCGAATGGCGTCGAGCGGAAAGAAGAAGGTCTGATAGTCAAACAGCTTCGGCCCCGCGCGATGCATCGCGTAGTAGGCGGTGTTGAACGTCTTGATGCCCAGGGAGCTGAGCGCGAAGCTCGGAAGGTTGAAGGGGACCGTCGGATGCATTCTCGGCGGAACCTTGAAAGGCTCTTGGCGAAGCGGCGGCGGCAGCGATTGCCGCGATGCGACGTTGCCGAGGTTGACGATCGAGCGGCCGAGCGAACCTCGAGTGCCCGCGCAATCGATCCACGCGACCGAGTAGCCGTATTGCCGCTCGGTGCGCTCGAAAGTCTCGATTGCTTCGTCGATATTCGCCGCCATCGAGATTTCCCCGTCGAACCATGCGCTCTCGACGCGGCGCAGCCGCAATTCCACCTCCAGGATCGTTCCGGTCAGTCCCATCCCGCCCACGGTCGCCCAGAACAGATCGCTGTTCTCCTCGCGAGAGCATCGTCTGACCTCGCCCGATGCCAGCATCAGGTCGATGCTTGTCACGTGGTTGCCGAGCGAAGAATCGCGGTGATGGCTCTTGCCGTGCACGTCGGCTGCGACCGATCCGCCGAGGGTGACGAACTGAGTACCGGGAACCACGGGCGGAAAAAATCCGCGGCGCAGGAATACGTCGATAATCTCGCCGATGGTGACTCCGGCTTCGCATCGCAGCAGCCCGCTTTCCGAATCGAACGCGAGCATCCGGCTCAGCCGCTGCATATCGACGACGCGATTTCCGCCGTTAAGGGCCGCATCGCCATACGCCCTTCCGGCGCCGCGCGCGATCACCGAAGTGCTATTGCTGGTGACGACGGCGGCGAGCTCGGCAATCTTTTCCGGGCGATAAATGTCGCTTTCGGCGATGGGAAAGCTGCCCCATCCGGTAAGTACCCCCCGGCGCGGCAGCGGCATCGTGGAATTGTTCGCGGCGCGGCTGCTCGTCACGGCGATAAAGCTAACAGACACAATCCATGGATTACACAGATGCGGGCATCGTTCGTCTCGGCCTGACAGCAAGCGGCCAAAGGCGCTAGGATTGCCCCATTGCGAAGGGAGATTGCCTATGTCCTGGCAGCAGGAAGTCGATGAAATTCGCCGCCGCGCCGAAATCGCCAAGCAGATGGGCGGCGCTGAGAACATCAAACGCCAGCACGATGGCGGCAAGCTCACGGTGCGCGAGCGAATCGACCGCCTGCTGGACCCGGGTTCTTTCCATGAGTACGGAGCAATCGCGGGGACGCCCAAATACGAGGGCGACAAGCTGGTCGAGTTTCGTCCCGCAAACTTCGTCGGCGGCGTCGGACGCATCAACGGCCGCCGCGTCGCGGTGGGCGGCGACGACTTCACCGTCCGCGGCGGCGCCGCGGATGCTTCGATAGGGAACAAGCAGGGCTACGCCGAACTGATCGCGCATGAACTGCATATTCCAATCGTCCGGCTGGTCGATGGGACCGGCGGCGGCGGTAGCGTGCGCACGTTCGAAACCACCAAGCGGACCTATGTTCCCGCAAACCCGGCCTTCGACATCCTCGTGCAGTTGATGGCGGAAGTTCCGGTGGTTGCCGGATGCATGGGTTCGGTGGCCGGTTTGGGCGCCGCGCGCGTCGCCGCGTCGCACTTCTCCGTGATGGTCAAAGGCACGAGCCAGCTTTTTGTGGCCGGTCCACCCGTAGTCAAGTGGGGCGTCGGCGAAGATCTCACCAAGGAAGAATTGGGAGGATCGGAAATTCACGCGCACGTCAGCGGCGCCGTCGATAATGAAGCCGAAAGCGAGGAGGATGCGTTCCGGCAGATCCGCCGCTTCCTCTCCTACCTGCCGCAGAGCGTATGGCAGGCGCCGCCCCGGACGACGCCGGCCGACGACCCATATCGCCGCGAAGAGGAGCTGATCTCGATAATTCCGCGCAATCGCCGGCATGGCTATGACGCGCGCCGGATGGTGGAGTTGATCGTGGATCGCGATTCTTTCTTCGAGATGACGCCCTTTTTCGGACCTTCGTTGATCACCGGCTTTGCGCGGCTCGACGGCTACGCGGTCGGGGTGATGGCGAACGATCCCTATGCGATCGGCGGCTCGCTGGACGGTCCGGCTTCCGACAAAATGACGAAATTTCTCGACCTTTGCGACACCTTCCATCTTCCCATCGTGAATTTCGTCGATCAGCCGGGCTTCCTGATCGGCCGCGAGGCGGAGATGGCCGGGACGATCAAGCGCGGAGTGCGCGCGCTCTACGCGATGTTCCAGACGATCGTGCCCAAGGTGGCGATTATCGTGCGCCGGGCCTTTGGAGTAGCCGGCGCAGGCCACGGAATCACGACCGGCCTCAACCTTCGCTACGCGTGGCCATCCGCGGATTGGGGATCGCTTCCGATCGAGGGCGGAATCGAGGCGGCATACAAACGCGACCTGGCCGCATCGAAGGACCCCGAAAAGCTGCGGCGCGAACTCGAAGAGCAGTTTAACCGGATCCGATCACCCATCCGCACGGCCGAAGCGTTCGGAATCGAAGAGATAATCGATCCTCGCGATACTCGCGCAATCCTGGTGGACTGGGTGCATCAGGCGTACCAGGTCGTGCCGACCCAACTCGGCATCCGAACCCGCACGATGCGCCCGTGACGCGGCTCAGGCGCGCGCCGTCTTTGCGGAGGGATGAGCGACCGCCTGCTGCGATGCGGCGTGCGGCCGCGTCAGGATCATCGCAACGATGTATATCGCCATGCCGCCGAGCGAGACCTTGATCCAGGGCGCCCATCCGTAATGCGCGGCAACATAAAGCGTGAGCGGGGCGGCAATCGCCGCCCATCCGCGCGCTATCAATCCGAAGAACGCCCATCCCGTCGCCTGCAGGGCGGGCGACACGTCCTCGAGCGCTTCTGAGAACTGCGCGGCCCACGGCACGTATCCGATCGCCAGGAAGCATCCGAGCGTGGACGCTGCCAGCGTCATCGTCACGCGCGGCAGGGTATGGCCGAAAGTGGGAATCCACCAGACCAGCAGCCCGCATGACAGCAACGCGCCGAAGATTGCGATCGGTTTTCGGGTCTGCAGCCGATCGGAAATGATGCCCGTCACTACCAGCGCGCCCAGGTTGGCGAGCCAGAAGTAGGCGTTCATGCTGGCGGCTTCGGCGGGAGTGTAATGAAAGGCCTGCGTGAACATCAGGGGGCCGAACGGCTGAATTGTAAAGTAAAGGGTGAGATTTGCCACGACCCCGAATACCAGCAGCCAGACCTCCAGATGACTCAGCAGCCGCCCGAACGCATCGACCGTCCCCGACGGCAGCTCAGAGGCGGCGGGGGCGCGGCCCTCCGCCTCCATCGCGGCCAGTTCCGTGCGAAAGATCCGCAGCCGCAGCTCAGGGCTCAGATCCTTCAGGCCGAAAAGAATCGGCAGGTACATCGCAATCGCCAGAAAGCCCGCGATCCAGATCTGCGATTGCCAGGTATGAAATATCGGAAGCGTGCGGCCCGCGACAAAGTTGGCCAGAAAATTCGCGCCCACCGGACCGATCGTCAGCAGCCCGAAAGCCAGCGCCCGGCTGAGCCGCGGCGACATGTCGCGAATCAACGCCGCTCCCGCTCCCGCCATCAGCCCGCCGACCACCCCCATCAACGTGCGGACGATCACGAATGACGTGATGTTGTAAATGCACAGATTGAGGAACAGCAAAACCGTCACCGCGCCAAGGCAGATGTCGATGATCACCACGCGGCCGTAGCGATCGGCCAGAGGTCCGCCGAAGAATGCGGAAACCGCCGACACCATTACCGCGAACGTGATGAACCATCCGTAGGCGATGGTGCTCATGTGGATTGACGGAAGCAGCAGTGGCAGCAGGGGGGCGAGCTGGAATTCGTATGCGCCCAGAACCGACGCGAGGACGGTCAGCAGCAGCAGCGCCCAGCGGTGCGCGCCGCGCGGATATTCATCCAGCGTGCGAGCGGCAACAAACCCGTTCATCCGGCCGTTCATAGCCAAAGGGGCCACTCCACCGAACACAGATTTGATGGTTCTGGGGACGATGTCCCCCGAACCGAAACGATGCCCCTTTAGTACATCCTTCCAAGCGTTCAACTCAAGGCGAAGCGGCCGGCGCCATTGAGCGGCGGACGCGATGCCTGCTAAGACGCTGATGGTCCGAAAGGAACCTCGAACGAACGATGGATGTGAAGAGTCCCGCGGTGGGCAAGGTGCTGAGAATTACGGTTGAACCAGGCGCTCAGGTGGCGCGCGGCGACGAGATCATGGTGATCGAGTCGATGAAGGTGGAGATTCCGGTCAAAGCTCCCGCGCCGGGCCGTATCAAGGAGATCCGCGTAAAGCCGGGCGATCAGATTCAGCGCAACAATCTGCTCGCGACAATCGAAGCCTGACCTTCGAAATGCCGCCGCCGCGACCGGCGCGCTTCATTCTTCCGGTATCGTCGCGATCGAATTGCCCCACTTTTCCCAGAAGGTTGCTTCAAGCGCGGGCTTTCGCGCCGGCCGGTCCCATCGTCCCTTCGGATAGCCCATCGGGATCAGCGCGACGTTGTCGTACTCGGGCGGCACCCCGAGCCGTTCGTTGATCTCCGCGCCAAACCTCATGTGCAGTCCGGTGATCGATGTGCCGAGTCCGTAACCGCGCGCGGCCAGACAGAGGTTTTGAATTGCCGGGAATATCGCGTTGAGCATCGGCTGCCCCGCACGCCACGGATCCGTATATCGCTTGACGCAGCAGAAGATCATCACGGGAACGTCCGCGATATGTTCGGCGAGATAATTGGCGGAGCGGAGGATGCGTCCCTGCGGGCTCTGCGGGTCGTTCTCCGCGATCGCGCGCGCCTTGCCCGTAAAGTACATCTTCCAGGCCTTTAGATAGCGCTCCGCAACGAACGCCTTGGTTTCACGATCGCGCACGACGATGAACTTCCAGGGCTGGCGGTTGCCGCCGCTCGGCCCCATCGTCGCCGCCTCGATTACCTTGACGATCAGTTGCGGCGACACCGGATCGGGTTTGAGCCGGCGCATCGCGCGCGTGGTGTAAATTGCCTCGTACAGGTCGAATTCAGGATTTCCAAACATGGACGGCAACCTAGCAGGTTTATGCCCCGGGCCACTATCAGGGTTTTGCTAGCCCCCTTGGTTTGCTGCTTGTCATTATGGTTAAGTCTCGCCAACCGATATTTCAGGAGAAAGCCAGTGGCGGAAATTATTCTTCATCAATACGTGAACTCGCCCTTTTCAGAGAAGATTCGCAAAATTTTCGCGCACAAAAAGGTTTCGTGGCGATCGGTTGAACAGCCGGTCATCATGCCCAAACCGAAGCTGATTCCCCTGACCGGCGGCTACCGCCGCATTCCCGTGATGCAAATTGGCGCGGACGTTTGGTGCGACACCGGCGTCATCATCCGCAAGATCGATGAGCTCTATCCCGAGCCGACCATCTATCCGGACGGAACCGAGGCCGCCTGCCATATGATCAACCTGTTCGCCGACCGCCGATTCTTCTTTTCGACGACCCCGGTCATTTTCGAGAAGCTGGCGGCGGTGATCGGAAAGGATTTTCTGGAGGATCGCTCGAAGATGATGCGGGGCGCGAATTTCGAGGAGATAACGCTGCTTGCCCCTGATGCGCGCAACTACGTGCGCGCATATCTCGACAACCTCGAACGCTCGCTCGCAAAGCGGCCGTTTATTCTCGGCAACTCCTTCAGCCTGGCCGATGCCGCCTGCTTCCATTGCGTATGGTTCCTGCGCGCGGAACCGACTGCGTTCTCGCTCGCTCAGAAGTTTCCATCCGTGATGAAGTGGTTCGAGCGAATCGACGCGATGGGCTACGGCGACGTAAAGCCGATGGATCCGGACGAAGCGCTGAAGATCGCCAGGGAAAGCACCCCCGCGACCACGCCCGGCGCCGACCACGGCGATCCGAACGGGCTCAAACCCGGAATGCGCGTGTCGGTTACGCCGGAAGACTACGGCTTCGATCCGGTTACCGGAGTTGTCGTGACCAGTTCGATCCACGAAATTGCGGTCGAACGCGAAGACCCGCAACTTGGAAAGATCGTGAACCACTTCCCGAAGGTGGGCTTTCGTATCAGCGCCGCTTGATGCGCATCCGATTTGCGAAGCGCTCAGAGTTCGCGAACCACGTCCGTTCCGCGCGCCGAAAATCGCCGCCGGGGGCGAAGACCGACGCCGCCGTATGCGCTGTTATGGCGTCCGATGACCGCTACAATAGATAGATAGCGTTCGGGGACCGATAGCGTGGTCTGCGTATCTTGCGGCAGCGACAATTCCGAAGGGCGCGGTTTCTGCGGACAATGCGGAGCGGCGCTCGAAGTGGTGTGCCGCGCGTGCGGCGCACCCAATCGTCCCGACCACAAGTTCTGCGGCGGATGCGGAAGGGCGCTGGTCCGCCAGGTCCCTGCGGCCTTCGCCGGCCCCGGCCATCCCGAAGCGATCGCTAACGGACGCTACCGCGTGCGCAGGATGCTCGGCGAGGGCGCGAGCAAGATCGTCTATCTGGCGCACGATGAAGTGCTGGACCGCGACGTTGCGGTCTCGCTCTTTCGCGTCGAAGGACTTGACGATGCGGGCCGCGCGCGCATCCTGCGCGAAGCGCGCGCGATGGGCCGTCTCGGCGACCATCCCAACGTGGTCGGAATCTATGACATCGGCGAGGCCGAGAACGGCCGCCCCTATATCGTCAGCCAGTATCTTCCGGGCGGATCGCTGGCCGATCTGCTCCGCCGTTCGGGCGGCAAGCTCGCGCCGCTGGATGCCGTTCGTATCGCGGAGCAGCTATGCCTGGGGATCGAGCACGCGCACTCGCTCGGCATCGTGCATCGCGACATCAAGCCCGCGAATGTATTTCTCGCCAACGATGGAACTCCGCTGCTCGGCGACTTCGGGCTTGCGGTGGCGCCCGATCAATCGCGCGTGACCGCGAAGGGGATGATGGTCGGGACTGCCGCGTACATGCCGCCCGAGCAGGCGCTTGGCCATGCCCTCGAGCCTCGCAGCGACCTCTATTCCCTGGGCGCGATGCTGTACGAGATGCTGACCGGAAGGCCGCCTTTTGTCGGCGACGACCTGGTGGCGATCGTCTCGCAGCATGTGAACGCCGCTCCGCAGCCGCCGTCCGCGCATGCGCAGGCAATCGATGCGGCGCTCGATGCGCTCGTGCTGAAGCTGCTCGCCAAGAGCCCCGCTGAACGCCCGCAGAGCGCCGCGGCGGTGCGAGAGACCCTTCACGCCATCGCCGGTTCGTCCCGCGGAGCGATGGACCAGCTTGCGTCGAGCGTGATGGTGGAGCGTCCGAACCTGAGCAGCCATGCCGCGCCCGACGGCACGGTCAGCCTCCTGTTCTCGGACATCGAGAATTCCACCGTGATCATCGAGCGGCTTGGCGACCTGCGCGCGCAGGAAGTTTTCCGCACTCATAACCGGGCCATCCGCGAACAGATCGCGACGCACGGCGGCTACGAAGTGAAGTCGATGGGCGACGGGTTCATGATCGCGTTTGCGAGCGCGCGCCGCGCGCTGCTCTGCGCCGTGGACATCCAGCGATGGCTGGCAGACTATTGCGCACAGCATCCGGAAGCCCCGATTCGCGTGCGAATCGGATTGCACACCGGAGAGGCCATCCGCGAGTCGGGCGACTTCTTCGGAAAGACGGTGGTGTTGGCGGCGCGAATCGGCGCAGCCGCGCAGGGCGGCGAAATTCTGGTCTCATCCACCTTCAAGGCGATCACGGAGAGCGCGGGCGACATCCGCTACGACGCCGGCCGCGACATGAATCTCAAAGGACTTGCCGGCTCTCATCGCGTTCATCGCGTGCTCTGGGCGTCGGAGGTGAAACGATGCCCCAAGTGCGCAAAACCGCTTCCGCCAAACTCCGGCTCCTGCCCCCACTGCGAAGGCAAGGTCGTCGAGTTGGACGACGGCGCGGCGACCGCCGCGGCGAAACCCGCCGAACCCAGGTGGACACTCGAGACCGCCGCGGGCGCATCGCGCAGCACCAACACCGAAGCCGCGAAGGCGACCTCGATCGACGAGCTGAGCCGCTTGCGTCGATTCATCCGCCCGGCCGCCTCCGCTCCGGCCGGAGCCATTGCCGCGGTAGTGGTCGCGATAGTTGCGATCGCGCTGATCAGATGGGAATTTTCGTCCCGACCGATGGCGAGCAATCCGCCCGAGGCCTCGAACCATCAAGCCTCGCGGAAAACGAATCCGATAGCATCAGGCCCGCGAACGAACGCGCCAACGTCCTTGGCCGCCGAGGAGCGGCACGCGCCGAACCCGAAAAAGACCGCATCGGCTCTATCCTCCACTCGTCCCCCAGCCGCTTCGCTTCCCAGGTCAAAGACAACCATAATTTCCTCTTCTACCGATTCCTTCACCGAGGAACCCGGAACCGAAGCCGGCTCTTCGGATGCCGCCGCGGTCAAGCATTGCGCGCCGACTCCTCATCGCTACAACATCGAGGTCGATTCCGTCAGCGACAAGACCGAGGCGGACGACATGGTGAAGCGTATTTCCGATCTCGGTTTCAACGCCTGCGAGAGCACCACGACCGTCAATGGCGAGAAGCGGTACGCCGTGCGAGTCGGTCCATACAAAACCGCGGATGAGGCGGCGGCCGCGCAGGAAAAGCTTCACGAGCAGTACAAGGACGCATATTCGGATCAGTAGCCGTTGCGCGGGAATCGTCGGCGCCCGCCGAGATGGAAAACGCGATGAACGTTGGTGGCGGCAATCGAGATGTGCTAGCCACCTTCTCTTGCCGGCCGCCTTGAGGCGCGCCGCGAGGAGAACTGCTTAATGAGTGATCTGCTGGCTGAAAAAAACGGGCACGTCGCGATTCTCAGGCTCAATCGGCCCGATCGCATGAACGCGATCAGCGCGGAGATGCTGACCGAGCTGGGTCGGCGGCTGGTCGAATACGATCACGACGCCGACGTTCGCGCCGTCATTCTGACTGGCGAGGGGCGGGGTTTCTGCGCCGGACTCGATCTCAAGGATACCGCTGCCGGGCGCGGAATCGGCGGCTCGCTCGGCGGAGCTTCGCACATCAGCACGCTCGAGATTCCCACCGTAACGCTTCATCGCATCGATACGCCTGTAATCTGCGCGATCAACGGTCCGGCCGCCGGCTACGGCTTCGATCTCGCGCTCGGATGCGACATCCGCCTGATGAGCGATCGGGCCAAGCTTGCGCCCGCGTTTGCCAAGCGCGGAATCGTGCCCGAAAGCGGCGGCACCTGGTACTTGCCGCGCCTGGTGGGATGGGCCAAAGCGTGCGAAATCGGGTTCATCGCCGACGATATCACGCCGGAGCGCGCCGCTGAGATGGGCCTGATCAACAAGGTCGTGGCGCACGACGACCTGATGGCGGAATCGATGCGGTGGGCGGAGAAGATCGCGGCGAACGCTCCTCTCGGCGTGAAGGCTATCAAGCGCCTGTTTCGTCACGGCTTGAGCGAAGACTTCGAGTCGCACACGCATCATGTGCTGATGCAGCTCCTGGTCCTGTTTCGATCGAACGACTTTCAGGAAGGACTCCGCTCCTTTCTGGAGAAGCGGCCGCCCAATTTCCAGGGCAAATGACGGACGCTGGTTTCTTGACGGAGATGCGCGGAGCTAGTGGCGGCGGGACTTCTTTCCTTTAGCCTGGATCTCCCTCAGGTATTCGTCCAAACGATCCAGGCTCTGCTCCCAGAACTTCCGGTACTGCTCGATCCACGCGGCCGCGTCCTTGAGCGGCTTCGCTTCCAGCCGGCAGGGGCGCCATTGCGCCTCGCGGCCCCGCGAGATCAATCCCGCGCGCTCCAGCACCTTCAGATGCTTGGAAATGGCGGGCAGGCTCATGTCGAACGGTTGCGCCAATTCGGTGACCGAAACCTCGCCTGAAGCGAGGCGGGCAAGAATGGCGCGGCGGGTCGGGTCGGCCAGCGCGGAAAAGGTCGTGCTCAAGGTGTCGGGTGTCATTTCGACGTTGGATGCCTCGGTGCGTAGATAACTATATGGTTAACTATAAAAGTGCCGGCGTCAACCCGGCAGACCGCCGCCTCGATTCGCTCAGGATCCGCCTCCCTCGGCGTAGGTGATGCCGGGAGCGGCCGGAGGTTCCGGCAGGTAGGCGAGAGGATTGCGCGCGACGTTGTCGTGGCGCACCTCGAAGTGCAGATTGGCGCCGGTGGTCCTGCCGCTGCTGCCGATTCTCGCGATGACCTGTCCGCGGGCGACACGGGCGCCTTCATGCACCAAGTTGACCTGGTTGTGGCCGTAGACGGTTGCGTATTCGCCGCTATGGCTGATGATCACGGTGTTGCCGTAGCCGTGTAGCTGTCCCGAAAAGATGACCACACCGCTATCGGCAGCGCGAACCGGCGTTCCAGCCGGCGCCGCAATATCAATCCCTTCGTGCATCGCGCCGTTGCGAATTCCAAAGCCCGACGAAACCGTGCCGTCAGACACCGGCCAGGCGAACTGCCGCGCCGCTCTCTCGCCGTGATAAGGGAAGGCATGCGACCTTCCCGCATAGGCCGGCGAATAGGCGCGATACGATCCCGGGATGACCAGGGTCTGGCCGACCCGCAAATCGCGCGGGCTGCCGAGTCCGTTGGCCGCCATCAGGGCCGAGGCGCTGACGCCAAATTTTGCCGCGATGCGATAGATATTGTCGCCGGACTTCACGACGTAGCTTGCCTGCGCGGGCGGGCCCGACGGATAGCTGGGCGCCGGCGCGCTCCCGCATCCGGCGATCGCAAGCGCGAACACAAGCGGCAAAACCGCCGCTGAAATCCGCGCAATCGTCCGCGCCGCCTTCACCACTCCGCCCCGCCCATCTTGCCACGCTTCTGCGGGCGCTCGCCCCGCTAGCTACTGAAGCCGTGCTTTCCGGTCATCCTCACGTAGCGGCATTCGCCGAAATATTCCTCTTGCCAATGCCCGTTCTTGAAGCTGATTCGAACCAGACTCTGCAACTCGTCTTCTCCGATAGGCGCGACCAGCCGCCCGCCCGGCGCAAGCTGGCGCATCAGCGGCATCGGAATTCCCGGCATCGCCGCGCTCACCACGATCGCATCGTAGGGCGCCTCGTCCGGGTATCCTTCGGAGCCGTCGCCCAGGATGAGGTGCACGTTCGTATAGCCCATCGCCTGCAGGAGTATTCGCGCGCGATCGTGAAGATGTTCGATGCATTCGATCGAGTACACCTCGCGCGCCAGATGGGCGAGCACGGCGGCTTCGTATCCGGAGCCCGTGCCGACCTCCAGCACTCGCTCGGTTCCATCCAGCGCGGCCGCTTCGCAGACCAGCGCTACCATGTACGGCTGCGAGATCGTCTGCGAATTACCGATCGGCAAGGGGCCGTCGTCGTAGGCGTGATCCGCGAGTTCGGCGGGGATGAATCGATGGCGCTCCACGACGCGCATCGCAGCCAGGACGCGGCGGTCGCGTATTCCGCGCGCTTCGATCTGCTCCTGCACCATCCGCGCGCGCGCCTGGGATAAATCGTCGCCCATCAGGGCTTGATTATATGCGTAAGCAGCCGGCGCTTTAAGCCATCGAAAAAACGCACCAATTCCGGCAATTTCCACCCGCCAGTTTCCGCGCCTGTGCCGTCTTTTCCGTACCGATCGGTTTGTATTTTTCTTGCCGGCTGTGTTAGGGCGACTTATGGAACTTGAACCGGGGGAGGCGCCAAGCCCGATGGCCGATGACACAAAAGAATGGCGCGAAGAATCGGTAAGTGTTGACGGTACCAACCTGATTGTCGTCAAGGGCGGCACGGGAAGGCCGATGCTTGTGCTGCATGACGAGCTCGGGCATCCGGGATGGCTCAAATGGACGCGCGCGATGGCGCGACGGCGCACCCTTCTTATCCCGCTGCATCCCGGCTTCGGCCGCACCGAGCGCGCCGAATGGATGATGTCGATTCGCGACCTCGCCGGTTTCTACGCGCGCTATCTCAAGGAAAATGGGCTTGCGCCATTGGACGTGATCGGCTTTTCGCTCGGCGGATGGATCGCCGCGGAGATGGCCGCGTCGAATCCCGGCCAGTTCCGCAAGATGATCCTGGTGGCTCCCGCCGGCATCCGGCCGCCGAGCGGAAATATCCTGGATGTCTTTCAGCTCATGGCTCCGCAGCAACTGATGGCGAGCGTGTACGACCCTCCCAACACTCCCGAATTCCCCGAATTGTTCGGCGGCGGGATGTCGCCGGAAGCGTTCGAGATGTTTGAGGATGCGCGCGCGCAGACCGCCCGGCTCGCGTGGACGCCCTACATGCACAATCCTACCTTGCCTCATCTGCTGGGCGTCGCGGCGGGGCTTCCGACGCTGATCGTGTGGGGCAGGCAGGACGCGGTCGTGCCGGCAAGCGCCGGCGATGCGTACCGCGCGGCGATTCGCGGAGCGCGCCTCGTCACCTTCGACAACTGCGGTCATCGGCCCGAAATCGAAAAATCAGCGGAGTTTATCCGCGAGGTTGAAGCCTTTCTCGCAGACTGAGCAAGGAGGTCCGGCCATGCATCTGATGTATTTCACCGAGCGTCCTTATCGGCATGTTCCCAACGATGAAGTAATCAAGAACGGTTTCTTCGGCATCCCGAACAAGCACTTCGACTCCGTAAAGGGATCCCAGCTTCTCAACGAGTACCTCGACGAGAAGATTCTCGCGGAACAGCTCGGCTTCGACGGAGTGATGCTGAACGAGCATCACGACACCGCCTTCTGCATGGGATCGGTGATGAACGTCGAGGCCGCAATCCTGGCGCGCATCACCGAGCGCGTGAAGATCGTTCTGCTCGGCAATCCGCTGCCGGTGGTGGGCAATCCGCTGCGCCTGGCCGAAGAGCTTTCGCTGATCGACATGATCTCCCGCGGCAGGCTGGTGACCGGATGGGTCCGCGGCGCCGGAAGCGAGCAATTCGCCACCAACGCGAATCCGGGTTACAACCGCGAGTATTTCAACGAGGCGCACGACCTGGTGGTTCAGGCCTGGACGCGGCCCGGACCGTGGCGCTACGAAGGCAAGCATTTCCACTATCGCTTCGTCGATCCCTGGGCGCTGCCCATCCAGAAGCCGCATCCTCCAATCTGGATTCCCGGCCTTCTCAGCCCCGAGACTGTCATCTGGTGCGCTCAGCACAAGTACCCGTACATCGCGCTCGCCACGTTCCTCGAGCCTACTGTGGAGTTGTGGAACATCTATCGCGATGCGGCCGCGAAGGAGGGTTACCAGGTCGGTCCCGAAAACTTCGGCTACCTCCAGAAGGTCTTTGTTGCCGAGACGGAAGAAAAGGCGCACGACCTTGCGAAGTGGGACATGTTCGGCGGCGCGGGAATCGGCTACAGCCTGTTCGGCAAGCCGCAGTGGATGTTTCCGCCGGGCTACAACTCCAAAGACGCGACCCGCCGAGTCGCGCGGCAGTTTTCCGATCCGTCTTCGTCGAAGGGGAGTCCGTTTGCGAATGCGGTCGGCGGAGGGGCCGGCAACGGGTCCGCCACCGAACGTGTGGCGGCTTCGCAAATCGACTATCGGACCGGCGCGTGGCAGGAAGAGCACGTCGATGTGGAAGCGACGCGCAAACAGATCTTCGACACGTTTCCGCAGGTCGAGCGCGCCATGCAGGTGATCTGCGGAACGCCGAAATCCGTCATCCCAAGGATTCGCAAGGTGCTGGAAGTGCTGCGCCCCGGAATCTTCGGCTTCTGGCAGAATGACGGACCGATCTCCGCCGAAGCGCGCACCACCAATATCCGCCTGCTGGCCGAGGAAGTGGTGCCTGCCGTTCGCGAGATCGGCAAGGAGCTCGGGCTGGTATCGCCGTTCGAGGTGCAGCCGGGATCGCGCAAGCTGCCGGCTTCGGGAATTCCCGAATCAGTAGGATCGCTCGCGCCGCTGGCCTCGTAGATCGCGCAGCGCCGGACGATTCGCAGCCGCCGGTCCGCGTCCTTGCGATACGGCATCGCTGCCGGCCGCATCGCTCGCGAGATGCTCTCCAATGGCATCGAGTGAAAGGGCGCCCTTTTGCGCGAAGGCTTGTCATCAGGCTATCACTGTTAGTCAGAGCAGGCCCGCGGTGACTCCCAAAGCCGATCACAGCCGGATCGCACGGTTTCAACGAATTGTTTGCGCCGAACATCTTCTGAGAATACATTGCGAGCGTGCGGTCTGAAGCCTCCGTGCTCTGTTGAGCGGTATCCGTTTCCGCAGATTGGAGGAAGGATGCCTGGACGCGAACGTGAAGGCGGCCGTCTGTTCGGCGTCGTATCGATGCTGTTGGCGGCAGGTATCGCGGTGTTGAGCGGCTTTTCGGCGGCATCAGCCTCCGATGCCGACGAAGCTTTCGCACCGATGGCTAAGGTCGTGTCCGCGGAGGGCACGATCGTCCGTTTCAGCTCGAACCGGCTCAACGGCGGGTTTATCAACGCCTGGAATGTGGGGGCGCGCTTCTCGCTCCTGCCGTTCGGCGTCGTTCATCTCCCCGCCCGGCTGCGCCCTTTGGACGGCGCTTTCGAAGTGGGCCTCGAACCGACGTTCGAGCGCTTCAATACCCAGAATCAGAACTTCGTCGGAGTTTTAGCCGAAGCGAGATATCACTTTGTGAATCTGGGCTACGGTCCTTTTGTGCCCTGGATTGGCGGCGGAATCGGCCCCGGCTACTCCGACCTCAATATCGGCACCGTTCACGACGACTCGAAATTGACCGGGCCTTTCATGGCGATGATCAAGGGCGAAATCGGCGTCTCCTGCTTCATCGACAGTTGGAGGTCCGTGTATGCGGGCCTTGAAGCGCAGCATTTCTCGAACAGCGAGTTGAACGGCCGCGAGCGCACTTCCACCACCAATCAAAGCCTTAACACGCCATGGGGAATGGTGGTGGGCTTCTCCTGGTTCTTTCGCTAGGAATCTCCGCCGGAAGCCCGGCGGGCAGCCTTGCGCGGTCAGTTCGCCACAGGCGCGCCCCAGCCGTTCTCGCCGTAGAATTGCGTGACTTCATCCACGATCTGCTTGGCGGTCTGATCGACCAGGTAGCCGGTGGACGAAGTGTATGCTTTGACTCCCCCCGCCGCGACGTTGGCCGCCGTCGATGCGATCGCGGCGGTGCCGCCGACCGCCAGTCCGGGCGCTCCCGTGACCGCGAACCCCGGCATCTTGCCGCTGTCCGCATGCGTGTCGAACTGCAGCACTTCATGCGAGATGTAATCGGAGCGCTGATAGACGTCCACGTTCGCGTCGAGAGTCGAGGCCCCCATGCCAAAACCAATTGCCATCCGCCGCAGACGATTGCCTTCGTTGATGTCCTTGAAGAAGCCGTCGATTATCAGGGTGTTGTCCGAAACCGGGGTTCCGCGCGGCTGGCAGGCGGCGGGAAGTCCCTTCTGGCTCAGGTCCGCGGCGATCTGGACGCAGAGATTCTGCGCGGTCTGATGGCCGAGTTGCTGCTGCTCGGTGGTCGCGTCGGCGCCGGATACGCCGCGATAGACTTTCTGGACGATACTCTGATTCAGGGTCACTTCAGCGGGATTTATCGCGAACGGGTACACGACGATCTGCGCGGGCCGCTGCGCGATGACTTGCCCGACCTGCTGCGATTCGCTGATCTTCGCGCCGGCGCATCCGGCCACGATCGCGGCAAGCGCGAGAACCACACCGAGTTTTAGCGCGATGGTCTTCATGGGCGACTCTTATATCCAATCGCCCGCGCTCCCGCCTGACGTACTTTAGTACAATGCCGCGGCATCCCTTCACGGGCCGCCACGCCCCGGCCTCGGGGGCGGACAACCGCGCCCGCCCATCGTCGGGCTCATGGATTGCCTGGCTCCCCGCGCTTCACCGATCGTGCGCGACGATGAGCGGTGTCTTTGGAAATGCAGAGTGGAGTTGCCACCGTTCATTTCTGCAACAAACTTCGGCGCGGCGAACAGTTTGTCGAGCGTCCGACTTTTCAGGTCCGGGTGCAGCGTCACACCGATTCGCGTCACCGTGGCTCCATCGTTCTTCAGTCGAATGGCGCCATTCCTTGGCCGCAATCGCCATCTTTCCAGCTTCAAAATAGTCAGCGGCTTCTGACTTAAACGCGGCTGATTCCTTCCGATCGCGCCGAGAACACTTTGGGTTGGCGAAGCGGAGAAAGTGGGATGTCCGGATGGATATTAGGCTGGAATGTTCCTTGCTTGGCTAATGCGTGCGCAGAGTGCACTGCGTGGCCGATCCTCCGATGAACCGGATCCGGAGCACAAGACCGACACAAGAGCGCCGAGGGAAGCAGGCGCGAGGAAACGAAATGGAATCTACATCAACGCAAGCCAATGACATTCTGGATCCGAGCCAACTCCTGGAGGTCTTGAACGCCTTCAAAAGGGGCGAGTTCGAACACCGCATGCCCGTCGACCAGACCGGGGTCGCCGGCAAGATCGCCGACACCGTGAACGATCTCCTCGACCTCAACCAACGCTACCAATCGAAAAGTGGTCATGTGGCAATTGGAACAACTCAGATGCAAGGCTGATGTAGTGATCGATGGCCTCCAGGCGCTGGAAGCGTGGACCCGGACCGCTTATGACGCAATCTTGATGGATTGCCGAATGCCGAAGATGGACGGATATGAAGCGGCTCGAGAGATTCGCCGGCGGGAAGGGCCCGCCAGGCATATTCCGATCGTCGCCCTGACCGCGCACGCACTCGACAGCGACAAGAAGAAATGCGTGGACGCAGGCATGGACGACTACCTCAGCAAGCCGGTTGACCTCAAAGTGCTCGCTGAGACACTCCGTCGCGTAACGGCCCATGAAACCGCTCCCGCATCACCCGCGCCCACAGAGAACGAGGCTTCGACCGGGAATGACGGGCCGGTTTTAGATCCCGCCACGATGGATGGATTGCGCGCGCAGGCCGGCTTGCTGCCGGAACTCATCGGCACCGCGCTGGCAGAAATGTCCGAACAGGTTGCGCACCTCGCGGACATGCTTGCCGCTCACAACCACGCCGACGCGGGCATTGCGGCACACAGCCTCAAGGGTCTCGCGCGCACCTTCGGCGCGGCACGCATGGCGGAACTCGCGGCCGCAGTCGAAAAAATGGCTGGCGCGCAGGCAACCGATCAGGCGCTCGCCGGCCTTGACCAACTCAAGCAGGAATGCGAGCGCGTGAGCCGCGAGCTGAATCGGGAACGAGACGCATTGCCGGCCAACTCGCATTAGTGCCGGCTCCTTCTGCGGAGATTTGAATGCCAGTTACCTGTTTAGTGGTTGACGATTCCCCCTCCGCCCGAAAAGTCATCGTCCACTACTTGCGGAAGGCGGGATGCGCGGTGGTGGCGGAAGCCAGCAACGCCCTCGAGGCGCTCGATCTCTTCCGCCAGCATCAGCCCGACGTGGTCACGCTGGATCTGATGATGCCTCAGCATTTCAACATCGACAGCATGGGCCTTCTGCGCGCCATCAAGCGCGAGCGTCCGCAGACCGCCGTGATCGTGGTGAGCGTCATCCCGTTCGAGAAGATTCGCTATGAATATATCGAGCAGGGCGTGCTGGCGTATATCGTCAAGCCGCTTACGGAAGAATCGTTCGAGCCGGTGCGCATCAAGCTGACGCAGCTCCATCCCGAACTGGCCCTCGTTCAGCAGCGGTGACCCTGGTGGCGCTGTCGCTGAGCCACTACGTCAACGGCGTCACGCAGCGGCACGGACATATTTCGAGCACGATGTTCCCCGGCTATCCGATCGGACGATCACCAACGGCGTGCATTCCGCCACCTGGACTTCACCGCAGATGCAGGCGCTGTACGACCGCCACATCAGGGATTGGCGGCGCGATTCGTTCTCGCTGCGCTACGCGCTGGGAATACCCCTGCCCGAGATAAAACACGCGCACGATGAAGCCAAGACCTGCCTGGTGGCGTTGGTCAATGAACGCGCCAACCGCGGTTTTGACACGCGGGCTTTCACTATCGGCTGCGCTCGTCGAATGACCACCTACAAACGGCCGCTGCTGCTGTTTCATGACCCAAAGCGCTTGCGCGACATTGCGCGTCGTTTCGGGAGGTTGCAGGTGGTGATGGCCGGCAAAGCGCATCCCAGCGATGAGCAATCCAAGCGGCTTATCCAGCAAATCGTTCGCTGGTCGGAGGAATTGGCGCCCGAAGTCCTGATCGCATTTCTGCCTAGCTATGACCTTGCGCTGGCTAGAACGATCGTCGCCGGCGTGGATCTGTGGCTGAACACGCCCCAACCGCCCTTCGAAGCGTCGGGCACCAGTGGCATGAAGGCCGCCCACAACGGCGTCCCGAGCCTGAGTATTTTCGACGGATGGTGGCTGGAAGGCCATATCGAGGGGGTGACCGGATGGGGGATTGGCGGTCGCGGACGCGCCACTGAGCGCACCGACGCCGAAGATGCCGGCGACCTCTACCGCGCACTGGACGAAGTTATTCTACCTATTTATCACGATGAGCCTGAGCGCTGGGCCGCGGCCATGCGAGCCACGATCGCCTTCAACGCGTCGTTTTTCAACGCGCAGCGGATGCTCGAAGAGTATGTGGTGCTCGCTTACCAGGAACAGCATCGCATCTAGGAATGCCAGTGAGCGTGGCATGAAAGCTCCGTCAGGACTGCGGTCGGAACGAACCAGCCAAACTTGCCGTTGCGGACGAAAGAAGGGGGGCGCGCAAGCGTAGATGTCGCATCGCTCGCGATCTTTTCGAGCCGCCTCATCCACACCTGGAGTTTCACGATGGCTGTCACGGCGCTGATTGTCGATGATTCCGCTGTTGCCAGGCGGCTTGCTTCCTATCACCTGCGCCGCGCCGGATGCACGGTGGTTGGGGAAGCGGCCAGTGCTTTCGAAGCACTGGAGAGCTTCCACCGCCTGAAGCCCAACATCATTACACTCGATCTGGTGATGCCGATTAAGGACGAAGTGGACAGCATGGCAGTGGTGCGCGCGGTCAAGAAAGAAGTACCGGAGACAGCAATCATCGTCGTGAGCGTCATTCCTTCGGAAAAAGTTCAGCAGGACTTCTTCACGGAAGGTGTTTTCGGCTACGTGGTCAAGCCGTTCAATGACGACGCACTGGAAACTCTTAGACCCAAACTCGAGCGCGCCTTTCCCGAGCTGGCCGCTCACAAATGAAACAGTTCCGGACAGCCAGGCCTCTTGTTAGACCGCGATTCCGGTACACAACCCATCCTGTCAATTGTGTCATCGCGCTTCGAAGGGGGACGATCCGTGCCTGGAGAGCGCCCCAACGATACGCGTCCAACAGACATCCGATGTTGCGTCAGAAAGGTCGCTGCGAAGAGCAACCGTCGCGAAACGGACGGCCGTGTGTCTATCCGCCCCATCCCTTGAGGGCCATTATGAGCTTAACATAGCAAATTGATGTTATAGATAGTCAATGCAAGTTTAATTTTCGGCGCGCATTTTGCTGTCTAATGTCACAAGCCTCATCGCATCGATGCCTTTGAGGCGGTCGAAGATGTCGAATCATCAATCACCTGCGAAGAGCCATGAAGCGGACGGTGCCAACGGCGCCTTTGCCGCCGCACTTATGGAATCGTCCGGCGACGCGATCATTTCTGTAGATCGGAATGCAAAGATCATCGCCTGGAATCCAGCCGCACAGCGATTGTTCGGGTTCAGCTCTGAAGAGGCGATCGGCAGGCCGATCGCTGACGTACTGGCCAGTCCGTCCGTGCGCCCGCAGCTCATCGACATGCTCAAAAAGGCGATGCGGGGAGAGGAGCCGCTTCAATACGAGACGCTGCGGCACACCAGGGACGGAAGTTTGGTGGACGTCTCGGTTACCGTTTTTCCGGTGCGAGATCAGGCCGGCTATCTGGTCGGAGCATCGGCGATCTATCGCGATGTAACCAAAACCAGGCTGATTCAGGCCGAACTGCGAACCCGGCTGGAGCAGGAGCAGGCGTTGGTCGAATTCGCACGTCTGGCTCTCCGAGCGGATGATCTGATCGCGCTGCTGGAGGAGGCGGTCGCGCTGGTCGTTCGCACGCTGAAGGTCGACTACTGCGAAGTGCTGGAGTTGCAACCGGGGTCCACGAAACTGTTGATGCGCGCGGGCTCCGGATGGAAACCCGGTCTCGTGGGTCGGGCGACCATGAACACGGGGGTAGACTCGCAGGCGGGCTATACGCTGCTCTCCAAAGATCCGGTGGTCGTTAAGGACCTGCGCACCGAGACGCGCTTTCGCGGCTCGCAACTGCTCATCGATCACGAAGTGGTCAGCGGCCTCAGTACGATTATCGGGAATGCCGACCGGCCCTACGGAGTGCTAGCCGTGCATACCCGTTCCAGGCGCGATTTCCTCGAGTACGACGTACACTTTCTGCGGGCTCTTGCCGGCTCGATTGGTCAGGTAGCCGAGCGTCTGGATACGCGGCAGGCGCTGCGGCGCAGCGAGGCTTATTTTCATTCGCTGATCGACAATTCCTTCGACGTAATCGTGGTGCTCGATGCCGAGGGCAAGATCCGGTTTGATAACGCCTCGATGCGCAGAATTTTCGGCTATGAAGAAGGCGAAGTGCTCGGAAAAATCTGCTTCGATTTTGTCCATCCGCAGGAGCTGGAAACCGCCCGGCAGTCAGTGACCGCGGCGATGCGCACTGGATCGTCAAGACTGGACTGCCGGCTGAGGCGCAAGGACGGCGCCTGGCTTGATTGTGTGGTCGTGCTATCGCGCATCGCCGACCCGGAGGGACGGTCGTCGGTGGTCGTCAATATCCACGATGTCAGCGCGAGAAAACAGGCCGAGCAGGCGCGCGCTTTTCTAGCCTCGATTGTCGAATCCTCCTCAGTCGCAATCGTCGGTGTAACCTGCGAGGGCAAGATCGCCAGTTGGAATCGCGCGGCGGGGGAGATCTATGGCTACACCGCGCAGGAAATCGTCGGCCAGCCCCGCAGCCTGTTGTCCCCCGAGGGGGATGCCATCGGGGCGCAACTGCTGGCGCGGGCGACGCGCGGCGAACATCCCGGCCTTCATGAAGTACGCCGCCGGCGCAAGAACGGCGAGATTATCAGTTTGTCGGTATCGTACTCGCCGATCTTCGATGCGGCCGGAACCGTGGTCGGGGTGGCCAGCTTCGAGCGCAGTCCCACCGAGGAAACCCGCCTCGAGCAGGAGCTGCAACGCGCGCGCTCCTATACCCGCAACCTGATTGAGTCTTCGCTTGACGCGATGCTGACTGTGGACAGGGACCTTATTGTCACCGATCTCAATGAACAGACCGTCAGGCTGGTCGGAACCAACCGCGACGCCATCATCGGAACCCGCTTTGACGCCTACTTTACCGATGGCGAACGCGCCGCGCAGGGTATCGCCCGTACCCTGAAGGATGGCTCTGTTTCCAACTACGATCTCGTCCTGAAATCCGCGACGGGCGGCGAAATTGAGGTGTCGTCGAACGCTTCGGTATTTCGCGATGAAGCTGGGCAGCCGCGCGGGGTCCTTGTGGTGGCGCGCGACGTCACCCATCAAAAGCAGATGGAGCAGGACCTGCGCGAGACGCAGGCCTATACCCGCGGGCTCATCGAGTCCGTCGATCCGATGGTCATGATCGATAACGAATCGATTATTCGCGACGTTAATCAGCGGATGGCCACGATGGTCGAAATGCCCAGGACGATGCTTGTCGGAAACCGCTTCGACCCGCTTTTTACTGACCCGGACCGGGCTGCCGCCGCTATTGCGCGGGCGGTGAACGAAGGCGCGATTACCAATTGCGATCTCACTATGCGTACCCTTAGCGGACGCGAGATCCCGGTGTCTCTCAACGCCTCGATTTTCTACGATGCGGCGGGCCAACCCCAGGGCGCGCTCGGCGTGGTGCGTGACGTGACCGAGCAGCGCCGCCTGGATCGGCAGTTGCGCGAGCAGCAGAGTTACAGCCGCAGTCTCTTCGAAAGCTCGGTCGATGCGCTGCTGGCGGTGGATCTGCGGATGGTTATCACGGATATCAACGAGCAGACGCTCACGCTCACCGGCTACACGCGTCCTGAGTTGATTGGCAACAGTTTCCCGATGCTATTCACCGATCCGGAGCGCGCGGCCGGGGGACTGCGTCACGCGCTGGCCGAGGGACCGGTCAAGGATTACGAATTGACGCTGCATACCGCCGGCGGCGAGGAGTCGCTGGTCTCGTTCAACATCTCGCCGTTCAAAGATGCCGAGGGGAAGGTGCTCGGAATCCTTGCCTCGGCGCGCGACATCAGCGAGCGCCGGCGCCTGGAAGGTGAACGCTCGCTGCTAGCCTCGATAGTCACTTCCTCAGCCGACGCCATCGTCAGCTACTCTCCTGATACCACCGTCACCAGTTGGAATGCGGGTGCAAACCGGCTCTTCGGCTACAGCGCGGCTGAGATGATCGGGCGCAGTATAACTGTCTGTGCTCCGTTGGAACGGCGCAAAGAGTTGCTGGAACACCTCAATTTGGTCCTGGCCGGCAAGGGAGTGCAGCAGTTCGAGAGCCAGCGTCGGCGCAAGGACGGCAGTCTGGTGGAAGTTTTGGTAACGGATTCTCCCATCGTCGACCAGCAAGGCAAGGTTATTGCCATATCCACTATCTATCACGACATAATCGAGCGCAAACTCTATGAGCTTGAACTTACGCGGGCTCGCGATGAGGCGCTGGAAGGCGCAAGGGAGCGCTCGAAATTCCTGGCCAACATGAGCCACGAGATCCGTACGCCTCTCACCTCCATCACCGGCATGGTCGACATGCTGCTTGACACGGCATCGAGTGACCTGCAGCGGCGGCGCCTGCTGAGCGTCAGGGAAAATTCCTACGGCCTCCTCGCCATACTCAACGAGATCCTGGACTTCTCCAAGCTTTCGGCCGGCAAAATTACGTTTCAAACCGTTGATTTCGACCTTGAAGAGATCTTACACGCCGTGCTGAATCCATTTGCGGATGCCGCCCGGCGTAAGGGGCTGGAAGTCATCGCCGCAATCGAACCCGATGTGCCGCGCCTCCTGCACGGCGACCCCGATCGCCTGGGCCAGGTGCTCAGAAACCTGTTCAGCAACGCGGTGAAGTTCACCGAACACGGCGAGATCGCGGTCAAGATAAGCAAGCTCAGTGAGTCGCCGGCGGACACGACGCTGAGGTTCGAGGTGCGCGACACCGGAATCGGGATTCCCGCGAAGGCACAGACGCGGTTGTTCGTCGCATTTAGCCAGGTCGAAGGAACCGCTCTCAACTACGGTGGCGCCGGGCTGGGGCTGGCGATTGTGAAACAACTGGTGGAAGCGATGGAGGGCGTTGTCGGCGTAACCAGCACACCCGGAGCCGGCTCCACTTTCTGGTTCACTGCCAGGCTTTCCCGCCAGTCCGCCAGTCGCGAGCAACCGCATCGCGCCCCGAGGAACCTCGAAGGGATTCGCGCATTGCTCGTAGACGACAACCGGTCCAGTCGCGAGGCGGTGGTGGCACAGCTCCGGTCATGGAAAATGGTTCCCGATGCCGTCGCCGGCCCGCGCGAAGGACTGGAAAACATGCGCTCGCAGGCCCAGCAGAGACAGCGCTACGCGATCGCTTTGCTGGACATGGAGATGCCCGAGATGACCGGTATCGAGTTGGCGCGACAAGTGCGCCAGACGCCCGAGATCGCGGACACTCCGCTGGTGATTCTCTCTTCCGCCGCGACCACGTCCGACGCGTCCCATCAGCAGCTCTCCGAGCTTGGGGTCAAGTCGCTGCTGATCAAACCGGTCAAAGAATCGCAACTGCGGGATTGCCTGGCCGCAACCCTGGGGGGGGTGGGGCCGGATCCTGCGCAATCGCCAGAAGCAGCCGAACAATCGCAAGCGCCTGCTCCAGCGCCGATCAGCGGGCCGCAGGGAACGCCGCTGCGTGTGCTGGTCGCGGAGGACAACGCCACCAATCGGGAAGTCGCCCTTTGGCAACTGCGAAAATTGGGCTGCCTCGCGGACACGGTGGCAGACGGGCGGGAAGCGCTCGAAGCCGCGACCAAAAAAAACTACGATGTAGTCCTGATGGATTGCCGAATGCCGGCGATGGACGGTTACGAGGCGACCCGCCGCCTCCGCCAGCACGAAGGCGCTTCGAGGCACACCAAAGTTATCGCCTTGACCGCGCACGCTCTGATCGGTGACCGCGAAAGGTGTCTGGATGCGGGTATGGATGATTACCTGAGCAAGCCGGTTACGCTGGAAACCCTCGCTGCGGCTCTGGGCCGCGTGTTGAGCGCCGGTGCTGAGGTGGCGCCTGCGACCGCGGCCAGTTCCGGTGATGGGTCCAAGCCGGCAGAGTCGCCGGTGGTGGACCCCGCCACGATGGCGTCACTGCGCGCCGCTCCCGGACTGCTGCCGGGGCTGATTGACACCGCTCTCGGCGAGATTTCTGAACGGCTAAAGCAGCTCGCCGAGACATTGGCCGCCGGCAAGCACGCCGACGCTGCAATTGCGGCTCACGCCCTTAAAGGCACTGCGAAGGTCTTCGGTGCGGAGCGTATGGCTGAGGCAGCCAAACGCGTCGAGCAGGCGGCGGACGAAAAGGCTACCGCCAAGGCCGAGGCCGAGTTGGAAAATCTGCGGGCTGAATGCCAGCATTTGTGCGAAGAGCTGAAGGTGGAAGGTAACAACCAGCCTTCCAAATGATGCGGCGTCAGCCGCATCGCGGTCACACTCCGCCCAAAACGGGGCCGCGACTCCATTTTCCGCAGGAGTAGCTTTCGGAGTCGAAGCGCGCGCCCGGATAAAGGTTCCAATACCGGTGCCTGCGACTCCTCCGCCGTCTCCGTACACGCGAAACCGGCAGGCCCATCTCACAAAGCGCGTACAACTCGCGCCTGCAACGCTCCGGTCGTCGAGACGGCTACGCCGCCAGAGGTTCCGGGTTCAGCTCCTTCAGCGCCGGCATCACCTCTTTCGCGAACAGGCGCATGCTCTTCTCCGCCACCTCTATCGGCATCGAGCCGTACTTGAAGATGAACATGATCTCGTCGGTGCCGAACGCCTTGGCGAGCTCTTTGGCGCGCTCGATGGTCTTCTGCGGGGTGCCCCACGGATGGCTCTTGAAAAAGCCCATCCTGAACGGCGTCGGGTCGTTTCGCAGCGCGTCCGACTGCGCGCCGTAGGACTCATAACCCTTGATGTTGCGGAGATGGGTGCCGAGGAGCTCGTAATGGCGAAGCGCGGAATCGGCGTATTCGACCATGTACCGCCGCGCGCCCGCTTCGGCCTCGCTCTCCGTTTCCGCGACGAACGTCCACAGCGCGAGCTTCGTGTGACTCGGCTTGTAGCCCGCCGTGCGCCGAAGCTCCGCATAGCGCTTCATGTTGGCGAGCGCGAGGTCGAGGCTGGTGGTCGGAATCGTGAGCGGCCGAACGCCGTGCTTCGCGATTATCTGCACGGTTTCGGAGGTTCCGCCCGCGCACCACAGGTTCGCGCTCAGGTCGCGTTCCGGCTGAGGGCGAAGCCGCAGGCCGTGAATTTTGTAGTACTCGCCGTCGAAATCGCACTTTCCCGTCGCCAGCAGCCCGTTGAGAACCTGCAGCGACTCGTCGAACCGCCCGCGCGCTTCGTTCTGATCGATTCCGAGCCCGCAGTACTCGCGCCGTCCGAGCCCGCGGCCGACGCCGCAGATGATGTTGCGGCGGGGGCCCAGGAACGAATCGAGCATGTTGACGTCTTCGGCCACGCGCACCGGGTTGTGCCACGGCAGAACCACGACCATCGTCCCAAGGTCCACGCGCTTGGTTATGCCGGCGATATAGGTCAGATACTGCAGCGGATTCGTCACCATCGTGTACGGCGTGAAATGGTGCTCGATCGTCCACACCGAATCGAAGCCGCTCTCATCCGCGATTCGCGCGATATTTATCTCTTCCCGGAAGATCTCGCGGTCCGAACGCACCGCCCGCCCTGAAACCGTTTCACCGCGCTCTTCGGCCTCGTACCGGTCCCAGTCCTTGTAGTTCTGATTGAAGATGGTTGCTCCAATGCGCATTTCATTCACCTCGCGCTGATGCCGTCACGTCAGTCTCCCGATCGGACAGCTTATATCGATTCTCATCGGGCGGTCCGCCGCCGGACTCGATCCCCGGGTTGCCTTTATCGTTCTCCTGCCTGCCACAACCGGCGCTCGAAAGATAAAGCACTTCTCCGCGGTTTTTCCACCATCCAAACGCCCCGCACGAGCACGTTCCGAGCGGCTCGGCGATGCCCGCGTGGCGCGCAATACCAGCGCCGGACGCTTTCAGCCCACGACAGGCATCAACCGCTTGGCCAGATTCGCACGCGCGGTTGATTTTCCATACCGATCGTTCAAGAGTCAGGCGTACACTCAATTGATAGTTGTGTCAATTGAACCAACAAAAGACCACCGCGAAGGACGGCCTTCATCGCCCAGGGCCGGGCGACGACAGATGTCGGCGCCTGCCTCGCTGAAAGACTTTCAGAATCTTGAAGGTGGAGTTTGGTCGGGGTGGCCGGATTTGAACCGGCGACCACACGCACCCCAACTCAAGTACTTTTCCCTTTCCACCTCAACTCGTTCGCTTCGCGCTTTCCGAGGCAGACAAATTGACAACTGCGGATTCGGCGCACAAAACGAGGTCTCACAGGACCAACGCGCCCTGGGCAGGCAGCCCAGCTCCGAGTGCGTCAATCACTCAGCCAGACCTCAGAGATCTGATCGTTCCTTGAGTCCCAGTAGATAAGTCGACTGGGGCCCTCCTGTTTAAAGAATTCGATTCCGTCATTTGTGAGTGTAACGGATTTCTTCTCGTCCGGCCCACAGCTGTAGCCTTTGCCACAAGCGGTAACATAAGTGCCAGGACTCACCAGCTTTAGCCCCTCGGTCGGGAGCTCTCGTCCGGGATTCGTGGCTTCCGCCTGAAACAGCTGCGGTGCGCCCGCACCCTTTGTTGTCAAACGAACGAAGGGGGCGAAACCAGACCCGTCCGAGCGGACCAGAAGAAACGCTTCACCCTCGTTTCCGCTTCCGTCGAAATTGCCTCTGACCACAACGTACCGATTGGGGTCCTGAAGCCGCCATTGCTGATTTATCTCGCTAGGCTCAGGAAGACGCCAGCCTGACGGTAGAGCCCCCGTGACCGTGGCAGAAGCGCTCAGATTGAGCGGGATGGCTAGGAAAACAGCATAAACCAGCGCTTGAGTAGAACTGCTCTTTCTCATAGTCAATGAAGCCCCGGAGCGAAACCGACAGATCTCGCGTGTAGTTGAAAGTCTCGGTGTGCTGCGCGTTGCTCGAATTTCGGACGTCTTGGGTGATGTACCCCTTGGCGTCGACCGTGAACTTGCGATGCGACCCGTCCGCGAAGGTGACGTTGAAGTTAGTCACCTTCTGGTTCGAGATCGTGTAGGCGTACTGCACACCGATGGTCACATCGGTCCCGGTGCCGGGATAAACCGCCCTGAGACGATGGATCGTGGTGCTCGTGTCGTAGGCGGGGTTGATGTAGTTGGTCACCACCGAACCGCCGGGCTTGCTCACGTTGACCGCGATGAGTCCTAGCAGGTTCGGATGGCTCGCGCTCCAGCTGTAAGTAATCTTCGCGTTCTGATTGGTAGGGTCCAGATTCGGGTAGTTGACCGTCTTGAGCTGCTTGGAGCTGGTATAGGCGTACTGGATGTTCCGGTTCTGCGGATCTCCCTGCCCAGAGGCGCCAAAGCCGGTAATGCAGCAATTGCTCGGCGAGCCGCCGTAGTAGAGCTGTAGAGAGCGGCCATTGGACGCGGTGATAGTGGTGACATTGCCCCGCTGCACGCTGCCGTCAGTTCCGGCGCGAGTCAGCGTAATCGAATTGCTGTAGCGATCGATGATCTTCTGCAGCGGCGCGCCCCACCCGAATTTGTAATGCATTCCGTCTTGTAACAACCGGGTCAGCTCAAGATTGTCAAGACGAAGGATTGACAGGCCTCCGTGTTACGTGGCGCTTCCCCTCTTTCGCGGCAATCTCCTTCAGCGGCATTTCGACCGTCGCCTTCATGAATTCGGTCGGGCAATCGTGCAATGCACGACGAATCAGCCAGCGGGCTTGAGAATATTTTCTGCGGGCGACTAGTATATCAATGAGTGTAGCGTAGGAAGAATCTAGAAGTTCGTCCTCGCGCTGCTCGGACAAACTAAGGGCCTTGCGCGCAAAACGCTCGGCCTCCCCCGGCCTTTTCAGGTCATGCATTAATAGGCCCGCCTTGTCTTGATAGGCGTCTGGGGAATACGGGCACCGGGCAATCGCTTTCTCAAAATACTGCAAGGCGCGCGTGGTTGATGGCGCATCATCGAATTCCGCAGAAATCCGACCTGCCAGCAAGAGTCCGTGATAATTGTTAGGCTCCAGGAGTAAGAATTTTCTGATACTCGCCATAGCTTCGCGCAGTGCGTGTCGGCCACGCTCCGTTTTGCTGTCGTTGGCGAGATAGAGCGCTTGAGCCCTCTCAGCCAATTGCTCCGCTCTGATCTTCAACTGTCGCTTGCGATCGACGCTTTTCTTGTTTGCTCTGATCATAGTGCAGAGGCACCCAGCTCCAAAAGCTCGAGAAGCTCAGGAAGCTCAGCCCCCCCTGCCCCCAACGGGGCTTCAGGGATTATGGGAATAATGCTCAGCTTCGAACTGCCCTTGTTTTTGTCCGCTCCATGCGCCTGTTTCGAGGGTCTCCTTCGCAACTCTTGGAGCTTTCGCAGCTTCCTTGTCCTTTCTTTGCCGCTCGGCAGATTTTGCACTTCCTGCTCCAGTTCACGGATTCTCGCTTCCCGCTGTGGACCCTCCAACTTAAAGTCCGGGTCGTCTCCTCCGATCGTACTCGACTGAACCAACTTGATTCCACCGAGCTCATCGGTACTGAGTCTCAGATTTTGGCCGCTCTGTCCCAGAACTAGGACATTGTCCGACAGGCCGACGCTCTCGTTGAATCTCCCGAAAGCAATTTCGTTCTGGAAGCGCTGGTAGTTCGGAGCGGGATTTCCGCCGCTGCCGCCGCCGAAGATATCCTGAAGGATGCTGGCCACCAGACCGATGAGTCCGCAAGAGTCGCAGGGAGCGTTCTCTTGCCCGCCACCACCCCCTCCAGCGCAGTCGCCCAGGGGACAATCGTCCCCTTGCAACCCTGAAATGTCGCTCCCGGTTATGGGGTTGTTTCCCGCATACGAGTACATGTTGGCCTTGCCGCGGATTGGATCCTCGGACAAGAATCGCTGCAGCGTCGGGCTGTAGTAGCGCGGTCCTGCATGATAGAGCCCGGTCGGGTCGTATTCGATTCCCGCCATCCCGTACACCTGCCCGTATCCGGACGGCGGGGTCCCGCTGGTAGTGAAGCCACCGAACGGATCATAGGTGTTTTGAAATGCTAGCGCCCCGTTCGAGTTCACCCCACCCAGCACTGTCCCTAGCGCGTCGCGGATCGGAACAACACCGTTGAGGTTGAAGATTTCATTGGAATCGGGGAGCGCCGCGATGTTTATCCCCGTCCCCGTCGATATCCAAGCCGGAGTCTGCCCATCGTACAAGTAGCTGACGCCGCCGGCGATTTCTCTTCTCCCGCCCGCATCGTAGGTGTATTGATCGCTCCCCGCCTGCCAGATCTCGTCGCGTGCGGAGTACTTATAAGACATCGCAGTAGCAGGATCCTTCGTAATTCCCTCATTGGCGTCGACGCTGGGCGACACGTTGTTGGTCCACGTTTGAATTTGATTCGTGCTTGCGTATGTGGCCGCCTGTGGCGAAACCGGCGGCAGGTTGACGTTGGCGAGGGTTCCACCCTTGGTGATGACCCGGCCGTCGGCGTCATAAGTGTAGGTCAGGGTGCCCAGTGCCGGGTTCTGGGTGGAAGCGAAGTTCAGGAGCGTGAGCCGCTGGGAAAGTGCATCGTAGGTGTAGGTCGTTGTTACCGTAGTATTTGTGTTGGTGACCCCAAGGATCGAACGTTGCCCGTCCGGGGCGTAGTTCAGCGTCGCGTTGGTCATCGCGGTGAGTTCATTGGCGTCATCCCAAGTGTACGAGTAGTTGGCGCCCTGGTGGCCGATCGGAGGCTGCACACTCATCGAAAGGCGCCGGCCGATGTTGTCGAAGCTGTTGACGGTCTTGCCCTCCGGACTGCAGGCGACCGTGATGTCGTCGAGGACGTCGTACTGGAAGGCGTCCGCGTAGGAGTTGCCGTCGCTGCCGGCGCATGGCGTCCCGCTTGCTCCATGTGTCACGCCCAGCAGCCGATCGGCCGCATCATACACGAACGCATCGTGGTAAGTACCCTGCCCGAGCAGGTTGTTGACGTCGTAATTCGCGCCAATCAACCGCCCCAAGTTGTCATAGTTGAATTTGTTCACCACCCCGCGTTTGTCGGTGTATTGGCTGAGTTGCCCCGAGAGACCGGCGATCAGATAAAAGGCACAATTTCCCTTGGGGTCGCATTCCTTGACGTTCCAGGTGTTTTCAGTGCCGGGCGGGGACCAGTTCCATGTGGTGGTGTTCTGGCGGGCATCAACAAGCCTTTGCAAATCCCCGTTCCAGTCGTAGGTGTAGATGGTCGTGTTGCCGCGCCCATCCATGTCAGTGGTTATTTCGTCCTTGTCGTCGTAGGTGAAGTTGCGGGTCTCGTTCAGGGGCGAGGTAATCTCCCTGAGCCGTCCGACCAGATCGTAGCTGAACGTCGTAGTTTCGGAGTCGGACGCGCGATGAGTCGCCGAGGCGAGATCGAGGGTTGAATTGTAGGTGAAGCTCTCGAGGGCGGTGGCGCAGCTCGTCGCCGGGTCGCTGATTGAAGTGAGCAGACCGGCAGAGTTGTAGCCGGCGCACCAGGTCCGTCCAATAGGGTCCGTCACTGACGTGGCGTTGCCGCTGCTATCGAGACCGATGTTCCAGGTCTTGTTAATTGCATTGGTGAACTGCTTGAGCTGGTCGAACTTGGCGTAATCGTACGCGTAAGAATTGGTAAATGTTCGATTGATCGAATCCTTAAGGGTTTCGCTCACGATATTTCCATCGGAGTCGTAGGAGAAGCTGGTGGATCGGCCCTGTGGATCTCTCTGCCGTAACGAGGTCCGGAGGCAACCATGAATCAAGCATCGAGTCGAACGCGAAGAAACGATTCGCCAGCTCGCCGGCCACATCAGTTCGCGGATGCTAGCGCGCTACGGCCATATACGGATGCAGGCGCGGCGAGAGGCGATTGCGACACTGGAGCACGCACAGGCGACTGCTCTTACGGATTCTGAGGCATGGTCCCCACAAAATTCCCCGCAGTCGGGCAACCGAGACGATCTTGCACTCAACTAGAAACGTGCATAACTCATTGATTTTGCGGGAGAAGTTGTTTGGTCGGGGTGGCCGGATTTGAACCGGCGACCACACGCACCCCAAGCGTGTGCGCTACCAGGCTGCGCTACACCCCGACCTTGCGGCCTACTGAGCCTCCGCGAAAAAACTTCGCGGCGGAAACGCACATTATAATGACCGCGGACGCGAAACTACAGCCGCGTCACGGGGTGCAGGTTGTCGCAGTGACCGAGGGCAGAAAGCGCCTTTCGAACTCGCCCGGCGACATGTTCGCGCAATCCGCGAGCCTGGACAGCCGGGGCTCCTGAAAATCCGATGGCTCCAGGCGAATCATGTACGATCGCGCCACCTCGAATGATTCCGTCGCCACATCCACCATCCGCACCCCGATGCGCCCGGTGTGCGGGTCCTTTAGGGCGTCGAGGCTTACCGGTGTAACCCGTCCTCCCGTGATCGCGATCAGCGCGCCCGATCCGCCGCCCAGCAAATAGCGCACGGCTCCGTAGCCGAGCGTGCGCGTGTATTCCACGTCGAACGGGACCGGCTTCGCGCATCGCAGCTCGTAGCCGATATCCTTGGCGACCACCGTAGTTTTGATGTTCAGCTTCTCGAGCGCCACCCTGATCCGATCGCGCAGAATCCATCCAAGCGGGATGTCGGCGAGGTTCAGATGCCCGTACGCATCGACCGACGTATTCGCCAGCGATTTCAGCGTCTGCGGACTGAGCCGCTCCGCGATACCTTCGGCGACCAGTGCGACGCCGTCGTCGCGTCCGTATGCCGCGCGCTTGATGATCGACCCGACGATGATATCGACGGCCATGTCGAGGTCGATATACTCGCCGCTGAATTCTTCGGGGATAACCGCGAGCGTGGCGCCCGCCGACTTGCACATCCCAAGCGCAAGCGATCCCGACTTCCGGCCCATCGTCACCACCAGGTACCATCGCCCCGTCGTCCGCGCATCTTCCATCAGCGATTCCACGATTGCGGTGCCGGTGGCTCGCGCCGTCTCAAATCCGAACGTCGGCGCGTTTTCCGGGAGGGGCAGGTCGTTGTCGATGGTCTTGGGCACGGTGGCGACGCCGACTCTCCCGCGGCATCGCTCCGCGATCTTCGCCGCGCCGTAGGTCGTGTCGTCGCCTCCGATGCATACGAGATAGCGCACGCCCATCCGGATGAGGGTTTCCGCGGCGCGGTTGAGGCTTTCTTCGTCGCGGGCGGGATTGGTGCGCGAGGTGCGCAGGATCGATCCGCCGGTAAAGTGGATTCGGCTCACGTCGCGGATGCGCAGCTCGATGGCGTGAGAAGAATCGCCTTGCACGAGCCACTTGAAGCCGTCATTCAGGCCGATCACCCGCAGGCCGCTGTTGATCGCTTCGATCGCCGCCGATGCGATTACGCCGTTGATTCCGGGCGCGGGTCCGCCGCCGACGAGGATCGCGAGTTGGTCGTGGTTTGAACTTCCGCCTGGTTCCATCCAGCCGCACGCCTCCTGAATAAAATTGGCAACGGGGGACGAGGAATCCCTTGAAGCGGTCGATAGAGGGCGAGGGGACTGCGCTCAGGGACCATCTTCCCCCGCCCGCAAGGAAAAGAATTCCAGAAATTCGCGCGTCAGACCATGTCTGACGCGCGAAGGAAGGGCAAATTACGCGGAATTCATAATTCGAAAATCCCGCGCAAACTTCGAAGGCCCGCTTATCTCAGGCTTTCTTCTTTGCGGCCACCCGCGGACGCCATTGCACGTACGATCGCAGATCGACCCCAAACGTCCACGAGCTCTTCGGCTGATTAATCAGATGCACGATCTCGCTGCAGATCGCTTCCGGCGAGACGAAGTGCGACGGATCGGTGTCCGGCATCGCCTCGCGCACTCGCGGACTGTCCACCGCTCCATCCACGTCCAGAGTGGCGGCGTGGACCCCGCGATGCATGAATTCGTAGGCGACCGATTCCGCGATTGCGCGCTGCGCCACCTTGGATGCCGTATAGGCGGAGTATTGCGCGGGACCGCCGCGGGTTTCGGACCCGAGCACGAAGATGATCGTGCCGCCGCCCCGTTCAGCCATCCTGCCCACCACCGCCTGAGTGCAGAAGAAGGGCCCGTAAGTGTTGACCTTGAGCTGAAAATCAAACTCGTCCTCGGTGATCTCGGTCAGCGGCTTTTTCAGATATGCGCCCGCATTGTTGATCAGCACCGAGATGGGGCCGAGTTCCTTTTCCACTTTGTCGACAGCCGCCAGCACCTGCTCGCGCTTCGACACGTCGGTCGGAGTAACGAGGGCTTTGCCTCCCGCCTTGCGGATCAACTCGGCGGTTTCTTCTAGCTGAGACTGAGTCCGGGCAATCAGCCCGACCGCGAAACCCTCGCGGGCAAGACGTTCTGCGATATCGCGGCCGATTCCACGGCCGGCTCCTGTAACCAGTGCAATCTTCGCCATAGCGCCCGAATCTTAGCGGGAGCGGGCGCTCCTGAAAACCTTGGCGGCCGGAATCGAAAGCTTTGCTCTTGGCCGCAGGATGAACTGGTGGTAGCGTCGAGTCAGGTGACGCGGGAATGAGGTTGATCTCGCAAGCGCTTGGCCGCACCATCACCGCGGTCGCGCTGTCAGCATTGCTGGCAGCCGCTTGCGCCGCATGGGCCGGCGAGGCTATCGAGGTCGATTCGCCTCCTCCGGACGACACTTCGAACCAGGTTCTGGAACTTCCCCAACATTGCGAAGATGCCGACATGGCGGCCGCCTGCGATCAAGCGAATGCCGATCCGGATGCGGATACGCCCGATGCACAGGCATCCGCGGACAACAACGGCCAGGCCGCCGCGAATCCCGCGGCGGCTGGCGGCGACTACGCCGACCAGGCCGCAAACCAGGACTGGGGCACGCTGCAGCAGTATCGCGATCAGGGCACGGAGAGCGCGCTTGCTTCTTCGGTCGTTCAGTTCGGGTCGGGCGCGATGGTCAGCGAGGTCTATGTAGCGCGTCCGATTCTGGTGCCCGCTCCGAGACCTTTTATGCCATATGTTCCGGCGACCGGACCTTTTGTTGCGAGAGTGATGCCCGCGCCCGGGCCGATTATCGGCGTGAATCCCGCCTGGACGATGCCCGCCGGGCCAATTGCTCCGATAATACCTCTCACGACCGTTCATCCGATGATGCCGGCCGGGATGGCGCGCGGGTTCAGGTTGCGCTGAGCACGAAGCCGGACGCCTTTCGCGTCCCGTGAAAGACACGGCTATTATCTTTGCTCCCAATACGTGCCGCGGCCACGCGCACTTCGGGGAGTTATTCAATGCTCATCACGATTGATGTCGGAAACAGCCACACCGTCATCGGAATTTACGAAGGCGAGAAACTCGCCCATCATTGGCGCATCCAGACCGTGCCGGAACGAACCACCGACGAGCATGGTGCGTTGCTGAATACGCTGCTGGCCGCCGCGGGCATCGAGCCGGGGTTCAAGCCCGAGGGCGTCATCGTCGCGTGCGTGGTGCCTCCGCTGAATCAATCGATCGAACAACTGGCGGAGCGCTACTTCCGATGTACGCCGCTGATGGTTGGCCCGGGAATCAAGACCGGGATGCCGATTCTCTACGAGAACCCGAAAGAGGTCGGCGCCGACCGAATCGTGAATGCGGTCGCCGCGTACGAGCGCTATTCGAGCGCGTGCATCGTGGTCGATTTCGGCACCGCCACGACTTTCGATTACGTAACCGCGCGCGGCGAGTACGCGGGCGGTGCGATTTCGCCCGGGCTGGGCGTCTCGATGGACGCGCTTATCGCGCGCGCCGCCAAGCTCTATCGAGTTGAGCTGGTCCGCCCGCGCGAGGCGGTCGGCCGCACGACGATCGCATCCATCCAGTCGGGTCTCATTTTCGGCTACACGGCGCTGGTCGATGGTTTGGTGCATCGCATCCGCAAGGAGCGGGGTGAGCGCGCGCGGGTTATCGCGACCGGCGGACTGGCGGACCTGATTGCGCCCGAATCGGAGACCATCGAGGAGGTTGACGAGTTTCTGACCCTGAAGGGACTGCGATTGATATTTGAGCGCAATCGTCGATAAAAGAATCTCTATGGAAAAGCCCGTGCGGATCGTTACCGATTCGATGATCGGAATGAAGCTGCCGGACTATGCGCGCCTGTCGCCGCTGGTCGTTACGGTGCTGGGCCATAATCCGAGCGCTTTCACCGGTCCCGGCACCAACACCTACCTGATTGGCTCGGGCGACAGGCCGATACTGCTCGATACCGGCCAGGGAGTTCCGATTTGGGCCGATATGCTGGTTGTGGCGCTCAAGGACGTCTGCAACGCGTCCGGTCTGGATCGGATCGTGCTTACTCATGCCCATGTGGACCACATCGGCGGAGTTTCGCAGGTGCGCGAACGTTTCGGCAGGGTGGAAGTGTTGAAGATGCCATGGCCGGGCCACGATGCGCCCGCCGGCAAGCCGATGAGTTCGCTCGGCGACGGCTCGGTCGTAAAAGGGCAGGGTGTCACCCTTCGCGCCATCCATACTCCGGGCCATGCTCCGGACCATTTGTGTTACTACCTGGAGGAAGAACGGGCGCTGTTCACCGGTGACGTGGTGCTGGGAGCGGGCACGACGGTGATTCCCGACGATACGGGCGATCTCGGCGAATACATGAATTCGCTTCGGCGGCTGCTCGAGCTCGAGCTCGATACGATCTATCCGGCGCACGGCCCCGTGATTCGCAATCCGCGCGAGAAGATCCGCGAATACATTGCGCATCGGGAATTGCGGGAGCGCCAGGTGCTGGACGCCCTGTCCGACGGCCCGCTCGAAGTGATGGCAATCGTGAAGAGGATTTATGTCGACGTGCCGGAATATCTGCACCCGGCCGCCGCCAGTTCAGTTCGGTCTCATCTCAAGAAACTCGGCAAGGAAGGCCGGGTGGCGGAGCATGAGCGGCATTGGAGCATCAACTAGGGGCGCGCGCATCGCTTGCGGGCTCGGATGCGCGGTCGTGCTGATCGCGGGAGTTCTCGCGATGCTGCCTCGCAGGGCGGATGCTGAAGAATCAGCCACCGCCGAAATATGGTCCAAGGCGATGAGCGAACCGTCGGCGGTCGCGTCCATCGCGCCATCCTCGGCCGCGTCGCCAACTCCCGCTGCTTCCGCTTCGCCCATAGCCGATACTGCCGCGCCTGCCACGGGCTATTCCCTGCCGATGACGATAACCGCGCCGGAAACGGGCGAGCTGCGCGTGAAGGCATCGGAGCCGTCCGCCCCTTCGAATTTGACCGCCAATGTCCCGGACGAAAATACCGGAACTCTCCCGACCACCGAGGAGATTCCCGCAGTTGCGTCTCGTCCTGCCCCGACCGAACAGGCATCGCCAACTCCGCAGGACGTTCCGGCCGCAACCGTGCAGGATCACGATCTCGACAGCCCCGACGTTGCGCGCTACGAGCGTGACCAATTGGGGATAATCGATCCGAAGCAGTATCACGACCTGCGCAGCCTGATGGACGAAGGAGCGTTCACATCGCCAATCGGACTCGAACTGCGGGAAGCGCGCCGCAGGCTTTCAGACGGTGAAGAGGCTGATGGCTTGCTGGTGGTCGATGTGGCCAAAGGCAGTCCCGCCTACAACGCGGGTCTGCACGCGTACAAAAACACCGCCCACAACGTTGTGACGGGAGCGGCGCTGGTCGCGGCGATGGTTTTTCCGCCCGCAATCTTCGCCGTGCCGCTGATCGACTACGCGCAGGTCGGTGAGAGTTACGACATGATCATCGGGGTCGATGGCGCCCGGGTGACCAACTATCTCGACTTCGAGGATCGCCTGCACGATTTGCGCCCGGGCGAGATCGTGTACCTGAGCGTCGTCCGCGACGGCAAGCGCCAGCAGATCAAGGTCTTCCTGCCGCCCACCAGCACTCTCACCTGGTAGCGGCTCGCCCTCCACAAGATAGCTACATCACCGGTCCTGTCGTTCCAGAGCAGATTCCGGGGCATCCTCCGCCGCTGCTGAAGCAGGTGCTCGGACATGGCGAATTGGTAGCCATCGGAGTCGCCATCGCGCCCACCGGAACTTGCGTTCCTACCGGCGTGCCCTGCTCGAACCGCTGCAGCGTATAGGTATCCGGCGGGATACAGAAACTGTAGCCGGCGGCTGGCGATGGCGCCGGAGTCGGAGGTCCGACCGAGGATTGGGTAAGCGCGACGCCGTTCTTCAGCAACTCGATGGTGGTGCCGCTGTCCGGTTTGGACGGACTGTTTCCCACCGTTCCCGCGATGCTGCCGTGGCCCACGCAATCCATCGTCTCCGTGAAGATCCCTGGAGTTGCGGTCGCGCACGCGGTTGCAGGCCCGGAGACATTAGGCTGAACGATGATCGTGTGGCCCGGGAAGGGATCCGGTCCGCCCTGATAGAGATCCTCCGCCTCCGCGAAGATGTCGAAGTTCTGAGGCTGCGATGGATTGTTGAAAGCGTGCGTCGGCACGTTCAGCGTGAATCCGAGCGAGGTCGAGCCGCCCTGTATATTGAGCGGCGTGGGCAGCATGCTGGCCAGTTCGTTGGTTCCCGCATTCTCCGCGAAGATCTGCACGGTTGTCTTCGCTCCCGGGGGCTGGGCGGCGGTCAGGTTGACCGCTCCCTGAATGTACGCCGTCGTGAGCGAAAAGCTGCAGGTTCCCAGCGCGGGGGTGGCGGTGCTGGTTGGACTTGCCACCGGGGTCGAGCATCTGCCTGCCGCCTGTCCGCTGCCGGCATTCGCGGTCGCCGTTCCGTCCATGAACAATGTGTCATATCCGGGCGCGCTTATTTGCAGCGTGTACGAGATGGTTGGAGATCCGATCGGAATTCGCGTGAAATCCGGCGGATTGAAGCTGTTGCCCGGCAGTGGATAGCCGCCGCTGGAATCGGTGGTGGCGGTCGCAACGCTGATGCAGCTCTGCGGATCGGCGCTGCAACTGGTCGTGCTGCCGGCCTGAGGCACGAGCACCTGGAGCGTGGCGCCGGAAATGGGAAGGTTGGTGCATCCGTCGGTTACCTGCCCGCTGAATCCGCCGGTCGTTTGGCCACCTTTAACGGTGAAGTTCACCGCGTTGGTTGTATTCGGGAAGACCGGTTGTCCATTGATGCCCCGGACCGCGGAAATAGTCGCGGTGCCTCCGAAGATGTAGAAATCGTAAAGAGTACCGATGTCCGCGGCGGCCGGTATGAACAACGAGTATTTCCCGTTGAAAACGTCAGAGCTTGCCACGACCGTGTTGGTCCCCTCGAGCTCCGCCGTCACCCGCAGATGCGAATGCTGGCCGACCGTGTTGCCTTGCGCGCCGGTTACTGAACCGCTGACAGTGCTCGCGAACGCGCTTGCGTTGTTGGCGGGTTGCGCGGCCGTCAGGCTAACGATGTACGGCTGTCCGGGTCCGCTCGGAGTGCTCACCACGTTCGCGTTGAGCTGAATAGGCAGCGCAACGGTACTATGCTGAACGGTTTGGAGTTGCGGATTCTGCTGAAAACTGATTGGAGTGTTCGGATTTTGAAGCTGAATCGGAAACCGGGTGCATCCTTCCAGATTTCCTCCGGCGCACAGCGGCACGATGAAGCCCGGGTTGGTCGTATCGAGCACGACTTCGATGGTCGTGAACTTTCCGCTCTTTGTCCCGAAAGTGTTGAATTCCTGCAGTTGACTCTCGCCCGCGACCACGTCGATCGGCACATCGCCCGGGATGCTTCCGGTTGAGGTGGCGGTCGGCACTGGGATGACAACCCATTTGCCGCTGGTCTCGGACGGCGTCGCCGTATTCTTCGAGTTTGGCAGCGGATTCATCCGGACGCCCGCGACGTTCAGGATGAAGCTCTGGATGGCGGAGGGCGAAATGCCGGTGAGGGTGGTCACAAAGCCGACCTGAACGTTGGCCGCCGTTGGCGACGGCAGCGGAGCGCCGCCCCCGCCTCCGCCGCCACATCCTGCCGGACCAAAAAACAACGCGGAAAAGATCAGAACCGGAGCAAGCAGCGAGAGAGCTGCCCACGAAAATCGGAACTTATTCACTTCAAGTCCATGGGTAAGAGAATTTCCTGCACAGACTTGCGTATCCGAATCTGAACGAGAGGGCAACCAATTCTCGGCGCCTTTGGTCCCGGCCGTATCCGCCGGTCGTCCCGGGTAATTGATGGCGGCTCTTTACCGCGCATGCACTTATGTAATACTTGACCAGTGTAGCCCGTCGAGGCGCGTCGCGCCCGGCGAGGCGGGTGAGAAAACGGGGCGTTCGGGAACGAACGCCGATGAATTGACAGCTTGGGCTCGCGCCTGGATCCGGAACACCGGACCGGGACTCCGAGACGGGACTTGAGCGCTCCCTGAGTGAGTACTCTGCCTTGCGGGGTTGCCGGTGTTTGCGGCGGCCCCGCTGTTTTTTTGGAGTGCTCCCGATGGGACAGGAAAAGGTTCGCGTTCCCGACCTTGCGCGAATGAAGGCGCAGCAGCATCGCATCACGATGCTGACCGCGTACGATTACGCTTTCGCGCGCATCTTCGACCACGCCGGCATCGATCTGATCCTCGTCGGCGACAGCCTTGCCACCGCTGTTCGCGGCGAAGACACCACGCTCGCGGTGACGGTCGATGAGGTCATCTATCACACCCGCGCCGTGGTTCGGGGACGAACTCGCGCGCTCGTGGTCGCCGACATGCCCTTCCTTTCCTACCAGGTGTGCGCCGAGGACGCCCTGCGCAACGCCGGAAAGCTCATCAAGGAAGGATGCGCGGAAGCCGTGAAGCTCGAGGGCGGAGTGGCGCTTGCCGAGACGGTTAGGCGCATCGCCGCAATAGATATTCCCGTGATGGGCCATATCGGGCTCACACCGCAGTCGGTCCATCGGATGGGCGGTCATCGGGTCCAGGGGCGCAAAACCGGCCATCGCGCGGGATGCCGCGAACGGCTCATCGAGGATGCGCTCGCGATTGAGGCGGCCGGCGCATTCGCGATCGTGATCGAAGGAGTGCCGCCGTCGCTGGCGCGCGAAATCACGCAGCGGCTCAGCATCCCCACCATCGGAATCGGCGCCGGTCCGGACTGCGACGGACAGGTGCTGGTGATGCACGACATGCTGGGGCTCAGCGAATCGTTTCGGCCCCGCTTTGTGAAGCCGTTCGCGAACCTGTGGCGCGAAGTATCGGCCGCCACCGAAGCCTATATCCGCGAGGTCCGCGAAGGGGTCTTTCCGGGCCCCGATCATTGCTACGCGGAAGCCAGGGGGAACTGAAGATGGACGTAATACGCACTCCGGACGAGATGCAGCAGTGGTCCGACAGCGTGCGCTCGCTCGGCGAGAAAATCGCTTTCGTTCCGACGATGGGTTTTCTGCACGAAGGGCATCTCACCCTGATGCGCGAGGGACGCCGGCGGGCAGGAGTGCTCGTCGCCTCGATTTTCGTGAATCCGACGCAGTTCGGGCCGGCTGAAGACTTCGCCTGCTATCCGCGGGACTTCGAGCGCGACTGCGCGATGATGGAGGCGGTGGGGGTGGATGCGGTTTTCGCGCCCGAGCCGTCCGCGATGTACGCGCCCGATTCGCAGACCTGGGTCGAGGTCACCGGCGTCACGAAAGGATTGTGCGGGCCGTTGCGGCCGGGCCACTTTCGCGGCGTTACGACCGTCGTGGCCAAGCTGTTCAACATCGTGAAGCCCCATATCGCACTCTTCGGAGAGAAGGATTTTCAACAACTCCGCGCGATCCAGCGGATGGTTGCCGACCTGAACTTCGATATCGAAATTGTTCCCGTGCCGATCGTGCGCGAGAAGGACGGCCTCGCGATGAGTTCGCGAAACGCCTATCTGTCTCCCGATCAGCGCCAGCAGGCGTTGGCGCTGAGCCTGGCGCTCCGAGCCGCGCGCGACCGCTACCATGCGGGCCCTTGCTGCGTCGAGGAACTGGTGTCCGTGGCAAAGTGCGTGCTCAGGCGCACCCCTGGCGTCGAGATCGAATATATCGAGGCGGTCGATGCCGGCACGCTCGAGCGCACGTCGTCGCTCGATCATCCCATCCTGCTCGCTATCGCCGCGCGAGTCGGCAAAACGCGCCTGATCGATAACACGGTGCTCAAACCGTAGGCGGGGAGGGCAGCGGGATGCCGACACGAATGATGCTGCGGGCCAAGCTTCATCGCCTGCGCCTGACCGGAGCCAATCCGGATTACGAAGGGAGCGTCGCGATCGATTCCGCGCTGATGGACGCGGCCGGAATCGTCGAGTTCGAGCAGGTCCACGTGTGGAACGTCACCAACGGCGAACGCCTCATCACTTACGCAATCGCCGCGCCGCCCGGGACAGGCGAGGTATGCCTGAACGGGGCGGCCGCGCTGCGCGGCGCTCCCGGCGACATCGTGATAATCGCAACCTTCGCCGCGATGAACGATGAAGAAGCGCGCGTCCATCTTCCTCGCGTCGTGTACGTGAATGACGGCAATCGCATCCGGCGGCCTGACAGGCAGGCCGATGCGTCGTCGAAGGATCAGGGCTTGAATTAGCGAAAGCCGATGCTCTCATCGGCGCGCCGCATCGCCTGGTCCAAAACAAACGGCCGCGGGAATGCTGTTCCCGCGGCCGTCTTAGCGCCTGTCCCCGGCGGCTTAATAGTAATCGACCGGATCGATCTGCCGCTTTGCTCCGTACCAGAAGAGCATGTTCTCGGTGAGCCCCTGCCAGGTGAACTTGTTCGGGGGCAACAGCAGCCGCTTGAACATCGATTTGAACGAATAGAATTCCTTGGTGCACCGCCAGACGCCTTCTTCGACTTCCTGCGGTGACATGTTCTTGGGCACGAACATGCAGCGGAAGTTGTTGGTGTAAAGATCGGCGTCGGGGATGATCACGCGGCCTTCGTTTTCGAGCTGCGTGCGCATCGGCGTGCCGCGCCGCGGCGTGACCGTGTTGAAGAACGCCTCGGGCGCTTTTACTTCGTGCAGGAACTTCATCGTGGCATCGAAGATGCCGGGCTTGTCTTCCTCGAGTCCGAACAGGAAGTTCAGCGAATAGTAGATGCCGTAGTGTTCGAGCTTCTTGAGCAGCTTCTTGTACTGGTTGGCGTGGTTCTGAATCTTGTTCATCGACAGCAGGCTGTCCTGGCTGATCGATTCCACGCCGATATTGACGTGGAAGATTCCGGCCTTCGCCGCCAACTCCAGCAGTTCGTCGTCGTGATTGGAGTTGATGGTCCACAGGCACGAGAAGCGGATGTTGAGCGGTTCGAGCGCTTTGAACAGCTCGCGCGCGAACTTGTGCTTGCCCGTGATTTGATCATCGATAAACTGAAAGCGCCGGAATCCGGTAATCTTGATGATCTGCTTGATCTCTTCGACGATGTCTCCGACCGGGCGCGTACGATAGGCGCCGTCGTAAAAGACCGGAATTTCACAGAACGAACACCGGTAAGGGCATCCCCGGCTCGCCTGAACCGGGACTGCCTTGAACAGGTAGCGGTTCAGCTTCAGCAGTTCGTGGCGGGGACGGGGCAATCCTTTCAAGTCGTGCAGCTTGTTGGACTTGTAGACCTGCTTGAGCTTGCCGTCGCGCCAATCCTGCAGCAGCTCGGGCCATACGAGATCGGCCTCGCCCTGCACGACCGCATCGGAGTGCTTGAGCGCTTCTTCGGTCTGGAGCGTGGCGTGGAATCCGCCGAAAACCACCGGGATGCCCCGGCGGCGGAATTCATCGCCTAGCTGATAAGCGCGCAGCGAAGCGCCGATGGTCGTGGTCATTCCGACCAGGTCCCATCCGCCGTCGAAGTTGATGTCCTCGAGACGTTCGTCGCAGAGCGTGACGTCGTATTCCTCCGGCGTAAGCCCCGCCATCAGTGGGATCATCAGCCCCATGATGAGGCGCCATCGGGTCTTGTGCGGCGTGCCGTCGAGATGGACGGTCGTAGGTTGTACGAGAAGAATCCTGGGCTTCTTGTTCATGCTTCCTCCACCGTGGCGCGCTGGTTCTCGCGCGGCGGCTGCGCGCGATTCCAGCGCATCGTCAGCCACATCAGGGTAAGCGCAAAGACGTAAGTACCAAACGCTGTCCCCCAACAAAACCAGTCAATCGCGTTGAACAGGGCAAAGCCGAACAGCATGTAGGCGAAATCTCGCCCGCTCACCCGCTCGACTTTGTTTATGAAGGCCTGCGCCCGGTCTCCGCTCAGCTTGAAGGCGAGGTACGTCGCGAGGGCGCAGAGTGCAAATCCTCCCAACTGGATAGGCAGGAGCCACAAAAAAACCGAATTGGCGCTGGTGCGGTAGGCGCCGATGAAGACGCCCGCGAAGATCGCGACGTGAACGATGTTATCGGTGATCAAATCGAGCCGGCCGCCCCATTCGGTCTCGCTCATTTGCAACCGTGCCAGCTCGCCATCGACTCCGTCGATCGTGATCGAGACTAGAAACATGAGCGCCGCCGCAAGGCGCCATCCGTAGCTCGGAATCGTGAACATCCAGGCGCAGATCACGCCAAAGAAAGTGTTGGCGATGGTTACCTGGTTCGGTGTGATGCGGGTGCGCGCAAGCCTGAGGCTGATTCGCCACGAAATCTTGCGATCGAGCAGTCGCGCCATCGCGGCGTCTTTGTCCGCCGTTTCGTGACGCAGCGAGCGCGCCAGCCGGACTTCGGCTTCGTCGCGGTCTTCAGGGCGTCCATTCAGGGCGAACGGCAATTCTCCGGTAGCGCGGCGAAGGGGCTCGTTGCGTAGCCCGCCTTCCTCAAGCAGGCGGCGCATCGGGCCAACCGCAATTTCTCCGCCTCGGTCGGCGTCGCTGCTTGAGAACCGCAGCACGCGGTCGGGGTCGGTTGCCGCATCCGCCAGGACGCGCTTTAACTGGAGCCTCGAAAAGACCAGGTTGCCGGCAAAGGAAATGCACTGCGCGTTGGGATCAACACCGTCTTGAAGGCATTTGTCGAATTTATCGACCAGGGTGATTTTTGGATGGCTTCTGAAACTTCCGAGGGAAACCGCGACCTGGGAATGCTGATGCGCCGGCGCCTGAACGAAAAAGCGCCTGACTCCCGCACGCTCGCAGGCGAGAATCACCCGCTCGAGCAGATATCGCCCGAAAATGCGGTTGTCGGCGCGCGAAGGCGCTGAGATTAGAGCGGTTTCTATTGCCAAAGTTGCACTAAAACCGGGTTTTCAGAATTCACAATGATCCGCGCCAAGGTAACATGCCAGCAACCTCAGGGCTAGAAGGTCTGCTACTTTTTCGTCCTCCAACCAAGCAGCATTCCTTTACGAAGAAATGCGTCCTTTTACGCTGCCGGGCGCGACGCGCCTATTTGACCGAAGACGGACTGCCGGCCTGTGCCAGCCGCTTTTCCATCTGTGCAACCAGATCCTGGTATGAGCCGCTCTTCAGGGTGGCTTGAATTTGGGAGGTCACGCTGGCGGCGAGGCTTTGGCGGTCCAGGATGACGTCCTGAACTATCCATCGGCCGTTTTCCTGCCTGAGGATGTAATCAATCGAAACCGCGCCACCCTCGCTTCTGCTTACCGTAGTTCGGACGATGTGGTCCGCGCTATGCGTTTCTTCGCCGACGAAATTCACTTTGAAACCCGAGAAGAATTGCGCGGCATTCGGATAAGCGATTTTTTCCAGCAGGTGCTTTACTAAGCTTATGAAATGCCCGCGCTCGGACCTGTCGAGTTTGCTCCATTGCGCGCCAAGTGCCTGCTGGCTGAGCTTCTCGATCGCAAGCGATCCGTCGATCGATGCGTTCAGCTTGCTCCGCTGGGTTTCATCCGTGGTGGTACGCAGCTTGCCTATCGAAGCAAGAAGATTGCGGACGGTGGCGGTTGCGGGACCATCTCCAGCGCCGGCTGAGACTCGAATCAAGGCGAAAAAGAAAGCGAGGCTCGCGATGGTGCATATCGAAAGGCGAGAAAAACCTGACGACTCTGGCTGCAAAAGGGGAACTCCTGCGGAAGTCGGACCCGATGGGTTTAGAGCAGCCGCGGGGACGTGTCAAACGAAGGGGGTGAAAGGATTTCGCGACGGCGCGTCTTTTTCACTGCACGCTGGAGGCTGCACCCCGCGGCTGATAAACTCATAGGCTCGCGGAGATGGTTTCGGTTCTTTTTTTCGACTTCGGCGGTACGCTGGACGGACCGCTGCACTGGCTCGACCGGTTTGTCGCCCAATATCGCGCTATGGAGGTTGATATCTCGCGTGACGAGCTTGCCCCGGCATTTGATCATGCCACCTCGGCGGGCTACCGGGCCGAAAAGACGGTCCAGCGCTTCGGACTGGCCGATCTCGTTCGCTTTCACGCGGGCAATCAGATCGAATTCCTCGTCCGGCAGAGCGCCGAGCCTGTGCGAGCGAGGTTCGCGACGCTGGATTCAGCGCGCAAACATCGAATCGTCGAGGGAATTGCCGCCGGGTTCGTTCGCGCCACGCGGCAGGGGATGGAATCGAATCGCGGCGTTCTCGCCGCGCTCAAGGAGCGCTTCCGCATCGGAGTGATTTCCAATTTTTACGGGAACCTCGACCGAATCCTGGAAGAAGCGGGGATGAACCGGAGCCTGGACACAATAATCGACTCCAGCCGGGTCGGAATCTTCAAGCCCGACCATCGAATTTTCGAGAAGGCTTTGAGTGCAATCGGAGTGAAGGCGGTGGATGCGGCTATGATCGGAGATTCGCTGCGCAAGGACTGCGCGCCGGCGCATCGCCTCGGCCTGAAAACCGTATGGTATCGATCTCCCGAATCGGTTCATCCCGCGGCGAAGGACGAGGCGGCAGCCGATTTCATGGTCTCGTCGCTCGGCGAGGTTGCGAATCTGCGATGGTGATGGGGTTTCAAGGCGCGATCATCGCCGCCGGCCGGGGCGAACGTCTGCGCGCCTCCAGCGGCATCGCGATTCCCAAACCGCTGGTCGAGCTGGATGGGGTGCCGCTTCTCGCCAGGCAGGCGAGCGCGATGCTCGCATCGGGTGCGGAAGACGTCCTCGCGGTCGTCAATTCTGAAACCGCATCGATCGCCAGAGACAAGCCGTTTCCATCCGGGCTGAAGATCGTGGTGCGCGACACCGCGAGTTCGATGGAGTCGCTGTTCGCGCTGGGTGAGTCTTTGCGGCCGGGGCATTTTCTGCTCGCTACGGTCGATGCGGTTTTGCCCGCGGCCGAGTTCAGGCGTTTTGTAGAGCAGGCGCGCAAGCTGGCCGCGGACGGAGCCTGCGACGGAGTGCTGGCGGTCGTCAGATGGCGCGGCGATCATCGGCCGCTTTTCACGGAAGTAACCGATTCGGGGTTGATTACGTCACTAGGTCAACGCGAGACTTCGCTGGTCACCGCAGGGGTTTACTGGCTTCCGACCGGAATCTTTCGTCTTGTCGCGGCGGCGCGCGAGCGCCGGTTGGCCGCGATGCGCTCGTTTTTGCAGATGTTGGTTGAAGAGAAATTTCGTCTCGGCGCCGTTGAGGTTGAAGGTGCCATCGACATAGACGAAGCCTCCGACCTCGAGGCTGCGCGCCGGATGTTTGTGGGGCAGCAATGAGTTATCGAGCTATCGGAATCTATCGCGAACCGGAGTTTTCTCCCGGCAAGGTTCAGGCCGACGCCGCCATCCTGGATGCGTCGCTGGCCGAGCTTGCGCGTGAGGGAGTCGAGGTCGAGGCGCTGACTCCGAGCCAGTTTCTCGATCGGCCCGAGATAGGCGCCGACCTGGTGCTCGCGATGTGCCAAAGCGAGGCCGCGCTTCGCCGTCTGGCGGAGGTCGAGCGCGCCGGCGCGGTCGCGATCAACTCCGCGCTTGCAATCCGCAACTGCTACCGCGATCTGCTCGCGCCCGGGCTCGAACGCGCCGGCGTGCCGACTCCGGTCGGCGCGCTGATTCGCACCGACGAGCGTCTGGACCAGCGGGCATTGGGCGGCGTGGATCTTGACCAGCCGGTCTTTGTCAAGCGCGGCGATCTGCACGCGCTGGGCGCCGATGACGTTCAGCGCGCGGTGGGACGCGCGGACGTGGAAGACAAGCTGCGCGGTCTTGCGCGCAAGGGAGTGCGGCGCGCGTACGTGCAGCAGGAATATCGGGGCGCCGTGGTCAAATTCTATGGGGTGAGCGGCGGGTCGTACTTCACCGTGATTTCTTCCGACGGCGAATTGCCGGAAATCGCGATGCGCGAGCTGTCCGAAGCGGCGCACAAGGCATCGGCGGCGCTCGGGCTGGAAGCCTGGGGCGGTGATGCGGTGATCAACGAAGATTGCTTCGCGATCATCGACTTCAACGATTGGCCGAGCTTCAGCAAAGTGCGCCACGATGCCGCGCGAGCAATCGCACGCAGGGGCCTTTCGTTGCTTGCCCGCGCGCGCTAGCCTTTTGCGATTACCGCTGGAAGGACTACGCGTGAACTTCTGATGACGTCAAACGGCAAACTGCCCTCAGTTAAAACGGCAATTCCCGGACCAGAATCCCGCAAAATCTTCGACGAAGAGCAAAAATTCATCGCCCCCGGACGCCAGCGCGTCTCGCTGCTAGCCGGTATCGCCTTCGACCACGGCGACGGCGCCACGCTCACCGACGCCGACGGCAATACCTACATCGATCTCTACGCCGGAATAGCGGTCGCAAGCCTCGGCCATGCCCATCCGCGGGTCACCAAAGCGGTCTCCAAACAGGCCGGACGTCTCACGGTGGGTACCTTCGCGACCCGCGAGCGCGCGGAAGCCTTCCGCTTGATCTCCGAGGTTGCGCCGCCAAGCCTCAACCGATCGCATCTTTTCAGCGGCGGGGCGGAGGCGGTTGAAGCCGCGCTGCGCCTTGCGCGCTCGGCGACAAAGAAGCATGAGGTGGTGAGTTTCTGGGGTGGCTTTCACGGCAAGACCGGCGGCGTTCTTGGCTTAATCGGCGACGAATCGAAGAAGGGCTACGGTCCGCTGCCCGGCGGCCGCTACCAGGTTCCTTACGCCGACTGCTATCGATGTCCCTTCAAGCTGAAGCATCCGTCCTGCGGCCTGCTCTGCGTCGATTTCGCGCGCGATCAGATAAAGAATTCGTCGGCCGGTGAGGTGGCGGCGGTCCTGGTTGAACCGATGCAGGGAACTGCTGGCAATGTGATTCCTCCCGACGATTGGCTGCCGGCCATTCAGTCCGTTGCCAAAGAGATTAACGCCTTGCTCATCGCCGACGAGATGATCACCGGCTTCGGCCGCACGGGAAAGATGTGGGGGGTCGAGCACACCGGCGTCCAGCCCGATATCGTGACCGTCGGCAAAGGGATGGGCGCGGGATTCCCGGTGTCGGGCGTGTTGATGAGCGAAGAACTGGGCAAATCCGAGCCGTTCGGCAAACCGAGCGCGTCGTCGTCGAGCTACGGCGGAAACCCGCTCGCCGCGACCGCGGTGGCCGAGACAATCAAGACCATCCGCGACGAAAAGCTGGTCGAAAATTCCCGCAAGGTCGGCGGCCAGATGCTGCATCGGCTGACCGCCCTCAAGGAAAAGTACGAATTCATCGGCGACGTGCGCGGCAAGGGGCTTCTAATCGGAATCGACCTGGTGCGAGACCTGAAGACGCGCGAACCGCTCAGCCGCAAGGTCACCGAGCAGATCTTCATGGAAGCGCTGCGCCGCGGAATCGTGACGATGACCTATTTTCCGCGCGTCAGGATAAATCCGCCGCTGGTGATCACCGAGCAGCAGGCCGAGACCGGCATGGCGATCCTCGATGAGGTCTTCGCCCACGTCCGCGACCATATCGACTGGCGCGCCGCCTGATTCTTCCCGCAGCGTTTTTGTCCGATGGCTGATTCAACCGGAAATCGCGGGTTGTTCCTTGACCTGGGCGGCACGCTCGTGCGCCTCGACGATACGCGCGAATTGCCCGTCGATTCCCGCGGGAAAATCGTGATCGATCTTCTGCCCGGCGTCGCCGAAAAGCTTTCTCCGATTCGAGACCATCTGATCTTCATCGTGACCAATCAGTCGAAGATCAAACGCGGCCGCTTCACGGCGGAAACCGTTGAAGCCGCGCTCCGAGATCTCGACCACAAGCTCGGCGACATCCTTACCGCATGGCAGATCTGTCCGCACGACGACGCCGACCGATGCGGTTGCCGCAAGCCCCGGGGCGGAATGATCACCGAACTCGCCGAACTCTACGGCGTCGATTTGAAGACTTCCACGATGGTTGGCGATCAGGAGGTGGACGAGAAGGCCGCCCACGCCGCCGGCGTCGGACAGTTCATCTACGCGAAAGACTTCTTCGGCTGGAAATAGCGGGCGCCGACCGTCCAGACCTCAAGGCCTGCAAATCTCGGCGCTGAAGCTTCAAGGAGCGGGGCAAACGGCAGCGTATCGACGGCGGTGCCGCGCTCGGACTGCACCGCTATCTTTTTTTTTGCACCGGAAAATCCAATGTCTTCGCCCAATCTGGCGATGGCAAGTCTCTTGCTCTTTTACTTGCGGAAGCGGGCGGGCGTGATGCCAGCCGGTTTCGCGAGAGGGCGAGTGCGATGGTTGCTTCGATTTTGGTTGGTCTTGTCGCCGGATGGCTTGCCGGCAAACTCATTCGAGGACGCGGGTACGGAGTGCTTGCGGATATTCTGCTTGGCCTGGTCGGCGGAGTAATCGGCGGATGGATGTTCGCCGCGTTCGGCTACCATGCGCATCACCTCTTCAGCGCAATCATGGTCGCGACGCTTGGGGCGACCGCGCTCGTGATGGCGACGCGCGCGCTGAAAGGGGAGCTATAGTCGAAATTCGCACATGACCGATTCGCGGATGTCGCGGATGTCGCGCCTGCGCCAGGGCTCACGGGGGAGGTTGCATGAAAACTCTCAGAGGCATCGTCCTCACGGTCGGATTTCTCACGCTCCTGATGGCGGGGCTCGCCGGGATGATAATCGCCGGCGTCGGCCCGGGCAGCATGGAGCGCGCGCTTGCCTCTTTGGCATCGGCAGTGGCCGGCTCGGGGATGATGATCGCGGGGGCGATGCTTTCCCGATCCAGTTAGTCCGGGTTTTTCGTTAGCCACCGGGCTCCGATTCGCGCTAAAAAATACCTCGCCCGCACCTTTCTCGCGGAAGGAGGTTGCCAATGAAAATCGGAGTGCTGGCGTTTGTCGCGTCATTTACGGCTCATCCGGTCGCGGTCGCGCGCCGATGCGAGGCGCTTGGTTTTGAATCGTTCTGGCTGCCCGAGCACGCGATTATCCCCGTGCATCACAAGACTCCGTTCCCTCGCGGCGACGGCAAGATTCCCCTGGTTTACTCGCACATGATCGATCCCTTTGTCGGGCTGGCTTTGGCGGCCGGCGCGACCAACAGGATCAAGCTGGGGACCGGAATTTGTCTTGTGCCGGAGCGCGATCCTTTCAATCTCGCCAAGGAAGTCGCGACGCTCGACTATTATTCCGGCGGGCGCTTCCTGTTCGGAATCGGCGCGGGATGGCTGCGCGATGAGAGCGAGATCATGGGCGTGGATTTTCGCCGCCGATGGCCGATGACGCGCGAGTACATCCGCGCGATGAAGGAACTGTGGACCAGGGACGAAGCGAGCTTCGAAGGAGAGTTCGTCAAATTCCCGCCGGTCAGAAGCAATCCCAAACCCGCCCAGAAGCCTCATCCTCCCGTGCACATCGGGGCGGGCGGCGATCGTGCGCTGAGCAACACGGCCCTCATCGGCGACGGATGGGCGCCGATCGCGCTCAAGCCCGAGGAGTTGAAGGCGGAACTGGCCAAGCTGCGCAAGCTTTGCGATGAGGCCAACCGCGATTTTTCCCGAATCGAAATAACCGTGTTCGCTCCGGTGGGAGGCAGCGACACGCGTGCGGCGGTCGAAGCGTATCGCGCCGCCGGAGCCCATCGCCTCGTCCTGTTCCCTGCGACGCTCGCGCCCGACAAGTACGAAGCCGAGCTCGAGGAACTTGCCAAAGCCTGGATCGTCTGAGAATTGCATCAGCAAACGGAGAAGAGTGTGGCAACCAGAGAATTCGCTCAAAGCAAGGATGGTCTCAAACTTCGCTACGAAATTCGCGGAACGGGCTCGCCCGTCGCCATGATCATGGGATTCAGCGGCTCGGGCCGCGCGTGGAGCGAGAGATTTTTGAGCCTGCTCGACGGGCGCTTTCAGCTCATCGTTATTGACAATCGCGGCACCGGCGAGAGCGACAAGCCCGACGTCGCGTGGACGCTTCGGGACATGGCGGATGATATCGCGGCAGTCCTCGACCACGCGAAACTGCCGAAGACGCATGTTTTCGGAATTTCGATGGGCGGGATGATCGCGCAGGAGTACGCGCTGGCTTACCCGGGCCGGGTCGATCGGCTGATCCTCGGATGCACCAACTGCGGAATGTCGCACTCGATTCCCGGCAAACCCGAAGACCTTGCCAAATTGATGCCGCAACCCGGGATGTCCCCGGCCGAAGCCGCGAAGCTGGCGTTCTCGGCCGCCTGCGGAAAAGCCTTCATCGCATCGGCGGCGGGACAGAAATTTATCGACAATCAATTGGCCGAGATGGCGAAGTATCCGATCACGCCGCAGCACACCTTCGCCAGGCAGTTCGGCGCGATCAGCGGCTTCGACAGCTACGCGCGCCTCGGCGAAATAAAGGCGCCGACGCTGATAATTCACGGCGACGATGACGCGATCGTGCCCGTGCAGAATGCCGACGTTCTCAGCCAGGGCATCGCCGGCTCGCGCAAGCATATTCTCAAGGGCATCGGCCATATGTTTTTCTGGGAAGCTCCCGACGAAGCGGCGCGCGCCGCGAGCGATTTTCTCGCCGCGAAGTGATCCGGAGGTTATCGCGATGGCATCCTACGAAACCGTCATCTACGAAAAGGTCGAAGACAAGATTTACCGGCTGACCCTGAACCGCCCGGAAAAGCTCAACGCTCTTTCGCAGAAGCTTCTGCACGAGCTTGATCTCGTGATGGACGAATACTCAGACAATCCTGAGGCGAGCGTCCTGATCATTCGCGGCGCCGGACGGGCTTTCTCGGCGGGCTACGACCTGCAGGGCACCCAGCATCCCGGCTCGGCATTCACCGTCACCAACGACCGGCTCGGGCTGCATCGGACGATCGAACGATGGCAGCGGCTGTGGACGCTGCCCAAGCCGACGATCGCGCAGGTCCACGGCTATTGCCTGGCGGGAGGCACCGAGTTCATCGGCCATTGCGACATCGTGTTCGCAAGCGAGGATGCCCTGTTCGGGCATCCCGCCGGGCGCGCGCTTGGAATTCTGCCGACGCTTTCGATGTGGCCGGTGCTGATGGGCCCGCGCAAGACCAAGGAGTACTTCTTCACCGGCGATTACATGTCGGCGAAGGAAGCGCTGGAGTGGCATCTGGTCAATCGGGTCTATCCGCGGGAGAAGCTCGAGGAGGAGACGCTGGCGTATGCGCGCAGGGTGGCGATGGTTCCGGCGGAGCTGCTGATGCTGCATAAGGCGGCCGTCAACCGCTACCTCGACATCCTCGGCATCCGCGCCGCCGAGCAGTCCTCCGCGGACATCGACGTGATCGCGCATCAGACCGACACCGTGAAGAACTGGATGAAGGCGAGCCGCGAAAAGGGGCTGAAGTCCGCGCTCACGGAGCGAGACCGTCCGTTCGCAAAGAAAGCGTAGCGCCTGACTGCCTGTTTTCGCGCTGACAGGCCCCCGCGGGGGCGCATGAAGACTCACGTCAGCGTACGCGTATGCGCTTGATCATGCGTCGGGGCATCAGCCGGTTCTCCGCCGTCAGGCGCTGACCGAAAAGCGCGATCGGGTAACTTGGTCGGTGCGCGCCGGCTGCTAACATTGAGACTGCATCGCGGCCGCGATGCATCGCGATGAGATGGCGACCGAAGCTGCTACACCCCGAATAGCGCCGTCCTCCGTGGCGGGCGAGTACCGCACTTCCGGCAAATGGCTGGTGGCAGGCTCCGTCATGATCGGAACCTTCCTGTCGGTGATGGACGCGACGGTCGTCAACGTCGCCATGCCGCACATGATGGGCAGCTTCGGCCAGGATCTTCTCACCATCACCTGGGTCTCCACCGCCTATTCGATTGCCGAGATAATCATGATCACGATGGCGGCGTGGTGGACGATGCTGCTGGGCCGCAAGCAGTTGTTCCTGTTGTCGATGCTGCTGTTCATCGTGGGGTCGGTGCTGGCCGGCACATCGAAGACCTTTGGCCAGCTCATCTTCTATCGCGTGCTGCAGGGGATCGGCGGCGGCAGCCTGATGCCGTGCTCGCAAGCCATCGCGCGCGAGACCTTCCCCCCCGCGGAGCAGGGCATGGCGATGGCGATTTACAGCATGGGAGTCGTGATCGCGCCCGCGGTCGGCCCCGTGGTGGGAGGATGGCTGGTCGACAACTACGGCTGGCAATGGGTCTTCTACATCAATGTGCCGGTTTGCATCCTCGGAATGGCGATGGTGAGCGCGTTTGTGCACGATCCTCCCTATCTGAAGCGGGGCGTTGCCGCGATCGATTGGGGCGGAATCGTGCTGCTGACCATCGGGCTCACCGCCGCTCAAATCGTGCTCGAACGCGGCGAGGAAGTGGACTGGTTCGCAAACAACTGGATCGTGTTTGGGACCGCGACTTCCGCGATCGCGCTGGCCGCGCTGGTCCTGTGGGAGTTGTTCCGCGCGCAGGAGCCGGTGGTCGATTTTCGCCTGTTCAAGAATGTCCCGCTCAGCGTCGGATGCGGTCTGGGCGTGGTGATCGGATTCGCCTTGTTCGGATCGAGCTTTCTCCTGCCGCAATTCACCCAGGATCTTCTGAACTATCCCGCCTACCAGGCCGGGCTGGTGCTGATGCCGCGCGCGCTGACGATGCTGATCGCGATGCCCGTGGTCGGCCGGCTCTACAACCTGGTGAGTCCCCGCGCGCTCATCGGTGCGGGAGTGCTGATCCTCGCCTACGCGTACTGGCGTCTCGGCCATTTCACGCTCTATGTCGGATTTTGGAGCTTCTTTCCCATCCTCGTGATGACCGGGATCGGGATGGGGGCTTCGATGGTAACGCTGTCCACCGTGTCGCTGAGCGCCATTCCCAGGCATGCGATGACCGCGGCATCAGGCCTGTACACGCTTACGCGCCGCGAGTCGGGAAATGTGGCATACGCGGCGCTCGCAACGCTGGTGGCGCGCCGCACGCAGTTCCATCGCTCGGATCTGGTCGATTCGATCGCCGCGACCAACCCGATATTTCGCGGCGCCGACAGCGAATTTCGCAGCCGGCTGATGCAGGCGGGCCTGTACAGCGCTCCCCGGCAGCGGCGCGATTTGGCCGTCGTCAACGCCGTCATCAACCGCCAGTCAACCATGATGGCGTACAACGACTGCTTCTGGCTGGTGGTCCCGATGTTCCTGATCGCATTGCCACTGCTCCTGCTGCTGCCCAAGGAGGGCGTTCCTTCGGAAGGCGCGGAACATGCGGAACTGGAGTGATTTTCACAACTTGCCTTTCCTCGAATCGGCCCGCCCGGAGATAAAAGGCGGGTGAAGCTCTTCCAGCAAAGCTCGGCTGTAACCTCGGCCTCCCAGCCGCCCGAAGCGGACGAATACCAGGGCGGGATGCTCGGAATCGCATGGCTGAACCCCGATCTGAGCTGGTTGTTTGTGATGCGCGTGCTGCGCAGCCTCGCGCAAGGCTACCTCGGCATCATTCTTCCGCTGTACCTCGCAATCCTAGGCTACAACGCGGTCGCGCTCGGCACGCTGCTGGCCGTATCGGCGATCGCGGCCGCGGTGGTTTCCACTCTGACCGGCGTTCTTGCCGATCGTTTCGGCCGCAAAACGTTCATCGTGATCATCTCGCTGATGTTCGCGGTCGGCGGCTTCGGCTTTGCTTTTGCCCGAACGTTTTTCTGGCTGACCGTATTTGCCGCCATCGGTTCGATCGGGCGGGGCGGCGCTCTGGCCGGCGGCGCATGGGGACCGTTCTACCCCGCGGTGCAGGCACTGGTCGCCGAACAAACCAGCCATTACAACCGCACCAGCGTGTTCGGCGCCTTCTCGTTCGTAGGCGTGGTGGCCGGCGCGATCGGCTCGCTGCTCGCCGGACTTCCCGCGGTCGCGAAGCATTCGATCGGACTGCCGGAGCTGCATACGTACCGGGCTCTTTTCATTTTCTCGGGGGTCTTGGCGGCTGCGATGGCGGTTGCGGTGATTCCGGTTCGCGAAAGGAGCGCCGCGCGAGACTCCGCAAACGCCGGCGGCGACAATATGCAGGGCGCGCAGGATCCGCCTGCTCCCGACGATCGGCGGCTCGGCCTCTCGGCGCAATCGTGGCGGCTGGTGATCCGTTTCATGATTACCAACGCCACCAACGGGCTTGCGATCGGAATGCTGGGACCGGTCGTGGTTTACTGGTTCTATCGCCGCTTCGGCGCGAGTTCGGCCGATCTTGCCGAGGTGTTCTTCATTATCAACTTCGCCTCCTCGATCCCGTATCTGGCCGCGGGAAGAATCGCCCTGACGTTCGGATCCGTCCGCTCGGTCGTGGTGACCCGGGCGATTTCGACCGGATTGCTGCTGGGGGTGGTGATGATGCCGACCTTTGGACTCGCGGCGGCGGTATACGGCATCCGTGCGCTGTTCAATATGTTATCGATCCCGGTGCGCCAATCTTATCTGATGGGGGTAATCGATCCGGCGGAGCGTTCGACCGCCTCGGGCTTCGCGAGTTTCCCTTCGCAGGTTACTTCTTCGGTCGGTCCGTACCTGGCCGGTTATTTTATGGAGCATCTCGCGCTGGCGCTTCCCCTGGAGTTCGCGGCCGTGATGCAGGGTCTCAACACGCTTCTGTATTGGATCTTCTTTCGGGACGTTTATCCTCCGGAAGAAACCGGGGATGGGGCCGGCAGATGAGATGCCGCGGATCACTATCGCTTTTTCGAGCTAATCACCGATCCCTTCTTTTGCCGCGGATACATCCAGACTTCCGTGATCGGCGCGTTTTGCCGTGACAGAGAAAACTGCGGGAACTGATCGGCGAACTTCGAGCGGCGCGTGGCTAGCCGCGTGGGGCGGTATCGCGTTCGTCACGCTCCTTGCGATGCATCGTCTGCGCGATTTTCCGTATCGCCTGTCATGGTCCGAAGCATGGTACGGCATCCGCCCGCTCATCGGAGAGACGCTATGGGCCGCCATCAAAGTCTGGATCTTCTGGGGATGGAGCGCGCTGGTAATCGCGGGAATCGCGCTGCGCATCGAACCGGAACTCGAACAGGCCGATGCTCTCCTGGTCGGCGCGAGCGGCGTCTGGGTGCTTGCGTACCTGCTGGGCAATCTGCTCGGGCCTGTCGGTCTCTTCAATGCCGCGACCGCCTGGGGACTTCTCCTGCTCGGTACGGCGTGGCTGTGGCGTCATCCCCCGCGTATCCAGCGGCGCAGTGCTTCCTCGGGCCAGCGGCTCGCGGCTCTGGCGTTTGTGCTGCTGGCGGTGTCGTACTTGCCGCTGCAGCTTGGTTCGCCGGTGGTTCCGTTCATGGATGTGCTGTCGTATCCATCGTCCGCCCAGCGCATCGTGACCTTCGGCGTTTATCAGCCGTTCAATAACGATCCCTACGGATGCTGGGGACCGTATGCGCAAACGCCGGCGCTCGAACTTTTCTACGCGCTGCTCGCGATGGGGAGTCATACCTATCGCGCCGCGCTGGCGGAAAGCGCCGCGATGCTGCCGATGGCGGCACTGATGATTTTTGCCACCTGGCGCCTCGGAAAGACCCTGTTCGATGACGCGGCTGGGGGAATGGCGGCGCTGTTTCTCTTCTTCACCTGCCTGTTTCGCCGCGCGCAGGGGATGCGCGGGACCGCGGTGGACTTCGCGCTCGTGGCATTGGCGATCGCATTCTTCATGGACCGCCGCAGCCGCCTCCTGTTCGCGGCGGGCGCGTTGATGCTCGGAACGTCGGTGGCATCCCATGCCATCGACGGCGGCTTTGCGATGATCGTCGCCGGCGCCGGGGCTGTCATGTGGATTGCGCAGCGCGACTATCGGCGCTTCGGTGCCAGCGCGATCGCCTTGGGCGGCGCGATGATGGTTGCGTTTCCCGAGTTTCTAATCGCGCTCAATCATCCCGCGCCATTTCCGCTTATCCCGATAGTGCAATCGGCCGGTGTGGCCCTGATCTTGTTCTCGGCTCGACTGCTTCCCGAGGCTCAGGATGCCGAGGGGCGATGGATGTTCACGGCGATCAATCGCGTGATGATAGCGGCTTTCGTCTTTGCCGTTCTCTATCGCCACGCGACCGAGCGCTTCACGCTGTTCCTGCAGATATCCAACAACCTGCCGATGCTTACATTGTTTTGCTTCGGCGGGCTGATCGCGGCAATGGCCGCTCCGCGCGATTTCGCGCGGCTCTGGTTTCCGGGGCTCGCCGCGATGGCGCTGCTGCTCGGTGTCGCGGGAGAGTATCTCGATCCGGTTCTGCGCGCGCTGTCGCACAACCCTTCAGCCGGAATGATGTCCTCCGATATCGGCATCAAGTTGTGGGACTACTGGTGTCCCTTCTTTCTCACGCTGCCCGCGGGATTTTTGTTCGCGCTTGCCTATGAACGATGGTCCCGGCCCGCGACTGTGTTTATCGTGCTGGCGCTCCTCATCTATCCGTGGCATCAGGCCGAAAATCCCGTGGATTACGACTCGGTGGAGCATTCGGTGACCGAGCAGTGGGCGTTCAATCTCCACACCGCCGCGATCGGCTACTGGGCGGGCCATGCCGACCGTCGATGGACGTTTACGCCGTCGGAGATGAATCTAATCAAGGTTCTCGATTCCGAAGTGGCGGCAGGCAGAATCACGTTTGCCACTCACGTCCTTCATCTCTGCCAGAGCATTTCGTCGTGGACGATGGTGCAATTTCCTGTGCTCACGGGGATTAACAATGACCCGATCGAGTACGAACACGATCCCAACAATCTCTGGGAAGGTGGCAGCAGGGTGCGCGGGATGAATGACCTGCCTTCGGCGCTCGCATCGAGGCCTCCCTATATCCTCGAGCAGGTGGCGCCGCCTCGTTTTGTCGGCGATCCTCCGGCCGGTTACGAGAAGATTTACGACTCAGGATGGGTACGACTCTACCGGCGTACCGATCTTGCCGGGGCCGTTCGAGGGCAAGGGGTTCCATACTGGTGGGTCGGGGGAGTGGCTGCGCTCCTGGCGGCAATTATACTGCTCGCAGGCCGGCGGCGAGTTCCTTCCGAAGCGGGAATTGCCCAATCTCCCGATTTGTCGCCGATCGCGCGTCGCGGAAACGGCCAGGCTCGCTAAACGAGGCAACGCGCCCGCAACATCCGCCCTCAACGGTGATTCGAAGGTCGCTTAGAGTTCAGCGCCGGATTGGATACACTGATAGGCTCTGGCATGCACGAAATCCTGAAACCCGAGCACATCACCGACTGGCTTGCGACCTGGGGCTATCTGGGCGTCTTCATATGCGTTTTCATCGGAAACCTTGGAATTCCCGTGCCCGAAGAAACGGTGATGCTGGCAGCGGGATTTCTGGCCGGCCGCGACATCCTGGACCTGCGATGGGTTTACGTCATCACGGTCGCGAGCGCGGTTACCGGCGACTGCGGAGGGTTCGTGCTGGGGCGCACCGGCGGGCAGCGCCTGATGAGCCGCCTGGCGGGAAGCTTTGCCTTCGCCCGCCATCGCTACGACCGCTTGCAGATCTTTTTTCAGACCCATGGCAGTAAGGCGGTGTTCATGGCCCGTTTCATCGCGGGGGTGCGCTTTATGGCGGGACCGATGGCTGGTGCGGCGGGGATGCCCTTCTGGCGCTTTTTCGGATGGAACGTGCTGGGCGCGCTGATCTGGTGCTTCATCGTCGTCACGGTCGGATACCTGGTCGGCGATGAATTGTTCCGGGTCGTGGAAGTCGTGCACGTCGCTGCGCGATGGGTTACGGTCGCGGTAGTCCTTCTGGCCGTCGCGATCGTGGTGTTCTGGTGGCGCGAACGCCATCAGGCTGTAAGCCGTCCTGAACCCTGATCTCGCGAATGACCACCGCAATCCGGCATCGAAGGAACGCCGATGTCTTCATCGCCGCCATCTTCCTGGCAATTGCCGTTCTCGCGGCGGGATGCGAACGCGAGCCCTCGCTTCGGCTTCATTACCTGCCCGGATTCGTTCCCGGCACCGAGCGCGTCCTTCATCGCAAGTCCATAGAAGTGGCGCCGGCGATTGGCTCGATGGCGTCAGGCAGGTTCAGGGTCGGCGCAATCTACAACGCCGACGGCTCCATAGCCGGTGACCTATATGTCAAAAATCTGGGGCCGGTAGTGACCGAGGCGGTGAGGCGCTGCCTGTCTGATGCGGGGTTGAGGGTTGCCACTGACGGCGACGATGCTTCGCTCAAGCTTGCGACGCAGATCGAATCCATTACGGTGGACAAGCGTTTCGGCAGCCAGCAGACAGTTCACGGCCAGTATTTTTTGATGAAGGCGGAGGTCAAGCTGCGATTTACGCTGTCGTCGCCATCCAATCCGGCGTTGTATTCGACCGTGACGATCGGAACCGAGGAGGAGCCGCCAGCTCCGGTTGGCGGCGAGGTCTTTCTTCCGCTGGAAACCGATCCAGCCGAATCGCTCTCGGTCGCGATGTCGCGCGCGGCGGGCGCGCTCGTGTTGCAGCCGGAATTTCGCCGCGCGATTGCCCAATCGAAGTAGACGCGGGCGAGCCGCTGGCCGCAAGCGATTTGCAATCGCTTGCCTTTCGATATTAGCGTCACCGCGTGAACGCGCACCTCGCAAACAGCAGGGGAGGGTACCTCGATGGCGTTGCTGCCGTATGTCGATGAAACCAAAGTGCCGGAAAAGACGCGCGAGATTCTCAACCGCGGACGCGTGAAGATGAACGTGGCCCGGATGATCGCCAACTCCGACGCCGCCTTCTATCCGTTCTCGATGCTTGGGAACTCGCTGCTTACGCGCTCAAAACTCGATCCGCGCCTGCGCGAACTGGCGATCCTGCGCACCGCCAAGGTGAGCAAATCTCTGTACGAGTGGACCCAACACGTGCCGATCGCGAAAAGCACCGGTGTGAGCGACGCGCAGGTCGATGCGATCGAAAATTGGGAAAGCGCGAGCTGCTTCAGCGATCTCGATCGCCTGGTGCTCAGGTTCACCGACGAGGTCGCCCGCAACGTTAAAGGCGGCCGCGACACTCTCGAGGCGCTGAAAAAACACATGGGCGCCGCCGAAATTGTCGAGCTGGTGCTGTCGATCGGCTTCTGGGGGATGGTCGCGCGATTGCTGGAGACCACCGAAGTCGACCTCGAGGATTTCGCCGGCAAAATCGACGTCCTGAAGAACTCGTTCACCAGGCGCTGAGCGTTGTCGCGAGCTGGCATTCATTGCTCGAACCACGCGCCCAGCGCGTAGTACGCGGTTTCCAGGGCGGGCAGGAAAAGCCAGTCGGGATGCGGAAAGCGCATCGCAAGGAAAAAGCCCCAGATGGAAAGGACCGCGCCGACGTACTGCGGATGGTCCAGCAGCGAGAAGGGGAATTTCCGGCACCAGTCCAGCTCGTGGCCAAAGCGGTTGCCGTAAAAGACACCGGTTGCGCCCAGGCGATAAAACACGCCCAGGTTCAACACCTGACCGACCGCTATCAGTGCCATCCCGGACGCGATCGGGAGCGCGCCTCGATTGGGCGACCAGATCGTTCCGTCGCCGAACACGTAACACCATCCGGCGAAGACCAGTATCTGGAGCGCCTTGAAGCCATAGAACAGCCGTTCCAGAGCGACCACCGGCTCTCCCAAAGAGATGGTGTCGCAGAGCGCGCGGAACGACTGCGGCCGCCGCCAGACCCATACGTAGGCAACCCGCTCGATCGCGAGCAGGACTGCCGCGACGATCGGCGCCAAGACTACGCGAGTTCCCTTTTCTCGGCGTGCGCCTGCGCGATCATCCGGTACGGACTGCTGTAATAGGCTCCGATATCGGTAAACGGGTCGGTGACCAGCTTGACAAACCAGATCATCGAAGTTCGCAGGTCAAATTTCCACACGAGAAAAATCACGTGGCCAACCACCACCGCGAGTGTCAACAGGAACCATCCCATTGCCAGCATCGGAGCCATCGCGACAAGCGTTTCCATCGAGAATGAACCGGCCTTGATCAGGAGAAAGACGGGGACGAGCAGGTAGCCGGCGACGACAAACGACTTGTCCCGCGTATTGAACCCGAGCAGCGCCTGCTCCTTGTCGTGGCAAGGCGGCTCCAGCACCGCGTGTCCGAATTGCCTGATGAACAGCGCCGCGAGGCCCAGGAACATCGCGCGCGTCAGATCGAAAAAGATCAGCGCGTAGCAAATGATAAAAGCGCTGGAACTCAGCAGATGCAGGAACTGGTTGATTACGTTGCTGTGCGAGGCGGCGTGATCGTCGTGTTTGCGGCGCATTATTTCGCCGCAGAAGTTTGCCACCGGCTGTGGAACCCCGATTAGACTTCGCGTCATTTCACCCACTAGTCTCCTTCTCATCAGTCTGTCTCTTTCAGACTGTTGTTGTTCCGAAAGCCACCACGCGTCGTTCTTCATCCGCCGCGCGGCATTTACGAGCTTTTCGCGCAACTCGAAGTAATGTTCCTCGCTGAAGTCAAGGCTGCTCATGCATCGGCCGGTCCCCACCCAGCTCAGCGATATGCCTTCCGCGCGAAGGTAGTACTGAAGCAGCCAGTTGTAGCGGCCGGGCTCCTTGAAGAGCACGGTCCATATCGTCGCGAGCTGCATCACGCGGATCGGCAGAGACGACTCCGCAAGCACTTGATTGGTCGCGCGCGCCCATTCGGCGCATCGCTGATTCGCGATTTCATACAACTGCGCCGCCGCCGGCTGGCTCAGCCATCGCAGGAACTCGTTCATGGCGCCCATCACGGCGGGATGGGCGGAAAAGGTCCCGATCACGTAGGCGATGCGCATCGGATGGCGGGGGTCGAATCGCTGCATCAGCTCCCTGCGCCCGCATACCACTCCGATCGGCAGCCCGCCCGCCACCGTCTTTCCATAAACCACCATGTCGGCCTGGATGCCGAAGAACTCCTGGGCTCCTCCGGGCGCGAGGCGAAAACCGGTGAAGACCTCGTCGAAGATGAGCGGAATTTCGTATCGCGTGCACACCTCGCGCAGCTTGCGAAGCCATGCGGCGTACTCGGAGGTCGAATCGCTCGTTTTGCGCACTGCGCTGGTCAAGAGGATCGTATCGCTCGGCGGAGGAGAATTGGGATGAAACGACTGGATTGGATTGACGAGCACGGCGGCAATCTCGCGCGCGCGCCAGCGAAGAACCTCTAGCGAAGCGGGATCCAGATCCTTGAGGGTCAGGCAGTCTTCGATCTTTCTCTCGCTTCCCAGTCCCGGCTGAACTCCATCCCACCATCCGTGATATGCGCCCGAAAAACAGACCACGAGCTTGCGCCGGGTGTTGAACCGCGCCAGGCGAACCGCCGCCATCACCGCCTCGGTGCCGCTCATATGAAACGACACTTCGTCGAGTCCGGAGATCGACTTGAGCAGTTCGATGTTCTCGGCGACGACGGGATGCAGCGGACCCAGCACGGGCCCCAGGTCTTTCACGCGGTCGAGCCCCGCTTGCATCCACTCCTTGTAGCGATCGAACCCGGCCACATTGAGGCCATAGGAACCGCTCACGTCGAGGCTCCAGTTGCCGTCGAGATCGCGCAGGCGCGGCCCGTCGGATGCGGTTACGACGGAGCAGACGCTGAACTTCTCGCGCATCAGCCTTACGAACGGGAACGGGACGCGGTTTGCATCGGTGAAACGCAAATCCGAAAAGCTTTCGCGGAGCTTGTTTCCCCACGCGATCGATTTCGCATAGCGAGCCTGCAGAAGAGCAGACAGGCGTTCGAGCGCCTGCCGCCGCATCTCGATCCATGGAGCCGCCGCGCCGTCGGCGGCCAGAAATTCGTCGGGAGAGTAGTCGGATGATTTTACCCATCGCGACAGGATGCGTGACAACGCGGGCGTCATCGCGGTCGCCCGCAGCGTCACCACCATCGCAAGGATTCTGCGCCCCGCAAGAAACGCGGCCGCCATCAGCACGAGACCCGCGATGAGCAATACCGGAGTCATTTCGTCGCGGGACATCACCCATCCCGCATTCAGCCCGAACGCGCTTGCGATCCTTTCGAACACCCCATCGGGCGTCATCTCTTATGTCCTCCCTCTGGCGGCCGCCGGAATCGGTCGCGCGGCGGCTGCGGCATTGAATGCGGATGGCAAATCGCGGGCTCGTCCCGTCAGGAGCATCTCGAATCGCTCGACCACGCGCTCCCATCCGATCGAAGCCGCGTATTCGCGCGCGCGCCGGCCAATTTCGCGAACCTGCTCAGGATCGCTGATGAGGCCGGCGGCCGCGTTGACGAACGCGTCCGAGTCCGCGTATGGAACCAGAATTCCGGTTTCGCCGCCGACGATGTGCCATCTGGCGGCGGCGTAATCGAACGCGACCACCGCCAGGCCGCTCGCCATCGCTTCGAGCGTGACGTTGCCAAACGTCTCGGTTTCGCTTGGAAAGAGGAATACGTCCGCCGAAGCGTAGTGGGCCGCGAGCGGCTCACCCGTGATCATTCCGCAGAAGATGACGTCGCGATGGCGCGCATGAAGTTCGGCATACAGCGGGCCGTCGCCGACGATTATGAATTTCGCCGAGCCGGCGAACTGTTTGACCCTGTGGTAAGCGTCGATTGCGAGCGGCAGATTCTTTTCGCGCGCGACTCTGCCCACATACAGGAGCGCAATCTCGCGCTCGCCGACGCCCCAATTTCGGCGTATCTCGGCGCTGCGCTTGCCCGGATCGAACAGGCGGCTGTCCACGCCGCGTCCGAGGTAGTTGACGTTCTTGAATCCGAGCGCCTGCAGTCGATCGCGCAGTTCGAGCCCGGGGACAATCGTGCCGGTGCTCTGATTGTGAAATCTGCGCAGGTACCAGAAAACGAAGCGGCACAGCCATCCGACACCGTAGTGGCGCGAGTAGCTGTGGAAGTTCGTATGGAAGCCGCTGAATGCCGGAATCGCCAGGCGGCGAGCAATCCGCACCGCCGACCACCCCAGCGGTCCTTCAGTTGCCACGTAAACGACATCCGGCCGCTGCCGCATCCAGAGTTGCTGCAGCAATCCACCCGAGGGCAGGCCGAATTGCAGCCCCTTGTAGCCCGGCAGTGGAAGTCCGCCGACGAGGGTGACTCCCGCGCCGGTCCGATCGGATGCGTGCTGGCGCGGACGGACGATCGATACGGCGTGGCCTCGCGCAAGCATCCCGCCGATCAGATGACCCAGAGTCAGAGCGACGCCGTTTACTTCAGGAGGATAAGTTTCGGTAACGATGCAGACGTGAAGAGATCGCCGGGAAGTCTCCGCGCCTTTGCCGCGGGCGCTTGCGTATCGGTGCAACTTGATCGAAGGATCTCCGTCGCTCAGCCGGTTCTTTTCCACGCAATTCCCTCATCAACCGCCGGACCGGTTTCCAGAGCAGGCGTGGATACAACTTAGACCGCGACGGTGACGTGAGAGATACGGCGGCTTGACGAACGCTTGAACATTCGAAGGAAACAGTATGACGCGCGCCGCCGGGGCGCTCGTCTTCGAAAGGCAAAATCAGATGCCGTACAGGCCGTTTAACGGCGTTTTCGTTCTTCTTCGCGCTTGCGCAGCTCGACCCGCCGGATTTTTCCGCTGACCGTCTTCGGCAGCTCGTCCAGGAATTCGATCTCCCGCGGATACTTGTATGGCGCGGTGATGCGCTTGACGTGATCCTGAAGTTCCCGCGCCGTTGCCGCTCCTTTTGAAACCCCGGGCTTGAGACGCACGAATGCCTTGACGATCGCGCCTCGGTCGGGGTCGGGGCTGGCGACCACCGCCGATTCCAGGACGTGCGGATGTTCGAGCAGGGCGCTTTCGACTTCGAACGGACCGATCCGGTACCCTGCCGATATGATTACATCGTCGGCTCGCCCGACGAACCACAGGTAGCCGTCGCTATCGCGGGTCGCGTGGTCACCGGTCAGATAGTAGTCGCCCTGGAAAACGGCTTTGGTCTCTTCGGGATTTTTCCAATATTCAAGGAACAGCGAGGGCGGGCGATGCGGTTTTACGCGCACCGCGATCTGGCCGACTTCGCCGTCTTTGGTCTCGTTCAGGTCTTCGTCCACGATGCGCACGTCGTGTCCCGCAAACGGCAGACCCATCGAGCCGGGCTTAACCTCCATCCCGGGCACGTTGGCTGCGAGGATGATCGTTTCGGTCTGGCCGTAACCGTCTCGAATCGTCAGGCCCAACTGTTCCTTCCACACCTGGATTACTTCCGGATTGAGCGGTTCGCCGGCTCCGGTGCAACTTCGCAGTTCCGGAAAACGGTGCTGCTTCAAGTCCTCCTTGATGAGCATCCGGTACTCGGTCGGCGGCGCGCAAAAGCTGGTGATCTTGTAACGCGCCAGCAACTCGAGTTCCTTCCTGGGCTCGAAGCGGCCGTTGTACATAAACGTGGTGACGCCGTTCATCCACGGCCCAAACAACACTCCGTACGCGGCTTTCGCCCATCCGGTGTCGGACGTGGTCCAGTGGAAGTCTCCTGGCTTGAGATCGAGCCAATCGCGCCCCGTGTACTGATGACTCCAGGTATAGGCGTGGCTGTGCAGGACGGCCTTGGGCTCCTTGGTGGTGCCGGACGTGTAGTAGCAGATCGCGGGCTCATCGGAACGCGTCTGCGCGGCGCGATATGACGGCGAAGCCTGCTGCATCATCTCCGGCAATCCAAGCCATCCGGTGCGGGCGCTGCCGGCGATAAGATAATGCGCGACGGTCGGGCATTGGCTGCGCAAGTCGCCGATCAGCGACGCGCTCTCGACTCCTGCGATTATCGCGCGCGCTCCCGAGTGGTTGGCGCGATACACCAGGTCCTTCTCGCGCAACATCGACGTGCACGGGATCACCAGCGCGCCGATCTTCAGCGCTCCGATATACGCCGCCTGCCAGAGCGAGATCCGCGGCAGTACCAGCATCACCGGGTCGCCGCGCTTGACGCGATGCGCCGTCAGCACATTTGCGATTCGGTTCGACTGCGCGCGCAGGTCGGCAAAAGTCAGGCGCGCCCGTCTGCCATCCTGATCTTCCCACACCAGCGCCACCCGGTTGGGGTCATCCGCGAAATGGTCGATGGTAGCGCCGAAGTTGAAATGCTCCGGCACTTTCCATTCGAAGTGCTGGTGTCTTGGATGAGTCATCTGGCGAATCCTCTGGCCGCTTTGCGCGGCGCCTGCGAGCGCTTCGCCGCCGCCTTGATGTATTTCACCGTGACCGGCGACAGGTCGTCACGCTCGACCTTGATATCAATAATCACGAAGCTCTGCGCCTTGTCCGCCTCGACCAGCGCGTTTCGCAGCTCTGAAAGCGTTCTTACCTCGAATCCTGTCCCGCCCCAATCGCGCGCCAGAGCCGCGTACGGCCAGGGCGGTATGTCCAGCAGCTCGCGGCGCTCGACCACCGGACGAAAGATGCCCCATCCACCATTGTTGATCAGCAGCACGATGGGATTCAGCTTGAGTATGGGGGCGTGGGAGATCTCGGGCCCCGTCATTTGAAAGCCGCCATCGCCGCAGAGAATCAGCGGGCGCATTCCCGATCCAATCTGCGCGCCAATAGCCGCGGGCACCGCAAACCCCATCGAAGCGTAAAACCCCTGCGCCAGATAGGTGCCATGATGGGGCACGCGCACGTCCAGTCCGCCGAACAACATGTCGCCCGACTCAGTTACCACCATGTAGCGGCGATGCGCCGAAAGAAATTCGTTGACCGCCAGAAGAATCTGGCCGACGCGAACCTGCTTGCCGTCGCGCGCGGGCACATCGCGCAGATTGTCCGCATAGGTCACGGTTTCCTTGTGCGCCCTGAGCTTTTGCTTGAGCAGCGCGCGCACGAAATCGCGCACGCCTACGTCCGTGTAGGTGTGATACTTGACGTCCACCTTGCGATCGACCGACCAGACTGTCTTGCCCTGAATGACCCGGGGCGGACGATTTCCGAAGTTCATGTCGGTCTTGAGGCAGCCCAGGTTCAGCACAAAATCCGCCCGATCCATGCGCTGGACGATGGGCGGCGGGCTGATCGGGCCGACGTGAACGCCCAGGTGCAGCGGATGGTCCATCGGAAACGCGCCCTTGCCAAGCACCGTCGTGCAGACCGGCGCGCCCATCTTCTCCGCCAGCGACACCAGCTCGTGCGATGCCTTGTAGCGATGAATCTCGATGCCGGTGATCGTGATCGGATGGCGGCTATGGTTGAACATCGCCGCCGTCTCGCGCGCCGCCTCCTCAACCTTGCGCGCATCCGATTCGTGCCAATGCAGGTGGCCGTCCCATTCGATCAGTTCATCGGGCACGTCGATTATCTGATCGACCATGTCGCGATGAATTTCTATGTATCCGGGGCGCTGCTCCGCCCAGATGGCGCTTACCACTTCGTGCAGTTCGCGCGCGGCGCGCAGCGGATCGGTCAGCACCCGCGATGCGCAGGTGACCTCCTGGAAGATGCGATGCTGCGATTCGATTTCGCGGGCCTGGTGATGAATGAGCGTGCCGAGCTTGCGTTCTTCTTCGCCCGGCCCGCCGGAAAAAATCAGAATCGGCACGCGCTCGGAGAAAGATCCGGCGACCGGATTCACCATATTGTGGCCGCCGGCGCCGTACGTAACACACGCAACTCCAATCTTGCCGGTTGCCCGCGCGTAACCATCCGCCGCGAAGCCGACCCCGGGCTCGTGGGAGAAGGTGATAATCTTCATGCCCTGGCGGCGTCCGAGAGCGAAGAACAGCTTCAGGGCGAGATCGCCCGGAATTCCGAAGATATGGTCGACTCCGATCTTGCGCAGATAGGCTACCAGGAAATCGCCGAGCGCCATGTGTCGTTTCAATCCCGAAATCCTCCTTCGCGTCGCCGCCGATTTTACCAGAAACGGGCAGCCCGGCCTGTTTTGGGGCCATGGCAAAATCCGGTGGACGGTGTGCTAGATTGGACTTTGGGGAGCGGTTGGCGATGTTCTGGCAATTCCTGCGCATGAATCTGCTGCCACCACTGCAGCTCAGCCGGCTGGTGGCCTATCTGCCGCAATTTGTCCGAGTCTTCTGGCGGCTGATGAAGGATGCGCGCGTGCCGATTCTGGCCAAGATGGTGCCGGTGCTCGCATTTCTGTTGATGCTCTCGCCGCCCGCTATCGAGCTCGACATGGTTCCGATCGTCGGCGAACTCGATTGGCTTCTGATCGCGATCGTCGCCCTCAAGGTCTTCATCTGGCTCAGTCCGCCCGACGTGGTGCGCGAGCACGTCAGCAGGATCGCACGGGGACAATAGCAGACGCCGATGCGGCCCCGGACAATTCTTCTGGCCCTTGCGGCGATCGCTATCCTGGCGGCGGGCCTGCTGCTCTCGATCACCGATCAGTTCTTCGTCGATCTGCTCTGGTTCCGGTCAATCGGTTACGAAGGCGTCTTCACGACCACCATCGCCGCCGAAGCCGGCATCTTCGCGGTGGTATGGACGATAGCGTTCGCCGCGATGGTGGCAAGCGGATTGATTGCGGTCGCTTCCAGCCGCGATCGCGAGCGCCTGCGGGTCGTGCGCAGACCCGGCGAAGCGCCCGAGATAAACCTGCCCGAGCTTATCCGCGCGATGGGCGATCGCGTGCCGTGGCGAACCATCGTGATCGTCGGATCCGCGCTGCTCGCGATTTTTGTCGCGCAAGGCGAGGCCGCAAACTGGGATACCTATCTGAAGGCGCTGTATCGCCTGCCGTTCGGCGTCAAGGAGAGCGCGTTCGGGCGTGATGTCGGCTTCTATGTCTTCGCGCTGCCGGTTCTGGAGGAACTGCGCGACCTGGCTCTGTTGATCATCTTTTTCGCGGCGGCGGTCGCGGCCGCGATTTACTGGGCGCGCGGATCGATCGATCTGCGCGAATCGCCGCCCCGGATTTCGCCGGCCGTCACGGCGCACGGCTCAGTGCTGCTGGGCCTGTTTTTCCTCGAGCGCGCGTTCGCGTTCTGGCTGGCCCGCTTCAATCTGCTCCTGCACACCAACGGAGTGGTATTCGGGCTTCGGTACGTCGATGAGATCCTGTGGCGGCCGGGCTTCTGGCTGCTCATCATCCTGGCGGTTATCGCGGCGGCGCTGTGCTTCGCCAACGTGACCGAGCGGGGACTCAGGCGGATTGTTATCGCGTTCGTCGTGTCGTTCGGTCCCGCGCTGATTCTCAACTTTATTCAGCCCGCGATCGAGCGACTATGGGTCAAGCCCGACGAACTACGCATCGAACGCCCCTATCTCGAGCGGAATATCGCGATGACGCGCCGGGCGTACAAGCTCGACGGGGTTGATGTAAAGCAATTCGGCGGGCAGGGAACGCTCACGATGGCGTCGATCGCCCAGGATGCGCCCACGATCAAGAACATCCGGTTGTGGGATCCGCGCCCGCTGATCGCGACCTATCGCCAACTTCAGGAAATCCGCCTCTACTACGACTTCAAGGACGTGGACATCGATCGCTACACGATCGACGGCGATTACACCGAGGTGCTGCTCTCGGCGCGCGAGTTGAATGTCGAGCAGCTTCCCGAGAACGCCCAGACCTGGGTCAACCAGCATCTGAAGTTCACTCACGGCACCGGCGTGACGATGAGCCCGGTGAATCAGAAGGATTCCGAGGGACTTCCGATTTTCTACATCAAGAATATCCCTCCCACCTCCAGCGTCGGCTTCAAGATCGGCCAGCCCGCGATCTATTTCGGCGAAGAGCCCGACAACTACGTGATTGTCGATTCGGCGACGCCCGAGTTCGATTATCCGCGCGGCGCCGACAACGTGTTCAGCTTTTACAAGGGCGAGGGTGGCGTGCCGGTCTCCGGCTTCATCCGCCGGCTCCTGTTCAGCATCTTCTACAAGGACATCAACCTGCTGGTGACCGAAAACATCGTGCCGAAAAGCCGGATCATGTTTCGGCGCAATATCCGCGACCGCATTTCCTACATCGCTCCTTTTCTTAACCTGGATCGCGATCCCTACCCGGTGATTCACGATGGGCGGCTGGCGTGGATCGTCGATGGCTACACGATCAGCGACCACTATCCTTACTCGCAGCGCAACGCCGACCAGATCAATTACATCCGCAACTCCGTCAAAGTGGTGGTGGATGCGTACTCGGGACAGACCGATTTTTACGTGGCCGATCCCGACGATCCCGTAATCCGCGTGTGGCAGCGGATCTTCCCGGAATTGTTCAAGCCGATGTCGGCGATGCCGGCCGGCCTGCACCAGCACATCCGCTACCCCGAGGACCTTTTCCTCATTCAGGCGGATATCTATCGGACCTACCACATGACCGACCCGCAGGTGTTCTACAATCGCGAGGATCTGTGGGGATTTCCGCGCGAAAACTTCGGCGACCAGACGATCGCGATGCAGCCGTATTACGTAATCATGCGGCTGCCGGGAGAGACGCGCGCGGAATATATCCTGATGCTGCCGATGGTGCCGCAGGGACGCGACAACATGATCTCGTGGCTCGCCGCGCGATGCGACGGCGAAGACTACGGGCATCTGTTCGAGTACGCCTTCTCCAAGGACCGTCTGTTCTACGGCCCGTATCAAATCCAGGCGCGCATCAATCAGAGTCCCGACATCTCGCGCCAGTTGTCACTGTGGAATCAGATGGGATCGAAGGTCCTGTTCGGAAACCTGCTCGTCATCCCGATCCAGGACTCGCTCCTCTATATCGAACCGCTCTACATTCGCGCCGAAAACGGCCAGCTTCCGGAACTGCAACGCGTAATCGCCGCTTACAGCGATCGCGTCGTGATGGGCGAAACGCTGGATTCAACCTTGCAAGCGCTGTTTGCCGGAGGTCCCGCCGCGCCGGCGCCCACTGTTGTCAAAACCGAAGTTGCTCCCGCGCCGGCCGCACCGCCGGCCGGCAACCTCAAAGCCGCCGCTGACCACTACAATCGCGCGCTGGATGCGCTCCGCTCGGGCGATTGGACCTCGTTCGGCAAGGAGATGCAGGCGCTCGGGCGCGAGCTCGGTGAACCTCAGCAGAGTCGCTGACCCGCCAATTTCATCCGCGCGCCACACGCTCGCGTGACTATCAGTTGCTCGATTCCGCTCCGGCGCCGAGCGATCCGTCGTTGCCCATCGTCAGAAAGTGCAACAGCGCCTCGTCAAACATCGTGGGGTCCTGCAGGAAGGCGAAATGGCTCGTCTCGGGCAGGATCAGCTCGCCCGCGCCGGGGATGGTTGACGCCATATGGTCGGTGTTTTCGCGCTTGATCGCTTCGTCGTGATCGCCGTCCACGATCCAGACCGGGACGGTGATGTTCCTCAGTTGGGCTTCGGTGAAGTGGGGCTGCGTTGCCCACATGTGCTCGATGTCGGCGAGAAATTCGTTGTATTGGCCAGGGGTGGGCGAAAGTTGCGCATACTCTTTGGCCGCGCGAGCGATAAACGCGCTAAACACGGGACTCTTATTGACATCTTTCACCCCCGACGGGTTCGAGTTCGCCGCGAAAGCAAACACCCGCTCGACCCGGTCGGGATGATTGATCGCGAGGTCGAGTCCCACGATCGCTCCATCGCTCCATCCGGCGATTGCCGCCTTGCCGACGTGCAGATAGTCCATCAGTCCGATAACGTCGGACGCCATCAGGTCGTAGCCGATCGGCGTGGCGGTGCGAGAACTGCGCCCATGCCCGCGGCTGTCGAGAACGATCACATGGTACTTTGGCTCAAGCGCGCGAACCTGCAGGCCCCAGTAGTTCGAGTTGGCGAGACCGCCGTGGAGCAGGACCACGGTCCGTCCGTGCCCGAATTCGGCATACCAGAGACGAATACCGTTAACCGGCGCCAAACCGGAGCGGTCGGCCTTGGGAAGCGCCGGGGTCGGCGGCAACACCATCCAGGGAAACGCCGCGTATCCCAGGCCGGCAAGCGTCAGGACGAGCGTCAGGATCGATAGCGGAAGAGCGAAGCGGCGCAACTCGAAGTCATCCCGATTGGGTTGCCCAGTTCCATCCGTCATGCCCCGGCGCGTAATTGATGTTGCTCTGCGCGGGATCGCGATTGACCAGCGGCCGCATATAAAGAGGATGGCGCATGCTGCGCACCTCGTGCTCGATGGTGAAGACCGCTTTGCCGCTTGCGGGATCCACGATGTCCTTGAACCGGTACTGATGCTGGTCGCTTTCCTCGGTGATGAGCGATCGCTCTTTTAGCCGCCGATAAGGCCCGGAAAAATCCGCGACATAAACCTGCACGTGATGGCCGTCGTAGGGCGGAACCGTGCGCTCCGTCTCGCGAAAAAGAAATTCCTGGCCGACGCCGACGGAAACACGCGCGACGCCGCCAGTTTCCACTGTCGCCTGCGCTCCGATTACTTCGCGGTAGAAGCGGGCGATTGTCTCCGCGCTCTTCGGCGGAACGTCGAACTCCACGTACGCGATTCCAAGGTTGATCGGACCGAAGCGCCGGTCAGGCTGATGCGCGCGAATGCGATTGCCCCACGGGCAAACCGTATCGATCCATCGATCGCCCCGCTGGAAGTCAAACCGCGTGCCGCTCAGCCGCTTGCCGGCGCGGGTAAGCCGCTTCTCCAGCGCATCCAGGTCCGGAACAACCAGACCGACGATTCCCCGCAAGACCTGGGGATTGCCGCCCGGCAGATGGAACTGTGTGCGCCCGGCGTTGATCCACATGTTCGTCACGGTCGTCATCAGATACGGATCGCGCGTCAGGCCCAGTGCTGAGACATAGAAGAGCGTGGCGATCTGCTGATCGGGAACGGTGACGTTGACGTGCTCGAGGGCCACGATATTGCCAAGGTCCTCAGCCGTGCGGTCGTAGGGGCATTCCATAGGAGCCTCCTTGCTCTTCCACGTACAGGCAGAGCGGGAGTGGGTCAATGGTTCGGCAGGATGGCGAAGCTCCGCTTTTCAATGCCCGACCGACGAGGCCGGACGGGAGACGGTCACTTGTTTCGGGATGCTTTCAGGCCGTTGATAAGCACGTCCAGGTGCGCTTCAGCGTAAGCATCGAAGTCGATCGGATGCTGCCTGGAGAAGAGCAAGTTCCAGATGATCGCCACGACCACGGGTGCGAACACCACCTGCGGAAAATCGATCGCGGCAGTCTTGCGGAACTCGCGCCGGGCGATTCCCAATTCCACGGTTCGTTTCAAGAGCGCGAGCCCGTGGGTGATGATCTCCCGGTAGTAGAAATCGACCAGTTCGGGAAATTGCGGTCCTTCCGCGATGATCAGGCGCAGGAGCTGGACCGCGCGGCGGTTCTTTACCAGCTTTGAATACACGGTGCGCAGATGCACGCGGATCAGCTTTTCCGCCGAACCATCGAAGTTCGCACCCAGCGACTCGATTTCGCTCAGCGCCGGCTCCAGCGAACTGCGCGCGGCCGCTTTGAACAACTCCTCCTTGTCCTTGAAATAGACGTAAATGGTGCCCTTGGTAACGCCCGCGCGTTCCGCGACGTCTTCAAGGCGGGTGGCCGCGAAGCCGCGGCGCGCGAATTCCAGGACCGCCGCCTCGATGATTTCGCCGGGGCGCTGCTCTTTGCGGCGCCGGCGGGCCGAGCGGCGCGCCGGACTGACACGCGCACCCGCCACTTCACTTGACATACGGTTCACCATATTATTGACTGACTCGTAAGTCAATAAAAACCCGCTCCGCGATGAATCTACAGACGAAACCGGCGCACAAAACCGCCGCTGGCGCCGAGCCTCAGCGTTCCTTCAAGACGCCGCTCCTGCTGTCGGGCGCCTTGCTCGCCATCGCCGCCGTCGCCGCCTTCATCTACTTTACGATCTACGACCGCGCCGGAACCGCCGATGGCCTGCTGGTCTCCGGCAATATCGAGGCGCATCAGAGCCTGGTGAGCTTCAAGGACGTCTCCTCGCGAATCGTCGAGTTGCCGTTCGACGAAGGTCAATGGGTGGAAAAAGGCCATCTTCTGGCCCAGGTTGACGATTCGAACTATCGGCAGCAGGTCGCGGTGGACCAAGCCGCTTTGCACGCCCGTGAAAAGGAGCTGGCTTCCGCGCGCGACAACCTGGTTGCGGCCGAGAACACCGTCGCGAACGATCAGGCCGACTTCGCGCAGAAAAGCACCGACTATCAACGCTTCGAGGAGCTCTGGAGGCAGGGTGCAACCTCGGCCCAGAGCCGCGATCAGGCCGCGACCGCGATGAAACAGAGCGAGGCGGCGCTCAAGCGCGACCAGGCGCTCGAACGGGTCGCCGCCGAAAATATCGCCACCGCCGAGGCCAACCTCAAGAACGCCGAAGAGACCCTGCGCCTCGCGAAAATCACTCTGGGTTACACCACGCTGCTGGCACCTTTTTCAGGAGTCATCCTGGTCAGGCAGGCGGAGCTTGGCGAGGTGGTCCAGCCGGGCACCCCAATCGTAACCCTTGCCGATCTGGGCCACGTGTGGCTGCGCGCCTACGTGAGCGAGACGGATTTGGGAAAGATTCGATGGGGCCAGCCGGCGACGATAACTACCGACACCTACCCGGACAGAAAGTATCCGGGCCGAATTTCGTTCATCTCTTCCAGCGCGGAGTTCACCCCCAAAAGCGTCGAGACCCACCAGGAGCGCGTCACGCTCGTGTATCGAATTAAAATCGACGTCGAAAACGATCGTCATGAGCTGAAGCCGGGGATGCCGGCCGATGCGACAATCGATCTGGCGCATCCGCTTTCGCAACAAGCTTCCGATGGACAACCGATCGTCGGACATTGAAGTCCGCGACCTGACCAAAAGCTTCGGCGGGTTGATTGCCGTCGATCGCCTGAGCTTTTCGGTGAATCGCGGGGAAATCTTCGGACTCGTCGGCCCCGACGGCGCGGGCAAGACCACCACGATGCGCATGCTGGCCGGAATCATGAAGCCTGACAGCGGCGCGATTACCGTCGCCGGATGCGATGTGAGGGCCGACCCGGAATCGGTGAAGAGCAGAATCAGCTACATGCCTCAGCGGTTCGGCCTGTACGAGGACCTGACCGTCGATGAGAATATCCGCTTTTACGCCGACCTCTTCGGCGTCACGCGCCGCAAGCGCGAAGATCGGGCTGGGCCGCTGCTGGCGGCGTGCGGAATGGCCGCGTTTCGCAAGCGCCTGGCGGGAAATCTCTCCGGCGGCATGAAGCAGAAACTCGGCCTGGTATGCGCCTTGATTCATACGCCGCGAGTGCTGCTGCTCGATGAGCCGACCAACGGGGTTGACCCGGTGTCGCGCCGGGAATTCTGGGCGATGCTCTATTCGCTGCTGGGGCAGGGCGTCACGATTCTCAACTCGACCGCCTACCTGGATGAAGCCGAGCGATGCAATCGGCTGGCTTTGCTGCATAACGGCCGCCTTCTGTTCTGCGACGAACCCGCAAGCCTGAAGGCCAGGATGCCCGGAGCGGTGCTCTCGATCGTTACGCCCGAGGGCCGCAGGCTGCGCGATGAGTTGCGCGGCGCGCCCGGAGTTACCGGTACGGTGCTGGTCGGCGATGCGATTCACGTGTTCGTGGACGAAGCCGAACGCCGCGAGCGCGAAATCAGGGAACGCCTGGATGCGGATCGGGTCGAATATGAAGAAATCGCCCAGGTTCCCCCTACCATCGAGGACTTGTTCGTGAACGCAACCACCGGCAATCGCGAGGCGGCATAGATGGAAAATTCCGTGGTGGTGCGCAATCTGGTCAAGCGCTTCGGCTCGTTCGTTGCCGTCGACGGGATCAGTTTCGAGACGCGGCCGGGCCAGATTTTCGGATTCCTGGGCCCAAACGGTTCCGGCAAGTCCACGACCATCCGCATCCTGTGCGGATTGCTCCATCCGACCTCAGGCTATGCCGAAGTGGCCGGTTTCGATGTGGTTCGCTCCCCGGAGCAGATTCGCCGGCGGATCGGCTACATGTCGCAGAAGTTCTCGCTCTACGACGACCTTACCGTCATCGAGAATCTCCGCTTTTATGGCGGGCTCTATAACGTCGTCGGACGCCAGCTCGACGATCGGATCGAGTGGGCGCTCGCGATGGCGGGACTGATGGGACGCGAAAACAGTCTGACCGGCACGCTTTCCGGAGGATGGAAGCAGAGGCTTGCGCTGGGCTGCGCGGTGCTCCATCGGCCGCCGATCATCTTTCTCGACGAGCCGACTTCGGGAGTCGATCCGGTCTCGCGCCGCCGCTTCTGGGAGCTGATCCAGGAGCTCAGCGCCGAAGGCGTGACCGTGTTCGTGACCACGCATTACATGGATGAGGCCGAATACTGCAATCAGCTCGCGCTCATCTACCAGGGACGGCTGGTCGCGCTGGGTTCTCCCACTGAGCTAAAGATGACCGCCGTAAGCGGAGAGCTGGTTGCGATCGAGGCCAGCCCCCTGGGGCGCGCGCTGGAAATAATCAAGCAGGCCGAAGGCGTCCGCGATGCCGCCGTGTTCGGCAACGCTATCCACGCGGTCTCATCCGACGCCGAAACCGCGATGCGCGAGGTGCGGCGCGTGATGGAATCGAGCGGCATCGCGATTCGCCGCATGGGCCGCATCCGGCCGAGCCTCGAAGACGCGTTCGTCGCGCTGACCGGCGGCGATCGCGAGGACCGTTCCGTTCCGGGTTGACAAATCGCCGTATGAAGCTCGCCAGGCTTGCCGCAATCACTCGCAAGGAGATCATCCAGATTCGCCGAGATCCGCGAAGCCTCGCCGTGGTGTTCCTGATGCCGGTGATGCTGATGGCGGTGATGGGCTACGGAATCAGCCTCGATCAGAAAAACGTGCCCGTGTGCGTTTTCGATCGCGAGGGCAGCCAGCAGAGCCAGGATCTTCTGAAACATTTTCAGGCCTCCCCCTATTTCCACATCGTGGCCGTGGCCGGCGACTACAAGACGATGGTCGATGCGATCGATGACAACCAATGCCGGCTCGGAGTGGTGATTCCCAACGATTTTTCCGAGCAGCTTCGCAAGGGCGGCATGGTCAACGTGCAGGGAATCGTCGATGCGACCGACGACAACACCGCCAACCTCATCTTCGGCTATGCCGACGCGGTGGTGGCGGGATACTCGGCCACCGTGCAGCTCCAGTATTTCCAGAACCACGGGAGGATGACGCTCAATCCGCCCGTGTCGGTCGAGGCGCGCACCTGGTTCAACGAAGACCTGGCAAGCAGCAACTTCATCGTGCCGGGCGTGATCGTTCTGGTGATGGCGGTGGTGGGAACGTTTCTGACCTCGCTTACGGTTGCCCGCGAATGGGAGCGGGGGACGATGGAACAGCTTGTATCGACTCCGGTAACGCCGCTGGAAGTGACCGCCGGCAAGCTGATCCCGTACTTTGCGCTTGGATTCATCGACACCGCCTTCTGCGAGCTGATCGCGGTGTTCTGGTTCCGGGTGCCGTTTCGCGGCACTTTCCTCGCGATGCTCCTGGCCTCGGGCCTGTTTCTGGCCGCGGTGCTTCTGCTCGGCTACTGGATTTCCGCCGCGACGAAATCGCAGCTCGGCGCGAGCCAGTTTTCGCTGGTGGTGACCTTTCTTCCCGCATTTCTGCTCTCCGGCTTTGCGTTTCCAATCGACCAGATGCCGGTAGCGGTGCAGGCAATTACCTATCTGACACCGTCCCGCTATTACCTGACGCTGGTAAAGACCATCTTTCTCAAGGGCGCCGGGCCGGCGCCGCTGGTGCCTCAACTGTTCGCGCTGACCGTGTTCGCGGCGATCGTCGGATGGATGGCGCTGCGGTCGTTGCGCAAGGAGCTGTAAGCGGGGACGAGACGATGCTGAACCGGCTGCGGCAGATGCTGATCAAAGAGTTCCTCCAGCTCTTTCGCGACCCGCGTGCGCGCTTCGGACTGATCGTGCCGACCATCGTCCAGGTCCTCATTTACGGATACGCGGCGACCTTCGAGCTGCATCACGTGCGGATGGCGGTCCTCGACCTCGATCATTCGTACGAAAGCCGCGACCTGCTGAGCCGCTTCGAGTCGAACGGCCATTTCGAGCTGGCCGAGACGCTGACCGATCGGCATCAGATTGCGGATCGGATCGATCGCGGCGAGGTGACGCTGGCGATTCAGGTTTTGCCCGGATTCGCCGAACTGGTGCGCAAGGGGCAGACCGCTCCGGTGCAGGTGATTCTGGACGGCACCAACTCGAACACCGCGCTAATCGCGCTTGGCTATATCAATGAGATCGCGAACGCGTTTGCCCGTGACTATGCGCAGGCGAACCTGCTGCGCACCGCGCCGTCAATCGCGGTGCATATGCCGGAAGTTCAGCTCGCGCGCCGCCCCTGGTACAACCCCAACCTCGAGAGCCAGTGGTTCTTTGTGCCGGGCACCATCGGCAGCATCCTGCTGACCTCGTGCCTTACGCTGGCGGCGTTCGCGATCGTGCGGGAACGCGAGATCGGAACCCTGGAACAGGTGATGGTCAGTCCGATCTCGCGCCTGGAGTTCATCCTGGGCAAAACGATCCCCTTCTTTCTGATCGCCGTCACGCAGATGGTCGGAATCATGCTGATCGGAAGGCTATGGTTCCAGGTGCCGTTTCTTGGAAGCTACCTGATGCTGGGGCTAGGCACCGCGGTGTTCCTGCTCAGCGTGCTCGGGGTATCGCTGTTCATTTCGACGATTTCGTACACGCAGCAGCAGGCGATGATCGCCGCATTTTTCTTCATCATGCCGGCAATCACTCTGTCCGGATTTTCGTTTCCGATAAGCAGCATGCCGCGCGTGATGCAGTGGATGACCTACTTAGATCCCCTGCGATACTACCTCGTGATTATCCGCGACAGCTTTCTCAAGGGCGACGGATGGAACGTGCTGGGACCTCAGATGCTTGGCTTGGTGGTAATCGCGCTGGCGCTGCTGGCGATCAGCGTGCAGCGATTCCACAAATCGCTGGACTAGCCGTCTCGACGTTGTGCCGAAAAGCCCGAGATCCCGGGTTGGAAACAATCACGCCCGGCCGGCATGCGGAGCGCATCGAAAAAAAGACGCCGGCTGGGAGGAGCCGGCGTCCCGGGGAAGTGGAATTGCCCGGCGGTCGCCTTGGGGGATCTCGGAAGACGCCGCCGGGCCCGGTGATTACTGGCCCCCGCCTGCCGACTTGCCGCTGTACTGCTGGATCAGTTGTCGCTGCTGAGCTTTGAGCGCGCGCCACTGAGTCATGAATTGTGACACTTTGGTGCGCTGTTCGGGCGTAAGAGTGGCCAGGATTTGCTGCGCCAGTTTCACCTTTTCGGCCATCAGATTGTTCTGCGCCGTTTCCAGGGCCTGAAGATCGGCAGTGGTGTCGTTGCCCGCGACCAAGTCGTTTTCGAGCTGCTCGCGCGCGGCCATCGTTTGGGCGTGCAGGTTGTGAAGGTTGGTCCTGTCCGCCTCGAAGATCGCGCGGATCTGGTCGTGCGAAACCATGCTTCCGATGATAGGCGGCATCAACATCCCGTGGTCGTGCCCGAAGCCGTGCGCATAAGCGGCGCCGGAAGACAGCGCGACAGAGAGCAATCCGCCCGCCACAGTCAAACCAAGCCAACGTTTCATCGTCGTACTCCTTGCGTCCTTGTATCTCCGCATTGCCGCGGGTCCTTTAAAACTCATCCAAATCGCGTTGCGGAGCTTCCTCCGCAGACGGCAGGACTTGATCGCCTTCATCGTCTTTCAGCAGATCGTTGACGTACAGGCCGTACCCGGCCGCGCCTCCAATCCCCTCGATCCGGTCCGTCGATGCGACCTGTGTGGATGCCTGCCGCGCCGCGACCACACCGCCGCCCGATTCCAGCATCGCCGTCGTTACTCCGCCTGCCAGGAAGGCGAGCCCCGCGACCGCGGCCGCCAGGGACCATCGCAGATTGGGCAATCTCCGCGGATTGGCGATGTTGCCCGGCGGGGGCGGCTGCTTCAGGACCGTGACGATTTCCTTGAGGTCGTCATCGAGTTGCCGAAACCGCCGCGCGCAACTCAGACAGCCTTCCAGATGAGCTCGGGCCGCATCTGAGCCTTCGCGGGCGTGAATCGACAGCAGGGTTTTCTCATCGAGACAGTTCTTCATATCAGCGCTCTATCGCTTTGCGCAGTTGTCGGACCGCGCGAAACAGATGGGTTTTGACGCCGGCCTCGCTAAGGCCCAATGCCTGCGCCACTTCGTTCGTGCTCCATCCTTCCACGTACCGGAGTACAAACACGTTGCGTTGCTTGTTGTTGAGCGCGCGCAACTTCCGCCATAAATTGGCGTGCCATTCCCGTGATCGAGCCTCGTCTTCGACCGACCGCGAAACCCACGTCGCAAGCTCGTCAAGGTCGCCTTGCTTGCGCCTGCTTTTCCACCATCCGGAACGCTGCCGATCGCGGCATGCGTTGACCGCGACACGCACCAGCCAGGCTTCCCAGACCTCGGGCGGCTCCTGCGAGATGAGCCGTTCGAACGCCCGCAAAAAGACTTCCTGCGCGACGTCTTCAGCTTCATCGGGATCGCGCAGCAACAACCGGCACAGATTGAGAATCCGGGAGCGGTAGGTCCGATAAATCCGATCGTGGTCCACCGCGGCGCTGTTTCCCTTATCCAAGGCGGCTTGCGTCCTCTCACTTTATAAGACGTATTCCGCGAGATTCGGTTAACAAGGGCCGCCCCGAGGGATTCTCGAGCCCCTGGGAAGCTGAGCCTAACGCTTGCGGCAGAACAGCAGCGATTCGGCCAAGGTCAGACATTCAGAGCCGCGGCTTGCGATGATTTCTTCGAGAATTCGTTGCAAACCCGTTTGAGAATTGCGCTCCACCAACGGCAGCCATCGGACGCGGTAGAATTCCGCCAGGTCGGCCCACGTGACAATAAATTCGACCTCGCACGAGTCCACTTCGAATCCCGCATCCCCGGCAATTCGCCGGCATTCGCTCAAACTGCGGCGAAAAGGGACATCGCGGGGGCGCGGCAGCTCATTGCGGAATGCCGCCCATCGCGCATCGCCGATAGCCATCCTGAGCCTTTCTCGGGTCCCGAACTCGCCGCCCGCGACAATTAAGGTTCCGCCGCAGGCCAGGCACCGGATGATCTCACTGAAGCATCGCGGCAGATCCCTGATGAACTGCAGCACGTGGCTGCAGAAAACCGCCTGCCAAACGCCGGCGCGAAAAGGAATCGCAGCCGCATCGCAGGCGACCAGAAGTTGCGATGCGCCCCGGTCGCGCGCCCGGCGCAGCATCCCGATCGACAGATCGGCGCCTGCAAGGACGCGCGGATTGAGGGCGTCGCGGAAGGCCGCGAGATAAGCGCCGTTCCCGCATCCGAGGTCGAGCAGGCTCTCGAGCGTCCCGATCCGCGCGCTTATTTCGCCCAGGACCGCCTCGCGGCGTTTGCGATAGTATTCGCCGGCGCCGTACGTCGCCGCCAGCCGGTCGAAGTAAGCGGCAGTGTCGAGATCGGATTTGGAGACGACTGGCATGGCTTGCCCGCAACTTTACGGAAATCCGCTCCGATTCTAGAATCGCGCGTTCAAGGAGGCACGCGGGGGATGTTCTTCCTGATCTTTCCGGTTCTTACGGTGATCGCTGCACTGATTCATCTGGCGGTTACTTCCCGATGGCGCGCGGGGCGTAAGCTTCTGGCGACGATTTTCCTGCGATATATGCTGCTCATCAATGTCGGCCTCGAGGGGTTCTTCGCGTTTTACGCCCATGCGTTCATGCCCGATCAAATTTCCAAAACGATCGGGTGGGCGCCGAGTCCGTTCGAGTACGAAGTCGCGATCGCAAACCTGGCGATCGCCGCGCTGGGAATCATGTGCTGGTGGTTCGAGGGGTTGTTCTGGTTCGCGGCTATCGTGGCGACCAGCGTATGGCTGTGGGGCGACGCAGTCGGTCATATTCAACAGATCGTCGTGGCTCACAACTACGCGCCAAACAACGCAGGCGCCGCTCTGTATTCGGATTTGGTCGTGCCCGCGATTCTAATCGCGCTCGCCCTGGCGGCTCGGGTTCCGCCGATGTCCGAGAAATAGCGGGCGGAATCGGCGCGCCTTGCTCTTCATCGAGTGAGCTAGTGCTGCGGCATCGGGCGATCGCTCGCCGGGCGCACGGTCACATCGATGCTGAAGGTTCTGGCGGGCGCGGCATCCTTTTCCCACGGACGCACGTAAGCGAGTTGAAGCGTCGATGTGCCCGGCGCGGCCGCCAGGAAGTCGAATACCATGTGGCCCTCGGCGCCGGGTATGTTCTGCGGCGGGGGGACGAATACTGGCGCCTTGCGCTCGGCGAGAATGTTCCTGTCGATCTCGACGACCTTCCATGAATATCCCGTGCTCGGCGTCGAATGCAGGCGCACCTCCACGGTGTCACCCGCAAATACCATCAGCTTGCCGCCATCCTGCGAGTCGTTCACGTCGACGGTGCGCGGTGGCGCCTGCGCGAAAGCGGGTCGGCAGATGAGCGAGGCGGCCAGAGCCAGTGCGACGACAGCGACGACGCGTTTAACATTCATAGAATCCATGCGCATAGCATAGATACTCCTTCATCCGCACGCATCGCTAACCTCTGTAAGTGCGCCTCGAATTTGGGCTAATCCTGTCGAGATGAAACCCGCACGCAGCCGCATCGTTCGAGCACGCGACCTGGGGGTTCCCTTCGATGGCGCCACGGGGCGGTTCAACGCGATCACCGACGTGCCGGGCGTCGAGGTCGGTCACGCAACCATCGTCCGGGGACATGGCAAGCTCGTGGTTGGCCGCGGTCCCGTGAGAACCGGCGTGACCTCGATTCTGCCGCGCGGACGCCGCGACGGGTCGCCCGTCTTCGCGGCATCGTTTGCCCTCAACGGCAACGGCGAGATGACGGGTACGGCCTGGATCGAGGAGTCAGGCCTGCTCTCGTCTCCGGTCATGATCACCAACACGCACAGCGTGGGAGCGGTGCGCGACGCGGTTATCGAATGGCAATTGCGCCACCGCCGGATGCTTCAGCCGTGGTCGCTGCCGGTCGTCGCGGAGACGTGGGACGGCTACCTGAACGATACCAACGGCTTTCACGTCAAGGCCGCTCACGCATTCACGGCCCTGGACGGAGCGCGAGGGGGAGCGGTTGCGGAAGGCAACGTCGGGGGCGGCACCGGGATGATCGGCTATGGATGGAAGGGCGGAGTCGGCACTGCGTCGCGCAGGCTGCCACGCGATCAGGGCGGTTACACGCTCGGCGTGATTGTGCAGCTCAATTGCGGCAGGCCCCGCGAGCTGGTAATCGGCGGCGTTCCGATTGGAACACATCTTCGGCCCGCCGATGCGCGAGCGAGAGAACTTGGTTCGATCATAATCGTCGCCGCAACCGATGCTCCGCTGCTGCCGCATCAGCTCAAGCGTATCGCGCGGCGGCTGTCGATGGGCCTGGCGAGGACCGGCAGCGTGTCCGGGAACGGTTCAGGCGATTTGTTTCTCGCGTTCACCACCGCGAATCCTCGTCCCGCGCGCCGGTCGCGCGAGGTCGTACCGGTCGCGATGCTGCAAAACGACAGGATGGACCCCCTGTTTGCCGCCGCGGTTCAGGCTGCCGAAGAGGCGATTGTCAACGCGATGGTCGCGGCGAAGACGATGACGGGAATCGACGGGCATACGGTTGCGGCGCTTCCCCACGATCGCTTGTGTGCCGTTCTGCGGCAGTACGGAAGGCTCTGCGATTAATCCCCGGGGCGGTTCGCCAGCTTCGCTCCTCAGGCGCGGAGGCGCGGACAGTTCATTGCTGTTGCTGCTGGCTTTGCTGCTGGATCTGTTCGCTTAGCAGGATGTCGGTTTCGGTGGATTCGTTGATATGGAGTTCGACGGTCATGCTTTGGCGCTTGCCGGCGCTTCGATAAACCCCGCGCATCGGCGGAACGTCCGCATAGTCGCGGCCTACGGCGACGCGGATGTGGCGCTCGGTGACGCGCCCGCGATGGGTCGGATCGAAGCCGACCCATCCCGCGTTCGGCAGCAGCGCTTCGACCCACGCATGGCTTGCCTGCTCGCTGACGGGCTCCTTGCGGGTTTGAACCGGCTCAGGCGCGAGGTAGCCCGAGACATAGCGCGCGGGCACGCCCGCCAGACGCAGTATGCCGATGGTCAGATGAGCGAAGTCCTGGCAAACGCCGCACCCCTTGGTGAGGATGTCGTCGAGATTTGAATAGGCGGTGGTCACGCCCTTTTCGTAGTGAAACTGGTCTCGGATGTATCCGACCGTGCGGCGCACGAATTGGGCGACCTCTTCGCGCGGGTCCGGCCGCATCGACCAGAAGAACTTTTTCAGGCGCTCGCTGAACGGAACATACTGGCTTGCGTGCAGAAACTCGTATTGCTCGCGGCTGCGTGCTTCATCGTCGGTCAGATATTCGGAGAACCGGACGCGGGGAAACTGCGCTTGAGGCTCGGGCAGCCGCTCGACCAGCGATTCCACGACGATCGCGAGCTCGTTGTGGGGCGGATGGACCGAAATGGAGTGCACGGTATTGCCGAAGCTGTCCGGGTATTCGAGCACGGATGCCGGCGGGTCGCTTTTCAGCCGAAATTGAAGCACGCGCTGGCAATCCGAGTTGAGCGGCTTCAGCCGGATCTGATTGTGTGATTCATACGCCGGCAGATCGTAGGAAAAGCGGGTGGTGTGCAGGGTTCTAAATCGCATCGCGCATCACTCGAAGCGAAGATACTCGGCAAACAGGGTATCGCCGATCCTCGCGCATTCGTCCTGGATCCGCAGGAGAAACTCGTGAAGGCCGCCGGCAAGAATCTCCGCCGCCGGCAGCGAAGCCAGCATCTCCGACAACCCCACGCTTGGCAGCGGCCGCTCGGCCGGCGAATCGGCGCCGTTGCGGGCGAGGGTGGCGATTCGCCCCAGCGAGGTCTCCAGACGGTTCATCGAAAAGCGGGCCGAGCGCGGGAAAGACTCGTCGAAGAGCAGCAGCTCGACGACGCGTTCGACTTCAATCGCGTTGCCGTACGTGCGCCGATACGCTTCCAGAGCCGAGGCGCTGCGCAGGAGCGCGGCCCATTGGAGAAGGTCTACCGGACCGCCCACCTGTTCCGGCGTAGGCAGCAGAAAGTGATATTTCACGTCCAGCAGGCGAGCGATGCTTTCCGTGCGCTCGAGCATCTTGCCGATAGTAAAAAAATCGTAGCCGGGATCGCGCGTTAGGGTGTCGGATATCACGCCGGCGATCCGATAGAAGCGGCCGCCCAGGTCCGCGAAAAATGTGTACATCCCCGCCGCTTCCAGCGCGACCGGAGACCATCCGATCGAATCGAGATAGAGCGTATTCAGCTCGAGCCACAGTTCGGACGAGATACGATGGCGGAGCGCTCTGGCGTTTTCGCGCGCGGTGCGGATGCAACTGCGGATGGACGACGGGTTTTGATCGTCGAAGGTATAGAACCTGAGGATCGAAGCCTCGTCGGCGCGCGGATATCGTTCGGCAAAAGCCTCGCGTTCGCCGGTAATCGCGAGCAAAGGCGCCCATGGCTCCTGCTCATGTGGCGGACTCTCCACGAGCAGATGGTAATTGACGTTGACCAGGCGCGCGCGCCACTCCGCCCGCTCAAGATTGCGCGCGGCCCAGAACAGATGGTTGGCAATTCGCCGAAGCATCAGCCGTCCACCACCCAGGTATCCTTGCTGCCCCCGCCCTGCGACGAGTTCACGATCAGCGATCCTTCGCGCAGAGCAACGCGGGTGAGCCCTCCTTGCAGAACGCGCACCTTCGAGCCGAGAAGCACGAATGGCCTCAGGTCCACGTGGCGCGGTACCAGCGCAACGTTGGCGCCCTGGCCGATGAACGTCGGATGGGTCGAAAGCTGGATCATCGGCTGCGCGATGAACGAGCCGGGGTCGCTCTCGATCGTCTCGCGCATCTGCGCGAGTTCCCGGTAGGTCGCCTTGGGGCCGATGAGAACGCCGTAGCCGCCTGATGCGCCCGTGGGCTTGATTACGAACTGATCCAGATCGCGGATGACCTTCTTGCGCACGTCCGGATCCCTGAGCAGATGGGTTTCGACGGTCGGCAGCAGAGGATCCTCCCCGAGGTAGTAGCGAATCATCGCGGGCGTGTACGCGAACACCGCCTTGTCATCGGCCACGCCCGTGCCGATTCCGTTCGCCACCGTGACGGTCCCCGCCCGCATCGCATCCGTCAGTCCCGCCACGCCCAGCAGCGAGTCCGGGCGAAAGACCAGAGGATCGAGAAAGTCGTCGTCGATTCGCCGGTAAAGAACATCGACCTGCTGAAAACCGTTCACCGTCTTCATGAACAGCTTGTGGTCCACGCACACCAGGTCCTGGCCTTCAACCAGTTCGATTCCCATCTGCTGCGACAGGAACACATGCTCGAAGAACGCGGAGTTGTAAGGCCCCGGGGTGAGCAGAGCGGCAGTGGGGCGAGTCACGCCCTCGGGGGCGATTTCGGTCAGCGACGCGAGCAGATCGGAGGGATAGTTTTCCACGCTGCGCACACCGCATCGGCGCACCAGGTCAGGCATCAGCCGCGTCATCACCAGGCGGTTTTCGAGCACATACGAGACGCCCGAAGGGGTGCGAACGTTGTCCTCGAGCACCATGAAGCGGCCGTCGCGATCCCTCACAAGATCGATCCCGGCTACGGTGATAAACACCCCGTTCGGGGGCCGAATTCCGACCGCGGCGCGGCGAAATTGCGATGAACCGTACACGAGATCGCGTGGAACGACCTCGTCCTTGAGAATCCTGCCCTCGCCGTAGATGTCCGCGACGAAGGCGTTGAGCGCGCGCACGCGCTGCGCGAGTCCCGCTTCCAGCGCCTTCCAGGTGTCGGCATCGATTACGCGCGGAACGATATCGAAGGGGAAGATTCGCTCGGTGCCCGCGTCTTCGCCGTACACGTTAAACGTCACGCCCATCCGCAGGAACATCCGGTCCGCCCGCGCTCGGAGCTCATTGATGCGTTCGGGCGGAGCGGACAGCAGCTCGGAAGCGACAGGTTCGCTGGCCGCTCGCGGACTCAGGCCGGCTTCGAACATCTCGTCGTAAGTGTCAGGCAAAGGACAATATGCTGGCTTAACCAGCACAGGCCTGCTTATCTGAAGGGCACTCTCAGACATTAACTTTGCGCCTGCGCATCGGCGATGCAGGCTTTCGTCTTTAGTGAGCAATCCGGATGCCATCGGAATTCGGATTCGCGGCCAAGTCTGAAGGACTTTGTCAAACGGGCGTGTTACGGATTCGCGATTGTTTGCCGCGTCGGCGGCGTTTAGGCTGGATGCTGCCATGAGGTGGGATTCGCCAGCGGTATGTCAGCGATCGTTGCATCGGCGCGAACACTGCATCCTGCGCCTGGCGATTTGCGCGGTCGCCATCGCGGCGCAATTTGCGGTCGGCGGGCTCGCTGTCGCCGGACCGATGCCACCGTCTCGCGAGCGACGGGTCAGATTCAGCTACGTCACGGAGATTGGCCCGATCGATTCAAACGCTCGATCGGTCAAGGTCTGGGTTCCGCTGCCCCGCGACGACGCATTCCAGCAGGTGAGCGCGGTCTCGGTGAGCTCTCCGATGCCGGGAAAGATCGTGGATCAGAATCACGACGGAAACCGGGTCTTTTTCGCGGAAGGGACAGCCCCTCTTCCCCGGGTTATCGCCGTGAAAATAGAGTTCGAGGTTACGAGGAAAGAGGAGTCGGTCGATCTCCGCAAGCTTGCCGCGGCTCCGCCGCAACCGCTTGATGGGCGATTTGCGGAGTATCTCCGCCCCGATGCGCTGGTGCCGACGACCGGGCGTATCGCTACAATCAGCGCGAACCTCGACGATTCCGGCGACACCCCGATCCAGGCCGCGCGAATCTTCTATGAATACGTCACTTCGGTGATGCGTTATGACAAGAGCGGCAGTGGATGGGGCCGCGGCGATGCGATCTACGCTTGCGATATCCGCCGCGGCAACTGCACCGACTTCCATTCGCTGTTCATCGCATTGGCGAGAGCCGCGGGAATTCCGGCGCGCTTCACAATCGGATTTCCGCTTGGAACGCCGAGGTCAGGAGAAATTCCCGGCTATCATTGCTGGGCCGAGTTTTATGCCAACGGGCAATGGGTTCCGCTGGATGCGTCCGAAGCGTGGAAGCATCCTGATCGCCACGATTACTACTTTGGCAATCTCGATGCGGACCGGGTGGCATTTACGATGGGCCGGGATTTGGTGTTGAATCCTCCCCAGGATGGCGAGCCGCTCAATTTTCTAGTCTACCCGTACGTTGAGGTGGATGGGCGTTCGCTGTCGAAGGATCGCGTTAAAAACCGGTTTGCTTACTTCGACTTAACGGACTGATCGTCAACGAGCGGTGGAGATCCGATGGATGAGCGAAAACAAAGAGGCGCCGCATCGCGACGCCCCTGAAGTCTTGTGTATGAGAAGATTAGTGCTTGGTCTCGATTCGCCGCCCGTAAGTCACCTCGCCCTTGTCCACTCGCAGGCTGAAACCACACTCGGGGTTGGTGCACACCCAGGCTTTGAACAAGACCGAAGCACCTTCCTGCCCGTAATCCGAAAGGGGAATCAGGCTACCATTGTTGCATTTTTGGCACTTCGGCCACTCCATCAGCCACCCTCCTTCAGACCGACCCGAAACCGCTACGCTCCATGGGCGAAACTATCCGACCCTAATGCCTAAAGCAACGATGACAATTGCTGCGATTGCGCGCCCAGGCGGCCGGTTCTCGGGGCGCGCCGAACCCTCTTTTCGGTCCTCGCAACTCATCCCCAGCGCAAGGATTGCCGGCGTCGGGCTGCTCGCCTGCACCATGGTCGCGCTCACCTCACCGCGCGCGTTTGCACAGGGGATGATGGAAGCAGTGCCGAGATCATCCGGAGGCGCGGGGAATTGGAAGGGCCCGTCGCTGGTGCTGCCCGAGCCGGGGTCCGCGACTCCCGCCCCGGCGCCATCCGCCGCCGCTCCGCAATCGAATAATGAACTCACTCTGCCTTCGATGACGAACCAGCAGGCGTCGATGCCTCCGCCCGCCCAATCCGACAATACGAAGATCATTCCGGTCATCCCGCCGCAGCAGGATGTACTGGTATTGCCGCAGGCCAGCCGCGATTTCCTGGGTCATTGGGGCGGGCAGCTTACCCTCGTCAACAAGTTCGGCGCGGTTGACGTCCCGGAAACTGCGCTGATGAGCTTCACTTTCGGCGAGCGCAACGGCCAGGTGGTTCTTGCGACAACCGTGTTCGGCTCGCCGGATTCGCAGGTGCTGAAGACCAGTGCCGAAGCGGAGGGTCCGAGCGAAGTAAAGCTGGAGGTCAAGGGGCTGGACCTCAGCCAGCAGCCGCCGATTCGCCACGTCGAGAAAGTTACGATCGCATTGGCCGGAAGCAACCAGGTGCGATGCACGAAGCAGGTCGATCTCTACGTTCCCGGCGTTTCGGGCCCGGCGGCGGAAGCCGTTTACGAAGGAACGTTGACCCCCATGACCCGCCAGGAACGCAGGATGATCAGCGAAGAGCTGATGCGCAGCGGCGACGTGCCGCGCGCGACGATCAATGAAGGAAATCTCCCGCCACAGCCGATGGAATGATCGGTCGCTGCCGGACTTCGCCGACAACCACGAACCGGAAACTTTAGCGGTGAAGCGCTTTCAGCTTCGCCAGCTTGTCCCTGACCGTCCCCGTATTATGGCGCATCGCAAGGATCTCGCCGATCTGCCTTGAGACCTCGGCCTCATCCTTCTTCTCGATGGCCTCGGCAAGAGCGGCGACCGATTTGGCAATCGCGGCCCATCGCGGTCCTCCGTAGCCGGGAACGCGATGCCAGGCTTCGTGGCCGAAGAGCGTCACGAGGTCCGCCATCGAGCAGCCGAAGCTCTCGTGGAATGCCGCCTGCGCCTCGGCTGCGGATGCGGCCGCGGCGGCCTTCTTCTGCAGGCCGATCAGGCGATCCCACGCCTTCTCGCTTTCGGGCGGAAGAGCGGCGAGTTCGCCGAAGGTCTTTTTCGATGCGGCGTTGAGGCGGAAAAGCCGCCCCACGTTTCGTCCCTCGTGATAGACGAGCGCGATGAATTCGACAAACTCGGGAGGTACGGCGTGCGTTTCCATCGGAAAAACGATGCTCCGGATCGGGCGATGAGGATCGCGAGGTTTACTTCAGGGCGCGAACCGAGAAACCTCGGTCGTTGCAGCACAGCAGCGAGCGCTTGCCTTCAAGCGTCGTTTCCATCACGACTTCGCGGCCCCACAGGCGCTGCAGGTACGCCATCGTCTTTTCCGCGTACTCAAGATGCAGATCGCGGCCGTCGTGATAGTGCTTGAGATACAGCGTGCGATTCTGTCCGAAGTCGGCATCCTCGACCTTGATCACCGGAATCGAGCCGGTGCCGACATTCCTGATGAGCGTTTCCTTGACCTCGCGCCATCCGTCGTCGTCGGCGACCTTCGAAACCACCAGCTCTTCTCCGCGCGGTTCGTACTTGAAGATGTCCATGTCGCGGATCAGATCTTCGGTCAGATAGCGGCGCAAGAACGACGAGTCGCGCTCGACCTCGCGCACCTCGAACAGCTTTTCAAACCCCGACTTCGTCGGCGCGCCGTCGCGCTTGATTTCCTCGGGCGTCGGATTGGTCCATCGGCGATAGATGTCCTCCCAGACGCGCAGGCCGAGGTGGTAGGGGTTTATCTGGCCCGGAATCGGACGCACGACCTGGTTGTGCCGCACGATGAATTCAAGATGCAGCCCCTGCTCGAGGTCGAGCGACTCCAGGATTTTCTTGTGCCAGAAGCTCGCCCATCCTTCGTTCATGATCTTGGTCTCCATCATCGGGATGAAGAACTTCGCTTCCTCGTCGACGATGGTGAGCAGGTCTTTTTCCCAATCCGCCAGGAACAGGTTGTGATCGCGGATGAAGAGCAGGATGTCCTCATCCGGCTCGATCGGCACGCGATGCAAATCGGGCTCGATGTGCTCGGGGCGCGAATGAATCTTGTGGAACGGGTCCGGCCTCGGCGAGGCGGTCTCGATGGCGCGTTCGATCTGTTCCTGCGGCGTCAGCTTGCGAATCGCCAGGTTGCGCCGGCATTGCCACGACAGCGCATGGGCCGCATCGAGAATTCGCTCCACTTTCTCCACGCCGATTGACGGATCCTCGACATAGCGGCGGACCCGCAGCGCGTGGGCCTTGAAAATCTCCACGGTGAGCTCGGGCCGCGTCGATTTGAAGGTGAAGTTGTTCTGGCCGAAATCGTTGTGCCCGTACACGTGCGCCATCGTCAGGATCTGCAGCAGCAGCGTGTTGTCGCGCATCAGGTACGCGATGGCAGGGTTCGAGTTGATGACCATCTCGTAGGGCAGGCCGCTTACGCCGTGATCGTACAGCGTCTTCAGCTTCTCGTACGCCTTTCCATACGACCAGTGCGGATAGTGAGAGGGCATGCCCGAGTAGGCCATGTAGCCAAGCATCTGGTTGTGATCGCAGATTTCGAATTCCTGCGGGCAGCACTTGAGGCCGAATTCATCGACCTTCTCGCGGATGCGCCGGTCCCATTCGACCAGCTCGCTCATGCTGTAAGCGCCTGACTTCGATCCGCTCTCGAGCGCGATGTCGCTCATTCCTTCACCCGGTCCTTGGCCAGAAACGCCTTGAACGACGGCCAGATGTCTTCCTTGCGCTCGATGAGCACGGTGTGGAAGTTGGGCGCCTGGATGCGCCGGAACACGTTCAGCATCGAGCTTTCATAGTAGCGCGAGCCCAGCGGCTTGATCTCGCCGTAACCGAACAGATTGCATATCGTCGCCAGCTCTTCGGCCGCCTTGAGCGCGGCGGGATTGTCCGAATCGAAATTGTCGCCGTCCGAGCAGTGGAACGCATACACGTTCCAGAGCGAAGGATGGTAGCGCTCCTGGATGATCTCGAGCGCCTTCAGATAGCCCGAGGAAATGAAGGTCCCGCCCGATTCGCCCTTGTGGAAGAACTCCTCCTCCGTGACCTCGCTCGCTTCGGTGTGATGCGCGATGAAGACGATCTCGACGTTGCGGTAGCGCGTGGAGATGAACTGGTAGAGCAGAAAGAAGAAGCTCCGCGCGAGATACTTCTTCATCGTGTCCATCGAGCCCGATGTGTCCATGATGCAAATGACGGCGGCGTTCGATTCCTCGCGCGTATCGATCTCGATGTGCTTGTAGCGGAGGTCGTCCTGATGGAATGGGAAGCGCCGCTTCTGCGGGACCATCGGTGCGCCCGGCTGCAGGGCCGAGAGATCGCCCGCTTCCTCCTCCGGCGTTTCCGATGCCTCGGCCTGCTGTGCTGCCGCCTCGCCGTTGACGCGGCGGTCGCGTGCCAGCATCCGCATCACGCGCTGCTTGGCGGTGCGCCGCTTGTCGAGCCGCACGCGGATTCCCACGTGGCGATAGCCTTTGCGCTTGCTGGAGGCCTCGGACGGAATTTCGCGCAGGGCGCGGCGTTCGAGGTTGGGCAGCTCCAAATCCTCGAACATGATCTCGATCAATTCTTCCAGCGTTACGTCGGTTTCGTAGTAGTCAACGCCGGGCCGGTCGCCCGCGATGTCGTCGCCCTTGCCCGGGCCTTCCTTGCCGGTTTTGCCCACCACCTGCCCGGGGCGGGAGTTGCCGTCGCCCTGCGATGCGCCGCCGGCGTTGTCGCCGTAAACGAAGCGATATTCCTTGATGCCGCGCAGGGGAACCTTGATGACGCGGTCCTTGTCTTTGCCGATGATCGATTCTTCGGCGATGATGTCGGCGATATTTTCGCGGATCGATTCGCGGACCTTCTGGCGATGGCGCAGGCGGTCGCCGGCGGAGCGATCGGAGCGTTCAGCATCAGAAGGCCGGTACTCGCGAAAAATCGTCTCGCTGGTCGCCATCCGCGTATCCTCGGCTCGATTATACGGCAAATCCGCGCCGCGAGCATCGACCGCATCGAAACCGCTCGCGCACGCGGCCTGCTAAGGAATTGCGGTCTGCCGGCAAGTCCGCTTCCTTTTGCTCCTTCCCCTGCGGGAAGGAGCGCTTCGATCCTTCAGCCGTTTGGGGAAGAGGACCTCAATCCTTCCACAGGTTGTTCGCGGCGTACTTCAGGACCACGTCCACGCACGATTCGCAGTAGCCGTTTTCCAGCAGGTTCTTGACCATCGCGTTGTATTTGCCGCTCTGCTCTTCGTCACGGGTGCGGGCCTTGGTGATGATGCGCGAGATGTCGCGCACCGACGTCATCAGCTTCTTTTCGATCGCTTCCTTGAGCGGCTCGTAGCTTCTGTAGCTGACCTTTTCGCCGCGGCGCGAGGTCGCCCACAAGTACGCGATTACTTCCTGCCGGAAACCGTCCGCGGCGGAGCCGATGATCGCGATTTGCTCCTCGATCGACTTGAGGAACCCTTCGTCGGGCGGGAGCTCTTCCTTGGTGTTGCGGTCGCGCACCTTGGTTTTGTTGACGTACGCCTCCGCGTGGTCGAGGTAGTTCTGGAACAGCGCCTCCGCCTGCTCCTGGTAGGAGTACACGAACGCCCGGGTGATCTCCTTTTCCAGCAGCTCCAGGTATTCCTTGTGCAGGGTGTCCTGCAGGAATTCGAGGTACTGCTTGCGGGTATCGTCGGGGAGGTCGGCCTCCTTGGTCATCTGGATAAGCGCCTCGCGCACGTTGATCGGATTGATGCAGTTGCCGGCGACGTTGTCGGACAGCGCATTGTCCAGCGCCTTCATGATGAAGCGGGTGGAAATTCCCGACATCCCCTCGCGCTTGGCGTCTTCTTTCAACTCCTGCACGTCGATCTTCTTCGTGCGCCCCTTCTCGACGACTTCCTCGCCGTTGTAAAGGCGCAGCTTCGTCATCAGGTCGCACTTCGAGGTTGGTTCCAGCCGCGACAGGATCGCGTACATCGAAGCGAGTTCCAGCGTGTGCGGCGCGACGTGGGCGCGGAAGTCGGAATTCCTGATGATCTTCTGGTAAATCTTCACCTCTTCCGACAGCCGCAGGTTGTACGGCACCTTGACCACCACGATACGGTCGAGAATCGCCTCGTTGGTATGGTCCGCCTTGAACTTCTGCCATTCGGCCTCGTTCGAATGGGCCAGGATCGTGGTATCGACGTAAACCATCCCGTGCCGCCCCGGCGCCGGGATCACTTTCTCCTGCGTCGCGGTGATCATCGCGTGCAGATACTCGGTCTCGTTCTTGAAAACTTCGATAAACTCGACAATTCCGCGATTGCCGACGTTGAGCGCGCCATTGAGCTCCAGCACCCTCGGGTCGCCCTCGGAGTACTGGTCGAGCTTGGAGATGTCTTCGCTGCCGATCAGGACCGAGGTGTCCTGGTTATTGGGGTCGACCGGAGGCACCACGCCGATACCGACGCGGTTGCGCTTGGAGAAGTTGCGGGTTTCGACCGGAAATTCCTCATAGCGCTGGTTGAATTCGACCTTGAGCCGGTAGCGGCATACCGGGCACAGGTCGCCTTCGATATGCACTCCCAGCATCTTTTCGAATTCGCGCCGCAGATGCCGCGGTATGAGATGCAGCGGCTCCTCATTCATCGGACATCCTTCGATCGTGTAGAGCGGCCCGACCTGTTCCAGTCCCCGCTGGACTCTCTCGACCAGCGAGCTTTTGCCCGAGCCAACCGGTCCCATCAGGTAGAGCACCTGGCGGCTCTCTTCGCCCTTGAGCGAGGCGGAATGGAAATAGCGGACAATCTGCGCGATCGTGCGCTCGATGCCGAAGAACTCGTCAGCGAAAAACTCGTAAACTTTTACGGGCTCGTCTTTGTAGAGGCGCTTGGTTCGGGGGTCGTCGGTATCCTGGATGCTCCGGGCGCCCGCGGAGATGATCATGTCGTAGATGCGGGCGTGCGAGAGCTTGGTTATCGTCGGATCGGCCTTTACCACCTCCAGGTACTGGAGAAGAGTTCCGCTCCATTGCTTCGATTCGCGAGCGGCGCGATCTTCCTTGATAACCTTTTCGAACGTGCTGAGTTCTGCCATCTGCCAAACTCCTGGTTATGGACGTTTAGAGGGAGACCGCTTTAGGAAGAGGAAAGAGGGAAAAGAGCGGGTTGTGCTATTTTTTAAGCGCATCCCAATTTCAAGTATAACGGAGCCTTGATTTTCCAACAAGTTGATTTCCCCCGGCACAGCGCGCCCTTCAACAATTTGACGCGCTATCCACAGCTTTACTTCAGGCCCGTTCCGGCACCCTGGTACAAGCGCTCGGGTACAATCACCTTGTCGGATACGACCAGCTTCCCCCGGTCGTTGACCACTTGCGCGGCAAAGACCTGGTCGTCGTGAGCGAATGAAATCCAGGTCCGGTCCCTGACCGCGGCGGAAAGATAGCGCGCCTTTTGCTCCATCGTTGTGATCGCATCGAGATCGTACGCCTGATTCCAGGGTCCGCGCATATGCGAACGTGTGGGCACGATGTCCGCCATGTGAACAAACGATGATCCGGCATCGGCCACCCTTACGACCTGATGGTCGCGGGTATGGCCTCCGGTCGGGACCGCGACCACACCCGGCGTCAGTTCGAGGTCGCCCTCGATCGCTTCGATACGGCCGCGGTTGGGTGCGAGAATCTCGCCGGCATGCCGGTAAGCGGCGCGCAGCCGCTCATTGCGGGGAGTCTCCGCGATTTCCAGTTCGCCTTTTTGTACAAAAATCCTCGCCCGAGGAAACGCGGATTCCAGGGCTCCCGATTCGCGCCTGCGGACAAGGCCACCGCAATGGTCGAAATGCAGATGCGAAACGACTACCGCGGTCACATCGCCAAGTTCCATTCCCAGCGCCCGCAGGTGATCGGGAAGCCATCCTTCGCCATGATCGAAAATCTTCCGCTCGACCGCATCGAGCCGGTTTCCGATTCCCGTATCGACCAGAATTGCCTCTTTTCCCCGCGCAATCAGGGGACAGGTCAAATTAAGGCGGATTCGGTTTTGTTCGTCGGGAGGATGCTCGCGTTTCCAGAGCTCGCGCGGCACCACGCCGAACATGCATCCCCCGTCGTTGCGCCATAACCCGTCGGTGAGGAAGGCTACCTTGAAAGAACCGATTTGCAGCGATGGAGGCGTTTCAGCCATCTCCTGAACCTTACATCAAATGATTACACGGAGTGGCGCCCTTCGGTCCAAGACCGGCAGGCTGAGGAGATGGCCCGGACGGGCGGAGGCAAGAATGCCGCTCACGCGCTCCCCATCAGCCAGAGTCCCAGCAGCAACGCGATCGCGCCCATCACCGCGATAGCTCCGTTCGCCCGCACCATCCCGGCCATGGCCTTCGCGACCGTATCTCGGTCGCACGGCTCGGCGGCGGTGCGAAACGAGACGGCGGTGCGCAGGGTCCATCCGAGCGCGATCGACATTCCCACGAACAGCGCGCTCTTGATGCTCAAAATGAGGCCGAACTCGGATGAAAACCTAAAACCGCGGGCAGCGCCCGCGAGGAAGAAATTGACCACCCCCGCCGCAAGCACGACAACGGCGGCGGCGGCGCCGAATGCCGCGATTGCGGGCGCCGCACGCATCGCAAAATTGCGCTGATCGTCGCTCCCCGCCGCCAACGCCATCCCTGCCGCCACGAAGCATAGCGCCGCGGCAACCCAAGCCCCTCCGGCGAGCGCATGAATCCAGAGAATCGCGGTCCGCAGTTCCATCGTTGTCGATCAGAGACTACCGGCCGCCGGCCGCGAGGCGAAGGTCCCAAACGGCCGATTTGGCGGTTGGGGCGCTTTTGCGATAACAAGCACGATCGAGCCGCCCCGCGCGAGCCACACGCGCGACGGCGGCCAACCGGTTACGGAGGCCCTCCAAAATGCTCAATCCTTACATCGAGGCATGGGAACTGCGCGAGTTGATCCTGAAAAAAGAGGTTCGCCCGCGCGAGGTCGCGGAATTCTTCATCGCGCGCACCGAGAAACTCAACCCGAAACTCGGCGCCTTCATGACCATCACGCCGGAACGCGCGATCGAGGATGCCGATCGAATCGAAAAGCTCGGCGATTCGGACCGGCGGCGCTGCCTGATGTTCGGCGTGCCGTATTCGATCAAGGACCTCAACTGGACGAAGGACATCGTCACCACGATGGGCTCACGCAATTATGCGCAAAATCGTCCGCCGGTCGACGAAGAGATCGTGGTGCGGATGCGCAATGCCGGGGGAATCCTGTTGGGCAAGACCACCACGCCCGAATTCGGAGCACGGCCCACGACCGAAGGCGGCCTCTGTCCTCCGGCGCGCAATCCCTGGAACCTCGCGCATACCGCCGGCGGGTCGAGCGGCGGCGCGGGCGGCGCACTGGCTGCCGGACTCGGATGCCTGGCGCAGGGCAGCGATGGCGGCGGTTCGATTCGCATCCCCGCCGCCTGCTGCGGCGTCGTCGGACTCAAGCCGTCGCGCGGCCGGGTTTCCTTGGCGCCGGTTTTCGGCGAAGCATGGGCGGGGTTTGCCACCTCGGGGCCGATGGCGCGTTCGGTCCGTGATGTGGCGCTGTTCCTCGACGTGCTCGCGGGTCACGTGACCGGCGACCCTTATTGGGCGCCCGATCCGGTTGCTTCGTTCCGCTCCGCCGTGAGCATCCCACCTCGTCATCTCAAGATCGCCGTCCTCCCCAAGAGCGCAATCACCCGCGGAGATTCCGAGTCGGAGGCCGCGGTTCAGTCCGCCGCCAAGGTGTTCGAGGAACTCGGGCACACGGTCGAGCCCGTCAACGTCGATCCGGGAGCGCGGCTCAAGGACACGGTGATGGCGCTAATCATGGCGGGAATCGGCTCTGTGCCGGTCGAAAACCCCGATTTGATGGATCCGGTTGTGCGCCACGCGTGGGAGCGCGGGCGCAAAGTAAGCGCCCATGAGTACATCAATACCGTCGCCATGATGCACAACACTGCCCGGCAAATCGTGCAGGAACTTGATGCCTACGATGCAGTCATCTCGCCGACGCTGGCTCGGCCTGCGGTCAAGCTTGGAACCCTTCCTTCCACGCCCGAGCGCTATCTCGAGGAGTTGCCCGAATGGATTCCGTACACATTCGCATTCAATGCGACCGGACAGCCGGGCTTCTCGGTCCCCAACGGCTTCAGCAAGGCCGGCCTGCCCATCGGCCTTCAGATCATCGGCCGCCAGGGCGACGAAGTGACAATCATCGGGCTTGCGGCTCAATTTGAAGAAGCGCGTCCGTGGAAGGACAAGCATCCGCCCATCGATTGATGCGGCCGCTTAACGAAGCCGGAAGGAGATCCAGGTGCTCGATCCGTACATTGAGGCATGGGAGCTGCGAGAGCTGGTGCGCAAGCGCGAGGTTCGTCCGCGCGAGGTGGCAGAGTTTTTTCTCTCTCGCATCGAGGCGCTAAACCCGAAGCTGGGCGCATTCTACACCGTGACGGCCGAGCGCGCGCTTTCCGATGCGGCCCGGCTGGAGAGGATGGCGCCCGGCGAGGCTGCGGATCGGCCTCTGTTTGGCGTCGCCTACTCGCTTAAGGACCTCACCTGGACCAAAGACTTCCCGACAACATTCGGTTCCAAAAATTTCGAAAAGTGGTACGCGCCGGCGGACGCCGAATTCGCGGTGCGGCTTCGGGATGCGGGCGGCATTTTGCTCGGAAAAACCAGCACGCCGGAATTTGGGATGCGTCCGACGACCGAGGGCGGATTGCATCCCGCTGCGCGCAACCCGTGGAATCTCGAGCATACCGCCGGCGGATCGAGCGGGGGCGCGGCGACGTCGGTCGCGGCCGGCCTCAATCCGATCGCGCAGGGCAGTGACGGCGGAGGATCGATCCGCATCCCCGCCGCATGCTGCGGGCTGGTCGGAATAAAAACCTCGCGCGGGCGAGTGACAGTCGCTCCGGATAAGGCGGAAGGATGGGGCGGGCTGGCAACCACCGGGCCAATCGCACGCACCGTGCGCGATGCCGCCTTGATGCTCGATGCGTTCGCGGGAGGATCGCTCGGCGACCCGTATGCGGCCCCGCCGCCGGATCGTCCGTTCGTCGAGGCCGTCAGCCTTCGCCCGAAGAAGCTCAGGCTCGCCGCGATTCGCGAGACGAAGCTGAGCCCGGTCGATCCGGAGATGCTCGCGGCGTTCGATTCGGCCTGCGCGGCGTTCCGCGAGATGGGACATAGCGTCGAGGTAATCGAGCTTGACCCGGGGTCGATGCTGAGGCCGTTCCCGCCCATCGTGGTCTGCGCGTGCGTCGGCGCGATAGAAATCGAAAAGCCCGAGCTGCTCGATGCGGCGATGCGGCCGAGCTGGGAATGGGGCCGAAAAATCTCAGCGACCGAATATCTCAACGCACTGGCCGGCCTGCACAACACCGCGCGCGCGATCATCCGGGCGCTGGCGCCGTACGATGCGCTGCTGACCCCGACCCTTACCCGTCCCGCGCCGCGGCTGGGCACCGTCGCGATGGTCCCCGAGAAAGTGGCTGACGACATCTACTCCTGGATTTCGTTTACCTTCCCGTTCAATTCCACGGGCCAGCCCGCCATCTCGCTGCCCAACGGCTTCACGAAATCGGGATTGCCGCTGGCGCTGCAGATAGTCGGACGCCCGAATGACGAGGCTGGAGTAATCGCGCTAGCCGCGGAGTTCGAGCAGGCGCGCCCGTGGAAACATCTGCGCCCGCCTATCGACTAGGGAATTCATCGCACATCGGACGAGCGGGGTTTTCGCCCTTCGCGTCGTCTCAGGTTGAATCGCCCGCGCGCCTCCCGCAAGATTGCCGCGACCGGCAATCTGCAATCGGGCATTATCCGCCGGTTACACGGAAGGAGTTTTTCCGATGGCGCGTGAAGTTGTCGCGACCCTCAACGAACTGATCGCATCGCGAAGCCTGCTCAAGCATCCCTTTTACCAGGCGTGGACCGCGGGCGAGCTTCCAATCGAGCGGCTTCGCAATTACGCGATTCACTATTATCCGCATGTGGCGGCGTTTCCCCGCTACTTGAGCGCGATCCATTCGCGATGCGCCGATATGGCGACGCGCCAGGCGCTGCTCGAAAACCTGATCGAGGAGGAGCGCGGCCCGGAAAACCATCCCGAATTGTGGCTGCGATTCGCCGAAGCGCTTGGAGTCGATCGGGCGAGGGTGCTTGAGGCGCCGGTTTCTCCCCCGATCGACAACCTGGTGCGAACGTTCACGCAGCTCTGCTCGAGCGAAAATACCGCCGACGGCCTTGCCGCGATTTACGCCTACGAGGCGCAGATTCCTTCGGTCGCCGCCGCGAAAATCGACGGCCTGAAGCGCTGTTACGGAATCAGCGAAGAACGCGGAATCGCGTTTTTCGCCGTCCACGAAAAAGCCGACGTGTGGCATTCACAAACGGACGCCGAACTGATCGAGCGGCATTGCGCGAACGACAAGGTCGCATCGGAAAGCGCGATCGAATCGGGACGGCGCGCCCTCGACGCGCTCTGGTCCGCGCTCGACGCGATGTAATCGCCAGTCGCGTCAAGTCGATGTCACCGCGCTGGAGCGGACGTTTCGTTGGCTTTTTCCGCGGCTGCCCTTCCTCATCAATCTGGTCATCGCCATTTGCTTGACGATGCGGGAAATCGATGATGCTATGGTTGGCGGCGCGCTCTTCGGGATGTTCCTCGAACGACCCTCAGCCGCGAAGCGGCGTGCGAATGAACGAGGAGAGTAGCCACCGAATTCTTGGACCCGACTGAAACAAGTGCGATTGCATTCGCCTTCGTTTTCGGCGGCGCCCTTCTTGGCATGTGGTTGCGCGCCCGCCTTCCCAAGCATCACCTGAGCGACGAAACCAAGGACGTCGTGAAGCTCGGCGTCGGACTCATCGGCACGATGGCGGCACTGGTGCTCGGACTCCTGGTGGCCTCGGCGAAGAGTTCGTACGATGAACGCCGCGGCGAGCTGACGCAAATGGCCGCCAACGCAATCCTGCTCGATCGCGTCCTTGCCCACTACGGCCCGGAAAGCGCGAAGGTGCGCGCCACGCTGAAAGCCGCGGTCGCCCGGATGATCGATGATACCTGGGTGAAGAACGGCCGCGCCGGCGGTTCCAAAGCATCACCCGTCACAGGAGAGCCGCTATTCGACGGGATCCAGGAACTGGCGCCCCGGACCGATTCGCAGCGCGCACTGCAAGCGCAGGCGGAGTCGATGGTGATCAGCCTGGGGCAGACGCGCTGGCTGTTGTTCGAACAGAGCGGATCATCGATTTCGACGCCCTTTCTGGTGGTCGTGGTCTTCTGGCTGGCCATTTTATTCGTCAGCTTCGGAATGTTCGCGCCGCGCAACGGAACGGTGATCATCGCGATGGTTGTGAGTGCGATGTCCGTGGCCGGGGCGCTATTTCTGGTTCTTGAGCTCGATCACCCGTTCTCCGGGCTGATTCAGATCTCCAGTGTCCCGCTGGAGAGGGCGCTGGCGGTACTCGGGCGATAGGCGCTATATCCGGGCGAAACCCCGCTCTGCGTAAAGGATTCGGCGCGCGTTGTGCCGACAAGGTTTTCCACCTTGCTTGCCGGAGATGGACCAAACTCGGGCAGATGAAGCAGTTCGATATCGGCGCGGCGAGCCAGTTACTGAGGCGGTTCTCCGACCAGCAGGGCGGCTTCGCGCGGGCTCGGCGCGCCCACTGTTACGATTGCAAGGCTTAGAAGGATCAGGACTGCGCCCGTGACTGTCGCCCAGGTGAGGGACTCGCCGAGCAGCACCACTCCCAGTGCGGCGCCGAGCAGGGGCTGGATGAACAGAAACGGCGCCGCCGCTGATGCGTCGATTGCGCTGAGCCCCCGAAACCACATCCAATAGCCTCCCACCGTTGCGAACGCGGCCATATAGCCGACCGCCAGCCATGCGCCGGATGTCATCGCGGGCAATCCTTGCTGCGCGACTGAAATCAGTCCCGCGGGAATCCAGACCACCAGGCTTCCCGCGACCGAAAATCCCGTGAGCAACAGTGGCGGCAGCCGCTCGAGCGATGCCTTCCCGCTGACCGTGTAGCCCGCTTCGAATGTCAGCGCGAATATCACGAGCAGGTCGCCGGCGATTCGGCTGATTCCCGCCGGACCCGCGAGATCGGGAACCAGCCCGCGCGCGACGACCAGGTAAACTCCCGCAAGTCCCACTGTCAGCGCCGTTATTCCCGCCGCCGTTACGGCTTCATCGAGGACAATCCAGGAAAGCACGGCGGTAAAGATCGATTCAGTCGCGATGAGCAATGCCACGTCGACCGCGGTGGAAAGCGACAAGCCCGCGTACTCGAACGCCTTGTTGAGAACGAAGCCCAGCACCACCAGCCGCACCATCGCGTGTATTGACGAGCGATGGGACAGCTCGCGCCGAAGCAGGGCGCGGCCGGACCACAACACCGGCACCATCAGCAGCGTGGCGATCGTGAAACGGATCGCGTTCAGCTCGATAAAAGAGAGGCTCGCAAGCGCGATTTTTCCCGCCGCGTAAGTGCCGGCCCACAACGCGTTGCCAAGGACAAGAAGCGAGATCGCCTCGCGACGTGAGACCTGATGGCTGCGGGCGCGGGAGGGGTTGCGAGTCGGCACCGCCGCCATCGTGCCGCCACCGTCGCTTGCGATTCAAGCGCGGCGCGCGCGAAACCGGAAGGCGCTTTTCGCGACATCGATGCGAACATCCTTGAACCCTGCCGCTTCCAGACGCCTCGGAAGGCTCTCAGGATCGACCAGCACCATCGTGTCGAACAGATGCAGCGCGCCAAAGATGCGGCTGTAGCGGCTATCGCTGCCCGCGAACACCGCGTTCGGCCGCAGCACGCGCGCGACCTCGGCGAGCAGACGATCCTGCAGCTCGGCGGACGGGACATGATGGAGCATCGTGAAGCTCACCGCGCCGTCAAACGATGCGTCGGGAAACGACATCGCGGTCGCATCGCCGCGTTGCACGGTTACGTTGCTTCCCGCCATCCGCTGAGAAAGCGAGTCGGCAAGCCTTTCGTCTATTTCCACGCAGGTCAGGCGCGGCACGCGATTGCGCAGCACATCGGTGGTAAGGCCGGGCCCGGGGCCAACTTCCAGGACGTTCTGGCCCAGCTCGATATCTTTGAGCACCCAGGGCAGCAGCGAGTTTTCAACCGTGCGCCGCCACCATCCCGACCGGCAGAGCCATCGATGGACCCGGTTCATCTCGATGCCTCCGCGGGCTGGGTGATGCTCAGCGTGTTCCCATCGGGGTCCTTGAACCACGCCACGCGGCCCCCGCCGGGCGCGGCCCAGATTCCGAGGCCGTCCTGCGGGAGCATGTCGTAGCGTTCGAACCTGATGCCGGACTTCGCGAGCTGGCCGGCCGCCGCGACGATGTCATCGACCTCCCAGCCCAGGACGGTGTGCGCCGCCGGCGTCATCTCGCGCACGATCGAGACGCGAAGCGGGGTGCCGTGCGCATCGAAGCAGACCGCGAACTGATCCTCGCTGACGCAGCGGAGACCGAGCGTATCGCGATAGAAGGTTTTGGCACGAGCTGCATCGCGCGCCGCGACGAAGGCGACGATCCTGCTCCGGCCTAGCACCGAATTGCTGTCGGCTTTCATGGCATCTCTCCCGGCGGTGATGGGCGTTGCGTTCAGTATGCTCCGCGGGAGGAATGTCGCTATAGCGCGGATACGCCAGAGAATATCGCGTATGCGACACGGTCGTTTCGCAGCCCGGCAGCGGCGATTTCTCCGGATTTCAGCTCACGATGCCGTCCGCATGGTTACCCATTCTTCCGCCGCGGTAGGATGGATTCCGATAGTCGCGTCGAATTGCGCCTTGGTGGCGTTGCACTTGAGCGCGACCGCCAGTCCCTGGATCATCTCGCCCGCGTCCGCCCCGATCATGTGGCATCCGAGAACGCGATCGGTCTTTTTGTCCACCACGAGCTTCATGAAGGTGCTTTCATCGCGGCCGCTCAGGGTGTGCTTAAGCGGACGGAAGGTCGATCGGTACACGACTATTTCGCCGAATTGCTTGCGCGCTTCGTCTTCGGTTAATCCGACCGTCCCGAGGTTCGGTTGGCTGAAGACCGCGGACGGAATTCCGGCGTAGTCAACCGCCATCGGCCGATTGTTAAAGAGCGTCTCTGCCACGGCCCGCCCTTCGGCAATCGCGACCGGCGTGAGCATCACGCGGTCGGTGCAATCGCCGATCGCGTAGATGCTGGCGACCGACGACTGTGAATATTCATCGACCACGACCGCGCCGTGTTCATCCAGCTTGACGCCCGCCGCTTCCAGGCCGAGACCGCGCGTATTCGGAGCGCGCCCCGTCGCGTACATCATGAGGTCGGCCTCGATCGTTTCGTGACTGTCGAGATGCGCCCGCAGGCCGGTTCCGATTTTTTCGATTCGCTCGATTCTCGAGTTGAGCCGAAGCGCGACGCCGCGCTTGGCGACCTCGCGCCCGAGAACCTCGCGCAGCTCTTCGTCGAAGCCGCGCAGCACCTTGGCGCCGCGATGGACGAGCGTGACCTGGCTGCCCATCCCGTGAAAGATTCCCGCGAACTCGAGCGCGATATAGCCTCCGCCGACGAGCACAACCCGTTCCGGCCGGCGTTCGAGAAAGAACGCCTCGTTCGAGGTGATCGCGAGATTCGCGCCGGGAACGCCGGGAACCACCGGCCAGCTTCCCGTCGCGATCAGGATGTATTTCGCGGTGTAGCGCCGCCCGCCGATCGTGACGGTATGAGGATCGGCGACAACCGCGCGGCCTTCGATTATCTGCGCGCCGGCCTCCGTGAGCAGGCGGCGATAAACGCCGTTTAGCCGGGCGATCTCGCGATTCTTGTTTTCGATTAGCCGCTTCCAGTCGAGATGGCGCGGTCCGAGGTCCCATCCAAAGCCCGCGGCGTCGGCAAAACTTTCGCCGAACTCCGACGCGTAGACCAGCAGCTTCTTCGGGATGCAACCGACGTTGACGCAGGTGCCGCCCAGGTAACGCTCCTCGGCGACCGCGACGCGCGCTCCGAACGATGCCGCCATCCGGCTCGCGCGCACGCCGCCGCTGCCGGCTCCGATGGTGAATAGATCGAAATCGTAGTCAGGCACAGTTGGATGTCCTCCTCGAAGTCATCGGCCAGGGATCTGCCGCGGCGCGGTGCGCGCCGCTGCGATTTAAACTACATATCGGCAATGAACAATGCTTCTCTGTTCCTGCCATCGGCTCGTACGGTAAATATTACGTTACGGAGAATGCAATGGCGGAAACCGGTCGCATACGCTTCGGAACATTGGGCGCGGCGAAAATCACGCCGAATGCGCTGATCAAGCCGGCTTTGGAGGTGGCAGAGGCCGAAGTGGTCGCGATAGCGGCGCGCGATCGCAAACGGGCCGTGCGATTCGCGGCGGAGCATAAAATCGCGCGCGTCCACGCCACCTACGACGACCTTATCAACGATCCCGAGGTCGATGTAATCTACAATCCGCTTCCGAATTCCCATCATTGCGAATGGACCATCGCGGCGCTGCGCGCCGGCAAGCACGTCCTGTGCGAAAAGCCGATCGCATCCAACGCCGCCGAGGCGGAGCGGATGGCCGCCGCCGCGCGCGAGACCGGCCGCTTTCTGGGAGAGGCGTTCCACTACCGCTACCATCCTCTGGCGGCGCGCGTGCGCGAGATTATCGGCAGCGGGACGCTCGGCCGCCTGCGGCATCTGGAAGGCAGATTCACGGTGCCGATTGCCCCCGACAATATCCGCTATGACTGGACTCTCGCGGGCGGCGCCACCATGGACCTGGGCTGCTATCCCTTGCACATGCTGCGCGAATTCTCGGGTCTCGTGCCGCGCGTCGTAAAGGCGTCCGCCAATACCGGGCCGGCCAACGTCGATGTATCGATGGAAGCAGAGTTTGAGTTAGCGGGCGGCGTCACGGCGCGGATGATCTGTTCGATGGAGCAGGGGGTGCAAGTCGGCGCCAGCTTTGTCGCGCGCGGCGAGAAGGGCGAGCTTGCCGTGCTCAACCCTGTAGCTCCGCAGGTTGGCAATCAACTGACCTTGAAGACCGCGGGCGGCGAAACGACCGAAAGCGTTCCCGGAGAAACCAGCTATACCTGCCAGCTTCGCGCGTTTGTCGCGCAGATGCGCGGACGCGGCGTCTTTCCGACCGACGGCGCGCAGGGAATCATCAACATGCGCGTCATCGACGACGTATACCGCGCCGCGGGGCTTCCGCCGCGGGGAGCCTGAGATGATATTATCAACCGAGCCTGCCGGCGCCGGAGCCACGAGACGACGATGCCCTATGTAGAAGGACAGACGATTCACGATGCCGACGCGCATATCATGGAGGCGCCGGATTTCCTCGACCATCATCTTGAACCCGCCTACCGCGACAAGGTGAACGTGCGTAAGTGGTACGGCGGTCCGACCAATCTGCTGCGCGATTCGATGGAATCGCTGCGCACGCGACACGACGATCCGAACTGGCGGGCGGAAAACGCCCGCCAGATCATGCTGCGCAAGAACTACGACGCGCTCGGATCGTGGCGCCGCGAGGACCGCTCCGAGGCGCTCGATCACATGGGATTCGCAAGCCAGCTTGTCTTCACGACCTGGTTTCTTGGGCTGATGGATCTCGAGATGCGCGATGACGTCGGGCTCACGCTCGCGGTAGCCCGCGCGGTCAATCGCGCGATGGTCGAGTTCTGCTCGGTCGATCGCCGCCTGCTGGCGACCTGCTACGTGCCGATGGCGGATTTTGGCGGCGCCGAGGCTGTGGCGCGCGACGCCATCAAGCTCGGCGCGAAGGGCATGCTGATCCCCTCCCGATGCCCTCGCGGCCATTCCCCGAGCCATATCGGATTCGACCCGCTGTGGGCGCTTGCCCAGGATGCCGGACTGCCGATCCTGTTTCACGTGGGCGGCGGCGGTCAGCTTCTTTCGCCCGACTATTTCAAGAACGGGCTTGCGCCGGTGCCGGATTTTCACGGCGGCGACGGCAACTTCCGCTCGGTTGACTACATGGCAATTCCGAATCCGCCGATGCAGACGCTGGCCGTTCTTATCTTCGATCGCGTCCTGGACCGGTTTCCGAGGCTCAAGTTCGGCGTGATCGAGCAGGGCGCTTCGTGGCTGCCGGGATGGATGCGGATGTTGGATTCGGCGCATGAGGCGTTCTTCAAGAACGAAGAGCGCTTGCAGAAGATGTCGATGAAGCCGAGCGAATTTGTCCGCCGCCAGGTGCGGGTCACGCCGTACCCGGCCGAAGATACCGGATGGATAATCGCGAACTCGGGCGAAGAGATCTGCATGTTCTCGTCCGACTATCCGCACGTCGAGGGCGGCAGAAATCCGCTCAAGCGCTTCGGCGCCTCGATGGCGAATGCTGGCGAAACCGCGAAGCGGCGCTTCTATCGCGATAATTTCGTCGATCTTATGGGAGCCGGCCTTGCGCCGGAATTGAGATAAACTGGTGCCGCACAAGTGTCTATGAAGAAAGTCCTGATGGTCTGTTCGGGTAATCTGGACCGCAGCCCTACGGCGGCGATGCTGCTGGCGGAAATGTGCGCCCCGATGTGGGTCGCATCCGCCGGCACCGAGCGATGGGCGAAGAACAAGGTGACGCACGAGCTGCTCGAAGAAGCCGACATCATCTGCGTGATGGAAGACGCGCATCATCGCCATATCCACGAACGATTCGGCGCCGAGTACGCCTCGAAGGTCGTCGTTCTCGATGTGCCCGACAACTACGTGTGCTGGGACGAGGAACTGGTCCGGATCCTGAAGCCGAAGATTCGAGCTGCATTGGGGCTGCCAAGATCGCAGCGATAGGCTCGACGATTTGAAAGAGCCCGATTCCATGAAGGCGCCATCTCTCAGCGACCAGCTCGTCGTGCGAACCGCAACCCTCGATGAATTGGCAATTGCGGTAAGGTGGGCGGCCGAGGAGGGATGGAACCCGGGGCGCAACGACGCCCGATGCTTTTACGCGGCCGACCCGGAGGGGTTCTTCGTGGGCCTGCTGAACGATGAGCCCGTCGCGACGATTTCCGCCGTGGTCTATGACGACACTTTCGCCTTCGCCGGCTTCTATATTGTGAGACCCGACCTGCGGATGCATGGCTTCGGTCGCAGCATGCGCAGGGCCGCGACGCGCCATCTCGGATCCCGCACGGTCGGACTGGATGGAGTGCTGGCGCAGGAAGCCAGCTATAAGAAGTACGGCTTCAAGTCCGAGTACCACAATATCCGCCATGAAGGCGTCGGCGGCGGCGATGCTCCCAAAGCCATCGTGCCCTTGTCGGGCGTCGAGTTCGAAAGTCTGGTTGCGTATGATGCGCCGCTGTTCGCGACCAGGCGGCCGGCCTTTCTGCGCGCATGGATCGATCAGCCGGGCGCTGGCGCGGTGGCCGCGGTCAAAGACGGGGAGCTTGCGGGCTATGGCGTGCTCAGGCCGTGTATCACCGGTTTCAAAATCGGGCCGCTGTTTGCCGATGACGAATCGACGGCGGAGGCGTTGTTTCTGGCGATGTGCGCGAAGGCCCCCGGACAGCCGGTGTTTCTGGACATCCCCGAAGGAAATTCCGCGGCTCTCGCACTGGCGCGGCGCCACGCGATGAGGCCGATGTTCGAGACGGTCAGGATGTACAATCACGACGCGCCGCCGTTGCCGCTCGGACGAATCTATGGCGTGACGACCTTCGAATTGGGCTGACCTTGGCCGGCGCGACGAAGTCGCGAATCGAGGCAATATGCTGCTGGGTTCGATCAACCATGTGTCGATTACCGTGAGCGATTTGCCCAAGGCGATGCGGTTCTTCCGGCCATTGCTCGAGGCTCTCGGTTACACCGTGGGCGAGATTTTTCGCAGCCGCTCGGGGGCCGATCTGGCGGTCAACCTCAACGCGGCGAACGGAACCGCGATCAATCTCTGGCAGGCAAAGCCCGAGCTGGCGGAAAATCCGTTCGAGATTTACGCGCCCGGACTGCATCATCTGGCGTTCAACGTCGAGAAACATGAGCAGGTCGATGCCGTTCACGACCTGGTGCGCGGGCTTGGCGCCGAGATTCTCGACGGTCCCGGGGAGTTTCCCTTCGGTCCGGGCGGGTACTACGCCGTTTATTTTCTTGGCCCGGACAAGCTGAAATTCGAGGTCGTGCACATGCCGCTGGCCGAAGCGAGAGCGCGCGCGATGGCGGCGGCGGTTACACCGGAGCCGAGGTGAAAAAAGATGATTGCGACGAGTCCATTTGGAAAAACCGGGCATCTAAGCACGCGTGTCATCTTTGGCGCGGCAGCGCTGGGCGGAATGAAGCAGGACCGCGCCGATCGCGTTCTCGAGATTCTGCTGGAATACGGAATCAATCACATCGACACGGCCGCCGCGTACGGCGATTCGGAGCTGCGGATCGGCCCCTGGATGCGGGAGCATCGAAAGCGCTTTTTCCTTGCCACCAAGACCGGCGACCGCACTTATGAAGGCGCGCGCGCAAGCCTCCGTCGATCGCTCGAACGCCTGCGCGTCGATCGCGTCGATCTGATCCAGCTTCACAACCTGGTCGATGAGAACGAGTGGCAGACGGCGATGGGCCCCGGCGGCGCGCTCGAAGCGCTGGTCGAGGCGCGCGATCAAGGCCTGGTGCGCTTCATCGGCGTAACCGGCCACGGCAGCCAGGCGCCGGCGATGCATCGCCGGAGCATCGAGCGCTTCGCCTTCGACTCGGTGCTGTTTCCATACAACTTCACGATGCTGGAGAATCCGCAGTACGCGGCCGACGTGGAGGCGCTGCTCGAAATATGCGGCCAGCGCGGCGTGGCGGCGCAGACCATAAAGTCGGCGGCGCGCCGGCGATGGCAAAACGGCGGCGATCGGAAGTTCAGTTGGTACGAACCCCTGCGCGACCGCGACGCGCTCCGGCGCGCGGTCCACTTCGTGTTGAGCCGGCCGGGCCTGTTTCTGAACAGCTCGAGCGACGCGACCATCCTGCGCGACATCCTCGATGCCGCCGGCGAGCCGCCCGCGGCGCCGTCGCGATCCGAGATGGAAGCCGACGTGGCGGCGTTCGCGATGCAGCCGCTGTTCATCCCGGGCGTGCGGGACACGATCTGATCGATCCTGACCGCCTGTTAAAATAACCAACAAAATAGCAGGCTTGGCTCCCTGCGCCCGCGGCCATTTGCACTTGACGCGGCGCAAAGGTATGGATGGCCGCATTCAAAGAGCGGGCCATGAAAACACTGCGAATAATATTGCTTCTAATAGTAGCAGGATTCGTAATGCCCGCGCCGGCGCGCGCGGAAAGCCCCAATTTCGGGGCGGCCTTCGGATGGCAGGGTTTTGCCGATACCGACCTGGCGTTCTCGTCGTTCTTTGGCGGCGATCACACGATCGCGTTCCGGTTTCTGCCGCAGTTCACGATGGTCGGCGAGGCGCCGATTTTCTGCGACAACGGCCAGAACAATTTTACCGCCGGCATCGGCGGGTACCGGGCGGGTGGCGGCGAGGCGGTCAAGCTCGAATTGCAGGTCGGCAAGAGCATGGCCTTTTATTCGTTTGGAAAGCCAGCCAAGGACGGAGCCCCGATTCCGCTCGAGGACAAGTGGCATACAGCCGCGATTGTGCGCAGCGGAAATACCTTCAAGTTTTTTCTCGACGGCAAGCGAATCGACAAGGACGGCGGCGGCGACCTCGTCGCGACTTCCGCCGATATCTCATCGGTAACCGGAAACGTCAGGCTGGGGCGGCGCAACCCTGACGATCTGCCCCAATACTACGGGTTTGTTGACGACGTCGCGGTTTTCAACAAAGCGATGTCCCAATCTGAAATCGCCGCGCTGTTCGCCGTGTCGCGGTTCAGCGCGAGCATCGATACGTCCAGCCTGGTCGAGGCCTGGACGTTCGACAAAGCGCTGCCGGATGGCAGCCCGTTGCCCCCGAAGTTCGCGCATCCGGTCACTCGGGTAGGATCCGCTGACCAGTACGGCGGACTATCGGAGACGCGCGACAGTGCCAAGGATGTGAGGATTCTTCCGCTTACGTTTCAGACGCAGGTGACCGAGCTGCCGTTCGAACCGGGCGACCAATGGTGGGTATTGCAAGGGAATGAGGGACTTGCGAGCCATAACGACTACGCGGCGTTTTCCTGGGACTTCAGGCGCGGGGACCCGAGTGTGGACCAGGCGCAAACCTGCGGCACCAAGGTCACTTCGATCGGAACGGGCACTATCGTCAGGGCGTGCGATCTGGGCGACCCGACCGATGTCGCGCATTTGGAAGGCGGATGCTCCGGGTCGGCGGCGCAATTCACGAACGACGGTCCGCTCATCGACGGCTACGACTTCATGAACATCGATCTCGACGCTCAGATGGAAGGCCAATATCTGCATCTGCAGAAGGGATCGATGGAGCAAGCGATGTCCTCCCACGCAAGCGACTTCAAACATTCGCCCGTTACCAATCCCGCGCCTTTGAGTATTCCGGTAACGATGGGCGAGTGGATCGCGAGAGCGGGAACCCGCGGAAAAAACAACTGTCATCTGCATCAGGCGGTCGGCAAGCCGGTTCTGGGCGGAACTTTTCCAACCGCGTTCAGCAATTATGAGGTGCTCGACCCGTCAACCCATACCTGGAAGTTTGTGCGGCGCGGAAGGCCGCGGGTGAATCAGATCATTCGCCGGCCCCCGGTCATCGCCAAGGGGCCGACGCCAAGGCCCAGTCCGGAAGCCGAGCCCTGCATATGCGAAGACGGCTTCAAGGCGGGGCCCGCGGCTCACGCGGGCACGGTGGCCTGCGAGCACATCTGCCGCGGACACGAAAAGCACTGAGCCGCGCCGACCGCGGGACGGAGGCGCCTGGATGCGCCGCTAAAATCCGGGGCGGTTTCCTCCACCCATCGGGCCACCTTCCATCATTCCGCCGTTGCCGCGCGCTTCGCGAATCGCCTTGAGATCCTGCTTGATGCGCTCCTTGTCCTCGGGCTTGAATGCGCCGCTATCGAGCATCGAGCGCAGGCTTCGCGCCGCTTCGAATCCTTTGAGCGGGGTGTGGTTCTGGCGCGCTTCGCGAAGCTGGCGCAAATCCTCGCGCATCTGCTGCTTCTGCTGCTCGGTGAGACTTGAGCGGTCCATCCCGACATGTAAATCGACCGCGAGTTGCTCGATGTCATCCTTCATTGCGGAAGATGGTTGAGCGGCCGCGGGAGCGGGCGTGGAATTGATCCAGGCCGCCGCGATCAGGAGGACGGACGCGGCCAACACGAGACGGCGAATTCGGATCTTCAAAGACAATTCCCTCCCTTTATTGTAGTCGCACCAAGCTAGACGGCGGTGTAGCCGCCGTCAACGACGAATTCGGCGCCCGTCACGAACGAGGCTTCGTCGGAAGCCAGGAATAGGACGACATTGGCGACTTCCTCGGGAGTCCCGGCGCGCTTCATCGGCGCCGTCTCCGCGATGCTCTTGAGGAGATCCTGCGGCAACACGTCGGTCATCGGAGTCTTGATTACTCCCGGATGAACCGAGTTGACGCGGATATTGTCGGGCGCATAGTGCACCGCGCCTACCTTGCTCAGCACGCGAACTGCCCCCTTGGTCCCATGGTATGCGGCAGCGCCGGCGGAGCCGATGATGCCGTAAATCGACGAGATGTTGACGATCGAGCCGCCGCCACGCCGGCGCATCGCGGGAACCGCCGTCTTCATCCCCAGCCACACTCCCTTCTGGTTCACCGCGACCACGCTGTCCCATTCCTCTTCGCTGGTGTCCTCGATGCGGTTGAAGCTGAGGATGCCGGCGTTGTTGACGAGAATATCGAGTCCGCCGAACTCGCGCTCGGCGAGCTCCGCGGCGGCGCGCCAGTCCGCGGCGCGCGTGACGTCGAGATGAACTGCGATCGCGCAGCGCCCGGCTGCGCTGCGATTGATTTCATCCGCCAATTGCGCCGCTTCGCGGTCAAGCACGTCGGCGACGATGACCCTGGCGCCTTCGCGCACGAAGATTTTTGCCTCGGCCGCCCCCTGCCCGCGGGCGCCGCCGGTGATGAGCGCAACTTTTCCCTTGAGCCGGTCCATAACCAATTCGTCTCCCTTCCACCGGCCGCGTCCGGATACCGGTGTGTTTGAAATTTTCGGCACAATGGGCGTAAAAGGCAATCATACGAACGGTAGATTCCGCGCCGCGGAAGTTCGGACCTTTAACCGTTGTCGAGAGGTCGGTCATGGAGCAGGGCCACTACGAGGTTGACGAGAAAAATCGCTATCGCCTCGAGACTCCCGGGCATGAAGGATGGGAACGTACGGCGCGGCCCGGCGATCCGAACAAGTACCTCATGATCTCGACGGATTGCCACGCCAACGAACCCGGCAATCTGTGGCGCAGCCGCATCGACGCCAAATTTCGCGGCCGCCTGCCGCATGTCGAAGTCGACGCCAACGGCGAAAAGTGGTTCGTGGCGGAAGGCCTGGGCAGATCTCGCGTGCGCGCCCGGATGATCGCCGACGTTCCGCGCGAGAACAGCGAAGATCGCCTGCGCGGCCAGGCTGGCGCCGATCCCGAAGGCCGCATCCGCGATCACCTTCGCGACGGAATCGATGCCGAGCTCATCTTTCCCAACAAGGGCCTGATGATGTTCGCGACGAAGGACGCCGAGTTCGGGATGGCGCAGTGCAAGGTCTGGAACGATTTCGCGTGGGAGATGTACGGCAGGTACAACGACTTCATGTCGCCGGCCGCCGCGATCATGACTGCGGACGTCGACCTCGCGATCGAGGAGATCAAGCGGGTTGCCCGAATCGGATTTCGTTTTCTGACGTTGCCGTGCAAGCCGATCTTCGGCGGGCATGACTCGCGCGACCCCAACTACAATCTGACCATCTACGATCCGATGTGGGCGGTGATTCAGGACTGCGACCTGCCCATCACCTTCCATGTCTCGACCGGGCGCGACCCGCGTGCCGCTCGCAAGGAAGGCGGCGCCGTCATCAACTACGTTTCGCATTCGCTTTCGCCGACGATCGAGCCTGTCGCGAGCCTGTGCGGATCGGGAGTGATCGAGCGGTTCCCGAAGCTCAAGTTTGCGGCCGTGGAAAGCGGAATCGGATGGGTGCCGTGGGCGCTCGATGCAATGGATGAGGCGTATCGCAAGCATCATCTGTGGGCGTATCCGAAGCTGAAGAAGCTGCCGAGCGAATATTTTCGCGCCAACGGCGGGGCGACCTTCCAGGAAGATCGCGCGGGTCTGGAGCTCGCCGAGAAATGGAACCTCGTCGACAACTTCATGTGGGCCAATGACTATCCGCACGCGGAAGGCACCTGGCCGCATTCCGCCGAAGCGATCGAGCGCCAGATGGGCCATCTGAGCGACGGGGCGCGCGCGAAAATTCTGGGACTCAACGCGGCGAAGATGTTCAAGTTCGACGTCGACCTGCTGCTCGGGCGGCGTCGGGCCATTCAGGAGAAGCTATGATCGAGATAGGCGTTTTCCATAACGGCGCATCCGATCTCCCCGTGCTGCGCACGGCTTCCGGTGTCGCAATCAACGACGGCAACCTGGCCGAGGTCCACGAATCGAGCCAGCGCGGCCTGGTCGCGCAGGTGCGGCAGGGAATTCTCGCCGACAAACTCGGCTTCAACTACTTCTTCATGACCGAGCATCACTTTCAGCCCGAGGGCGCCGAGTTCAGCCCCAACCCGCTTCTGGCTGAGACCGCGATCGCCGCGCGCACCCGCCAGATTCGGCTCGGGCAGGCCGCGAACATCGTCACCTGGTGGCATCCGGTGCGAATCGCCGAGCAGGCCGCGATGCTCGATGTGCTCAGCGGCGGGCGGCTCGAATTCGGAATCGGACGCGGCTACCAGCCGCGCGAGGCCGAAGTGTTCGGATGGCCGTTCGCGACGATCCAGGATCAGGAGCGCAACCGCGCTTACTATCAGGAAGCGTACGAGATCATCCTCAAGGCCTGGACGCAGCCGTCTTTCTCCTATCGCGGCCAGTTCTTCACGATCCCGCCCGTATTCACGCGATGGAACCATCAGCAGACCATCGCCTACTTCGAATCCGGCAGGGCGGGCCGCAGGCTCGAAGAAGTATTGAGCATCGGCGCCCCCGATCCCTACGGCGGCGCGAATCCGGTCATGCAGAGCGCGACCGTGCTGAAGGAGCTGCAGGTGTTCCCGCAGCCGCTCCAGCGCCCGCATCCGCAAATTTGGGAGCCGCTGACCACGGAGCGATCGATCAAGTGGGCGGCGGAGCGCGGACTCAACGGCTATTTCATCGTCGAGCCCAATTCTCGCCTGCGCAAGAACATCGAGATCTTCTACCGCGAGTCCGAGAAGGCGGGATGGCCGGATCGGCTGGGGCGGGGCCGTCTCAAGTATGGATGGGATGCGGAGAAGCATCGCGGAGTCCTCACCGGCCGCTACATTCATATGGTGCTTCCCGGCCAGAACCGCGACCGCGAGCTCAAACGCTACAAAGAAGCGCTCGAAGTGCAGTGGGATTATTACGGGCCGTTCGGCTTTGCTTCGGTGCTGGCCGATGCGAACGAAGAGAAGCTCGATCCCGCGGCCAAGGTCGATCCCGACATGCTGCTGAAAAAAGAAGTGGCGCTGTTCGGCACGCCGTCGGAGGTCACCGAACAGATCATGCGCATCAAGCAGTCCTGCGGCTACGACGATTTTGCCTTCAATGCATGGTTCGAGAAAGGCGGCTTTTCCAGCAAGGAGATCGAAGATCAGATGCAGTACTTCGCCGAAGAGGTGAAGCCGATGCTGGCGCGCGCGTGCGGAGGTCAGGTCGAAAACGCCGCGCTGGGCCTGAACTTCGAGCAGAGCCGCTGAAGAAGGCGTCGAAGCTCGCCCCATCGCGCGCGGCTTGCTTCCGTCAAACCGGCTAGCGCAGTTCTCTGGCGGTGTAGTCCAGGATCGCGCGGGCGATTATCAGGCGCTGGATTTCTCCGGCGCCTTCATAGATGTCGAAGATGCGGCCGTCGCGGAAGCATCGCTCGAGCCGATGGTCTTCCGACAGCGCCTCGGGACCGAGCAGTTCGATGCATCCCTGGGTGATCCTGCGCGCGGCCTTTCCGCCCGCGGCCTTGGCGATCGAGGCTTCGACCTTGGGCGCTACGTCGCGCTGTTCCAGCCATTTTGAACGCATCACTGTAAGCAGGGCGGCTTCGTAGGCGGCCTCGAGGCGCAGGAAGCGATCGGCAATCGCGCAGCGGCTTCGCATTCCGCCTCGATAGTCGATCTCGATTCCGCGTTCCGCGAGCTTTTGGCGCGTGAAATCGAGCGCGGCGCGCGCCACCCCCAGCGCCATCGCACCCACCATCGGCCGCGAGTCGTTGAACACCGACATCGTGGACTTGAAGTCGCCCTTGATATGGTTGAACTCCGGGATACGGCAGTCTTCGAACAGCAGGTTGCACGTGTCGTGGGAGCGGATGCCGAGTTTTTTCAGTTGCGGTCCGACGGTAAAGCCCGCCGTTCCCTTCTCGACCAGGAACGTGGTCATCCCGCGGCTGCCGTCGGGGGCGATAAATCGCGAAAACACCATCGCCGCGTCAGCGGACTGCGCCTGCGAGATAAAGATCTTCTCGCCGTTAAGGATCCATTCTCCGGTTTCACGATCGAAGGTCGCGGTGGTGCGGATGTCGGCCGGGTCGGACCCGGCGCCGGGCTCGGTGATTGCGATCGCGATCGTGTGATTTTTCCACTTCTCGAACTGATCGGGCGTGGCCACCGTTTGCAGCACCGTATTGCCGAGGCCCCAACGCGCGCGATGGAGCGCGAGGCCGCCCCCGTAGATCTCGTGCATCACGAGCGAATGCAGTATTCGGGGGCCGCTGCTGCCGTCTCCGGTCTCTTCCGCCAGAACAATCGGATTGGGTCTTCCTTCCGCCTCGGGGAATTGATCGGGAGGAAGCTCGTCCTCGTGCTTGTCGTAATAGTCCCCGTAGCGGCGCGCGATTTCCGCCTGCTCGTGCGCGAGGCGGATGATTTCCTGATCTTTGGAAGTGAGCTCGAAATCTATCATGGGCCTTGATCCTCGGATATCCAGAGCCGGCGCGAGTCCGATGCCTTGTTACAGGCCGGCGGCGCCCTCCAGCACGGAGAGAGTGCGGATGTCGCGGTACCACATCTCGACCGGGTTGTCGCGCAGGTAGCCGTGGCCGCCGAGCATTTGCACGCCTTCGTCCGCGATCCACATCGCCTGCTCGCCGGCGTAGGTGTAGGCGAGTTGCGCCTGCCGCGAGGCGTCGCCGCGCTTCTCCAGAATCGAGGCGGCCTTCCACGCCATCCAGCGCATCGCGTCAGTTTCGATTCGCATATCCGCGAGCCGGAAGGCGATTACCTGCTTCTGGGCGAGAGGCGCGCCGTGAACGACGCGCTGCTTTACGTAAGGGATCGCGAATTCCATCACCGCGCGGCCGGCTCCCGTCATGATCGCCGCAAGCGCGGCGCGCGAAGAATCGATGAGCCGCTGCGCGTCGCATCCCGCCGGCTCGCCCAGGCGCGATCCCGGACCAAGTTCGACTCGATCGAAGCTGACAGCGGCGGTTTCCAGCGCGCGCAGTCCCAGGCCGGGTTTCTTTTCGCTGATGTCAACTCCGCGGGCGCCGCGATCGACGATGAACGCGTCGAGGCGCTCGTCGCATCGCGCGAGTACCAGAAAATGATCGCATCGCGCGGCGAGCGGAACGAAGCTCTTGACGCCGCTTAGGCGGTAGCCGTCGCCGGCGGGCGCGGCAGTGGTGCGGATCGCGGCCACATCAAAGGCGAAATCGGGTTCCATGATCGCGACCGCGGCGCATCGAAACTTGTCGCCCGCAAATTCCGGCAACAGCGTGTTTTTCTGCCGGGGCGAACCGTGCGCGGCGATCGCGCTGACGAATCCCATCGTCGCTCCCGCCGCCATCGCGAACGACGGGTCGCCGGCGGCAAGCTCTTCCAGCATCAGCGCATTCAGTATCGGCGACGAGTTCGATCCGTCCGCCGCGGCCTGGTTCTGAACGATTCCGGCCGACCAGAGCGCATCCAGCACCGAAGCCGGCGTTGCCTCGCGGTCGTCGCCCTGGCGCGCCGCGGGGCGCAGCGCGGCGGCGAGATCGCGCACCATCGATTGCGCGAGTTGCTGTTCTTCGGTCAGTTCAAACGAGATCAAAGGTCAATTCCTCCCCAGGGCTTCGATGTGAGGTGCGGCGGATTGCCGAATCGGGTTCTCTTGACAGCGGCGAACTCTATTTGCAATGGTTCAACCAATGGAGCACAGGCGAGAGACGACTGTCAAGCGCGCGGCCTTCGCGCATGCGGTGGGACGCACGCGCGCCCGCGCGTCGAGCCTCGCGCCGCTCGAATTCCGGCCGGTCAGGACCACGCGCGCCTTCGAGGAAATCGCCGACCAGATTCGCCGCGAACTGTCCAGGCGCCGGCTCAGAGCGGGCGACCGGCTTCCGCCCGAGCGCGTGCTCGCCGAGCAGTTCGGCGTGTCGCGCAACACTTTGCGCGAGGCGCTGCGCTCGCTGGAAAACTCGGGCCTGCTCAGGTTGCAGAAGGGCGCGACCGGAGGGGCCTTCGTGCGCGAGAGCACGGGCGAAGCGATTATCACCGGGCTGCGCGACATGTTTCACCTCGGCGCCATCCAGCCCGAGCATCTGACCGAAGCCCGCGTACTGATCGAATCGATCGTGGTGCGCGTGGCCTGCGATCGCGCCACGGCGGACGACGTCGCGGCGCTCAACGCCAATATCGAGGCCGCCGAGAAGGCGGCCCGCGGCAAATTGCCTTTCTATGAGCAGGCCGCGCTCCATCTCGATTTTCATCGCGTGCTCGCCCGCGCCACCCGAAACCCGGTGATGTCGATCGTGATGGAGGCGCTGATCGACGTGATGCAGCACTTCATCCGCGAGATCGGCCAGACCCGCAATCCGTGGGTCATGCCGTCGCGCCGCCGCTTCATGAAGCATTTCGAAGCCCGCAACGCCGACGCGGCCGCGGCCGAGATGGAACAGCATCTCGAGCGGCTCAACCGCTATTACCTCTCGCGCTGGAAGGAAAAAGATCGCGCGGAGGCGGCCAATGGATGACGGCGTTCTCGCCGGCGTGCGCGTGCTCGACTTCACGACCATCGTGTCCGGGCCGTACTGCACCCGACTGCTTGCCGACCTCGGCGCGGAGGTTATCAAGGTCGAGCCACCCGAGGGCGATTACATCCGCACCCAACCGCCGTTGCGCGATGGCAGAAGCGCCTATTTCGCGCATCTCAACTGCGGCAAGAAGAGTCTGGCCGTCGATCTGAAAAAGCCGCGCGCCGTCGATCTGATGCGCGAGTTGGCCGAGCGATGCGATGTCGTGGTGGAGAACTCGCGCCCGGGTGTGATGCGCCGATTGGGGCTGGACTACGATGCGCTCGACCGCCGCAATCCGCGCATCGTCTATTGCTCGATCTCCGGATTCGGGCAGACGGGTCCCTGGGCCGGGCGCAGCGCATACGCGCCGATTCTGCACGCCGCATCCGGTTTCGACATGGTGAATCTCTCCTACCAGGACGGGCTCGAAACGCCGCTCAATACCGGCATCTACGTCGGCGACGTGCTCGGAGGGACCTGCGCGTTTGGCGCAATCCAGGCAGCTTTGTATCGTCGGGAAAGAACCGGGCGCGGAGACTACATCGATCTCGCGATGATGGATGCGATGCTGGGAATGCTCATCTACGAATTCCAGGAGGCGCAGTTTCCGGTCGGCAAGAAAGCGCGCGGGTTTCCGCCCACCCGAACCAAAGACGGGTTTGTGATGATCGCGTTCGTGAAGCCCAACAATTTCGAGGCGACCGCCCGCGCCGTCGGACATCCGGAATGGATCGTTGATCCGCGCTTCAGCACCATCCAGGCGCGCATGAAGCATTGGGCGGAATTGATGGACCTGGTCGGCGAATGGGCGTCCGCACGCACTTCCGCCGAATGCGAAGAAATTCTCGATGCGGCCGGCGTGCCGTGCTCGCGCTATTACTCCGTGCGCGAGGCGCAGGCGCTGCCGCATCTGGCCGAGCGCGGCAGCTTCGCCACGATCGATGACGGAGCGGGCGCGCTCAGCGTCCCGAATCCCGCTTTCCGGATGCTCGGGAGCGAGGTTCGCGCGCGCGACTACGTGCCTTCGCTCGGAGCCGACGGCCCCGAGATTCTGTCCAGGGTGCTCGAATATTCGGCAGGGGAGATCGACGATCTTCGCGCGCAGAAGGTTCTGGTGGGCGGGTAAACGTCGCAGCCGGAGGACAAGAAAATGGGCGAAATCCTGATCGCGGGAATTACTCATTACCCTCCGCTCGCCGGGCCCGATGAATCGATGGCCTGGATTCTGAAGCGGATGCTGCAGAACCCGCAGCTTCCCGGCGAATTGCGCACGCCGAGCGGATGGCCCCCGGCGATGCGCGAGGAGTGGGGCGCCGACGAGGGAAAATCCGCCGCCGCGCGCCATCGCCAGGACCATCTGGCCTGGCTTCGAAAGGTGCGGGGCGCGCTCGATGACTTCAAGCCCGACTTCATCGTGGTCTGGGGCGACGATCAGTACGAAAACTTCCGCGAAGAGGTTGTTCCTCCCTATTGCATCTATGCGCATCCGTCGTTCGAGTTCGGTCCGCCGCACCGGAACGTATGGAACGAGCCGCCCGACAAGAAGTTCCGCGTCTCCGGCAATGTCGCCGCGGCCAAAGAGCTTGCAAGCCGCCTCATCGAAGCCGGCTTCGATACGGCATACTCGTACAAGCCGCTGCATCCTCCGCTCGGCCATGCGTTTGCCAATGCGGTCTTCTACCTTGACTATGATCGCAAAGGCTTTCCGTTTTCGATAATCCCCTTTGCCGTCAACTGCTACGGCAGGCGCGTGATCGCCCAGCGCGGCGGTCTTCCCATTTTTGAAAATCCGCCGAGCGAGTCGGAGTTGGATCCGCCCGCACCCAGCGCGCGCCGGCTGTTCGATCTGGGCGCGGCCACCGCGCGAATTCTGAAGCAGAGTCCGTGGCGCGTCGCGCTGATGGCATCGTCGGGATGGTCGCATGCGTTTCTCACCGCGAAAAATCATTTCCTCTATCCCGATACTCCCGCCGACCGGCGGATGTACGAGGCGCTTCGCGCGGGGCGTTACGAGCAGTGGCGCGATTACTCTGCCGCCGCCGTCGAGGACAGCGGCCAGCAGGAGTTGCTCAACTGGATGTGCGTAGCAGGCGCACTTTCCGAGCTCGGCCGCAAGCCGCGCGAAACCGGGTTTATCGAAACGTGGATTTTCAACTCCTCGAAGTGCTTCCTGGTGGCGTGAGCGCTCATGAAACTCGAAGGCAAAGTCGCGATAGTAACCGGCACGAGCCCCAATATCGGCGGCGGAATCGCGGAGGGACTGGCCCTCGAAGGCGCCGCCGTCGTGTGCGTGGACGCGCGGACTGAAAACGCGCGCGATTGCGCCCAGTCGATCGCCGCCAGCGGCGGGCGCGCAATCGCAATCACCTGCGACGTCACCGACGAAGCGCAGGTCAGCGCCGCCGTCGCCCGCGCGCGAGAGAGCTTCGGGACGGTCAATGTCCTCGTGAACAACGCCGCCTTTTTCAATCGCAAAGGCGTGCTCGACATGCCGTTCGATGAATGGCACAAGCAGCTCGCCGTGATCCTGGGCGGAGCGTTCCTGTTCACCAAGTATGCGGCGAACTCGATGATCGAGCAGCGCTGCAAGGGCAGCATCATCAATATAATTTCAACCGCCGGTCATCAGGGCGAGCCCGGGAATATCGCGTACTGCACCGGCAAGAGCGGCCTGTTGAATTTCACCCGATCGGCGGCGATGGAACTGATTGGACACAGGATTCGCGTCAACAGCCTGACGCCTACCGCGACCGATCCGTCGGAATCGCTGGGGAGGGCCGCGCGATGGGGCCGCAAGACGCCCGACCCCGCGCGCCTGAAGGAGGCGTTCGAGCCGTTTCGCTCGCGGGTCGCGATGCAAAGGCTGCCGAGCCCGAGCGATTATGCGAGAGCCGCGGTTTTTCTGGCGTCGGATGACGCCGAGATGATCACCGGCATCGACTTGCGTGTCGATGCTGGAGCGATTGCCCAGTACTGGGCGTGGGATCCGTCGCGCAGGCAAGCCTGAGCGCGCCAAGGAGACGAGCCATGGAAAAGTCGGCCGAAACCTACATCATCGACGACAAGGAAGCGGGACTGTTCCGCGTCAATCGCCGGGTATTTACCGATCCCGAGTGCCTTGAGCGGGAGCAGCGGCGGATTTTCGAAAAATGCTGGATCTACGTCGGTCACGAATCCGAAGTGCCGCACGCGGGCGATTACCAGTCGCGCACCGTCGCCGGGCGTCCGATCATCCTGGTGCGCGGCGATGACGGCGTGATCCGCGTGCTGCTCAACACGTGCACGCATCGCGGCGCACTGGTCTGCCGGCAGAAGGCCGGCAACACGAAGTCCTTTCAATGTCCATATCACGCCTGGACCTTCGACTCGCGCGGCCGCCTCACCGGCATCCCCGGCGAAGATTCCTACGGCGGAGAATTTTCGCGCGATGAGCGCGCGCTGGCCGCTCCCGCGCAGGTGGACAGCTATCGCGGGTTTGTCTTTGCCTGCTACGACCCGGCCGCCGAAAGCCTCTACGACTACCTGGCCGGAGCGAGGGAGTACCTCGACCTGGTGGCCGATCAGTCCGAAGTCGGAATGAAAGTCGTCGCCGGGCAGCAATCCTACAGCGCGCGCGCCAACTGGAAACTGCTGGTCGAGAACAGCTACGACGGCTATCACGGCCTGCCGACGCATCAGCGCTACTTCAGCTTCCTTGGCGATATCGGAATCGACGTGCGATCGCGCAACATTGCCGCGCCGCCTCATCAAAAGCCCGTCGATCTCGGCAACGGCCACGCGGTGGTCGAGTATCAAAGCGCGTGGGGCAGGCCGATCGCGCATTGGGTGCCGCCCTTCGGCGAACATCGCAAGGCGCATTTCGAAGCGATCAGGCGCCGCTTCGAGGATCGTTTCGGCAAGGAGCGCGCCTGGCGCATCTGCGAGACCAGCCGCAACCTTGGCATCTTCCCGAACCTGGTCATCAACGACATCATGGCGATCACGATTCGCACCTTTTATCCCGTGGCGCCCGACTACATGGAGGTGAATGCGTGGGCGCTGGCGCCCGCCGATGAAGGCGCGGAAGACTCGGCCCTTCGCCTCGACAACTTTCTCACCTTCCTTGGCCCCGGAGGTTTCGCGACGCCGGACGATGTCGAGATGCTCGAGTCGTGCCAGGTGGGCTTTCGCAATCGCGAGGTCGAGTGGTCGGACATCTCGCGCGGGATGAAGCGCGAATATCCGACAATCACCGACGAGCTTCAGATGCGCGCATTCTGGAGGCGATGGAACCAGCTTATGACGGAGCCGCAGATTCGGCGCGCGAGGAAAGCAGCATGAGCACCGACCAACTGCCGACCCGCCAGGAGGTCGAGGATCTCCTCTACAAGGAGGCCGCGCTGCTGGATGAGTGGCGGCTGGAGGAATGGCTCGAGCTGCTCACCGAAGACGCGGTTTACCAGGTTCCTCCCACCGACGTGCCGGAGGGGGATGCGCGCAATACGCTGTTTATCATCGCGGATGACGCGGTCCGGATTCGATCGCGCGTAAAGCAGCTTCTCGGCCGGTTCGCGTGGGCGGAAAATCCTCATTCGCGCACCCGCAGGCTGATAACCAATGTGCGCGTCCTCGGCGCTGACGACGGCGGCATCCTTGTCACCGCGAACTTTGCGGTCCATCGGATGCGCTATGAGTCGGTCGATACCTATATCGGCCGCTACGATTACAAGCTCGCGCGCGCCGGTGGAGAGCTGAAAATAAAAGAGCGGCGGGCGATCCTCGACAACGAGGCGCTTCGACCTCACGGAAAAATCAGCTTCATCCTGTAGTCGCCCAACCGCAGATCGCATGAACGCCATCGACATGCATAACCATCTCGTCGCTCCCGGCGTGATCGATTTCCTGGCGCGGGAGGGCAGGCATTACGCGACCCGCATCGTCGAGCGCGACGGACGCAGGTTCTTCCTGATCCAGGAAAAAGCGATGCGCCCGATTGATGGGCCGATCTCGGATGCGGCCGCGCGCGTCGCTGAGATGGAGCGCGAGGGCGTCGCGAAACAGGCAATCTCGTGCGTTCCGTTCCTGATGTATCCGGAAGTCGCGGCCGACCTGGGTCTCGCGATCGCGCGGATCAACAACGACGCGATGGCGCAGCTTGCGGCTCGCGACCCGGAACATTTCGCGCCGCTCGCGTCGGTTCCGATGCAGGATCCTTCGGCGGCGGCAAAAGAACTCGAGCGCGCCGCAACGCTCGGGCTGCGCGGCGTCGAAATTCCGCCCAAGGCCGGCGAACGACAGTTGGATGAACCAGAGTTCGAGGAATTCTGGGCCGCCGCCGAGTCGCTTCAGATGGCCGTATGCATCCATCCATTTGAAGCCGCGCCTTCGGGCGCGCTCTCGCGCTATTTCCTTGGGAACCTCGTCGGCAACCTCTATGACACCGGGCTGGCTGCGGCGCTTTTGATTTACGGCGGCGTACTGGAACATCATCCGCGGCTCAAAGTGGTTCTCTATCACGCGGGCGGAGCGCTCTCCGCACTGGTGGGCCGGCTCGACATGGGTTATCGGCTGGTGCCGGAATGCAAGCAGGCGATTCCGCGTCCGCCCTCGACCTACGTTTCGCAGTTTCACTTCGACATCATCGCGCACAATCGCGACCTGCTCGCGCATCTGGTGAAAACCTGGGGCGCCGATCGCTTCGTGCTGGGCAGCGACTATCCGCTGGCCGCCGGCCTGGCGCATCCGGTGCAGGAAGTCAAAGCGCTCGGACTGGACGCTGCCGATGAGGCCAGGATTCTGCGGGACAACGCGCGCGGCCTGCTGAGATTGTAAACGGCGCCACTTCAAGGACTCGGGGCCGGCGCTCGATCGTAATCCGCATTTCGGAAACGGAAATGAATTTTGATTTTACCGAACAGGAGAACCGGTTTCGCAAAAGCTTGCGCGCGTGGCTCGACGAGAATGCGCCGAAGCTCCTCGCCGATGGACCCCAATACTCCGACCCGGAGAAGCGATGGGAACGCGCGATGCGCTGGCATCGGGCGCTCCACGCCGCCGGATGGGTCGGAATCTACTGGCCGATGGAATACGGCGGACGCGGATCGACCCTGGTCGAACAGTACATCTATGAAGAGGAGATGGACCGAATCGGCGCGCCCGGAACCATCAATCCCGTGGGACTCAATATCGCCGGACCCACGATCATGCAGTGGGGCAGCGAGGAGGTGAAACGGCGCTACCTGCCGCCGATTCTCTCCGGCGATGAAATCTGGTGCCAGGGATACTCCGAGCCGGGAGCCGGCTCCGACGTCGCTTCGCTTACCACTCGAGCCGAAGATCGCGGCGATTACTTCGTGGTCAACGGCCAGAAGGTTTGGACCACGCTGGCCCATCGCGCCCACTTCTGCCTGCTCCTTTGCCGCACCGATCCGTCCGCGCCCCGGCACAAGGGCCTGTCCTACATGCTGGTGGACATGAAAAGCCCCGGTATCACCGTGCGTCCGCTCGTCCAGATCACCGGCAATCACGATTTCAACGAGATATTTTTTGAGGACGTGATCGTTCCGAAAAAGAACCTGCTCGGTCCGCAGAACGATGGATGGCGGGTGGGGGTGACCACCCTGATGTTCGAGCGGGTGACGGTCGGCGCTCTGCTCCAGATCGAGCGCGAGGTGTCGCGGCTGCGCGACCTGCTCAGCAGGCCCGATGCTTCCGGCTGCCGCCCGGCTGACGATCCGTACGTGAGACAGCGCTTCGCCGAAATTCACAGCGACTGCCAGGCCGCCCGCTACAGCTCGCTGCGAAGCCTGACGCGAAGGCTCAAGGGACAGCCGCCGGGACCGGAAGGATCGATCGCGAAGCTGTTCCGGACCGAGGCGATGCTGCGGATGGTGAGCTTTGCCGAAGAAGTGCTGGGGCCGTACGCCCAGCTCGTGGAAGGCTCTCCGTTCGCGATCGAGCACGGGCGCTGGATGCATTCGCTCTTCTATGCGCGCGCCCAGACGATTGCAGGCGGCACCTCCGAGATTCAGCGCAACGTGATCGGCGAGCGCGTCCTGGGCCTGCCTAAGGGATAGGCGCGCCTTTCATATTCAGAAGCGCCGGGCGCTCAGAAACAGCGCGCCGATCACGATAGTTATCGCGGTGAGCGGAGCGCCGACCTTGAAGTATTCCCAGAAGCTGATCTCCACACCCTCCGCGCGGGCGCGCTGAACCACGATCAGGTTGGCGATCGAACCGGGGATGGTGAAGTTTCCGGCCAGCGTCGATGCCATCGCCATCGTGAGCCACGCCGCGTGTTGATTGGGCAGCGACTTGACAAACGGGCTCAGCACCAGGACGGCGGGAACATTGCTCACGAGATTGGAGAGGAGAGCGGTCACGATGCTGAGGATTGCGACTTTCTCCAGATGCCATCGCGCGATCGTCTGGATGGCTCGCGCGGTCAACACCTGTCGTTCGAGTCCCGCGACGACGATGAACAATCCGGCGAACATCAGCAGGAGCGGCCAGTCGATTTCCGCGTAAATTCGGCGCGACTTGACGCGGCGCGTGAGCATCAGCACGCCGCCCGCGCCGATCGCCGCGCGCGCCGGCGCAACTCCCGCAAAGAACGCCGCAACCATCAAAAGCGAAATGATTCCCGACTTGACCATCAACGCCCGGTTGGCGCTGACCGGCGGGAAATAGGTGGCGAGCCGCTCGGAAGTCCGGAACTCGGACGGGTAGGCGATCGCGATTAGAACGATCGTGAGCACAAGTCCGATCGCGGCGACCGGCGAAAGCGCCGCCGCAAACCCGCCGTAGGCGAGATGCGAGAGGCTGCCGATGATGATGTTCTGCGGATTTCCGGTGATGGTCGCGGTGCTGCCGACGTTCGATGCCATGGCGATCGCCAGCGCGTACGGCACCGGATTGCGGCGCGCGTGGAGCGCTATTTCCATCACCAGCGGCGTCATCGCCAGACAGATCGCATCATTCACGAGGAACGCGGAGAGAATTCCGGTGAGCGCTACGACCGCGATCAACAGGGTCAGCGGATGGCGCGCGCGCTCGACGATCCACGCGGACGCGAACCGCAAGAGTCCCGACAGCCGCAGGTTTGCCACCACGATCATCACGCCGAGCAGCAGCGTAATCGTGTCGAAATCGATCGCATCATAGGCCGCACGCAGCGGAATAACGCCCGCCGCAACCATCAGCGCCGCACCCGCAAACGCCGCGCCGGCGCGGTCGATGCGAAGGCCGGGCAGGCGTCCGATGCCGACCGCGACGTAGGTCACAGCGAAAACCGCGATCGCAATCGCCTTGATCATCGGCGCGGATACGCTGATTTCCGAGAGCCAGGTCAAATCCCGCTCTCTTCTTTCTCGTGCGCGGCAAGCGGTGCGCAGCCGCGGCAGGCGATGGGCGCGCGATGGATTGAGTTCATGCGAGCGGAGGGCGGATGTCCGAGGTCTTCAGCGATCAATGAGCGTCCGAGCCAATGCTATTTAGGCGGTTCCGATCGGCGTTGCAACCATGCGTCGACGGACCATGGCCCGCCGCCCGTGCCGATCAGAAAAAGCAGGCACATCGTCATCGCGAAGTCGGTCCTCGCGTCGCTTACCATGAACCAGAAGCCCTGATCGGCGCGAAACAGCTCCGGGATCTTGGTCGTCGCGATTGCCGTCAAAATCACGATCAACAGCGGAAGGCTCGCGATCCTGGTGAGCAACCCCGCAAGCACCAGCAATCCGCATACGATTTCGAAAGCTCCCACGAAGGGAGCGGTGAAACCGGGCATCGGAAGGCCGATGCGCGCAAAGCGCAGCACGCCCATGTGGGGGTCGATGTATTTCAGAATGCCCTGGGTGAAAAAAATCAGGCCGACAGCGAGGCGGATAAAAATGATCGCGCGTCCGCTCGGAATCGCAAACGAAGATCCGCCGCCGGTTCGCATCATCCGATCAGGCGGGCTTTGCGTGATTGCTGCCCGCCATCCTCTCGCTGGTCCAGAATACCGCCATCGCCGCGGCTTGAAGGCCGACCGAAAGGGCGACCAGTCCCCACACGAAGTGATCGTACAGGACGCCGAGCGCCGCACTCCCCGCCATCCAGGCGACTCCGTAGAACAGATCGAAAACGCCGTACGCGGTAGATCGATTCTGCTCCGGCGTCACATTCGCTACCAGAGCCACCAGGAGAGAGTCCTGGATCGCAGTCGCGATTCCCCAGATAGCAACGCCGAAGCCCACGGCCAGTCCCGAGCCAAGAAACACCATCGGAGTTGCGGCGGCTCCCACCGCGATCGCAATCGCGATCGCGACCATTCCCATCCGATCGAGCACGAAGCCCAGGGCCGGAGCGCTTAACGCCGCTAACACCATAGCGATAGCGTACAGCACCGAAATCATCGCGGGCGACGCGATCCCCGTCTGCCCCAGATGGTAGGCGATCAGCGCGAAGTCAGCGTAACCCGCGGCAAACAAGGCCCCTCCGATCGCGTAGATCCAGAACAGCCGCGGAAACCGGATCGGCGATCGGGATGCTCTCAGCACTGGACGAACGGTCGCGCCCCGCGACGCCGCGCCGGCCGCGGCCAGGCATACGAAAGCGGCCACTGCCGGAATCAGGAGAATTCCAAAGCCCGCGCGAAAGCTCCCGCGGCGGACGAGAACCATCGCGACGATCAGCGGTCCCATCGCGCCTCCAATCGAATCGAGCGCGTGATTTATTCCGAAGACCTTTCCGCTTCCCAGCTCTCCGCCCGCGCGCGATAGCAGCGACGACATCGCCGGACGCCTGATGCCGCGGCCGAGACGCTCGCCGATCATCAACCCCGCGGCGGCCGGCCACGCGCGCGCAAGCGCCAGCGCCGGAACGCATAGGAGATTGATAGCGTAGCCGGCCCAGATTTCCATCCAATATTGTCCGGTGCGATCCGCGATCACGCCGGAAAGGATGCGCACGACGTACCCGGCCAGCTCGCCTCCTCCCGCAACGATGCCGACAATCGTGCCGCTCGCGCCAAGGTGCCCAAGGAAATCGCCGGTCACTCCGCGCGCGCCTTCATAGGTCATATCCGCGAAGAAATTGGTGATGGCGACGACCAGAACGAAGCGCCATACCGACCGCCGCGGAGAGACCTCGGTGCTCGCCATTACGTTTACTTACGGCGCGTGTCCGAAAGCGGCAACCCGGTTGCGGCGCGCGGGCGCGATGCGGCTTTCGATATTTATCCGGCCTCGCCCGCCTCATCGATGCGCTTGCGAAAATAGCCGGAGAGCAGCCGCGCGAGGTCGTGGTTCGCCACCTCTTCGACCGCCCCTGTCTTCAAATCACCGAGCTGAAAGGGACCGTAGGCGATACGGATAAGGCGGGTAACCCTGAGGCCGATATGTTGCAGCAACCGCTTCACTTCCCGGTTCTTGCCCTCCTCGAGCGCCATCGTGAGCCAACTGTTGCCGCCCTGAACTCGATCCAACGTGCATCGCGCCGGCCGGTAAGCGACGCCATCGACCGTCAGGCCCCGGCTCAGCTCTTCGAGCGAGCGGCGGTTGACGCGTCCATGCGCGCGGACGCGGTATACGCGCAGAAACTTTTGCGCAGGATGCTCGAGATAGCGGGCGAGGCCGCCGTCGTTGGTCAGAAGCAGAAGCCCCTCGGTGTTGATGTCGAGGCGGCCCACCGAAATCACTCGCGGCAGCGACTTTGGCAACGCCGAGAAGACGGTGGGCCGCCCTTCAGGATCGCGAGCCGTGGTCACCAACCCTGCCGGTTTGTGGTACCGCCAGAGCATCGTACGCTGCGCGCCAGCGACCGGTTTGCCATCGACGGTCACCAGGTCCGCCTCGTCCACGAGATGAACCGGATGCCGGATCACGGCGCCGTTGAGCGCGACGCGGCCCGCTTCGATCATCCGCTCGCAATCGCGCCGCGAGCCTACACCGGCCCGCGCGAGAACCTTGGCGATGCGCTCCTTGGCCATCGAGGCGAGATATTACCGGGCGCGGCCCGGCTTTTCCTCATGCCGCCAAATGTCTATGGTCGATAACGAAGCGTTGTCCGGATAGTTGTCGCAATCGCGATGATGGAAGAGCGGTTCAAAGGCGGATGCGTCTGCGGGGAGATTCGGTACGAGATCGATCGGATCTTCGACGTTATCTATTGCCATTGCAACCGATGCCGCCGGGGCACCGGCGCTCCGGTAGTCGTGACCGCGCAGGTAGCCGGCGATTCGTTCCGCCTGACGAAGGGATCGCCTACCGAGTACAGGACGTCCGCGTCGGGGCGCAGCTTCTTCTGCGGCAAGTGCGGCACGGGCCTGTACGGCGAATATTCCAAACAGGGCCATCCGCTCGCCGCCAACGGCCGATATTTCTCGGTTCGAACCGGAACCCTCGACGAGCCGGAGAAAGTGAGCCCGCAGATTCATCAGTTCGTCGAAAGCAGGCTCGCATGGTTCGACACAACCGACGCTCTGCCGCGCGTAAAAGGAAACACCCTGCCGCATCCCACCCGCCGCACCCCCAAAAGTCTCTAGCGACACCCAGCCCGAAATTCCGCCTGTTCCGCCGTGCGGCTTCACTCGCGGGTGCGCGATGTTTTTCTCCGTGTCGGCGAAACTGATATGTTGGAGCGCTGCGATCGTTCGCAATCCTCAGCGGAGAGGTGGCCGAGTGGTCGAAGGCACCAGATTGCTAATCTGGCGTACTGGGTAACCGGTACCGAGGGTTCGAATCCCTCCCTCTCCGCCAAAGTAAACGCCGGTCCGTCCTGCCACAATTGAACACAATACGGTTCTCGCGGCAGGTCGGAGCTACCGGCTGGCCAGGGTTGAACTCGAGAAAATCAGGCGGGCTTCGCGGAATCCTGTTGTGCTGGAGGTTTCGCTCCCTTGATGTCGCGATGCTTTTCTGCGCCGATGTCGCGCATCGTGATCGACATCCCCAGGACCTCGCCCGTCGGACTGAGCATCGGTGATGTGGTCACCGCGACGTTTAGCGGCTTGCCGTCCTTGCGCAGGCGGACGGTTTCGAATTGCTCGGCTTTGCGCGTTTTACAGATGCGTTGAGCGCGATCGAGGAGTTCGCCGCGCCGATCGAGCGGCACCAGCAGCGCGGCGCTGTGTCCGATGATCTCATTGGCGCGATAACCGAACAGCGCCTCGGCCGCGGGGTTCCAGCTTGTTACGATCATGTCTCTCGTTTCGCTGTAGATCGCTTCGGCGGATGCGCCGACGATGGAGGCGAGCAGCGCGCTGGCTTCCTGCGCGCGCTTGCTCTCGCTCGCATCGCGCATCGCGATCGCGATTCGGTCGGGCGGATGGTTGGGCTCCCCGAATGCGGAAGCGTTGAGCGAAACCGGGATCGTCCGCGCGTCGCGAGTCAGCAGCGAAAGCTGGATGTCGTGCGCCGGTCCCTCCCGCAGCACTTTTTCCAGCACCGATTGCGTGCCCAGTGGATCACTGAAGAGCGATTCGACCTTTACTCCGAGCAATTCTTCGCGCGTGTAGCCGGTAAGCGCGAGTGCGCGCTCGTTCACGTCAGTCAGCTTGAGAGAGCCGTCGCTTACCAGCATCGCGTCCGGCGAAGATTGAACCAGGTTGCGGCTGTATTCGCGCTCCGTGCGCAAGGTCCGCTCGATTGCCCGTTGCTCGGTCACGTCGCGCGCGACGCCGAAAATACCGGAGACCTGGCCCGCCTTGTAAAAGAGCGACGCGTTGAAGGAGATGGGAACTTCGCGGCCACTGGCGGTTTTCACCACCAGTTCGATATTGGAAACAAAGCCTTCGCTGAAGGCCTTCTTGACCGCGTCACGCGCGACTGACGGGTCGGTGAAATAGCTCTCAAACGGGCTGCCCAGGAGAATGTTCCGCGGAACCTGGGTGAGGTTGGAAAGCTGCATGTTGCTGTCGGTGATCCGCATTTCCTGGTCAACCGTGACCATCGCGTCAATCGACGACTCGATAAGCCCGCGCGTGTATTCGTGCGCGTCGCGCAGCTCCGTTTCGATTTGCTTGAGCGCGTTGATATCGCGGCCGATTCCCGCGGTGCTCACGATCTTTCCGGAGGAATCGCGAATCGGAAAGACGTTCACCTGCGAAACGTACGATTCGCCGGTTTTCCTTTTGGCGCGCAACTCGAAGCAGGCCGACTCGCCGGTCTCCATGACCCGGCGATGGCCCTGGACCGCGCGTTCCACTTCCTCGAGAGGAAGAATCAGATCGAGACCGCGTCCAATTGCCTGCTCGGCGGTGAATCCAAAAGTTTCTTCGGCAGCCCGGTTCCAGCTCGCGATTTTGGAATCGGCGGAGAGGCCGATTATCGCGTCCTGTGTCGCGTTGACAATCGTCGCCAGTTCTCTCTGATGCCGCTCCGCGCGCTTGGCCTCTGTTATATCGCGGACGATGGTGGAGGCGCCGAGCAGTTTTCCGCTTGAATCATAGATTCCAGACACCCAGACCGAAACGTCAACCGTTCCCCCGCCCTTTCTAAGCGCCGCGACCTCCGAGTGGCGCACGGCCAGTGGGCGTCCGGCCGATGCGGCGGCGAACTCGCGCTTGACACCGGCGACCGCAAGGTCGCGACGGTCCGGAGGAACGACGAGATTCGCGATATTCTGGCCGATCGCTTCCTTCGCGCTGTAGCCAAACAACTTTTCCGCGGCTGCGTTCCAGCTTGTAATCCGCGCGTCAAGATCGACGCTGATGATACCGTCTTCGGACGACTTCACGAGCGCGGCGAGCAGCCCCTGTTCCCGCTCCTGACGGCGTCGCTCCGTGATGTCGCGGATAACGTTCGACATCCCAAGCAGCTCGCCCGAGCTGTCGTAGATGCCCGAGGCGACGATCGACACGTCAATGATGCTGCCGTCCTTTCTTGCGACCTGCTGCTCGAGGCGATGAACGAAATTGGGGTCAGCGGCAAGCTTTTCCATGTCCTGCCGAATCCCCAGTTCTGCGAGCGGACGTAGCTCAGGCGACGCGTACAGTTCAGCCGCGTTCCTACCCATCGCTTCCTCGGCGGTGAAGCCAAGCAGCCTCTCAGAGCCGCGGTTCCAGGTCATGATCTTGAGATCGGGAGAAACGCTATTGATCGCGTCGTCCGACGAATTGACCAGTGCGGAGAGCAGCCTTTGTTCCCGCTCGGCGTTTCTGCGATCGCTCATGTCGCGCAGGATGTTGCTCATGCCGATCACTTTGCCGGCCGCATCGGAGATTCCCGAGGCGACCAGCCACGCATCGACCCTGCTGCCATCCTTTCTCTGCAGGGGGAATTCTCCGCGGCGCACGAATCTGGGGTTTGTTTCGAGGGTCTTGAGGTCGTTGCGAATCTCGCCCTCCACGAAGTCGCGTGCTTCCGGAGGGACATAAAGATCCACAACGCGGTGTCCGATCGCCTCCGCGGCGCTGAATCCGAGCATCCGTTCCGCCCCCGAATTCCAGCTCATCACCCGCGCGTCCGTCGAAATGCTCAAAATTGCGTCTTCCGTGGATTCGACGATCGCGGCCAGCAGCGCCTGATTGCGCTCGGCGGCCGCTTCCTCGGTGATGTCTCTCGCAAAGCCGAGGATCTGTTCGATTTCCCCGCTTTCGGTGACGAGGGGTATGGCGACTATGTCGAGAAGCCGCCGCCGTCCTTTCAGTGTCTTGAAGCCCCACTTGGAGAGGGTGACTGGTTGCCCGGCTTGAACCTTGGTCACCGCCGCGGCAGTGTCATCCGGAGACCACTGTGGCGGTTCGCCTACGGCATAAATGTTTCGGCCGAGAACTTCTTCTTCGCGGTCGGCCTCGAAGAGCGCCAACGCGGCGGCGTTTATTCTTGTAACGGTCCCATCGGCGGCGAACGTGAGGGTGGGGTACGGCACGCGTTCGATACTGAACAGGTGCGGACCGTTTGATGAGGGCTGCTTCTGAGCGGCCGATGCGCCTGATGATGACGGCGACCCGCGGCCGCTAGCCGTCGTATCCGTCCTCGAGACACTCGATTTCATGCGAGTTCTCTGCGGTCCTCGGCCATAATGCGCACATACACAGTTGAGCTCACAGCGCCCCCTCTTTGGGGAGCAATTTTCGGACCATTTTGCCCGGACGTTTCAAACGTCCACGCTCATTGCGGGGTCTGCATCATCTGCGCTTAACTCCGAATCCTGTTGGAATAATCCGACACGCGAAATCGCGCTGTTGCTCTGGCGGACGGCGAAGGTTTCTGAAAACCGTTGCGGGATGGCCCAAATCGGGACATTCGCTTGACGCCGATAGAAGCACCCGGCGGCGAACCGCACGCTTGGAGCGCCAGTTCCCGCGGCCCCTGTTTTGCTTACCCTGCTGAACCCCAAGCCACGCTTCTGGAGCCAACGGGAAATGTACAGCTTCGCCAACGACGGCAGGGAAGAATTCAGCTACGCCATTCTACCCTCGCAATTCAACGACCTGGTCAGGCGGCGCAAGTCGGGATTTGACGGCGAATACCGTCTGATGTGGGCGGTGTTGGAGGACGCCATCCGCGCGTACGTGGTCAATGCGAAGAGGACGACGCGCAAGCAGCGGATCGATTTCGCCGAAGTCTGCGACTGGTTCTTTCCGCCTACTTCCGCGCCGCAGGGTCTGTTTGGCTTCCACAGCATCTGCGAGCAACTGGGGATCGACTCGTACCAGCTTGCGCGGGGCCTTTCGAAACTGAAGCTCAAGGATCTGCCGATCCGCCGCTACAATCGCGCGCTTCGAATCGCCCGTATCCCGCGTATCGCCGCGTAGCCGTCCCGGACGTCCTTGGCCGCCCCCTTCCGGGGCCAGGATGCCGCCGTCGCGAACGCCGAGGCTGCTGCATACGTCCGCCTTTTGATGCCCCTCAGGGTTGCCATCGACTTTTTGCCCGAAGCTGTGGCACACAGACTAGGGGGTGGATTCAACCACTTTTCATTCTGGGGAGTGTTCAGATGATCGGGCTTAAGGAACAGACGGTTCGCGGGGCGAAAACCTTCGCGGAACTTCGCGCGAAGCACAAATGGAATATCCCGAGCGATTACAACGTGGCGATCGATTGCCTCGACCGCCACACCGCGCTGCGCGACAAGGTAGCGCTGCTGTACGAGGACGATGAAGGCCACACGGCGCGCTACACCTTCGCGCAAATGATCGAAGCCTCAAATCGTTTCGCCAACGCCCTGCGCGGCATCGGAATCGGACGCGGCGACGTGGTTGCCGTCCATACTCCCCAGCGTCCCGAAACCGCAATCGCTCATATGGCGCTTTATCGGCTCGGGGCGATCGCGCTGCCAATCTCGAAGCTGTTCGGGCCCGATGCGATCCAGTACCGCCTCGACAACAGCTCCGCCAAGGCGATCCTGATGGAGCCGGAGACGGTCGAGAAAATGGATGCGGTGGACCGCAAGAGCCTGCCGAATTTCAAGCACGTCATCGTGGCCGGCCGGGGCAGGGGTGGACTCGCCTTCGACGACCTGATGAGCGAGGGCGCGCCTTCATTTGTGATGGACAAGACCAGCGCCGAGGATCCCGTGCTGCTGATGTACACCTCGGGCACCACCGGCAATCCCAAAGGCGTGCTGCACGTCGCGCGCTATGTACTGGGGCACAACGGAATCGACTATTCCTACAACTATCTGCGCGACGGCGATTTATACTACAGCCCGGCTGACTGGGCCTGGGCGGGCGGCCTGCTCGACGGATTGCTCGCGATCTGGCCCTATGGAATTCCGGTCCTCGCCTACCGGACGAAGGCGCGCTTCGATCCCGAGGTGACATTCAGGCTGCTCGAAAAGTACGGTGCGTCGGTGGGGTTGTATCCGCCGACAGCGCTGAAGGTGTTGCGGGAGATCAAGAATCCGCGCGAGAAATTCCGCCAGCTCCGCCTCCGATGCATCGTGAGCGGGGCCGAGCCCGTCAGCCCGCAGCTCGCCAAATGGGTCGACGAGGAACTCCAGGTCGAGTTCAATCAGGGCTTCGGCCAGACCGAGGCGAACTATTTCATCGGCACCTGCAGCACGGTGGAACAAGCGCGCCTCGAGCCTCTGGGCAAACCCTATCCCGGCCATGACGTCGCCATCGTCTCGCCGGAAGGACGGGTGCTCAAGACCGGCGAGACCGGCGAGATCGCGATTCGCCGCGATTCGCCGGTGGTGATGCGCGAATACTGGAAGAATCCGGCCGCGATGAGCGACAAGTTCAAGGGCGAATGGTGCATGACCGGCGACCTCGGCCATATGGATGACGAGGGTTACGTCTATTTCCAGGGCCGCAACGATGACGTGATCAAGAGCTCGGGCTATCGGATCGGACCCTCGGAAATCGAAGCGAAAATCATGGAGCACTCCTCGGTCGCATCGTGCGCCGTGATCGGAGTGCCCGATCCCCAGCGCGGACAGGCGATCAAGGCCTTCATCAAACTGCTGCCGGGGTTCTCGCCCTCCGATCAGTTGATCAAGGAAATTCAGACGCACGTGAAGACGCGGCTCGCCGCGCACGAAGCACCGCGCGAATTCGAGTTTCTGGACGAGTTCCCCTCGACCGTGACGGGCAAGATCATGCGGCGCGAACTGAGAGCTCGCGAAGAGGCGAAGCGGCGGGCGAGCTGAGCATGGCTCGGCGGAAGCGGGCGCGGAGGGACTTGACAATCGCGTAACTAAAGGGTGACGTATTATCCGTGAAGATTGATAACACCATCGCCGCGCTGGCCGACCCGACCCGCCGCGAATTGCTGCGCCGCCTCGCTTCCAACCCCTGTCGGGCCACGGCCCTGGCCAGGGGATTCGCGATAAGCCGTCCCGCCGTCGTCAAACATACGCGAGTGCTGAAAAAAGCCGGTCTCATCAGGTCCAGAAAAAACGGTCGCGAACAGATATACGAACTTGCTCCGTCCGGCCAGGACGCGATTCGAGCCCTGATCGCCGAGCTCGAGCAAGTGAGCAGGTTCTGGGACGGCGCGCTGGATGCCTTCAAGCGATACGCGGAAGCGCACGCACGATAAGCCTCAAACTCTTCGCACGCACAGCGGCGCGCGATTCCGATCCGCCGCCAAGTGGAATACTCTCCGGACGGCGCGCCGGGCCGCATCCGCGGCAAACGATCGCGCCGGAGGACGCGATGGCCGATGACGTAGCGCGCCTGCGTGATGCGATTCGGGAAAGCGCGCCGATGCTCGCGGCGCGGTCCGCTGAGATCGAATCCGCGCGATGCCTGCCCACGGACCTGCTCGAGCAACTGACCGCCGCCGGAGTCTTCCGGATGCTGGCGCCGCGGAGCCATGGCGGTATGGAGGTCGCCTTTACGGACTCGATGGAGATCATCGAGGCGATCGCCGCGGCGGATGGTGCGACCGGCTGGACAGTGATGATCGGATCGGAATCGCCGATGCTGCTGGCGCTGCTCCCGCGCCATCGATTCGATCAGCTCTATTCCAACGGTCCCGATGTAATCATCGGAGGCGGGTTTGCCCCGCGCGGACACGCCGAGCTCCAAAGCGGCGGCTACCTGGTCAATGGACGATGGGCGTTTGCGAGCGGATGCCAGCATTGCCAGTGGCTGATCGGCAATTGCGAGGTCCGCGAGAACGGAAAGCCGCGCCCCGGCCCTGTGCCCGGTTCCAGCGAGACTCGCGCGATGTTGTTCCCGCGCGATCGGGTGAAGATCATCGACACCTGGGAAGTGAGCGGACTGCGCGGTACCGGCAGCCAGGACATCGAGGTGCGCGACCTGCGCGTGGAGAACGACGACTCGCTGGACATCTTTCGAGGCGAGCCCTGTCTTGAGGGGCCGCTCTACCGCGCGCCGGTAGTGTCCTTTGCGCTTCATATCGGAGCGGTCGGAATCGGCATCGCCCGCCATGCGATCGCCGACATAATCGCGCTCGCCGGCACCAACAAGAAGCGGCTCTATACGAGCATGGCGATCGCGGATTCTCCTCTGTTCCACTATCGGCTCGCGCACGCGGAGACCAGCCTGCGCGCCGCGCGGGAACTCCTGATGGCGGAGTCGCGCGCGATGTGGCAGTCATCGCTGGCCGGGCGCCCGCCGACTCCGCCTGAGATGGCGCGAATCATAGGGAGCGTCGCGTGGGCCGCCCATACCGCCGCGTCGATCGTCGATACCTGCTACACGGCGGGAGGGGGAACCGCGCCCTATAATTCTTCGCCGCTACAGAGGCACTTGCGCGATATCCACACCCTTACTCAGCACGCCGCGGTCAATGAGACGATGCTTACTCGGGCTGGGGCATTTCTAATCGGTAAGGCGACTGACTTTGCGATTTAGTTGAGACGTTGGTCGCTTGCTGATTCAACTCCCAGACCGTCCCGTCAGGAAGCGACTCGACTGGACGATAATCCTTGCGCAGTTCCCGGCCCAGCAGATAAAGCGGGTCGCCTGGATCGTCCGACTCTGCCCTTGAGAATGGCCATAAGATGAATTTCGGAGCCTCGCGATGCAATCGGCGTGCGATCCTCGCCACCTGGCGCGGGCGGGTGTAGCCGTCCGGCTCCACAAACGGAACTCTGGCCGGATTTTGCAGATCGAGCAGAACGTAGAACATCGGCGTCGAGGCGGCGAAGAATTTGTCGCCCGGGTCAGTGTGCTTGTCGAGCCATGCCAGGTCAGAAAACAGGTCATGGTCCTCGATCGCGACCTGCCCGGCGGGGGTATCGTAAAACCAGTAGTGCTGAAGCTGCGTTTTCAGCGGGGCCATCACCAGGAATGCGGCCGTGACGCCCCATGCCGGCACTTTCCAGAGTCCGCTCGCGCCCTGATTCAACATCCAGATAACAAGGACGAAAGCCGGCAAAGAGATGCCCGCCAGGCGCACGTGCAAGGGCGCGTACGCGACAGTGCAGAACAGCGCGAGACCCACGACCGCAAGGAGTACAGCTTCGAGAGGAAGGCGAACGCCGCCGCGGCGCCTCTTTGTCATCCATCCGTACGCAAAGAAAGCAAGATAAGAGCCGGGTACCAGCAGCTTCATAAAGGTCCAGACCGCGACGCCGCGCACGGTTGGAACCCAGTCCTCAAAGGCGGTTGACCAATTGTTACCCTGGCCCTCGCGGTAGTGCAGGAATGGAAATCTTATGATGTACCGGTAGAAATTGATCGGCCCGGCATTCCAGATCACATACGCGCTGGCCATAAGGACCAGAGCAGCGAATGGAGCGAAGAGGCTTATTTCCTCGCGCAGCAGATGGCGTTCATCTTGCGCCTTGACGCGGTTGTCCCATACCAGAAAGCCCGCTACCGCGGGCACAAGCAATGCCCGCGTCTGCGTGAAGCAGGTCGCCATCCCAAGAAACAAACCGGCTAACAGCAGCCGCGGCGCGCTGCGGCTCTGAATGATTACCGCCGCGGCAAGATACACGAACAGCACGCTGAAGATGTGATGGGTCGCATCCAGCCCGCAATGAAGCCCGAAGCAAAGAAACATCAGGCTTGCCAGGGCCGCGTCCCAGCCGTTCAGCAGCGTCGATCCGATGCGCAGAGCGAGCCATACGTACGCGACATAGGTGACGATCAGGAGAGCCTCGATAAGAGCCAGCTTCGCGCCGAAAACCTTTATCAGCGGAACCTCGAGCAGTTCGGTGCCAGGCAAAGTGTATTGAAAGATGTCCCGGTAGAGCGTCTGGCCCTGAACCATCCGCCGCGCGTTGTCGAAATTGATGAATTGATCGCCGTCGAGCAGACGCGGAGTCGCAGGCAAGAGGAAGAGCGAGAGATATAGAAAGGCCCCTGTCAGCGCCAGCAGAAACAACGTCGCGGTCGCGGGTCTGCGCAAAGCCTCCCCCCACTTTTGCAAGAAGCATGCTGTAGCACCACATTGTCTAATTTGTGCTATCTAAAGGTCAAGAGGGCCGCGGCCGCGGAGATGGCGACAATTCGCTTATCGGCCGCCCGCGTCCGCAACGCAACTCCAGCGCGAAAAACGCTCAGCCCGGGAGCGCCCGCCGCCCGCTGCGCCGGACCACGAATCTCGAAGCGAGCCGCAACGGCCGAAGCGGATAGTAGAGAAAGTGCAGCGCCGGCGGGATTTGCACGGCGGCGTATTCCGCGTCGGACGGCGAAAGATGCCCGAGCAGGTAGCGCGCCCGATGGCGCGGCGATGGAAACATCTTCAGACAGAACGGTATCAGCTCCGCCTCCGCGACAGGCAACGGACGCGCGCCGAGCAACCGCGCGATCGCAACGGCGGCCAGGCGATCCGCCGCATCGTCGGCAGGCAGTCCGGATGGCAACGGCGCTCCCAGCAGGTCCGCCGCAACTTTCATCCCGGTCAGGAGTTGGCGCGTGGTTCCACTCGCGGCGGCGGCCGATATGACCGCCGGCCAATCAAGCTTCAACACCCGCAGGCATCGTGCGATATCGCAGATCCACGAAAGCCGCTCGAATGCATGCTTGCTTGCATGCGCGCACAGAAACAGCAGCAGATGCTCCGGAGCGAGGTCCGGGAGCCTTTCTCCGAACATCGCGATCGAGACGAGATGGTTCCACACCTCGATGCGATCGAAGGCGCTCGGGAAGTAGCGTGGCAGGATTCGCCAGTGCAGATCGATCGCAAGCTGCCGCTCGCGATGCACCATCAGCAGCTCGCATTCGCGCGACTTGAGGCATGCCGCATCGCCGGACCAATGCAGAGGACTGGCGATACGGTAGTCGTGCGCGATCAGAAGGTCTCGCGCTCCGATTATGTCGCCAGGATGCAGAAGAAGGTCCACATCGCCCGGTGAACGCACGGCCGGATCGCCATACAGCCGCTGACTAAGCAGCGGCCCCTTCAGCGAAACGAAGGCAACCTCGTGCTCGGCCAGCAATCTGCCGATCGTGCGCAACTCGCCGGCGAGCGCCAGGCTGAAGCGCGCGTCGTTCTCGAACGCGGGCCGCAGCATGAGCGCGAGGCGATGGTCCGGCGCGGCCTCCCGCACCGTGTCATACACCATCGGAACCACGGCGTGGGCCACGGCGAGCCGCAATGTCTGCTCGGGATCGATCTTCTCCGGATCGGGCGGGGGAATGTCTTTGTCGAGGAAACGGCGAACCGCGGCGGCAAGGAAAACGGCTTCGCGATTAGCTGGATATTGCGGGCGGCCTGTCAAGCTGAAGTTCCGGACATCGGCAAAATCCCTTCGATCGCCGCCAGTATAGCGTACTCAAGTGGTGAAGCCGGAAGCGGCCGTGTAGTATCGCCGCGAATGGCTTCGAGCAGGATTTCCCGATGGATCGATGCGGTGCGGGACGATCCATTGATCTGGGCATTGCCGCTTCAGGCCGTCATTCAATTCCATCGCCTGGGGTTCCTGGCGGCGTGGCGCGACGAATGGTTCACGCTCCAGGTCGTGCCGCAGCCGCTCAGCCAGATCCGCACAACAGCCGCCGAAGTCGGCCATCCTCCGCTCTACTTCGTTCTCTCCCATTACTGGATTCGAATTCCATGGCCGCCGGGCGAGTTAGTGCGGCTGCGCGCGATGTCCGTTCTGTGGGGGCTTGCCGCGACCGCGATCCTGTATCGCTTGTGGCTGAAGCGAGAGCCTCGCGCGGTGCAACTATGGGTCATCGCGCTGTGGGTGCTTTCGCCTTGCCTGTTGCTCTACACGCGCATGGCGCGGTCTTACAGCATCCAGGTTGCCGCGGCGCTGCCGGTCCTCGCGGCGGCGACCGAATGGATGCGCCGGCCGCGGAGCCTTGGCCGGCTTTTGGCCTACGCGGCGTTGTCCGCCCTTCTTTTGTATATTCACTATCTTCCCGGGCTGGCTATCGGTGGCGCCGTCGCGGTCGCGTTTGCTTTCCGCCGCGATTTGTCTCTTCAGTCGCGCGCGATGCTCATGGGGAGTGCGGCGCTGGTTGCGGCGATCCTGTATCTGCCCGGGCTTGGAGCCATCGCGGGCGCGATCGAAGAATGGCTCTCCTCCAGCTCGGCGCCGGCCGGCAACTATTTCCTGGATCAGGCGGTGCGTCTCGGATGGTGGTTCGTTTCGTTCAGCTTCGGGGAAACCCTGTCAACCCCGGCGTTGATTGTCGGCGCGGCGCTCGCGCCGGCGATTCTGTTTTGCCTGTATCGCGGCGTCGTGCGGCGGCCCGAATGGCTTGGGGTCGTCGCTCTTTCGGCCCTGTTCGGCTATGCGGGCGTGATCCGATGGACGAGCTTTCCCTTTACACCCGCCCGGATGCTGTTTTTGCTGCCGTTCTTCCTGATGATCGTGGTCAAAGGAGCGCGCACCACGAAACACGGGACCGTGATGCTCTGCGCGCTGGCGCTCCTGTATGCGGCCGGAGACTATGATTACTTTTCGCGAACCGGCTACCTGAACAAGGAATATTGCGTCCCCTATAACCAGATGGCGGCCGTGATCAACAAGGAGTCTCCAACTGGCGGAACGCTCCTGATGGTTGACGAATACAGCACTTTCGCCGAACCGCTGATGGAAAAGATCCGGCCCGATATCCGCGTGGTGCCGCTTGACGAAGAGCATCGCGCATCCGCCACCGAGGACGCCGAACAGGCGGGGCCGCGGACCATCTGGCTTCTGCGGCACAGCCACGACACTTCGCCGGATGCGTGGGTGACCGGCCTCGAGGACCGGCTCGCCAAAGGCCGCACGGTGACGCAGCGGGGCTATCTTCCCTACAGCGCGCCCGAGCGCTGGATTTTGACGTGGCTTCGGGGGCCGGGGCAGCCGCGGTATTTCTATATCCTGCTCCGGTATCAGTAGAGAGCGCGCTTCGCGAAACCCTTCGCGCGCTACTGAAGTTCCGGCCGGGTGGCGCCGCCGAAAAATGTGCGCAGGAAGACTTCGAAACCGCAGAGGTCCACGATTCGCCAGGCGACGACCGACTCGGTTGAGCGCTGATTCTCGGCCCGCCAAGCATCCAGCAGCTTCCAGAGTACAGGGCCGTCAAAATAGCCCATCTCGACCGCAAGCGCGCCCGGGCCGAGCAGGCTGCGAATTCGTTCGAAATCGCGCTCGATGCTGGCGTTGCCCAGATGAGTGAAAGCACCCTTGGTGCGGCGGTCCACGATAATGTCCGGCACGACGCCTCGCATCGCTTCGCGCATCAGGTTGCGCGAGATGCCGCCGTACGACTGGATCTCGCCCGGAATATTGATAAGGAACTGAACGATGTCGCGATCGAGAAACGGGAAGGCGACCTCGATGCCCCTTTGCGACATCGCGCGCGAGTTCCATTCGATGCAGTGAATCTGATAGCTGAGCCGGCACTGCTGGTAGGCCGACCACGCGTGCGCGCTGCCCGCGATGCGCGGAAGGCGTCCGGCCGCCAGCCGTTCAGCCATCAAGCTTCGAAAGCGCGCGGTGAACCAGGGCGCCGTCAGTCTGCCCTCGAATCGCGTTCGCAGGCGGCGTATCAGAGCCAGCAAAGGTTCCGGTGAATACCGCTCGGCTTGATCGCGAACGAAATTCCGGGCGATCGTGGACGCCGGGAAGTTCCAGGCGCGCAAATGGGCCGCGAGAAGCTTCCATCGCCCGCCCCGAATCAGATCTGACAGATAGTCCCAACTGACCAGAAGCTGGTCGCCCCAGTGCCCGGTGAGCATCACGCGCGATCCCCGTTCGTGCGCGCGATCCATCAGCGCGCGATGGGTCAGCCCGAGGCCCTCGATGCCGGGCGATTCGGTGTGCCACGCGTAGTCTCCGGCGGTCTTTACAAATCCGGGCATCGGCTCGACATGCTCGATCGGCGACCGGCACGCGCGCCCCAGCGCGAGGATGAATTCACGCTCGTCGGACGGGGTCCCCGGACTTCCGCCATAGTTAAGTCCCAGGACACTGGCGGTCGAACTCTCGGCCATCCGGTCGGCGAGGCAAAAGATGTACGAAGAATCGAGCCCGCCGCTTACTGAGATCGCGACCGGACTCCGGCTTCTAAGCCGCCTGCGGACCGCCCGCTCGAAGAGAGTGGAAAACGCGTGCGCATAATCGCGAAAACTGTTCAGGCGCACCGGATGCAAACCGTCGAAGTCGAAGTAGGCGCGGACCGTCAGTCGATTTTCCTCGAAGATCGCCAGATGCCCCGGGGGCAGCGAGCGGATCCCGCGGAAAAAAGTTCGTTCGCGCGCCGCGAACGACGGGAAATAAAGGATGAAGTCGGCCAGCATTTCCTCGTCAGCGGCCGCCTCGATGCCGGGATAGGCAAGAATTGCCTTGGCGTCGGATGCGAGCAGGAACGCCTTTGCGGTCAGCGCATAACACAGCGGCCGAACGCCAAGCCGGTCACGCGCAAGTATCATCCGCCGCGCGCGGCCGTCGAACACGCAGAGCGCAAAATCGCCTTCGAGCCGCAGAACGAAATCGCTTCCGAATCGATCGTATGCGGCAAGTGCGAAATGTGAATCGGGAGCGGCTGGCGAGTATAGATGATGATCGCGGAGCATCTCGGCCAGCTCCTCGCGATTATCCAGGCGGCCGTCGAAGACGCATACCGTCGTCCCATCCGCCAGCGGCTGGTGTTCTTCGATCGACTCCGGCGTGGTCCGCGAAAGGCAGCATCCGACCGCTACGGGCCCCAGGCGCCAGATTCCCGATTTGTCAGGGCCGCGATGGGCCAGCCGCGCAAGCGAGCCTTCGAAGGCGACAGCCTCGACCGGCTGCTCGTCCAGATGCCAAACGCCCAGTACTCCGCTCATTGAGATGGTGCGATTGCACGCCGCCGCGTCCGCTTGCGTATCACGAATAGCAGGCCGCAGAAAGCACCGGGACGTGACCGCATCGCGGCCACGTCCCGAGAGTCCGGGCGAAAGACGCCCCTAATGCACCGAGAAGAACCGAACCACGCCGTTTGCGACGAGATCGTACGAGGGATCGACGAAATGTCCGCTGAAATCGGGCGTGCACACACTCGAAGTGGCATCCGCTCCGGCAAACAGCCCCGTTCCGTTGATCGCGTCGCCCAGCCCGGTGACGGGGGCGGTGTAGGTGAAGGTCACGTCGGTCGTTCCCGCATCGGGTACCGAAGTTATCGTGAAGGTGCCGTTGTACCCGAGGCTGCCTAAGGGATCCACCACCCAACCGTCAAACAGATCGCCGATAGTCACAACCTGACCGGGTGAGAAACCGTGCGGCGATGCGGTCGTGACGGTGACGGTCGATCCGCTTTCGGTAATGCTGGCGATTGGCACCGTGTTCTGAGTACATCCCGAAACCCGCGGCGCAGCGATCAGCCCCGGCAGGCTCACAACCGCGATCGAAGTCCGCGAGTAAGGAAGCGACGACGTCCCGCTCGGCGAGGCTTCCGAGAGAGCCGTGGTCACGTTGTACGTGGTGTTCATCAGGATGCCGTAGGCGTTGCCGCTGCCGATCGTCGCATACGCGGCGGCCAGCCCGTGCGGATCGAACGAATTTTCCCAGGGCGCCTGAGTCACCGGATCGTTTGGCAGCGCCGCCAATACGTAGTCCAGCACCTGCGGAGCGGAACCCGCCGTCGATGAGGATGGCAGCACGAAGGCGCCAATCGCGCCGGAGCCGAATTCGTCCTCTATAAAGCCGTAGTGCGTTCCGGTCGCGATCGAAATTGCGGTCGCGCCCGAGGTAAAGAAGCTGGGCGCCGGCCCGGTCGGAAGCCAGAACTGTGACATATTGACCGGTCCCAGCTCGGGCAGATTTTGCACGCTGCTGGGTGAATTCCAGCTTCCGGGGCTGCCGGCCGTGCCCGTCCGCTGACTCAAATCGGTCAGCAGCAGGTTGCCAGTGAATTCTTCGGTCGCGACCGTTGCTCCCGTCGAATCCTGTACGGCCGAGTCCATCTCCGCATCAGGATCCAGCAACGACGACGCCGGGCTGAAGTTCTGCTGCGAGGGCGAACTCACGCTCAAGTCGAACAATTCAAGATCGGGCGGCTGCGTCAGGTCCCAGGGCCCGATTCCTGAAACAGGATTGCCCGAGAAGTCCTGCTGCAAGGGGCCGATGTTTTCGGTTGCGGAAACCAGGAGGTTCCGATCGGTATCGACGCTCCATGCTTCGGCAATATGGTTGCCGGTCGCATAGAAAACGGGGCTCAGGGTATTGTTCGCCAGGTTCAGAACCTGGTAGCCGCTCATGCCCGGATTGACCGATGGATCCGCGCTCACTCCGATTATTGCCGTGTTGTCGGCCGCATTGACGCTAACTCCGCAGGTCACGCACGCGCCACCCGATGAATAAAAAGGAAAGTTCGGATTGCCGGCGCTGGTGAGAGTCGCGGTTATAGTGTTGGTCGCGCTGTTGATGATGTAGATGTCGTTCTGATTGCTGGTACAAACGACGATGCCGGTGTTCTGGTTGCCGGCGCACGAGTTGACCGCCTGCGGAGTGTTGATCTGCGTCTTCACGCCGGTCGTCGAAAGCGGAACCACCGAAACTCCCGTGTAGGTCACGCCTGGAATCACCGGCTGAGTCACATCAGGATTGACCAAGGGATTCGGATCCTCCAGGTAGCTGCCGTTTGGCACGTATGCGTATTCGACGCCTCCGATGCTCAGCAGACCGAATGCGCCCGCCGCGTTTCCGGCCATCGCGCCACCCGCGGGCAGCGATGCCGGTACCGCTGCGACGGTAGGCCGCGGAGTCGGGGTCGGGGTCGGGGTCGGCGTCAGCGTCGGAGTTGGTGTCAAAGTCGGCGTCGGAGTCAGGGTCGGAACTGGCGTGCGCGTCGAAGTCGGAGTCGGCGTTCGTCGCGGGCAGATCGTCGGCGTCGGCTTGGGGCTCGGCGATGGCGACGGTGAGCATCCACCGTCATTCTCGTGCGCGTTTTTCCAGGGCCAGTCGGACGAGCCACTGTTGCGATGGCCCTCCGAGTCGGCATCGCTGTGATGATCGTCGCCCCTGCCGTTGTCATCGCAGGGACCGCCGCGGCGCGAGCCATCGCCATCGGATGAATGGTAGGCGCCGTGGTTTTCGTCCCCGCCTCCGGATGATCGGCCGCCATCGCTAGCCAGTGCGGCTGTGCGTCCGGGAAGCGAGAAGAAGGCCGCGAGCGCGAGAATCCCAACAAAAGCCGGAAGAATTCGTCGCTCACGCGACAGAGTGCTCAGATTTTTTAACCCGAAGAAGAGAGAACTCAATGGGTGCAAACTCCTTCAAAGTGTTCATGCGAACGCCCCCTTTCGCACTTGCTACAAATAGACAAAAAACACGCTAAAATGTCTCAATGCCGCCTTTGTTAGTATAGCTTTGTTATAGCAATCTTGCAAAGCTCTTGAGCTTTAAATACGTTCAATTTTAGACTTAGACTGGCCTGTGCGCTTGAAAATTCAAGGATTTAGCGAATTTCATGTAAATTTCGGCTTACTTGGACGGCGGAGCCTGCGCTGTGCTATTATTAACGTTGTTTTTGCCGTTTTAGAGAATATAAGGGTTTAATGAGTGAGCTTGCGCTAACTCTCAACTCGCGCCTCGTCGCATCCAGGAACCAGGTCTCCTGCGACCTCGCCGGCGAAGCTGCCATCCTCAACCTGAAGAGCGGGGTCTATTTCGGCCTGGACCCGATCGGAGCCCGAGTCTGGAAAGCCCTGCTTGCTCCTGTCACGCTTGACCAGCTCTGCATCGAACTGGCGCAAGAGTACGATGTGCAGCGCGAGACGCTTGAAGCGGACCTGCGCGAGCTGATTCAAGACCTGGTGGCTCACGGTCTGGTCGAAGTGGTCGAATGAGGTTCTTCAGCAGGTTTGTGAGCTTGAGTTGGAAGGATCGTGCGCTCCTGATAAGCGCGGGCGCGCTGCTCTCTGTTGCTGGTATATGTCTCAAGCTGATGCCGTGGCGCGCGGCGCTTCAAGCCGCAAGGAGTATTCCGGTTCCCCCGAGAATGCGGTTCACCGTAGCCGAAGCGGAATGGGCGGTTGGATGCGCAAGTAGATGGATCCCCGGTTCCACCTGCCTCTCGCGGGCGCTCGCGCTGAACCAGATGCTATCGCGCGGCGGGCACGTCTCACGAATCCATCTGGGAGTCACCAGGAGCCCCGAAGGCCGGTTTGCCGCTCACGCCTGGGTGGAGCACGATCGCGCACCCTTACTCGATGATCCTGCCGAGCTGGAGGGCTACGCCCGGCTGCTGACACTGGAGGACTAAGAATGTCCTCCTCGGCCTCCTGCGCGCTTCCGTCCGCATCAAATTCCCTCGACTCTCAAGCGCCGCCTCTCCATCGCATCGAAAATCACGACGAGGCCTTTTACATCTGGCGTGATGCCGGAATACGGGCGGCGCTGCTGGTGCATATCGACGCGCATCACGACATGTGGCGAATCCGCGGCGAGGGCATCACGATTGCCAATTTCATCTGCGCAGCCCTCGAGCAAGACATCGTACGCGAAGTCTGTTGGGTGGTGCCCGATCGCTCGATAAGCGATCGGCGCGCGCGCGGAATCCTCGTGCGGCAACTGCGAAGCCTCGCAAAGGACTACGGGACTTCGCCGCGCTCGATCGAAATTCTGCCTGACCGCATCCGCCTGCGCCTCAACGGCAGGTTGCTCACCGTCGCCGCGATGTCTTCGCTTGATTTCGCCGGACAGCGCGTTCTGCTCGACATCGACGTCGACTATTTCGCCATCCCGCAGATTGCCCATGCACGGCCCGACACGCACTCTGCTTTGCCCTGGCGATGGCCCGACGAGCTGATCGATCAAATCCGGGCGGCGCGTCTCGAGCCCGAGATGATTACGATCGCGCACTCGGTGGACGGCTGCTATACGCCGCTGGCGTGGAAGTATCTTGGCGAGGAACTCGAATGCCGGCTTCGGGGTTCTATCGACAGCGCCGGCTACGATCGATTGCGCGAAGGATCGCTCTGCGCGGCGCGGGGAGACATGGAAAAGGCGCGGACGCTCTTCACGCAGGCAATCAAACTGCTTCCGGACAGCGCCGCGCCGCACTACCATCTCGCGCTGCTGTCCGCCCGAGCCGGCCGCCTGCGCGAGGCGCAAAGCCATAGCTGTCGAGCGCTTGAAATCGATCCGAGCTATCAGAACCCTTTCAACAGCCTGGGGTTGCGTTGTCTCTGGCGGGGCCGCTGGTCGCAAGCCGAAGCCGAGTTCCGCTGGGCGCTCGGGATCAACCCTGCCGATTTTCACGCGATGGCCGGGCTTGCGCGAGTCGCGATACGCCGAAGAAAATGGGCGGATGCGGCCGAATGGTCGGATCGGTCTCTTGCGCTATGGACCGACAATCTCGATGCGCACCGATGCCTGGCGCAGGCCTGCGCCCGCGGCGGCAGGCTTGACGATGCGATCGAGCACTACGAACGATCGCTGAGCCTGGCGCTGCATGGGCAGAAGCCTCTCTCCTGGCACATTCTTACCTGCACGCAACCGGCGCGGGTGATAGATGAAGATCACTGGTTGACTTACGCCGATCTCGGCCGGCTCCTGGCGCTTCGGGGCGATAGCGCCCGCGCGATTTCGTGTTACCAAATCGCGTTCACCGCCGGCCTCGACCACACGCGCGACCGCCTCCGGCTGGCCCGCCTGTATGTGAAAACGGGGCAACGCCGTGAAGCTGTCAGCCAGCTCGCCCAGGCCGCGCGCCAGCTTCCCCGAAGTTTGAAAGCTCACAGCGCCCGAGTTTGGCGCCGCGCGCGGCTCCATTTCGAGAATTTCCTTGAAGACCGAGGGCTCGGATGAGCGGGCTTGTCGGCGTCTGGAACGGTGACGGCAGTCCGGTCGACCGCTCGATCCTGGCCTCGATGGCCGATCGGATTGCTCATCGCGGCGGCGACGGTCTCGATTTCTGCATTCAAGGTCCCGTCGGGATGGGATGTCATCTGCGGCGCGTTGTCCCTGAGTCCCGCACGGAGCATCAGCCGCTGTCCGACGATCAAGGCAACGTGGTGCTGTTTGACGGGAGGCTCGACAATCGCGGCGAGTTGATGGCGGCGCTGAATATCGCGCGGGACGGCGCGATGCATTCGGATACCGACCTGGTCCTGGCGTCACTGCGCAGATGGGGCAAGACCTGCCCCGCTCATATCGTTGGCGAATTCGCGATGGCCGCTTTCTCGCCCATCGGCCGGCAACTCCTGCTGGCGCGAGACCCGGTGGGATGCCGCCCGCTTTACTACTGGACCGACGGCAGGAACCTGGTCTTTGCTTCCGAAGCGAAAGCCCTGCTCGCGCATCCCCGGATCAGCGCGGAGCCGAACCTTGACCTGCTGGCCGATTCCCTGGTGCTGAAACAGCTTCCGTATGAGGATGATGGACAGTCATTTTTTGCGCGCATCCGGCGCGTATTGCCCGGCCATCTGCTCGTCGTGACGCCGGATGGAATCGCGGAGGAGTGTTTTTGGGACTTCAATCCGGCCGCGCAAATCCGCCATCGCGCCTATTCGGATTACGTGCTGACATTGCGTGAATTGCTCATCCGTGCGATCCGGCGCAGGATGCGCAGCGACTACCCGGTGGCGATCGGCGCCAGCGGCGGCCTCGATTCCACCATCGTCCTCGGCATCGCGGACCTGGAGAGCAAAAGCAAAGTGTCGCGGCCCTCGCTGCTTCCGCTTTCCTATGCGCCGCTATCCGACGAGCGAAGCCAGGAAAACGAAATCCTCGCGCTGATGGAGCAATACTGCGGCATACGGATTGACCGAGTTGAGATGGGCCGCCCCGGCAATTTCGATCATTTGGCTGACGCCGCCTGGCATTCCGAGACCCCTTTCTTCGACGACAGTTGGTGCGCCGAGACTCCGCTGCTCGCCCAGGCGAGCGCCCGGGGCGCGAGAGTGCTGCTCACGGGCCTGTGGAGCGACCAGTTGATGTTCGTGACCGGCTACCTGGTCGATCTGTGGAAGAAGCTGGGGTGGCGCAAAGTGCTCCGCCATCTTCGCGAATATCCGAGATGGTTCGGGAACATCGATCCTTCGTATTTCTACCGGCGCTTCTGCCGCGAATTGGCGCTCGGCCTTACGCCGCAGGCGATGCGCTCGCTGCTGCGCCTGCTGTATGGCCGCGGCGCGGCGCGCAATCGCGCGTGGGTGGCCGACGAATTGATCCGCCGCGCGCGGCGGCCGCGCCCTCGCATCCAGCATCCCCGCTATGCCAACGCGCACGCCCGGAATATCTACGAGGTCATTCACGCCAAATCGCATCGCCTCGCTCTCGATGCGGACGAGATGATGGCGGCGCGGTTCGGACTCGTCCGCACGTCGCCGTTCCTCGACCGCGACGTGATCGCGTTCCTGATGGCGATTCCCGGCGAAACCCAGACCAGGGGAGGCGTTCCCCGCGGATTGCTCAGGGACGCGGTGCGCGGCCTCATCCCGCGCCAGGCCCGGTTGCGGCGATGGCGTGACGAGGGGACGACTTCCTCGCGGCTTGAACGCCTGCGGCTCGGCGCCTATCGTGGCTCCGATCCCGGGGCATTCGAGAGCGAATCGCTCGGTTTCACTCCAAGTCAACATCTGACCGACGAACAATACCTCGAGGCGTTGGGCCTGGAATTCTGGATCCGAGCCTATTTTGGCAAGGAGGCGGGACCCCGGCCTCGGGCGATTGTGGGAGTCCGCAAGACCGGCTGAAGCACGATGACGAATTCGGATGCATCGACGGCTCGGGATGCGGCATCGAGGCGGAATCCGCGCCGATGGACCCATCGCGTTTACGGAATCAGCCTCCGCGCGCCGTGGCGGTTGGCCGGCGTCCCCGCCGCCGACACCCCGAACTGTGACGTGGAATTGGTCGAGGGCGATCCCGCCGCCTTCGCGCGGGCGGCCGCCGCTCTGCCCGGATGGAACAGCGGGCGATATCAGGCGGTCAACCTTCCGCACGGGGGTTTCCTTTGCCGATGGCCGGGATTGTTCGATTTTACGGTTTCGCCTGACGCGCGCCGCATCGAGGTCCTTTCCTGCTCCCGCGTCCATGACGAGGGGTTTCAGGCTTACCTGCTGAGCCAGGCGCTCGCCGTTTCGATGGTGAAACTTGGACACGAACCGCTGCACGCCACGGCGGTGCTCTTCGATGGCGGGGTGGCCGCCTTCATCGGCGACAGCGGATATGGAAAATCGACGCTGGGGGCCCTGATGGTGGAAGCGGGTTGTCCATTGGTTACCGACGACATGCTGGTGGCAACCCGAAGTGGACAGGAATTTCTCGCACATCCGGGGCCCGCGCGGCTCAAGCTTTACCCGCATATGGCCGAGACGATCTTCGGCTCGCAATTCGCGGATCTTCCCTCGAATCCGCTGATGCATAAGGTCATTATTCCCGCGGCGGGCGCGCTCGCCGTCGCTCGGCCCCATCGACTGCGGGCGCTTTACGTGATTCAGCCGCCGCAAGACAACGCGGACGCGCGGCCGAGGATCGAGCGAGTGCCGCCTGGAGATGCGTTCGCGCTGATCCTTGAGGCCACGATCAACAATTGGACCGCCGACCCCGAGCGGCTCGAGCGCCTGTTTCGCTTCGCGACTGAACTGGCACGCGCCGTTCCCGTAAAACGGCTCACGTATGTCCGCGACGTAAGGGAGCTGCCCGCGCTTCGCGCGGCAGTGCTGGCCGATCTTGCCTCCCCGTCGTAAGGCCTGTCCTGGTCCATCGAAATTGCGCGAACGAGGTCGTGGCCCTGCGAAGTAAAATCCTGACGCGGCGAAGGTTTCTTGGCGCGGCGGCGTTGGCCGGCGCGGGGCTGGCCGCGGCGCGAATCGGCGCATCCGATGACGGCCCCATCCCGTGGTGCGGCCGCGACCCCAACCAGAGCGGCGCGCTTGAACGCGCGGCGACGGATCCCGATGCTGCCGGCCCCGTGATCGAGTTTGAAAAGCATGTTCCGAAAATCGATCCCAATCGCCTGGCCAGGTTCGTGGATCCTCTGCCGCTTGCGCCGGCGTTGAGGCCTGAAGGCGAAAAGCCTGATCCGCACAACCCCGGTTCAGCCATCCCTGTCTACCGGATGCGGATGAATCAGTTTTTCGGACGGGTCCATCGCGATCTCAAGCCGGTGCGCCTGTGGGGCTACAACGGCAGTTCGCCGGGGCCGCTCATCGAAGCGCATAGCGGCAAGCCGTTGCTGATTGAATGGAGCAATCACCTGCCGCGCGCGCATCTCTTTGCGCTGGATCCGTCAATTCACGGCGCCGAACGATCGCATCCGGCGGTGCGCACGGTGGTGCATGTCCACGGGGCCAAGGTTCCGCCGGATAGCGACGGGTACCCGGAGTCATGGTTCGTTACGGGAGAATCCGCCCTCTACTACTACCCGAACCGCCAGGATGCGGCGACGCTTTGGTACCACGACCACGCTCTCGGCATCACGCGCCTCAACGTCTATGCGGGGTTGTACGGGATGTTCGTGGTCCGGGACGAGCACGAGCGGTCGCTCGAGCTTCCGGCGGGCAGGTATGAGCTGCCGATAACAATCTGTGATCGCGCGTTCAATCTCGCGTCGCAACTCGAGTACATGCACTTTCACAACCTGCCCTTCGCGCGCTGGGTGCCGGAGTTTCACGGCAACGCGACCCTGATCAATGGGCGGATCTTTCCGTATCTCGAGGTCGAACCTCGCCCGTACCGGCTGCGAATCGTCAACGTGGCGAACAGCAGCTTCTTCACGCTGTCGCTTGGCGATAACGATCCCTTCCATCAAATCGGAACCGACCAGGGATTGCTCCAGGAGCCCGTCGAACAGAGATCCGTGACGCTGGCGCCGGCGGAACGCGCCGACGTGATCGTCGATTTCGCACGCTATCGCGGCCGGCAAACCGTGCTGAAGAGCGGCGGCCAGGAAGTGATGCAATTCCGGGTGGCGAGCGATGCGCCGGCCGCGCCGGCGCGCCCGATCCCCGGCAAGCTTCGCGAAATACCGCGGCTGACCGAAGCGAGCGCGGCCCGCGTCCGCACGCTGACGCTGGATGAATACTTCGGCCCGCGCGGCGGCACGACTCTTACGCTTTTGAACAAAACCCGCTGGGGCGCGCCGATCACCGAAACTCCCGCCATCGATTCCGTCGAAGTCTGGCGCCTGCTCAACCTGACCCGCGACACCCATCCCATTCATTTGCACCTGGTGCGTTTCCAGATCCTCGACCGCCGCCGGTTCGATGCCGCCGCTTATCAGCGCGGTAAAGAACTGCGGTTCACCGGACCGCCCGAGCAGCCCGAGCCGAATCTGCGCGGATGGAAAGACACCGTATGCGTTCCTCCGGGAACGATGGTTCGCATCATCATGCGATTCGAAGGATTCACCGGCAGATATGTATGGCACTGTCACGTACTCGAGCACGAAGACAATGAGATGATGCGGCCATACGAAGTGACACCCTCATGAGCCGGAGGATCGCGAACAACCTCGACTCTCGGCGAAGGCGAGGACAATTCTCACAATAGCGGCCGCCAGATCGGGCGGAAGCGGGCCCTGGATCCGCGAAGGATTGCGGGTTGACTGCCGGTGTTGAAGGGGCGAGCGGCGGCGAACAATCTATCACTCGTCGTGCACAATGGGTTGATTCAAATATTGCCAAAACAACGGTGCTGTGGTAGTGAGGCTGTCCGAACTTCGACGGAAGCCGCCCCTTGACATCCGAATCCGCGACCAGCGCCGGCGCAGAAACTGGCATTTGCGTGATGCTTAATCAGCAGGCCGGCGGCTTCCCCGTAGTGAACTAACGAAGACGCAAGAGCGCGCGTGCACCCTGGAACGAGCATCGGCAGGTCGAGCCCTTTCCCGGACGCTTTGCGGGTTTGGCGGCCGGGGCCTGATGCGCGGGCGCGGGACGAAGGTCTGGCCATCAGGAGCGCGAGAAGATGACTCGAATGGTCGTGAGCGACCCATTTGCGACATGCTCAAGCAGGGTCGTCAAGCAATTTCTTGCGATTATCGAGGCTGTTTTCACGGCACGCGAATTGCTTCGAATGTTCCGGCTTTGGCTTTTGCTGGCAGAAGCAAGCTGAGATTTCTTGTCGAATATTAACGTTGCACGAGACGTCAATAGGACAAAATTTGAGCAGACGACAGGCATTGATTGTTTTCGTCTAGAGAACCGATAGTCGATTGCTTGCTTAACTCGGCTCTATTTGTCTATAGTGCGATACGGAGAAACTAAGATAACAGCCTCCGGCTGGCGGACGCATTGGCTAAAAGCTACTAAAACGATCAGTATGCCTACATCCGGTCGATATCTTTCGAACGCTTTGCAAACCACGCTCGTCGGTGGCCTGCGAAAGATTCCCCGTCTGGCGATTCTTTTGCTCGCAGCCATTCTCCTGCATGTCGATGCCGCCGTGGGCGCCGACCTGACCGGCGTGGTGACGAGCAGGAGAGGCCTGCCCCTTGTCCACGTCAAAGTCATCGTGAAGGATGCGCGGGGCAAGGTCATATCGACCGTCTACACCGACAAGAACGGCATTTATCGCGTGTCCGGTCTCACTCCCGCGGTTTACACATACACGGTGGACGGAGGACCCGTCGGATTTCGCGGCGGAAACGAAACCATCGCACATCTTCCTCCTACCGGCCTCAATATCGATTGGACGATGACGAGCGGAGCGGCCCTCGCAACCGCCTCGACAGATCCGTCCGCGTTTCAACTGGGCACGGACAATGCCTCGAGTTTCTTTTCTGGAATGACCGGCCCCGTTGGGGGCAATTCCAACGCCGGATCGAACACTGATCCGACTGGCGGTTCAGCGGCGAACCCCTCGGGCGGGACTGGCGTTCCCGGCGGGCCGAGCGGTGTAGTCGGCGGCGTGCCTGTGGGCGCCGTACTTGTGCCAATCGCAAAAAATCAACCGACGCCAACACCCCCGGTCAGCCCGTCCCGATAGTCGCTGAGGGCTTCAACCGAAAACAACCATGGCCATGTTGAAAAGAAAAATGAGCAGCTCGCGGCTTCGGCTTGGAAGTTTGCGCGGCCTGCTGCTCTTGATGCTGTTGGCAGCACCGATTTGCGGATGCTCGACCTCGAAGCAGCAGCCGGCGGGAAACCTCCCGCCCGAATTCTCGAACGAAGCGCGCCAGGCGCGTGCCGCGCTCGATACCCAGATGTGCAGCAACCCGAAGGTCATCGAGATTTGGAAACATCGGACCGAAAATCCCGGTGAATTCACGCTCGGCCCGGGCGACGTTCTGCAGGTATCGAGCCCGAACGTCAACGAACTCAAAGATCGCGTCGTCAGGCTGGACGCGAACGGGAACGTTTCGCTGCCTCTGATCGGCGATATCAAGCTCTCCGGGCTGACGGAAAAGGAAGCGAAGGCGGCGATCGAAAGAAAACTCGGCGACTACATGTACCATCCTGAGGTCACCGTCTTCGTGCAGACTTACCATAGCCGCCAGGTCGCCGTGGTCGGTTCGGTGGCCAATCCCGGAATGTTCACTCTCAGCCCCGACGACACCATCGAGAGCATCATCCAGCGCGCGGGCGGTATGAGCCGCGATGCGGCCCAGGAAATCCTTTTCACGCCTGCGGTTGCGGACGCTTCCCAGAAGATCGAAGGCGGAACGATTCGCGAAAACGCGGGGCCAATCGAGGGAGTCGGTGCGCCGAAGACGGCCGCGCTCGCGGAGCAGGGCGCGGTGCGCCCGGTTTCGGCGACGGTCCCGGCGCCGCCTGCGATGCAGCCTTCGCCGCCTCCACAACCGAACGTGCCGCAGGAAACTTCCCCGTATTCAACCGAACTGCCCGTGCTGATCAACCTGGTGAAGGCGGGCGGACCCGGATGCCTTGGCGTTCCTCTGCGCCCGGGCGATCAGATCGATGTCCCGCTGGGGGGCACGGTCAAAGTTATCGGATGGGTTTCGCAGCCCAAACCCGTCCAGCTCACTCCCGGCCTTACGGCCCTTGGCGCGGTCGCCGCCGCCGGAGGACCTTTGTTCGCCGCCGATATGAGCAACGTCGAGGTTATCCGCCAGGGCCACGATGCCCAGGCTCAAATTATCAAGGTCAATCTCAACAAAGTGCAGCAGCTTCAGGAACCTGACGTGGTGTTGGAGAGCAATGACGTGGTTCAGGTTCCGTACGCGCTCTACAAGCTTCCGGGCTACGCAGTGTACTACGCCACTGTTGCGGTGATTCAGTTTGCTCCGGCGGCATTGATTGTCAGTGGAGTTCCCTAAGGATAGTGCCATGTCAGCCGGGCCGATTTCACCTTACTCTCTGCGACGCTTGACTCCGACGGTTGAGGTCGACGAGCCCAATTTTCAGGCTCTCATCGACTCCGGTTCCTCGGGGCCGGCGATCGATCTGCACCAGATTTGGAAGACGATACGCAAGCACGTCGGGGTGTTGGTTGCGATTCCGATTGTGGTGACGGTGGTGGTGGGGATACGGGAGGTGATGCTGCCGGACCTGTACACGGCGTCATCGACGATACTGATTCGGAGCAGCACGCCGAAGCTGCTGGGGACCGACAGCGAGGGTCCGGTGCAGGCGAGCCTGACGGGCTCGGACGTGACCGGGGACGTCGATCTGTTCCTGAACACCAAGTACGAACTGCTGCAGACCTCGAACCTGGCGCTCAAGGTCATCCGGGCGGAAGACCTTGGGCAGGACCCGGCGTTCACCGGCATCAAGCGGAAGCCGGGGCTGCTGTCGCAGCTCAAGCATCGGCTTCTGGGCACGGCGGCGAAGGCGGGCGGGCGCTGGACGCCGCCGGCGGAGGCGCTGGTGGGGGGGTATCTGGGAGCGCTGCAGGTGCAGCCGATCAGCGGGACGCAACTGGTGCGGATCACGTTCACGACCCGCGACCCGCAGTTGTCGGCGCGGCTGGCCAACGCGCACGTGCGCCAGTTCATCCAGCAGGGGATCGATCTCAACGCGCAGGCGAGCGAGGAGGCGGAGCGGTTCCTGCAGAGCAAGCTGAGCGAACTCAAGCGCAAGGTGGAAGACTCGGAGGCGGCGCTGAACAACTATCGGCGCGACAAGGGGATCATCCCGGGCCTGATGTCGGTTAACGGCAAGGAAGACATCATCCTGGAGCGGCTCAACAAGCTGAGCGAGGAGTTGCAGGAAGCCCATCTCAAGACCATCACGCTGGGGGCGCGGATGGCGCTGATCAAGCAGGGGCGGGCGGATGCGCTGCCGGCGGTGGTGGACGACGGGATCGTGCAGAAGCTGAAAGACCGGCTGGCCAACCTGCAGGATCAGTACGCGGGGATGGCGAAAGACTTCAAGCCGAACTATCCGCCGATGGTGGCGCTTAAGGCGCAGATATCGGACACCGAGGCGGCGATCCGGACGGAAGAAGCGACGGTAGTCTCCAGTATCGACGCGCAGTACCAGGAAGCCTCCAAGGACGAGCAGAACCTCGAGGAGGAACTCAAGAAACAGAAGGACTTCGCGCTGGGGCTGAACGACGCCGCGGTGCGCTACCAGATATTGGCGCGGGACGCGGACAGCAACCGCGAGCTGTACAACTCGGTGCTCAAGCGGATGAAGGACGTGGAAGTGACCGGGGACCTGCACGCCTCGGACATCTCGGTGGTGGACCAGGCGCAGCCGCCGGGAGGGCCGTCGAGTCCGAATCGCGGCCGCGACGTGTTGATGGCCGCCGCGGTGGGACTGGCGGGCGCGGTGATGGTGGTGTTCCTGCTGGAGCGGCTGGACAACACGCTCAAGGACGTCGAGGAAGTGGAGCGCTATCTCGGAATCCCGAGCCTTGGGGTGATACCGGACTTTCTGAGCGCGCGGGACAACAACGTGTACTCGCTGCGCGCCGGCGGGGCGAGTGCGCACCGCGGCGAGCGGCAGTTGGATTACAGCAAGGAGATCGTGCTGTCGTACGGGTCGTACTCGGCGGCGGGGGAGGCGTACCGGATGCTGCGGACGGCGTTCGTGCTGTCGCGGGCGGGTGCGCCGCCCAAGACCGCGCTGGTGACCAGCGCGGTGAAGGGCGACGGCAAGACCATCACCGCGGTCAACCTGGCGGTGATGCTGGCGATGACGCACAAGAAGGTCATCCTGGTGGATGCCGACCTGCGGCTGCCGCGCTGCCACGACTTGTTCGCGTTCGACAACTTCTTCGGGCTGACCGAGGTGCTGACCGGGGCGCGCGAGCTCAAGGAGGCGGTTCGCGCCACCGAGATCGAGGGGCTCGACCTGCTCAGCTCCGGCGAGATTCCGCCCAACCCGAGCGAGCTGCTGGGTTCGGAGCGGATGCGCGCGGTGCTGGCGCAGCTCGAAGACCTCTACGACTACGTGATCATCGACAGCACTCCGATCACCCAGACCAGCGAGAGCACCCTGCTTTCCACCCTGGTCGACGGCGTCATCGTCGTCGCCCGCAGCGACTCCCCCAAGCAGCAGGTCCGCGCCGCGCTTTCCAAGCTGCGTTACGCCCGGGCCAAAATCCTGGGGCTGGTGCTGAACAAGACCGGAGATTCCCGGACGCACTACCAATATCACTACTACTACGGTGACAGTCAGCAGCAATCGTCAACTGGTAGTGAAACCGCAGCCGCCGGATGAGCTTATTCGGTCCCATCCTGTTTTGCCCACCCGATTGAGACTCCGCGCCAGAACATAGACGTGCGTTTTTTCGACAGCGTCGTGGGCGGCGTCCTGGTTTCGCTCGTCTGCTTCACCGCGCTGGCATTCGGCTCCGTCTATCCTTGGACCTTCAAGACGATGGAGGTGGCGTGCTTTGCGCTGATCTGCCTGTGGATGGTACGGCTCGGATTGTTCGGTGGAGACGGCAGCGCCCGGCTGCGATTCGTCGCTCCCTACTTCGTCCCGATCTTTCTCTTCCTGGGATATTGCGCGATTCAGCTTGTCCGGCTGCCTCCGCGGTTGCTCGCGGTCGTATCGCCCGGTGCGAATTCTCTGTACGCGACGGTGCTGCCAGGATGGCCGCGGCAGGCGCCTTACCGCGACATCGCATTCGTGGAGAATCCCGCGAACGCGGGCGCGTTGCCCAGAGTCTACATTCTGCCGACGCCCCAGGAGGTCGAGCGAGGAGCCGCGATCCCGTTTGGCGGGCAAACTGCCGGCGCAGCGCCGGCTCCCGCGGCCGCCGAATCGCATCTCGAGCGCGAACGCGATGAGCTGCGATGGTACGGACTTTCCATTGCGCCGAATTTCGGCCGAACCGCGATCCTCAAGGGATGCGCCTACGCGGCGCTGCTCATCCTGATTGTCGGATATCCTTGGCGCGATGGGGATACCGAACGGCGATGGATTCGCGGGACGGCGGTGGCGCTGGTGGCGATCGGCGCTCTGGTTGCGGGTATCGGCATCGTCAATCGCGAGTTCTGGAACGGCAAGATCCTCTGGATACTCAGGCCTGAGGACTGGGGCGCAGGAGCGCCTCCGCTGCTGCGTGCAAGCGGCCCCTTCGTCAATCCCGATGACTTCGCGAACTACCTCGCGATGATCCTGCCGCTCGCGCTCGCGGGCACGTTTTACAACGTCCCCTGGCGTTATACCTCGCGCCTGACTGGATACAAGCTCATCAGCGCGGCAGCTTCGCTCGTGATAGGGCTTGCCGTGGTGCTCAGTTTTTCGCGCGCAGGATGGATTGCCTCGGGGGTGGCAGTAGCGGCATTTTTCATTTTCGCCGCCGCGTCTCCGTCCACCGATAGCGGCGGCGACGTTTTGCGAAAGTCATCCGCGCCCGTTGTGACGCGATGGTCGCGCGCGCCGCTCCTGGCCGGCGCGGCATTCATCGCGTTCACGATTGTTCTCGGAATTGTCGCCACAATCGGGCCGCATCTCGCCGGCCGCTCTGCCGCGGAGCTGGGCGCCGCCGGTCCGTCCGCTTTGTCGATGGCGGGGCGGATGGCGATTTGGCGCGACTCTCTCCCGATGATTCGGGATTTTCCTGTGTTCGGGGTAGGGCTCGGCGCATGGCCTGCCGTCTTCCCCCACTATCGAAGACCGCCCTGGTTCCCCCTCGTATATCGCGAAGCTCACAACGACTACCTGCAACTCGTTGCCGAGACCGGAGCGGTGGGCGGGTTGCTCGCCCTGTGGATTGCCGCGGCGATCGTTCGAGGCCTGCTCCGTCGAAGCAACGACTTTCATCGCGAAGATCTGTTGCTGATAGCGGCGCTGGCAGCCGCGGTTCCCGCGATGGCGGTTCATGAGGCCTTCGACTTCTGCTTTCGCATACCCGCCAACGCGGTGCTGTTTACGCTGATCGCGGGACTTGCCCTTCGAATCGTTCTGAGATCCGATGCCGCCTCTGCACGAACAGTGGGCAGGCCGGTGCTCTTTGCCGTTTCGATCGGATCGGTTCTGGGCGCAATCGCCCTGATAGCTGGGTCGATCCTGGATCCGGCGCCGAGTTTTCCGTACGACGTGACTCCGGCATCGGACGGCGCGCAGGCGCTTCGCAATGTTCTCGAACATCCCGCACGCTCGCTGACCCATCTTGAATTGCCGCAATTCATGGCGCCCAGCGCGGGCGTTGAAGCCAGGCTCCGCGAATTTTGGACGGCGGTTTGGCTCGATCCGGTCAATCCCGTTCCGCGCGATCGATACGCCGACGAGCTGTTCGCGGCCCGGCGTCCGTCGGAGGCGCTGAAGCAGGTCACGCTTTCAATCTACAACGCGCCCGCGAACAACGAACATTTTTATCTGAGCGATCGCTACGCGCCATTTCTTTCCGACGCGATGGCGCGGGCGATCGAGGAAGGCTACCGGGAACTTCTCGCCAACAACCACATTTCAGGACTGTACGGTCTTTCGAATTTCTACGCATCGCAGCAACGCTACGACGATCAGGCGAATCTCCTTGCCGACTATCTCAGCGGCCATCCCGATGAGAAAGCGAACTACAACCTCCTGATCGCGACGGCGCAGGCTTTCGTGAAGGCGGGGAACAACGCAAAGGCGGAGGACTTCTTCAATGAAGCGATCGCCGAGGATCCGTCCGAACCCGGAGCGTACATGGCGATGATCAGCGACGTTTACGCGCCGCAACTGAATCTGGACGCGGCGCGGGCGATCGTCGAAAAAGGCGTGAACAACGGGCTCGACCCCGTGCCACTCTACCTTGCGTTGCTGAACCTGGCGCAGACCGCAAAGGACAAGACTCTCGTCGAGAGCTGTTTGCGCGAATTGCTGAGGCGTCAACCTTCCACCGATCTTGTGCTGGATCTCGGCAGGTTCTACCTGTACAACAGCCAGCCCGACAAAGCGGTGTCGATGTTCCGCCGCGCGATCGACTCGAATCCGAGTTCCGCCGACGCTTACTTTCTGCTCGGACAGGCGGAGGAGGCTGACTATCGCTACTCGGCGGCTGACGACGCATACTCGCGCGCGATCTCTCTGGCGCCGAACAATGACGCCTATCGCCAGGCTTACCAGGCTTTCCGCGACAGGATGAAACGGGATTCATCGTCGCAGTAGGGCGAGATGCGCATTCTATATCTGAATCCGTTTGGAGATCTCGGAGGCGCCGAGCGGGCCTTGCTGGACCTTATCGCCGCGGTCCGGGAGGCGTTGCCGGCCTGGAAGCTGTATCTCATCAGCAGCGGCGAGGGGCGATTTCCCGAGCGCGCCCGCTTGCTGGGCGTCGATTGCAGAGTGCTGCCCTTTCCCGCGTTGATTGCCCGCACCGGAGACGCCGGGGAAGCGAATTCCGATTTATTCGCCAATCTTGCAAGGGCCGGGCGCCTGTGCGCCGCCAGCCTGGTCGGCACCTCGTATGTCGCACGGCTGCGCGCGGCAATCCGGCAGATCGCCCCGGATATTCTGCATACCAACGGATTCAAAATGCACATCGCGGGCGCTTTGGCTCGGCCTGCCGAGTCGACCCTGATATGGCATGTCCGCGACTATGTAAGCACCCGGCCTGTGATGTCGCGGGTGCTGCCGATGCTGAGAGCGCGATGCGCGCTCGCGATCGCCAATTCGCGCAGCGTTGCCGCCGATGTCGCCAAGTGCTGTCCGGGACTTGAGGTCCGCACTGCCTACGACGCTCTCGATCTGAACGAATTTTCCGCCGCGGGTACTTCCCTCGACCTCGATACGCTCGCGCATCTGCCCCCGGCGCCCGACGGCACAATTCGGATCGGCATGCTGGCGACGATGGCGAAATGGAAGGGGCAGGAGGTCTTCCTTGAGGCGCTCGCGCGTCTTTCATCCGAATCGCGGGTGCGTGGGTATATAATCGGTGGAGCGCTCTATGAAACCGACGGCAGCCAATACTCAGTCGATTATCTGCGCCGCGCATCTGTCAAGCTCGGCGTGGCCGGACGCGTCGGGTTTACGGGCTTTGTGAACGATCCGGCCGCGGCGATGCGCGCGCTCGACATAGTCGTACACGCGAGCACCAGGCCGGAGCCCTTCGGCTTGACGATTGCGGAAGCGATGGCCTGCGAAAAGCCGCTCATCAGCACCGCATACGGCGGCGCATCGGAACTGGTGACCGACGGCGTAAATTCGCTGATCGTACCGCCGAACGATGCCGCTCGTCTGGCGGAGTCTATCGATCGCCTCGCCGGCGACGCCGCACTGAGAAAACGGCTTTCAGTCAATGGCCGGGCATCGGCCGAGGCCAAATTCGATCGCCGCCGGCTCGCCGGCGAAGTCGCCGAGATATATCGGGGAATAGCGGCGAGGGCTGCAGCCTGATGCGAGTTCTCCATATCGATGCCGGAAACATGTACGGAGGCGTGGAGACCTTTCTCGTGACGCTCGCGCGAAACCGCGGCCTGTGCCCCGAGATGGAGCCGGAATTTGCCCTCTGCTTCAAAGGAAGGCTTGCGGATGAGCTTGCCGAGGCTGACGCACCCGTTCACATCCTCGGCGAAGTTCGCGCAAGAAATCCGCTCTCAGTCCTGCGCGCGCGGCGAAGGCTGGCCCATCTGCTTTCGACCCGCCGCGTCGACGTGGTCGTATGCCACATGCCATGGGTGCACGCCATCTTCGGTTCCGTAGCAAAGCATTCCAAGCTACCCTTGGTATTCTGGCTGCACAGCGCGACCACTGGGCGGCACTGGGTGGAACGATGGGCGAGTATGACGAGGCCCGACGCGGCCGCGGCTCCGAGCGTGTTTTGCGCGGCGACCGTGCGGAGAATTTTCCCCGGCGTGATTGCGGATCCGATCTACTACCCGATTGCCGCGCCACCCGGCTTTACCGATGAAGATCGGCGCGAGACGCGCCTCGCCCAAAATACCGCCCCGGACTCGGTGGTAATTATTCAGGCGGGCAGGATGGCCGCCTTTAAGGGATACGAGGAACATATTCGCGCCCTCGGCCTGCTGCGAGAAGAGCCATGGTGGACCTGCTGGATAGTCGGAGGACCTCAGCGCGCGGAAGAAGAAGCGTTTGTCGCCAAGCTTAAGGCAGTCGCGACATCGCTTGGCATCGTAGAGAGGTTGCGGTTTCTGGGACAGCGATCGGACGTGGCGCGACTACTTCATGCCGCGGACATATATTGCCAACCAAATATCAGTCCCGAGGGCCTTCCGATCATTTTTGGCGAAGCGATGCATGCGGGATTGCCGGTAGTCAGTTCCGCGCTGGGCGGTTTTGAGGAATCGGTGGATCCCGCCTGCGGCGTTCTCGTTGAACCCGCCAACCCTGAACAACTCGCTCGCGTCTTGAGAAGGCTCGGCAACGATGCCCACCTGCGCAGCGCGATGGGAGCGAGAGGGCGCGCGAAAGTGTCGGCGATGGCAAACCCCGCCGCGCAACTGCCACGGGTATGCGGACTGATGGTTACGGCGATGCGAAACGCCGGCGTGGACCTCATCTCATGCCGGCCGCGAGAGAGTTTGGGCCAGGTCGGCAATTGAACGCGAGCGATCAGGCACAACTTAAGTCCTGGCAACTCCAGCCCGGACTCAAGGCCATCGAGCGAGCTCGCTTGAGCGCGGGCTCGAGCAACTCCAGTGCGGTTTACAGGATGGTTGTTGATGCGATCGCGGAGCGCCGCGATCGCACGGGAACCTTGATAGACGTGGGATGCGGCCGTGCCGCGCTTGTTCCGATGGTGTCGCGGTTCTGCGACCGCTATGTCGGAGTCGACATCGTCCGCTACGAAGGTTTTCCGGAGTCGGCCGAGTTCGTATCCGCCGATTTCGATGAGTCGCGGCCAATCGGATTGCCTGACGAAATTGCCGACACAGTTGTCTCCATCGAGACAATCGAGCACGTTGAAAACCCTCGTGCGTTTATGCGCGAACTGGCGCGGCTGGCAAAGCCGGACGGATTGCTGTTGGTGACCACTCCGAACCAGTTGAGCTGGTTAAGCCTGGCGACGCTGCTCGTCAAAGGGCAGTTCAACCAGTTCCAGGAGGCGCCAGGGCTCTATCCCGCCCATATTACATCCTTGCTCGAAATTGATTTGATCAGGATCGCGCGCGAATGCGGATTGGTCGGCGCGAAGATCGTCTACAGCAATCAGGGACGCCTTCCATTCACTGGGATGCACTGGCCCGCTGTCTTTCGCGGGCGTAGATTCAGTGACAATCTAATGCTCGTCGCGAGAAAATCCCCAATGAGCCGCCACGGCGCGCTTGCGGAGCGGCAATGAGCGCGGGATCGTTCGGTATAACCGGGAGTTTCGCTGAGAGCCGGCTGATGGCTCGAATCCGGCCGGCGTCGCGGATAATCGAGCTCTTCATCCTGGTTGAATTTGCCTGCCAGGCCGCGCTGCTGAGCCCATGGGTCGGCGTTCTGCGAGTGTTCGTGCGCTGCGCCGCGTTCGGTACGAGTCTGTTGCTTTTGTTCCTGTACCTGCCCGGAAGACGGATCCATCCCGCTGTCAAACCGGCAGCCGCGGTAGCGGTCCTGCTTGTGCTTGCGGCGTTCAATCCGGAGACCAATACCGCTCTCGCTGCGACGATGCAGATCGCGCTGTATATTGCGATACTGGCGCCGCTTCTCTGGGTCTCGAATCTATCGCTCGATCAGGATGAGATACGGCGCGTTCTGGTGATAATGCTGGCGTTTCAAGCGACCAGCTCGGTGATCGGAATCCTGCAGGTGTATTTTCCCGGCCAGTTTCGGGGAAACATCTCATCGGTCATCGCTGCGGAGGGGAAGAGCTACCTGCAGGGCCTTCTTTACCGGAACGCTTACGGCGTTCTGGTCTTGCGACCCTCGGGTCTCACCGACATTCCGGGCGGTGTCGGGATGGCAGGTCAATACACCGCCCTGATGGGACTTTATTTCTTTCTCACGTCGCGCCGCTCGCTGATGCGGACTGTGGCGGTCGCTGCTGCCCTGGCGGGGGTGGTTGCCGTCTATCTGTCGAGCGTCAAGTCGGCGATGATCTGCTTGATAATCAGCCTCGCCACTTTTGCGGCCCTCTTTTTCTGGCGCAGCGTGAGCGACCGCGGTCGCAGGGTGGCCTACTGGCTGGCGCAACGCGTCTCCCCGTGGGAAGTGCTGGCGGTGGTGGGTGCGATAGCAGTCGGGGGTTACTACCTCGCCGTTCAGATCGGTGGTGCCGGCGTCACCGGCGCTACGCAGACCCTGACCCAGTCGGCGCCGACCGAGTTGTTTTACCAGGAACGCGGAAGATTTCTCGAGTACACGCTGCAGGTGCTTCTGCCACAGTACCCATTCGGTGCTGGCCTGGGCCGATGGGGAATGATGAGACATTACTTCGGCGATCCCGCCAATCTTCGCAGTTCCGGAATCTGGGTCGAGGTCCAATGGACCGCATGGCTGGTTGACGGCGGCGTGCCGCTGATTCTCGCTTACACGCTTGCGATTCTCATCGCGATCCGGTTTGCGGTTCGATGCGCGATAACTCCGAACCTGGGCGCCTTGGGTGTCCTGGGCGCGCTGGTCGCCGCAATCGACGTCGGACTGTTGGCCGGCACTTTTGCCTACGTCCCTTTTATCACCAGCATGGGAATGGATTTCTGGCTTCTGAATGCAATGCTGTTCGCGGGGGTCGTGTACGCGCAGCGAATAGTCAATCGCCAGGTCGCCCCGGTTAATGAAACCGTTTCTACTGGTTACCGGTGATTTTATAAAAACCGGCGGGATGGACCAGTGCAACCACGAGCTCGCTCTCTTCCTGGCGAACCGTGGGGTTGAAACCCATTTGGTTGCTCATCGGGTCGATCCTCAGCTTGCCGCTCATCCTAATGTCGCCGTTCACATCGTAGGCAGACCGTTGAATTCATATTTCCTTGGCCGGCCGTTTCTCGATCTGCGCGGCCGTCAGGAGGCCGCACGCATCTCGGGGCGGGGAGGGCGGGTCGTTGTTAACGGCGGCAACTGCATATGGCCCGATATCAACTGGACCCACCATCTACATCGAAGATATAAGCCGGATGCCTCCGCAGGAGCCTTGCGGAGGCTCAAGATCGATCTGGAGTTCCGCCAGGCTGCGGCGGCCGAGCGGCGCGCCTTGAAGTGCGCCAAACTTGTGATCGCCGTTTCCGATGCAATCAGAAGAGAATTGATCGAAGACTTCGGCATTCCGGAGAAGATAATCCACAAAGTGGATTTGGGCGTCGATCCAGCCATGTTTCGATTGCCGGCTCCGGCCGAGCGGGAGAAGGCGCGGGCGGCTTTGGATCTGCCGCGGGAGGGGATAGCGGCGGCGTTCGTGGGGGCAATCGGCGATCGGCGCAAGGGATTCGATACGGCATATCTCGCATGGAAAACGCTGTGCGAGAGCCCGGATTGGGACGCGAATGCCCAATTGATCGTGGTAGGCGCCGGATTCGAATTGCCGATCTGGAGAAAGCGCGCTCTGGCCGACGGACTCGATGGACGAATTCGATTTCTTGGCTTCAATCCCGCGCCGGATTTTGTGGTGTCTGTCCTGCGCGCATGCGACCTAATCCTTGCTCCCAGCCGCTACGAAGGCTACGGGCTCGCCATCCAGGAAGCGGTGTGCACAGGTCTCCCGGCAATCGTCAGCCGCCTCGCACCGGTCACCGATCGCTTTGAAGGATACCTGGCCGAGTTGATGATCCCGGACCCGGACGATGTGGCTGCCGTGGTCGATCGGTTGCGGCTTTGGCGCTCACGCCGCGCCGAATTCGCGCACCAGGCCATGAGGCTGTCGGATCGGCTGCGGAAGTGGACCTGGACAGACATGGCATCCCAATTTCTCCAGATTGTGGAGCCCGGTGCCACGGCGCTTTGATTCAGGCGCAACCGGCGAATGGATTCGGCAACGGAGATGCCTCGGCATTCTTTGCGTGTTCTGGCGATTGTCGCCGATCTGCCCAACCCGCCCGTCAACGGCGCGCGGGTGCGGAACTTCCACCTGTGGCCCGCGATGAGAGAGCTTGGCCACGAAGTGAAGATCGTCGGACTCAACGCTTTTCCCACGGGATGGCGCGACGGTGCTGAGGCGGCGGCGAACAACGATGGCGAGTTCTTCCCGCGCGATCGTCCCTGGCTTCCGGTCAGGGCGTTGAGAGCGGTGACGCGCTCCTATCACGAGCGATCCCGCTCGAGCGGGCTTGCGCAACGAGTCGATGAACTTGTTGAGTCGTGGAAGCCGGACGTGATTCACGCCGAAGAGCTTCGCATGGCCTACTATCTGCCGCGGATGCGCGGGCGAGAGTCCAGCGCCCTGCAAAGCGTAACGCTGCATAACGTCGAATCCGATCTGTACCGCGATCTGACGGTATCGGGCGGAACAGTCTTCGCGAGGTTGCACTCGCGCCTGCAGGCACGATCGCTCCAGGAATATGAAGCGAAAGTGGTTGCCGCCGCCGATCTTCTATTTGCCTATTCGCCGGTTGATTATCAACGCTACGTTAGAGCTTATCCCTCGGGGAAATGGTCGCAGACGCGAAACGGAGCCGACGCCCGGCATATCCCCGCTTATCCATCGGTCAAAGAACCTCGCGTCCTTGTCGTGGGAACGTTGTCCTACGTGCCCAACGAGAACGGCCTCTTCTGGATGCTCGAAGAGGTGTGGCCTCGGCTCGAGAAACCTCTTTCTCTTACGGTTGCCGGCTCCGGGGCAAGACCGGAGCTCCGCGAGCGCATTCAACGCGCCGGCGCGCAATTTATCGATACACCGCGAGATCTCTCTCCACTGTACCGCGAAAGCGCGATCTGCGCCGTCCCGGTGCTCGAAGGCAGCGGCACCCGCGGAAAAATTCTGGAAGCCTGCGCCTACCAGAGGGTGGTTCTAACTACGACTCGCGGCCTCGAGGGACTGGATCTGCGCCCCGGGGAGGAAGGCGTGATTGTCGCCGACGATGCCGCGGAATTTGCCCGGGCGCTCGACCGCTGGAGCACGGAAACATCCGATCGCATCAGACTGGCGCAAGCCGGCCGCGCCGCGGTGCTTGCGCGCTACGACTGGAGATCGGTCGCGGAAGACTTGCTGCGGCAGTGGCATCGATGCGGATCGCGATCATCAAGCTAGGCGCACTGGGCGATGTCCTGCGTACCACCGCGCTCCTGCCCGCGTTGAAGCGTCTCGGAGAGGAAGTCGATATCACCTGGATAACCGAAACGAAGGCATTTCCGCTTCTGCAGGGAAACCCGGCGTTGGCCCGTATCGTGGATTGGCGTGAGAAGAGCGATTGGAGGGGCACGCATTTCGATTGGGTAATATCTCTCGATGACGATGGAGATCCGGCGCGCCTCGCAAGCGAGTTGTCCTGTGACCGCCTGTCCGGCGCATTTGAAGATTCGGCGGGACAGGTCCGCTACACGGATGACGTCGGGGAATGGTTCGGTATGGGCAGACTGCGTCCCTCCGAGCAGGGCGGACTATCCAGAGCCAATGAAATCAAGCGGATGAACCAGCGCAGCTACGATGAGATCCTCTACCGGATGCTCAAGCTTCCGCCTCCGGTGGAAAGGCCTTTCTTGGCGATTCCGGAAGAAGCGCGGCAATGGGCTCGCGGATGGACCACGCCGTTCGCTGGCGCGCCGTTCGTCGGATTGAACACCGGGGCGGGCGGCCGATGGCGGTTCAAAAGCTGGAGCCTCGAGCAGACCGCCGCTCTTGCAAGGGAAATAGGGGAAAGGCTCGGCGCGACGGCTGTGATCCTCGGCGGAATTGCGGAAACGGAGAGAAACGCAGCGATCGTATCGGCGGCGCATTCACCACGAGTGGTGGCCGCACCGTGCGACCTGTCGCTGGCGAGATTCGCGGCGATGATTGCGCGGACCGACGTTCTCGTCTCCAGCGATTCGCTCGCGATGCATATAGGTATCGCGCTCGAGCGCCCCGTAATCGCGTTTTTCGGCCCCACCTCGAGTGCTGAAATTAATCTGCATGGAGCAGGGGAGAAGATAGTTACGCCGCTGGCGTGCCGATGCTGCTACCTGCCGGACTGCGATGTGCGGCCTGACTGCATGCGGTCAATCGGCGTCGATATAATGCTTGATGCCGTGCGCCGCTGGCTTCCTCGACAGACTCTGGCCCTGACGTCATAGATTTCCACCGCCAACCTTAACACCCGAATGCCTACAAGTGATTTTCACAATATCAGCAGCGTCGTCGCGCTTATCTACCAACTCCAGCCGTCCAGTGTGCTCGACATAGGATGCGGTTTTGGCAAGTACGGCGTGCTTATCCGGGAGTATCTGGATGTATGGAACGAACGTCTGACTCCGGACTCCTGGCGGACCAACCTGGTAGGGATCGAGGCATGCGAACGCTATCGCAACCCGATCTTGGACTACGTCTATTCAAAGGTGCATTACGGTGAAGCTCAAACGGTGGTCCCGACCCTGGGAAACTTCGACGTTGTCCTGATCGCGGATGTTATCGAACATCTCGAAAAGAAGGATGCGCGAAAGCTGGTCGAAGAATGCTTCGCCCGAAGCCCGGTCGTTATTGTATCGACGCCACTCGAGTTCAGCCCACAGCGCGATCTGCTAGGGAATACTTACGAGGTCCATCGAAGTTGGTGGAGAGCCGAAGACTTTCCTGCCGACGTGCATCTGCGGACGATTCGAATGATCTCGTGCAATATCTTCGTCGCCAGCCGCGAGCCTTTGGGCGAGGATGTAATGGCTTTAACTGACCCGGCAGATTATGTGTACCTGCGTTCGCGGCGCAAACTCGGTTTCGTCGGACTTCCTCTCTCGCTCGCGCTCAGGAGCCTCTGCCGGTTGTTGTCATAGGCCGGCCGCAATACGCTTTGATCGGGCAATCGAATTCATCGCCGCCATCGAGCGCCGAGGTCACGGCTCCGGAACGAACCTCCGCGGGCGGCGTGAGACACGCTTACGTCCGTACGCTCGACGGATGGCGAGCTGTCGCAATCGGCGCGGTGTTGCTGTGCCACGGGGGAGACGCAGTCTTCTCAGCCGGCGGTGCGCTTCCGAGCCGGCTGCTCTACTCCTTGTCGCGCCGGGGGGCGCTTGGAGTTGACGTATTTTTCGGAATCAGCGGGCTTTTGATCTGCGGGCGCTTGCTGGAAGAGGAGCATCAGACCGGGACGATCTCGCTTCGCAACTTCTACGTGCGGCGGGTGTTCAGGATTCTCCCGGCTGCTTTTGCTTACCTGGCGGTCGTTGGAGCGCTGGCCGCTGCAGGCATCATACCGGTCAGGCTGGGCGGATGGCTTAGCTGTGTGTTCTTCTTCAGAAATTACATGCCTTCATCGGGCAGCGGATGGTACACAGGGCACTTCTGGTCTCTGGCCGTAGAGGAGCACTTTTACCTGATCTGCCCCGGCCTGCTCCTATTGTGTGGCCCACGCCGCGCGCGAATTGTCGTGCCCCTGCTGGCCATTGCGATCGCCGTGTGGCGCGTTCTCGATTTTCACTCGGCGCGGCTGTCGGCGCTGTTGCCGGGGCCATCCTTTTACGAACGAACGGATGTGCGCCTCGATGCTCTGTTCTGGGGATGCTGGATGGCGCTGACGCTCGATGCGCCGGCTAGCAGAGACGCATTCCGGCGGTGGCTTTCGCCATTCGTATGGACGCTGCTAGCCGCTGCCTATGTGGCCTGCGTGGCGTTTGCACCACCGATGGCGATGATGTGGGAAGCGATCCTCATTCCGCTGCTTCTCGCCGGCACGATTCTGCATGCCGGGAATCCGGCCGGCCGAATTCTGGAGCACGCGGCTGTCCGATGGATCGGCCGCATCTCGTACAGCCTGTACCTTTGGCAGCAGCTTTTTCTTATTCCCCACGAATTGAACCGCGCACTGGGGCCGCTTCAGGTTTTTCCGCTGAACCTTGTTGCGCTGATGGTCTGCGCCGTCCTCAGCTATTATGCGCTCGAAAAGCCAATGATCGCGTACGGGCGGAAACTGCTGGAAAGCCTTGATCGGGATTCCTTTCCGCTCGCGGCGACCCGGGCGGAGACGTGAAGGCGTCGTGACGCGCTCCATGGATAACAATCACCGCCTCGAAGTCGCATCGCCCTCCGCGGCCACTCCGAGATCCTTGATGCGCGGATTGTCGGGCGCCCTGTCGGCCGTGAGAAACAACCCTCTGTATCTCGATTTCAGATGGTCAACTCGTGAGGGGCTGCGTCACGCCTGGCGAAGGCGGCGCATGCAAAGAAAGATCCTGAAAACTCCACCGATTTACACTTCGCGCGGCGGTCCGGTCGAAGTTCGAATGCTGACCTGGCGGCGCGATTGTCTCGATGCGATTTGGGCGCTCAAGGGGTTTTATCATTTCTCGACGTGTGACTATCCACTGTACATCCACGACGGAGGCTTGGCTGAAGGACAGGCGGCCCTTCTGCAAGCACATTTTCCAAATGCGACGATCGTGACGGCGGACGCGGCTGACCGTGAAGTCGAGACAACTCTGGCCGGCCGCGGGCTCGAGAGATGCCTGGAATATCGGCGGGTTAACATCACCACCCGCAAGCTGTTCGACTTCTTTCTCCTCTCGAATGCGGACTACGTGATCTCGATCGATTCCGACATCGTGTTCTTCCGCAAGCCGGAACTGCTGTGCGTGCCGCGTTCCGGAATTTCGAAAAACAGATATAACCAGGATGACGGCTACTGGTATTCGATGAGCCTCGAAGAGATGGAAGCCAGTTTCGGCATCCGGCCCCGCGAGGGCATAAATTCGGGGCTGTCTGTCGTACGAAGGCAGTCAATCGATTTCGATTCTATCGAGCGGTGGCTCGCGAATCGGAAGCTCCGCGAGGATCGATGGGTCACGGAGCAGACTCTCCAGGCTCTGTGTTCCACGGTTTACGGGGTCGAGTTGCTGCCGGAGACGTATTGTGTAAGTACGAAGCCGGGACTGCGCCCCGATACGGTGTGCAAGCACTACACGGGCTTTTTCAGGTATCTTCAGTACGAAGAAGGCATGCGGCAACTCGTAGAGGCGGGGTTTATCGAGCAGTTGTGCCGGCAGACGCGGGATGGCGTCAGCGCGGCGTGATCCAGCTTGCGGTTGCGATGCGCGTCAGGCGATCAATCGGGACGTTTGTTACGGAGCAGGCGTCGACCCTGGTCATTCTGCTGGTCGCGCTGGTCGCTACGCCGTTGCTGCTTGGATGGCTTGGCGATGAACGCTATGGCGCGGTCGAGGCGGCGGCGGAATGGCTCGGATACGTCGGTCTGCTCGAGTTCGGGATCGGAGGGGCGTTGCTGCCGCTGATGGCTCGAGCGGCCGCCCAGCGCGACCAGGGCCAGGTGCTTGCGCTGGTGGCCGCGGGCATCCGCGCCTATCTGTTCGCGGTGGCGCTGATGGCGGCTGCGGTCGTGGTGCTCATCGCCGCCATCGCAACGCTTTTGCCGGTGAGCCCGGGCCTGCGATTCGATCTGCAAGCGGGATGCGCGGTGGGCGGGATGGCGGTTCTTCTGCTTCCGCTTTCGGTCTTCCGCGTCCTGCTCGAGGCGGAACAACGCGGGTACATCGTCAATTCGGCTCTTCTGGTCCAGTCGCTGTCGGTGACTGCATTCTCACTCCTCCTCGCCTGGGCAAAGTGGGGAATTACGGGTCAGTTCCTCGCGGTGCTTTTGGGCGGCGTAATCTTTTACGCGATCATCGTCAGCCGGCAGCGCGCGGCGTTCCGGGAAATGCGGCAGGCGCTGACCAGAAGAATTCGCGAATCCGACCAATGGAAGCAGATCAAAGATCTGAACTGGCCCACCTTCGTGTTCAATCTGTGCGGGCGCATCGGGCTGGTCACCGACAACATCATAGTCGGCGGATTGTTGTCGCCCGCGATGGTGGTGCCGTTTTTTCTCACGCAGCAACTTCCGGTGCTCGCGCGGCGCCAGTTGCAGGGAATTGGCAACGCGAGTTGGGCCGGTCTGGCCGAATTGCATGTACAAGGCGAATCCGAGGTTTTCAATCAGCGCTTGATCGAGTTGACCCGGCTGATTGCCGTTCTGGCGGTCGCGGCGCTCGCGCCGATCGTGGTGTTCGACCGGAAATTTATCGGGCTATGGGTGGGCGGTGCGCGTTACGCTGGCGATACGCTGGTTGTAATCGCGGCGATTAATGCATTCCTTCTGGCTATCTTTTCGCTCTGGGGATGGTGCATCAACGGTATCGGCCAGGTGCGAATGATAATGCCCGGATTGGTGGTCCAAACGGCAATCAACTTCGTGTTCAGCATTGCGCTCACGCTCAAGGTCGGAATCCTGGGGCCAGTGCTCGGAACCACTCTGGGTTTCGTGTGCGTCAGTTCCTGGTACCTGCCGAAGCTGCTCCATCAATGTTTTGCCACTTCGCCTCTCGACCTCGCGAGAGCGGCCGGATGGCCCATTGTCTCCGCGCTGCCGTTTGCGGTTCTGGTGTGGCTGATGGCGCGCTCATTTCCGCCGCGAGGATGGGTGGATATGGCGGCGGAAATGAGCGCCGCCGCCCTCGCATATCTGGCGGCATGGTGGCTGGTAGGCCTTAGCCGGCACGAAAAGGATTTGTGGCTGCAGCGGATTAATGTCCTCATCCCGCGCGATTCATATTGAAAGAGTTTAAGCAGATCGTCGCTCTTTACCCACGCCGCGGCCCTTCGAGTCTATGCATGAGGTGTTGAGCGGCCGAATCAGCTTGCTTCGACCTTTGCCATGACCTGCACAAACGTGAATTGGGCAATACTTACCGGACAGTACGGCCGTAATGGAGGAGTTGCCAACTATACCACTCTGGTAGCGAGTCAGTTGGCTGCGGCCGGAGACAACGTCACTGTTTACGCCTCGGAGCCTTCTTTGGCGCAACTGGCCGAGCGAAGATTCAAAGTCGTCGAAGTGCCCCGCTCTTTCGGTCCGGCCGCGTATCGCGAGCTTGACTCCATTTTCAAGGAGCGCGTGCCCGATCGGGTTCTGGTTCAGTATGTGCCGCATTCGTTCGGATGGCACGCAATGAACGTTCCCTTGTGCCTGTGGTTGCATGCGAGGCGCAAGCGTTACCCGATCTGGATAATGTACCATGAAGTGGCCGTCGCGTTTCGTCGAACTCCGCCATTGCGCCACAACGTGATCGCGCTCATGACGCACGCGATGGCGTGGTTGACGGCTCGTGCCGCGTCACGAATCTTCATCGCGGCGCTCGCGTGGGAGCGAACGCTCCGCCCGATGATCCCGCACAGCAAGCCGATTCTGTGGATCCCGATTCCCAGCAACGTCCCGGTCGTCGATGATTCCGGCGAAGCCGCCAAGCTGCGCAGGCGGTACCTTGGGGAATGCAAATACCTGGTCGGGCACTTCGGAACTTACGGATGGTGGATGAAGGAGCCGCTCGTCGCGTCGCTGCCCGTGCTGCTGGAACAGCGGCCGGATGTCAGCCTGTTGTTGATGGGCGTCAACAGTCTGGAGTTCCGCGAAAATCTCATCGCCCGTTACCCCGACTTTGCCGATCGGGTCACCGCCTGCGGCGCGCTCCCCGCTCCCGATCTCTCGCGCCACCTTCAGGCTTGCGACCTGATGATCCAGCCGTACCCGGACGGGATCACCACGCGCAGAGGAAGCGCGATGGCTGCGCTGGCCCATGGGCTGCCGATTGTTACCAACTCCGGGCCGCTTACCGAAAGTATCTGGCGGCAATATCGCGCGGTGCACATGACGCCGGCTGGAAATCACGGCCAGCTCGCGCGCCATGCCGGACGGTTGCTCAGCGAGCCGGAAGAGATGAAACGGCTCGCGCAGGCCGGCAAGGATCTCTACCACGAGCGATTTGCCCTCGAACATACGATCACCGCCCTGCGCGAGGAATCGCCGGACCTGGTGCAAGTGTGAAGATTCTCTATTTGGCGGTCGGCGTCTTCGACAAGGGCGGCATCTCCCGCTATTGCCGGTACCAGATAAGCGCCTTGCGATCGATCGCCGGCGAGGACAACGTTCGGGTGTTTTCGCTGATGGGTCCGGCGGGAAACGATTTCGAAGACAACTTCTCGGTCGATCGCGTCTTCTCCGGGTTCGGGATTCGCAGCGAAGCGAGTTTTTTTGCGGCGGCCGCTCGAGCCGCGCGCGCCGAACATCCCGGCGTAATATGGTCAAGCCATCTGCGGTTTGTCGTGAATGGCCTCGTCGGGCGGGCCCTCTCGGGCGGTAAGCTCGCGGTCAATGCTTACGGTGAAGAAGTGTGGAGCGGCAAGCTCCTGCCGCTGCACAAGATGATGCTGCCGCGGGCCGACCTGGTGGTATCTGATTGTGAATTCACCGCCGACTTCATCGCAAGCAGCTATCATGTGCCGCCTTCGCGCCTTGGCGTGGTCTGGGATTGCGTGGACCTGCGGCGCTTCGAGCCGCGGCCCCGAAACCTCGATCTCTTCCGGCAGTTCAGAATTCCGCTGGGATGCGAGTACCGCTACGTGATGACCCTGGGCCGGATCGAAGCGCGCTCGCGTTACAAGGGATACGATCGATTGCTCGATGCGGTCGGCGCGCTGCGGTCGCATCCCCGGATCATCCTCCTGTTCGCGGGGACCGGTGACGATGTCGACAGGCTTCGAGAGCGCGCCCGGAGCGAAGGCCTTGGCGATCGCGTTGTCTTTCTCGGTTCAATTCCGGAAGACCAGCTTTGCGACGTATACAATCTTTGCGACGTCTTCGTTCTGGTGAGCGACCGCGGGCCCGGCCGGGGAGAGGGCATCCCCCTCACTCCGCTCGAAGCGGCGGCCTGCGCCAAGCCCATAATCGTGGGAGATGAAGACGGTTCGAGGGAAGCGGTGGTGGACGGAGTGAATGGGTTCTGCGTATCCCCGCGCGATCCGGCCGCGCTTAAGAACGCGCTGGAAAAAGTCCTTCTTGACGACTCATTGCGATTGAAGATGGGCGCCGCGGCGCGCGCCCGAATCGAAGCCGAGTTCAGCTACGAAACTTTCAGCCGCAAAACCGAACGCGTCCTCGATCGCCTCTGCGCGCCTGCTCGATCGCGGGAATAGTTATGACTTTATCTCGAAGCCCAAGGTTCTATCCGATCGCCGAGCCTGAAATCGGCAAGCTCGAAGAGCGTTACGTCCTTGATGCGGTTCGATCGGGATGGGTGTCGTCGCTCGGCGAGTACGTAACAAGATTCGAAAGCGAATTCGCCAGATACTGCGAAACCAGCGAGGGAATCAGCACCTGCAACGGCACGGCCGCTCTGCATCTGGCGCTCGCCAGCCTGGGAATCGGCCCGGGCGACGAAGTGATCGTGCCGACCCTGACATTTGTCGCAAGCGCCAGCGCCGTGCTGTACGCCGGCGCGACTCCGGTTTTCGCCGATGCGGACGAGACCACCTGGTGCGTCAGCGCCGAAAGCATCGCGGCCGCCATCTCCAATCGCACGCGCGCGGTAATTGTCGTTCATCTTTACGGGCAGCCCGCCGATATGGATCCGATCCTGGAGCTGTGTTCCCGCCGCGGCATCGTTGTCATCGAGGATGCCGCCGAGGCTCACGGCGCACTCTACAAAGGCCGCAAGGTCGGTTCGCTGGGCAAAATCGGCGCATTCTCCTTTTACGGAAACAAGATAATCACTACCGGCGAGGGCGGGATGCTCACTACCAGCGACCATGACCTTGCCGAGCGAGCGAGGTTTCTTCGCGACCATGCGATGAGCCCGAGCGAGCGCTATGTCCATCCCGAGATCGGCTACAACTATCGTCTGACGAACATCCAGGCCGCTCTCGGCTTGGCGCAACTCACTCGGATCGAAGATTTCATGGAGCGCCGCCGCAAGGTGATGCGATGGTATCGCGAGGCGCTCGCTCATCGGCGTGAATTGATTTTGAATCCCGAGTTGCCATGGTCGCGAAGCTCCAATTGGATGGTATCGGCGCTGTTTCCGCCCTCGCTGAACTCCGACGCCGTGGCTCAGCGGCTGCGGCAACTGGGAGTTGATACGCGGCCGTTTTTCCGCCCGATGCATCTGTTGCCGCCGTTTCACCGCCGAAAAGCGGGACGAAAGCGGCACTTTCCCGTCGCCGAAGATCTCGCGCGCCGCGGATTTAATCTGCCGACTGCGGGAAAACTCGCGCAAAAGGACATCCGTTACATCGCCAAGGCCGTTGAGCGGGTGTTGGACGAACACCTCGGGAAACCGCGCGAAACCGTAGCGGTCTGAGCCGCGAGCGATCTGGACGAGTTCATGATCATGCCTATGAGTTCGGCATTTCGTATTCGAGCCACAGCCGATCGATGAACCGGAAGATCAGGATACTCGCTATCGGGCATTCTTACGTGGTTGCGCTGAATCGCGCACTGCTGCGCCAGGTCGCGGCCGACCCGGACTTCGAAGTGACCGTGGCGGCGCCAAACCGGTTCAGGAGCGAGCTTGGCGAAATCCCCTTTCAGCCCGAGCCGCCCGGCTCGCCGCTCCGCGTCGTTCCGATGAACATACGGCTCGGCAGGTCGATTTATATCTTCGGATACGATGGCCACGCGTTAAACCGGCTGTTAGCGAACGGCGGTTTTGATCTGGTTTACGCCTGGGAGGAACCTTATATCTACGCCGGTTTCCAGATTGCGCGCGCGGTTGCCCGATCCGCGCCTAAGGCGGTCTTCTGCTTCAGGACGGCGCAAAGCCTGCCCAAACGATACCCGCCGCCCTTCAATTACTTCGAGCGCGTCTGTCTAAGACGCGCGGACGGATGGGTAGCGGGTGCGCACCTCGTATACGAGAATTCCGTCGCGCGCGGGTATCCTGCCGCGAAAGGCACGATCCTGACATTGGCGGTTGACACGGCGTTGTTCAGTCCGCTGCCGGAGGACGCGAAAAAACAGATCCGCGAGGAGCTCGGCCTCAATTCGCCGATCCTGGGTTTCGTGGGCCGCCTGACGGCGGCCAAGGGAATCGAGGTCATCCAGCGCGCGGTCGAGATGCTCGAGCCGTCGCGACCGTGGAGTCTTCTGTTCCTCGGCAGCGGACCTTGCGAAGAGGACGTTCTGCGATGGGCGGGGAGCCGGGGATGGGCCGGCAGGATCGTGGTCAAGCTGGTTGAACACAGCGCGGTGCCCCGGTTTCTGGCCGCGATGGATGTTCTGCTGGCGCCGAGCCTCACGACCCGTGGATGGAAAGAACAATTCGGACGTATGGTGATCGAGGCCTTTGCCTGCGGAGTTCCGGTTATCGTCAGCGATTCAGGGGAACTCCCCTTTTTGGTTGGCGATAGTGGCTGGGTGGTGCCGGAGGGGCAGGCTCCCGCCCTCGCTGAGGCGATAAGAGCCGCCCTCGATATGCCCGAACGCCGCGAGGAAGCGATCCGGAAGGGGTTGGAACGAGCGAAGACGTATTCCACGATTTCCCTGGGCCGGCAGTTTGGGGACTACTACCGAAAGTTGGTGGAACAAAAGCGCATTTCACTGTGCGCTGCCTGACTTGGCTGCTGGCATCAAAACCTCCGGGTTGAGCACCGCCACAGGGCGCGCCGTCCGTCCGCGAATCCTTCACGTCGGCAAATACTATCCTCCGCATCCCGGCGGCATCGAAACGCATCTTCAGTCGATGTGCGCTTCGTTGCGGCCATGGTTTGACTGCGAAGTGGTGGTGGCGAGTGAAGATCGGCGCGCCCGGCTTGAAATTATCGATGAGATAACCGTCCGGCGGCTCGGTATGTCGTTCAACCTCGCCGGGTCGCCGGTGTGTCCCGCGATGGTGCGGGCGATCGCGGAATCGCGCGCCGACCTCGTGCATGTGCAGTGGCCAAATCCATTCGCGTTTCTTGCCTATCTCGCGAGCAGGCGGCGCGGAGCGTTGGTCATTTCATGGCAAAGCGACATAGTGAGGCAGAAAATCCTCGGCGGTTTGTTTGCCCCGGTCGCGAGGGCGATGCTCAAGCGCGCTGACCGCGTGATCGTCTCGTCCCCCGGCTACGCCGCCGATTCTCCTTTTCTCAGTGAATGTATCGAGCGCGTGCGGGTTATTCCGATCGGAATCGCAGTCGAACGTTTTCAGCGTATCGATCATTCGCAAGTACAGGCGATTCGCGCAAGATACGGCGATCGAATCGTGCTCGCGGTCGGACGGCTGGTCTATTACAAAGGCTTCGAGCATCTGCTCCGGGCCGCGCAGGCGATCGACGCCGCCGTGCTCATCGTGGGCGAGGGTCCGCTCAGACGGGCGCTGGAACGCGAATGCCGCCAGAGAGGATTGGACAAAAAGATCTTTTTCCCTGGCGCGGTCAGCGACATTGTCCCCTTCTATCAGGCTTGCGACGTGTTCGTGCTGCCTTCGGTCGCGCGCAGCGAGGCTTTCGGGATCGTGCAACTGGAAGCGATGGCTTGTGCGAAGCCGGTGGTCAACACGAGGCTCAACTCCGGCGTCACATACGTTTCGCCGGGAGGGGTAACGGGCATCACGGTCGAGCCGGGCAATCCGGAAGCGCTCGCGGCGGCGATCAACGAATTGCTGCGCAACCGCGAACTTCGGGAGAAGTATGCAGACGCGGCGCTCGCCCGCGTGCAGCAGGAGTTCAGCGTTCAGACGATGGCATCGAGGATACGCGACTTGTACGATGAAGTGCTGTCATCGCGCGCATCTCGCCCCGCTTTCTCTTGAAAACCAATAGCATTTCAAGCCGCCTGTAGATGGTATTCCCCACCCTTAGGTACGCGATTCCGTTCGCGTTCGGGGCGATCGTAGCGCTCCTGCTGACTCCGCTCGCCCGCCGCGCCGCGTTCCGGCTTGGCGCGATCGACCATCCCGGCGAGCGGCGCATCCATTCGGTGCCGACGCCCCGATTTGGCGGGATGGTGATTTACTGCGCGCTCGCGCTTGCGCTCGCGCCGGTCATCTATATCGACGTGTTCGTCGATCGGCTGCTCCTCGGCCAAACCGAGACCATCGTTGTGATCGTGGGAGCGACGATGGTGCTTGCTATCGGAATATTCGATGACTGCAGGTCGGTCTCGGCATGGATCAAACTCGGGATCGAAAGTGCAGCGGCCGCGCTGGTCGTCATCGTCGGCGGATTCAGTATTCACACCATTTTCGGATTCAATCTGGGATGGCTCAGCGTTCCGATCTCGATCCTCTGGATAATCACAGTAGTTAATGGTGTGAACCTGATCGACGGCCTGGACGGTCTGGCAACGGGCGCCAGCCTGATAAGCAGCGCTACTCTGTTCGCGGTATCGCTCTACTTGAAGGACGTCGCGACCGCGCTCATCCTCTCCGGCTTGTGCGGAACCCTGGTTGGATTTCTGTATTACAACTTCTATCCGGCGAAGCTCTTCCTGGGCGATTCCGGGTCTTTGCTCATCGGATTTGTGATCGCGGTAATCGCGATTCACAGCTCCACCAAGTCGGCCGCGGTGGTGGCGATTTTGGCGCCAATGCTGGCGGTCGGCCTCCCGCTGGCCGAAGTGATGATAACCACGTTTCGCCGGACGATGCGCGCGTTTCGCAGCGCGGATGCTCGCGGAGAGGGCGCTTCCGTTTCCTTTGGAGACTTCAGAAAGGCCGGTATCTTCACAGCCGACCGAGAACATATCCATCATCGCCTGCTCGCGCTGGGCCTGGAGCATCGGACCACCGTCATTGTCCTCTACGGTGTCTGCCTGAGCTTCGGAATCGTGGCGTTCATCCTTTGCTATCAGCGAATCGAGTTGATCCTGATTCTCGCGGGCGCTGCCGCCGCGGGCGGCGCCTTTATACCGCGGCTCGATTTCCGCCAGATCGAGCATCCCAGCGACACCGGGCCGCTTCCGCTGCAAGGCCTGTTTGAAAGAGACCGATTGCCGTACATTTTCCTCGATGTCGGCTTGCTGATTCTGAGCTGGCTTGGTGCGCTGCTCTACAATCGGTCTCCGGCCGGTCCTTCGGTATCCGGCATATATCTCGCCGGTCCCGCGGTGATAAGCGCGCAGATGGCGTTCCTTGTTGTTGCGGGAATGTACCGACGCGCGGGTCTTCAATACAGATCGCTGAGTGATTTGCCGCGCCTGCTCAAGCCGGTCGCGGCGGCGGCGGTTGCGGGATCGATTGTTATCGCACTGTTCGAGAGAGGCCGATTTCTTCCGTGGCGGATAGTGCTGATCGATTCGTATCTCGTGGCCACCCTGATTTGCGGATCGCGTTTCGCCCTGAAAGTGCTTGACTATCTCGCGAATCCGGATGACGGCAATCACGGGCGCGCCGAACGGGAACAGCCGGACGAACTCGCGGACCAGGGACGGCGAATGTCTCTTTCTGAGCGGCACGGGTCGGGCAGGGACAAATCGCCCGGGATGCTGTGATGATTCAACTGCGCCGAGTAACGTCGTCCGGTGCGTACATCCCCGAAGTCGACGGCGTTCGATTCATCGCGATTCTGCTCGTTGTTCTGTACCATCTGACCGGCGACATCCTGCGCCACTCTCCCGCCGGGTACGCGCATTCGGTCGGTTCGAATCCGTTCTTTTGGATGAGCGAGCGCGGGATATTCGGTATCCAGATGTTCTTCGTGGTGAGCGGCTTCGTGTTGGCTCTGCCGTTTGCCGCAAACCGGCTGGCCGGCGGAAGACCCGCGCCCAATCTGAAACGCTATTACTTGAGACGGCTGACGCGGCTGGAACCTCCTTACCTTTGCGCGCTGTTTCTTTTCCTGATGTTGAAAATACTGGGAGGGCGCGGGACGCTCGCCAGTCTGGCGCCGCATCTGCTTGCGAGCATCTTTTACCAGCATAATCTGATTTACGGAGCGCCGAGCACGGTTGAATTCGTAGCGTGGACGCTTGAAATCGAGGTGCAGTTCTATTTGATCGCGCCGCTTGTCGCCGCGATTGCATATCGTTCGCATCATTCTCTCGCGCGAAGAGCGGGAATTGTCGCGGCTATGCTCATTTCGGCCGCCGTGGCGACGAGCCTGTATCCGCTCTCACCGCGGTTTCAGCTCTCGCTGCTGTGCTCTTTTCAATACTTCGTGGCGGGTTTTCTGCTTGCCGATTTATACGTGTCGATGCGGCACGATTCCGGAGAGAGCCTGGCCTGGGACACCATTGCGATCGCGGGCCTGGCGGCGCCCTATTTGTGGATGTATCTGGCTCTTCCGATGGATTACTGCGCGCCCGCGACTCTCTTGCTGGCATACTATGCGATTTTCCGTAGCGTCGTGGTCCGCCGGATTCTTTCCGTTGCGCCGGTCTCGATTGTCGGAGGGATGTGCTATTCAATCTACCTGGTTCACAACTATGTAATTGCCGCGGCGGGCTTTCTCACCGAAAATCTTGGCGCCGGACTGTCGTTTTCATGGCGCTTCGGCATCCAGTCGCTTTTGATTCTGCCCCTGGTGCTTGCCGTTTCGATGATTTTCTTCATAGCCATCGAACGTCCGTGCATGAACCCCGATTGGACGGGGCGGGTTGCGCGATGGCTCGGGCTCCTGGGTCGGGCCGATTCGCCTGGGCAAACGGCTGTTCCAATAGGTCAGGTAAAAACTGACTCATGAAACTGAAGGTTACGGAGGCCGCCGCGCGGCCCGATTCACCGCAAAACGATCGATCTGTCGAACGGCGATGGGCCGCAAATGGAGAGGCGGCCGCCCCCGCGGACCTCGAACTGCGAATCCTGCTGCGCTTTACGCGAAGTCTGCCGCGGGCCAGAGGCGCTGTCCGGCTCGCGGCGCTTGCGCGGCGGATCTATTTGAGAAAGAGACGGCCGCCCGTGGTCGCGGAGGTCGCGGGATTCACGATGAAGCTGGATCCTGCGGACTGGGTTCAGGGTGGGGTACTGTTCTGGCCGCAACTTTGGGATTACCGGGAATTTCAGTTCCTGAGCCGTAACCTGCGCAAGGGCGACACGTTTCTGGATATCGGCGCCCACGTCGGCTTCAATTCTTTGATTGCTTCGAGGGTGGTCGGTCCTGATGGATTCGTTCTGGCGGTGGAAGCGGCACCGGACCTTTTCGATAAGCTTCGCGGAAATCTCGAGATTAATCAGGTGATGAACGTGCGCGCGGTAAATCGGGCGGTGTCCGATCGCGATGGCGTCATGATGCTTTCGAGACCGATGCCTGAGAATTCGGCCGGGCGCTCGCTGCTCCCCGGCGACCGCGAAGGTACCCCTGTGCAATGCGCACCTCTGGCGGAATTGGTTCGTGAATTCGGTGTGACCAGGATTTCCGGCGCGTGGCTGGAAATCGCCGGCGCCGAATTCATGGTGCTCAATCGATATTTTCAGGAATGCCCGCAGGCTCTTTGGCCGGGATTTCTCATGGTTGAAGACAATCCCGGATGGGCTCCGCAGGCCGGGGGCGATGTATTTGCGCTCCTGCGCGATCGCGGCTACACGGAGGAGCGCATCCAGGCCGCGCCCTCAGATCAGATCCGCAACCGCGCTTTTATCCGGCTACGCCGATGAGCGCCGATCCGTCCGCGGAGTTGAATACCCTGGCTTCGAGAGCATCCGGCACTTGGCTCCCACGCTGCCGGCCTGATTAGGCATGGCGGGTGACCGCGCGCTCGAGAATCGGCAGCGCATCCTCCAGTTCCACCTGATCGGTCAGCGCTCCGAGGAAGGGGTCGGTCCCGAGGCGATTCATTCGATCCACCATCGTCCTGATATTGTATGCGCCGGGATCAAGATCGCTGCGCGCTTCGCTCCACTTGAGCGGCGCCGAGACCGGGGCGCCATCCAGGGCCCTGATGCTGAACGGAGCGGCGATGGTCTTGCCGTGGCCGAGCTGCAGATAGTCGATGTACACTTTTCCCTTGCGCGTGTCCGGGGCGCGACTGATGGTGGCGAGGTCGGGAATTCGCGATACCACCATCCGCGCCACCAGCTCCGAAAACATCCGGGCCTGCTCGTACGTATATCGGGGCTTGAGTCCTACCACGACATGCAATCCCATCTGCCCCGAGGTCTTCAGATACGGCCTTATCCCGAGTTCCTTGAGGACTTTCGCAACTTCCCTGGCGACGGCGACCGCATTCGAGGTCGTCGATCCCTTCGGGTCGATGTCGAAGAGGAGCCAGTCCGGCCGTTCGAGATGAACGATGCGGGATGACCAGATGTGGATGATGATCGCGGCGAGGTTGGCCACATACGCGAGCGCATCTTCGCTGTCGATGATAAAGAAGCTGATCTCCCGGTCGGCATCTTCCGAATAGATCTTCTCGGTCCGGATCCAGCGGGGCGCGAACGCCGGCGCATCCTTCTGGTAGAAACTCTTTCCCGCGATACCGTCCGGGTACCGAGTCAGCATCACCGGACGATCCGCCAAATAGGGCAGCATCCATTTCGCGATCGCCCGGTAGTAATCGACCATCTCGCCTTTTGTATATCCCTCCTTTGGCCAGAAGACCTTCTCGGGATGAGTAGTCACAACCCGATGGTCCTCGCTTCCGTTTGATGACCTGCCGCGCCGGTTGTTATCAGCCGGCCGGCTGGCCGCCTCCCTGATCGCGCTTCCCGGCTCGGAAAGATCGCCGTTGTCCGTCAAGGCCGGAGTCTCCGGCGGCATTTCCTCGCGCTCGAATCGACACTCGCGCGGGTCGGCGCCGGGAACCATTCGCAGAAAGCTCGGATGGCGGATGCCGCCCTGGTTGGTCCATTCCGCGAACCTGACTTCGCAAACGAGGCGGGGTTCGACAAAGTGCGCTTTTTTCGGAAGCGCCGGCTCGTCCGCTCCGGGCTCGCGGTAAGGAGAAGTTGGCCGCGCCAGCGGATCGAGCATCGCGCGAATCTTGATCAAGCTGTCGCGGTTGAACCCTGTCCCCACCTTGTCGGTGAAGCGAAGCTGTCCGTCCGCGTCGTACATCCCGAGCAGCAGCGCGCCGAAGTGGGTGCGCGTGCCTTCGGGATCGGTATATCCGCCGATCACAAAGCGGCGCGTGAGAGGGCACTTGATTTTGAGCCATTCGGAGCTGCGTGTGCCGCGGTATTGCGAGTCGCGGCGCTTCGCCATGATTCCTTCGAGTCCGGTCCTCGCGACTTCATCGTAAAATTCGCGGCCGTGACCGATCATATGCTCGCAATAGCGCAAAGGGCCTTCGCCGCGAATGAGTTGTGCAAGCAGGTTCTTGCGCTGTTCGAGCGGAAGAGATCGCAGGTCGAAATCCTCGTAAGCGAGAAGATCGAACAAAAACAGATGGACGGGAATGGAAAAGCTCAGGCGCGCAACCTGATGCCTGTCGTCCACGTGCATCCGCCGCTGCAACCGTTGAAAATCCGGCCGGCCTTCCGCGTCGAGCGCGACGATTTCGCCGTCCATCACGAAGCGCTCGAAGGGAAGGGTATTGAAGGCGAGCGTAACTTCCGGATAACGGTTGGTTATCTCTCGCCCGCTGCGCGCAAACAGCCGCGTGTGCTCTCCGTCGCGAATCGCCAGTGCTCTTACGCCGTCGTACTTGATCTCGAATAGCCAGTTGTCGCCGTCCGCCACATGCTCGCTCAGCTTCGCGAGCATCAAGGGGAAGGCGCGGAAAGCCAGCTTGTCCTTGAGCCGCGGCGCCTTCAGTTTCGAAAGCGTTTCACGCACCGCGGCCGCGACGTTCGAGCTGTCGCGCAACTCCTCGACGGTGAGTCCGGAAAGGACCGAGCGCGGATGAGTCTCGATTACGTCGGCAGTGTCCACGAAGTCATCGCGCTTTTTGATTAGCAGCCATTGCTGGCGTTCGGCCCCGCGAGGCGCGTTGCGCGGATTGGTGCGGACCAGCGTAAACGCCCCGCGCAACTTGTATCCATTCAGGATGAAGTCGATTTTTCCTTTGTCGACGGCCTCCGCCGGCGTGCCGGAAACGGGATCGACCATTGTGTACGTGCCGCGGTCCCATACGATCACCGCTCCGGCCCCATAATTGCCCTCGGGGATAATGCCCTCGAAGTCGCCGTATTCGAGCGGATGGTCCTCGACCATCATCGCAAGGCGCTTGTCGGCCGGGTCGAGAGAAGGTCCTTTCGGCACGGCCCAGGAACGCAATACCCCCTCCATTTCCATCCGAAAGTCAAAATGCATCCGGCGGGCATGATGCTGCTGGATGACGAAAATGCCGCCTTTTCCAGCATTTTGCGGGCGCGGAGCGCCGCCGAATGGCTCCGGCGTGCGGTCGGCACTGCGTTTGCTACGGTATCGATCGAGCGACACTGATTTTTTCGCGGCTTTCGCCAAACCCCGTTGAAGCGCCTACCCGGACATTAATACAATCGCAGTCCCAATGCTCAACCGGGTCTCGCCGACTGAACGGAGGCTGTAGACGATGGCGCCGCGATCGATAGCTACTGCTAGCATCACCTTCGGACTCGTTTCGATTCCGGTGCGCCTGTTCCCGGCGACCACGTCGAAGGCGATCAGCTTCAATCTTCTGCACGCGAAGGACAACAGCCGAATCCAGCAGAAGATATATTGTCCGGTTGACGATGCGATCGTCGATCGAAGCGAACTTGTCCGCGGCTACGAAATCGAAAAGGGCCGCTACGTAACTTTTACCGACCAGGAGCTGAAAAACCTGGAAGCGCGCGGCGATCACGCGATCGAAATCAGCGAGTTCATCCCCATCGACGAAGTCGATCCGGTTTTTTTCGACAGCCCGTATCTGCTCGGATGCGAACCGACTTCGGAGCGCGCCTACCGATTGCTCACGAAGGCGATGGCGGAGACGGGGCAGGTCGCCGTCGCGCGCTTCACGATGCGCGGCAAGGAGCACGTCGTTCTCATCCGCAACTACCAGGACGGCCTGATGCTCCATACGATGTACTTTGCGGACGAGATTCGTTCGTTCGGAGAAATCGATCACGGCGTTGACGCGCCCGCCAAGGAAACCGAAATCGAGCTGGCCAAGAGACTCATCAACGATCTGGCCGAGAAGAAATTCGATCCCACCAAGTACAAGGACGGTTTTCGCGAACGCGTAATCGAAGCGGCGACGCAGAAGATGAGCGGACAGGAGGTGACCGAGGCGCCGCCCGAGATGCAGCGCGGCAAGGTCATCGATCTGATGAGCGCGCTGAAGGAATCGCTCAAGAAGCGCGGGATCGAGGTCAAGGCCGAGCGCACCTCCGAGGAATTGCGCCAGCAAGCGCCGGAGGGACCGGAAAAAGCGCGCGCGCCGAAGCAGCGCGCACGCCGCCGCGCCCGCTAGTATCGCAACCGCCCGCCCATCGAAAGCCTGGCTGCGAGCCTGCTATTTCGGCGACGCGCCCGTGCGGAGAATTTCCAGCGCCTGATGGTGCAGGACCGCATCGCCGGCGGCCACTGACTGGCCACCGTCCTGCGGCGACTTGCCCGTCCAACTCGTCATCACGCCGCCCGCCGCTTCGACGATCGGGATCAGAGCCTGAAGATCGTAGGCCTGATTCTGCGACTCGATCACGAGATCGATAAGTCCGGCCGCCAGCATGCAGTAGGCATAACAATCGCCGCCATACCGCGTGAGGCGCGACTCGGCCACGATCTTGCGAAACGCGTCGCGCTCCGGACCTTGCCGAAACATCCCGGGATCGGTCGCGGACACTACCGCATCTGACATCCGCGGGCACTTGCGCACGCGAAGCGGCCGGCTCTGTCCGCCCCGCCGCAGCTCCGCTCCCAGGCGCGATCCCACGAAAGTCTCTCCCGTGTACGGCTGATGCACCACGCCGACGATCGGACGTTCGCCATCGTTGAGCGCGATGAGCACGCCCCAGTGCAGCAGGCCGAGAATGAACGCGCGCGTGCCGTCGATCGGATCGATCACCCAGGTAAACCGGTCGCTGCCTTGCGCCATGCCGTGCTCTTCGCCGTGGATGCCGTGGTTCGGGTACCGGCGCGAGATCTCGTCGCGAATCGCCTGCTCGGCGTTCCGGTCCGCAATCGTGACCGGATCGAAGAAACCCTGGCTGGCGGTCTTGTTGTGCACGGCGAGCGCTTCGCGAAAATGCGGCAGGATGATGCGTCCGGCGACTTCGCCCAAATGACAGGCGAATTGCGTGTAATCCGATATTTCGCGATCGCTCAGTTCAGATGCCGCCATCGTTATCAGCTCTGGGCGCGTTTCTCAGCGCGTTTCGGTCCAGCGATATGCTGACAGAAGCCGCGCCGCGGACAAGGGCTCGTTGCATCAATTTTACGTTAATTCCGCTCCCCATGCTCGCGCTTGCACCTTCCGGAAGTGCGACGATGAATCACCATGAAGGTGGGCGCGGCTGTGAATAGTGCTGATGCTCTCGCGTGGAGCTGACCCGCCGTCGAGCCCTATACTTGCCGTCGCCACGAAGATGAGCGAGCGGGGTGGAAAACGATGAAGCGTCACGCGGCCAAAACCAGCAAGACTTCGCAATCGCATCGCAAGCCTTTGGCGGCCAGGCGCGGCACCGCTCGAACCGCGGCTGCGCGGCGCTCAGAGGAAGTCGCGGTCTTCGTCGGCACACGCAAGGGCGCGCTCATCTACTACGGCGATGCCGCGCGGCGAAAATGGCGCGTCGATGGCCCGCACTTTCTCGGGCACATCATAAATCACATCGTTCTCGACCCTCGCGATGGACGAACGCTGCTCGCCGCCGCGCGCACCGGTCATCTTGGACCTACAATCTTTCGTTCCACCGACATGGGAAAGACGTGGGTCGAAGCTGTCCGTCCGCCGATGTTCGGCAAAGCGCCCGAGGGGATGGCGGATCGCGCGGTAGGCCACACTTGTTCGCTCACGCCGGCCCTCGCCGGCGAGCCGGATGTTTGGTACGCGGGCACTTCGCCGGCGGGAATCTTCCGCAGCGAAGATGGAGGCGCGACCTGGGCGGAGGTCGAGGGGTTCAATCGCAATCCGATGCTGCCGAAGTGGGCGCCGCTTGAAAACGTAACCCCCGACAATGAGACGTTCGGGACCGTGCTCATCGACCCGCGCGACGCTTCTCACATGTACTATGGTTCATCGGCGGCAGGCGTGCTGGAGACCAGCGATCGCGGCGCCAATTGGCGTCCGCTCAATCGCAACGTGGAGGCCGCGTTCCTTCCAGACCCCTATCCCGAGTACGGACAGGACACTCACTGCCTCGCGATCCATCCGCGCAATCCCGACCGGCTGTACCAGCAGAACCACTGCGGCATCTATCGCCTCGATCGTCCGTCGGAAGGATGGGTGCGCATCGGCCGCAACATGCCGGCGGAAATCGGCGACATCGGCTTCGGCATCGTGCTTGATCCCCGCAACCAGGACCGCGCATGGGTCTTCCCGATGGATGGGACCACGGTATGGCCGCGAACCAGTCCCGACGGCAAGCCCGCGGTCTATGAAACCCGCGACGGAGGCGAGTCGTGGCAACGGCACGATCGCGGCTTTCCGCGCGAGCACGCGTACTTCACCGTGCTGAGGCAGGCATTCGCGGGCGATTCGTTTGATCCGATGGGACTGTACTTCGGGACCACCTCGGGCGAACTGTGGGCCAGCATCGACGAAGGCCGGTCATGGACCCAAACGGCGGCCCATCTGCAGCGAATCCTCTCGGTCGAGGCCGCGAGGCTCAGTTGATGCGCGTATTGATTCCGAGCCAGTTGCGTTCCTATACGCGCGGCGCCGCGGAGGTCGAAGTCTCGGGGACGACGCTGGCTGAAGCGATGGACCGGCTCGATGCGATTTTTCCGGGAATTCGCTTTCGCATCATCGACGAGCTCGACCGCATCCGCCCGCACATCAGGATTTTCGTCGCGCGCGAAGCCGTCCGCACGATCGCCGTTCCGGTAAACCCCGACGACGACATCCAGATAGTCGGCGCCCTGAGCGGCGGCTAGAGCCGCGATTGCGAATGCCCTACAGGGGCGCCTGGCGCGCCGTGGGATCGCGCAGGTCGCGCCCCGTCATCTCCCGCGGTTTCTCCACGCCGAGCATTCCGAGCAGCGTCGGTGCGACGTCTGACAGGGTTCCTCCGGGTTTCAGCCGGCCCTTGTATGAATCGTCGAACAGGATCAGCGGGACCGGATAAGTGGTATGCGCGGTGTGAGCCTGCCCCGTTTTGGGATCGGCCATGAATTCGGCGTTGCCGTGGTCGGCCGTGATCAGCGCGGCGCCGCCGCGCTTCGCAATCGCGTCGATCACGATTCCAAGGGCGGCATCGCTCGCTTCAACCGCCTTGACCGTCGCCTCGAGCTTGCCCGTATGCCCGACCATATCGGGATTGGCAAAGTTCATCACCACCACGCCGAACTTGCCGCCCGCGATTTCGGCGGCCGCGCGCTCAGCGATCGCCTGCGCGCGCATCGTCGGCTCGAGGTCGTAGGTCGCGACCTTGGCGGAGGGAATCAGCACGCGCTCCTCTCCCGGAAATGGCTTCTCGATTCCGCCGTTGAGAAAGTAGGTGACGTGCGCGTACTTCTCGGTTTCCGCTACGCGCAGATTCGTGATTCCAGCCTTGCCAAGGACCTCGGCGAGGGTGTTCTTCACCTCTTCGGGGCCGAAGGCGAGCGGCAGCCCGAACGTGTGGTCATACTCGGTCATGCACACGTAGCCGACCTTCGGGAAACGGGGGCGCGCAAACCCGGTAAAATCGGCCAGCGCGATCGCCGCGGTAAGCTGGCGGGCGCGGTCGGCGCGAAAGTTGTAACAGACCACCTGGTCTCCGTCGGAAATCGGCTGCGACCTGCCGACGATGACCGGCTCGACGAATTCATCGCTCTTGTCCGCCGCGTAAGAAGCCTCGACCGCTGCGCGCGCGGATGCTGCGCGCGGCGCTTCTCCCATCGCGATCGCGCGCCATGCGCGTTCCGTCCGTTCCCATCGCTTGTCACGATCCATCGCGTAGTAGCGCCCGCTCACGGTGGCGATGCGTCCGCGCCCGATCTCCTTCAGCTTCGCTTCAAGCCGATCGATGAAGGGCAGGGCGGACCGTGGCGGCTTGTCGCGTCCGTCAAGCACGGCATGAACGGCGACATTTCCCGCATCGTTTTTCGCCGCAAGCTCGAGCAGCGCCATCAGATGATCGATATGGCTGTGCACGCTGCCGTCGGACAGCAATCCCCATATGTGCAGCGTATGGCCGCGCGATTTCCCAATCGCATCCAGCAGCACCGGGTTAGTCGTGAAGGAACTTTTCTCGATCGCCTTCGTGATGCGCATCACGTCCTGGTAGATGACGCGTCCCGATCCGATCGTCAGATGCCCGACTTCGGAGTTGCCCATGATGCCGGGCGGAAGGCCGACGGCCTCTCCCGACGCATCGATTTCGGTATGCGCCTGCGTTTTCAGCAGTCGATCCATCACGGGGATCCGCGCCATCGCGATCGCGTTGGCCTCGCGCTCGGCCCTGATTCCCCATCCGTCGAAGATGATCAGCGCGACAACCGGCGGACGCGGGCTCATCGTGCCGCTCCGCGCTCGAACGCCTGCGCGCCCGGATAGACCGCCCTGGACCCAAGCTCTTCCGCGATCCTGATGAGCCGATTGTACTTGGCCGTGCGCTCGCCCCTGCTCATCGATCCGGTCTTGATCTGCCCGACACCCGACGCGACCGCGAGGTCCGCGATGGTCGTGTCTTCGGTTTCGCCCGATCGATGAGAGATGACCGCGGTGTAGCCGGCAGTGCGGGCAATCTCAATGGTCCTAAGCGTCTCGGTGAGAGTGCCGATTTGATTCAGCTTGATCAAAATCGAATTGGCGGCGCCTTCGCGAATTCCGCGCTCCAGAAATTTCGGATTGGTGACGAAAAGATCGTCGCCGACGAGCTGCACGCGCCCGCCCAGCTCCCTGGTCAGCAGCTTCCATCCCGCCCAATCCTCCTCGGCAAGCCCGTCTTCGATCGACACGATCGGGTACTTGTCGAGCCACGCCGAGTAGAACTTCACCATCCCCGCCGCGTCGCGCTGGCTCTTGTCGGAGCGGGCGAAGACGTACTTGCCGTCCTCGTAAAACTCGCTCGATGCCGGGTCGAGGGCGATCGCGACGTCGGCGCCGGGCTTGTAGCCCGCCTTCGCGATCGCTTCGAGAATCACCTCGATTGGCTCCTCGTTGCTGCCGAGGCTTGGGGCGAAGCCGCCCTCGTCGCCGACATTGGTGGAGTGCCCGCGCTTTTTGAGGACCGCGGCGAGCGCATGGAAAACCTCGGCGCCCGCGCGGATCGCTTCGGCGAAGGTCGGCGCGCCTTGCGGAACGATCATGAACTCCTGCATATCGACGCTGGAATCGGCATGCCGTCCGCCGTTGAGCACGTTCATCATCGGCACCGGCATCACATGCGCTTCGCCGTTCAGATGGCGATAAAGGGGGAGATTGCGCGCCGCCGCGGCTGCGTGGGCCGATGCGAGCGACACGCCCAGGATCGCGTTGGCGCCCAGCTTCGATTTAGTCTCGGTTCCGTCGAGCGCGATGAGCGCATCGTCAATCGCCGCCTGATTGGCGGCATCGGCCCCGCGAAGCTTTCCCGCGATGGTCTGATTGACGTTGGCCACGGCTTTGAGGACGCCCTTGCCGCCGAAGCGCCTGCCGTCGCCGTCGCGCAGCTCCAGAGCTTCATTCACGCCCGTCGAAGCGCCCGAAGGCACGGCGGCCCTTCCCGTCGCGCCACCCGACAGTCGCACGTCCACTTCGATAGTTGGGTTGCCGCGAGAATCGAGAATCTCGCGAGCCTTGATTTCCGTAATGGTTGTGGATGCAGCCATCCGTGTTTGTAAACCCCCTCCGCCTCGGCGGAAAGCCCGCATTCTAGAGCACCTTCGGGCGCTCTGTCACGATGTTATGGGAGGATTACGGAACGAGAAAAGGGAAAGCGCATCCGGCCGGTCACGATCCGCGCCTCGAGCCGAGATAACGGACCGAAAGTGGCTCTTCTACGACCGATTTTCCCTCCAGGCTCACCCGGAAAGCCCGCACGCTCGGCCGTGAAGAGACGAACTCTTTCACTCGGCCACCCACAAAATGAGCCGCCGCGCCGTCGTCCACTGCCAGCGTGGCGGGAAATCCTCTGCGGATCAGCCGGTGCAGAACCGGGCGGCGGTCCGCCTCGCCGTCATAATGCGGGCAGAACCCTCCTTTGAGAAACCCGAGCCCGCCTTCGAGTCCGCGCGGCGGCGGGCCGAACGAGTCGGTAATTCCGCATTCGAACCAGCAAATCGCGCCCGCGCTAAGTCCGGCGAGCACGGTGCCGGCGTTCCAGGCCGCGCGCAGGATGCGATCGAGCCCGTGCAGGCGCCATACGGCGAGCAGATTCGCGGTGTTGCCGCCGCCCACATAGATGACGTCCTGTTCGCCGATAAACGATCGCAAGTCCGGCACCTTGCGATCGAACAGCTTGAGATGAACCGCGTGCGCGCGCGACGGCGGAAACGAATCATGGAACAGCGAGATGTAGGGGTCGGAATCGCCGCTCGCCGTCGCTAGAAAGCATATCTTCGGCCGCCGCTTGTTGCGGGCCAGCGACAGGACGAAATCGTCCAGCAGCCGATTGTCGCCATCCGTCGTGAACCCGCCGCCGCCCATCGCGACGATATGCCGCTGCGCCATCGTCGATGCAGGATTCGCTCAGACGGCGCCCGACTCGCGCAGCGCGCCGATTTCTTCCCACGAATAGCCAAGTTCGAGCAGTATCTCTTCGGTATGCTGACCGTGCTCCGGCGGCATGCGCGCTTCGGTTTCGACCTGTCCGTTGATCGAGACCGGAGTTCCGGCGACCAGAACTTTGCCGGCGACCGGATGGTCAAGCTGCTGCAGGTAGCCGTTCAGCCGCGCCTGCTCGCTTTGCAGCATCGTGCGGTAATCGACGACCTCGGTCGCCAGGATGTCCGCATCGTTCAGCTCCTTGAGCCATTCGGCGCTGGTCCTTTTGGGAAAGATCGAGTCGAGGACCGCCTGGATCTTGTCGCCGTGGAAGTTGCGCGTGACGTTGTCTCCGTATTCAGGATCCTTTTCGAGATGCTCGATGCCCATGATGCGGCAGAAGGCGGGCCAGCGCTTGTCGTCCACGCCCGCGATACAGATATGGCCGTCCCTGGTCGGGAATGCGCCCCACACGCCGTGCAGGAATTGATGCCCGCGTCCGGCGCGCTCCGGTTCCTCGCCGGTGATCGAGGTGTAATTGATCTCCATTCCCTGCATGGCGATCATCGTGCCGTAGATCGATACATCCACCTTCTGGCTCTGGCCGGTCCGCTCCCGCGCGACCAGCGCCGCCAGAATTCCGCCCGCCAGGCTCAACGCCCCCGTATGATCGGCCACGAAGATTCCGGCGGCGAGCGGCGGGTCGTTCGGCATCCCGGTCTTGGCCATGATTCCGCTGGCGGCCTGCGCAAGCGTGTCGCGGCTCGGCCGCATCACCCACGGTCCTCTGGGTCCCCATGAGCTGCCCTGCGCATAGACGATGCGCGGATTGAGCTTGCGGACTTCCTCGTAGCCGAGACCGAGACGGTCGAGCACGCCGGGACGATAGTTGGTGAGCAGTACGTCGTAGGTTTTCACCATCCGGCGCACGATTTCGATTGCTTCGGGCTTTTTGAGATCGGCGGTGATGCTGCGTTTGCCGCGGTTCATCGCGATGAAGTAATGCGACACGGGCGCGTTCTTCACGTTGGGTCCGCCGATCAGCGCCGCCGCCATCCAGCGGCTCAAATCGCCCGTTTCCTTGTTTTCGATCTTGACGACATCCGCGCCCTGGTCGGCGAGAAACAAGCCGGCAAAGGGCCCCTGGATTTCCTGGCCGATCTCGATGACCTTGATTCCTTCAAGCGGCTTCGCCATCGCGTATCGCCTCCAAACCGATCGTTCAGGTACTGACAATTATGCGCGGGCATTATCGCGCTGCCCTCGCAAAAATCTCAAGCGCCCTGATTGCGCGCCGCAATCCGCCCGGTCAAGCTCATCGCCCATGGAACACAGTATCTATGAGTTCCCGGACATCTTCCGCCGGGTGCACATGGAAGAGCCGCGCGAGATCGCGCAAGAAGTGCGCTTCCTGCGCCGCATCTGGAACAGGCATCTCGACCGCCCCGTTCGCAGGGTGCTCGATCTCGCCTGCGGCAACTCGCCCCACGGGCAGATACTGGCCCGAAACGGCGCCGAGGTGGTTGGTATCGATCGCTCGGCGACGATGATCGCGGCCGGACGCCGCGAGTCGGCGCGCATCGCGGGCATCCGATTCTACCGCAGGCCCATCGAGCGTTTTCGCATCCCCGAGCGCCCTTTCGATGCCGCCTTCTTCATGTCGGAGACGTTTCCCGTCATGACTGAAAATCGCGGCATCTTGTCGCATCTGCGCAGCGTGGGCCGGATGCTTCGGCGTGGCGGCCTCTATTGCATCGACGTGGACCGCCACGACTCCGTCCGCGTCACGCGGCCGGTGACGCTGTGGGATCGGCGGCTTCGGGTTGGCGATGCGCGCGTGCGGGTCCGCGGAGTGCATCGTCCGATGCCGTGGCATTCCGGTATCTACTCGAACTTCGAGATCGTGTGCTCGATCAAGTTCCCCGACCGCCGTGTCACGACGCGAGATATAGTTCCCATTCGCTACACGCTGCCTTGCACGCTCGAATTGCTGGCTGAGGCGTCGGGGATGTTCGAAATGATCGCGGCATACACCGACCTGTCATTCTCGAAGCCGCTCGAAAAATGCCATCGGCGATGGTGGGGAGTGCTGCGCCGCATTTAATCGTCGATCGAGCCGAGGTTCTTCAGATGCTCGACGTGATCGAGCGTTGCCGCCCGCCACACGCCTTCAAACTCGATGATCTGGATCGAGCCCAGGTCAACGCTCGGCTGATGCCCGGTCAGGTGATGAACGATCGTGCGGATAACGCCCCGATGCGCCACCAGCAGCGCGCACGATGGCGATTCGGCGTTCGGTCGCCAATGCGCAAGCATCCGATCGACGCCCCGCGCCACGCGCTCGGCGAACGCGGCGCGGCTCTCGCCTTGCGGATATGTGTAGCCGGGTGCAAGCGGATCGGCGTTCCACTGTTCGTAATGATAAGGGTAACGTTCGTGAATTTCCTCCGCGGTGAGACCCTCGAACAGGCCGAAGTGCACTTCGGAAAAATCTTCGACCACGGAAAGGCGCACTGAATCGCCGGCAATGAGCTTTGCCCCCTCGGTCGCGCGAACCAGCGGGCTGGTGAAAACGTGCTCGAACTGAAGCGAGCCGCGATGGCTCCTGATGGCGGCGCGCGCCGCGCGCATCTGGGCCCGGCCCAGGTCCGACAGCGGAACATCCGTCCGCCCATGATAGCGGATGCTGGATTCGCCCACGGTTTCGCCGTGGCGGACCAGGATGAGCGCAGGTTTGGCGCCGCCGCTTGAGCGGCGGCCGCGCGGCTTCCTTTCTCGCTTTCTAGTCGTCAAGCGGATTAAGCATCAATCCCGTCGTCAGCTTGGGGAAGAAGTAGGTCGACTTTTCCGGCATCGTCGCGCCCGCGTCGCTGACCCGTTCCACATCGGCGATCGATGGCGCATTCATCAGAAACGCGCCGTCGGCGCGTCCTTCCTTTACGGCATCAAGCGCCGCGTTCGCGTCGATCGTGTACTCGATGTTGCCGCCTTTGCGGATCTCTGCCGCCTTAAGCGAGAAGATCTGATCGAAAATCAGAGTGTGGAGCGCGGTCACGTCGAGGCGGCGCACTTCTTCAGGCACATCCGGAATCGCCCTGGCGAGCGCGTCTCCACCCTTGAACCGGAGCAGGAAGAAGCGGTCGCTTCCGCGCAATGCCACCGCGAGCGTTCCACGCCCGCCCGACAGCAGGGCCGGGCGGAGCGCATCGCGCGCCTCAATTTCCCGCACATCGAAAACGGATCGAACGCGTTCCGCGAACGATTGGATCGCTTCCGGCCGCAGCGTGCGAACCACGCGATGGGTCGGCAGGATGAGCAGGCCGGGGTCGTCGCACGCGACCAGCGTCATCATCGTATAGTCATACCCGTGCAATTCCGGCGAATTGTCGGCGGCCCGGCGCTGGCGGCGGTAGTTGAGCGCGGTTTCGTAGCGATGGTGCCCGTCGGCGATTAGGATCCGGTCCGACTCGAGCGCGCGCTGAACCGTCGCGATTTCATCGGCAGCCTCGATCGCGCGGAGTTCGTTGTGGATTCCCAAATCGTCGGTCGCCTCGATCAGGGCCGGACGCGCCGCAACTTCGGCGCGCAGCCTATTCAGCTCGGGATGCGCCGCGGGAAAGAGGCCGAAGATCGAGCTGATATTGGTGCGCGTGGCGGAGAGCAGCTTCAGGCGGTCTTCCTTGGCGGCTGGAAAAGTTTTTTCGTGCGGCAAGATTCTTCCGGGCGAAAACTCTTCGAGCCGAAAGCGCGCGACAAATCCGGTCCGCGCAAAAGCGCGCCCCTCCAGCTCGAACCGCTGCGTGTATTGGTAGATTGCCGGGCGCTCGGCGCGCTTCAGCACCCCGCATTCAATCCAATTGCGCAGAGTTGCCGCCGCCGAAGTGTAGCGATCTGAATCGCGCCCGAGTTCGAGCCGGACCACGTTGTGGGGGCTGCGGTCGTACAATCTTCGCTGATGGGCTTCGCTGATTATGTCGTAGGGCGGAGCGATTACGCGCGCGATGTCGCCGACCGCTTCCCGGTTGTAAAGGAGTGCCTGGAGCGGCTCGATCCGCGCCCTCAACTGATTCATTCCATCGCCTCTTCCGCAAGCGCGGCCGCGATTTGGCGGCGCGTTACCGCCCCTTCGCGGATTATCCGCCATTCGTTGCCGATAACTTCAACTACGGTACTCGGCGCCTGAGCGGCCAGGGTACCACCCTCAAGAAAGACTTTAACTTTTTGCCCGAGCGCCGCCCGCGCTTCCGCCAGTGTTCTGGCAGGCGCATGCCCGCTCAGATTGGCGCTGGTCGCGGTGATCGGGTTCCCAAATCCTGCCGCAAGCTCGTGCGCGATTCGATGGGACGAGACGCGCACGCCGACGCCGCCGCTCGGTCCCACCAGCTCGGGCGCGATATCGGCGCGCGCCGGCATCACCAGCGTGAGCGGCCCGGGCCACAGACTGTCGGCCAGGCGCCGCGCCAGCGGCGTGACCTCGCGCGCAAGCGCGAACGCGGACTCGGCGCTGGGCGCAATCAGGGCCACGGTCTTTTCCGCCCCACGCCCTTTCAGCGCGAACAGGCGCTTCAGCGCGGCCTTCGAAAACGGGTCGGCCCCGATTCCGTAAAACGTCTCGGTCGGATAGACGACCAGCTCTCCGCCGCGCAGCGCCGTGATCGCGTCGCTCAGCGTGTGAATTCTGCGGCGAGCCTGAGGCTGCTCTGCGGAGGGTCGAGGCAAGCGTTACTCCTGATGCCGCGGCGATTCAGCGAGGAGTCGTGGAAATCCGCGACAGGGCGCGATGGGCGATGTCGCGCCTCATATGTTTGCCCTCAAATTCTATCATCTCCGCCGCTTCGTACGCGCTGGAAACGGCAAGCTCCAGCGTCGGCGCCATCGCCGTCACCGCCAGCACTCTGCCGCCGTCTGTTACAAGCTGGCCGTCCTTGAGAGCGGTGCCTGCGTGAAAGACCTTCACGCGGACTTTTTTCGCCGCCCATCGGATCTTCGCTTCCGAGGGCTCGCCCCCTTCAATTTTTTCCAATCCCGCTATCGGAAGCCCTTTGCGATAGTCGCCCGGATAGCCTGACGAAGCGAGCACAACCGTCACCGCGCTTTTGGGCGAAAGAGTCACGGGTGCGTCGTCGAGCCTGCCTTCCGCGGCCGCCAGAAGAAGCGCGCCCAGGTCGCCCTCATAGCGCATCATCAGCGGCTGGCACTCGGGATCGCCGAAGCGCGCGTTGAATTCCACCACGTTCACATCGGACCCGTTCACCATCAGGCCGGCGTAGAGGAGGCCGCGAAACGGAATGCCGCGCGTGCGCATCTCTGCCAGGGTCGGCTGGATTACTTCCCGCATCACGCGGCCTTCGAGGCCGGCAGGAAACTGCGGCGGCGGCGAATACGCGCCCATTCCGCCGGTGTTCGGCCCTTTGTCGCCATCGAAGACCGGCTTGTGGTCCTGGAACATCCCGAACGGCACGGCATTGTCGCCGTCGCACAGCGCGAAGAACGACAGCTCCTCGCCGGGGAGGAACTCCTCGATAACAACGCGCCGCCCCGCGGCGCCGAACCTTCCCCCTTCCATCGCGTCGTGTATCGCGGCAAACGCGGCCTCCCGATCTCCGCAGATCGTCACGCCCTTGCCGAGCGCGAGGCCGTCCGCCTTCACCACGACCGGCAGCGGACACGAGGCGGCGTAGCGGCGGGCCGCGTCCGCATCGTCGAAGACCTCGTATGCGGCGGTTGAAACTCCCGCCGCCTTCATCACCGCCTTCGCGAACGATTTGCTGGTTTCCAGTTGCGCGGCCGCTTTTGTCGGCCCGAAGATTTTCAAGCCCGCCGCGAGGAACTCATCGACGATTCCCGCGCCCAGCGGATCGTCGGGTCCGACCACCGTCAGGTCAATCTTCTTGTCGCGCGCGAAGCCAACCAGCGCCGGAATGTCCATCGGCGAGATCGGCACGGGCTCGGCGACCTGGCCGATACCCGGATTGCCGCTCGCGCAGAACAGCCCCCATACGCTCTGGCTCTGATGAAGCCGCCAGCAGAGCGCATGTTCGCGTCCGCCTTTCCCGATGACAAGAACCTTCATGGCGATGAATCAGTGACGGAAGTGGCGCACGCCCGTGAAAACCATCGCCAGCCCGTACTTGTCCGCGGCGGCGATCACTTCCTCATCGCGCACCGCGCCGCCCGGCTGAGCGATCGCGGTCGCGCCCGCCTCAGCCGCGAGCGTGGGGCCGTCAGGAAATGGGAACAGCGCTTCAGAGACCAGCACCGAACCCGCCAGCGAAATTTTCAGGCGCGCGGCCTTTTCGCGGGCCGCATACACCGGGTCGATTCGCGAGGTGGCGCCGCCGCCGACCGCCAGCGTGCGATCTTCGGTCACGAACGCTATCGCATTCGATTTGATGTGCTTGCAGACCTTGATGCCGAAATCGAGCGCGCGATATTCCGCGTCGGTGGGCTTGCGCCGGGTGACCACCTTGCCCTCGCGCGGATCCTCGATCGCCAGGTCCGGCGTCTGAACCAGCAGTCCGCCCACGACCTTCTTGAGGTCGAACTCCTCGCGCGGCGCCCGCTCCGGATGAAAGCGCATCACGCGGCGGTTTTTCTTCTTGCGCAGGAACGCGATTACTTCATCCGGGAACTCCGGGCCGATCAGTACCTCGGTGAACAGTTCATCGACCGCGCGCGCGAACTCCATGTCCCAGGCGCGGTTGGAGATGATGATGCCGCCGAAGGGCGAGTCCGGATCGGTTGCGAATGCCTTGTCCCACGCGGCCTTGAGCGTCGGCCCGACGCCGACGCCACAGGGCGTGTTATGCTTCAGGATTGCGACCACGGCTTGCGGCTCACCGCGAAATTCCAGCATCAGGTTAATCGCCGAGCTGATGTCAAAGACGTTGTTGAACGAAAGCTCCTTGCCGTGGAGCTGCTCGGTCACTTCCAAGAACCGTCCGTACAGCGCCCCCTGCTGGTGCGGATTCTCTCCGTAGCGAAGACCCTGCTCGCGCGGCAGCGAGAGGCTGAAGGTCTCGCCCAGCGCCGAAGGCTCGCCCTCGCCCGTATGCGTTCCCATCCAGTTCGAGATGGCGACGTCGTAGGCCGTCACCCGCGCGAAGGCCTTGCGCGCAAGGCGCCATCGCGTCGCGGCGCTGACCGCGCCGCTGTACCGATTCATCTCCTCGACAATCGCGGCGTAGTCGGCGGGATCGACAACCACCGCGACATCCTGATGGTTCTTGGCGGCGGCCCTGACCAGCGTTGGTCCGCCGATGTCGATGTTTTCGATCGCTTCTTCCAGGCTTACGTTCGGCTTCGCGACCGTTTTCTCGAATGGATAAAAGTTCACAACCACAAGATCGATCGGTTCGATCCCATGCTCTGCCATCTGGCGCTGATGGTTGGAGTCGTCGCGTCTGCCGAGAATTCCCCCGTGAATCTTCGGATGGAGCGTTTTCACGCGTCCATCGAGCATCTCCGGAAACCCGGTGAATTCCTCGACCGCTTTGACCTTGACCCCCGCGGCTTCCAGCGCCGCCTTGGTTCCTCCGGTCGAAAGCAGCTCGACGCCGTGGCGGGTCAGCGCCTGCGCGAACTCGGCCAGTCCGCCTTTGTCGGAAACGCCGAGCAGGGCGCGGCGAATGTTGATTCTGTCTGTGCTCATTTCCCTTTTTTATCCCCGGCAGACTCGCGGCACGCGCTTTCCGACCGTGCACAACATCTCGTACGAGATGGTCTGCACGAGCCGGGCGACGTCGTTGACGCTGATCATCGCCTCGCCGGCCCCTCCCCACAAGATTACTTCGTCCCCGACCGACACACCTGGAATGTCGGTCACATCGATTGTCGTCAGGTCCATCGAGACCGCTCCGACCACCGGTGCGCGGCGCCCGCGAACCAGCACTTCGCCCCCGTGCTGAAGTCCGCGCTTGTAACCGTCGGCGTAACCCACCGGCAGAACGCCGATTACGCTGTCGCGAGTGGTCGCGAACGTGTGTCCGTAGCCGATGCCCGTGCCCGCACCCACCTTCTTGAGTTGCATCAGGCGAGTCTTGAAGGTCATCACCGGCCGAAGGCTTACTTTGTCGCGGACGGCGGCCACGGGCGGCAGTCCATAGATCGCGAGTCCCGGCCGGGCGAGATCGAAGTGCGAATCGTCGCGCAGCACGAGCGCGGCCGAATTTGCGACGTGCGCGATTTTCGGAGCGAAGCCGGCTTGCGTGAACGAAGCGAGCGCTGCCCTGAACACGCGCAACTGGGAATTGGTGACTTCGCTGGTCGGGTCGCCCGCATTCGCGAGCAGGGTGCATACGCCTTCCAGCTCAAGCGCGGAAGCTCCGCGCAATTGCTCGATCAGGGCATCGAGATCGGAAGGCATCACGCCGAGCCGCGTCGCTCCGGTGTCGATCTTGACGTGGATCGGAAACCGGACGCGTCCGGCGGACGATGCGGCCTCGTCGAGCGGAGCGATCAGCGAGGGATGAAAGACAAACGGCGTAAGGTCGAGATCGACGATCTCGCGCGCCTGCCAGGCAAAAAAGCCCGCCTGCAGAAAGATGCGCGCATCGAGGCCCGCCTGGCGCAGCTCGCGGCCTTCGTCGATCGTGGCTACGCCGAAATGGCGGCATCCCTCTTTGGCGAGCGTGCGTGCCACCAGCGTCGCGCCGTGCCCGTAAGCATCCGCCTTCACGACCACCATCAGCTCGCCGTGCGAGGCGGCAGCCTTGAGCGCATGGTAGTTCCAGCGCAACGCGTCGAGGTCGATCTCGGCGACAGTGGGACGTGCGCCGTTATTCGTTATCAAGGCTGATGTGCTTCCTTGCCCGCAAGCGCGCCATCGCAATTAAAACGCCCGAGCCTCAGTGAGTGGCCCGGGCGCATCGCGCTTCCCGACCCGTTCGCGCTTTATGGCTTGAGCCACTGCGAAATTTGCGCCCGTCGGCGGGCGCAATTCAGCTAACCATCGCTGGTCGGCACAGTCAATGAAACGATCGCGGCGGCTGTGGATTCCCGTTCTTTCGCCGATACCTGAAACGGATCGCGACGCCCGCGGCTTTCCTTATGCGCGCGGAGTGATATAACAAAAACCAGGCTGGGGGTGCGCCTTGGGCGCTGAGAATTCTCGGCAGAGAAAACCCCTCGAACCTGATCCGGGTAATGCCGGCGTAGGGAAGCCAAACGGCCGAACGATCGATGTTCGGCCGAAAGCCGCTTCCCCGGGCGCCCGGGAAGCGGCTTTTTCAATGGGATCGACCGAAAGCGCATCGCTCGCCATCACCCTCAACGGCGAACCATACCGCCTCGACGGCGAGACGCGGCTCGTCGCGCTCATCGCGAAGCTCGGCATGCGGCCGGCGCGGATCGCGGTCGAGCTCAACCGCGAGATCGTTCCCAAGTCTCAATATGAAACCACGACCGTGAAAGCGGGCGATGTGCTCGAAATAATAAATTTTGTCGGGGGCGGATGAGCGGCACGCGCGCGCTCCCGCATCGAAAAACCATGCTGCAGGACACTCCATTTAAACTTGCTGGCAGAACTTTCAAATCGCGCCTGATCGTCGGCACGGGCAAATACAGGGACTTTGCCGAGACTCGCAAAGCCGTCGAGGAGAGCGGGGCGGAGATGGTGACGGTGGCGGTCCGCCGCGTCAACATTACCGACCGCGCCAAAGAAAACCTTCTCGATTATCTCGATCCGAAGCGCTACCAGATTCTGCCCAACACCGCCGGATGCTACACCGCGGAAGAGGCTATCCGCACTTGCCGCCTCGCACGCGAAGTTGGCGTCGGCGACATGGTCAAGCTCGAAGTGATTGGCGACGAGAAGACGCTGTTCCCCGATGTCGCGGCGACCATCGAGGCCGCCAAGGTGCTGGTCAAGGAGGGATTCAAGGTCTTGCCCTATATCACCGACGATCCGGTCGCCTGCCTTAAGCTCCAGGAGATCGGATGCGTTGCGGTGATGCCGCTGGCGGCGCCGATCGGGTCGGGACTCGGCATTCGCAACCCCTACAACATCGCGATCATCGTCGAGCAGGCCCGCGTTCCCGTCATCGTCGATGCCGGCGTGGGAACGGCCTCGGATGCGGCGGAAGCGATGGAACTCGGATGCGACGGCGTGCTGATGAACACGGCGATTGCGGGCGCGAAGGATCCGATCGCGATGGCGCGGGCGATGCGGCTTGGAATCGAAGCCGGCCGGCTCGCTTATCTCTCGGGCCGAATCGAAAAGAAGCTCTATGCGACCGCGTCGAGCCCCATAACCGGAATCGTTCGGTGACCGGAGCTTGTCCCGGCAGGCCGCTTTTCGCATCTACCTGATCACGGACCGCAAAGCCGTCCGATCTGGAAATCTCCTCGAGGTGTGCGAAGCCGTGCTGCGCGCCGCCGCCGGCGCGGCGCCTCCCGGAACCGTCGCGCTGCAACTGAGGGAAAAGGACCTTGATGCGCGCGCGGTGTACGATCTGGCGTGCCGGCTGCGTGAGATCACCACGCGATTCGGAGCTCCGTTGCTCATCAATGAACGCGCCGATATCGCGATCGCATCCGGCGCCGACGGCGTTCATCTGCCTTTCGAATCGATCGGTGCGGGTGCGGCTCGCAAGCTGCTCGGCGCGGATCGGCTGATCGGCATTTCCACTCATTCAGAACCCGATATCGTGGCCGCTTCGCGCGAAGGCCAGGCCGATTTCGCCGTATTCGGCCCCGTGTACGAACCGCTCTCGAAGGCGGCCTACGGCCCCGTGCACGGACCTCATCGCCTGTTGCAAATCTGCAAGGCAGCGACGTTTCCAGTCTTCGCGCTCGGCGGCGTCACGCCCCGGCGGGCGGCCGAGCTGTTCGCGGAACCGGATGGAAGGCATCTGGCCGGAGTCGCGACTATCGGGTCGATCCTGGGCGCCGAGTCGCCTCAGGCCGCGATACGCGCGATGCTTGCGGCGGTCAGTGCGCCGCGGAATTCGTAGCCGCTTTCACGGCGGCAACCAGATCGGCGGAATTCGGCAATTGGCGATAAAAGGGCGACGTGAAAATCCATCGCACCGTCCCATTCGCGTCCATCACGAAAAAGGCCGGAATCGCGTTGTCGGGCTCGCCGTCGCGATGATGTTGCACGAGGCCGAGCGGCCCGAGCAGGGTCTCGTGCTCGTCGCTGAGCAGCGGGATGCGCGAGTGCAGGTAGCCTGAGAGCATCTTCGATCTCGCCGGCGGGTCGGCGCTGATCGCGACCACCTGCGCGCCGTCCTTCTCAAGCTCCGGACGGAGCGAATCGAGGTCCGCGAGTTCGTGCCGGGCGAAGGGGCAGAAGTCTCCTCGATAGACATAGACCAGAGTTGCTTTCGATCCGGGCGAAGCCGGACCGCCGCGAATCATGCCGTTCTGGTCGGGCAGCGCGAATGCGGGGAAACGTTCTCCTGTGGCAAGCGACAGGCGGTACGGAGGATTAAGCGTGCCGCGCAACGTGTAACTGACGAACCTTCCACCGCCGATTCCGATCGCCGCGCATGCCAGAAACGCGAGGATCGAGAGGCCAAGCTTCGCATGAGGCGACCAGATTCCCAGCGCGACACGAACCGCCATCAGCGCCGCGATCAACGCGATCGCGATCAAAAGATACGATTGCCACGGGTAACGGTCGTGAACTCCAAATGATTCCGCGGACCAGAAGTTAAGCAGAACCCACTCGTAAAGCCCGAAACCAAGCGCGGTCATCCCCAGCGCGGCCAGCGCCCGAAGCGGCTGAAACGGAGGCGTTACCCACACCTCCTCCAGCGGCAAAGCCCGGTCGTCGCCGGTCGAAGCGCTCTCGGACGGATCGCAAGCGCCGTCCGGCTTCCGCATCGATCGCTCCGGCACGCTCATCAGTCCGGCATCTGTTCCTTGAGCTGGGCGACGGTGAGAAACTCGACGCCGTTTTCCTTCCATTTGTCCCGCACCGTCTGCGCATCCGCACCCAGGTCGCCGGTTGCATCGGTCACAACGCTGAGTTTGGGGCCGATCCTGAGCAGCCCTTCAATCGCGTGAGCCACGCATATCTCCGTATAAACGCCATAGATGACGATGTCGCTGAAGGGTTTCAGGAGCATGCGCAGAATCGCGCGGGCATGCTGGTTTCCGATGAATATGTCGAACTCCTGTTTCTCGAAAACGATCTCACCTTTGTGATTCAGGATCGCCTGGATTTCCTGCGCGTTCAGCGGATGGTTGGGAATGTAGAGCGGATTAAGCGGCTCGGTCTCGGGAATTTTCTTCTGGCCCTCGGTGCCATCCATGCAGTGATCGTCGTACTTGCCGCCGTTGCGCTTGAGTTCAGGATCGGACGGAAAGTGGCGATCCACCGAGCATACGATGCGGACTCCCTTGTCGCGGGCAATCCTGGTGACCTCGGCCAGCGCCGGAATAATCCTTTCCGCGCCCGCAACGTACAAGGCCCCTCCCGGAAGCAGAAAGTCGCGCTGCGTGTCGACGTCGTAAAAGATGGTCGTCTCGGGTTGCATATTCGGTCACCAGGGACACCTGCGTCCTGCGCTGAGCTTGGTTTCAGTCTATTAGAATTCGCGGCGCGGTTGTAAACGGCGACGGCAAAGACCTGATGCGGGCGGTGCGGAGATCCGCTCTGAACGGGGCGCGCGTTCGGCCCCGGTATCCGGACTAAAAGTGGCCGGGCTCGTGCTCGCGGCGGCTGTCGCGTTCGAGCTGGACCGTCATGTGATGGATGTTGAACTTGCTTTGCAGGAGATGAGACATCTCCGAGAGCACCCGGTCCTGATCCGCCGCGCTCGCCACCACGCAATGCGCCGACAGCGCAATCTCGCGGGTGCTCAGGCACCATACGTGAAGGTCGTGCACTTCCTCGGCGCCCTGTACGGCGAGCAGATCTTCGCGCAATTGGTCGAGATCGATGTGCGCCGGCACCGATTCCATGAGCACGTCGACGCCGTCGCGCACGAGGCCCCACGAGCTGTAGAGCACGAGAGCGCCGATCAGAAAGCTGACCATGGGATCCGCCCGAGTCCATCCGGTGAAATACACGATCGCGCCCGCGGCAAGCACGCCGATAGACCCGATCAAATCCGACATCACGTGGACAAACACCGCGCGGATCGCCATCCCTCCCGACTTGCCTTCCGCGGTCATCCAGGCGGAGAAGGCGTTGACCACGATCCCGACGATCGCCACCGCCATCACCCCGAGCCCTTTCACGTCCTCCGGATGGCGCAGGCGGCCGGCTGCTTCGACCCAGATGAAGGCGACCAGCAGCCAGAGAAAAAGGCCGTTGATCAGCGCTCCAAGAATCTCCGCGCGCAGATATCCGAAGGTTTTGCCGGCGGTGGCGGGGCGGGTCGCGATCCACAGGGTCAGCAGGCTCAGACAGATCGCGGCAATATCGGTCATCATGTGCACCGCGTCCGACAACAATGCCAGGCTGTTGGTGACCCATCCGGCGGCCAGCTCCGCGAAAAAATACAACGAGGCTACCGCCAGCACCACGTAGAGCCGGCGCCGATCCGAAGCTACGGTCGCGCTTGATTCATGCGAATGCACGTGCGGTCGGAATCAGCCGGAAGGATGGCGGGGCGTTCTCAATCATACTGGATGAGCGACGACACACTGGTCGGCTCGAGTCGCGCTCGGCCTCCGAGCGCGGCCAACTCGATAAGAAACGCGCATGCCACCACACGTCCGCCCATCTTGTGCGCGAGCCGGACGGCCGCGGCGGCGGTTCCCCCCGTTGCCAGCAGGTCGTCCACGATCAGCACCCGCGAACCTTGAGCGATTCCATCCATGTGCATTTCGAGCGATGCGCTTCCATACTCGAGTTCATAAGTTTCGTCTATCGTCTCACACGGCAGCTTGCCCGGCTTGCGCGCGATAGTGAAGCCGACGCCGAGCCGGTAGGCAACTGGCGCGCCGATGATAAATCCTCGTGACTCGATTCCCAGCACCACGTCAACCGTGCCGAGGTAACGCTCCGCTATCTGATCGATTACCTGCGCGAAGGCGCGAGCGTTGCCGAGCAGGGGAGTGATGTCACGAAAGATGATTCCGGGTTTCGGGAAATCCGGAATGTCGCGGATAAACTTCTTCAACTCTTCAGTGGTCATTTTGTCGCTTTCTGCTTGATGCCGGATCGCTCTGAAATCGCGGCGGAGCATCCAGAATACCCGTGCGGGTTTGAAAGAACAATTTGGTAACTCGGGCGTAATCGGGCGGTCAGTTGGCGGTCCTCATCCTGCAAGGCCGCAGCCCGCGCGGGTTTCTCGTCGCAAGATTCAAGCTGCGGCGGCAGGAGCCTGCATGAAAGCCACAGATACGCCGTCGATCGGATCGACAATTCGCGCGATCAGCCCGCCCTGGATTGCCGGTTTCGGTTCGGTCGCCTGAAGGCCTCGCTCGCGAGCGACTGCCACCGCTTTTGCGGCGTCGATGCACATAAAAGCGAGCCCCCAGCATCCGGGGTTTTCTCGCGCGGGTGCGACCACTTCGATGACTGTGTCTTCGAGCTTGAAAAATGCCTGGCGCATCCCGCGTCCCGCCTCGCGGATACGCTTGCAGGGAAGGCCGATTGCTTCCTGCGACGCGATCGCATCTTCGAGCGACGGCGCCATCACGACGATATGATCGAGGTAGTCCGCCGAGTTCGGGTTCTCTCCGAATTCCCGCCGATACATCTCGCGGCGCGCGTCCTTGCTGGAAGAGACTTCTGTCGCCGCACTGAAGACCCCGGGCAGGCCGGGCGCCATCGCTTGCGTGCCGGCAGTCCCTCCGTGGACCGGCAACGCGGCATGGGAGGTGGAGCGGTCGATGCCGGTTGCTCCCCAGACCCATCCGGCCACTCCGCCGCCGCGCGCTGCCGCCCGCGAGATTACATCCGCAAGCGACCCCGGCTTGCCTTCCGTCGCGACGCACAGATCGAGTTCCACCGCGCCGGCCGCAAATCGCGCGAAACGGATTCCTCCGGCACGGACCTCGGATGAGATCGCGAATCCCGCGCGCGTCCATTTTTCGCGCGCTGCTTCGAGAGAAGGCGTGGCGATCAAAACGCGCTCGATGCAATCGATCCGCATTCGGTTGTTCCCTTGCCGAGCCTAGCCCGAACCGCGGATGCGATGCTAATAAAGCCGTCCCCTTGCGACGGCTGCCGGTTCTCCGGATGATTGCATCGGATCGAAGGCCGATGAGAATGCGATGAAAATTCCGTGGGAGAGCATTCAGAACGAGGCGCTTGATTTGCTGCGCGCGCTGGTCCGGCTCGATACCAGCAATCCACCCGGCAACGAGCGAATTGCAACGGACCTGATCGCCGACACGCTGGGCCGCCACGGAATAGACTTCGTGGTGCGCGAGAGCGCTCCCACCCGGGCAAACCTCGTGGCGCGGCTTGCCGGACGCGATCGCTCCAAGCCGGCGCTGATGCTCTCGTCGCATACCGATGTCGTGCCGGTCGAGCGGGCCGGATGGACACGCGACCCGTTCGGCGCGGAAATCCATAAGGGATGCGTATGGGGCCGCGGCTCGATCGACATGAAGTCGAAGGGCGCCATGGACATGGTTCTCGTTACCGCGCTGAAGCGCGCGGGAGCGACGCCCGACCGCGACATCGTGCTTGCCGCCGTCGCCGACGAGGAGGCCGGATCGGACATGGGGGCCAAATTCCTGGTGGAGCGGCATCCGGAGCTTATTCGCGCCGGATGGGTCCTCAACGAGGTGGGCGGATTCACGCTGCACGTCGGAAATCGCCGCCTCTATCCGATCCAGGTTGCGGAAAAGGGATTTGTGACCGTGAAGATGACGGTGAATGCGCCGCCGGGACACGGTTCGATGCCGCGCAAGGATACCGCAATTGGCAAGATCTCCGCGCTTATCACGAAAATTATCGAAACTCCGATGCGCCGGCGGGTGACGCCGCTGATGCAGCGGACGCTGTCGGAACTCGGCCTGCCGGAGGATGACCCGGGTCCGCTTCTGCGTCCGATGCTTTCCAACACCGTGTCGCCGACCATCCTGCGCGCCGGCTATAAGGACAACGTCATTCCGGGTGAAGCATCGGTCGTGCTCGATGGCAGAACGGTTCCGGGCGAAGATCCGGAGAGCTTCATGGCCGAGTTGCGAAAGATTGTCGGCCCGGAGCCAAAATTCGAGCTGATTAAGACGGCGCCTCCCGCCGAAACCAACATCGATACCGATCTCTTCAAGCTGATATGCCGCCGCGTCGAAACCGCCGATCCGGGCGCGCACGCGATCCCCTGGATGACGCCGGGCGCCACCGACAACAAATTTTACGCGCGGCTCGGAATGCAGTGTTACGGATTCGGTCCGGTCAGGCTCGCGCCGCACATGCCGTTCGGATCGCTATTCCACGGCAACGACGAGCGAATGCCGATTGACGGGTTCTTCTGGGGGCTCAAGGTTTACGCGGAAGTGGTGCTGGAATTCGTGGGCCTGAAGTTTAGCGACATTTTCAGTTGAAGTCCCGGACATTGTCGGGGACGAATCGAAACTCGCGCGCTCAGTTCGAGGCCTGCTGGTTCTGCGGCATGAAGCTCACCAGCAGGCGGGGAGGGCTGTCCAGCGGCACCACCGAGACATCCGCCAGAGGGACGGTGTTCAGCGTTACCGTGGTTTCGTGGGGACCGGCGGTGACGTCGCAGTCCCGGAAGATGGAGCGATCGAAGACGATGTGAGTTTGGACGGTCTTGTCCGGAGTCACATCCTTGAGCGTAAGGATCGCGGAGGAAAATCCCGATCCATTCTCGACGCGCTTGTTGTACGCGACCGGCCCGGAAAGGTCGAGGATAACCGACATCGGCGGATTTGCCTGCGATAGCCGAATGTCCTTCAGAGTTGCGGGTCCCGGTGTTGCGGCGGGCGTCTTGCTCTCGGGGCGATCCAGGATCGGCAATCCATCGGCACCGTATGCCGACGCCGTCTGCCGGGCGATTGCCCCAAGCGAACCGGTGGACGGAGCCGCGGGCGCGGCGGATGCGCCGGGGAGTGGGCCGTCCGTCGCATCGCGCTGGCGCACGACGACGTTTTGCCCCTGGTCGTTTTGCTGGCCGCCGTAACCGGTTTCAGCCAGAACCAGCGGCAACGGATCTTCTTCGGTATCGACCGGTTGATTGAGCTTCTTCAGTTCCGCCTTGGCCTTGGAGGTGTAAGGGGTGTTTGGATAGTGGCGGACGAGCGCGGTGAATGCCTGCGCAGCCGAGTATTTCTTGCCTTCCTTTTCAAGCGCCTGGCCGAGCTCGAACAGCGCATCCGGCGCGATCGGCGTGTCAGGATATTTCTGCATCAATTCCGCAAGCCGAGATTCGGCGGCGCGGAAATTCGCGCGTTTGAAATAGTAGTTCCCCACCACCATCTCATGACGCGCCAGCATCTCGCGGCACACGTTCGCGTTCTGGCGCGCCAGTTCGGCGAATGAGCCTTCAGGAAAACGCTGCTCGATTATTTCGAAATGCTTCAGCGCCTGTTCGGTCTTGGTCTGGTCCTGATCCTCGCGGCCGATTTGGTCGAAGTAGGCCATCGCGATGTAGTAGCTGACCAGGTCGAGGTTCTTGCTGGTCGGATGCATCCGCTGGAAATCGTCCAGAGAGCCGATCGCCTCCGCGTAATCCTTCATCTCGTAGTACGCCAGGCCGATCTTCATCTCCGCGTCTTCCGCGTATGGACTGAACGGGTACTTGTCGATGACTAATTGATAGTTCTCGATCGCGGCGTTGAATTCGTGATGGGCAAAGTTGGCCTGGCCCTGCTGGTAGTAGTCCTCGCCGGTAGGCGCCTTGCGGATCGAACACGCCATTACCGGCACCAGACAAAGGGCCAGTATTATCGGCAGCAATCTGCGCATCAGACCGTTAGTCCAAAACAGGTTAAACAACCGAGGAAGGCAATGCAAATCAGGCCTGTGCAAAATGTAACAGCGTATTAAATCAGCGGCCGGCCGGTAACGAATTTTTTATTTGACAACGGTCTTTCGATACGCTCGTGCATAAACGGTTTTGCCGGATGCCGCGAACTTGCGCCCAAAACCGGTGCTGAGCTGCCCCGGCACGGGTTCGGAAGAGGCGACGAGCTCCGACGCGTCCAGCATCGCGAAGATCTCGCGCGCATATTCGGCGACATCCGTTGCCACGTACAGCGCTCCGCCTTCCACGAGCGTCCGGGTCAGGCTGGCAACGAAGTGGGGCGTGAAGAGGCGATGCTTATGATGGCGCTCCTTCGGCCATGGGTCGGGGAAGTAGATGTGGTAGGCGCTCACGCTCTCAGGCGCGAGCATCAGGTTCACCAGCGTTCGCCCGTCCATCCGCACCACGCGCAGATTGGGCAGGTCCGCGTTCCCGCATCGAACCGCCAGCATCCGCGATACGATCGCGGACAACTCGACCGCGAGAAAATTGCGATCGGGAAACTCAGCCGCACGCGCGACAATAAAGTCGCCTTTTCCCGCGCCAAGTTCCACTTCCAGCGGCGCGCGGCTGGCGAAGATCGCGCCGGCATCGATGGTGAAGACGTCGCCGCCGGGCTGAACCAGGACCGAGCCTGCCGCCCGCTGTGCTTCCGGCCGCCTCCAGACCTTCGCCGCCTTTCGAAGTCGCGCCATCGTGGGCTCAGATTAATGACCAGGGGCAAAGCGGCAAGCAATCAGACGAAGCCACGATCGGGTAGCTGAACGAATTGCGCACCGGATCAATCCGGCCGTGCCAGGAAAGCCTCGACGCGCTCGATGAGCGATGCGAGCGCGGAGTCATCGGATGCTCCAGCGGTCGCTTCCGATGCTTGATCGTCAAGAATCGGCTCGCGCGGCATCTGCCGAAGCGCCATCGCACTGGAAGTCGCATCCCAGGCGAGCCCCCTGAACGCCGCCAGCCGGCTATCGTCCCGGTCGCTCTGAGAAAGATCCTGATTGGAGCCGAATGGACGAATCGCGTCCCCCAGACGCGGGAGCAGGCGGGAAGACATCGCGCGCACCCCATCGAGCGCATCGCGATCGGGCGCGAAGATGCCCCATTTGTTCGGCCGCGCGTTCGCTTCGCCAGCGGAGAGGCGTGCGCGCATCGTTTCGATGATCGCTGCCATCGTGCCGATACGATCGCTTGTTGGCCCGACGGAGCCCGCGACACGCGCGATGCACGCGGCGAGGCCCAACAGGAACTCGCACTTCGCAAGGCCGTTGATTGCCCTCTGATGCATCGCATGAGCTGCGGCGCCCGATTCCGCGTACAACGCGCCCGCATCGGCACTTTCTCCGCACAGGAATACGCGTTCCCATGGTACCGCCACATTTTCCAAAACCGCGGTGCATTGGACTTGATCGAAGCGCGACGACAGCGGATAGCCGAGCCGTCCGCGCGGCTCGATGGAACCGGTTTCGCAGACGAGCTTCAGGCCTTTCGTATTGCAGGGAACCGCGAAGGCGAGCGCGGGTGCCGGCGGCGTTCCAGGCTCGAGTATCGCAGCCGGAAGGACGATAAGTTCTTCGGCGATCGCCGCAAGCCCGCCCGCCGCGAGCGATCCTTCAACCACAATTCCGGCACCGGATTTTTCGATCAATTTCAGGCCAGTTGCGGCCGCGGGCGGCGCGGCCTGAACGGGGGGATTGATTGCCAAAGCCGCGCACCAATCGTGGCTTCGGCTTTCGAGGTAGTAGTTGCGAATGTTGTCGCCGTAGCGCGAACCGGCGGCCGCGAAGAGTTGCTGAGCCGCCGCCGTCGCCGCAATCACCGCGTTCGCACGATCGGGCGTGTCGGCAATGAAACCGCATCCGTAGTCCGCCCACGCCTTCGTCATCCTGGCCCGTCTGCGCAAATCTTCCGCGCTCGCCGGCTGGATAAACGACATCGCGGCTCGTCCGCCGTCGTCGATGCGAAATGTCATCGCCTCCGGCCGCTCCATCTGCATGTCGTACAGCGATGCAATCGCGCGCGCGGAATTGGCAAGCCGGGGATGCGCGATTGTGTCGCGCGCGCGTTCACCATCGATCCATAGCTCCGCGTTGAGCCTTTTGAGTGCGGAGAGATAGTTGTTGCCCGACCGTGCGCCCATCTGAGAAGCCTTTACGAGCTTGCCGTTTCGCTTATGAAAATTAAGCACAGCGGCATCCGCCCCGCATCTACCGCGGTTTCGGAAACGGCGGCCCGCGATTCAGCTTGACGCGTCAGGCGTTCAGGTCCTAAGCTCGAAATTATTCAGGCTGTGGCCGAGCTCCCAAGAATTATTCCGATCTTTCCGTTGCCGAACCTGGTGCTGTTTCCGGGAATCAGGCTTCCGCTGCATATTTTTGAACCGCGCTATCGCCGGATGGTTGCGGATGTGGCGGACGGAGACCGTCTTGTCGGGATGATCCTGCTCAAAGGCGAATGGCAGCGGAACTACGTGATGGAGGAGAAGTACCACAGCTATCCCGACATTTTTGAAATCGGATGCGCGGGCCGAATCGACGAGATGGTGCAGCTTCCGGATGGTCGCTACAACCTTGTGCTCCACGGGCTTTCAGAGTTCCGCGTGCTGCACGAGATACGCGAGCGCCCTTACCGGCAGGCGGAGGTGAACTGGTGTCCGGTCTCCCGCGAATCGCTCGAGTGCGACTCCGAAACCTTGGAAGGGTTGAGAGAGGTGCTGTTCAGCTACTTCGGACCGCCCGCGCAGGAAGCATGGCGCGCGCTGGTTGACCAGCGAGGGCTTACCGGGGCCGAGCTGATAAATTTCCTTTCTTTTCATCTGGATGTTACGCCGCTCGAAAAGCAGACAATCCTCGAGGCATTTGCCAATCGTGCGGATTGCCTTATCGATGTGCTAAGCTTCAAGCTTGAGGAGCGGAAGCTGGGACGCGGCGGTACCGGCGGTGGAAACACCGATACTTTTCAGTAGGTTCAAAGAATAATCTTCCCGGAAAATTGAGGGTTTCTGAGGCTCGGCATGGCGCGATCGGGGCCACGTCGGGATGGGGCGGAATGTCGCGAAAACGCGAGGATATGCCGCAATTCGTTTAAATTTGTGGAATCAGACACTTTTGCGAAATGCGCAATCAATCGCGGAATGCGAAATTCATGCTGGAATTTTCAACAAGTAGCGTGGCTAATTCGTCGAGATTCGTTGGAATCCTCACAGGCGCCACTGCCTAAAGATGAGGCACAATTATTGCTTAACATTGTCGCAACCGTGAAAGGGTAAAGTTCAATGCCCTTTGTCATCGACCGCAGAAAGGCGCCGACAACGGGTACGTAAAGACAGGCTGATTATCATGGAATGGGAAAACAGTTCATTGGGTTCATTGTTTGTTCCGGATGTGCTCACCCCGGAGCAGTTTTACGACAGTCGGCGTGATGACAGCACGATCCGTCCCGTAAAGAAGCTTATGATGGCGATTCTGGAGGACGCGTTGCGATGCTTTCAGAACAATGCCGACGCAAAAAGTGGAGCGCGCAAGCGGCTCTTCCAGGAGGCCGAGACCTGGCTCTGCGGCGAAGGCGGTGAAGGCCCGTTCTCGTTCGAAACCGTCTGCGAAACGCTGGGAATCGAGCCGCAGTTTTTGCGCCGCGGTTTGAAGGAATGGCGCAGTCAGCAGCTTGCGGGTATCTCGACCCGCCGGCTGGCCCGCCGATCGCCGGTCGTGCGCAGCGGGCGTATCAGCGCGCCCTCACGGCGCGACAGCAAGCGAGCCGCGCGCGCATAACCTCGCGGCAACAGGTCCGCCCAAAAGCAAAAGCGGCACAGCGCGTATCACATACGCGTTGTGCCGCTTTTTTTCTGATGGAAATATTACGTGCAAGCGCGCAACGGACTCTTCACCCGTCGCGCGCCTGCAATCGAAACAGCCGGGCTACTTCGCCGGAGAGGGAGCCGCGGCGGGCGCCTTTGCCGCCGCTGGTGATCCCGGAGGCGGAGGAGGCACATAGCCCTTCGGCTGGCTTGCCACCCACTGTTCGCAAGCCGGAATGTCCTCCTGTGACACCGAAAGCTGCTGCATGATCTGGGCATCAGACCATCCATGCACCTTTAGCTCGTGAACACCTGGGCATTTCACGCGAAGATTGAAATCGCGCATACTGTCGCCGGCAGTGCTCGCAGTTGTCGTCGCTCCTCCCTGCGCCGCCTGGCTCCCCGCGCTTGCACCACCACCATTCTGGCTGGCACATCCAGCGACCAGGAAAGCCAGCCCTGCTGAGGCCAGCAACAACCCAATGGTCAGTCTCATGGCATCCTCCTTCACTCTAGGGGCCTCCCCCGAAACCAGGCCCACGACGGGAAATCCGCCACCCAAGTCAAAGCAGCGTCAAAATACACCGATTAAAGGATTTAGCAAACCCCCCGTAACATGCTCATAAGGTTTGGAAAACCACCTTATTATCACGTTCAAATTTGCGCGCTCGCCCCTCGATACAGGAAAGTTGCAGGTGCGCGAGGGTCTCAAAAGTGGCAGCCATCACGTGAAATATGGGTCTTTCTTCCCCGCCGAACACCTCCTGCGCCACTTCGAATGCGGTTTTTGGCCGTTTCTTCACCAGGTCAAGCATTTCGGCCTCGCGATAGCGATGATGCTCGATAATCTGGTTGGCGCGATGTCGATGATCGCTGTACACGCCGCCGTGCGCCGGTAGCACCGATTCTACATCGTAGCGCTGAACCTTTAATTGCGAATTGATGAAATCTCCCAGCGGATTGCCGTCGGGATTGTCCGGATAGATTCCAACGTGCGGCGTGATCTTCGGGAGCAGATGATCTCCAACAATCAGAATTTTCTCTTTACGCAAGTATACGACGTTATGGCCCGGCGAATGGCCCGGCGTCCAGATGAATTCCAGCGTGCGCTCGCCAACCTTCAAAACGTCCCCGTCCTTGATCGCATGGTCGGGCTCCGTCACCGGACTGTACATCTCCGTGCCCATCCACATCGGACGCATCCCCGCCGCCGGATACTGTTCGATCGGAAAGCCGTGCATCTCGAAGAACGCGCGCGATTCCGGCCGTTCGCCCGGCCCCATCCTGCCGAACATCAGCATCCGCCCGGCGCGCTCCGCTTCCAGCGGATGGACATAAGTCTTTGCGTGGCTGCGCCGGCGAATCACGCCCGAGGCGCCAAAGTGATCGATATGATGATGGGTTGCGATCAGCACATCGAGATCTTCGATCTTGATTCCGACCTGCCCGAACCCGTCCTCGAGCGTGCGCATGCTCTCCGGCGAATTCATCCCCGTATCGATCAGCGTCCACGCGCCGTGACAATCGATCAGGTACACATTGATGATCGTCGGGCGCATCGGCAGCGGCAGGAAGATCTCGTAAATTCCGGGATGGACTTCAACGACTTTCGACATCGCGTGAGACTCCGAGCGGCCGGCTTCGCATGGCGAGCGGCGATTGCGATCCGGCTCCCGTCGAGCACGTGAGCGCCGGCTCCTGTTTCGGCGACGCAGGATTCGCCGGCCCTGGCGGGCGTTCGCTCATTCGTGCAGTTCGTCTTTCACCTGGAACGTGGCCTTGATCTTCACCTTCCAGCGCACGACGCGATTGTTCTCGATCGCCGCCGAAATGTCTTCGACATGCGCCGTGTGGATGCCCGAGATGGTCACCCCGGCGCGCGCGATCGCAATCTGAACCGCGTCTTCAACCGAGTTGGAGGAGATTCCCGTGAGCTCGATCGTCTTTTCGACCATATGATTTCGCCTTCCCCGCGGCCTTGCGGAAACTCCGGTTTGACGATTCGCTCCGCGCGGCGCTAGGTTGTGCTTGCTGATAGCTTACGTGGATCGGAGAAACAAGGCGAGGCGGTCTCCGCTCGCCTCGCCGTGCCCGCGGCAGGACCAACGTTGGCTCTGAAAATCGAATCGCCTGACTCCGAGTCAGGCCTGACCGAATTCATCGCCTTCCAGGACTCCATCCGTCCGGAACTGACCGCCCGATGGCCGGCGCCGTTCGAGATGCAGCTTCCGCTCATGACCGGCGCAAGCGCGCTCGCGGCCGGCAAGACCATGAAAGCGTTTGCCGCGCGCGAGGCCGGGGAAATTCAAGCGCGCGTCCTCGCGTTCGTCGATCCCGCTTACGCGCGCCGATGGAACGACAAGCTCGGGCATCTCGCCTTCTTCGAAGCCCGCCCCGCCGCGCATCGCGCGACGCGCGAGCTGATGGACGCGGCCTGCCAATGGCTGCGCGATCGCGGCTGCGAAGCCGCCCGCGCCGGATTCTTTCTCCCGATCGAGATGCCGTTCGTGATCGACGAGTACGATGCGCTTCCGCCAAACCTGCTGCGGCAAAACCCCGGCTACTATCACGCGTTCATCAAGGATGCCGGCTTCGAATGCGAGAAAGGCCTGGTCGATTACAAGATCCGCGTCACGCCCGAGCTGGTCGCGCGCTACGAAAGCGCGCTCGAAGCCGCGCGCCGTGGCGGCTTCGAGATCGTGCCCCTGAAGGACATCGCCCCCTCCAGGCGAGTGTCCGAATTCGCGCCGGCCTTCAACGAGGCATTCTACAATCACTGGGGATTCATCGCCGCCAGCATCGAGGCCTATGCCGAGATGCTCGTGTACTTCGAGATGCTTGGAGCGCTGGAGACTTCCGTAATCGCGTATCGCAATGGCGAGGTCGTCGGCACTCTCGTAGTCGCGCCTGAAGAGACCGCGCACGCGGTCCTGAAACCCGGCCGCACTCTGGACGATTCCGAGAAGCTCAACTTTCTCGGCATCGGCGTGCGCGAGCCGGCCCGCGGACGCGGCGTCAACCTCGGGATGGCATCGTATGCGTATCTGAAGCTGATCGAACGGGGCGCGAAATATCTGAGCTACACGCTCGTGGTCGATGACAACTGGCCCTCGCGCCGAACCGCGGAAAAGCTCGGAGCAAAGGTATGCGCGAATTACGCAGCCTACCGCCGCAACTTCCGCCGCTAACGAGAACTTCGGCCCGCGAGACAGATGGACCCCGCGCATCGCAACGAAAATCGAACTTCCGGTCACAGCCGGCCCGCGGCGTGCGATCGAGAGATGAACGTTCGCGAGAAAAGAAAAAGGGCGCGATGCCTTTGGCGTCGCGCCCTTTGAACCCTCCTCGAAAGCCGCTCAGACCTTAAGGATGCTTTCCGGATGCTGCTCGTTGGGGTCGACGCCCGGCTGCATCTCGTAAAGCACCGACTTGTCCACGATTAGCTGTCCGTCGTCGCCGAGCGAGATCTTGAAACGATCCATCGGACGCGGCGCCGGCCCCTCGAAATTGAGCCCGCTGATGTAATAGCCTGACCCGTGGCACGGGCATTTGAACTTCTGTTCGGCCTTGAGCCATCGCGGAGTGCATCCCAGATGGGTGCATTTGGCGAAGATCGCGTAGAACCCCGCCTTGGTCCGCACGATCCAGGTTCGATATTGCTGCTTGAACCGCTCGCTGACTTCTCCGATTACGTAGTCGCCGGGATAGCCCGCGCTGAACTTCGAGGGAGGCAAAAACAGCACCCTCGGGAAAGCCGAGCGGACCGCGGCGAGCAATCCGATTGTCGCGAACGCCCCAAAACCGCCCCATCCGAGGCGGCCAAGAAAATCACGCCGGCTCCACAGGGACCCGATTTCGGCCTTTTCCTTCTCCCGGCGCGCGCGTTCTTTCGCTTGTTCTTCGGCGCGCCATTTCGCCAATTCGGCCGGATCAGTTGGTGCCTTTTCCTTCGGTAATGCAGCAGCCATCGAGACGCCTTCGAACCTCCCGCAAGCTCCGGGACAGATTAGCCAGCCCTCATCCCATTTGACGCTTCAGATTAGAAAAAATTCTAACTTGGAAGAGCAGACGATTTCAATGGCGCGGAACCGCAAGCGCGCGAACCCCGATGCTCAATGCAGCACCGGCTGACTGGCTCCGGATCCTTTCGCCGCCGATTGCGATGGAGTGGTCGAGCTGACCGGCGCCTGGAACGGAGATCGAATCACCGTTTCCTGGCGGACCGGTTTGGTGGTCTCCTGGATATCGTCCGGCAGCGGCAATTCGGTGATTGGCGGCAGCCGATCCTTCTCCGCATCGGTGTTGGCGCCGAGCACCGGAGCAACCGGACTCTTGTTGGCGAGATAATGCAGCGGCCGCGACACACCCCATTCGAGCATATAGCCGATCGGCCTGAGCCCGTAGCTTACGATGTTGAGAAGCTGCGAATCCTGATCGTCGTATTCGGTCGGATCCTGCCGATCCATCTCGGAATACTGCGCATGGACGAAAGAAGGCGCGACAAGTAGCAGCGCAGCTACCAGCGAAAATATTACCCGCCGCATACGTCAACTTTGGTCCCTATCATTGCCCGGTGTCAACCGCGCCCGCAAGTATCCGGCTTGCCTTCCCGGTTCAGCGGCGCAATTGTACGTCTGATGATTCGCGGGCGGGGGAGTCTGATTCGCGCGGCGGTTGTTGTTTTTGCCGTCGCGATTGCGGCGCTGTTCGCTGTTCGGGGAACTTCGATTGCCGCTGCGCCGGCCGGCGCGATCGTATTCGTCGGCACCGACAACAATATCCATTACGCCCCCGATGCCGCATCGAAGCCCGAATGCCTTACCTGCCCCGCCAGGGGCGCGCAGGTGCGCCGCGACGGCGGCGGCTTCACTCCCGCGTCGTTCCGGCCGATCGAGGAGACGGCCCCGAAGATCGTCGGATACGGGTGGCCGACCTTTTCTCCCGACGGCAAACGAATCGCCTACTCGTCGGTATCGCGCGGCCCCAAAGGCGAATCGTTCGGAGTGTGGGTCTATGATCTTGCGCGCCGCCAGGCCGCCGAAATTTACGAAAGCAGAACCGAGCGCGCCGTCTATATCTGCTGGCTCAACGACAACAAGCACATCTCGTTTCTTCTCGACGAGCCCGGCGGACTCAGCCTGATGCTTTCCGAGGCGCGGGAAGGCGCGCCACTTCGGATCGTCATGACAGGTATTCCCCTGTACTTCGATTGGGCTACCGACGGCCACCGGCTGGTTTTTCATACCGGCGGCTCCGACACGCATTCTGCCGAACAGGTCGCGATGCTTTCGATGACGGAGGCAAACCAGCAGATCGACAAGGTGCTGTCCAGCGGCCGTACCCCGTTCAAGACTCCGTGCTGGTCGCCCGACGGAAAGCATCTCGCCTTCATCGCGAATTTCCACGCCGAATCGAACCTGGTCGTGGCCGATGCCAACGGCGACCACGCCCGTTCGATCGTCAGTCTGCCGGTGGGCGACAACAGCCTGGTATGGTCGCCGGACTCGCGGCATGTCGCGTACGCGACCACGGTGGTTCCGCACGAGCCCACCTACCGCGGGATCAAGCTGGTGGATATCGACGACGCGAGCTCGCGCGACGTCACGCACGATGAGGTTGCGGCGTTTTTCTTCTCGCCTGACTCGCGCTACCTCGCGTACATCGGAGCGCCGTCGGACAAGCCCTATTACGTGTGGAACGTGGCGGATCTGAAGACCGGCAAGATCCGCGATCTGGGCCGCTTCCTCTCGACCCAGGAAGAATCGGTCGCCTACCGCTTCTTCGACCAGCTCGCACTGTCGCATTCGATCTGGTCCACCAACTCCGACGCGATCATCTTCGCGGGCGTGCGATTGCTGGTCGAGCCGGACCAGGAGCTTCATGACACTCCGCCGCCATCCGTATGGGTTGCGCCTATCGATGGGAGCGAATTCAAGAGAATCGATGAAGGCGTGCTCGCATTTTACGCTCCCGCCCGGAAGTAGTGGCCGGACGACGCTATGAATTGAAAGCCGCGACCCGGGCGCTCACTCCCACCGGCGGTTTTCTCAAAGGGTTCGCGTTTTCGCTGAATCCGTACGTCGGATGCGCGTTCGGCGCGGGCGGCGGATGCCCCTTCTGCTACGTGCGGATGCTTCCGGTTGCGCGCGCCGAACATGGGCGATGGGGCGAGTGGGTAATCGCGAAATCGAACCTCCCCGAGCTGCTCGAAAGGGAGCTTGGCGCACTCGAAAAATCCGGACGGCTCAACTCCGCCACCGTCTTCATGTCCTCGGCGACCGATCCTTATCAGGGAATCGAAAGGCGCCTTATGCTGACGCGCGGCGCGCTCGAGGCTTTCGCACGCCGGCGTGTGCGCAGGCTCCTCGTGCAGACCCGAAGTCCGATCGTCGAGCGCGATATCGATCTGCTGCGCGCACTCGGCGAGTCCGCAATCGTCTCGCTCACGCTCGAGACCGATGACGAATCGGTGCGCCGCGCGCTTGCGCCCACCTCACCCTCGGTCGAGCGGCGGCTGAGGACCTGCGAGCGCCTGCGCGCCGCGGGCATTTTCGTGCAAATCGCGATCGCGCCGATGATGCCGAACGATCCTGAACGCTTCGCGCGAATCGTCGATGCGGCCGCGGATCGGGCCGTCGTCGATACGTTCTTCGCCGGCGACGGCTCAGGCGGCCGCCGTTCGCGCGCGCTCGGGATGGGAGAGCTGTACTCCCGGCTTGGCTACGCTCGATGGTTCAGGCCGGGCGCCGAGCGCGGCCTGGTTGCCGCGCTGAAAGCCCGGATGGGCGAGGATCGCGTGCTGTTCAGCCGCGAAGGATTTTCCGCGGTGTAAACGCGCTAGCCCCGGGCCGGGGCTTTGCCGCAGACGTACACCGACGCCGCGATACCAAGGATGGTCACTCGCAGCATCTTCTCCACCGCGACAGCGCCGCGATCCGCCAGATCGCGCATCAGCCGCCACTCCGACGTGAGCAGCACCATTCGGCCTCCGGGCGCAAGCACCCGATTCATCTCCGCGATCCAGTCGCGATAGTGCCGCCGGTTCTCGGCGTGCGATCCATGCTTGATGCCCCACGGCAGATTCGTCACGATCTTTGTCACGCTGGCGTCGGCCAGCGGTATCGTCGCCGCATCCCAGTCGCCGCGAAGCTCGATCGGTTTGTAGCGCGGCCCGACATTTTCCGACGCGGCGCGAATCGCCGCCGGGTCGCGATCGCTGCCGATTAGGTTTCGGTAGCGTCCCAGATGCGCGCGCTCGATCAGCACCGTTCCCGCGCCGCAGAAAGGATCGAGCACGACATCGTCGTCGCGCGGCTCCGACAGCCACGCCATCGAGGCCGCGATCGCCGGACGCAGCGATCCCGGGCGATGAGCGGTTTTGTACTCGCGATGGCGCATCCGCTCGTCGCTGAGCCGCACCGCGATCAGAAGCTCCGCGCCGATTTGGGTAATCCAGAATTCAACGTCGGCGGCGTCTTCATCGAGGCGCCAGGTATGGTCGCCGCGTTCGATTATTCCGTGCTCGATGGCGCGTTTCAGATCGATGCGCCGATATTCATGATCGCCGGACTGGCGCGCGATTACGCGAAACCTGAGCCGCCGTCCGGCTCTGGCGCCCGGCTGAAACGAAACGCGCGCGCTCAGCGCCTGCTCGACGAACGGAGCCTCCCGCGCCGCCGCCCTTATCTGGTCGAGCGCGGATGCGCCCTCGTCAAGGTTGAAGCGGCATCCGGCCAGCGCGAACACGTCCTCGCAGCATCGCAGGTTGCGCAGCGCCTCCGCCCTCGGCGCCCCGAAGATGCACATCCCGGCGCGATCCGGCACGACCCGCCGCGCATATTCATGCGCCGATGGCACTCGGAATTCGATCTCGCTCCACGCGACCGGTTCGAAACCGGGCTGAGTCTGCGCGATGAAAAGGTTGGGCCCGAAGCGGAACGGACGGGGATACTGCGTTCCCCGTCCCTCGTGCCTTCGCTCCGGCTTTGCGCGGTTCATGGTCTGATCCCGCGCGGACAAGGAATTGCCGGGCGGATCGCGCTCACTTCGAGCGCGAGAGATACTCCCGGGTCTCGGTGTTGATCGTGATCGTATCGCCTTCGGCGACAAAGTGCGGCACCTGGATCACCAGTCCGGTTTCCAGCGTCGCCGGCTTGAGCGTGTTGGTCACCGCCGCGTTCCTCATCCCCGGATCGGTCTGCACCACTTTCAGGCTGACCGTCTTCGGCAGCGTCACGTTGAGCGGCGTGGTTTCGTAAAACTCGACCTCGACTTCAAGGTTCGGCGTAAGAAAGCCCGCGACGTCCTCGATCAGCTCCTTGGGAATAGTGATCTGTTCGAACGTCTCCGTGTTCATGAAGTGAAAGTCGTCGCCATCCTGGTAAAGAAACTGCATCGTCTGCTGGTTCAGGATGATGCGTTCGACGCGGTCTTCCGATCGGAACCGGTTTTCGGTCTGCGATCCGGTCTTGATGTTGCGCAACTTGGTCTGAACCATCCCGCGCCAGTTTCCGGGCGTGATGTGCGTGACGGTCATCACCCGCCACAGGTCCTTGTTGTACTCAAGCACCATTCCGGCGCGGAGTTGCGTCGCTTGAATCAGCATCGTCTGTTCACTCTCGATGAAGGGGTTAAGTAGCTAAATCTAACCAAGCCGTCGGAGCCGGGCAACTGACCCGTCAGGGCGCCGCGCGGTAGGGATTTACCGCATAGGGAGAGGGTGGCCGTGCGTACGGGTTGTTGTACATCGTGGTCGATCCGCTCAAATCTATCGGTAATTCAATATAATCACTGCCGGCACCGTACGCACGGATCGCCGCGCCGCGTCCGCCCGTCAACGCAAAGACCACGTCAAACGGGCTGAAAACTCCGGTCGACACGGCGATCGGCGCAACCGCGCGGCCGTTTATGTAGATTCCCGCCCGGCGGACTCCCGGACCCGTGATCTGGCCGATCACCTCGTAGCTTCCTGGCCGCGCCATCAGCGGTATCACGCTGGTCACCGAAATCTGAACACCACTCAGGCGTCTGCCGACGCCGCCCGGAAACCGCCGCGGCGATTCGTTCGCCGGGGCCGGGCCTCCGTACCTCTGCACCTCTTCCGTATTGCCGGATGATTCCGGCGCGGATGGTAGGGCGCTCTCCGCGCTTCCTCCGCCGATGCTCTCGTGCGCCGCGCCAGCTTCTGACGATGGAGTCTCCGCGCCGCCCGCCAGCACCGGAGCGGACGCCGTTCGGCCGAGCGCATCGGTCACCTCGATCGTCATGGCCGGGGAGGGCGCTTCGATCGCGAAGTCGAAATTGATTCGCTGCGATCCGCTCGCGCCGCTTACGTCGATATCCTTCAGTTTTTCGCCGTGGTCGAAGATGCCGGCCGATTTGAGCCCATCGCCCTCCAGGAATCCGATCACGTGCGTGGTGCCCTCGTCCGGGACGCGCGAAGTGATCACGACCCGAGGCGCATCCGATCCGCGCGCCATTTGCGCGGGGACGACCAGAACAAGAATCGCGAAGGCAAGTACAGTCCTCAACGCAGTGCTGCCCCCCGGCCTTCTGGATGCCGGCAGCTTCACGAGCGGCGGACCTCGACGCATCGCGTCAAGAAGTCTGCTTGTACCGCTGAGCAGTCGTTTTGATCTGCTGAGAGAGTTTCAGGAACAGGCTGCCCTCGTCGTAAATAAAGAGCGCCAGCGCCCCAAAGAACCCAATCAGCAGGCCGAGCAGAAACGCGCCCATCATTCGCTCCTCTGCCTGAAATTATATTCCTAAAGCGCGGCCCAGGGGACCGGGTTCTGGCGAAGCCCGGCGGACTGCCGTTAAAATAGAGGCCGCTCGGCGGCGAATCTCCGCCGATTGGATAAGTGCAGGACCCCCAGGCATCAATTGCGGCATCCGCCGCCTCTGCAGCCGGCGACGCCACGGTTCGCAAGGATTATCTCCTGCTCCAGCGGGGCGCGGGAGTGTGTCCGATCGCGTCGCGCAGGATAATCCGCGTCGTCGGCGACGATCGCGTGCCTTTTCTGCATGGCATGTGCAGCAACGACATCCGCGCCGCCCGCCCCGGATCGATCGTTCCCGCCCTGTTTCTCACCGAGCACGCCCATGTCATCGCCGATTTCTTCGCCTGGATAGGCGAGGACTCGATTCTTCTCGACATCGATGAGGCCGGTTGGGCGCTTGCTCATCCGCATCTCGAGAAACTGCTCGTCGCCGACGATGTCGAGTTCGAGGAGCAGCCGGACATGGCCGTTATCGATATCGAGGGCGCGCGCGCCTGCGATGCCGTCCGCGCGGTTGTGGCGCAAGCCGCCGCGCTCGATGAATGGCGATGGGTTCAGGCGGGGAGCTTTGCTGCCGGCCGCCTGCCTCGTTTCGGCGCGAACGGGTTCTCGCTGCTGGCTCCGCGCGCCGGGGCCGAATCGGCAGTTGAATCGATTCGCGCGCTTGGCGACGATTTCCGGCTGATAAATCCGGCGGCGCTTGAAATTGTCAGGGTGGAACACGGGCTCGCGCGGGTCGGCGTGGATACCACCGCCAAAACGATAGCCCTGGAAGCACGGCTCGAGCGCGCGATCTCGTTCGACAAAGGATGCTACGTCGGGCAGGAAACGGTCGAGCGGGTTTCCGCCCGCGGCGGTCTCAAGAAAAAGCTCCTCGGCCTTCGCTTCGCCGGCGACCGCGTGCCGCAAACGGGCGCGCCCGCTCATCTGGATGGAACGGAAGTCGGCGTTGTCACCAGTGCCGTTCTTTCACCGCGGTTCGGCGCGATCGGACTCGCCATCCTGCACCACAGCGCGTGGGAGACAGGCGTCCGCCTCGCGATTGCGGGTAACGGCGAACAGATCGAGGCCCGGGTCTGCGACATTCCATTTCGCTCAAGTTTGAAGTAAAGCAGTGGATCACTTCTGATTCCTGCATCAGTAGAGGAGAAACGAGAAATGGCAAACGTGCTTGGCAAGCGCTACCTGTGCGAGAAATGCGGCACCGAGGTGCTTTGCAACAAAGCCGGTCAGGGGTCGCTCGAGTGTTGCGAAGGCGAAATGAAGATCAAGGAGGCGAAGCCGCTTCCTTCTTCCGATTAAGTTTCGAGCCGCGCCTGGCGCCCACCACTGCCCGGCGCGGATCGATTTCCAGTTGTGGCCAATCCATCCGTCAAGGCCGATCTGGTTCTGCATGAAGGGGAGGTCATGGGCTACCCCGGCAGCGACTCGGTCGCGATAGCCGCCGGACGCGTCGTCGCCCATGGACCCTTCTCGCTGCTCAAGGCATTCGTCAGCTCGAGAACCCATCTGGTGAAACTGGCGGGGCGTACGGTCGCCCCCGGCTTCATCGATTCCCACCTTCATTTCCTCGAAGCTGCCGCCGTCGCTACCGGATTGTCCGTATGGCGATGCCGCACCGTCGGCGATCTTCTCGCCGATCTGCGGGTTGCCGCCGGCAAGACTCCGCCCGGCAACTGGCTTAGAGGATTCGGATGCGACGAAATGCTGCTCGCGGAAAAGCGCGGCCCGACCCGGGACGAACTCGATCAGTCCGTGCCCAAGAATCCCCTGCGCCTGCGCCATCAGACCCTTCACGCCTCATGGCTGAACAGCAGGGCTATCAGCCTGCTCGGGCTGGAAGATCCCAAGTTCCGTCCGCCCGACGGCGCGCAGTTGATTCGCGACGCGACCGGGCGCTTGACCGGCCTGGTCGTCGGGATGGAGCAATGGCTGGCGCAGCATCTGCCGCGCGTCACGAATGCGGAAATTGAATCGCGCGCGCGCGTTCTGAGCCGCGAGCTGGCTGCCGCCGGTGTGACCGCATTCACCGACGCCACCGTGAGAAACGGCCCTTCCGATGTCGCCCTGTTCGGCAAGCTGGTCGCATCGGGCGCCATCTGCCAGCGAACTTCCGTGATGGTCGGATCGGACCATCTTGATTCGCTGAATCAGGCCGCGGAAAGCGCGCGCGCCGGACGCATCCGCATCGCCGCGCTCAAGTTTATGCCCACCGGCGGCCGTGAAGACGCGATGATGGCGCGGCGGACCCGAATCGCGCTCAGCAGCGGACTCGACTGCGCGTTTCACGCCACCGAAGTCGAGGAGCTCGACCATGCTCTGCAGGCGATCGAACTTGCGCGCAAGCAGTTCGCAAGCGATGTGCCCTTGCCGGCTTGCCGAATCGAGCACGGCGGCACCATCCCGCCCGACTATATCGAACGAATCGCGGCGGTACGCGGATGGGTCGTGACCAACCCCGGCTTCCTGCATTTTCGCGGTCCCAAATATCTGGAAGAGCCCGGACTGATTCCCCATCTGTATCGGGCGCGAAGCCTCAAGGATGCGGGTATCGAGCTTGCCGGCGCCACCGATGCTCCCGTGACGCCCGCTCGTCCGCTCGCCGCCATCTCCGCGGCAATCTCCCGATCGACCGTTGATGGCCAGGCGCTCGCGCCCGAGGAACGGCTTTCGTCCGAAGAGGCGTTCGCGATGTTCACGCGGGACGCCGCTCGACTGGCAAGGCTGGATGCGGGCGTGATCGAGCCGGAGAAGCTCGCCGACCTGATCGTCCTGCCGCGCAACCCCGCATCGATGAGCCCCGTCGAGCTCTTGAGCCTCACCGTCGATATGACCCTGATCGGCGGGCGGATAGTGTACGAGCGCGGCCGCCCCGCAATCGCCTACAGCGACAGCGCCGACCTGCACTCCGCCTGACACCGCGTCAAGCGGGCCGTTTCAGCACTGCTTAGCTTTCGACGATTCTCGTCTCAAAGAAAAGCAAGACAAACACCTTTTCGAGTTGGCAGACTTCGCCCCGAATCGGCATTCCCCCGCCTTTTCGCGAGGTCTACCGCCAATCTGCAACTATGATATGAAAGGAAGATCAGCCCTGTAAGGAGTGGGACATCAATGGCCCAGCGGGAAATTACCGAAGAAGAATTGCGCAAGCGCGTTCGCGCGCTCCTCGATGAAGCGCATCCGGACAAAGTCGATCAGTTCACCTTTCGCGGCAAACAATACGATCACGGCCTTGCCTGGGTGCATTTTCCCGAGGGCTACGGCGGATTGGGCATCAGCCCCGGCATGCAGGCGATCGTCACCGAGGAAATCAGCAAGCACGCCAAGACCCTCTACGACGACATGATGATCAACGCCATCGGAATCGGGATGGGCGCGCCGACCGTGCTCACTCACGGCACCGAATGGATGAAGAAAAACCTGCTGCGGCGAATCTTCACCGGCGAAGATATCTGGTGCCAGCTCTTCAGCGAACCTGGCGCCGGCTCCGACGTTGCCGGTCTCGCCACCCGCGCTGTCCGCGAGGGCGATTACTGGGTCGTCAACGGCCAGAAGGTCTGGACCAGCCTCGCCCATCTGTCGAAATGGGCGATGCTGCTTGCGCGGACCAATCCCGATGCGCCCAAACATTCGGGCATGTCCTATTTCCTGCTCGATATGGAAAGCCCCGGCGTCGAAGTGCGCCCGCTCCATCAGATCACCGGCGAAGCCGAGTTCAACGAAGTCTTTCTTACCGACGTCAAGATTCCGGCCGACCGGATGATGGGGCGTGAAGGCGAAGGATGGAAGGTCGCGCTCACCACCCTGATGAACGAGCGCACCGCCATCGGCGGCGGCGGTCCGACCCGCCGCGGCGCAGGCTCGATCGGCGTGCTGATGAATCTCTGGAAGTCGCGCGAAAAAGGACAATTCTCCCCTGAAGCCGAAATCCTGATGCGCGATCGCATCACCAGGCTCTATATCGAATCGGAGCTGCTGCGGATGACGAGCCAGCGCGCCAAGGCCGCCCGCAAGGCCGGCAACCCCGGACCCGAAGGATCGGTCGCAAAGCTCGCGCAGGCCGAACTGAACAAGCGAATCTGGGAATGCGCGATGGACGTGATGGGGCCGGATTCGCTCGTCTATGAACCCGGCTACACGCGCCGCCGCCCGACTTCCCGCGCGCGCGAGGGCCGCAATTCGCTGTCCAAGTACCAGTTCCTGCGCGCACGCGCCAATTCGATCGAGGGCGGCACGTCCGAAGTGATGCGCAATATCCTGGGCGAGCGCGTCCTTGGACTTCCCGGCGAGCCGCGTTCCGACAAGGACGTCCCCTGGAAGCAGATTCCGCGCAGCGCCTAGCCGCAAAACACATCGCCAAGAGGAATTAGAATGGATTTCGCTTTCACTCACGAACACGAAGAGCTTCGCCAGACGATTCGCCGGTTCATGGAAAACGAATCGCCCGAAGCCACTGTCCGCAAACTGATGGAGACCGAGCAGGGCTACGATCGCAAAACCTGGGACAAGATGGCTTCGGAGCTGTCGCTGCTCGGCCTGGCTGTGCCCGAACAATACGGTGGGGCGGGGCTGGGAGCGGTCGAGCTTGCGATCGCGATGGAAGAGATGGGACGCGTGCTGTTCTGCGGCCCCTACCTCGCCAGTGCCGTCCTTGCCGCCGATGCGCTGCTTCGCACCGGCGACGACGCATCCAAGAAGAAACTTCTACCCGCAATTGTCTCCGGCAAGTCCATCGCCACACTGGCGCTCGCCGACGAGAACGGGCGATGGGACCCTAAGGCGGTTACGATGCGCGCGACGCGTGACGGTTCCAACTGGAAGCTCAGCGGCGCGAAGAACTACGTGCTCGACGGCCATATCGCCGATTCCATCCTGGTCGCCGCACGTGCCGATGACGGCCTTGGCCTGTTTCATGTCGAGGGGGCGGCGGCCGGCCTTCAGCGCAAACCGCTGCCCACCCTGGATTTGACGCGCAAGCTCGCGCGGCTCGATTTTTCAGGCACTCCCGCCGCGCGGGTTTCGAGCGCAGACGCAACCGAGGCGCTGAAGCACACCCTCGCGCTCGCGTCCGCGATGCTTGCGGCCGAGCAGGTCGGCGGAGCGCAGCGATGCCTTGAGATGTCCACCGAGTACGCCAAGACCCGGCTGCAGTTCGGCCGTCCGATCGGCTCGTTCCAGGCAATCAAGCACAAATGCGCTGATATGCTCGTGGAAACCGAGTTCGCCCGTTCCGCCGCTTATCATGCGGCCTTCGCAATCGCCGGCAACGAGGATGTATTCGAGGCGGCGCATCTCGCCAAGTCTTACTGCTCGGAAGCGTATTTTCACGCCGCGGCCGAGAACATCCAGATCCACGGCGGGATGGGCTTCACCTGGGAGCATCCAGCACATCTGTATTTCAAGCGCGCCCGAGCCAGCATTATCCTGTTCGGCGATCCCGCCGAGCATCGGCTGCAGCTCGCAAGCGTCCTGGAGTTATGAGCCCAGCCTCCGGAGGAACCGACGCAGTCCTTTACGAGAAGCGCGGCGCCGTCGGATGGGTGACGCTGAACCGCCCCGATCAGTTCAACGCATATAACGTAGCGATGCGGGATGGGCTGTTCGGGGCGCTCAGCGCGATTCACGACGATCCCGAAGTGCGCGCGATGGTCCTGACCGGGGCGGGGCCCGCGTTCTCGACCGGCGGCGACCTGCACGAATTCGGAAGCGCTCCGTCGCCGGTCATGGCACGATGGATCAGGTTCAGGCGCGATGTGTGGGGGAGGCTCAAATCGCTGCCCGTGCCAACCATCGCCGCTATTCACGGCTACACCGTGGGCGGCGGGCTGGAGATGGCGTTGCTGTGCGACATGGCGATAGCGGCAGACGATACCCGCATCTGCCTGCCCGAGACCGGAGCGGGGATGATTCCCGGCGTCGCCGGCACGCAAACCGCCTCGCGCCGGCTGGGATTGGGGCGCGCGCTCGATCTCGCCATCACCGGCCGATGGATTGACGCGCAAGACGCATTGCTTATAGGTTTGGTCGCCGAAGTCGTATCCGTGGCGAAGCTCGAGGGCCGCGCGCTTGAATTGGCGTATCGGCTCGCGCGCCTGCCCCGCGAAAATGCTGCTATAGCCAAGCTTGCGGTATGGGGTGGGCTCGATTTGCCACTCGGGGAAGGGCTTTCCCTCGAACGGCGCCTCGCTTATCGCCTCTCGATGCTGTCCGGCAGCGAACACCATCGCCACCACGGCCGAGCAGGCAGCGCAAAGCGCTGGAGAAAGCCCAGGGCAGCCAGGAGGTAAGAGAGTCTTTGAACACCGTCAATTTCGTAACCATCCCGTCCACGATCGTGCCGGATCAGGAAATCCTGGTCTTTGGAAACCGCCGCCTCACCTACGCGAGGCTCGCCGAACACGTCGGCAAGCTGGCTGCCATCTTCAAGCAGGCCGGGTTGAAGCAGCGCGATGTGGTTGCGGCCCTCGACACCAATTCGGACTGGTACATCGCAAGCTACTACGCCGCCGCAAAAGCCGGGCTTACCTTCCTGCCGCTCAACTATCGCGCCAAGGAGGCGGAGCTCGAATACATGATCAACGCGGCGGACGCGCGCACCCTGCTCGTCGGCGATCGCTACCTCGACCTGATCGAGCGGCTTCGCCCGCAGCTCAAGGTTCAGAACTTCATCGCGATCGGCGAGGGCAAGCCCGGCCTTTCCCGGCTCGAAGACCTGGTGTCGAACGCTGACCCCGACGAAGGCGAAGCCGAAGTCGAGGATGAAGACACGTCAATCCTGATGTACACCAGCGGAACCACTTCGCTGCCGAAGGGCGTGATGCTGTCGTTTCGCGATTTCACCGCGTACGTCACCGCGAACGTCGAGATGGCGGACGGGACCGATCGCGGCGTCGCGCTGGTGTGCGTGCCCTTCTACCACATCGCCGGAACCACCGCTTACATGACCAACATATGGACCGGCCGCAAGCTCATCGTGATGCCGCAGTTCGACGCCAAAACCTGGCTCAGGCTGGTCGAGACCGAGAAGGTCACGCACGCGTTCGTTGTGCCCACGATGATGAAGCAGCTCCTCGATGAGCCGTCGTTCGCCAATACCGATTTCTCGACCCTGACCAACCTCGCTTACGGCGGCGCCGCGATGCCTATCCAGGTGATTCGCCGCGCCATCGAGGCATTTCCGAGGCATGTCGGCTTCGTCAATGCCTACGGACAGACGGAGACCACTTCGTCGCTGACCGTTCTCGGCCCTGACGACCATCGGATCGAAGGGACGCCGGAAGAGATGGAACTCAAGCTCAAGCGGCTGAACTCGATCGGAAAGCCGCTGCCCGACGTCGAAATCCGCGTTCGCGATGAAGACGGAAACATTCTTCCCTCCGGCCAGGTCGGCGAGATCATCATTCGCACCCCGCGCATCATGAAGGGTTACGCGGGACGCACCGACGATGCCGCTTTGCCCGAGGGATGGCGCGCGACAGGCGACCTCGGATGGCTCGACGAGGAAGGCTACGTGTTCTTTGCCGGCCGCAAGGACGACATGATCATCCGCGGCGGCGAAAATATCGCTCCCGCGGAAATCGAGGCCGTCCTGATGAGCCATCCCGCGGTCGATGAAGTCGCGGTGGTCGGTGTGCCGTCCGAAGAATGGGGCCAGACGGTCAAGGCCTTCGTCGTTCTGCGCAAGGGCGCGAACGCGACCGAGCAGGAACTCGGCGAATTCTGCCGATCGCGGCTGGCCAGTTTCAAGCGCCCCGAGAAAATCGCGTTCATCGATGCGCTTCCCAAAAACCAGCTCGGCAAGATTCTGCGCAAGGACCTGAGATCGCAGTAGGGAGAATCGAAGCCTGCCCCAGAGCCGCAAAGATGCGCGGGCTTTGCCCGCCCGCCACGCTCCCGCGCGCCGCCCGCTCGAAGTCGTCGCGGCAAAGGGCTGCGTAACCGCCCGAATCCTCGGGCGCGGACGCAGCGCCAGGCTCGATGCGGAAGCGGCGGGCCGCCTCATCGAGCTTATCGAAGAGGTCGAAGACGACGAGTCGGCGCGGATGCTCGCGATTACCGGCAGCGGATCCGCTTTCTGCACCGGGTTTGCTCCCGATGTGAACCCCGCGGTGGTCGAGTCGCTTGCCGTGCTCTCCAAGCCGACGCTCGCGATCGTCAACGGCGATGCGATTGACGAAGGGCTGGAACTTGCGATGGCGGCCGATATTCGCGTCTCGGTCGCATCGGCCCGCTTTGCGCTGACGCAACTCGGCCGCGACGAGCTTCCGCACTTCGGCGGCACTCAGCGCCTTCCGCGCCTGGTCGGCGCGGGCCACGCGCTGCGGATGCTGCTTGCGGGCGCCGCTATCGACGGCAGCGAGGCTCATCGAATCGGGCTGGTTGCGTACCTGGCAAAAAACGAGCGTGATCTCGGGCGCGTCGCGGGCTCCGTGGTCGAATCGATCCTGAGCCGGGCGCCCCTTGCTGCCCGGCTTGTCAAAGACGCCGTGCTGAAGGGCTATGATATGACATTGGAGCAGGGCGTAAGGCTTGAGGAAGATCTGTATGCCCTGCTACAAACGACTGCCGACCGTGCCGAGGGAGTGCGCGCATTCCTGGAGAAGCGCAAACCGCTCTTCCGAGGCGCCTGAAGAGTCGATTTTCTGAGAGGAACGGACTGCGAGATGGCCAATCAACTGGGTAAGGTTTACATCTGCGGAAAATGCGGATCGCAGGTTATCGTCACCAAGGGCGGCACCGGCACCATCAAGTGCTGCGGCGCGCCGATGGAACAAAAGAAATAACCGCCTGTGCGGGGCCCGGGCTATGGACGCCGCTGCCTTTGTCGCGGAACTTTCGTCCGAAAATGAATCGATCCTGAAAAGGCTTGCTCCCGCCCAGGCCCTCACCGCCGAGGCGCGCGGTGACTTAAGTCCCCGCAACCTCCTGCGTGTAGCCCTCAAAAACGAACTCGAAGCGAGCGAGATCGCCGCGCTCTGGATGCCGTCCGCGCGCGGCGCGGACTTGAAGCTCGCGCTCGCCCGCCAGGCCGGCGATGAAGCGCGGCACTACCGCCTCATCGCCGAGCGGCTGCGCGGCCTCGGCGACTCGCTCGACGGCTTCGATCCCCTCGCACAGGGCTATAGCCCGCTCTTCCAGTACCTGCGCGTGCTCGAAACCGATGTCGAGCGGGTGGCCGCCGGCCAGTTCACCCGCGAAGCGATCGCGCTGGTAAAGAACGTTCAGTTCATCGAACTCTGCGAACGTGCCGGCGACGCGGCCACCGCGATGCTGTATCGGGGCGTGATCCAGCCTGACGAACAGTACCATCATCAACTGGGCCGCCATTTCCTCGAACGGCTCGCCTCAGATGACAAGTCGCAGCGGCTCGCGCGCGCCGCGCGCGAACGCACGATCGCGCTGGCCGAAGAACTGCAATCATTGGCGTTCAAGCGCGCGGGCGTACATCACGCCCCCGGATGCTGACGCGAAAGGGCGCGGGGCCTTGTCATGATCGGTACTCTGATTATCGGAATCCTCGCCGGATGGCTGGCGGGAAAGCTGATGCGCGGCGGCGGCTACGGATTGATCGGCGACCTCGTGCTCGGGCTCGTGGGCGGCGTAGTCGGAGGATGGATCTTCGCCCAACTCCACGTAGCCGGTCCACCAGGCGCAATCGGCTCGCTCGTCACCGCGACGGTCGGAGCGATTGTGCTCGTCTGGATAACCCACCTCATCCGCCACGCCGCCTGACCCGCTGACTCTTCTCAACGCTAACGGAGACCGTGCCTACGCGCGGCGCGGGCGCAGGCAGGCGAGTCTGAGTCTCAGCGGCTTTCCGAGCCATAGGCGGTTGGTCGCGTGATCTTCGAACGCATCGCCGGTGTTCGGATGCACCAGGATCGACAGGCCCGCCCGATTCAGCATCAGCCACGGCACGATCTTCGAGAATTCCCCGCGCCCGAATTTCACCTGGTACATCGACTGCGGATGCGGCCCGACGGGTTCCTCGCGCCAGCGTCCCATCTCGACCCGAAACGTCTTCTCGATCGCGCGCCGCAAACGGTCCGCTTTCTTGCGCGAGCCGGCATCGTAGTAAACGTGCGCGTGATAGTCGCGGATCTTGCGAGTTTCGAGCATCATGGTCGCGCTTCCCGATAGATCTTCAGTGCGGCAGGCAGCGGGGCGGACTGGAAAGGTCCGAAAGATTCAGCTTGCCGCCACCATCGCCGTCAGCCGCTCTACCAGCGCGGGCGCCCCGGTTGCATGTTTCAGAAACACGTACACCTCGGAACATTCAGATCCGAGCTTCTTGATCTTTTCGGCCCATGCCGCCAGGTCGTCGTCCTTGTAGTCCTCGCGGCGAAGCCGCAGGTACGCGTATTCCGCGGTTCTCACCACCGGCGTGGCAAGCTTGTCGCTCTCCGCGATGCACAACGCGCATCCCGCATCGCCGAGCGCTGAGAACGTTTCCTCGTCGAGCCACGATCGATTGCGGAACTCGAACGCCGCCTTCATCTTGCCGTTCAGCAGGCCGAGAAACTCGCGCAGCACCGCGAGGTCCTTTTTGAAGGCTGGGGGGAGCTGAAAAAGCGTCGGTCCGAGCCGCGCGCCGAGCGCATTCGCGGTTTCGATGAAGTAATCCATCTCGCGCTGGACGCCGGCGAGCCTGGCCTTATGGGTGATTCGCTCGGGCGCTTTCAGCGAAAAGCGGAAGCCGTCCGGAGTTTCGCCGCACCACTTCTCCAGCATCTGCCTGCGCGGCATCGCGCGGAACGTGTAGTTGATCTCGACGGTGGGAAATCGCTCCGCGTAGAAGGCGAGCATCTTAGGCCCGGCAATCTTCTCCGGATAAAAGCTCCCGCACCACTCCTTGTAGCTGAACCCCGATGTGCCGATTCGGACCATCCGACGCCCTCAAGCGAAAGTAACCTCGCCCCACACCCTTTCACAAGGCCAGGCGGCGCTTTGAACTGCCTAATGATGAGCGCGAAGCTCGATGATAGTGCTCTTCATCGGCTCGGTTCCGTTTTGAGCGCCAATTGACCCGGCCTCATTTGGCGGCCTGGCGTTTGGCGCGCCGCTTGTGCGTCGATCAAGGAGTCTTCAGGCGCGGGACGGTCAGGCGAGGGCGTGGAGGCGGAGGCCTTCCGCCTGGGTGCGAATCGGGTCGGGGAGCTCCACCTGGCGCGCGTCTGTCCACGTGCGTTCGAGCCGGTAGAACTCGCGCGCGGGCTCGTAAAAGATGTGAATCACCACGTCGTCGTAGTCGAGCACGACCCAGTGGGCGTGATTGAAGCCTTCGACTGAAAGCGGACGGATGCCCCGCTCAGCCATCCGCCCCTCGATACCGCGAGCGATCGCCTGCACTTGAACATCCGATCTGCCGGTCAGAACCAGGAAATAATCCGCGATGGTCGAGAGATGCTCGGACTGGAGCACCACCAGATCGTAAGCTTTCTTTTCGAGCGCGGCTTCGGCCGCAAGTAATGCCTTCTCCAGGGAATCCACGCTGTGCGACTGTGCGATGTTACTCAATAGAGGGCGTGACGCTGGATGTAATCAACGACGTCGCTGGGGACGAGATAGTTGATCGATTCCTGGCGCTGAATTTTGCGGCGGATGGCGGTCGCCGAAATTGGAAGGACGGTTGTCGGTACGAACGAAAGCGTGTGACCACTCGCGTGCACGTAATGATCTTCTTCCTGAATGTAACCGAAGCGGCTGAGCGCGGCAAGCGAGATCTTGGGCGGACCGCCTTCGCCCTCGGGCAGCCGCGAATGAACCGCGAGATTGCACAACGACACCAGCTCATCGCAGCTCTTCCACGTTTCCAGCTCCGCGAACTGGTCCGCGCCCATCAGCAGGTAAAGCACCGCCGGCGGCCGCAGCGTCGCCAGAAAATACTTCACAGTTTCGATTGTGTAGGAGCGGCCCGTGCGCCGAATCTCGACGTCCGATGCCATGAAATGGCGATTGCCCTTGGTCGCCAGCCGGACCATCGCGAGCCGATGCTCCGCCGGAGCGAGATCGCCTTCGGTCTTGTGCGGCGGCGAGGCGGCCGGGATGAAGTAAACCAGGTCGAGGTTCAGCGCCTCGCGGTCTTCTTCGGCTGACCGAAGATGGCCGAAATGGATAGGGTTGAAACTGCCCCCGAACAAACCTACGCGCATGTCGCGGCTGTCCCCCGAACAGTCAAAGCGACGCGCCTAGCCGCGCACCTGGCCTTCGCCGCGAATGACGTACTTGTACGTCGTCAGCTCGTTCAGTCCCATCGGTCCCCGCGCGTGAAGCCGGTTGGTTGAGATTCCGGTTTCCGCGCCGAAACCGAACTCGAAGCCGTCGGTAAAGCGGGTCGACGCGTTTACATAAACCGTAGCGGAATCGACCTCGCGTTCAAAGCGACTTGCCGCCGCGGAGTCCTGGGTCACAATCGCGTCCGCCAGATGGGATCCGTGGCGCTCGACGAAAGCAATCGCCTCGTCGATGGAATCGACGACCTTAACGGCCAGGATCAAGTCCAGGTACTCGGTGTCCCAATCCTGCTCGGAGGCCGGGCGGGCGTCGCGCACGACGCGGCGGGTGCGCTCGTCGCCGCGAATTTCCACTCCGGCTTTTTTCATCCGCGCCGCTATCGCCGGCAAAAAGCGGTCCGCGATCGCCGCATGCACCAGCATCGTCTCCATCGCGTTGCAGACCGAAGGCCGGCTGCATTTGGCGTTGAAGCAGATCTCTTCCGCCATCTTCAGGTCGGCCGCGCGATCGACATAGGTATGGCAGAGGCCGTCGAAGTGGGGCAGGAGCGGCACCGCAGAGCCTTCCAGTGCCTGCTTGAGCGTCTTGCCGCCGCGCGGGATTATCAGGTCGATCAGCTCCGGATGGCGCTTGAGTATCTGGATCACTTCGCGGTCCGGATTATCCACGAAGCTGGCGCATTCCGGATCAATCCCAGCCTCACAAAGCGCGCGGCCGATCAGTTCGGCCAGGCAGGTGTTGGCTGAAAGCGCCTCGGATCCTCCGCGCAGAACCACCGCATTTCCCGATTTGAAGCACAGCACCGCCGCATCGACGGTGACATTCGGGCGCGATTCGTAAACGATCGCGATAAGTCCCAGCGGTACCCGCACCTTTCGAATCACCAGTCCGTTGGGCCGCCGCCACGATTCGATCTCGTCGCCTACCGGGTCGCGCAGGGCCGCGACTTCCTCGACGCTTTTCGCCATCGCCTCGATCCTCGCGGGGTTGAGCGTAAGCCGTTCGAGAAAGGCGCCGGTGCGCCCCTGGCCGCGCGCGCGCTCGAGGTCCCTGGCGTTTGCGGCGAGTATCGGGGCGTGCGCCGCGCGAATAATCTTCGCGAGTTCCCGCAGCGCGGCGTTCTTCTGATCGCTGGGTGCGAGCGCGAGCTTGCGACCGGCCGCGCGCGCCCGCGCCAGCGTCGCGATTACGTCGGATTCAAGACTCATCCAATTTCCTTAAGCAGCACGAAATTGTCGCGATGAATGATCTCGTCGGCAACCTTGTAGCCGAGCACGTTCGAAATCTCCGCCGAACGCCGGCCCATCACTTTTAGCACATCGGCAGCCGGGTAGTTGACCAACCCACGTCCGAATTCGACTCCATCGGGATCGATCAGGCTGACGCAATCGCCTCCGCCAAAATCGCCCTGCACCTGCCTGATTCCCGAGGGAAGCAGGCTCTTGCCCTTGCTTCTGAGCGCTTCCGCCGCGCCGCGATCAACCGCGAGGGTGCCCGAAGGGCGCAGCGCGAATGCGATCCAGTGCTTGCGGCTTTTGAGCCGTTCGCCGGCCGGGATGATCAGCGTGCCGCATTCGCGTTCGGGGCTTAAAACCGCCTTCATGACTCCGGGCTCGCGTCCCGGCGCGATGATGGTGGGTATTCCCGCGCGCGCGGCCTGCCTTGCCGCCTTCAGCTTCGTGGCCATCCCGCCGCTGCCGAGCGGGCCCGCGCTTTCCGCGACCAGTCCGCTCATCCCCGCCTCGGGGTCGGTGATCAACGGAACGAGCCGGGCATCCGGCCGCTTGCGCGGGTCTCCGGTCAGCACTCCCGGCACGTCGCTCAGGATCACCAGAAGCTGCGCATCCACCAGCGTGGCGACCAGCGACGAAAGCACGTCGTTGTCGCCGAGCCTGATCTCTTCGACCGCGACGGTGTCGTTCTCGTTGACGATCGGAACGACGCCGGCGGCGAGCAGGGTTGCGATGGTCTGGTTGGCGTTCAGGCGGCGGCGGCGCTCGGCGAGGTCCTGATGCGTCAGCAAAAGCTGCGCGACGCTGCGGCCGTGGATGCCGAAGGCGCGCGCCCATTCGCGCATCAACTCGATCTGTCCCGCCGCCGCGGCCGCCTGTCGCGATGCGATCGTGCCGTCGCCGAGCATGCTGAGGCGGGCGCGGCCCGCGGCAACCGCGCCGGACGTGACGATTATCACCTCGCGCCCGCCGCGGATGCTCTCGTCGGCATCGGTTGCCAGCCGGTCCATGACTTCGCCGATCAGTCCATCGCTGTCGGACAATACGGCGCTGCCGACTTTTACGACGATGCGCCGGGCGCGCTCGAGAATTCGCGCCTTGTAGTTCAATTGGGACATGGCGCGGCAGCCTGATGAATTTCGTTAAGCATCTGCGCAATTTGCGCGACCAGCGGCGCGAGCCCGATGCGTTTTGCAGCCGAGATGGGAAAGACGCGCAGCTTGAGCGCTCGCTCGAGCTCGCACGCCGTTTCGCGCACGATCTCGGAAGACATCAGATCGATCTTGTTGAGCGCAATCAGCGCCGGGCGCTCCAAAAGCGCCGCATCGAACGATCCAATCTCGCCGCGCACGGTCGCAAACCCCTTTTCCGGCTCCGCGGAAGCATCCAGCACATACACCAGCAGGCGAGTACGCGACAGATGGCGCAGGAAGCGGATGCCGAGTCCGTGCCCCAGATGCGCGCCCTCGATGAGTCCGGGGATATCGGCAATCGTGAAGCTTTCCTCTTCCGACGCGAACACGCGTCCGATGTTCGGGGTCAGCGTGGTGAAAGGGTAGGGTGCGATTTTCGGACGTGCGGCGCTCAGCGCCGCCAAAAGCGTCGATTTTCCCGCATTCGGGAGTCCCACCAGCCCGGCCTCCGCCACCAGGCGAAGCTCCAGACGCACCCATCGCTGCTCGCCCGGCGTTCCCGGAGTGGCGATTCGCGGCGACCGGCGCGTCGGCGTCGCGAAATGCATATTGCCGCGCCCGCCCTCGCCGGCCTTTGCGATTACGGCGCGCTCTCCGGGCATCACGAGATCGGCGAGCACTTCGCCGGTTTCATCGTCAAGCACGACCGTTCCCGGCGGGACGCGCACCGTCAGGTCATCGCCGGCGCGGCCGTACTGTTGTTTGCCGCGGCCGGGCTGGCCGTCGCGCGCGATGAGGCGCGGCTGATACTTGAAATCGAGCAGGGTCGAGAGGCCTTCATCGACCTCGAAGATCACATTGCCGCCGCGGCCGCCGTCTCCTCCGGCAGGTCCGCCGAAGGGACGATATTTTTCGCGCAGAAACGCGATCGCACCATCGCCGCCCTTGCCGGCATGCACGTACACTCGCGCTTCGTCGATAAACCGCATACGGAATTCCAGATTATAGCAATTGAAACCGGCTCAAACTGAGGGGGCGGCCCGAAGCCGCCGTCCTTTCGGGGCGGGAACGTTTGCGGCACAGAAAATCGCCGGGCGAGCGGGCGCCCCGGCGGCGCTTTGCTCGCCCGAATCCCTTTGGCGCGCCTCGGCCTTCGTCGCGAGGATGGCGGACGATTGCGGCTCCGCGCGTCAGGCGCACAGTTCCGCGAGCGCGCGCACCGCCTCGATCGAGCCTGTTCCGATAAGCATCGTTTTCACCGGCGATGCTTTCCACGCCTTGAGACGATCCGCGATTCGATCCTTGGGGCCTACCAGCGCGACTTCATCGACCAGCTTGTCGGGCACCATCCCGATCGCCTCGGGTCTCTTGCCGGACAGGTAGAGGTCCTGAATCTTGCCGGCCGCGTCGTCATAGCCGAGGCGCCGCGCGTAGTCGTTGTAGAAATTCTTGGACCGCGCGCCCATCCCGCCGATATACAAGGCGAGGTTGGCTTTCACTGCCATCCGGCACTTCTCCAAGTCGGGGCCCATCACGCAGGTGACGAACGGCGCGACCTCGAAGTTATCCATCGACTTCTTGCCGCCGGCCTTCGCGAAGCCTTCCTTGATCGGCCCGGCGTACAGATCCCATCGCTCGGGATTCATCCAGACCGGAATGACTCCGTCGGCGATTTCCGCGGCCAGCGCGATTCCCTTCGGGCTGATCGATGCCGTGTAGATTTTCAAATCCGGGCGGCCGTGCAGGATGCTCTTGAGCGGCTTGCCGAGGCCGGTCGAGCCGGGTCCGGTGTAGGGTATCTGATATTCCTTGCCGTGATGTTCGACGGGAGCCTCGCGCGCAAGGACCTTGCGCACGATCTCGATGTATTCACGGGTGCGCTGTAGCGGTTTGCCGTATGGCATCCCGTGCCATCCTTCGACCACCTGCGGTCCGGAAGGTCCGATTCCCAGGATGAAGCGTCCGCCCGACAGCGTATCGAGCGTCATCGCCGTCATCGCGGTCATCGCCGGCGTGCGCGCGGGCATCTGCATGATTCCGGTTCCGAGCTTGATGCGTTTGGTGAGCGCGGCGATCCACGAGAGCGGAACGATCGCGTCGGATCCGTAGGCTTCCGCGGTCCATACCGAATCGAAGCCAAGTTTCTCGGCTTCGAGAATCAGGTCCATCGGCATTCCATTCTGGGAGCCGGAATAACCAGTAACCAGTCCGAGCTTCATCGGAAGTCCTCCTCCACGGAGCCGCCGGCCCCGTCGATCGCCAGTGAATAACAGGCGGGGGAAAATGAAAAGGCCCCGCGGCTAAGCCCCAGGGCCTTTGTTGGATGCTACGCTGGCTTGCGGCTAGGCGCCGGGTTCGGTCGAGGGCTCGACGCTGACCTGTCGCTTTTCGCCACGCGGCTCGTACTTCACGATTCCGTCCACGCGCGCATAGATCGTGTAATCGCGTCCCATCCCGACGTTGCGGCCCGGATGGATACGAGTGCCGAGCTGCCGGACGAGGATATTGCCCGCCTTGACGGTCTGGCCGTCGAAAATCTTGATACCGCGATGTTGTCCCGGACTGTCGCGGCCGTTGCGCGTCGAACCTTGTCCTTTTTTATGCGCCACGGCTGTTCTCCTCTGGAAAAAGCGGCTGATTTGCCGCGAGTTCGAAAACGGCGGCTACGCGCCCGCCGAAATTTCTTCGATCTTGAGTACCGTGAGTTCCTGGCGATGCCCGTGTTTGCGGCGATAGTTCTTGCGCCGCTTTTTCTTGAACACGATCACTTTGCTGCCGCGCGGCTGCTGCACGATCCGGGCGCGGACCGAGGCGCCCGCGACCACGGGCGTGCCAACCTTCGGAGCCTCGCCGCCCACCGCCAGGACCTCGGTCAAGGCCACTTCTGAGCCGACCTCGCCCGCGATACGCTCGACGACGACCTGATCGCCCACTCCGACGCGGTACTGTTTTCCGCCTGTCTTTACGATTGCAAACATGGAAATGCCGGAATCCAATTGAATATCGGACCTCCGAACCTGTGTCAACGCACGCGGATGCGGCTGTCCTAATTCAGGCCGGCTCACCGCGCTCGAAACGTTGGCCGACCTTCACCGGAGGATGCCGCAGCCGGATGGGCGCGGACAAACCGGGCGAGCGGCATTAAAGTCCGCGGCTTGCCGGAGGGATGCGCAATCCGTGGGCTTCCTGAAATCGGCATCCGGGTCTGAATAGAGGTCGAGCGCGGAGCCTTTGGCGCAGGCCGAACTTTCGGCTGCGGCCTCGGCGCCGAACTGCAGCTTTGTGGTGGTCACGGGAAGAGGCGCATTTCGCCGTCAAATCGCGTTTGACAACATGTCTAAAATTAAACCAATCTGTTAGCAGATTATCGGGAGTTCCCGGCGAAAGGGAGGGTTTGCTGGGCATGCCGACTTTAGCTGGATCGAACGTGCTGTTCGCGCATCACGAAGCGCGCGAGCATGCGCGGACGACCGCAAGCGTCCTCGATCCCCTGAAACAAGGATACTTTCTGTTGTTCATGGCCGGCACGTTTATCGGAAGCCTCGGCGCCCGGATGCACGAGATTGCGGCGGTGTGGCTGATGACCGAGTTGACGACATCGCCGTTCATGATTTCGCTGGTCACGACCGCGTTCAGCCTGCCCGGCTTTCTGCTCGCGCTGCCGGCCGGCGCGATCGGCGACATGTTCGATCGCCGCCGCCTGCTGCTCTTCTCGCAGAGCATGATGGCGACGACTATCGCGGTGCTGGCGTTGCTGGTGCTCAAGGGGAGGGCGGGACCGGGAATCCTGCTTACCGAAACCGCGCTGTGCGGCCTGTTCGCCACAATCGCAACCACCACGACGGACGCGATCGTGCCGCAGATCGTCAAGCGGCGCGAGTTCAGCGCCGCGATTGCGCTGACCGGTGTGCGCTACCATCTGTCGCGCGCGCTCGGTCCGCTTCTGGGCGGCGCGCTCGTTACGGCGGCCAGCCTCGGGCACGCTTTCCTGGTCTGCGCAATCACCCCGTTTGCGATTCTGCTGTTTCTTTGGGTTTGGCACCACTCGGACCGCTCCGCCGATCTCCCTCCCGAACATTTGGGCGCGGCCCTGCGCACCGGGCTTCGTTATGTCCGCTACACGCCCGAGCTGACCGCGGTGCTCGTTCGGCTAATCGCGTTTGTCGGCGTCGGCAGCGCGATGTGGGCGCTGCTGCCCGCTTACGTGCGGCATCACCTGGGGCTCGATGCGTTCCACTACGGGATGCTGTTCGGCGTGTTTGGCTTCGGCGGCGTCTTTGGAACCACTTTCGCTTTCAGGTTGAATCGCACCTCCTCGGGTGAATCGGTCATGACCGCCGCGACGGTCGTCTTCGCGGTTACGCTGCTCCTGATCGCCGGGATGCGCAGCGTGCCGGCGCTCGCGGCAACTTTGTTCCTCGGAGGAGTCGGCTGGTCAGCGGGACTCGTCGGCCTCAAGACCGCGATCCAGGTGGCGGCTCCCGATTGGGTGCGCGCCCGGATCTCGGCAATCCACCTGCTCGTGCTTCACGGCGCTGTCGCGGTGGGCAGCGCATCGTGGGGCGCGCTCGCATGGCATCTGAAAACTCCGACCGCGATGCGCTATGCGGGCATCACCATGATCGCGACGCTGGTCCTTGCGTTTCGGTATCGCCTCGCCGCGGTCGATGCCGTTAACGACGAAGAGCATCCCGCGCCCAGGATTCCGCCCCTGGAGATTCCGGCCGCCGCCGCCCAGGAGAGCGCGCCGCTGATGATAAGCCTCGAGTACCGGGTCGACCCGAACCGGGCCCGCGAGTTCGAGGATCTGATGCAGGAGATTGGGTCGATCCGCCGGCGCGTCGGTGCCACCTTCTGGGGGCTATTCTCGGATCTGTCCGTGCCCGGCAAATACGCCGAACACTTCGTGGTCCAATGCGCGCTCGATGCGCGCAGCATGCACGACAGGATGACCGATCCTGAGCGCGAAAAAATGAGCCTCGCTCAGTCCTTTCATACCAGCGGACTTCGCCCTCAGATGCGGCATCAGTGGATGGTCTGCGACACGCGCGACTAACGCCGAACCGTGCGACTTTGAGATCGTTTGCCGGGATGAGTCCGGCCGGCGAACACATCTGGCCCGCCGGATTTTTGACTCCGATGCGATCGGCTAGTCGAGCCCGAGCCGTTCGCGGCCCTCAGGCGAGATCATCTGCGGGTTCCACGGCGGATCCCACACCAGATCGACGTCGGCGTCCGAAACCCCGGGCAGTCCCATCAGCTTCTGGCGAGCGTCGTAGGCGATCGATGCGCCCATCCCGCAGCCCTGCGCGGTCAGCGTCATCTTCACTTCGACCCGATGCGACCCGTCCGGCTGCTTCTTGACCTCCATCCCGTAAACCAGCCCGAGGTCAACGATGTTGACGGGAATTTCGGGGTCAAAGCAGGTCTTCAACTGCTCCCACACCATCGCTTCGAGGTCCGCGCCCGCCGCGGATTGAGCCGGCGCGGCATCCTCGGGGCTTTTGCCCAGCGCATCGGCGTCCTTGCCCGCTATCCGGAACAATCCGCCGTAGGCCGGAACCTGCACGGTGAAAGTGCCGCCGAGCGATTGAGTCACGTAAACTTCCGTCCCTTTGTCGATCTTGACGGTCGTGCCGGCGGGAATCTGGACAGCCTCAATTTCGCGCGAGAGTTCGATTCGTTCCATTTCGGGCTCCCCTGATGGTGGGTACTTTGATTCTAAACCGCGGCGCCGCCTCATGCCACCTGACGAAGTCGTCGGACGGCTTGAAAAAAACGCGGCTTGATGTCGATCGAGACGCGTTGCCCGGCGCGGCGGACGCTTGCTACCGTTCAGCATGAAGGATGGGGTTGGGGTGGTGACTGCCGCGATGGAAATCACGCGCGATCCGCGCGCGACCGCCAAGGAGAAATTGTGCGATTTTCTGCGCACGCGCCCGGCCGGCGCGGATGCGAACGAACTCGTCGGCCTGCTGCTTTCGGGAACCGGCTCCGACCCGGAACTGGCGGGGCGAATCGTTAACACGCTGCTGGCATCGGACCCCAACTTCGTCTTCGATTCCGCGACCAATCTGTGGTCGCTCCGAAGCGCCGCGGCGCTGCGCGTGCCCCTCGATGAAGCTTCGTTCTGCGTGGTCGATCTGGAGACCACCGGCGGCAGGCCCGGGCCGGGAACGATCATCGAGATCGGCGCCTATCGGATGCGCGGCCGCGCTATCGCGGATTCCTTCCAGAGCCTGGTCCGGCCGCAGGGGCCGATTCCGCGCTTCATCTCCGGCCTCACTTCGATCACCAACGAGATGGTTGCCGGCGCGCCGCCGATCGAACATGTCTTGCCGGCCTTTCGCGATTTTCTGGGCGATGCCGTCCTGGTCGCGCACAATGCCACGTTCGATCACGCCTTTCTCGATTTCGAGTTTCGCCGCGTGTTCGGACTCGGACTGCGCAATCCGGTGTTGTGTACGCTCAGGATGTCCCGCCGCTTCGTCCCTTCGCTGCGGCGGCGCCGGCTCGATCTGCTTGCCGAGCACTTCGGGCTTTCGACCGACGGGCGCCATCGCGGGCTTGGCGATGCGCGGATGGCGGCGGAGATTCTGTCAATCTTCCTCGAAATCGCCGAAAAGATGGGCATCGCGCGGCTCGATCGCCTGATCGATCTGCACGGGCGCGGACTGTCCGGCCGCAGAATCGAGCGGCATGTGCCGCCCGAGGAAATCGCGGCGCTGCCGCACGCACCCGGCGTGTACCTGATGCGCAACGAGCGCGGCGATCTGCTCTATATCGGCAAGGCAAGGCGGCTGCGCGATCGGGTCGGCTCTTACTTCACGTCATCGGTGAACGCGAAAACCGCCGACCTCATCAGCCACGTTTACAAGATCGAGACCCGCATCACACGCTCTCCGCTTGAAGCCGCGCTGCTCGAGTCGGAACTGATTCGCGAACTCAAGCCGCCGTACAACCGGATGCTCAAGTCGGCCGCTCCCGCTTATTTCATCAAGATCGACATGATGGACGAGTTTCCGCGCATCGTGGTCGCGGGCAGGATGAGCGCGCGCCCGGGCGTGCTGAATCTCGGGCCCTTTATCGGCCGGCGCTCGCTCGATGTCTCGGTGCGCGCGCTTTCCAGGATTCTCGGGCTTCGCACCTGTCCGGGAAAGATAGATCCGGACCCGGATTTTTCCCCATGCATCTACGGCCAGATGGGACACTGCTGCACGCCCTGCAATGCCGCCGCCGGTGCGGATGCCTACGCTGCGCGTATCCGCAAGGCGATCGTCTTCCTGCGCGGAAGGGCGGGGCAATTGATGGGCGAGCTGGCGCGGGCGCGCGACCAGGCCGCCGCCGCTCTGCGCTATGAAGAAGCCGCCCGCCTGCGCCGCGACCTTGAAGCGCTCGCGACGCTGTCGCATCGCGCCTCGCGCCTGAGCCAGGTCGTCACGGAGAACAATTTGATCATCCTGACCGGCGCGGGAGACGATCGCGCGGCGCACGTTGTCCTGTCGGGCCGCCTCGCCCTCTCGCGCGAGCTGAATTCACCCGATGCCGCGGATGAAATTCGCGCGTTTGTCGCCAACAACTTCGATCGTTACCGGGCAAAGCCGGTTACACGCGACGAACTCGAGCCGATGCAGATCGTCGCGCGATGGCTGCGTGAACGCGCTCCGGACGAAGGGAGGCTCTTGTACTTGAGCGGCCCGTTCGTCGATTTCAGCGCCTTCGTCGCGAACTCAGCTTCCGCCTAGGCCGGTATCGCTTCGGCTGTCGCTCCCGATCAGCTCTTCAGATTGGCGTTAAAGAGCCTGAGCGCGTGTTCCCACGCATCGCCGGCGGCCTTCGCGTTGTAAACGTCCGCGCGCGTGTCGTTGAAGAATCCATGCGAGCATCCCGGATAAACCTTGACCTCGCCCTGCTTGCCGAACTTCTTCAGGTCCGCGGCCAGGCGATCGACGTCCGATCGCTGAATCCATCCGTCGTTCTCGCCGTAGGCGTAAAAGATGGGACATCCGAGCTCGCGGATTTCGTGGTCGGGCGGAATCTCGCCGTAAAACGGCGCGGCCGCCGCTATGTCTTTCGATTCGCACGGCAGCAGCAGCGCGTAGCTTCCGCCCATGCAGAAGCCGATGACGCCGATCTTCGAGGCGCTCGTCCGCTTCTGGTTCTTGATCCATCCGATGGTCGTCTTCAGATCCTCGATTCCGTCCGGCTTCGCCAGCCCGCTCATCAGTTGAGCGGCGGTGTTCGGGTCGCTGGCGACCTTGTGGCCCTGGCGCGAATAAAGGTCGGGCGCGATCGCGACATAACCCTCGCGCGCAAATCGCCTGGCGACATCGCGGATATGATCGTTAAGCCCCCACCATTCCTGCACGACGATGATCGCGGGCTTCGGCGCTCCGTCCGGCGGCTCCGCGACAAAGGCGTTGATGGTGCAGGCCTTGCCGGGAAAACTTGCGTCATTCTCGATAAGTTTTTCACTGGCCATCGCTGTTCTCCTCGCGCAAATCCAATATACACGCGCTTGTCTATTCCGCCGCGGATTCCGGCACGAAGCCGACCATGCCGTTGCGCAGCTTGATCTGAAGGTAGTTGCCCGCAATCCCGACCACGTGAACGTACTTCTTTCTGTGCACCTGGCCGATCACCGCGCTCGCGGTATCGGGATCCTGATAGACGGGCGAGTTCTTCGTCAGGAGAAACACCTTGTTGATAGGCTTGATCTTCGGGGCGCTGGACGCCGCCGCTGCGGCCGCCGCCGAGGGCGCGCTCGCCGGTGTCGCGGCCGCGGCGATCTTTGGGTCGAGGATGCGCGCGGTGGACAGCTCCGCGTCCGCCTCGGCCTCGCGTCCCTGCTGCGATCGCAGAAGATTGGCGAGCGCCAGATGCGCTTGCGCGTTTTTCGGATCCAGTCCGATCGCGGTGCGAATTTCCGCCTCGGCTTCTCCCGCCTTGCCCTCGCGGTTCAGCGCATCGGCAAGCTGCAGATAGTAGCTCGCGCGCGACGGGTCCAGCGCGATCGCCGCGCGATACTGCTCTTCCGCCTGCCGGAGCGCCTGTTGGTCGATATAGAGGTTGCCGAGCGCGACATGCGCGGCGGGATTGCGCGGATCGAGCTCGATCACCTTCATGTATTCGGTCTGGGCGGGCTGTCCCTTGTGCTCGAACATGTACAGGTTGCCGAGCGCCACGTGAACGCGCGGATCGTCGGGAGCGATCTTCGCCGCTTCCGTGTATTGCTGCTCGGCGTCCGCGAGCTTGTTCGCCTGCATCGCGGCGTCGCCCGCCTGAAGATGGCTGTCCACCGACTCTCGATGGCATCCGCCAGCCAGCGCGATCGCTACGAGCGACACGAGAGCTGCGCGAAACAGCGGCCAGAGTCGAATGGTTGTGCGCATTGCGTGGTTCCTTGTCTTTACGATGGAGCTATGTTCCGGGACGCCGCGGGACGACGCATTCTGCCCCGCCGCTTACGTTCCTATCTTGTCCGCGCTTCGACGCAAGTCAAGCAAAATCAGGAATCGCCGCGATCGCCGGCAATCCATGTTTCTATTGGTTGGCTAGCCGCATCCGGTACGTTATAAAGTGACGCCGTGCGCGCCATTCTCATCGCAGCGAAAGAACTGGCTTTCGCCAAGACGCGTCTTGCGTCCGTGCTTGCGCCGGCGGAGCGGATGATGCTGGCGGAGGCGATGTTTCGCGACGTGCTCGCGGCGGCGCTCTCTTCTCGCAGCGCGGATCTGGTCGCGACGGTCAGTTCGGATGCGAACCTGCTGGCCGTCGCGCGCAACGCCGGCGCCATCGCGATCGATGAGCAGTTCCCGCGCGGACTCAACGCCGCTGTCGCGCTCGCGACTACTCGCCTTGCGGGCGAAGGGGTTCAGGCGGTGTGCACCGTTCTTTCCGACATCCCGATGATCGCCGCCGCGGATATCGACGAGGTGTTTGCGGCGATGCCGTCGGGCAGGGCGGCCGTGCTGGTGCCGTCGCGAGATTTCAGCGGAACCAACGTCATCGCACGTTCTCCGGCCGATGTGATCCCGACTCAGTTCGGGAAGCTCAGCCTGGTGCGCCATCTTGATGATTGCCGAAGCCGCGGCGTCGCCTGCGAGGTGCTGCGGCTGCCCCGTCCCGCGCTGGATCTGGACTTGCCCGGCGATCTCTACGAATTTGTACGGGCGGCATCGACAACTCATACGCTCAATCAGCTCGTGCGCCTCGGTATCGCCCATCATTAAGGACTCGTCAGCACCCAATGCAGGTTGTTGAATTTATCGAGCGCGTCGGCGCTTACATTCTCGACAGCATCCTCGCCCTCGGGAACTTTGCCTTGTTCCTGATCCGGTCGCTGATGTACGCGGTGCTTCCGCCTTACAAGCTGCGTCTCACCCTGCGCCAGATCCGGATCATCGGGGCCGAGTCCCTGATGCTGATCGTTCTCATTTCGACGTTCACGGGGATGGTGCTGGGATTGCAAGGCTACCATACGCTGCATCTGTTCGGCGCGGAGGATTCGCTGGGTACCCTGGTGGGCCTCGCGCTGGTGCGCGAACTCGGCCCCGTTCTTGCCGCCCTGATGATCGCGGCGCGCGCGGGATCGGCGATGGCGGCGGAGCTGGGTTCGATGCAGGCGAGCGAGCAGATCGATGCGCTTACGGTGATGGCGATAAATCCGGTGCAATATCTGGTCTCGCCGCGAATGATCGCCGGCGTCGTCAGCTTTCCCATCCTGACCGTCATCTTCAACGTAATCGGTATCTGGGCCGGTTACGCGGTTGGATGCGGCCTGCTCGGCGCTTCGGGCGGCGCGTATTTCAACAACCTCGCCGCCAACATGAGTCGCCACGACGTCGCGCTCACACTTTACAAGGCCCTCGTTTTCGGCGTCGTGGTTATGTCGGTGTGCTGCTATAAAGGCTACCACGCCAAGCGGATGGCAACAGGCGTCAGCCGCGCGACGACCGAAGCCGTGGTTCTCTCCAGCGTGCTGGTGCTGGCCTGGGACTATTTCATGGGATCGATTCTGCTGTAGCATTGCAATTTGCCATGAATTCGGAATCGAACGGCAAACAAACAGCGAATGCGATTGAGGTTCGCGCCCTCCGCCGCAGCTTCGACCATCAGCACGTTCTCAACGGCGTCGATATCGACATCCCCGCCGGCACGATTACTACCATCGTGGGGCCCAGCGGATGCGGGAAAACGGTCTTTCTCAAACATTTGAACTTGCTCCTGCGTCCCGATTCCGGCTCGATCGTCATTGATGGTGTCGAAGTGACCAGACTGGGGGCGCGCGGCCTGAACTCCGTTCGCGAAAAGTTCGGGATGCTGTTTCAGGCGGGTGCGCTGTTCGACTCGATGAGCGTGTACGACAACGTCTCCTTTCCGCTGGTCGAGAAAACCAGGCTCTCAGCGCGGGAGATCGATGAGCGGGTGCGCCGCACGCTCGCCGCGGTGGGCTTGGAAGGGATGGGCCACAAGTTCCCATCCGAGATGAGCGGTGGTATGCAGAAGCGCGCCGCCCTCGCGCGGGCCCTCGTGACGCAGCCCAAGATCCTGATGCTGGATGAGCCGACGACGGGCCTCGACCCGACCCGCACCGGGTCGATTCACCAGCTCGTCCGCAAGACCCAGCAGGATTTCGGCCTCACCGCCGTCGTGGTGAGCCATGATGTTCCCGAAGTGTTTTCGATTTCCGATCGAGTCGCTTTTATGCATCGGGGCCGCATGCAACTGGTGGGCACCGTCGATGAAGTCATGAGTTCAGACGATGAGGACTTCAAGCGGTTCCTGGCGGGCAGAGCCTCGGGCGATGATTTGGAGAGTCAGGTGGTTTCGTAAAACATGTACGCAAGTCGCACCACACAATTTATCGTCGGTCTTTTCGCCCTCCTGGGCATCGCCGCCCTGGCGATCCTGTCCTTCCGGCTCGGAAAGATCTCGATTCTGCCCACTCCCGGGTATGTAATTTATGCCAACTTCGACAACATCAGCGGCCTGAAGCCCGGAGACGAGGTCGATATCGCCGGCGTCAGGATTGGCAAGGTGCTTGGCGCTTCCCTGTCCGACAATCAGGCGCGGGTTGCGATGGAGATCGACAAAGGCGTTCAGATCGACAATGATGCGATCGCGTCGATCCTCAGCATGGGCATCATCGGCGGCAAGTACGTCTCGATCCAGCTCGGCGGCGGAGACAAGACGCTCTCCAACGGAGATATCATCAGGCAGACCCAGTCTGCCTTCGTGCTCGAAAACGCGATAGGACAGTTCATCAACAATATCGGCCAAAGCGGCGGCTCGAAGGACAGCTCGTCGTCGCAGGATTCTCAGCAATCACAACAAAAGAAGTAGTCTTATGTTGCATACCACAACGACCAATTCAGTGAATCGCGGGCATGCGCTCGCAATCGTTCTGTTTCTGATCGGCGCCCTGCTCGCCGCTCCTTCCATCGCTCGCGCCGACGCGCCGGCGAACGATCCGATGGCGGTGGTCAAGGACGGGGTTAACGAGGCGCTTCCGATCCTGCGCGACAAACAGACCCCGACCCCGGTACGCCAGCAAAAGCTGCGCGAGATTGTGGCGCGGAGCTTCGATTTCAGCGAAATGGCCCGGTCGGCCCTCGGTTACCATTGGCGGCAAATCTCGCCCGATCAGCAGCAGGAATTCACCAAGGTCTTCAGCACCTTTATCGAAAATTCCTATCTCGCCAAAATCAACGAATTCACCAGCGGCGAAGTCAGGTTCCTCAGCGTGCGCAACGATGGTCCTCAGTACGCCATCGTGAAAACCAGCGTACTCATGGCGGGCAAGGACCCGATCGACCTCGATTTCCGCCTGCTCGACAAAAACGGCCAGTGGAAGGTTTACGATGTGACCGTCGATGCGATCAGCATCATTGCCAATTATCGCAACCAGTTTAATCGCGTGATGAACAACAAGGGCTACGCGACCCTCATCGCTGACCTCAAGAGCAAGGAAGCCGCGCTCGCGGCCTCGATGGGCACCTGATCGTTTGGCTTGCGAGAAATCTCGATCATGGTAGCCTAGGCAGTCACGGGACGGGATCCCGCAAGGAGCTACGATTGGCGCGGATGAGCACAAGAAGGCTTAAAAGGGTGGAGAAGGCGTCGACAACTCTTTCACGTTTCGTGTCGCGCGCGATGCTTGCGGCTTCTGTGATCGCCGTCGCCGCGTTCGCGCATCCGGCATTCGCTCAGGACCTCGCGCCGCTCAGCGCGAACCCGTCCAAGCAGGGCGCGGTCGTCAAGCAGGCCGAGCAGACGCCTCCCGGTGAAGACCAGGGCGTTTACAGCGACCCGCTCGCTCCCTTCAACGAATCGATGTTCACCTTCAACCTGAAACTGGACGATTGGGTCCTGCGCCCGGTCGCCACCGGCTATGCCGCCATCGCGCCGCTGCCCGTGCGCCAGAGCGTCGGCAGGTTCTTCGACAACGTCAACGTAATTCCGCGTTTCGCCAACAACCTCTTTCAGTTGCGGATGCCCGAAGCGGGTACCGAAGTCGCGCGCTTCGGAATCAACACCGTCCTCGGCCTCGGCTTCTTCGATCCCGCAGAGACCTGGTTCGGCCTTAAAGAGCATCCCGATGACTTCGGACTCACGCTGCGCTACTACGGCGTGCCTTCCGGTCCGTACCTGATGCTTCCGTTCTTTGGACCGTCAACCGTGACCGATACGGTGGGAATGGTGGTCGATGCGGCGATGAATCCGATGACTTACCTTACCTACATCGCCGACGTGCCGTGGTACGTTCCGACCGCGGTCGGCGCCGGCACGCGCATCGCGGATGCGGTCAACTACCGCTCCGAGCATCTGGACATGTTCGAGGAAGCGGATCGCTACGCGGTTGACCTGTACGGAGCCGTTCAGGACGCCTATCTGCAGACCCGCGATCACAAGGTCAAGGAACTCAAGGAATCCGACTAGGATTCGGTTCGATTCCAAGCTCAAACGCGCCGCCGGTCTCATAACCGGCGGCGCGTTTCATTTTCGGGATGGCGTCGGAGTCGGTCGAGGCAACACGCGCAGCTTCAGCACGCTACGCCACGTGCTCCCACGCATGGTAGGAGCTGCGCACCAGCGGCGCCGATTCGACGTGTCTGAAACCCATCGCCTGGCCTTCGCGTTTGAGCTCGGCGAATTCTTCCGGAGTGACATAGCGCTCGACCGGCAGATGGTCCCTTGATGGGCGCAGATATTGCCCGAGCGTCAGAATATCGCATTCAATCGCGCGCAGATCGCGCATCACCTCGAGCAGCTCCGCGCGCTCCTCTCCAAGCCCCAGCATCACGCCCGTCTTGGTCAGCACCTCGCGGCCAATCGCGCGAGCATGCTCCTTGGCATGCCGCAGCACTTCGAGCGATCGCGGATATTGCCCGCCCGGACGCGCTTTGCGATACAGGCTCGGCACCGTCTCCACGTTGTGGTTATAGATATCGATTGGGGACTCAACTACCGCATCGACGCTTGCCGCCGATCCCTGGAAGTCGGGCACCAGCACTTCGACTCGAGCCTCCGGCGATGCGCTCTTGATCGCGCGGGCGGTGGCCGCGAAATGCCCCGCGCCTCCATCCGGCAAATCGTCGCGATCGACCGAGGTTACCACCACGTGCCTGAGCCCGAGCTCGGCCACGGCCCGCGCAATCCTGCGCGGCTCATCCGGATCGAGCGGACGGACCTTGCCGTGCGCAACCGCGCAGTAGGGGCAATTGCGCGTGCATACGTCGCCCATCAGCATGAAGGTGGCCGTGCGATGGGAGAAGCATTCGCCGATATTCGGACAGCACGCTTCCTGGCACACCGTGTGGAGCTTCAACTCGCTCAGGATCGATCGCGTGCGGAAGTATTCCGGCGATACCGGCGCTCGAACCTTGATCCAGTCAGGATGCCTTCGCTCGGCCATGATTCATCTTCACGATTGGCCTGAAGCTTCCGCGATTGCGGTCTCCCGGTCAATCAACCGCCACAAATCTCCGTGCGGGACGCGGACCGTGCCGGAGTAACCGAACACGTCCCGAAAATTCTCGCCAAGGCGCTTCGAAAAATCCGCGACGCTCACGTCGCTTCGTCCAAGCCGCGCGATCGACGTCATCTCGCATCCCGCAATTCCGCACGGAACGATCGAATCGAAGTACGAAAGGTCGGTCGAGACGTTGAGCGCAAGCCCGTGATACGTGACCCAGCGCCGAATGCCCACGCCGATCGACGCAATCTTGCGCCGACCCACCCACACCCCCGTCAGCTTCTCGCGCCGCCCGGCGGCGATATCAAAATGCGCGAGCGCGTCGATCATCGCCTGTTCGAGGCCGCGCAGGTAGCGGCCCACGTCGCGCGCCGCTCCCTCCAGCTTCAGGATCGGGTAGCCAACGAGCTGCCCCGGTCCGTGATAGGTCACCTGTCCGCCGCGCGACACCCGAACCACCGGCACTCCCGGACGCGCCGCCACAATAAACCTCTCATCGGCGCCGCGCCCCAGGGTGTAAACGTGTGGATGCTCGAGCAGGAGCATCGTGTCGCCGATCCGATCGCTGGTGCGCGCGGCAACCAGCGCCTGCTGCAGCGCATGCGCGCGCTCATACTCGACGAGTCCCAGTTCGGCGATTGCAAGCTGCCGGCGCATCGACTCCGCCAACCTCTCAGTAGTTGATCGCTTCGCCTTCCGCCGCCAAAGCCGCTTCCATGATCGCTTCCGACATCGTGGGATGCGGATGGACGGTGCGGCCCAGCTCCGCCGTAGTGGTCTCCAGCGTCTTGCCCAGCACCACTTCCGAGATCAGGTCGGTCGCATGGTTGCCGATAATCTGGCATCCGATGACCTCGCTGTACTCCTTCGAGACCACCAGCTTCACAAAGCCGTCGGGATGGCCGATTGCGACGGCCTTGCCGATTGCGCGGAACGGAATCTTTCCGATTTTCACGTCGATTCCGCGCGATCGCGCCTCGGCTTCGCTGAGTCCCACCGTCGCAACTTCCGGCTCGCAGTAGATGCATCCCGCGATCGAAAGCAGGTCGAATCCAGGCTCACGCACTCCCGCCATGATCTCGACCGCGGCGATGCCTTCTGCCGACGCCTTGTGCGCGAGCAGGGGAGGGCGAATCACGTCGCCGATCGCGTAGATGCTGGGGCAGGTGGTGCGGAACGAATCGTCCACTTTCACAAAGCCTCCGCGTTCGAGCTCGACCCCGGCCGCTTCCAGCCCGAGCTCCGAGCTGAGCGGCGCGCGGCCGACCGCGACCAGCACCGCTTCCGCTTCGACGGTCTTCTCCGTTCCGGCCGCATCCACCGTCACCGCCCACGTTCCGTCGTGGCGCGCCATCGATTTGTAGCCATGCCCGAGCATCACCGTCACACCGCGCTTGACGAATGCACGGCGCAATTCCTCCGCGACCTCCGCGTCGAACCCGGGCAGCATCTGCTTTTCAAGTTCGATAATCGTGACCTTCGCGCCGAAGGCCTGGTAGAAATAGCCGAATTCAAGCCCGATCGCGCCGGCGCCGATGATCGCGACACTGGCTGGCAGGGTGTCATGGACGAGCGCCTCCTTGCTCGTCATCACGCCGTCTCCCAGCCGCATCCCGGGGAAAAGCTTTTCGCTGGAGCCCGATGCGACCAGAATTCGCTCGGCTTCGAGCGCCTGTGCGGCCGGAGCCGGCTTGCCTTCCACTGCCTGCAACGCGACCGTGTTGGGACCCGCGACCGCGGCGTTGGCTTCGTACAGGTCGATGTTGTTCTTCTTCAGGAGAAAGCGGACGCCGCGCGAAAGCTTGTCCGCCGTGGCGCGCGACCGCGCGATCACCTTCTGAAAATCGAAGCGAACCTCGCCCACCTCGATTCCGTGCTCCTTCGCCGCTCCCCGCACCGTCTCCATCGTCTCGGCGGAATTGAGCAGCGCCTTCGACGGGATACATCCCCAGTTCAGGCACACGCCGCCGGGACGATCGCGCTCGACTACCGCGACTTTCATCTTGAGCTGGCTTGCGCGAATCGCGGCGACGTATCCGCCAGGGCCGGAACCAATCACCACCAGGTCGTAACGCGAGTTTGCCAAGGTTGGATCCTTTCGGGGCGCGCACGGCCCGCGCGCGCTCGCCACTCCATCATTCCATCGCGAAACGGTTCAGAGTAGCAGGCTGGCCGGGTTTTCGAGAAAGCGCTTGAACTCCTGCAGGAAGCGCCCCGCAACCACGCCGTCGATAATCCGATGATCGCACGACAGCGTCGCCATCATCGTCTTGCCCACCGCGAGCACGCCGTTGCGGACCACCGGCCGGTCCTTGATTGCGCTTGCCGCCAGGATTGCGGCCTGCGGCGGCACTATCACCGCCGCGAAATGCTCGATGCCCAGCATGCCCATGTTGGAGATCGTGAAGGTCGCGCCCGAAAGCTCGTCCGACGTGAAACCGCCGCGCCCCGCCTTCGCGACCAGGCGATGCGCTATCTGCGCGATCTCGATCAGCGAAAGCTGCTCGCATTGCCGGATAACCGGCACCACCAGCCCGTCCTCGACCGCCACCGCGACGCCGATATTGATGTTCGGATGGATCGTGATGCCGTCGTTCTCGAAGCTGGCGTTGATGCGCGGATAGCGGCCAAGCGCCAGCGCCACCGCCTTCACGATGATGTCGTTGTAGGTGACGTCCTCTTCGACCAGCTCGGCCTCGGACAGCGAAGTCTTGAGCTTCACCGCCTCGGCCATATCGATCTCGACGGTCACATAGAAGTGCGGAATCTCCCGCTTCGACGTCGCCATCCGGTTCGCGATCGTCTTGCGCATCTTCGACAGCTCTTCGTGCGAGCCCGGCGCTCCCTCGCGCGGCGACACGATGCGCCGGAAGCGGAAGAGCTGCTGCTCCCTGAGAAAGTTGTCCACGTCGCGCTTGGTGATCCGCCCTTCAGGGCCCGTGCCATGAACCGATTCGAGATCGATTCCCGCCTCTTCGGCGGCGCGGCGCGCCAGCGGCGAGGCTTTGAACTTGTGGCCGTCCGCGGAGACTTCGACCGGAGCGGATGCGACCGCGGAGACCCGCGGCGGCATCGGAATCGCCGTCGGCGCCGCCGATCGCCGCGAACTCATCGCGGGATGAATCTGCTCGCCGCTCTCGGCGCTGAGATCGGCCGACGGTGGCGGCGGGGCGGGCGCCTTTGGAGCCTCCGGCTTCGCCTTCGGGCGTATCGGAATAGGCTCGGACTTGCGCTCGGCGGCTTTTGGCTTTGGCTCCTGGGTGGCAGCCTCCGCCTGCGCAGCCGGCTTGCCGGTCTCGCCCCCCGCCCGCATCATCGCGATCACCGCGCCGACCGGGGCGCTTTCGCCTTCCTTGAGCTTGATTTGGTCCAGGACGCCGTCGTCAAAGGATTCGAGGACCATGTCGGCCTTGTCGGTTTCAACTTCCGCGATCGGCTCGCCGCGATGGATAGTATCGCCGGGATGCTTGAGCCAGCGAATGATCTTGCCCTCTTCCATCGTGTCGGAGAGCTTCGGCATCAGAATTTCGTTGCTCATGGCCAGGCTCTTTTGTTTCTGCCGCGCCGTCGGCGTTCGGGGTTACATCATTTGTTCCGCGACTTTGACGATATCGCCCGCGCTCGGGAGCACCGCGTGTTCCAGCTTCGCATTGTACGGCATCGGAGTATCCAGCGAAGCGACCCGCTCCACGGGAGCATCCAGGTCGTCGAACGCGGCCTCGTAGATGCGCGAGGCGATTTCCGCCCCCGCGCCTCCGGTGCGCCATCCCTCGTACGCCACGATGGCCTTGCCGGTCTTTTTGATCGAGGCGACGACGGTTTGAATATCGAGCGGATTGAGCGTCCGCAGATCGATCACCTCGGCGTCGATCCCCGCATTCTCCAGCGCCTCCGCCGCCGACAGCGCGTCGTACACGCACTTCGAGTACGCCACGATGGTTACATCCTTGCCCTCTCGGAGCACCGCCGCCTGCCCGAACGGCACCAGGAAGTCGTTGTCTTCGGGAACTTCGCCTTTGACGCCGTAGAGCGATTCATGCTCGAGGAAGATGACGGGATCGGTCTGGCGAATCGCGGTCTTGAGCAGTCCCTTCGCATCGGCGGGCGTGGCCGGAATCACAACCCGAAGCCCCGGACAGTGCAGAAAATACGCTTCCAGGCTCTGGCTGTGCTGCGCGCCGAGCTGATGGCCTCCGCCCTGCGGCGCACGGATCACGATCGGAACCGTCGCCTTGCCGCCGAACATGTAGTGAATCTTGGCGGCATGGTTGACGATCTGATCCATCGCGAGCAGGCCGAAGTTGATCGTCATCAGCTCGACCACCGGCTTGAGCCCGCCCATCGCCGCTCCGACTCCCGCGCCTACGATCGTCAACTCGGAAATCGGCGTGTCGCGCACCCGCTTCTCGCCGTATACCGCCAGCAGGCCGTCGGTCACCTTGAACGCTCCGCCAAAGTAGCCGACTTCCTCGCCCATGATGAACACGCGTTCGTCGCGGTCGAGTTCCTCGCGCAACGCGGCATTCAACGCCTCGCGATAGCTGATTCTTGCCATAGCAGGATACTCGTCAGGAGCCGGCGTAAACGCCCTTGCCCAGTTCCTCGACCGAGGGCTCGGGGCTCTCGTCGGCGAATTTGACCGCGTCGTCGATTTGCCGGGCGACCTCGGCTTCAATTTCGCCAAGCCGTCCCTCGGCAACGTGGCGCTCGACCGTCAGCTTGCGGCGCAGATTCTTGATCGGATCGCGTTCCTGCCAAATCCGCTCTTCGCGCTTGGAGCGATACTCGACCGGATCGGACATCGAATGCCCGCGAAAGCGGTAGGTGACCGCCTCGATCAGCGAAGGGCCGTCGCCCTCGCGCGCCCGCGCCACCGCTTCCATCGTCGCGCCGTAAACCTCGAGCACGTCCATCCCGTCCACGCGCACGCCCGGCATCTTGTAGGGCTGCGCGAAGCGATACAGCTCTTCCTGGCAGATCGCGTTCTGCACCAGCGTGCCCATCCCGTAAAAATTGTTCTCGCAGACGAACACCACCGGCAGCTTCCACAGCGATGCCATGTTGAGCGACTCGTGGAACGCACCCTGCGGCAGCGCTCCGTCGCCAAAGAAGCAGCACACCACCTCGGGACCCTCGTTGTATTGCACCGAAAGCCCGAGTCCGGTCGCGATCGGAAGCCCGCCGCCCACGATCGCGTAGCCGCCCATGAAGCGCAGATCCTGGTCGAACAGATGCATCGAGCCGCCGCGCCCCTTCGAGATGCCGGTGACCTTGCCGAACAACTCCGCCATCACCACCTTCGGATCGGCGCCCTTGGCGAGACAGTGTCCGTGTTCACGGTAAGTTGAGACGACGTAGTCCTTGTCGTAGAGCGCGTAAATCGCGCCGACCGCCACCGCCTCTTCTCCGGCATACAGATGGCAGAAGCCGGTGATCTTGCCGCGCGCGTACATTTCCGCGGTCTTTTCCTCGAACTGCCTGATCAGGACCATCCGCCGGTAGAGCTCGAGGAGTTGCGCTTCGTGGAGGGTGAGCAGCGCGCGCTGCGCCGTGTGCTTGTCGCGTTCCAGCGCCATAAAATAACACCTTGGATCCCAAGCTAGACGAATAATCGCTGTTGCGCAAGAAAGTGGCGGTCAACATTCATGCAGTTATCGTCAAGTTGTATGAAGTTTGTAACGCGGCGGGGGCCGCGCGCACCCCGTTTCAGACCAGCTTGAGCTGCGCCGCCGCCGCGACCGGCGAAAAAGAACGGCGATGAATCGGCGAAGGACCCAGTTGCTCCAGGATTTGAAGGTGATCCGCCGTGCAGTAGCCCTTGTGCCGCGCGAATCCATAGCCCGGGTACTGGCGATCATAAGAAGCCATGATGCGATCGCGAGTCACCTTGGCGACGATCGACGCGGCCGCGATGCAGAAGCTCTTGCGATCTCCCCCCACGATGTGAGTCTGCGGCAGCGCAAGCCCCGGAATCTTGCGTCCGTCCACCAGCACGTGCCCGGGCGTGCGCCCCAGCGCCGCCAGCGCCCGCTCGCTCGCCTTCATGGTCGCCCAGTAGATGTTGAGCCGGTCGATCTCCTCGACCTCCGCAATCCCGACTCCGATCGCGAGCGCGCGGTCGCGAATCAGATCGTGAACCTCGTCGCGCTTGTCCGGCGCCACCTGCTTGGAGTCGTGCACGCCCTTGATGTAGGTCTCGGGCGCGAAGATGACCGCGGCCGCCACCACCGGCCCCGCCATCGGCCCCACCCCGGCTTCATCGACCCCCGCGACTTCCTCGATTCCCGTCCGCCAAAGTTTGCGCTCGTAGCGCAGATCCGGATGCCGGCTCATCGCTCGCCCGATGCCTCCCCCTATGCAAGCCGCTTGAGCCGGGCCTTGCGCACCGTCTCCGCAACTTCGTTCGGCCGCGCGATATGGTTCATCCGGATCATGAAGTCCGTGCTCGCCGCCGATGCGATCGTAACGTCGCCCAGCCCCAGCATCCGCTGAAACAGCCGCTGCGAAACCTCCACCGACCGGATATCCGCAAGCTCCATCTCGCGCCGGCTGACGGCAAGCAGGCCGCGGCGCTCGATGATGCGATCGGAGGTGACGCTCCAGCCGGTCGCGCGATTGCCGAGAAGCCCGCCCGCGATTATCAGGATTCCCGCGCCGATTATTCCAAATGCGATTCGCCAGAGGTCGTGCTGGACATAAAGCGTGCGCGCGCCGATGCCGATCACGAAAACGCCGAGAATAAATACGTTCGCGCAATTCCAGAGCGAAGGCCTGATCTTCAGCAGCGCGTACTCGCGCACCGCCGCCGGACGCGGCGCGAACAGCCGCGCACCGCATCGCGAACAAAACGCCGCGCCCTGCGCCGCTTCAAAACCGCACTGCGAACATCGCATCGCGCCGCCCTGCCGCCTCTCCGCTCATCTTCACCTCGCGATTATTGGAAGGACGATAGCGACGGTCAAACCGTAAGGACAATTTCTGTCCACCGTGCCAGCCTTCGCCGCGCGCCGCGAAAGGCCGGCCGATCTCCGCTCACGGTTTTACCGGCTGCTCGATCAGCGGAGGCTTTACCGGCGTTGCCGCGCCGATAAACTCCGTCACCGGCTGGCCCGTTTCGCCGATCAGGCTGTTCGCCACCCACACGTTGCCGGCGCCGTCGATCGCCACTCCCGCTGGCGCGCTCACGCCCGGTCCGATAAAGCCCGCAAAACCGGGCCCCGGCGACGTGCCCGCGGGACCGAGCAGCTCGGTAATGTCTCCGTCGCCGGCGTCGGCGACCCAGACGTTTCCGCTTCCATCGATTGCCACCCCCGACGGAGCGATAAGTCCGTTGCCGCTCACCGAGCTGAACGACGGAGGACTCGGCGGCGCCGGAACCAAACGGCTCATGCTGGTCCCCGGGCTTTGCGACGGAACTCCGAAATTGCTGATCCACACGTCCCCGTTCGGCGCGAGCGCCGCACCCAGCGGATCGAACAGGCCGCGATCGATAAAGCCGGTTGCCGGCGAGATTGCCGCGCCCGCGGAACTGAACTCGCTCACGCTGTTGCCGTTACGGTTCGCGATCCACACGTTGCCCTGATCGTCGATCGCGACGCCTGCCGGGCCCGAAAGTCCGCCGCCGCTGAACGGACTGCTCCCGACCGGCGTTCCCGATGAATCGAATTCCGAAAGGCTGTCCGCCCCGAAGTTGGCAACCCAAACGTGATTCGCGGCATCGATAGCAACTCCGGCCGGTCCCGTCCCGGTGGCAAAAGCGGATGACGACAGATTTGACGGGTTGATCTTCAAGACCGTGTTCGCGCCCGCATCCGTCACCCACAGGAACCCCGATTGATCCGCCGCGATCGCGGCCGCCTGCATCAGCCCCGCCTGGGCAGGTCCGGCGAGAAGCTGGCCCGCGGGCGAGAGCTCGAAGATCTTCGAAGGTGTCGGCACCGTGCCGACCACCAGCGATGTGACAAACCACAGGTTGCCGTTCGGATCGACCGTTACCGCGATTGTGCCCGCGCTTGTCGCCGCGAATCCCAATGACAGCGTCCACTCCGCAACCTGCTCGGCAAGCGCCGGAGCATAGGGCCCGGTCTTCCCAAGTCCGAACAGCGCGGAGTTGTCGATCGCCGCCGGCATCCGCGCGATCGTCTCCGCCGCCGTCAACGTGTCGCAGCTTGAAGCGAGACCCGTGACTTCGCAGAGCCCCGAGCACGAACCGGCATCCGATGCGCCTTCGACGCATCCTGCGATCGCGTTGCCCAGCGTATTGAAGCGCATCAGGGTGGTCGTGTTGATGCTGTTCGAGATCGCCGGACCCGCGGCGCCGGTGCTTGCGTCCACCAGGTTTCCGATCGCCTGAAACGCGATTGACAGCTCAGGCGTTGCGCTGTCGCGCACGTCCTGCGGCGAATTGAAGAACTGCGACAACGCGTATGCGGAAGCGACTGTGGTGAGCTCGTTGATTGTCGCCGCGGGGCTGATTGGAAAAGACGTCACCGGCCCCAGCGTCGCCATCAGCGCGATCCGCGAGTTCGGCCCCTTGCCGCCGTCGCCCCCGGTCGCAATCGCGTAGGCGAATACCGGCGACGACGGTTGCAGCGCCGAGAGACTGAAGCCTCCGGTCAAGCCCGTCGTGGTTGTGCCGAGCACCTGCGCGGGTGATGACGGCGAAGACCCTGCCGCATACAGCGTCACCGTGGCGTTGACCACAGGATTGAGCCCGCCCAGCACCGAACCTGTCAGCGCAACGATCGGCGTCGGTGTGGGCGTAGGCGTGGGAGTCGGAGTCGGTGTCGGCGTTGGCGTTGGCGTTGGTGTTGCGGTTGCCGTCGCAGTGGCGGTCGGTGTCGCAGTCGCTGTCGGAGTTGGAGTTGGTGTCGCGGTTGGCGTCGCGGTCGGGGTCGGCGTCGCTGTGCGCGTCGGGGTTGGAGTTGGGGTGCGCGTTGGCGTCGGAGTCGGGGTTGCCGTTCGAGTTGGCGTCGGCGTGCGCGTAGGTGTTGCCGTCGCCGTTGGTGTTGCGGTGCGAGTTGGTGTTGCGGTGCGGGTCGGTGTCGCCGTCCGGGTGGGGGTCGCAGTAGCGGTCGGCGTCACCGTCGCTGTTGGCGTGGCGGTTGTTGTCGGCGTAACTGTCGGCGTCGCTGTGATGGTTGGAGTGGGAGTGATCGTCGCGGTCGGCGTGGGAGCAGTTCCGTGCTTGCAGGTCGGGCAGGGATCGCAAGCCGCCGAGATCGAGATGGAAGCAAGTACAAGAACTGCGCGAAGCGACAAAGTCGAGATTCGCGACAGCATCCCGGGTCAGCCTTTTGTATGCCTATAGAACATTTTCGGCACGAACCGGCAGAACCATCGCGGGTTATATCATTTTGACGTCCATTTCCAAGCATTAGGATGCGACAGATATTATCTGAATATTACAAGTTAAGACCTGCGCGGACCTGAAACCGCACGATCGCGCCGCCTTGTGAAACTGCTCTTTTCAGGATGTTGAAGACGTTTCGGCGGACTAGGGAACGATCCTGACTCTTTCGCGCAGCGTCGTCGGAAAGAGCGCCGGATCGGATGGCGCAAGATAGTTCTCAGGATCGAAGTCGCGGCCGTAGCTCAGGATATCGACGGCGCCGCTTTTATAAACGATCGCTTGCGAATAACCGAAGTACGGTGTGGCGCCGCTCTTTGCCCATCCCGCGTCCAGCCTGGTCCCGCCGTTGGCCGCGATGACCTGCCACGTGCGCCGCAGGTCCGGCATCTCGGGAACCGGAGGACGGCTGATGTCCCACAGATGCACGTGGGCGGCGAGATAGCCGTCCACATTCGCCAGGTTCATCTCGCTCCAGAACGCGTCGCGATTGATCGGATTGATATCCAGCGATTGCTCGCCGGAGGTGGCGATGGCGGGAACGAAAGCCGGCTTATGCCCAAGGACGAAGATGTGAGCGATCGAGGCGTCCGCAACCGCTTCTTCGAGATCGCTCTGAATCCAGTGAACCGGCACCGTCGCCACCGCGCCGTAGGGATCGGTGTTGACCACCACGAAATGCGTGTTGCGATAGCGAAAGGAATAGGTGAGCCGGCTCTGGTCGGTCTCCAGCTCATCGGGTCCTCCCGGACCCGGGCCGTTGTCACCAGCGATAAATTCGCTCATCGCGCCAAGCCATACATCCTCGGCCCCGGGATTCGACGTCTGGCTGCCCCTGGACCCGATAAGGATCTCGTGATTGCCGGGAATCGCGACCAGCCGGATCGAATGAGCATGTCCGAGGGGAGAATCGCGGTAGAGCTTTTTCCAGCTATCGAGTTGATCGCGCAGTTTGGCCAGGTCGGTCGTGAGGCCGAACACGAGATCGCCAACGACGAACGCGATCGCGGGCCGCGGCTTGAGGTGCGGAATCTCCGCGAAGTCGCGCTCGAGTTGCGCAAGATTGGCGGTGCTCGGATTGTCCGCCGTTACATCCGCGGCGAGCACGCGATCGCATCCCACGAACACGAACGAAAACGCCACCGGCGACGGACTCGCGGAATCAGAGGAAGAGCCGCCACATCCCGCCACTCCGATCGCCACCGCGATCAGCAACGCGAAAAACGGCCTCGCCCGATTGTGTGCCGCGGAAGTCTCCAATGCCGCGGCAATATAAGCGACCCGCATCCACTTGGGGAAGCATCCGGCGAGTCCTGCCGCTGCCGGTCAGATCGGGTCAGGCTTTTGTTACATTCGCCCGCGTGGTAAGGCTGGCTGATGGTTTGGGAACTTGTCGGTTTTGCGATTGTGGGCGCGGTGTTGGGCGTGACAATACACCGGCTGTTCACTCGGCGCATTCCCCCCGATGTGTTGTCATCAGACCGCGACCGCAAGAGCCCGTAGCAGCCAGCGCCATCCCACCATGAGCAGATGCCACTCATGGGCGAATGAGATCAGCCCGCGGACACTCTCGCTGAAGAGCTATGGGCGGACATTTTCGCTGAACCGAGACGCCTGACTTGGGGCTGCCTTTACTCGACCGGCACCCTCTGTTAGTCTGGCGGGCTAACAAAGGAAGATAGGGAAAAGTAAGAACTCCTGATGCCTCTTTCTGTCGCCCGCAAACGGGAAATAATCCAGGCCAACGCCAGAAGCGCAAACGATAGCGGCTCGCCCGAGGTGCAAATCGCTCTGCTCTCCGCACGAATCGAGCAGCTTACCTCGCATCTCGGCTCCCACGCCAAGGACCATCATTCGCGCCGCGGCCTGCTCAAGCTCGTCGGCCAGCGCCGCCGGCTCCTGGATTATCTCCATTCTCGCGACTTCGCCCGTTACAAAGGGCTGATTGAAAAGCTCGGCATCCGGAGATAGGCCGCCATCATTTTCGGCCGCGCCGCCCAAACGTTTCTCGGCGGCCGGCGCGGGCCCGATTCAGCCGTCCGGCTGGCCTTCGGGTGCGTCATCCGAGACGCCCGGCGGAAAGAAAATCCGCAGTCGTCCGGCGGCCCTCCTCCCTCAGGTGTCATCATAATGGTTCGAAAACTCGAAATTGACCTCGCTGGGCGACGGTTGTCGCTCGAAACCGGCCGGCTTGCCAAGCAGGCCCACGGAGCCGTCCTCGCTCAATACGGCGAAACGGTAGTCCTTGCCACCGTAACCTCCGCGTACGAAGCGCGCGACAAGGTGGACTTTCTGCCGCTGACCGTCGACTACGTCGAAAAGACTTTCGCCGCCGGTAAAATTCCCGGCGGCTTTTTCAAGCGCGAGGGCCGCGCCTCGGAAAAGGAAATCCTCACCTCGCGGCTCATCGATCGCGCGATGCGCCCGCTGTTTCCCAAGGGCTATGACCGCGAAACCCAGATTATCGTCACGGTGCTGTCCGCGGATCGCGACAACGATACCGACGCGCTTTCCCTGATCGCGGCCTCCGCCGCGCTTCAGGTCTCCGACGTTCCGCACAACGGCCCCGTCGCGGCGCTCCGGATGGGCCGTATCGACGGCAGCATCGCCGTCAGCCCCACTATCGGCGATCTCGAAAAGAGCGATATCTCCCTGATGGTCGCGGCGAAGCCCGACTCGATCGTGATGCTCGAAGGCGGCGCGGAAGTTGTCGATGAAGACACGCTGGTCGAGGCGCTGTTCACCGCGCACGAGGCGATGCGGCCGCTGTTCGAGATGCAGGAAGAGCTGCGCCGGATGGCGGGCAAGCCGAAGCGGGAGTTCACTCCCAAGGCGATCGACCCGGAGCTGCTGGCCGCGGTGAAGAGCCATATCGGCGACGGAATCGAGAAGGCGCTGGCGATCGGCAGCAAGAAGGATCGCAATGCCGCCCTTTATTCACTGACCGACCAGGTGGTCGCCGCGCTCGGCGATCGCTTCGTCGATCGCGCGAACGAACTGGCCGAGGCGTGCGACAAGCTGGTGCGCGAACGCGTGCGTTCGGAAATTCTGGACAACGGCCGCCGTATCGACGATCGCAAGCCCACCGACATCCGCCCGCTAAGCGCCGAAGTGCAGGTGCTGCCGCGCACGCACGGCTCCGCGGTGTTCAGCCGCGGCGAGACCCAGGTGCTTGCGACGGCGACGCTCGGCACCGGGTCTGACGAGCAGAAAATTGACGCTCTGCTCGGCGAGCGGTTCAAAAAATTCATGCTGCATTACAACTTCCCGCCGTTTTCCACCGGCGAAGTGAAGTTCCTGCGCGCTCCGTCGCGCCGCGAAATCGGACATGGCGCCCTTGCCGAACGCGCGCTGATTCCCGTGCTGCCCGACGAAGCCGATTTTCCGTACACGATTCGCGTGGTTTCCGAAGTGCTCGAATCCAACGGAAGCTCCTCGATGGCGACGGTGTGCGGCGGAAGCCTCGCGCTGATGGATGCGGGCGTGCCGATCAAGGCGCCGGTCGCCGGAATTGCGATGGGGCTGGTCAAAGAGGGCGACAAGGTCGCCGTCCTTACCGACATCCTCGGCGACGAGGACCATCTCGGCGACATGGACTTCAAGGTCGCGGGCACCGCCAACGGAGTCACGGCGATCCAGATGGACAACAAGGCGGGCGGCATCACCCGCGACATTCTGCGCCAGGCGCTCCATCAGGCGCGCGACGCGCGGCTGTTCATCTTGTCCGTGATGGAGAAGGCGCTGGCATCGCCGCGCAAGGAAATTTCCGCCTACGCGCCGCGCATCGTCACGATCCATATCAAGCCCGACAAGATTCGCGAGGTTATCGGCCCGGGAGGCAAGGTGATCCGCGGACTGGTCGAGGAGACCGGCTGCAAGATCGATATCGAAGACGACGGCACCGTCCTGATCGCTTCATCCGACGGCCCGTCGCTGGAAAAGGCAATCGCCGCGATTCAGGCGATTTGCGCCGAGCCCGAGGTGGGCAAGATCTACCAGGGCCGGGTCCGCAAGATCGTCGAGTTCGGCGCGTTCGTCGAAATCCTTCCCGGCACCGACGGCCTGCTGCACATCTCGCAGCTTTCCGATGAGCGCGTGCGCCGCGTCGAGGACGTGATTCACGAAGGCGACGAAATCAGCGTCAAAGTGCTGGATGTGGACCGCAGCGGCAAGATTCGTCTCTCGCTGCGGGAAGCGAAGCAGGAACTCGCGCGCGCGAAGTAACCCCTGGCGGGATGCCTTTACCAATGGTTTCACGCAGTACCCTGAGCAACGGCGTTCGTGTGCTGACCGAGTCGATGCCGCATGTGCTGTCGGCCACTATCGGCATCTGGGTCGAAAACGGATCGCGCTACGAAGAGCCAATCGACAACGGCGTCAGCCACTTCATCGAACACCTTCTGTTCAAGGGCACGCCCACGCGCACGGCCGCACAGATTGCCGAACAGATCGATACCGTCGGCGGCGTTCTGAACGCGTTCACCGGCAAGGAATACACCTGCTACTACGCCAAGGTGCTCGGGCAGGACCTGCCGATGACGACGGAGCTGCTCGCGGACATTTTTTTGAATTCGCTGTTCGATCCGGCGGAAATCGATCGCGAGCGCCAGGTCGTGCTGCAGGAAATTTCGCAGGCGGAAGACACGCCCGACGATTTCATCCACGACCTGTTCACGCTCAACTTCTGGCGGGGCCATCCGCTCGCGCTCCCCATCTTCGGATCGGTCGAGACCGTAAACCGAATCGACCGCGCGCTGCTCACCAGCTTCATGGCGGAGCGCTATCGCGCGGGCCGGATCTTTATCGCCGCGGCCGGCCGTATCGACCATCAGAGCCTCGTGCGCGACTGCGAACGGCTATTCGGCCGCATCGCCGGCAACGGCCGCGTCGAAAAAGTCGAGCCTCCGAAGGAAAGCCCGATCGTTGTCGCCGAGGAAAAAAAGCTCGAACAGATGCATATCTGTATCGGCGGGCCGGGGCTGAGCCAGGTAAGCAAGCTGCGCTACGCGAGCTACGTGCTCAACACCGCGCTTGGGGGCGGGATGTCCTCGCGGCTGTTCCAGGAAGTGCGCGAAAAGCGCGGCAGAGTTTACAGCATCTACTCCTCGATGGCTTCATATGCCGATTGCGGCTACTTCCTGACCTACGCCGGCACCAATCCCGAATGGCTGGATGAAGTGCTGGAGGTCACGCTCAAGGAAATCCGCAAGGTGGCGCGCGACGGCCTCAAGCCCGACGAACTCGAACGCGCCAAAAGCCAGATCAAGGGCAACATGCTGCTGGGACTCGAAGGCACCGAGAGCAGGATGAACCGGCTCGCGCGCAACGAGATCTATTTCCAGCGCGAGGTCCCGCTCGAAGAACTCGCCCAGGGAATCGATAGCGTCACCAACGATCAGATCATCGAGCTGGCGTCGTCATGGTTTCAGCCCAGGAAGATGGCGATGGCGCTGCTGGGCGACCTGAAGGGCCACAAGTACGACACCAGCGTCTTCTCCGAACTCGGCTGAGCGAATCTCCCGGCGCCATTCTCTCTTTCCCCGCGAATGCCCGCCGCACTTGTCCGTCCAGAGGACATTCCATGACGCTCATTCTACCGTCCGTGCGGGTCGTGAGCTGATGAGGGTCGAGGAACGCCTTCGTCATGACGCCCATCTTGATACCAGCACTCGCGCTCCTCGGTCTCGTCGCCGGGCACGTCCACAACGCTGTTTTTGACAATCCTGACCGGCCCACTTCGAATGCATTCGCGACGAGTTCCTAAATTGCCTTGTTTGGACTCGCGTACAGCCCCTCGGAAAAAAGAGTCGCACGATTCGGTAGCTGAGCCGGACGTCGATCTTCTACGTCTCATTGCCCGTCGCCGCAAAGTCAGGATTGGCTGTCATGGAAACCGCTCACAGTTTCAGATGGTTGCGCGTGCTTGGTGACAAGATCCTTGATGTCTGCCGGATGCCGGGAGACATCCGACCTCCAGCGCCCAAAGCGACCGTCCAGGTTAACCGTGTGATTTTGATGCCGTACCTTGGCGGACGCGCAGCTTTTCGCGCACCTCGTCGTCGAAATTTTCCAGAAGCTGTTTGCGGGTACGGGCCATTGATTCGTTTATTTCCAGTCCGAGCTCCGGTTGGAGTTGGTCGAAGGCGGCCTGGATCTCGTCCGGCTTTCGGCATTGCTGGTAAATGGCGGCAATGCGTTGCTCGAAATCCACCCCGGACCGGATCGCGCCGAGTACCTCATCGCTGGCACCGAAGACGCCTTCAAACAACTGGAACTTTTCCGACAGCGGTTGGAAAACTCGCTGATCGGCCTCGTTCTTCTGGTTCAAGAAGTTCACCACAACGACATCATATTGCTGCCCGTAGCGGTGACAGCGCCCGATCCGCTGTTCGATCCTTTGCGGATTCCAAGGCAGATCGAAGTTAACCACGAGCGAACAGAATTGAAGATTGATGCCCTCAGCGCCGGCTTCAGTGGCGATCAGAATCCGGCCCTTATTCCGGAAATAGTCCACGATGGCAGAGCGCATATCGGCGCTCCGGGAGCCGGTCACCTTGTCTGTTCCTTGGTGTCGCTCAAGCCACTCGCTGTAGATCTGTTTGGAACGCTCGTCGGAATTGGAGCCGTTAAACAAATAGATCCCTTCGGAGAAGGGACTGTCGGCCAGGACTCGGAGCAGGTAACTCTGGGTGCGGCGCGACTCGGTGAAGATAACAGCTTTCTGTGTGGCTCCAAGGTCGGCTGCCTTCGCGAAAGCAATGTCCAGGGCCTTAAGGAGCGCTCGACCTTTAGCGTTGTGCTCGATGGATGCGGCTAGCCGCGCAAATTCGTCGAGGTCGCTAATCTCGCGTTCAATCGCTTCTCTATCTCCCACCGAAAGCTCAGTATATGGCTCGTTCTCCGTCCATTCGTCCGCCGTCTCATCCAAAGCGTCGTAGTCCTGCTCGAACTCCTCCTCCAGCGATTCCGAAGGCTCTTGCCGCTGTAATTTCTCCTTGAGCCGATTCGACAGTGATTCGAGAGCGCCGGCTATCGCAAACGTTGACGATGCGAGCAGTTTACGCAGCACCATCGTCATCAATGAACGCTGGCTCGCTGGCAGCGCCTGTAGATTGTCGCGCCGCAGGTATTCCGAGACGAGGTCATATAGCCGGTCCTCGCTCTCCTCGGGCGTGAATGGCTGCACGATTGGATGCCGGGCCGTGAATTTCACATACGGCAGCACTTGACGGCGCAGCGTGCGGTGACACAAGGGTTTGAGCCGAGCTTTGAGGGTCTGAAAGACCTGTGCCTGGCTGAGATTCGAGAACTGTTCGCGGAAACTCTTTAGGTCGCCAAAAGCGTGTTCATCAATAAAGCTGACAAGCCCGAACAGCTCGAGAAGGGAATTCTGCAGGGGTGTCGCGGTAAGAAGGAGTTTGTTCTTCCCGGCGAGCGCCGCTTTGAGGGTGTTGGCGATGACATTCGACGGCTTGTACACGTTGCGGAGGCGGTGGGCCTCGTCAATTACGACAAGATCCCAGTCCGCGCTGTTCACGTCGCCCGCTTTGCTCTTGGCAAACTGGTAAGAGCAGATGACGACTTCGGACCCTTCAAACGGCCGGAGGCGTCCCTGCTTTATAGCGGCGTTGTACGATCGCGATTCGAGTATGCGGCAAGGGAGAAAGAATTTCTCTGTCAGTTCCTGATACCATTGCTTGCGCAAGTTCGACGGCGTGATGACAAGAATCCGCCGTTTCCGCTCGGCCCATTTCTGCGAAAGAACCAGACCCGCTTCGATGGTTTTGCCGAGGCCGACCTTGTCCGCTAGCAGGGCTCCTTTGGACAGCGGTGATCTGAATGCGAAGAGCGACGCGTCGATCTGGTGGGGATTCAGGTCTACTTGGGCGTCGACTAGTGCGCCAGCAAGCTTCTCGGCGCTGTCGGAAGCGCAGCGTTTCGTGAGCTCGTATGCGAAGTACTTCGCGTGGTAGGGAGTGAAACCCTGATCGGAAGCGGTCCGATCTGATGTCGTCGCTGCGGCTTCCATTCCCCCGCTTGGAACCGTGTCACGTTCCACTATTAGATGGAACGATCTGCTCCAGAGCTACGACCAGAAGCGGCAGGTCGTGAGTCACGATCTGCCAGAGGATGTCGAAATCGACCGAATCATAACCATGGATCAGCCGATTCCGTAACCCGACAATCTGCGCCCACGGAATATCCGGGTACTGAGTGCGCTCGTCCGTTGGGGTTCTGCTCGCGGCTTCGCCAACAACCTCGAGCAGACGGACCAGAGCGAGATTTAATTTGCGATCGGTGTCGATGTCATCGCGCTTCTTGCCGGCGGCCATTGCGACGGCTTCTCGCGCATGATCAAGCATGTGGCGGAGTCGCACTATGGTTTCATGGCGCGACATACTCAACCTCGGCTTCTGCCAGCGTTCGATCGCGGAAGTATCTGCTCAGAAAGGCCGGCGTGTTGAGATCCACTTTCCGGCCAAGAATTTCGGAGAGTTCGCTCTCGAGACCGAAAAACTCCAAGCCCGGTACGAAAGCGGGATCGAATTCGACGAGCACATCCACGTCGCTGCCTGGCTGGAAGTCGTCACGCAGGACAGATCCGAACAGCGCCAGCTTGCGGATGTGATGCCGGCGGCAAAACTCCGCGACGCGGTCCTTTGGAATTTCGATCCTCGCGCGTCCCATATCGCTCAGAATTCCTTCGCCACGGCAAAATTCAGATGTCGCAACATCTCAATCTTACATTGCTGCCGCACCGACCTGATTGGCCTCAATCCTCGAAAATCACCGTAACAGTTTCGCCTGCTGATCGCCATCGTCGCAGCGGCGCATAGTGCCCTAAATAGCACCGTTTCGCAGGTTCGCCCACGTTTGGGCGGGTTGGGAAGGGAGGTAGAAAATGCGGAAGCGAAAAGGAACAAGCCGTCGAGTCGCAAGCGAGGCGGGCCAGCTTCTGAAACGATCGCGTTCGCGAAAGGTCAGGTCGGTTGCGGGCGCGGCGCTCGCCGAGCGCAAACGCCGAACACGGCGAACAAGCCGACGCTCGTAATCGCACGGGCTCGTCAGCCATCCTGCGGGAAGCCGCACGGCCTCGTCGGCCAATCCATACTCAAGCGGCGCGCTTTCGTCCCGGCGCGGCGATATAAGACGCAACATCCTTGCGGCTGAGGCCCATTCGGAGCAGCGAGCGAACCATCAAATCGATGCTGACCGATCGATCCGCGGCCTCGATCTTCGCCACTCTCGATTGGCTCGAACCGAGCAGCTGCCCGAGTTGCTCCTGAGTCATGCTGCGCCGGCTCCTCTGCTCCCTGACCGCGTTCGCCAGCCCAACTTTGAGCTCCACTATGGCGGCCTCCTCATCAGTGAGGCCCAGGAACTCGCTCGTGCCGCCGACTTTCCATCCCGCGGATTCCAGCCGCTTCCTTGTCCGTTTATCCATCGTCACGATCTCTTCGCGGTCATCTCGTCGTAATCCCGATGCCGGCGTTGACATCGCTTGACTACGATCCTCGCTTCCCTCGAAAACGGAGGAGTCCTGATCTCGGTGCGCAGCCGGACCAAGGGTTTGTCGGGAGCCTTGGTCACGCCATCCAGCGTATGTCACATCTGACATGAAGGCAAGGTCGGAAGCCCGCGTCGCCGCGCGAGCCTCCGGAGGAAACAAACGCGGAATGGCGATTCTGCCCGAAACGCCTCTCGGTTCCAGCCCTCGGACTTCAGGTTCAAGCTGTGGGCGTTCTATTCTCGAAGATTCGCCTGTAGTCGCACCTGTGACAAAAATCTGGGGCAGATGCTCGATTCGCTCGGCCGGTTCCGGCTAGTTTTCAACCCCAGCTATGAGCGTGATCGTCAAAATCAAGCGGCTTACCAGCACCGCGAAAATTCCGGCGTACCAGACCGCGCATGCGGCGGGGATGGATCTGGTTGCCGATGTGAGCGGAACCATCGTTGTCGATCCCGGCCAGCGCCGCGCGATTCCGACCGGCCTTACGATCGAAATTCCGCCCGGCTACGAAGGGCAGGTCCGCCCGCGCAGCGGGCGCGCGATCAACGAGGGCGTGACCATGATCAATGCGCCGGGCACTATCGATGCCGATTATCGCGGCGAGGTGAAGGTGCTGGTCGTGAACCTCGGCGACCGCGCGATCGAGATACATCCGGGCGACCGAATCGCGCAGTTGATTATCGCGCCGGTGGCGCGCGCGGAAATTAAAGAAGTGGATGAACTTGGGGAGAGCTCGCGCGGCAGCGGCGGCTTCGGCCATACCGGCCGATGAAACGATTCGCCGGGCGGCCGTCGCAACCGGGCCGAAAAACGATGCGCAACCTGTGGACTCCGCGCGCGGTATCAGACCGCAAGCTTGCCAGCGGGACGCATCCCGCGCACGATGGCCGCGTTGAGTTGGCGACTGGCCTTATCGAGGCTCTGGCAGATGTTAGCTCTGTCTTCCAAAACTGAGACTCCAAGGCGTGTTCCGTCCCTTGGCGGGGTCCCGCTTGATGCGGACGGATCGGCGCGATCGAAAATCTCGAAAATGTTGCCAAATGTTGCCTTTTCGAGAGATCCGATGCCGGGTCGGTGCGTTTGCTCGAAAACCTCCGCGCCGCTTCCCGTTTTACAGACACACCCCTACCCAGCGTTTGGCCGATCGGGGATAATCGATTGTACCCAAACGCTCCTGGATCCAGGTGCAGGCCAAGTCTGCTGATATCGATGCCGCTTTGACGGCAGTGACGCCAATCGACGGGCGTTACCGCGCGCGCACCCGCCCGCTTTCCGCCTACTTCAGCGAGTTCGCGCTGATCAGGTATCGCGTCCGGGTCGAGGTTGAATGGTATCTCGCGCTCGCCGAGAACTCGTCGTTTCGGGCGATGGCGCCGATACCGGCCCCGATCCAGGAACGGCTGCGCGCCATCTATGAAGACTTCCAGCTCGAGGACGCCCGCCGGGTCAAGGAACTCGAAGCCGAGACCAATCACGACGTTAAAGCGGTCGAATACTTCCTGAAGGAGAAGGTGTCGGCGCTCGATCCGGGGCTTCCGCTCGAGATGGTTCATTTCGCGTGCACCAGCGAGGACATCAACAATCTCGCCTATGCGCTGATCCTGAAAGAGTTCTCGGAGCGCGAGCTGATTCCCGCCATCCGGAAATGCGTCGGCCGGCTCGCCGACCTGGCGCATCGCTATCGCTCATTGGCGATGATCGCGCGCACGCACGGGCAGGAGGCATCGCCAACGACGCTCGGCAAGGAGATGGCGGTATTTGCGGCGCGCGTCGAACGCCAGCTCGGCCAACTGCGCCGCCAGGAATATCTGGGCAAGGCCAACGGAGCGGTGGGCAACTTCAATGCGCATCATTTCGCCGCGCCCGAGGTCGATTGGCTCGCGCATTCGCGCCGCTTCGTCGAAAGCCTGGGCCTGGTATGGAATCCGCTCACGACTCAGATCGAAAGCCACGACTTTATCGCGGAGATGTTCGCGACGGTCGGCAGAATCGACACGATCCTGCTCGGCTTCTGCCGCGACATGTGGGCGTATATCTCGATCGGCTATTTCAGCCAGAAGGCGGTGAAAGGCGAGACCGGCTCCTCGGTGATGCCGCACAAGATCAACCCGATCGATTTTGAGAATGCCGAGGGCAATTTCGGAATCGCATCCGCCCTGCTCGAGCATCTGGCGGGCAAGCTCCCGGTTTCGCGATGGCAGCGTGATCTGACAGATTCCACCGCGCTGCGGGCGATCGGCACCGCCTTCGGCCACGTGGTCGTCGCGCTCGCCGCGCTCGAACGCGGCCTTGGCCGCGTCGAAGTCAACGAGCGGCGAATCGCCGAAGATCTCGACGACGAGCGGGCGTGGGAGGTGGTGGCGGAAGGAGTTCAGACCCTGATGCGCCGGCACGGACTGCCGCGTCCCTACGAAACGCTCAAGGATCTGACCCGCGGGAGACGGGTGGATAGCGGCGTTATCCGGGAGTTTATCGAATCGCTTGCGCTCGACGACGCCGCTCGCGAGGCGCTCAAGAAACTGTCGCCGCGCTCCTACGCCGGGTTGGCCGCGGAGCTGGTTGAGCGGTTCGCGCCAAAACCGGAGCGATAAACACAGAGGCGCGAGTTCTGTGAATAAAAATCGGGTTTGTGGATAACCGGTTGGACCGATTCGTTGTCGCCTCCGATACGGTCGGATAATTGAAAGAAAACGGAGATTTCCCCGTGGATTCAACGCCTCAACGGCTTGAGATGTTTTACGAGGGCAAGGCGAAAAAGCTTTACTCGACTTCCGATCCCGGCCTCGTAATCCAGTATTTCAAGGATGACGCGACCGCCTTCAACGCCAAAAAACGCGGCACCATCGAGGAAAAGGGCGTGATGAACAACCGGATGTCCGAGTTGTTCTTCAACCTGCTCGAACGAAACGGCGTCCGCACCCATTTCGTGCGCCGCCTGAACGATCGCGAGATGCTCTGCCGGCGCCTCGATATTATCCCGGTAGAAATCGTCGTGCGTAATATCGTCGCCGGCTCGATGGCGAAGCGGTTGGGCCGCGAAGAGGGCGAGCCCCTCAAGCATCCGCTCGTCGAGTACTATTACAAGTCCGATCCACTCGACGATCCGCTCATCTACCCTGAACATGCGATCGAGTTCGGATGGGCCACGGCGGGCGAGATCGAGAAGATCCGGACGATGGCGCTCAAGGTCGACGAGGTGTTGAGCCGGTTTCTGGATGAGCGCGGCGTGCTGCTGGTTGATTTCAAGCTCGAGTTCGGCCGCCATCAGGGCGAAATCCTGCTGGGCGACGAAATTTGTCCCGACACCTGCCGGTTCTGGGACAAGCAAACCCGCCAGAAGCTTGACAAGGATCGCTTCCGGCGGGATCTGGGGGGAGTGGAAGAGGCTTACCACGAGATGCTGCGCAGGGTGGAGACGTGACCGCGTTTCGGTCGGCCGCAGAACGCCGCCCGGGGGGGATGTCGTGCGCTGCTCCCCGTGGCTTATTCACGAAGACGAGGGGAGGAGGGTCCGCGCTTGCTAATAAAGGTCTTCGTCACCCCGCGTAAGGGAATTCTCGATCCGCAGGGCCGCGCGGTTGAGCATTCGTTGAAGAGCCTCGGGTTCAAGGGCGTGTCCGGTGTCAAAATCGGCAAGTACATCGTGCTCGAAGTAGCCGCCAAGTCTGCCGCCGATGCGCGCGATCAGGCGCACAAGATGTGCGAACGGCTGCTCGCCAATCCTCTTATCGAGGACTACACGTTCGAGGTTGAAGGCGAATGAAGTGGGGCGTAGTCAGGTTCCCCGGTTCGCTGGACGATAACGATTCGCTCTGGGCGCTGAACGAAGTGATGGGCCAGGAGGCGGCGATCCTCTGGCACAAGGACACTTCGCTTCAGGGAGCGCGATGCGTGCTGTTGCCGGGCGGGTTCAGCTACGGAGATTACCTGCGATGCGGCGCGATCGCGCGCTTTTCTCCGATCATGGAGAGCGTCGCGAAGTTTGCCGCCGACGGCGGACTGGTAATCGGCACCTGCAACGGCTTCCAGGTTCTGTGCGAAGCGCATCTGCTGCCCGGCGTGCTCACCCGCAATCGCACCCTGTCATTCATCTGCGATCGCGTTCACGTCCGGGTTGAAAACGCCCGGACGCCGTTCACGCGCGCGATGCGCCAGGGCGAAGTTCTCACCTTGCCGATCAAACATGGCGAGGGCCGCTACGTCGCGCCTGAATCCGAGCTGCGCCAGATGGAAGAGCGGGGGCAGATCCTCCTGCGCTACGTGGATGCGGAGGGGCGCGAGACCGACGACGCCAATCCCAACGGCGCGATGCACGCGATTGCGGGCGTTGCCAACGATCGCTTCAACGTATTCGGCCTGATGCCCCATCCCGAGCACGCCGTGGAGGCGATGCTCGGCGGCGAAGACGGCCTCAAGATTTTCCGCTCGATTGTTGAGAGCGCAGGATGAGCAATCCAGTTTGTCTGCCGGGCGAGCCGCGCGTTGATTTGCCGCAAGCTCGGGCGCACGGTCTTAGTCCCGACGAATTCCGCAATATCGAACGTATCCTCGGCCGCACCCCCACGTTCACCGAACTGGGAGTGTTTTCGGTGATGTGGTCCGAGCACTGTTCCTACAAATCCTCGCGCAAGTACCTGCGCACGCTGCCGAGCCGCAGCGAGCTGGTCGTGCAGGGCCCGGGCGAGAACGCCGGCGCGATCGATGTCGGCGACGGATGGGTCGCGGTCTTCAAAATCGAAAGCCATAACCATCCTTCTTACGTCGAGCCGTACCAGGGCGCCGCCACCGGCGTTGGCGGTATCCTGCGCGACATCTTCACGATGGGAGCGCGGCCGGTCGCCTCGATGGATTCGCTGAAGTTCGGTTCGTTCGACCATCCCCGCACCCGCTATCTGGTCGGCGGCGTGGTCGGCGGAATCGGCGGATACGGCAACTGCGTCGGGGTGCCGACCGTCGCCGGCGAGGTGATGTTCGACGCTTCGTACAACGGCAATATCCTTGTGAACGCGTTTTGTCTGGGACTCGCGCGCAGCGGAGAGCTGATGAGCGCGCGCGCAAGCGGCGCTGGAAATCCGGTGCTCTACGTTGGATCCGCCACGGGCCGCGACGGAATTCACGGCGCCTCGCTGCTCGCATCCGCGGAGTTCGATGCGGAAAGCGAGTCCAAGCGGCCGACCGTCCAGGTCGGCGATCCGTTCACCGAAAAGCTGCTCATCGAAGCGTGCCTCGAAGCGGGCAGAACCGGCGCGATCGTCGCGATTCAGGACATGGGCGCCGCCGGCCTTACTTCGTCGTCGAGCGAGATGGCGGCGCGCGGCGCGGTCGGAATCGATCTTGACCTGGACAAGGTTCCGCTCCGGGAACAAAACCTCACCCCGTATGAGATTCTGCTTTCGGAGTCGCAGGAGCGGATGCTGATCGTCGCCCAGCGCGGCCGCGAGCGGGAGCTGCAGGCGATTTTCGAGAAATGGGACCTGCATGCGGTCGTCGTCGGCGAGATCATCGCGGAGCCGCGATGGCGGGCGCGATGGCGCGGGCAGATGGTGGCGGACATTCCGGTCGGAGCGCTGGCGGATGAAGCTCCGGTTTACGATCGCCCCGCCCGGCCCGCGGATTCCCGGCCGCGCGGCATTGCCTGCGCCCCGGTTCGGCAGATGGCGGCGCCCGAGGCATTTAAAGCCTTACTTGAGAATCCTAACATCGCGTCCAAACGATGGGTCTTCCGCCAGTACGACTCGATCGTGCAGGGCAACACCGTTTCGGGACCGGGACCCGGCGATGCGGCCGTGCTGCGGCTCAAGCACAGCCGCCGCGCGCTCGCTATCAAGGTGGACTCGAATCCGCGCGCCTGCGCCCTCGATCCTTACCTTGGCGCGATTGCGACCGTTGTCGAAGCGGCGCGCAACGTTGCCTGCACGGGAGCGCGGCCGGTCGGAATCACAAATTGCCTGAATTACGGAAATCCCGAGCGGCCGGAAATAATGTGGCAGTTCGCCGAGGGTGTGAGAGGACTTGGCGATGCGGCCCGCGCACTGGGAACTCCCGTCGTGAGCGGAAACGTGAGCTTCTACAACGAGACGGAAGGCCGCGCGATCCTGCCGACTCCCACGATCGCGGTTGTGGGCGTGATGCCCGATGCCGCCAGGCGAGTTGCCTCGTTCTTCAAAAATCCGGGCGACGCGATCCTGATTGCTCGCACCAATCCGCCGCGCCTTGCCGCCAGCGAGTATGCCGCGATGTTTGGAGCATCCGACGAGCAACTCGCTCCGATCGATCTTAATCGCGAAGCGGCGCTGGTCGATGCGCTGGTTGGCGCGGCGGAAGCGGGGTTGATAAGATCGGCGCACGACGTGGCCGAGGGCGGGTTGGCGGTGGCGATCGCCGAGGCCTGCTTCAATCCGGATGGTGTGGTGGGCGCGGAGGCGGACCTTGCGGCGCTTGGACTTACCTCGACATCGGAACTGTTTGGCGAGGGCGCTTCGACCGTAGTGTTCTCGGCTGCGACTGGCGATGTGGAACAGGTTACCCGGCTGTTTGGCAGCAGGGGAATTGACTGCAGGACCATCGGAAAGGTGACTGCTGAAGCGCGCCTGCGGCTGATGCCGATTATCGATGAGGATGTACGCGCGCTGCGCGACAAGTATGAAGAAGCTCTCCCCGGGAGGCTCGCCGCCAATGACTGAAACCGACTCGCTGTGCGTCGAGGAATCCAAACTCGACGGGTTCCACGAAGAGTGCGGGGTCTTTGGAGTTTACGGACACCCGGAAGCCGCGAACCTGACATACCTGGGACTTTACGCGCTGCAGCATCGCGGACAGGAGTCCGCCGGGATCGTTTCCTCCAACGGCAAAGCGCTGATCGCCCATCGCGGGATGGGCCTGGTCGCCGACATCTTCAACGGCGACATAATCGGGCGGCTCGAAGGAACCAGCGCGATTGGCCACAATCGCTACTCCACCACCGGTTCCACGACCATCAAGAACTGCCAGCCGCTGGTGGTTGAATATCGGCGCGGCGGGCTTGCGGTGGCGCACAACGGCAACCTCGTGAATTTCGAGGAACTGCGCGAGCGCCTGGAAGCCAACGGTTCAATCTTTCAGTCTTCCTCGGACAGCGAAGTTATTATCCATCTGATCGCCTCCTCGCGCGCGCCGACGCTGGTCGAGCAGGTAAGCGAGGCTCTTGCCCAGCTCCGCGGAGCGTACTCCCTGGTGCTGCTGACCGAATCCTGCCTGATCGCGGTGCGCGATCCTCATGGCTTTCGCCCGCTGGTGCTGGGCCATCTGAATGGCGCCTCGATCGTGGCGTCGGAAACCTGCGCGCTCGACCTGGTAAGGGCCGAATATATCCGCGAAGTCGATCCGGGCGAGATGCTGGTGATCGATCAGAACGGGGTGCGATCGATCAAGCCGTTCACGACGGCGCCGACCAGGCGATGCGTTTTCGAGTACGTGTACTTTGCGCGTCCGGACAGCCTGCTTTACGGCCGCAACGTCTACCAGGTGCGCAAGACTCAGGGCAGGGCGCTGGCCCACGAATGTCCCGCCGATGCCGACATCGTGGTGCCCGTTCCCGACTCGGGCAACGCCGCCGCGCTCGGGTTCGCGGAGGAGTCGGGATTGCCGTTCGAGATGGCGCTGGTGCGCAGCCACTACATCGGGCGCACCTTCATCGAGCCTCGCCAATCGATTCGCCATTTCGGCGTGAAAATAAAGTTCAACCCGGTGGCGGAACTGCTGCGCAACAAGCGCATCGTTCTGATCGAGGACTCGCTGGTGCGCGGCACCACGCTTCGCAAGGTTATCCCGATGCTGCGGCAGGCGGGCGCGCGCGAAGTCCACATGCGAATCGCGGCGCCGCCGACCACGCATTCGTGCTTCTACGGAATCGATACGCCCACGCGCGAGGAACTGCTCGCATCCTCGCACTCGGTCGAGGAAATCCGCCGCTACATCGGCGCGGATTCGCTCGGCTATCTGAGCTGGGACGGACTGTATTCGTTCCTCAAGAGCGGACGCGAGGAGTTCTGCGACGCGTGCTTCACCGGGAACTATCCGGTGGAAATTCCACGCCGCGGCGCTCCTCATCAGCTACATCTGTTCAACGCCAACGAGCGCGAAGTCGAGCCGATAACCGCGATTGCCGAGCGCTGATCGCGCCGCCGTCCGGCGGTCGCCGCTACAGCGACGACGCCGCGATGGCATCGATGAACTCAGCCATCGGCCGGCGCGTCGCCAGAATACAGATGAAATCGCCGCGCGGGTATTTGCTGAGACAGATCGAATATCCCTTGTACGAGTAGTAGGCGTGGCTGTCGGTTTCATGCACCGCGCCCGGCGGGATCGGTCCCGCGGCATGCATGTAGGTGCACAGAATCGCGCCGTTATCCCCCTGGTAGTAGGTAAACGACGCCAGCTTCCCGTCGGGCAGACGCTCGAGCCGCCCGCCAACCAGCCGATATCCGCCGGGTCCGAAATTCCACAGATAGCCGGGCATCTTGTGGTTCAGGTAGGCATCCGAGATATCCGCTGGACTGCCCGACGGCACGTTGGGCTCGAACTTTCTCTCGAACCGGTCCAGATGTCCTATTGCCACATCGAAGATCGGAATCGAATCCGCGGACGATGCCAGCGGCAGGGGTTCGGAAGGCGGAGGGAAGGGAGGAGGCGCGGTTTTCAGCTTTGCCAGCGCGATTATCAGCAGTGCGGCGAGGGCGGCCGGAGCCCATATTCGCGGCCGAAGCCATCGGGCCCGCGCCGCGCGGCGGACTTCCGCCGATTCGGAGCGGAGCTCGCGCTGATGCTCGTCGTGCAGCGCGGCGCGGATACGATCGCGAACCGGATCGGGGGTCTTGAGCAGCGCAAGGCGGTCGTGGAGCAGGCGCTTGAGCGCGCGTTCCTCGTCGAGCCGCTCCCGGCATTCAGCGCATTGGCTCACATGCGCTTCGGCGGCGCGAAGCTCCTCGCCGGACAGCTCTCCGTCAGCGTGAGCCGAAAGATACCGCTCTATGTAGGTGCCGCAATCCACGCTTACTGGCGTCCGTCTGGTCCCCTCGAACTGTCGGCGCCCGCTAGGGCGCCGCGCCCCCATGAGCGGCATTGAGTTTCCGAGTTAGGATGGCAGTATCCGGGAGTCAAGACGGAATTATTCCTTTCTCTTTGGCGTAATCCTTCAGAGCCCGGCGCATCATCGCTCGCCCGCGCGAGACGCGCGATTTAATGGTGCCGACGGGCGCTTCGAGCACCCGCGAAGCTTCCTGGTAGCTCAGTTCCTGCACATCGATGAGCAGCAGGGCGGAGCGAAATTCGTCCGGCAACGAATTGAACGCGGCCTCCACTTCCCGATCCATCGTGCGCATCGAGACCATGGCCTCCGGATTTTCCTGCTCCGGATTGTCCGCCAGATGCGCGGCTTCCAGCCGATGGTCGAGATCGCTTGGCGAGGCCGCGGGCTGCTCGCGAGAAGAGCGGCGGTAGCCGTTGCGGAAGTTGTTGAACAGAATCGTCAGCAGCCACGCCCGGCAATTGGTGCCGGGCTCGAATTGATCGAAGAATCGCCATGCCCGCAGGATGGTCTCCTGCAACAGATCGTTGGCGTCGTCCGGATTGTGCACCAGCCGCACCGCCATCGTGTAAACGGCATCCAGATGCGGAAGCGCTTCCGTCTCGAACAGCTTGCGCTTTTCCGCGCTGCTCGGCCGCCTTGCTGTCATAATGGAAGGGTACGAACATAGCATCCGCCACAGATAAAATCTCGCACTTGTTGAAAAAGTTCCCCAATTGACGCGTGGCGGGCTATCTGGCAGAAGCGGGCGCACCCGGACTTCCTGGGGAAAAAGAGGGAATCCCGGGTGGGTGATGGAACGCAAGGCCGTCCGGATTTGTTTAAACGCCAGGACTGAATCTATAGTACTGTGCGCGCTAAACGGGCGATTGATTTGGCACACTGGCGTTCGCTTGCCCAAGCCGCCGGTGACGGGAGATTGGTGATGAAAAGGACGATGTTGAACGGGGCGATACTGGCGGCGGCCGTCGCGGTGATGTTTGCCGGGACCACGGCCATCGCGGCCGACGAATCCAGTGCGCCGCAAATCAAGTGCATGGGCGGCAATTCGTGCAAGGGCCAGAGCGCCTGCAAGACCGCCTCGAGCAGTTGCCAGGGCCAGAACTCCTGCAAGGGCAAAGGCTTCGTGATGACCTCGAGCATCAAGGAGTGCAAAGCGGCGGGCGGCAAGCCCGAGAAGTCCGCGAAGCAATAATCAAAGCTTGCGGCATACGGCCGCCCGCCCGCATGGCGATCCAATGAGGCGCTCCGATTTTCCTTTTCTCGGCTTTGGCGTGGGCCTGCGCCGGCCCCATTATGCCCACGTTCTGGAAAATCGCCCGCCGATGGACTGGTTTGAAGTTATCTCGGAAAACTTCATGGTCGCCGGCGGGCGCCCGCTCGAAATTCTGGCTGCGGTGCGCGATCGCTACCCGATCGTGATGCACGGAGTCTCTCTGTCGATCGGCTCAGCCGACCCGCTGAACCGCCGATATCTGTCGGAATTGCGAGCGATGGCGAAACGGTTCGAGCCTGCCTGGATTTCGGATCATCTGTGCTGGACGGGCGTGGGCGGCCGCAACCTGCATGACCTTCTTCCCTTGCCCTACACCGAAGAGGTGGTGCGTCATGTATCGCGGCGGATCCGCGTGGTTCAGGACTTCCTCGAGCGGCCTATCCTGATTGAGAACGTATCGAGCTACATGACGTTTCGCGAGTCGCGGCTCGCCGAATGGGAGTTTCTGCGCGCGGTGGCCGAAGAAGCGGATTGCGGCATCCTGCTCGATATCAACAACGTCTTCGTCAGCGCATTCAACCATCGCTTCAGCGCCGAAGAATATATCGATGCGATTCCGGTCGAGCGCGTAGTCCAATATCATCTCGCCGGACACACCGACTGCGGCACTCACCTGCTCGACACCCACGATCATCCCGTGTGCGAGGAAGTATGGGCCTTGTATGCGCGAGCGGTGCGGCGGTTCGGCGCGGTGTCGGCGCTGATCGAATGGGATGACAACATCCCCGAGTTCAGCGTGCTCGTACAGACTGCCGAACGCGCTCGTCAAATCTATCGCGGCGCAATCGGAGCAAAAGCGGCTGGCGATGGTTCCTCATCTGAAATCCATTCAGAGCCTGCTCTATAGGCTCATCACGGCGCCGAGCGGAGTCGGCGAGGGGCTCGCCGCCGAGCGGGGCTTGCCCGCGGGCGGACTCGAATCAGTCATCCGCGGCGACGATCGATTGTCAGCGCAAGATCGGGTCGATATCTACGCGAACATGTACTTCTACCGGCTGCTGGAAGTGATGAAGGAAGACTATTCGGCAACGGCGGAAGTGCTGGGAGAGGTGAACTTTCACAACCTCATCACGGGATACCTGCTGGAATATCCTCCAACCGAGCCGTCGGTGATGTGGGCGGGGCGGCATCTGGCCGACTTCCTTCGAGACCATCCGCTAAGCGAGGAATTTCCGTTTGTCGCCGACCTTGCCACCCTCGAGCGGGCGACGATCGACGTGTTTTGCGCTGCCGACGCGCCGGTTCTCGAAGCTGCCGAGATGAACTCCATTCCCGCGCGCCGGTGGGCCGCGGTGAGGATGCGCAGGGTGCCAGCGAGCGCGATCCTCCAGGTTCAGTGGAAGGTCGCCGACGTGCTCCGCGCGGTCGAGGAGAAGCGTCGATGGACGCAGCCGTCGCGCGTGAGCAATCGGATCCTGGTGTGGAGGCGGCACTCGCGGGTGAGCTATCGCGAAATCGGGAGCGGTGAAGCCGAGGCATTGACGGCACTCGATCGTTCCCGCGCATTCGCCGAGGTCTGCGAGATGCTTGCCCGCGATCTTCCGGATAACACGGCGGCGGGCGAAATCAGCCGCCTCCTGGCGCAATGGCTTGCCGACGGTCTGATCATGCGTTCATCGGCGATGCGCCGGCGCGCGCTCCCGCATCCCGCGAGCTGAACGACGCCGATTCCGGTTCGAGCGCGAAGCGAAATTTTGCCGATTGTCGCCGCCGTTTCGGGCGAAACAGCGCACCGCACGTTCTAAGGAGCGGATGCTGCTGCGCCGCCCGTCATCTTTCTGCGGCGCTCCTGCCTCAGCAGGACTTTCCACGCCAGGAACCAGAGCGTCAGTATCAATGTTCCAATCCCTACGGAGAACGGATAGATGTTCGCTGGATGGTCCATCACCATCGGAAGCAGTGCCACGGCGAGTGCGGGCGGGACGTGGAGATCGAATACCCGCAGGACGACGACGCCCCACGCCATGCTGAGCGCGGCGGTCGCCGGGTTGACTCCGAGGATGCGAAGCAGGATCAGTCCCCCGGAGGCGGTCAGGAAGCACGCCATCGGCAGCGACAGAGGGCGCGCCGCCCACGGGCATATTTCGGTGTGACCGAACATCTCAAAACCGATCACTACCAGCGGCGGAAAGAGAATGAAGCGCAGGCCAGTCGCCTGCACCATCGCGGTCGCAATCATCACGAACGCAAGCAGCGGCACCAGCCATCGATAGTCGGCGGGTGATCGTTCGATGGTATCGTCGATCTCGTCAGGCGCCTGGCGGGGCGATTGCGCGACGGCGCGGTCATCGAGCCATCGCGTCCATCCGATTGACAAGATAGCGAGCAGGGCGGTTCCGAGCAGTATTCCCGGCGGGTACCACCAGCTCCTTACCCCCAGCACCAGGGGCAGCAGTCCAGCGGAAATGGCGGGTGCGATCGGCGACCGGAGCATCAGGACCAGGCCCATCGAACCGCATACGACCGCGAACACCGACACAAAGCCGTAGGGAAGTTCCCGGGTGATACAAATTCCCAGCGCTCCGGTGAGGGGCGGAGTGATCGCCAGCATCAGAGGAGCTTTTGCCCACGTTCCGCGCGGCCGCGTGAAGACATCGTGAGCGAGTGCCCCGAGTTCGGGAAACAGAACGTAGAACGCGCCCGTCGTCGAGGCGATAGCGGCAATCAAACCGATATAGACGAGCGCGAGCGCCTCGCCCGCAAGGCGATACCCGCCGGAAAGAGCGGTTTCGCTTGCGCGATTTCGGGCGTTCGCCGGTTCCCTGAGCATCGCGGGAGCATAGCAGCCTCGCGGCGCGGTTCCATCCGGTGCCAACCCGATTCCTCGCATGTGCAATGTTTCCCATTCCGGCGATGGTTGTTTCGACGGTTGCGGTGCTAAGCTCGGTGCGCCGCGGCGGGCAAAGGGCAATGGCTTTCGGCAGATCGATTTTCGCGCATCATGGAACGCCCCGGGTGGAAAGAATCGCGACGCGCGATGCGCTGGAAGAGTTTGCCCGTCTGCCTTACCAGGTTTACGCCGGCAGGGCGGCATGGTGGCCTCCCGATGTGCAGAACGAGATCGATTTTTTGACGCGCCGAACGCCGGCGGCCGCATTCCTGGACCTCGCCGGCTTCTGCGCCCGGCGCGGCCATCAGATGGTCGCGCGGGTCAGCGCGGTTATCAATCATCGCTACAACGCCCACTGGAACGAGCATCTCGGTCATCTCATCCACTTCGAAGCGCTAGAGGATGAGAACGAGGCGACGGTTGCGATGCTCAAGGAGGCGATGGCGTGGTTGCGTTCGCGCGGAATGAAGGCCGTGCGCACGGGGTTCGCCGCCTTTCTCGACTACCCCTACGCAATCGACAACTACGGACGGCTCCCGTCATTCCTGCTGCGTGGCAATCCGGCTTACTACCATTGCTATCTGAAGGACGCCGGGTTCGAGACCGAAAAAGGACAGGTCGATTACACCGCCACGCTCGATGCGCCTACGTTGGAGCGCTATCGAGGGATTATCGAGGCGGGCCTCAGCACCGGAGCGACCGTGAAGAGCTGGCGTCAGTACGGATTTCTCGCGGCCATCGATGCCTGGACGGACGTTACAAATGCCGCCTTCGATCGGCACTGGGGATGGAATCCCGTCACCCGCGCGGAAGTGCGCCCGATGCTGGCATCGCTGGGAGACACTGCCGTAGCCGATCTTTCGATGATAGCGGAGATGAACGGGCAGGCGGTGGGCGCGGTATTTTCGGTGCCTGACTGGAGCACGATGCTCGCTCGCATCAGGCGAGGCTCGACCATCGACCCCGAGCGTGGAGGCGGAACGCGCGGCGCGCTCATCAATATCGGCGTCACGCAGGAGGCGCGCGGGCGCGGAATTGCGGTCACGATGGCAGCGCGGTCTTTTCTGGCGATGGCGCAGCAGGGCATGCGCTACGCCGGCTATACCCTCGTGCTTGACGACAACTGGGCTTCTCGGCGCACGGCGGAAAGTCTCGGCGCGCGCATCACCGACAATTTCGTTACCTACCGATGCAACTTTCCCTGACGCAGTCGAACGCACCGCGGCGCCTCTTGCATTCCGCATCGCACGTTGTGGCAGACTCCCGCCTGGAGGAGGTCATTCACTATGAAGCGCAGCACTCGGCATATCCTCACCACTCACACCGGCAGCCTGCCGCGTCCCGACGATTTGTTGCGCCTGATGACCGCCAGGGAATCCGGCGAGCCATACGAAGTCAGCGCTCTTGACGCGAGCATCCGCTCTGCGGTCGCCGAGACCGTCCGCAAGCAGCTCGAGGCCGGCGTCGATGTAATCAACGATGGTGAGATGAGCAAGCCGGGCTACTCGACCTACGTTAAGGATCGGATGACCGGTTTCGGCGGCGAAAGCCTCGGTCTGGGCGGGAGCGAAGGACCGCGACTTGGAGATCTCGCGGACTTCCCGGAATATGCGGCGCGGCTTTTCCCGACCATGTCGTCGATTCTTAAGACTCCCGCCTGCAACGGGCCAATCGCTTATTCGAACACGCGCGACCTCGAAGTCGATATCGAAAACCTCAAGCAGGCTACCGCGGGAAAAAAGGTCGAAGAAGTCTTTATGAGCGCGGCTTCGCCCGGAGTCATCTCCCTGTTTCTCCCGGACCAGCACTACGGCAGCCACGAGGCGTATCTTGCGGCGATCGCCGACGCGATAAGGACCGAGTACAACGCGATCCATCGCGCCGGGTTTCTGCTCCAGGTCGACTGCCCCGACCTCGCGATGGGCCGGCATATCCAGTTCGCGGACCTTTCGGTGAAGGAATTCCGCAAGAAGGCGGCGCTGCACGTCGAGGCGCTCAACCATGCGCTGTCGGACGTGCCCGCGGAATCAGTCAGGATGCACCTGTGCTGGGGCAACTACGAGGGCCCGCACCACTGCGATGTTCCCCTCAAGGATGTGGTCGATATCGTGCTGAGAGCGAACGTCGCCGCGATATCCTTCGAGGCTTCCAACCCTCGCCACGCTCATGAGTGGAAGGTCTGGCAGGAGGTGAAGCTCGGCGGCAAGGCGCTGATTCCGGGCGTGCTCGATTCCTCCTGCAACTTCATCGAGCATCCGGAACTGGTCGCGGAGCGGATTGTGAGATTCGCGAAGATTGCCGGCCGGGAGAACGTGATCGCCGGCAGCGATTGCGGGTTCTCAACCTTCGCCGGGTTTACCACCGTCGATCCGAAAATAACGTGGGCGAAGCTCGCCGCGATGGCGCAGGGCGCCAAAATCGCTTCGCGCGAACTGTGGCGAAAATCCACCCGCGCGGCGTCACGCAGGGGGGCGGCATCCACCGGACGCAAAAGGAAGACTGCGAAGATTCGCGCGCGCAGGTCTCGCTGAAGGGAAGGGCGGCTGCCGCTGCGCGCGTCGCGAGCGGAAGTCCCGCGCGAGTTCCCGATCGCGATTCGCCTATCTCCAAAGTCGCGAAGACAGACGAACGCTTGTGTTTGAGAAAGCGTTTGTGTATGCATCCGGCAGACAGTCCTCGAACATCCGATAGGCGATAGCATCCGATGCCCACGATTGGCTCCCGCTCTCTAACCGCAACCTTGACGTTGCTGGCCACGATCCATCTCGCACCGCGTCTGGCGAATGCACAGGTCAAGCCTGGCGACGAGATAAGCAGTAGCAACGCGGCCAGCGTCCAGTCCCTGGTCAGCCCGGGAACCTACTACGCCGTCACCCGCGGCATGGGCATGCACATCATTGGGCACACTCGCATCGATTGGCCGCCGCCTTACAAGGTGGCCACCGAGAAATATTCCGGCCAGGTACGGCTGACTGCGGATCATCGCACGCTTGAGGGATACGTCGCGGGTCAGCCATTTCCGCTCCTCGACCCCAACGATCCCGACATCGCGACCAAGATAATGTGGAACTCGAGCTTCCGGCCGATCATCACCGATGACGGCGATCTCCGGTACTTCGAGTGCCAGGTCACGCCTTTCAACCCTGGAGGCGCGCAAAATCTTCTTTTGGACGTGATGATCGGTCATCTCGGCGTTTACTTTGAACTCGGCCGCACGGAGGTCGAGCCGTTGCCGGCCGATCCCGATTTCAAAGCCACCGGCGTGCTGTGGCGAGCGGCAGCGTATCCCATCATCCAGCCCGCCGAAGAGCGCGGCGACGGCGGCCTGCGTTTTCGCTACTGGGATCCGATGCGTGCCGACGATGCGTGGGTGTACATTACGCAGACCCGTCGCGTGCGCCGCGTTAACGAAGTCGTGATGTCTTCATCGCCGGGTCTCTCCACCTGGGACCCCGATCATTCCGGTGGTTTTGCCGCCAAGCTCCAGGAGTACAACTTCAAATTCGTCGGCGAACGCGAGATGCTCGGATGCGTGAATGCGGCAAACTCGCCGGCCCATCCGTGCCCGACCGACGGCGGGGCGACCTCGTGTGCCGACAATTGGGAGATGCGGCATCTTTACGTCGTCGAAGTAACGCCGCGGCCCGAGCGCATCACCGGTATCCTGCAATCCAGGACCGTTGTTTATGTCGATGGTGAAGGATGGTTCAATCCGTATGTTGACAGCTACGACCGCAGAGGTGAGCTCTGGAAGACTCAAATCTATCTGCTCACTTACCGCGATCGTCCGGTGCCCGACGCAAAAGTCGCAGTCTATCCGTACAAGCGGGAGTTCAACGTCGCTTCTTCGAGTGTCGATGTTCAGTCGGGCAACGTGACTACGTGCTATCTGCCCAGTCCGAACTCTCCGGAACGCGAGTGCTGGTATATCAACATGGGAGCGGTGGATAGGGGATTCTTTACGACGGAAGCCATGGCACGCGCCGGCCACTGATTTCGCATTGGCGTCGCGGCTCTTTGCTGCTGAGTTGTGCCGCAACCATTTGACGTCCGGCGGAACTTGAACTAAACGTCACGCAGTTAAGGGAAGATTCAAGTCCTGACCTTTTGTTGGCAGTGGGGGCCGCTTCGGGTCGTGACGGTGTTCCGGCCCGAAGCTTGGGGATGGACAGCGTGAGGTCGCGGCCTCGGGGAACCGCGACAAATCGGGTTGGGGGGAAACCCTAAAAGATGAGGGCGAAGCCGCATGCGGCTTCGCCCTCATCGATTGTGGTGCAATTTTCTCAGGCCGCGATCACTTGATCGCGAGCGCGTTTGGCGGCGACCCGACTCCTCCCGGAACGTTCAGCGGTGCCGACGTCAGGAAGAAGTCGTAACGCCGATCGGCGGCGCAGTCTTCGGCCAGCCCCTCAAGGTTCCACATCTCGCCGATCGGCATCCCGAAGAATGACAGCATATGGAAGTGCAGAAACTCCTCTCCTTCGCCCTTGGGCAATGCTTCAAGGGCGGGCGAGTCCGAAGCCACCGCGGCGACATGATTGTTCCATAGCCATCGCGCGACCCGGGCCGAGCCCTCGATACCGGGCACTACCGTCTCGCGCGCGAGTTCCGCCTTAACTTCTTCGCTCGCCGACAGATAGAACTGAGTCCATCCGATTCGAATCAGCAGAATATCACCGGGGCGCAGGCTCACCTTTTCGGCCGCCAAGGTCGCCTCGAGGTCTTCGAGCGGTATCGATTCGGCCCTGGTGTAATTGATCGTCTTGCCGATCCGCTCGTAGTGGCGCGCGATGTCCGCGAGCACTCCGCGTCCGGCGATCCCGCGGCGCGCGAGATTGTCGATGCCCAGGCGCGTGCCGCCGCGCCCGGTAATCTGATGGTCGGGGATGCCGTTGTACGCGCCGAGCACGGGATGCTTTACGTGGCAAAGGGCATCCCACTGCGAGGACGCCTGCGGATAGAAGTTGTCGAGGTAGTCGTCCAGCACGTAGTCAGCATTCGGAAAGATTTTTACCGTATGCGTATGCTTTCCGCGCGTGAACAGAGGAGGATCCGGAATGTTGATCGGCAGATTGAGGGCGAACACTTTGCCGCTGCGGATCGATGCGGCGGCTGCGCGGACGCGATCGGGCGACAGAAGGTTTATCGTCCCAACCTCATCGCTGTCCCCGAATAGGCCCCATGCCGAGCCCTGCGGAGCTCCCGGCCGAACGGGCAATTCGTCATAGGATGGAAGCTTGTGTCCGGTAGTGACAGCGGGCCGGCGGGCAGGGGCTTTATTTACCCTCTTCTTCGCTACCGCTTTGCGTGCCGCCTGTTTTACCCGCGGTTTCGCCTTCGCGACTTTCTTTGCCGTTGCCTTCTTAGGTTTCGATTTCGCCACGACATTCTCCTCCTCGGGGGCTCGCACTTCTCATAAACAGGTCAGCGACCAATCTCAAGGGCTTCGACTTTGGGGGAACGGAGCAGGACTCTCGGGGCGTCTTTTCCGCGTGCGAGGCTAGATTTTTCAGAGAGTCTCCTTGTTTGAATGTGCGAACGGGTGTTATGCTTGCTCTTTGCTCCTTGCTCCACCTTGGGGCTTAAATCCAGAAGGAGGATTTGGCGCGTGAGGCGCTACGAAACCATCTTCATTCTTCGGCCCGATCAGGGCGAAAATCAGATTAAGGACACGATCCGGCGTTTTGAAGGTCTCGTCACCCAGGGTGGCGGCGAAATGATCGAAACCGAGGAATGGGGCTCACGCGAGCTCGCCTACCGGATAAAAGGCGAGCGGCGCGGCTATTATGTCCGCTTGGATTACGTATCCGAGGGCCCGGTCATGAACGAGGTCGAGAGAAACCTCAAACTCTCGGACGCCGTACTCCGCTATCTTTCGGTTCTGCTGGAGACCGACGCCGATCCTGCCCGCGTGCGCGAAGAAATTGAAGCGCGAAATCGTCGGATTGCTGAGGCTCGAGCTGCGGCAGAGGCCCGCGCCGCGGAATTGGCGGCTCAGCGCGAGAAAGCCGCCGAAGCCCCGGACGCTCCGGAAGAGCTGATGGCCGAGCACGAAGGCGAACTCGAACCGGAAGGCGGCGGCCCTGCGCAATAATCTGTTCGCCGCTTGAATTTCGCCGCTGCGCCCAAGCGCAGCCTGGACGAAGCAGGTCGGGACGGACGGGATGGCTTATCAGGCCATCCTTGGCCCTGAAATCAAGGAAACGCAATGGCAGACGAAGAGAGAGTCGAACAATTTAGCGAACGGCCCCGCGGCGAAGACGCCGGGCGGGGAAAACCTGCCCGCGGTGAAGGCGGCGAAGGACGTCCCGGCGCGCGCCGGCGCTCCGGCGGGCGCCGAAAGGTATGCCGCTTTTGCGCCGACAAGAACCTGAAGGTTGATTACAAGGATGTGCGCACCCTCTCGGGCTTTATTACCGAGGGCGGAAAGATCGTACCGAGCCGCACGTCCGGCAATTGCGCGAAGCATCAGCGCCAGCTCGCGGTGGCAATCAAGCGTGCGCGGGTAATCGCGCTGCTTCCATTTTCAACGCTCGGAGTCTGAACGGCGCGAGATGACCCGCAAGGCGATCATCGGCAGCTTTCGCGCCGCGGCTTTGTCCGGAGCTTTCTTTCTTGCGGGGGGAGCGGTGCCGCTGCTGGGCTTCGTGGCAATGATGCTGGCGCCGGCGCCAATCCTTATCTTCGCCGCCGGCCGTGCTTCCGCGATTTTACGCGCGGCCTGTTCAGTAATCGTGGCAACGCTGCTGGTGATCGCTCTTTCCTCGATCCCGGCCGGTTTTGCCGCAGGCGCCAGCGCCGGGGGCAACTATCTAGCCACTTTCGGCATCGCCACCCTCGTGATGACCTGGATGATCGAGCGGAAGCATCCCTTCGAGCTGGTCCTGCTGGCGGCAACTTGCGCGATGCTTATCTCGGCGACGGGGGTTGCGCTCATTACGACGGGGGGACCGGCCGCGCTCGCGAGAGCAATGCAGTCCGAGCTCGCCGCCGGGATGGCGCGCGGACAGGAAATGTACCGGATGGTGGGGATGCAGAACGCCATGCCGCCCGAGGCGCAGACCGAAGTGCTCGATCTGATTGTCAGGTTGAGCCCGGCGCTGGCAGCGACAATCGCGGCGTTGTCGGTTCTGTTCAATCTGCGGGTGTTCTGGCGATGGGCCGGGAAGCAGCGGCTTTCCTATGCCCTTTTCGGGGACATGGCGCGCTGGTCGGCGCCGGAGTGGCTTATCTGGGGCCTGATCGGGACGGGCTTTGCGATGCTGGCGCCGATTGCACCGATCAGCGACGTAGCGCTGAACGCATTTCTCTGCTTTGCGGTTGTCTACTTCTGCCAGGGACTTGCAATAATGGCCTTCTACTTTCAGGCACTTTCGGTCCCCGCAATTGTCCGCGCGGTAATTTATTTCATCGCCGTCGTGCAGCCGGTGGTTTCGCTGGTCGTCTGTCTGGCCGGCGTTTTTGACATGTGGATCGATTTTCGCCGACTCAAGCCGCCCAGCCAGGAGGCTGGCAACTACGGCGATTTTCTCTAAAGATCAGCAGGCGGTTAAGCATTATGAACGTCCAGGTAATTCTCAGCGAAGACGTCCCCAATCTCGGACGAACCGGCGATGTGGTCAAGGTGCGCGCCGGCTATGCACGCAACTTTCTTCTACCAAGGCATCTTGCGGTCGAGGCCAACCAGAAAAATCTCCGCGAATTCGAGCATCACAAGCGCATGGCGATGCTCAAGCGGGAGCGCCAGAAGAACCAGGCGGTCGCGCTCAAGGAGAAAGTCGAGGCGCTGACTTTGGTCATCAAAGCGCGCGCGGGCGAGGAAGGAAAGCTCTTCGGCTCAGTCACCAATATCGATATCGAGCGCGCCCTGCGCGAGCACGGTCTCGACATCGAACGCCGAAAGATTCACCTGCCTGAGCCGCTCAAGCAACTAGGTGATTTTTCCGTGCCAATCAGACTCGAAGCAGAGGTGGAAGCAAGCCTGAAGCTTCAAGTCGCGCCCGAATAAGGACTTGCCGGATATGATCAAACTCTACGACTTCCTGTCCTGCCCTTATGGCCAGAAGGTGCGCATCGTGCTGGCCGAAAAGAGTCTTAGCTACGACCTGGTGCCGGTGGACCTTACCCAAGGCGAGCATCGCCGCCCCGAGTTTCTGAGACTCAATCCCTTCGGTCGGGTGCCGGTATTGGTCGATGACGATACCGTGGTCTACGACTCAACGATCATCAACGAGTACCTCGAGGACGAATATCCCGAGCCTCCTGTCTTGCCGGCGGTTGGGTCCAGCGCCCTCAGATCTCGGGCCCGCCTGTTCGAAGATTTCGCCGATACCTCGTTCACGCCGCAGGTCGGCCAGCTAATCGTCGAGGTGTCGAAGCCGGAAGCGGACCGCGATCAGAATCGGCTCCAGCGCCTCCATCAAGGTGTCGAGCGGGTACTCGACTATCTCAATAACGAACTGAAGGGGCAGCAGTTCCTTGCCGGTGAGTTTTCGGTTGCAGATATCGGCTTCGCCCCGCGTCTGCTGATACTCGGCGAACTGGGCATCGATGCGTCAGCGAATCGCGCCAACGTTGACGGATGGATCAAGCGGATGCTGGAGCGACCGAGCATCCAGGGCTTGCAGGGAATTTCAGCCGATCCAGTTGCCGCCGGATGAATCGCCAGATGGCGCGATTTGATGCGTCAGTTGCGGAACGAACGAGCCGCTCGACCTTTGGACGAGCGGCTCGTTGCGTAATGGAGGAGTATCCGGATCTGGTGACGTGCTGCGCAGTCTAGCCGATCCGCGATCGATCCTTAATACCGGGACTCCTCAAAAAGATCCTCATCTTCACGGGTACTCGGTCCCACCCCGGTCAGGCGGAAGAACAGTTTGGCCGCGAAGAGCTTGTCGCCAATTCGACCCTGAGGCTTGAGAAAGCCCCCATGACGCCTGCATCGCGGGCAGGCCATCGATCCGCTCAAAAGCCCCGCATTTTCGGCGGTAATTCTGAGGTCGAAGGTAACTCCGCATCCGGGATTCTGGCAGGTGGTCCGATAAACGATCCCCCGCCCGGTGTTGGAGCTGGATTCTTGTTTCGCAGTTGCTGCTTGCATATTTCCTCCCTCCCTTTCTTCCTCAAGGAGGTTTCTAATGGCCCCTTTCGACCGCTTTCGGCATCTTAGACGTACAAACCTCGCAAATGTTTCAAGCGGGCTTGATGCTTTTCGAGCAAATGTCGCGCCAGCGCGAAAAGTTGAGTAAAATCAAGCAATCTTGGCAGGTCCGAACCAATGATGCACGGATATTGTGGCATTGAACCCGCGAAAAATGCGTCTTTTAAGGCAGTAGTAACCCCAGAATTCCCCGCCTTTTGCAGCCCGCTTCCCCGCCGGACTTTAACCGCGGGAGCCCCGCACTTATACTTGGCACGCCTTGCGTCCTCAAGCAGAGAAGATCCCCGGGGAATAGACAGATGAGAACGCTCGCATTGGTGATGGCAGGGGGGCAGGGCACCCGGTTGCATCCTTTGACGCGCGACCGCGCCAAGCCAGCGGTCCCGTTCGGCGGCAAATATCGGATTATCGATTTCGTTCTGTCCAACCTCGTCAATTCCGGTATTTACGCGATCTACATCCTCGTCCAATGGCGGTCCCAGTCGCTCATCGAACACCTGAAGGACGGATGGCAGTTTGGCGGGATGCTGCCGGATCATTTCGTAATCCCGGTGCCGGCTCAGATGCGGCTCGGGGAGACCTGGTACCAGGGGACCGCCGACGCGATTTTCCAGAACCTCAACCTGATCGACGATTTTCGTCCCGACCTGGTGGCGGTGTTCGGCGCAGATCATATCTATCGGATGGATGTGCAGCAGATGATCGGCTTTCACGTCGATCGCAAGGCGGCGGTTTCGGTAGCGACGCTGCCCGTGCCGGTAGAAGAAGCGCATCAGTTCGGGGTGCTGGAAGTGGACTCCGGCCTGCGGATCGTTGGCTTCCAGGAGAAGCCGCAGCAGGACCCGCCGCAGCTTCCGGGCGCTCCCGGCAAATGTCTCGCATCGATGGGGAACTACTTGTTCAACCCCGAGGTTCTGCGCGAGGCGCTTATCGAGGACTCGACGCGGGCCAGCAGCCGTCATGACTTTGGACACGATCTGATCCCGGCGCTGATAAATCGAGTACCGGTTTATGCGTACAATTTCATGACGAATCGCATCCGCGGTGATTCCGAAGTTAATCTCAGCTACTGGCGCGACGTGGGGACGCTGGATGCCTACTATGAGGCGAATATGGATCTTCGCGATGCGCGGCCGCATCTGAATCTCTATAATCCGCACTGGCCGTTGCGCACCGCGTACTACGATCAGCCCCCGGCGAAATTCGTGTTTGACGAAAACGGCCGGCGCGGCCAGGCGCTCCATTCGGTCATCTCGGAAGGATGCATCCTGTCGGGCGGCACGGTACGCAACTCGGTGCTCGGCCGTTCGGTGTTCATACATTCTTACAGCTACGTTGAAGATTCGGTGGTGATGGACTATGCGGAGATAGGCCGTCACGCGCGAATTCGCCGCGCGATAATCGACAAGAATGTTTACGTCCCCGACGGCGAGGAGATTGGTTACGACCTGGAGCGCGACCGCCAGCGCTTTTTTGTGACGGATTCGGGCTTGGTGGTTATTCCGAAGAGCCCCAAGCGCGAGCGCAGAGTTCTTTAGGCAGAAAAATTGTCCAACGCGGTTGATTATAGAAACGTTCGGGAGTCTGAATCCCTGTTCGAAGATGCCACCAGCGACACCGGAATCCCCGAATTCCCGCTCAAGCGTCCGGAGCGCCGCTCCCAGCAGGTCGATCTCGACACAAAAAGCAGGATATTGTGCGGGCTCTTCAAGGCCATCCTGCACACGCTGAGCCTCGTTCCGGATTTCCTCCTGTATCCTCTTGGCGTTCTCGGTGGTTACCTCGGCTATCTGCTCGATCGCAGGCATATCCTGATCGGGCTTAAGAATCTCGAGATCGCCTTTCCGGAGAAAAGCGCGGAGGAGCGCCGTCGAATACTGCGCGCCTCCTATATTAATCTTGGAAGATCAGGCGCCGAGTACATCCGCCTGAGCGGATTTTTCCACCGCCGGCTGAAACGGCGGATCAGGTACCAGGGGCTTGTACATTTCGCGCGGGCGATGCAGGAAAGGCCCGGGAAGGGTGTGCTCGTCCTTACCGCCCATTACGGCAATTTCGAGTTGCTTCTGGCGGGACACGCGCTGCACGGATACCAGATTAGCCTTGTCCATCATACGCAGCGGTTCCTCGCCGGCGATGCGCTGATGACATTCGTGCGCGAGCGCGCCGGCGTCGATATCATCCGCAAGCACTCCGCCGCCCGGGCGGTGCTTCGAGCGCTCAAGGATGGTGAACTCGTCGGAATCCCATTCGATCAGAACGCCAAGCGCAGCGAGGCGGTTTTCGTGCCGTTCTTTAATGAACCCGCCGCGACCGCCGGCGCTGTCGCCCGTCTCGCGATGATCTCAGGAGCGCCGGTCGTGCCGGTATTTATGGTGCGCCAGCCCGACCATCGACACCATCTCATCGTGATCCGCGAACCAATTCCCGTTCAGCGCACCGGCGATGTGGACGCGGATGTGCTCGAAAACACCCGCCGCTTCGTCAAGGCGGTCGAAGACCAGGTGCGCGCGCATCCCGAGCAATTCCTTTGGACGCATCGCCGCTACCGGACGCGTCCCCGCGGCCTTCCACCAATTTATGATTGGGAAACGCGTTCGCGGCCCTCACGCGGCGCTCTCGCGTCGCACGCCGGACAGCGGGCCTAACAGCAGCAACACGGCAATAGCGGCTATCCACGCAGCCGCGCCGCTAATCACCGGCTGATGGCCCCATCCCGCAAGCCATTGGGGCAGGGCCGCGTGCGGCAGCATCAGCTTGGGCCAGAGCTTGGCTCCGATTACGAATCCGGCGTGTAGTCCCACCGAAAACCACACGGTTTTCGTTAGGACAAATGCCTCCGCCAGCACTATTCCAAGCAGAAACAGTCCGATCAGTGTCGGCAGAGCGCTAAGCGGCGCGCCGAGCTGAGAGAAACTCAGGGCCAATGTTCTGATGCCCGCGCCCGGTTCGAGGCTCGTAACGTAAAAATGCGCGGGAGCGCGGACCAGGTGTGCGACTGCATAGATGGCGGAGCTGACGACCAGCGATCCTGTTCTTCCGAAGTCGGCCTCCATTCCACCGAACAGGAACGCGCGGAAGAAGCCTTCTTCGATAAGCCCGACCACGATTCCCGAAAGCGCGTACTTCGGCAGCATTCGCAGCGCGTGGCCCGTATTGCCCACTCCTTCGATCGCGGCTGCGATAGCCAGCAGTAGCGCCATCACCCCGAGTGCCACCGCAAGGCCTCGGACCACGCGCGAAAGATTGGCGGCAGGATGCGAGAAACCGGTGCGCAGAAGCGGCAACAACCTCAGATCGCGTGCCGCAATCATTATCACCAACCCGAGGGCCACCATCACTACTCGATCGAAGATGCGGGGAAACGGGAAGGTGAAACCAGCCCAGGCGACGCCTACGGCGACGAAAGGGGCGAGCAGGACTGCGCAAACCAATCCTGCCACGAGTGCGATCACAAACTTTGCCGTGAATGACTGGTTCATCGAAGGTCGCGAACCAACCTACCGTCTGGTCCCTTCCCAGAAAAGCGAGTGTCTTGAACCGGAATAGCGGGGCAGGCGAACTTCTTCACGTCGGCTTCGACAGGCTCGGTTTGTCGGCCGGGCTGAACCACGGATAAAGCAGGGGCAACAGGTAGAGCGTCAGAATTGTTGCGGTGATTAGCCCGCCGATCACAACCGTGGCAAGAGGGCGCTGAACTTCCGCACCCGTGCTGGTCGCAATCGCCATCGGAATGAAACCCAGACTCGCAACCAGCGCGGTCATCAGGACGGGCCGCAGGCGATCGGCCGCGCCTTCTCGAACCGCGTTGAGCATCGGCATCCCCTGGTTGCGCAGGAGGTTGATGTGACTAACCATCACGATGCCGTTCAAAACGGCGACACCGAACAGGGCAATGAAGCCGATCGAGGCGGAAAGGTTGAGATTGATGCCTCGCAGCCACAGGGCGGCGATCCCACCGACCAGCGCGAACGGCACGTCCAAGAGAATCAGCAGAGACTGGCCGACGTTTTCGAAGGTCGCGAACAAGAGCGCGAAGATGATCGCAATTGAGACCGGGAGCACGAATGCCAGGCGCCGGTTTGCCCGCTGCTGGTTCTCAAACTGCCCGCCCCAAACAATCGAGTAACCGGGCGGAAGCTGGACGGCACGATCGACGTTCGCGCGTGCAGCGGCGACGAAACTGCCCAAGTCCGTTCCACGGACGTTGGTTTGCACAACGAGGCGCCGCCGAGCGTTCTCGCGAGTTATCATCTCGGGACCGTTTACCAGGTTGAGATCGGCCACCTGTCCGAGCCGTACGATTGCTCCTCCGGGCGCGACCAGAGCCAGGCTGGCGAGCACGCTTGGATCGTTGCGTTGGCTTTCCGGCAACCGTACGGAGATTCCGAAGCGCTTTTGTCCAAGGATCATTTCCGAAACCGGACGCCCGCCAACCAGCGTCTCGATCATTTCCTGAACGTTCGACACGTTGAGTGCGTAGCGAGCGAGTTCGGCCCGATTCAGTTGAATTTGAAGTTGCGGCACCCCCGAAGTCATCTCCATCTGAGGATTGAAAGCGCCGGGAGTCGCGGCAACGGCTGCAAGCGTCTTTTCGGCGAGGTCACGGAGAGTTCCGATGTCGTCTCCGAATATCTTGATAGCCACATCGCCGCGGATACCGGTAACGACCTCGTCCATCCGCATCTCCATCGGCTGAGTGAAGGTATAGGAGACTCCTGGAATCGTCTGGAGAGCGGCCGCGAGCTTGCCAATCAACTCTTCCTTATTGCGGCAGCATTTCCATTGCCGGTGAGGCTGCAGCGTTAGATAGGAATCCGATTCGTATACTCCCATCGCTTCCGTGGCGAGGTCGGGCCTTCCGAGCTTCGTGACTACACCCTTGATTTCCGGAAAGCTCATTATAACCCGTTCGATCTTCTGGCCGAGGCGGATCGATTCGTCGAGCGAAATTCCCGGAAGGCGGCGCGAAGTGATGACGATCGAGCCTTCGTCGAGACGCGGCATGAACTCGGTTCCGATGTAATGCAATGAGCCGATCGCGAGCGCCAGCATCACGGCCGCGCAGGCAATCACCGGCCCGCGCCGCTGCATCACCAAATCCAGCGAATTCCGATATCCGTCGCGCACTCGCCCGAACCATCCCCCACTCGACTCATGGTGCGCGACCGGTCGCAGCAAATAGCTCGAAAGCGCGGGGGCAAGCGTCAATGCCAGGATCAGCGATCCGAACAGCGCCGAGCACACGGTTATCGCCATCGGCCGGAACATCCTCCCCTCCATGCCTTGCAGCGTGAAAATCGGGAGATACACGGCGATGATGATGATCACCGCGAATACGATGGGACGCGCGACCTCGGATGCCGCTTCGCGGATGAGCTGCCGGCGATCGAGCGATTCGCCCTCACCCAGCCGGCGCACGAAATACTCGACCATCACGACCGAGCCATCCACGATCATGCCGAAATCGATCGCGCCCAGGCTCATGAGATTGGCCGACACGCCGAACAGGCTCATGCCGATGAAACCGAACAGCATCGCCAGCGGGATGACCATCGCTACGATTAGAGCGGCGCGCAGATCGCCGAGAAACACGAGCAGGATCACGCTGACGAACACGCCGGCCTCGATAAGGTTGTGCCTGACCGTTCTGAGCGTGCCTTCGATTACGTGCGATTGGTCGTAAAACGGAATCAGTTTCGACCCGTCGGGCAAGTGCAGCGAGGCGATCCGGTCCTTCACGCGCTGGATCACACGGCGCGCATCGGCGCCCTTGAGAACTATCACCATCCCGGCGACGGTCTCGCCCTTGCCGTCGTGCATCACCGCTCCCTGGCGGGGAAGCGCGCCCACTCGCACCCGCGCGACATCGCGCAATAGAACTGGAACGCCGGACCGGGCAAGAAGGACGATATTTCCGAGGTCGGTTTCGTCTGTGGCGCGGCCGAGGCCCAGGATTGTGTATTGCTGCTCGGCGTGCTGGATAAATCCTCCGCCGAAATTGGCGTTGTTGTCGGCAATCCTGGTCACTACGTCATGGAGGGTCAGGTCATAGCGCCTGAGCGCATCGGGATCGAGCTCGATTACGTATTGTTTGGTAAACCCGCCCCATGAATTGACTTCGCTGACTCCCGCGACCGCGCGCAGGTCGTACCTGAGCCGCCAATCCTGCAGGGTCTTGAGATCCATCAGCGAGGCTTTTGGGCTTTGCAGCGTGTATTGAAATGCCTCGCCGAACACGCTGGCTAGCGGCCCCATCACGGGTATTAATCCCGGCGGGAGCCGGTCGCGCGCCTGGCTGAGGCGTTCATTCACCAGTTGGCGCGCGAGAAAAACCTCTATTTCGTCGTCGAACACCGCGGTGATCATCGAGAGGCCCAGCTTGGACACGGAACGAACCGTCTCCATGTGCGGGATACCCATCAGCGCGGTTTCCAGCGGGAATGTGACAAGTTGCTCGACCTCGGTCGGTGACATCCCCGGGCATTCTGTGGTCACAACCACCTGGATGTTGGTCAGGTCGGGGAACGCTTCGATCGGGATGTGCCACATCGTGTAGCAGCCCAGGACGATGAGGGCGCAGGTGGCGGAAATCACGATCCAGCGGTAATCGAGCGCAAAATCGATAATCCGGCGCATCGGGGACTATTCCTGTGAAAGGGAGCGGATCAGAAACTGCGATTTGACGACGAAAGCGCCATCGTTCACCACGGTTTCGCCGGGCTTGAGCCCGGCGCGGATCTCCACCATCCCATCGCGTCGCGGCCCCAACTCAACCGGGCGAGCTTCGAACGTCGCGCTTCCATGCCGCACGAACACTACCGGGTTGCCGTTCAGGTCCTGAACGGCAACATCACGCACGAAGATGGCATCGCGGGTTCCTCCCTCGGCGATTTCGGCGGTGCCGAACATGTCGGGGCGCAGGCGTCCATCCGGGTTCGGTACGACAATGCGGACTGAAAGCGTGCGAGTTGTAGGATCGAGGCGCGGTCCGATCTGATCGACCTGTCCGCTAAAAGCCGTGTTCGGGTACGCGCGAACCCGAACCGCAACCTGTTCGCCGACGCGAACCGAGTGGATGTCCTTTTCGCTCACCGATGCGATCATCCAGAGCGACGAAAGATCGGACACGGTGAAGGTTTCCGACCCCGGCTGCAGCGCCATCCCGGGCGTTATCATCCTTGCTATTACGACTCCGTCGCGCGGCGTCTTTATCGGCATCGCGTCGGAATCGATATCAAGCCGCTCAAGCCCGCGCTCAGGCACCTGGAGCATCCCGGCAAGATGTGCGCGAGCGGCGCGAAATTCGGCGGCGGCCTTTTGGACACCGGCCAGCGCGCTTTGATAGTCGAGATCGGAGCGCTCCATCTCTTCGCGCGACGCGTACTGGATCTCGTAGAGCTTGCGGTAGCGGTCACGCACCGTACGCGCGTATTCAGCCTGGCGGTCTGCGCGTTCGACTTCCGCGGATGCCGACTGATAAGCCGCAACCGCATCGTGGAGGTCATGGCTGTGCATGTAAGCCAGTACCTGGCCGGCGCGCACGTGATCGCCCACGTTGGCGAAGATTCTCGTCACGGTGCCGGGAAAGACGACCCCTATGTGCTCCGTCCTTTGTTCGTTCATGGTCAACGCGCCGACCGCGCTGATGACGAGCGGCACGGAATGAGTGGTCGCCGGCAGAGCTGCTATTTCCGCTTCCTGCTGGGAAGCGGCTGAGATGGTGATTTCCGGGGGCGCGGCGCCGTTGGCGGCGGACTCCGATGCGTTCGGGCCGCGGCGCGAACACCCGGCAGTGGTGGCGAGCAAGAGTGCAGCCAGGGCAGCAGTCACGCGCTTCATTGAATCATCCCGGTCGCATACTCGAGGTTGACGGCGCTCTGGTGGTACTGGCCAAGCGTCTTCGTGTACAGCACTTGCGTTTCTATGCGCATGCGCTCCGCGTCGAGATAGCGAACCAGATTGGTGCCGCCGATGCGATAGGCTTCGCGGGTCATGTCAAGGTTGCGGTCGGCGCGATCGCTCATGACCGGCATGATTTGATTTAACGCCTCGCGGCTGCGGGAGTAATCGCTCAGGGCGGACGCCACCTCCGCGCGCACCGCGATTTCCTCGGCTTTGAGACTCTGTTCGGCGCTGCGCAATTGCGCCTCGGCGGCGGAGACTTTCCCCTGGTTGCGATTGAAGATCGGTATCGGAATTTTTGCTCCAAAGAACATCGTGTTCAGTCCCGTAAACTGGTTGTACCCGCTCCAGCGCTTGTAGCCGAACATCAGATCGGGATCGGGAATCGCATTGGCGCGCTCCAGCGAAAGGTTCGCGCGCGCCTGTTCGAGACGCGCCCGCGCAAGAAGCATCTCGGGGCGCCGAAGCAGCACTTCGTCAATCGCAGGAACCTCGAGACGATCGATTGCCTGCATCGCGTCGGTAAAGGTCACCTGTTGCGGGAAGTCCGTAGATCCCATCTCACGATACAGCGCAACCAATGCGCGCTGAGCCTCGGCGCCGGCCAGATTCGCGCTCGCCCGCATCCGATCGGCTTCGAGCTGGATGCGAAGCAGGTCGGCTTCAGCGGCGGCGCCTTCTTTTACCCGAGCCTGGTCATACGCGACCATCCGATCGAGCATCCGGGCCTCGTCGTTGTAGAGATCCCGGATCCGCCCGGCTCCGTTCGCGGCCCAATAGGCCGATGCGACGCGCGCGGCCAGTTGGCGCGCCGCGATCTGAGCTTCCTGTGCGGCCGCTTGCACTCCCGCTTCGGCGGCGGCGGTCCGGCGCTTGCGCTTGCCGCCCAGTTCGATCGTCTGGCTGGCGTAGATGTAATCGTCAGTCTGGTTGGCGAAACTGAATCCCGGGGAACCGCTGTACGGTTGATTCTCGGAGGTTGCCGTCAGCGACGGGTTTGGGATCAGTCCCGCCTGGGTGCGCGCTCCCTCCGCCGCCGAAATCTTTTCGCGCGCTATTCCGATAGCCGGATTGCGCTCGCGTGCGATTGACAACGCCTGCGTCAGGCTGAGCGAGGGGCCATCGGCCTGAGCCGGCGTGATGGGTGCGAGGGTACACAGCAGCATGAGCGTCGCTATCGATGCGCCGAACCGAAGCGGAATCTTCATCCCCATAGGATAGCTGGTTTATCCGTTTGTAACCCAAGTTGGTGGATGATCCGCGCGTCAATTTTCGGCGTCTGAAAATGATTTGCATTTTCTCCTGCCAGGTCCATCGCGTATCCCGCGCCGGGCGGACCGACGGCGTCCGAGCGGCGGCCGTCGGGCCAAAGGAAGCGGCACGAGGTTATTTGCTCAAAGGGTCGCTCTGCGGCTCGAGGGAGATTTCGACCGGGCAGGCGCGGGCGGGCGCCTTGATTATCTGCATCACGGCGGCTGCGACGTCCTCAGCCCGCAGCATCGCCCCGCGGTTCAACCGCTTGTTGTCAGGGATGAGCGAAGTGTCGACCAGACCGGGGATGATAGCCGCGACTTTGATTCCCTTGTCGCGCAGTTCGGCGAAAGCTGCGCGCGTGAACGCGATCAACCCCGCCTTCGCGGCGGCATAGACTGCCTCTCCGGACGGGGTGAGCCGTGCCGCGCTCGAAGCGATGTTCACGATCGTTCCTTCGCCCTGGCGAACCATCTGGATCGCCGCCATCCGCGCCAATGCGACAGGTGCCCTGAGATTGACGGCCAGGATCTGGTCGAGGTCGCTCTCCTTCAGCTTGATCAGCGCGGTGCGTGCGGGGGCCCATCCTGCGTTGTTTACGAGTACGTCGATTCTTCCGTGATGGTCGAGGACGGATTCGAACAGGGCAGCGGGTGCTTCCGGTTGCGCCAGATCGAGCAGCACGATTAGTGACCGCTCGGGCGCGAGTCCGGTGGCCCTGCGCGTTTCTTCGAGTTCGTCGCGCGTGCGAGCTGCCAGGCAGACGGAAAACCCCTCGCGGGCCAGGGAAACGGCGATCGCTTTTCCGATTCCGCGTCCTGCCCCGGTCACCAACGCGACCCGCCGATCATCGTGATTGAATGCCATCAGCTATCAGTCTTTTTCGCTTGCGCCCAGTCGGTTACTCACACAGACTGGCTAGCACCAGTCTGTCTTAGTGCGGGGGAGAAGAATAGACAGTGGGGCTTGCGCCCGACCGAACAACAACCGGGCAACAAGGCGTCTATGAATTCACAGGTTTTTCGCGAATATGACATCCGCGGCGTGGTCGAATCCGATTTCGACGACGCCTTTGTCACGGACTTGGGCCGCGCGTATGCGACAATTCTTCATCGCGCCGGCAAGAAGAACATCACGCTGGGCCGCGATTGCCGGCTCTCATCGCCGTCGTTGCGAGCGCGGCTGCTCGATGGCCTGCTGGAATGCGGGATCGATGTAACCGACGTCGGAGTCGTGCCGACCCCGTTGCTCTATTTTTCGGTTTTGCACTGGAAGATGGACGGGGGCGTGATGATTACCGGGAGCCACAACGCGGCGGAGTACAACGGCTTCAAACTCGGAGTCGGTCCGACCACGATTTTCGGAGACGAAATTCAAAAAGTTCGCCGAATAATCGAGAGCCGCGCCTTTGAGAAGAGCGGCGCGCACGGAAGGCTGGTCGAAAAGCCGATCGCGCCCGAATACGGCCAGTTCATCCTGTCTCAGTTCAAGCTTCGCGAAGGAATGAAGGTTGCCGTTGACGGCGGCAATGGATGCGGCGGCGCGGTCGCTGCACCTTTGATGAAGCGGCTCGGACTTCAGGTCACCGAGTTGTTCACCGAAATGGACGGCCGTTTCCCCAACCATCATCCGGATCCCACAGTCGAGGAGAACATGCGGCATCTCCAGGAAGCGGTCCGAAAAGGGCGCGCGGAACTGGGGATCGCTTACGACGGCGACGCGGACCGGATCGGCGCGATAGACGAGAATGGCAAGATTGTTTGGGGTGACGAGCTGATGGTTATCTTTGCGCGCGCGATTCTCAAGGAGCGCGCGGGAGCCGCGATTATCGGCGACGTCAAATGCTCGCAGCGCATGTATGACGACATCGCGAAGCAGGGCGGCCGGCCGATCATGTGGAAGACCGGCCATTCGCTGATCAAAAGCAAGCTCAAGGAAGAACATGCCGCGCTTGCCGGCGAGATGAGCGGGCACATGTTCTTCAACGATCGCTACTTCGGCTTCGATGACGCCATCTATGCGTCGTTCCGCCTGCTCGAAATTCTGAGCACCGAACGCCGCGGACTGGGCGAAATCCTGGCCGACTTGCCCACAAGCACCTTCACTCCCGAAATCCGGCTCGATTGCCCGGATGATCGCAAGTTCGATGTGGTGCGGCGAGCCGCCGAGTATTTCAGCAAGCACTACAAAGTGATCGACATCGATGGCGTTCGAGTGGAGTTCGACGACGGATGGGGCCTCGTGCGAGCGTCGAATACGCAACCAGCGCTCGTGATGCGCTTCGAGGCGAGCAGCGATTCGCGGCTGAAAGAGATTCGTTCCCTGTTCGAAGGCAAGCTCAGAGAACTGGGCGCGATCTGAAGATGGCGGTACGCTTAGCACCCACCTGTCTTCACGAAATGTTCCGAGTCCCCGACGACTGCGCAAGGAGCACCTGGCGATGGCATCGCGGCGCATAGCCCCCCGCACTTTTGCCTTGATAATCGCGGGAGGAAGCGGCACCCGATTCTGGCCGGCCAGCCGCGCCGCGCGGCCGAAACCGCTCTTTTCGGTGAACGGCAAGCGATCGCTTCTTGCCGATACTATCCGACGACTCAGACCCCTGGTTGCGCGCGAAAACATTTTTGTTCTGGTGGCGCAGACTCACGCGGGCGCGTTCAGGAGGGAAGTCGCGACACTCATCCCCAGAAGCAATCTCATCATCGAACCGGCCGCGCGCGGCACCGCGGTCGCGATCGCCTATGGCGCGGCGGTGATCGAACGGCGCAAGGGCGAAGGCGTCATCGCAGTAATGCCGGCAGATCACCTGATCGAGCCCGCCGCCGGGTTTCGGGCGACGTTGGCGGACGCGGTCGATCTGGCTTCCAGCGAAAAGTCGATTGTCGTGATTGGCGTTCCGCCCGATCATCCCGAGCCCGGCTTTGGCTACCAGAAGATTGGACCGGCGCGCGGCACGGGCTTCGTGGTGGAGCGATTCGTAGAAAAACCGTCGGTGGCTGTTGCCCGGCGGATGGTCGAGTCAGGAAAGTATTTGTGGAACGCGGGCATGTTTGTGATGTCCACCGGCACGCTGGACGCCGAATTGCGCGAACTCGCTCCGCCATTGCGCGTCGCGGTGAAGCGGATGGCGCTCAAGTCCCCGCGTCATGTAGCCAGTCAGTACGTGAAGCTCTCGTTTGATTCGTTTGACCGCGAGATAGTCGAGAAAAGCCGCCGCATTCTCGGCGTGCGCGCCCGATTCAAGTGGCATGACGTGGGTTCGTGGGAGGGACTTCGCCAGGCGCTCGGCGGAAAAGAGGGACAGATTCTGCGCGGCAACGTTCTTGCCCTCGATTCCAGCCGTGTCGTGGCGCAGGCGGGAAGGCGCCTGATGGTGCTGTTTGGGGTGGACGATATCGTCGCGATCGATACGGAGGACGCCATTCTGGTGACGCGCCGCTCCGAGTCACAGAAGCTCAGGCGCGTCAGCGAGGAACTCGCCCGGCGCGGCCTGGGACGATACCTGTAGTTCGGCTAGTCCAGCGCCTGCGGGTCGCATTTCAAGGCGAGCGCGCGCAGTTCCTCTTCCGCTTCGCTGTCCGCGACGGCGATCTGAGCGATTTGCTGCGAGATCGAGAGATCGATTCCTTCCCAAACCCCGGCTTCCTTCTGCATTCCGACCGCGATGACGCGAAGAACCTCGAGGTCACTCGTGAGCCGCTCCCAGTTGTTTGAGCCTTCGCGCGGCGTCGCCTCAGGCGGACGCGGCCACAGATCGCGATCGGTCAGGATGTTGCGCAGAATCTTGAAGCTCTCCGCCTGGCCTTCGGCGATCCGATCGATGCCGGATTTTATCGTGGGATAGGGGCACATTGAGGCGTGCCGCCGAAGGCGGTCGATTAGCGTCTCCTTGCGGCCGGCCAGTGCGGCCAGCTCAGCCAATGCGCGCTTTTCGGGAGATGATAGAAACCTGTCGAAGAGTCCCATCGCCGATGCCATTTCCCCCACCTGCCTGTCGCCGCAATACGCTGCCCTGCATGAGTAAGCATCCGATGCGGCCGTTTGCGGATATTACCTATCTGAATCGCCGCCGTGTCTGTCAAGCCACGCCCGGAGCATCGCAGGGCCCTCGGTTTCTCGAGGTTCCTCGCGCCGGGGGCTCGTGGTGCGCATCAGGTAGGACTCACGAGAAAAGAATCCTCGCGTGTGAAATGAGTCTTCGAGCTTGAGAACGCTGTAATCAAAGTAGTGCGCCAGCTCATGCATCAAGGTGCGCACGAAGGTCCGCGGCTTGACCACATCGTGCCGTTCCGCCGTTCGCATCCACAGCACGATATGCGGGCCCGAGGGCTTGCGCGGATTGGCGGGATAAAACAGGCCATGCAGTTCTCCCCGCGCGTTCTTCGGCCTTACCTCGCGGACATCGATCGTCGGTGGTACCACGCCGGCGACCCGGCAGGTTTCGGCCACGACCTTGCGCGCGGCTTGTTCGGTGGCCGCTGCCTTTCCGCTCTCCAGTACTCGCATCAGTTCCGAGACGGCTTTGCCCACAGCCTTATCGGGCACAAACTCGTAGTTGGTGGCGGAATCGCTCGCCAGATAGCATCTCTGTGCGCGCGGGGAGAGCCGGTAAAAGTAGGCCGGCAACTTGTCCGGCGGTTTCCTTGGTCCGGAGGGCGGCATCGAGCATCACCGTGTCTTTCCGCGCTTTCCCTGCTTTCATATCATCGACCGATGTTCATCGAGAAAGGGCGAGTCGATGGAAATCAAGGCGATTGAAATTGTCAGGCCGGTTGAAGATGTCAACGTAATCGTAGGTCAGGCGCATTTCATCAAGACCGTCGAGGACATCTACGAAGCGCTGGTCCAGGCGGTCCCCGGCATTCAATTCGGCCTGGCATTTGCCGAAGCCTCGGGGCCCTGCCTGGTGCGACATACCGGTACCGACGAGAAGCTGGAGCAGGCCGCGGTTGAATCGGTTTCCGCGATCGCGGCAGGGCATGTGTTCGTCGTGATGCTCGGCAATGCTTTCCCGGTCAACGTTCTCAATCAGATCAAATCGGTGAGCGAGGTATGTACCGTTTTCTGCGCCACGGCGAACCCGCTTTGCGTTCTGGTCGTGCGGGAAGGTGATGGATGCGGCGTGATCGGAGTGATTGATGGAAGTTCGCCCAAAGGGATCGAGGGCGAGGACGAGCAAAAGGAGCGGCACGCAATGCTGCGGCGTTTCGGCTACAAGAAATAACCCCTTTCCGCCTTCGCCGCTCGATGCCTGGCTTCGATTCAGTCCAGCAACTCGGGCCAAAATAGTTCCAGCATCGCACAATCGTTTCGGCTATGATCGCCTGAAGCAGAATTGGCAATGGCCGGCGGGGTCAAGCGGCGGGGTCAGGGCGGCAAGCCGAAGCCTGCATGGCGAATCGGCGGATGGCGGGTGAGCACGATTGCCGGCGCCGGCTTCCTATTGCTGTGCTTCGGCACCGGTTTTTACCTTGCACAGCTCTATTCAGAAATCTCCGCGCTGATCGAGCAGCGGCGCGCGGCGCTCAGCTCCGCGATCTACTCAGCTCCGGCGGTAATCAGGCGGGGCGATGACGTAACCAGCTTTGGCCTGATCGATCGCCTCAATCATCTCAGCTATACCCAAACGCCGGTGGCGAATGCGCCCGGCGAATTCTCTCAGTCGGGCGCTGCGATGACGATATATGTCCGCGATTTCAGCGTTGGAACCACCAACTATGCCGCTTCGGTGGTCAAGCTTCGCCTGGAAGGAGACAGGGTTGCGGCGATTGCGGATGCGTTCGGCGTGGCCAAAAATTCCGCGATGCTCGAGCCGGAGGTTATCGGACGCCTGCTGCCGGGCGCCCCGGCCGAGCGCGTCGATGTGGCGCTGGTCGATCTCAAGCCGTACCTGGTTCGCGGCCTGATCGCCACTGAAGATCGCTGGTTCTATTACCATCCCGGAATCGATCCGATTCGCGTCGTGGAAGCGGCTGTCGTGGACCTTCGATCGCACCATCTTGCGCAGGGAGCCAGCACGATTACGCAGCAACTCGCGCGTACCTTTCTCGATCGCCACGAGCGAAGTTTCGGCCGCAAGTTCCGCGAACTCGCGGTTGCGATTGTGCTCGAAATCCGCCTCAGCAAGAACGAGATACTCGAACGCTACATCAATGACGTGCCGATGGGCGCCTACAGCGGGACGCCGATCGAAGGCCTGCCGCAGGCTGCGCGCTACCTGTTCAACAAGGATCTGCGCCAGGTCACTCCGGCGGAAGCCGCGACGCTGATCGGAATGATCCAGGCGCCCAGTCTCTACGATCCTCGCCGCCACCCGGATTCCTGCCGGGCGCGGCGCGACACCGTGCTCGGCGTCATGTGGCGCGACGGGGTTATCGACGTGGCGACTTACCGGGCGGCGCTGGCATCGCCCATCGATGTAACCAAGCCGCCCGGACTGAGGCGCGCGCCGTACTTCACCGACTACGTCGCGAGTTTTGTGCAGAAGATTCCCGGCCTTCATGCTCATCTCGAAGGTTTGAAGGTTTACACTACCCTCGATGCGCGGCTGCAGGCCGATGCGGCTGACGCGGTCAACGAGAACCTGGCCGAACTGGAAAAGCGCCATCCCCGGCTGCGCCGCTCCAATAGCAAAGACCGGCTCGAAAGCGCGATGGTGGCGATAGATGCGGAGACGGGAGCGATCCGCGCGATGGTTGGAGGGCGCGATTATTCCTCGAGTCAGTTCAACCGAGCCGCGATGGCGCAACGCCAGCCCGGATCGGCATTCAAGCCAATCGTGTATCTCGCGGCGCTCGATCCCGAGCGGTCTCCCTTCTCACCCCCGCTTACGCTCGCGTCACCCCTGCCCGATCGTCCGATGTCTTTCGGCGGATGGACTCCGGTGAACTACGAGCACACCTATCAAGGACAGGTGACGGTAGTTGAGGCGCTGTACGAATCACTCAACGTTCCAACCGCATGGGTAGGCAGCCAGCTTGGCGCGCCAAGAATCGTCGCGATCGCTCATCAGATGGGCATCAACGAAGACCTGCATGCAGTTTTGCCGATTTCGATTGGAGCGGATGAAACCACGCTGCTCGAGCTGACCGGCGCGTACCAGGTCTTTGCGAGCGGTGGGCTGGAAGATCCTCCGTATGCAGTCGAATCGGTGGTCGATGGCGCCGGCCATCTCATCTACCATCACGATGACGAAGAGCGCCGTGTCATCAATCCCGCGGTCGCATACCTGATAACCGGTGCTCTGAAGCAGGTCTTGCACTACGGCACCGGCGCGTCCGCATCGCGAATGGGAATCGACTTTCCAGCGGCAGGCAAGACCGGAACGACCCAGGACTACCACGACGGCTACTTTATCGGTTACACGCCGGAACTTGTCTGCGGAGTGTGGGTAGGTTTCGATACGCCACAGAGCCTTTCGATGCCTGGTGCTCAGGCGGCGCTGCCCGCCTGGGTCTCGTTCATGAAGCAGGCCGTTCCTTCCGATTCCCCCGATTTCGCCGAGCCGTCAGGGATCACCTACGCCACTATCGACCCGCAGAGCGGCGGTCTTGCGACTGCGTCATGTCCAAGGGCGGTCACGGTTCCGTTCTTGATCGGGACTGCACCAACCGCAACCTGCGCGTTGCATGGCGGCTTGCTCGCATCGGCGCCGCCACGCGCCACTGAGGCAGAGACGAACACGCCCGCGCCTCCTCCGATTGCGGAACCGGCGCCGAGCGCCGCACCGAGTCCTTCTTCCGGAAGTGTGCTCGGCGCGATTTCCGGCTTCTTTGGCGGATTGTTCCGCTAGGCCAGAAAAAAGCCTGGGGATGGAACCAAAGGCCAGTGGCTTGGCTCGAGGTATTGGTCTATGAGCCAAGGGCATGAAGCGAATGCTTGTTGCACTGGTATTGAGCGCGGTCTTTGTTCATCCCCGAATTGCGCGCACTGAAGACATCCTCCTGCCTTTGCCGCCCCAGGATCGACAGCGCATCGATGCCCAGCTTGGTCCGGGGGTGGTAGGCGAGCCGCTGCCCAGTCAACCGATCGCCGATGCCTCGGTCTATTTTCCGCTGCGCGAAAAACCGCTCGTGTACAAAGTGATTTCGGGTGCCCACCCCGGACGCATCGACTATCTCGGGCTGTCGAAGGTTGAGCGTCCGAGTGGAAAGCCCGCCTGGCGCTTCCAGTTTACCCCGACGCTCACCGGCTTCATTCGTCAGACCGATGCCGGCGAGCTCACGATGCCGAGCGTAAGCGACTCCAACGAGGGCGTGATCGTCATCAGCACTCCGCCGAATCCGTTCGTGCCTACGGGGATGAAGCCGGGCGAGACGCGCGCGTATCAGCAGAAGGTATCGGTCAATTATCTGGACGATCCCGGTGATCAACGGTTTTCAGGAAACCTGAACGGCACCTGCACCTATCTTGGTACGTTTCAGACAACCGTTCCCGCCGGCACGTTTCCCGCCGTCCTTTTGCGCATGAAATTCTCGGGCAGAGTAGGGCCGGCAGAGACCAAGGACACGCAGTACAACTTGTTTGCCCCAGGGGTGGGGTTGGTGGCGATGATCACGCAGGAGAAGGTGACCGCTTTCTGGCTCTATCACATCGACAGCACTACGGGGAAAGTGCTCGTTGCAAAGTAGAGCGCGGGCGGACGGATGCTAGCTTTCGCTGGTGCCGTCATCATCCGCGCGATCCGGCCATTGCGATGCTTGTTCTCCAGGGGCCGCCTGTTCCGGAATATCTGCCAATCGTCGAGCCACGATGATGAATGCCGAATGCGCGACCATCCGGTTCAGGGGCCGAACGCTGAGTCCCTTGACTTGCCAATGGCGCAGCAGGGTTTCGAAACTCTCGATTTGCCCGAAGTTGGGATGCGTCTGAAGGGCCTCGACGGTGTCCTTTAGCTGCAGTGCGGTCGGAACGTACCCGACCAGCACGCCGCCGGGGCGCAGCGCGCGTGCGGCAATCTCGAGCGCGCGGCCCGGTTCCGGCAGGTCAAGGAACATGCGATCGGCGCCGGTTTCATCGAAGCCTGCGTACAGGTCGCGAAGTTTCAGCGTCCAGTTGGGCGCATCGCCGAAGAATGCGGCCACGTTGCGCCTGGCAAGATTGGCGAAGTCGTCGCGGATTTCATAAGAGATGAGCCTGCCGTTCGCCCCGATTGCGCGCAGCAGGGCGATAGTGAGTGCGCCCGCGCCAACTCCGCCCTCGATAACGGTGGCCCCCGGAAAAACGTCGCCCCACAAGAGCATCGGGCCCGTGTCCTTCGGGTAGATTACCTGTGCGGTCCGTGGCAAATGGGGCACGAGGTCCGCGTACGTGGGACGCAGGACCAGGAAGGTTTCTCCGGATGAAAATTTGATGCGCGAGCCCTCTTCGATTCCGAACAAAGCGTCGCTCATCAGTTCGCCGCGGATGAGGAGTTTCTGACCGGGCTTGAGAAGCTTCATGTAGCGCCGGCCCTTGCGGTCGATGAAGAGCACGGCGTCGTTGGGTTTCAATCGAGAATCCACAGGTCATTAACCGATAGACGCAAGCAAGCTCAGGTGCAACGTGGCTGCGCCTATTGACTGCGGATGACGGCGGCGCTTACGCTCTAGTGCGCACCCGGCCTCGGGACGCGTCGCGACGGCCGGGTGATTTTCTATACTGCCCGAAAATGATTAAATCATTCTGAGATTGGCGTCGCGTTGGCGATTAACCGGCGTTCCGGCGACAAATCCATCGTAGGTCAGGGTTATCATGGCGGAAAAGAAGGCAAAGACCGCGGAAAAGGGCGGCGAACTGCAGCACAAGCATATCTGTCCCAACTGCGGAGCCGAGAGCAAAGTCACCAAGTTCACCGGCTTCGGCCGCAAGGGTTTCTACCTGGTATGCGAGAAGGCATGCGGCTTCATCGGCCGCACGCGTTGAGCATTCGGGAGTAAGAGGCGATGGGCAGAACGCGGAAGAGCAAGACCTCCAAGCGCGATCGTTACGCCGGCTTCGGTGACATGGCCGACGAGGCCGATGAAGATGCGGACCTTCCCAAGGACGAAGCCGGCAGACGCAAGATCAAGCGCCAGTATGCCGAACTACTCGGCATCCGGATCGAAAAGCTCCGCGGCAGAATTCTGAACCGCGAGCGCATCAACAAAACGATCGAAGGCATTTACTTCATCTGCGCCAACTGCATGAAGGTTTGCCATTCGCTCGATGACGGTCTTACCGAAGACCCTGAAAATCAGAACAACCTTTGCGGCGCCTGCAGTAAGGCCAGGTCCGCCTCTGCTCCCGTGGCCGCCGCTCACAGGCCGGCCGCGCCCGAGCGCCCGGCGCGCCGCAAGCGAGCCGCGGCGAGCTGACGGCGGCACAGGGTTGTGCCCGCAAGGCGGAAAAGCTAAACAGGGCCGATGTCTCTTCAACTGATTCGCCCCGACATAAACGTCGATTTCGTCGGGAAACGCCATTTTTTCGTGCTTTTATCGACCGCGATAAACATCGCGGCGATTTTTCTCCTGATCTTCAAGGGGCTTAACTACGGCGTCGATTTCGTCGGCGGCAGCGTGGTTCAGGTCCAATTTTCCAAAGCTACCAGCGCCGACGAGATCCGTCGATCGCTGGCGCCGCTCGACCTGGGCGAAATAACCGTCCAGGACTTCGGATCGGCGGGGCATTCGTACTTGCTCCGCTTCGAAAAGGTTAAAAACATCGCGAGCCTCGGACCCACCCTCGAGGGCGAGTTGGCGAAGACCTTTGGCCCCGACGGAGCAAAGGTGGTGCGGGTTGAAAGCGTAGGCGCGAAGGTCGGCAGCGACCTCAGACGCAAAGGGTTTCTAGCCGTCATCGCCGCCACCATCTTCATGGGCATTTTCATCGCGATTCAGTTCCGCAACGTTAGCTGGAGCTTCGGCACCGGGGCGGTTATCGCGTTGATCCACGACGTGCTGGTGGTGACCGGCGCGCTCGTCATCTCCCAGCTTCAGTTCGATCTCACCACGCTGGCGGCATTGCTGACCGTCATCGGATATTCGGTGCACGATACGATCATCGTGTCCGACCGAATTCGCGAAGATGCCGCCAAGCGCCGGCGCGAACCGATCGCGACGATCATGAACCGCGCGATTAATGAGACTTTGTCGCGGACCATCCTGACTTCGGGCACCGCGATTATGGTCCTGATTGCGCTGCTTGCGTTCGGCGGTCCCATCCTGCGGCCTTCGGCGTTCACCTTGCTGGTCGGATTCATCACGGGCACCTACTCTTCGGTTTATATCGCCGGTCCCGTGGTTCTGTTCTGGGAAGGCCATTCCAAGGTTGGCTCTGTTTCCAGCCGCGCAGCCTAGACCAGGCCCGAGCCGTTGCCGTGCCAGTATCAATCAATACCGGCCGCGGACGTTACTTTCTGAAAATTGCCGCGCCCGACCGGCGAACGGACGAAGGACTGGTGCTCACGCTCGTCCTCGAACGCGACGACGGGATCGAACGGGTCGCGTTTCAATGTCGTATAGCCGCGGATTTGCTTGACCCTGCAGCGAACACGGAGGCTGTCCTGGTGCGCCTTGCGCCATGGCTCGAGCGCGAGTTTGAGATGACCCGCGAGAACGCGCTCAAAGCGATACGCAGCGAGCGCAGGATGATGGAGCTTGCTTTCGACTCCGGCAATCGCGGTCCCCTCTAGTCTCTACATGAGAGCTTTTTCCATTTGGTCTTGAGAAAGTGATCATGGAGCGTGCTGATGCCGGAACGATCCCAGGATTCACGATGGTAGCGGACGCTGAGTATCAGGCGGGCTTCTTATCGGAAAGCCAGGCAAGGAATCGGGCTAATGCGCGCGGAATTAATCGCGGGCCGCGTTCTGCTCCTGACCAGGCGGTAAGCGAATGCAATTTGCTTTGACAGACAAGGCATTTCTCTTTAGTAGACTGAATAAGTCCAGTATTGGCAAACATTGACAGATGAGGCGGTAGGTCTATACTGGACTCAGGTAGTCCACTAATATTGGAGGCTTCCGGGGCGGGATTGCCCGTCCGAGCGAGTGGTAGAAAGCACGATGGTTAAGACGCCGATTTACATGGACAATCACGCGACCACGCCCTGCGACCCGAGGGTGCTGGACGCGATGATGCCGTATTTCACGACCAAGTTCGGCAATGCGGCCAGTCGCAACCACAGCTTCGGTTGGGAGGCGGAGGAAGCGGTTGACAAGGCGCGCAACCAGCTTGCGTCGATCATCAACGCGAAGGCCAAGGAGATTATCTTCACCAGCGGCGCGACCGAGTCCGATAATCTGGCGATCAAGGGCGTGGTTGAGTTCTACAAGGACAAGGGCAACCACGTCATAACCTGCGTCACGGAACACAAGGCGGTGCTCGATAGCTGCCGCGCCCTCGAACGGCAGGGCAAAGCGACGGTGACCTATCTGCCGGTAGATAAGCACGGGATGGTCGATCCGGACGATGTGCGCAAGGCGATAACCGACAAGACCGTGCTGATCTCGATCATGTACGCAAACAACGAGATCGGTACGATTCATCCGATTCGGGAAATCGGACGGATCGCCAAGGAGAAGGAAGTCATTTTCCACTGCGATGCGGTGCAAGCCGTGGGCAAGATCCCGGTCGATGTGGAAAAGGATGGAATCGACCTGCTCGCGATGAGCGGTCACAAGATCTACGGACCCAAAGGCGTCGGAGCACTTTATGTGCGGTCGAAGGGCCCGCGGGTGCGGCTCACTCCGATCATCGATGGCGGAGGGCATGAGCGCGGCATGCGTTCGGGCACCCTCAACGTCACCGGCATCGTGGGGTTCGGAGCGGCATGCGAGATAGCGGCCAAAGAGCTTCCCGAAGAGGCTCGCCGCCTCACCGAGCTGCGCAACCGGCTGCAGGCCGGATTGTTCGAGCGGCTTGACGAAATCTACCTGAACGGTCATCCCACCGAGCGCTTGCCCGGCAATCTCAACGTGAGTTTTGCCTACGTGGAAGGCGAATCGCTGCTGATGGGCATCAACGATGTCGCGGTGAGCTCGGGCTCGGCCTGCACCTCGGCTACCCTGGAGCCCTCTTACGTGATTCGCGCGCTGGGCATCAACGAGGAGCTTGCGCACAGCTCGATCCGCTTCGGGCTGGGCAGATTCAACACCGCGGATGAAGTTGACTACGTTGCCGACCGCGTGACCCGCGAGGTCAAGCGGTTGCGCGAGATGTCGCCATTGTACGAGATGGCGAAAGAAGGGATCGATCTCAAATCGGTCCAATGGAAAGCTTAACGGACAAAAGGCGGAGAGGCGCTGATGTCTTACTCGGATAAGGTTCTCGACCATTACAACAATCCCCGCAACGTCGGCAGTTTCGCCAAGGACGATCCCAACGTTGGCACCGGCGTGGTTGGCGCGCCCGAGTGCGGCGACGTGATGAAGCTGCAGCTCAAGATCAACGACTCCGGCGTAATCGAAGACGCCCGCTTCAAGACCTTCGGATGCGGCAGCGCGATCGCCAGCTCCAGCTACGTGACCGAACTCGTCAAAGGCAAGCACATCGACGAGGCGATGGCGATCAAGAACACGCTCATCGTGAAGGAGCTGAACCTGCCTCCGGTGAAGATTCACTGCTCGGTGCTGGCCGAAGACGCGATCAAAGCCGCGATCAGCGACTGGAAAAAGCACAAGGACGGCGCCGAGGAGCCGCAAGCGGCCAGGGCGCAGGAGAAGTAAAAGGCGCGCGCGATCGATGATTTCGTTGTCGGACAACGCGGTTAACAAGATCAAGCAATTGGTTTCCGACAAGGGCGACCAGGCGGGATTGCGCGTAAAGGTTGTCGGGGGCGGATGCTCCGGCCTGCAATACCGGATGGAGATCGATGCCGCCAAGGAGCGCGACAAGGTTTTCGAGCGCGACGGCGCACGGCTCATCGTCGACAAGAAGAGCTTTCTTTATCTCAACGGCTCCGAACTGGACTACGCGGAAGAACTGATGTCTTCCGGGTTTCGCGTGGTCAATCCCAACGCCAAACGCAGTTGTGGATGCGGGGAATCGTTCGTCGTATGAACGAGCGGATGCGGGGTGCATGGCGCAAAGATGATCGAATGCCCGTCATGTGGACGGCGGCAGGAGCCGCGATTGATTTGCGAGAGTTGCGGCGCTCCCGTCGGCGCTGACCTGGACTGCTTCGCCGCTCTCGGCCTTCCGCGCAAGCTGGTTCTGGACCCCGCCGCGCTCGAGCGCGCCTATCACGAGCTCAGCCGCAGAATTCATCCCGACCGCTTCGCCCAGGCTTCCGCCCGCGCGCGCGATGCGAGCCTGCGAAGCACGGCGCTGTTGACCCGCTCCTATCGCACACTGCGCGATCCCGTCGCACGCGGGTTGTACTGGCTCGAGCTGCGGGGCGAGAAACTCGCGGAAAACAACAAATCGGTTCCTTCCGAACTTGCGGAACTTGTATTCGAAGTTCAGGACGAGCTTGCCGAGCTTCGCGGCGCTCGCGGCTCCGAAATTCAGGCGCTTCGCGATCGCACGGTCGCGCGCCGCGGCGAACTTGAATCCGCTATGAACGATTTGCGCGAGCGCCTGGCCCGCAATTTTGAGCGCTGGGACAACGCGGACCACGACGCCAAGGGGCTCGTGGCGGATCTGAAGGCGATCCTTTCCCAGATCGCCTATCTGCGCACCTTGATCCGCGACGTCGATCGCGAGCTGGAAAATCTCAAGGCAGCCTGATGAGCCGAATTTTCGGAATAGACCTGGGCACTACCAACAGCCTGATCGCGGTGATGGACCATGGCGTCCCGCGAGTGATTTCTGACCCCGAAACCGGCGAGACCTTGCTTGAATCTGTCGTAGCGATCGCGCCCACCGGCGAGGTGCATACCGGCCGCGCCGCGATCGCGATGGAGCCTCATCTGACGGTCGAAAAGGACGGGCGGGTGAGCGCAGTGGGCTTTTCCGGCGGCGAGTTCGGTGCGGTCATCCGATCGGTGAAGCGATACATGGGACTGGGAGGCGGCGAGATCGCCCCCGAAGACCGCAATCGTTACACCTTTGCCGATATGTCCGGGTCGGTGGTGCGTTTTCAAATCGGCAAGCGGGCGTTCACGCCCCCGCAAATCTCAGCCGAGATACTGGTAGCCCTGAAGCGCCGCGCTGAACGGGCGCTCGGCGAAAAGGTCGATCGCGTGGTGATTACAGTGCCCGCATATTTCAACGACGGGCAGCGGCAAGCGACCAAGGATGCGGGGCGGCTGGCCGGACTCGAGGTGGTTCGCCTCGTAAACGAGCCCACCGCGGCATCGCTCGCATATGGACTCAACAAAATGGCCGAGGGGAATGTCGCCGTTTACGATCTCGGCGGCGGAACTTTCGATATCTCCATTCTCAGCATCAAGGAAGGAATCTTCGAAGTCCTGTCCACCAACGGAGACACGCATCTGGGTGGCGACGATATAGATAGTGCGCTGGTCGACTGGATGCTCGAGGAGCTTCCGGAAGAGCTGCGCCACGAGCGTCACGTATGGAACAGTGCCCGCCTGGCTGTGGAAGAGGCGAAGAAACGGTTGAGCGGCGCCGACGAGTTCGAGATCAAGCTCGAATTGCCGGGCCACCTGATTCGAAAATCGCTCACCCGCGGGGAGCTGGAGAGAATCGCAGCGCCGTTCGTGGCGAGGTCTCTCAAGCGATGCGAAATGGCGCTGGCTGACGCGGGGCTTGCGGGCGCGGACGTGCAGGCTGTCGTCCTGGTGGGGGGCGCAACCCGGATGCCACTGGTGCGCCGGCGGGTCGCCGAACTCTTTGGCCGCGAGCCGCTCTGTTCGCTGAATCCGGATGAAGTCGTCGCGCTTGGCGCTGCCGTCCAGGCCGGTGTGCTGATGGGCACGCAGGGCGATATGCTGCTTCTGGACGTCGTTCCGCTGTCGCTCGGGATCGAGACGATGGGGGGGGTGATGGAACGGCTGATCCATCGCAACACCACCATCCCGACCAGTGTCACGGAGAACTTTACCACCGCGGTCGACAGTCAGACCCATGTCGACATCCATGTGCTGCAGGGTGAGCGGGAGCTGGCCCGGGATTGCCGCAGCCTCGCGCGCTTCAAATTAGGTCCGATCGAGCCGCAACCTGCCGGATTACCCCGAATTGCCGTCACTTTCCTCATCGACGCAAACGGGATACTTAATGTCAGTGCGCGCGATGAGCGCACCGGCCGAGAGCATTCGATCGATGTCAAGCCGAGTTACGGCCTGACCGACGAAGAAATCGAGAGGATGCTCGAGGAAGCGATCGACCTGGGCGAGCAGGATCTCGAGCAGCGTCTCCTGATCGTTGCCCGCAACGACGCCGAGCAGATACTGGGGGCCCTGCGCAAGCAGCTCGGCGAGTTCCCGGAGTTGATCGAGGGTGGCGAACGCGCGCGTCTGGAAGAGGCGGCGGAGCGGCTGGATGCGGCACGCAAGACGGAAGATCGCGAGCTCATCTCCAGGCTGGTCGAGGAATTGAACGAGCTAAGCACGCCGTTCGCGGGCCGAATTATGGACTTCGCGATCAAGCAGGCGCTGGAAAAGAAATCGGTTGAAGAGGTGTCCTGACGGAGGCTTTCTGACGATGGGACTCAAGTGGGATCAGGCTGAGGAAATTGCGGAGGTGCTGGCCGAAAACCATCCCGGCATAAACCCGCTGGATGTTCGTTTCACCGATCTTCGCCAGTGGGTCATCGACCTCGACGAGTTCGACGATGATCCCGGGTCTTCAACGGAAGGCAAACTTGAGGCGATCCAGATGGCCTGGACCGAGCTGTACCGGGAGCAAAACGAGGACGACGAGTGAATAGACGCCCCTCTGGCGGCGTCTTAAGACTTTGAGAAGGAGGCGGGGGTGCGGTGGAAGAAGCTAATCACGACTTAAGGACTGGGGAAGCGCAAGGAAAGATGCAAGAGAAGGAAACCCTGGACGAAAGGCTGCCAAGCCTGTTCGAGCCCGACACTCTCTTGCCCATCCAGTATTTCGAGGCGATGCGCAAGAAGCATCTCCTTGAAGGCGAAAAGCGGCTAATCCTGAGCGTGTTGGAGGATGCCGTCGAATGCTTCATGAAATGCATCGACGCCGCCACCAGCAAAGGACAGCGTCTGTTTCGCGAAGCGGACGAGTGGATCAATCACGAGGACAAGCGCTGGGTCTTCTCGTTCGATAACGTCTGCGACATGCTGGACATCAACGCGGAATACATGAGAATCGGGTTGCGGCGATGGAAGGAAAGAAAGATCGAGATGATTGAGCGCCGCCGAATCCTTGAAGCCCAGACTGCCGCCGCGGTGCCGCCGGCCCCTGTGCCCGCCGATGAACCGGTCAAAGCATCGCCCGCCCCGGCGCCCAAGCCGGCAAAGGCCTTCGCAAAGCCGCCGGTCGATTCTCACAAGCGCGCTCATCGGGTTCATGCGTCGCATGCGGCGGCAAAACGCCGCAGCGCGCGTGCGTGAGCCCATCGCCGCGCTCGGCGCAGTCCGTCCACAGGCAGACATTTTCCATCGTCACAATGGCGACCCGTTTCGCACGGGCCGCCTTTTCCCCGTTGATCTGACGCGGGGCTTTCTTGCAGCGTGCGGAAGTTTTTGGCAGAGAATGCATAAACGGACGCATCTCTTAGAATTAGCATCGAGTTGACAACAAAATGACGGGGCCGCGCGTTGTGGTAGAAGGCTGACTTGCGATGTCCCTCGAGACTCACGAATCCCCGCTATCGATAGAGCGATCGCACGCCGCACCGAGTCATGGCGCGCAACAAGCTGAACACGGCGCCGAAGTGCCCTTCACGGTTTTTACGACCGACCTGTGGAAGCGAGCGGACGATCGCTTCGAAGCGTGGCGAGAAAGTATCGATGTAATATTCGACGTGAGGCCACACGGCGGGCGCGTGCCTGAAGGTTTCGCCGCGTCGGTTCGCGCCTACAACCTGGGCGAGATGCTGGTCGCGGGGGTTGACTTCAGCGGCCAGCACTTCGAGCGGAAAACCGCCAGGATCGCTTCCGATGGAATCGATCATTACCTCGTCCAGCTTTATGACACCGGAGGACTCGAGGGCGAGGCGAACCGGAGCGGTTTTCATGTGCGTTCGCGCGACGTTGAAATTCTCGATCTCGGCAAGCCGCATTCCTCGAACACGCTGACTTCGACCACGATCGCGATCGTCGTGCCGCGCGACCTGATGCTCGAGATGCTTCCGGCCTTTGCCAACGTGCACGGGCTGGTTCTGCCGGGCGATCGCGGCCTTGGAAGTCTGCTCGCCGATTTCCTGAGGTCGCTCGCGAGGAGGATGAACTCAATCGCGGCGGATGAGGCGCCGATTGTCGCGCGCGCCACCGCGGAGATGATCGCGGCGAGCTTTTATCCCACTTCGTCAAACGCGGCGCGAGCGCGGGTGCAGACTGAAGGCGTGCTTCTCGATCGCCTGAAGCGTTACGTGGGTGACAATCTGGGATCGGCTGAACTAACTCCGGATAGTCTGTGCCGCCGGTTTCGAATTTCCAGGAGCCAGCTATATCGGATATTTGAGCCTCTCGGCGGCGTGGCGCGATACATTCAGCGCCGGCGGTTGCAAAAGGCATTCGCGCAATTGCGCGATCCGCTGCATCGTCATCGCCGCATCTCCGAGATCGCATTTGAGGCCGGCTTTTCGAGCGAGGCGCATTTCAGCCGCGCTTTCCGCCAGGAGTTCGAAATGGCTCCGTCCGACGCGCGATTCGAAAGCGGTCCCCGAACGACCTTCAGGACGCCATCGGAGCTCTCCGGCCAGCGCGACGACGGCTATGAGGACTGGCTGCGGCGTTTGAGCCGCCGCCGCTAGAAACACCGCCGCGAGGGGTCTCCGGCTCTACACGGGCACCGGATTCTCGGCCGCGCCGCCGCCGACGCCTGCCAGCACGACCCGCACCAGCTCAGCCAGCCGCCGCCTCAGCATCGGCGAGCTTGTAGCCAGATGCTCTATTCCGTGGCCTCCGGCAAGCAGCAGGTCGACAACCGCCGCGGAAGTAAGGCCGTACCGCTCCGGGGATATCTCGCCGCGCCCGGCGGCTTCTTCGATGACCTCGCGCAGGATCCGCTGATGGCGGCGGGAGCATCTCTCAAACACGCCTCCGGAAAGCCGGTTTTTCGAATCCATCAGTTCGGCGGCATGCGGCGAGCTTCGGACGATCTCAAAAGCGAAGGTGAACTTGGCCTCCAGGATGGCGAGAATCCGATCGGCCAGCGGCGCGTCGGAGTCGCGCGCCTGCTGCGCCTGGTCCTCGAGCCGCCGCGCGATATCCTCGCAGAGGGCGCGGAAGATTTCCTCCTTGCTCTTGAAGCTGAGGTATACGGTTCCTTTTGCGATCTGCGCTTCGGATGCGATGTCGTCGATCGAAGTGCGCTTGTAACCGTAGCGTCCGAACAGCCGGAGCGCGGCATCGAGGATTGCTGCGCGTTTTTCTCCCGCCGCGCTCCGGCCGCGTGGACTCATGAAGGAAGGGCAAACTCGCGTTGCGGTCGAACGACCATCTCGAAGATGTTCAATTCGATCGGTTGAGTGACTGCGAAGAGCACCGCTCGGGCGATATCATCGGCGGACGCCAGGATCTGCCGGCCCGCACTGGCGACGCGATCGAGAACTTCGGCGGGCAGGGTTGCGCCCGCTTTGAAGTCCTGTTTGATGCCGAGGGACTGGAGGATATTGGCAACGAACTCGGGCGGGAAGTTGCGCGCGAAGTTGGTGGCGACCGCACCGGGGATGATATTGACGACGCGGATGGTGTCGTTCTCCAGTTCCTTGCGCAACGAAGTCGCGATTGCGTTCACCGCCCATTTGGTCGCGCCATAGACGCCGGATGCTTCCCGGCGTCCCGCGACCGACGAAATATTTACGATGTGCCCGCGAGCGCCGCAAGCGCGCATCGCGCGCACCGCCGCCTGAGAACCCACCAGCAGTGCCAGCACATTGGTCTCGAGCATCGCCCGCCAGCGCTCAGGGTCGCCGTCCACGATCGAACTGGGAAACTCCACGCCCGCGTTGTTGACCATGATGTCGAGGCGCCCCGTGTCCTTCGTCGCCTGGTCCACCAGTGCCCGCACCTGCCCGGGGTCGCGGATGTCGCCCGTGATCGGAGTGGCCTTTCCTCCCGCCGCTTGCGCGGCCGCGGCCGCCTCGGAGAGCGAAGAAGCGGAGCGACCGGCGAGAAACACGTGGGCGCCGGCCTGAGCGAGCCGCACCGCGATGGCGCGTCCAATGCCGCTTGATGCGCCGGTTATGACCGCGGTCCTGCCTGCCAACGATGAATTGTCCGCCATGATTTTCCTCCATGACTAAATGACTAAAATATAAAAAATGGTCAACCAGTATATACCAGAGGCGCTCGCGCCGGTAAAACCGGACGCTTGCAGGGAGCGGCGGCTGCGCCTAGCGTCAAATGGCGATGCCGCTCAGGACCAGAATTGAATGCCCCGAATGCGAAGCCGATCTCAGCGTCAAACGGGGCGGCGTGTGCCCAAACTGCGGGGCGCGGATCACCGAACATGTGGCGCGTGTGCAACGCCGCGAACGAAGAATCGAGCAGATTGTGGCGATTGTCGGGACCGCGCTGGTGCTGGGGTTGTTCCTGGTGACCAGCGGCGCAAGCCTGCTCGAGGGAATCGCCGCCTACACGATAGCGGGCGCGGTAATGTACTTTCTCGCGCAGCGCACGTTCTTTTGATCGAATCGAATCTGCCGGCGTGCATGAAAAGCGAGGCCGCCCTGCGCGCCTGGCCGGCGCCTCCGCGATTGCGGAATCCACAAGGTGCCGAAAAAGAAAGGGCGACGGCTTTCGCCATCGCCCCGTTAGGAAAAGAGCGCTCTCGTCGTCAGGCTGCGCGCCAGGCTTCCGCCAGGTTCTCGATCGCCTTTAGAACCTTGGCGCGGCGTTCCTCGGGGTCTTTCGCGAAGCACGAGAACTGGAGCGCGCTTGCGGTAATTCCCGCGCGCTCGTAGTCCTTCAGCCGCCGCGCGCATTGCGCCGGCGTGCCGAATACGAAGATCTTTTCCACCATCCCGTCCGGAATCGAATCGAGCGCCTTCTTGCGATCGCCGGCTTGCCACGCATCGAAGGCGATGCCCGCCTCCTTCTCGTACCCGATCTCGCGGAAGAACTTGTTGTATTGCGGAACGGTAACGTAAGCGGTCAGCGACCGGCGGAACAAGGAGCGCACGGTCTCATCGTCTTCGTCAACGGCGCAGATTATCCGGCACGCGACGTCCAGCGTGGCGAGATCCTTGCCGGCCGCTTTCATCCCCGCCCGGGTCTCATCGAGCATCGCCGGCAGCGTCTCCGGAGTGATGAAGTTAATGATCAGCCCGTCGCCGATTTCGCCGGCCGTCCGCAGCATCAGCGAGCCCTGAGCCGCGACGTAGATCGGAGGAGGATTGTCGAACGGAACGTCCAGGCGAAAGCCGTCGATATTGACCATCTTGCCATGCATCGTGACCTTTTCCTTGCGGAAGATCGCGCGCAGGACTTCGACGGTTTCCCGAAGCCGCGTGACGGGCTTCTGGAACTGCACTCCCATCCAGTTTTGCATGATGTTCGGAGTCGAGATGCCCAGGCCCAGCACGAACCGGCCCCCGGTGAGCAACTGCGTCGTGATTGCCGACATCGCGATCAACGCGGGAGGCCGCGAAAACACCGGCACGATCGCGGTGCCAAATCGCATCTTCGACGAAATCATCCCGGCGGCGGCGACCGGCGCGAATGCATCCGTGCTGAACGATTCGTACGACCATGCCTCCGTGTAGCCGCATCGCTCGGCGGTGCGCACGAGTTCGGCCAGATGCTGGCCGGTCAGAAAAGGATCGAACGGTAAAGTGATGCCAAGTTTCATCATGATAGTGGTTCCTTAACCAGGGAAATGTAGCGCAGTCAGGCCGGACATTCCTACCCGCGTGCCGGCCTGGCCGCTTGCGCCAGAAGCTGCGCAAGATGCATCGGCCTGCGATCCGGACAGAAGTGGCGAATTTGCGATCGGCACGAGAAACCGTCGGCGACGACGATGGTTTCAGCGCTGCTGGCGCGCACGCTCGCAAGCAGAACGCGCTCGCCGATTGCCGCCGAGATTTCGTAATTCTCGCGATCGTAACCGAATGCTCCGGCCATCCCGCAGCATCCCGCGTCCAGCACCTTGAACTCCAGGCCTTCGATTTTCGACAGGAGCGCGGTTTCGCCATCCAATCCCGCGATGGCCTTCTGATGGCAATGGCCATGAACGAGCGCACTGCCTCGCAAGGTTCCGGGGACGAATTCAGGGGCTTCGCGCGCCAGGAATTCATCGAAGGTCATCGCTCGGTCCGCCAGCAACTTCGCGCGATCGTCGCCGGGAAACATCTTCAGCAGCTCGTCGCGAAAGGTCAGGATGCATCCCGGTTCAAGGCCGACAATCGGGATGCCGCGCGCAGCCGCCGGTCCCAGCACTTCCATCGCGTCCACCAGCATTCGCTTCGCCCGATCCAGCATCCCCTGGTCGTACAGCGGACGTCCGCAGCATATGTCCCGATTGGGGATGCTGACGCTGAAGCCCGCGCGTTCGAGAACTTCCACTGCGGATGTAGCGACCTCGGGTTCGAAGAAATTGTTGAAGGTGTCGGGAAACAGCAGGATTTCGTGCGCGCCGGTATCCTGTCTGCGCCGATGCGATTCGGCGAACTCCGCGGTAAACGGCCGCGCCGCGAACCGCGGCAATTCACGGGCCGGATGAAATCCGAGGGCGGCCTTGGCCAACCGCCCCGCGATTGGAGCGTGCGCCAGTGCGTTGGCGAGTCGTGGCGCAAGCGATGCGGTCCGGGCAATTTCGTGCAATCGTCCAAAGAAGTGCGACTTCAACGGCCGGAACTTCCGCCGGTAGTAATGGGAAAAGAACTCCGCACGGTAAGCTGCCATATCAACTGATGCCGGACACTCTCCCAGGCATCCTTTGCATGACAGGCAAAGGTCGAGGGCCTCTTTCACGGCTGGGTCGGTGAACCCTCCGGCGAGCAGGTTTCCGGCGAGCGCTTCCAAGATCAGCCGGGCGCGTCCGCGCGTGGAATGCTTCTCCTCGCGAGTCGCCATGTACGACGGACACATCGTGCCGGCGTCGGTCTTGCGGCATTTGCCCAGGCCGACGCATTTGAGGCTCGCGCCCGCAAGGCCGCCCTCGGCGGAGAAATCGAAATGTGTCGCCACCGTCTTTGGCGAGTAGCTGCCGGCCAGCTTCAAATGAGAATCGAGCGGATGAGGATTGACGATTACACCGGGATTCATCCGGAAATCCGGATCGAACGCGCGCTTGAAGTCGCGAAAGGCGTCGATCAGGTCCTTTGGATATATGGCCGGCAATAATTCAGACCGTGCCAGTCCGTCCCCGTGTTCGCCGGAAAGTGAGCCGCCGAACTCAGCGACCAGCGCGCCAATTTCTTCCATTGCCGCGCGAAACACTGAAACGCCCTGCCGCGAACCGAGATCGAAGCTGATGCGCGCGTGGACGCATCCTTCGCCGAAGTGGCCGTAGTATGTCGCCGCTGTAAGCGAATGGCGGCTGAGCAGGTCGTCGAAGCGTCGCAGGTACGCGCCGAGACGTTGCGGCGGCACCGCGGCATCTTCCGCGCCCGGCCAGGTGCGGGGATGGCCCGTTACGAAAGCGCCCGCGCCAAGACCCGACTCGCGAAGCCGCCAGACCAAACTCTGCTCGACAGTGTTGGAGAGAATTCCGATCCCCGAGCACGAGCGACGCTTCTTCGCTTCGTCCGCGAGAAGGCCGGCGCGGTCGCGCGCTTGCGCCTCGGAGTCCGCTCCCAACTCCGCGATCAGAAACGCTCGCCCATCGGGCAGCAACCGGACGCCGGGCATGCCCTTGAGCCGTGCGAAGTCGGGCAGGTGATGGTCGAAGCCTTCGAGCGCCTCCGGGCGATGAGCGAGAATCCAGGGAGTCTGGTCGGCCGCGACGAAAACATCGTCGAAGCCCATTACGACCATCGTTACGAATTTGGGACGCGGGAAGAGCCGCAAGGTGGCGCGCAGCGTGACGGCGCAGGTTCCCTCGGAGCCTACCAGGGCGCGGGCGAGATTGAAGCCGCGTTCCGGCAGCAACTCGTCGAGATTATAGCCTGAGACACGTCGCGGTATTTTCGGAAAATGCGCGCGCACCGATTGCGCGCATCGATCGCGAAGGTCCCGCAGCCTGCGCAGCAGCTCCGCTTCGCGTCCGGAACCCTGCCCCGCGGCAAGCAGCGCCTGCTCGCTCATCGAGCCCGACAGCGCGAGCCGGTGTCCGTCATACAGCATCGCCTCGATCGCTTCGGTGTTATCGACGGTTTTCCCATACGCGGCGGAGTGGGCCCCGCAGGAGTTGTTGCCGACCATTCCGCCGATAGTGCATCGGTCCTTGGTTGCCGGATCGGGGGCAAAGAAGAGGCCATGCGGGGCAAGGGCGGCGTTGAGATGGCTTTGTACGACGCCGGGTTCCACCGTAGCGACGCGGCGGCCCGGATCGATAGCGGCAATCCGGTTCATGTATTTCGAAAAATCCAGTATGAGCGCGGCGTTAGTCGTTTGGCCGGCCAGACTGGTGCCGCCGCCGCGAGCCAGGATCGGGACGCCGTTCTCGCGCGCAATCCGCAAGGCTGCCGCGACATCGCCGTCGTGCCGCGGCGCGACCACTCCGATCGGAACCTGCCGATAGTTCGATGCGTCGGTGGAATAGACGGTGAGGCTGCCCCGGTCGAAGCGCACGTCGCCTTCAACCGCATCCTCCAGCGCATGCATAAGCATCGTGGGCGAAGTCATCTCAACTCCGGATTGTAGTCCAGTTGAGGCGCCTGCCTAATGCCCGGGCACAAGCCTGCGGAAGGTGTTGTTCAGGCCGGTGAGGCAGGAATCAATCCGTTTGCACGGCGGTTTTGATCCTGCCCTTGAGATCGGTTTCGAAATAATACTTGTGGCCTTGATAGGAGTAATAGAGTTCCTCCGCGCCCGACTCCATCGGCACGGCCATCCTCGGCTCTCCCATCTTGTCGACCAGATCTCTGCGATCTTTTCCGATCCATTCCGGAAGGGTCTTTTCCTGTGCGACTCTGGCCGAGCCGATCCATGCGGAAGTGGACGTCTCCGGAAAGAAGCGCTTGGCGCATCCTGACGACAATTGAAAGAGTGCGACTGCGGCAACAGCCAGCAGCCGCATCCTCGTGGACCTCGGGTTCTGGAAAAAGGTCATCTTTGCTCACGACAAGGCCGTCCACTCGATGCGGAGTTCGGCAAGCGAGCGACTCTACAGATGTCGGCCTGCCGCGTAAACGAAAGGGCGGATTAAGAGATTGATGCGGGATTCTTGCGAATTCTTTACAGATCCTTCATCCCGGCTTTCGGCGCGCCCACCAACGCCGCCATGTTGCCTTCCGGCGCCCGGTTCTCGAGCATGAGCTGATGGCAATGGCCGATCTCATCGAAGGTGAAGGTCTTGCCTAGGCAGGGATCGATCTTGCCGTCGATCACGAGCTGATTGAACGCGTAGGATTGTTCGTCGTTGGCGAAGTGCGAGCCCTGCAGCCGCTTTTGACGCATCCACAGGTAGCGCAGATCGATCGTCGCGTTGTAGCCCGTATGTCCCGCGCAGATTACGACCATCCCGCCAGTATCGCAGACAAACACTGAGGTGGGGATGGTGTCTTCGCCGGGGAATTCAAAAACCAGCCGCGGGCTTTTGCGCTCGCCGATGATATCCCAGATGGCTTTGCCGAACTTGCGCGCTTCCGCGGTCCACTTGGCGAATGCGGCATCGTCTTTCCAGTGCGGCAGCATCCCCCAATGCTTGAAGTTCTTGCGGTTGATGCAGCCCTTGGCGCCGAGCCGCTTGCAGAATTCGATCTTGCGATCGTCGCCAACCACGCCCACCGGAACGCCGCCTTCGGCCTTGACGATTTGAAGGGCCATCGAGCCGAGACCGCCCGATGCGCCCCACACCAGCACGACGTCGCCTTTTCGCACCGTATGCGGCGGCCATCCCATCAGCATCCGATAGGCGGTGGCGCCCACGAGCGTCGGCGCGGCCGCCTCTTCCCACGTTAGGTGCCTGGCCTTCGGCATGCACTGATGGGCCTGCACTTTGCTGAACTGCGCGAAGCTGCCCCAATTGGTTTCGTAACCCCAGATTTTGAACGATGGATCGTACATCGGATCGTCGCCGCTTCGGACCGCGGGACAGTCGCGATCCCATACGCCGCAATGAATGACGACACGGTCGCCGACCTTGACATTGGAAACATCCTTGCCAACCGCGTAAACGATTCCCGATGCGTCGCTGCCGCCGATGTGAAAATCGCTGTGGTCGTAGTTCGCTTTCTTGCGTGCCGCGATTACGTCAACCGGCGATCCCAGCGCTGCCCAGACGTTGTTGTAGTTGATTCCGGCGGCCATCACATAAACGAGGACTTCGTCGGGCTTCAGTTCGGGCACGTGAACCTTCTCGACCTTGAAGGCCTGCCGCGGATGCCCAAAACGATCGGCCCGGATAAGCTGGCCGTACATGTATTTGGGCACGTGCCCGATAGGGGGCATTTCGCCGATTTCGTAGACTTCCTTTTGGCTCATAATCTGTTCCAGTTACCACCGGCGTCGAACCGGTTGGCTCAGAGATATTCGCGGGTCGATCACCGGTATCTCACAATATCGCGCGCGAACGCGGCGCGCATCGGGAAAATACGCGGTTCGCCGCCGCCACCTGATCCCTCGGCCGGGCAGCGGTCAAACTAGCTACCGGTTTGCCGTTCGTTTGACAACAGGCTAACGACTGTACGGTAGGGCGCCGCCCAAGCGGAACCCGATTAACGTTTCATGAGCTCTTATGCGGACCCCGGCGCGCCGCAAAGCCGCCTAATGAAAGGTTGACCCGCTCGCAACGATTCCATAAAAGGGCTTCCGGCCTGTGCGCAGCCTTCGAACCTGTTTCATCAGCGGAGAGCGGACCCAAACGGCTTCGGCTCGAGTGAATTTGGGCTTTCCGTTCGCGGTTCGGTGAGGCTGCGGCTAGAATCAGTTCAATCCAAGCTGAGGCGCGATAGGCATGGCGGTGCGCAAAATCGAGCGGGGCCACTACTTCGAGGACTTCGAGGTCGGCCACCTGTTCAAGCATCACTGGGGCCGCACGATTACCGAGGGCGACAACGCTTTCTTTTCGTCGGTCACGATGAACTTCAACCCAGCGTACTTCAACCGGGAGTACGCGCGGTCGATCGGCTACGAAGGCGTGATCGTAAACCATCTGCTGGTGATGAACGTGGTCTTTGGACTTTCGGTCGAAGATCTGAGCGAACGGGCGATTGCCCACCTCGGATACGAGAAGCTCAAGTACCTGGCCACGGTCTATCCCGGCGATACCCTGACCTCAGAATCGTTGGTCCTGGAAAAACGCGACACCTCGCGTCCCGACCGGGGCGTGGTGAAGTTTCGCACCACCGGCTACAACCAGCGCGGTGAAAAAGTGCTTGAATACGAGCGGCCGGTCCTTATTCGCAAGCGCAACGTCAAAGCGGAGTAATTTCAACAATGGCGCTGGTTACACCCGAACATGAGGAAATTCGCCGCTCGGTCCGCGATTTCGTGGAGGCCGAGGTAAAGCCGATCGCCAACGACCTCGACCGGCAGAACAAGGAAATTCCCGAACACATCCTGAAAAAGATGGCCGAGCTCGGCTATTTCGGCGTGATCTTCCCGGCCGAAGAAGGCGGGCTGGGCCTCGACTATATCGCGATGGCGATTGTCACCGAGGAGCTGTCCCGGGGATGGCTCTCGGTCGGTTCCGTGATGACTCGCAACATCATCACCGGAACCCTGATCAGCTCCAATGGAACGCCCGCGCAGAAGAAGAAGTACATGTCGAAGATCGCGCGCGGCGAGATCCTGACCGCCGCCGCGTTCACCGAACCAGACTCCGGCTCCGACACCGCGTCCTTCAAAACCCGCGCGGTAAAGCAGGGCGACGGGTACCTGATCAAGGGCTCGAAGATGTGGTGCACGTTCGCGAATCGCGCGCAGATGCTGACCGTGATGACGCGCACCGACCCGGACATCTCCAAGCGCCACAAGGGGCTTTCCTTGATCCTGTTCGAGAAGGAGCCGGGCGACGATTTCATGCCGCCGCAGCTGACCGGATCGCCGATTCCGACCATCGGTTACCACGGGATGCGCAGCTATGCGCTGCAATTCGACGACGCCTACGCGCCGGCTGAAAATTTGATCGGCGGCCAGGAGGGCAGGGGCTTCTACCAGTTGATGTCGTCTTACGAGGCTGCTCGAGTTCAGACGGCGGCGCGCGCGGTGGGCGTCGCGCAGGCGGCCTTCGAATGCGCGGTCAAATACGCGAAGCAGCGCACCCAGTTCGGCCAGCCGATCGGGGATTTCCAGGTGATCCGCCACAAGCTTGCGCATATGGCGGTCGAAATCGAAGCGGCGCGGCAGCTTTGCTACTTCGCCGCGTCGCAGAAGGACACCGGCAAACGGAGCGACTACGAAGCCGGTCTTGCCAAGGCCTTTGCCGCGGAGATGGCCGAACGGGTCACCCGGGAGGGGATGCAGATTCACGGCGGCTACGGCTATTCGATGGAGTTCGAGGCGCAGCGCTTCTGGCGCGATGCGCGGGTGCTTTCGATCTTCGAGGGTACCAGCGAAATTCAATACGAAGTGATTGGCCGCCGAATCATGGAGCAGCAGGGTTAACAATGAGCATCACGAGCGACGGCAGCTACTTCGAAGATTTCACGGTCGGTGACACGCTGGTTCATCAGCGCGGCCGCACGATCACCGAGGCCGACAATCATATCTTCACCTCGATGGTCATGAACACGGCCGAGCTGCATTTCAACCAGGACCTGGTCGATCGCGATCCCAAGACCTACTACAACGGCCGCCGCGTGGTTTATGGCGGCGTCGTCCTCGCGTTTACCGTCGGGCTTGCCTCCGAAGATACGAGCGAGAACGCGATCGCGGAGGTCGAGATGGACAACGGCCGGCACACAAACCCGGTCTTCCACGGCGACACCATCTACGCCGAATCCACCGTCCTCGAAAAGCGCGATTCCAACCGTCCCGACGCCGGGCTGGTCAAGTTCAAACTCGTGGGCAAGAAGGCGGACGGCACGGTGGTGGTCGAAATCGATCGGACCGTGCTGATCAAACGAAAATCGCATTACCTGAAGAAGGCCTGACTCGCGTCGCGGTCTATTTCCGAAAAAGGCAGGAAGAGAAATGTACGTTTTGGACAACGGCACTCGTTTCGTAATCCCCCGCACCGAGATGACCTATCCGGGCCACAGCATGAAGCTTCATCAGAATGCCGCCGACCCGGTTAAAGCACCCGTCGACCATGTGATGGCGGATTTCGAGGACGCTTGTCCCTACGAATTCAAGGGAGAAAAGAGCCGCAAGACGATGGTCGAGGCGCTCAATACCCTCGACTTCGGAAAGAAGGTCGTGACCGTCCGCCCGAACAACATCCATTCACCGTTCTTCAAGGGCGACCTCGAGGCGGTGATGCTCGGGGCGCCGAACCGCTTTCACGGAATCATGCTCCCCAAGACCCGCGGTCCCGAGGAAATCAAGCAGGTCTCCCGGCTGCTTGACGATCTGGAGAAGCGGGGCGGATGGAAGTATCGGGTGCAGATCGAATCCCTGATCGAGACGCCGCATGCGCTCATCCACGCTTACGAGATTGCGACCGCCTCAGACCGCATGTGCGGGCTGGTGTTCGGAATTGCCGACTTTGCCGCCAACCTCGGCATCCGCGAAATCGTGGAAGATCAGCACATCAACTTCAACTACTCCAAGCAGGCCGTCGTCGTCGCGGCGAAGGCTGCCGGCCTGCACGCGATCGACAACGTTTTCATCCGGATTTGGAAAAACACCGATTCCTCCGAACGCATCGAGCAACTCAAAAAGCAGCTCCGCGCCAAAAACGTCGCCTCCGCGAATCTCGGCATGGACGGCACCTGGGTAATCCATCCGCAGCAGGCGGAGATCGCCAATGCCTGCTATACCCCGAGCGCCGAACAGGTCGAAGACGCGCGGCGCGTCGTGAAGCTCTACCACGAGAAGGGCGGGGGCTCGATGGCGGATCCGAAGACGGGCGAAATGATCGACGAGGCGACGATCAAGATCGCGCTGATGGACCTCGCAAAGGGGGCTCAGGCGGGGATGGTCTCCGAAGCGGAGCTCAAGGACTGGTCTCAGAAGAGCAGGGACATCACCGGCTACGACATCCTCGAACTGATGCGTCGTGTCGCATAGGCATCCGCCGGCGTAAAAGCCGCCGATTGCGCGTATGAGCGCCGCATCCGGAAGCGGCGCTCAGCACGAGAAATTCTTAAGGGACCGGAGCGGCGGTAAGCAGTCCCGCGGCCTCGTCGAAGCCGAACATCACATTAAGATTCTGGATCGCCTGGCCTGCGGCGCCTTTGCCCAGGTTGTCGATCGCGGTAATCACGATCAGAGTCCGGCGCCTGCGGTCGAGCACGAACGCGACTTCGCAAAAGTTGGTGGCGCGCACATTGCGCAATTCCGGCAGCTCGCCCGATCTCAGAAGCCGCACGAATCGAGCCTTTGCAAAACTCGCCTCGAATGCGGCCTGCACGTCTTCTTCAGTGGTAGCGCCGCGCACTCGCATGAACATTGTGCTCAAAATTCCGCGAGTCGTTGGCAGCAAGTGCGGCACGAACACAACCGGCACCTCGCGACCCAATACCGAACTGATTTCCTGCTCGATCTCCGGCGTATGGCGATGCGTGCCGACCTTGTAGGCGCGGAAGTTCTCGTTGACTTCAGCGAACAGATATTCGACGGAGGCGGCGCGCCGAGCCCCGGTCGTGCCCGACTTGGCGTCGATCACGATGGAATCCGGTTCGATCAGATCGCGCCGAATCAGAGGGATGAGGCCGAGGAGCGCGGCCGTCGGATAGCATCCCGGATTGGCCACCAGCCGCGCCTCCCGCAGTTCCTTGCGATGGAACTCGGTCAGGCCGTACACGGCCTCCTTTACCAGCGCCGGGTCGGGATGCTCGAAGCCGTAGGTCGATCGATGCACTCCGGGGTCTTTGAGCCTGAAGTCCGCCGAGACGTCGATAACCCTGACTCCGGATCCCACCAGGTCGGTTATCATCTGGAAGCCGACTTTTTCCGGCAGGCACGAGATAACGGCGTCGGCGCGTCCGGCGAGAAACCCCGGGCGCAGTTCCTCGAAAGGGGGCAGATCGACACCCGCCATATGGCGATACACATCGGCAACTTCGCGGCCCGCGTAGTGTTCGGAGGTAAGCGCTGAAATCTCCACGAACGGATGCGCGGAAAGAATTCTAACCGCTTCGATTCCGGAGTACCCGGATGCGCCTACGACCGCAACGCGAATCCTGTCGTGTGCCATCGAACTCCCCTGGCAGCCTCCAATAGCGATTTGTTCATCCAAGTATCACGAAACCCCGCACCGAGCCAGTTCACTTGCTTTCAAACTCGAAAATCATCTCGCGCGCAGGCGCGCCGGACGATTCCTCGAGCTTCGCCAGGTACAGGCTTAAAACTTCGTCGTTCGGCTTTTCGGCGATCATCTTCCGGAGCTGGGCACGCGCCAACTCCGTGTCGCCCGCTTTGAGCATTTCAACCGTACGCTCGAACTGCTGGTAGAATGACGGGTCAACGCCGTCACCGGAGTGTCCAACCACTTCAACGATCGGCACGGGCACGTCCTTGCCCTTCACCTTGACCATGCCGATATCGCGGGCGACATAGGAATCGGCGGCTTCCGCAAAGGTCGTCCTGCTCACCAGAAGCCGGACGCCGAATTTGCGAGTGAGTCCCTCGAGGCGCGAGGCGAAATTCACCGTATCGCCTATAACCGAGTAGTCGAAGCGGCGTTCGCCGCCGAAGTTGCCGGCGATCGCTTCGCCCGTGGCGATTCCGATGCCGATATTGAGGTCTCTGAAGCGAGCATCTTCCGTGCGCATCTGTTCGAGCGCCGACAGCATCCGGAGCGCCGCCTCGATTGCGCTGCGCGAAGGATTTTCAACCGCATAGGGAGCGCCCCAGAACGCCATGATTCCGTCGCCCATCAGCTTGTCCACGACGCCGCCGCTTTCAAGAATGATGTTGGTCATTCGCGTCATGTAAACATTGAGCATCGCGACCAGTTCGGCCGGGTCGGACTTTTCGGCGCGCGAGGTGAAGCCGACGATGTCCGCGAACAGGATCGCGAGATGGCGCCGTTCACCGCCCAGCTTCAATCCTTCCGGATCGTCCACAACGGTCTCGATGACATCCGGATGCAGATAGTGCTCGAACGCGTGCCGCAGATGCCCCTTCGCGCGGCCTTCGGTGATATACCGATAACCGAGCAGCACCACGATCGTCCCCGCGGTGGTGATGAAGGGAAACACGACGCCCAGCATCACGCCCTCATCGACGAGCACGTAATGCGCGAAGCCGAAGTAGCCCGCCACCAGCGCCGCCATCGCCACAATCGACCACGCCGCGCTGAGCCATGCCGCGGCAATTGAAACCCCGATGCCGAGAAGGGCAGCCCACGCGCGTTCCATCACGAGGGTGTAGGTCCTGGTCCGGTTGACGAAATTGTTGGTGAGAACGTCTTCGACGGCGTTGGCGTGTATCTCGACTCGCGGAAACTCGTAACCGGCGGGAGTGACGGCCCGGTCGCCGAGCCCTTTTCCGGTTACGCCCACCAGCACAATCTTTCCGGCCAGATCTTCCGGACGCACTCGATGAGCGATTACGTCGGCTACCGGGTAGTGCGGAAAGGTCCCTGCGGGACCCCGATACGACACCACCATCCTGCCCAATTCATCGACCGGGATTACGGTGTTGCCGATCATCACGTTCTGAATTCCGTATTGCGCGATATTGGCCACGAGCGGCGGATAGTCCTCGAAGCCCCACACCACGGCGAGAAACAGCGGGAGGCACAGGCGGTTGTCGAACTTGATTGCCGTGAGTTCCTGTCGAAAAACTCCGTCAGCGTCGCTTTCCGCGTCGGCAAACGCCACTTTTTTGGCCGCGCTATTCAGGACCGGAATCGGCGGGGCGTACGCGCTCGCATCGAAAAACTGATCGCTTGCGCCCGGCGCCCGGCGCGCTCCCCAGGCCAAAGGCCATGGCTTGATCATTTCCGAGGTGTAGCCGGCAGGAACCTCGGTTGGAGCTTTACCGACCGCATGCGACGCAAAGCTGTAGGCTAAGAACGTGCTGCCTTGAGCTTTTATGGCTTCGGCGAATTCTTCATCGTGGTTTGTGCCGGCCAACGCCTTCAACTGATCGGAGCTCAGCCCCGTGGATCGGAGCTTGTCGACAATCGCTTCTCGCTCGATATCCGCCGGATCCGATTCGGTGAAAAGAATGTCGTAGCCGACTACCTTGACCTTGTAATCGATCAAGGCTCTCTGGAGTTTGGCCAGAACCGATCGTGACCACGGCCAGTGGCCGAGTTCGGCGATGCTCTGGTCGTCAATCGCCACAATTGCAACCTGGTTGGACGATGGAGGAGAGGGGCGAAGGCGCATTCGCACGTCCGAGGTCTTCAGTTCAAGGGTCACCAATAGGGATGGGTGCAGGACGAAGAGGGCGAAAATCGCCGCGGTAACCGCCAGGCCGAGCAGAAAAGTGGCCCAATGGAATTTGAGGCGGGAGCGCCGCTTTATCGCCGCATCAGCCATCGACGGTCAAAACTGCCGAATTAGAACACTAGCGCGCCGCCGGAGGGTGCGCCATCGGACGGGCAGGCAACCGCGCGAGGATCGAGGCGCGCGGCGAATCTATTCAAAAAACGTGAGCTGCTTGTAGATGCTCAACTGACCGTACTGATGCGCCGCACCGTATCCCGCCTGTGCGCTCGCGCCGATGTTCCACGGCCGGTAATAGACGCCCAGGTCGGGGCCGCCCTGGCCTTGAAGATCCGGAATGAAGCCTCCGACATAGAACGCTCCACCGCCACCGGCCAGAAAAATCCAGCGTCGCGTGGAGAGCACGATAGCCTGCAGATCGACCGAGGTGCTGGTCACACTGTTCTCATAGTTGTGATTCGAGGAGAAGGAAAAATTCACCGGATGCAGGCTGTGCAGGAAGAGCCAGGTTGAGAAATCGCCCTCGATCGTACTCGCATGACTGTTCCCGGCATCCCTGCCGCCGAGGATGAACAGATGCGTGCCCGGATAGAGGTTCAAATCAACTCCGCCCTGAAACCTAGCAAAGTTCAGTCGTGCCTCATGACCCGTCCCGGGATTGAGAGGGTTGTCGAATCCTTCGCCCTCCCACAATTGGTAGCCGGTTATCCGGCCTACAGCTCCGATGTATGGAGTCACGCTCTGTTCAAACTGGAAACCTTCCTGGACAGTGCCGTACTTGTCGCTGACGTACCCTCCGGTGAAGCCAATCAGGTTCAGGGTTCCCGGACGCTGGATTGTGAAGAACCCCGGGTAGAGATCATCAAAGAACCCCGCCGCAGAAGCATTCGTCTGAACCAGGGTCACGCACGCCAACGTTGCCAGCGCGCAGGCAAGATACTGCAATCTCTTATGCATCCTCACCACCAGCCACCTCCTCAGGGTGCACCCGGAGCCGGGCCAGGATTGGTCGCGGGAGGAGCAGGCGGCTCGGGGCAGACCGGGCAGGAGGGAGGCGGTACGGTCGAGACGGGCGACAGTATTCCGCTGGCCGCGACGCCTTTGGCGCCCGCAGGACCGCCGAACGCTGATGCACCCGTCATCCCCAACGGACCGGGTCCCGAAGGATTATTCGTGCCTGCCACCGTAGACTCGTAACCCGCCGGGACGCTCACCCCGCCAGCAGGATTGTTGATGTTCGCAAGGTTGACCAATCCTTCATACACGGACACGTCCGTGAAGTTCTGGATGTCGCCGTAGGTAGGCCGCTTCAGGCCCAGAAGGTAGACCACGTCAAAGAGTGTGCCTCGGGCGGCAGCGACCGCGTTGGGAGTATGGACTTCGAAGTTGGGAGCGGCCGCGCCAACTGTGCGGTTCACGAACGATCGAAGCGCCCCGCCCGCCAGGTTGACCCTGGTTGAGCTGCCTGCGTGCTGGTCGATGACCATGTTCGCGGAATCACCGAGTTCGAGGGTGCTCTGGTCGGTGAGTAAAACGACAATATGGCCGTCGTCGCCGGTAATAATCCGGTCACCGACCATGATCTGCATCCCCTGCGTGGCCGGAATGGTCGCGGCGCCGCGCTGAATCTGCACCGTGCCCGATACTTGCGAGGCTGTTCCCGCCGGGGCTGCCTGTGCGTGCGCGATAGCCGGATTTATCGCGGCCAGAAGAAGCAGAAGAAGTAAATAAGAGAAGGTCCGATAGGCAATTTTTTCAGTGTGGAACGAACGCATTCTGCCATTCCTTCGCCGCTTACCGCACCCTTCTATTTGGCCGCCTGCCTCCTGTCAATCAAAATCTGTCAGATTGTAGATATTACGTGCGAAAACAAACACAGGGCCGGCGGCTGAAGCCGCCGGCCCTGTGCAATGGGCGGGAACAAATCTGGTCGTGCAGACCCGCGGAGTTACCGCTTCGAGTACTGCGGGCGTTTGCGGGCCTTGTGGCGCCCGTATTTCTTGCGCTCGACCTCGCGCGGATCGCGAGTCAGCATCCCGGCCTTGCGAAGTGCCGGGCGCAAGGTCTCCGAAGATTCAACGAGTGCGCGCGAGATTCCATGGCGTACCGCGTCGGCTTGAGCGGAAATACCGCCCCCTTCGACCCGGACCACGATATCGAACTGCCCCTTGGTCTCGGTCAGTTCGAACGGTTCGAGGATCCTCATGCGCGAGGTGTCACGGGGAAAATAGTCTTCCAGCGATCGATCATTGACGACGATATTCCCGGCGCCCGGGAGCAGGCGCACACGCGCTACCGCGCTCTTGCGGCGCCCGGTGCTCCAGATAACGTTCTTTTTCTCTGCCATTTGACGATTCGTATCCTTGGTTAGACTTTGACCGGTTCAGGGCGCTGGGCCGAGTGCGGATGATCCGCGCCTCCGTAAACCTTGAGCTTGGTAAACAAGCGCCTCCCGAGCCGGTTCTTGGGCAGCATCCCGCGAACTGCCGTCTCGATCAGCCGCTCCGGCCGCGATTCGCGTAGTTTGCCGGCCGTCGTGGTGCGGATGCCCCCGGGGTATTCGGTGTGGCGATGATAAACCTTGTCACTCCCCTTCGCACCGGTCAGCTTGACCTTGGCTGCGTTGATCACAACCACAAAGTCGCCGGTGTCCTGGTTGGGGGTGAATTCGGGGCGATGCTTTCCGCGCAGCAGGCTCGCGGCGCGGGTCGCGACTCGGCCGAGAGGCCGGTCGGTGGCATCAATCACGAGCCATCGCCGATTGCGAAGCGCTTCCTCGTGCGACAAGCTCTTGGTTTGTTCGGTCAGCTTCACGTTTCGTCACCTGCCGCATCCGGATGCAGGCCGGCTGCGGGAACTCTGCAATGATTTTGGCGGGGCCGATGGGATTTGAACCCACGACTTCCGACGTGACAGGCCGGCGTTCTAACCGAGCTGAACTACGACCCCGCCTGAACCATCCTTTGTTACATTTTCCACGCCACGGAGCAACCTTGTCCGTTTTCCGTGCCTTGGTTCAGCAAAAATGTCCGGGTTTAACCGTTCGGCGAAAATGTCTGGTTCTCTGGCTCATGGTTGTCGAGTATCAAAACAGCTGTCCTTCGGGCGCATCATGCCGGCCTCCGAACGAGGCGAGGCATGTTGATGCGGGAATCGAAGGGACTGCTCCCGCGCGTTCCACGATGTTCGAGCCGTCATCCGGCACCCCTTTCTTGCCACACTTTCAGCGGTGCCATATTCTGACTTCGATTCCTTTTTTTTCACGGCTCTGAGCCCTAAGCGAGCGCCGTTTCCGGAAGCTTCTTCGGCATATGTGGATCGTCCGCCTAGCTCTGCGTCGTCCGCTCTCGGTTGCGGTCATGGCGCTGCTGATGCTGGTGCTGGGGGTCCTTTCGTTTTCGCTGATGAACGTCGACATCTTTCCGGCGATCAATCTGCCGGTGGTGATGGTGGTGTGGAACTATCCGGGGTTGTCGGCCTTCGACGTCGAGCGGCGGATGGTGTTCATCAGCGAGCGCGCGTATTCGACGACGGTCAACGGAATCGAGCACATCGAATCCGAATCGATAAACGGCCTGGGAATTTTGAAGGTTTACTTCCAGCCCGGGGCGGACATCGGCAGTGCGATTGCCCAGATCAACGCGGTTTCGGAAACGATTCTGAGCAACCTTCCCCGTGGCATCCAGCCGCCGCAGATCATCTCGTACAACGCATCGAACGTACCCGTGGCGCAGCTCAACGTTTACAGCGATGTGCTTTCGACGGAAAAGCTTTTTGATTACGGACTGAACTTCATTCGAATCCAGCTCTTCACCATCCCCGGATTTTCCTCACCCGCTCCGCTCGGCGGCGTCAGCCGCTCGATCATGGTCAACATCGACCCGACCAACCTCTATGCCAACGGGTTGTCGGCCTACGATATCGGAAACGCGCTGGCCGCGAGCAACGTTGTGATCCCATCCGGCGCCGCCAAGATGGGCAATTACCAGTACAACGTTGACATCAACATGAGCTTTCCCAGGGTCAGCGAGTTCGACAACATGCCGGTCAAATACGTCGGCATGGCTCCGGTTCTGCTTGGGGATGTCGCGCCAGTCACCGATTCACATCAGCCCGAGAGCAACGTCGTGCGCGTGGACGGCCGTCAGGCAACCTACCTGATGGTAATCAAGCACGCCGACGCCTCGACGCTCTCGGTGGTCGATGCCGTCAGAGCGAAAATTCCGGAAATTCTGGCGACCGCGCCCGAAGGCCTTAAAGTAGCGTTGTCTTTCGACCAGTCGAAGTTCGTGCGGGCCGCGCTGTGGGATGTCGTTCAGGAGGCGGTGACCGCGGCGGCGCTGGTCGCATTGATGGTGCTGATCTTCCTGGGCTCGCCGCGCAGCATGCTGATCGTCATCACCTCGATTCCGCTCTCGATTCTGACCGCGATCATCGGACTCAAGCTCACCGGACAGACCATCAACACGATGACCCTGGGCGGCATCGCCCTGGCGGTGGGAATGCTGGTCGATGACGCCACGGTCGAAATCGAGAACATCCACCGCAATCACGCGATGGACAAGCCGCTGCTGGTGGCGATTCTCGACGGTGCGCATCAGATTGCGACCCCGACGCTGGTCGGCACCCTTTCGATCTGCATCGTGTTCTTTCCGGTGGTGCTGCTGACCGGGGTCGCGCGCTTTCTGTTTACCCCGCTGGCGCTGGCGGTGGTGTTCGCGATGCTCACCTCATACCTGTTGTCGCGCACCCTGGTTCCCACGATGGCGCGCTACCTGCTCGCGGACACTCACGAGGAGAACGTCGGTGGCGGCCCTGTGTGGTGGACCCGGTTTGTACGGGGCTTCGAAACCCGTTTCGATCACCTGCGCGATATTTACCGGGACGCGCTCGGCAAATTCGTGGCGCACCGCGCGTTTTCGCTGGCCTGCGTCGCCGCTATCGTCCTCACTTCGTTCGGGCTCATTTTCGCGGTGGGTGAAGATTTCTTTCCGCCGGTTGACGCCGGAATGATGCGGCTGCACGTGCGCGCGCCGACCGGAACCCGGATCGAGCACAGCGAGCTTCTGGTGGACGACATCGAGCGTACGATTCGAACTATCGTCCCGCCCAGCGAGCTCGATAGCATCAGCGACAATATCGGCCTGCCTACTTCGTACGATCTGGCCTTCTATCAGACCGACAGCACCGGGCCGCAGGACACCGATATCCTGATTCAGCTCAAGCCCAGCCATCATCCTACCGCTGATTACCAGGAGCGGATTCGAAAGACGCTGGAAGCGAAATTTCCGCAGGTGACGGCCTATTTCCAGGCCGCCGACATCATCAGCCAGGTGCTGAACTTCGGCCTGCCGGCGATGATCGACGCGCAGATCAACGGCAACAATCTCGAGAAGGATCTCGATATCGCGATGCGCCTGAAGGACAAGATGGCGCGAATTCCGGGGGTCGTCGACCTTCGCATCGGCGAGCCGCTCGATTACCCGACCCTCAAGGTCGAGGTCGATCGGGCGAAGGCCCTTCAATTTGGCGTTACTCAGAACCAGGTCGCATCGAGCCTGCTCGCGTCGCTGAGCGGCGCCCAGTTGCTGCAGCCGAATTTCTGGCTGGACCCGGTAAGCGGCGTGAACTACAACGTGATTGCGCAGGTGCCGCAGGAGAAGGTCGATTCCGTCAACGCCCTCAACAATATTCCGCTCAGCGTAACAACGCAGCCGCAGTCCCAACGGCAGATTTCGGCAACCGACGGCTACCTGACCGGCAATCAGCCGCAGTTGCTCGGCAACCTCGCGATCGTGAAGCACGGATGGGATCCGGCGGTCGTGGCGCATTACAGCGTCCAGCGGGTCATCGACGTGGATTGCGCCGTCTCCGGCCGCGACCTGGGCAGCGTGAGCGCCGATGTGCAGCAGGCGATCGGGACGCTCGGAAAACTGCCGGCCGGCACGCACGTCGTGATCCGCGGGCAGAGCGCGGCGATGAGCGAATCGTTCCGGACGCTCGGCGAGGGACTCGTGCTCGCGGTCATCCTCGTCTATCTGTTGATGGTGGCGAACTTTCAGTCGTGGCTCGAACCGTTCATCATCATGATGGCGGTGCCGGGCGCGCTGGCGGGCGTGCTGTGGATGCTGGTGCTTACCGGCACGACCATCAACGTCGAGTCGCTGATGGGCGCGATCATGGCGGTGGGCGTGGGGGTCGCAAACGGAAACCTGCTGATCACCTTCGCAAACGAGCTGCGCGAGGACGGTTACACATCAGTCGCCGCCGCCATTCAGGCGGGACGCATCCGCTTTCGCCCGATTATCATGACCGCGCTCGCGATGATTCTAGGGATGCTGCCGATGGCGCTGGCGCTCGGCTCGGGCTCGGAGCAGAACGCTCCGCTCGGGCGCGCGGTGATCGGCGGACTGATCGCGGCGACCGCGATGACGCTGTTCGTGGTCCCCGCGGTCTATTCGATCTTCAGCCGCACGCTGATGGGCAAGCATCAGCGTGACGCGGAAATAGAAGCGATCGGGCTGCCCGGCGCTTAGACTGCGAGAAGCGATGGAAGAAGAAGATCCGAGGGAATATCAGGCCAAGAAGTCCGGCAAATTCTTCTTTGCGGGATGGATCGGCGCGATCGCGATCGTCGTGATCGCGACCGGCGGCCTGGTGCTCGCCCGCGATTTCTGGGTCGGCCGCCAGGCCTCCGAGCTTTCCCGCCAGAGCGAGGCGGGTCCGCATGTGCTGGTCGCGCAGGTGATGCACACGCCGAAGGTGCGCGAAGTCAAGCTGCCCGCGTCGCTGCGCGGCTTCGACGAAACCGAAGTCTTCGCCAAGATCCCCGGCTACCTGAAGAAAATCTACGTGGACAAAGGCGACAGAATTCGAGCCGGACAGGTGATCGCGATAATCGAATCGCCCGAGACCGATCAGCAGGTCGCCAACGCGCGCGCCAGCTACAACCTCGCGGTGGTGACCGACCGGCGCTACCGCCAACTGGTCGACAGTGGCGTCATCTCGAAGCAGGACTACGACAACGAGCACGCCAACATGCTGCAGGCCAAGGCCACCCTCGAGCAGGACCTCGCGCTGCAGAAATACGAGACGGTCACCGCCCCCTTCGATGGTATCGTCACGATGCGCTATGTGGACCCCGGACATCTCATCCCGCAAAGCACCGCGGGAGTATCGACCGACAGTGCAATCGTCGAGGTGGCCAGGATGAAGCCGCTAAGGCTGTACGCGTACATGCCGCAAAGCACGGCTTTGTTCGTCCGAAACGGCGACCAATCCACTTTCACGGTGAACGAGTATCCGCGCCGTAAATTCGTCGGCACCGTGACGCGCCATCCGGAAGCGCTGGCGGCGGACTCGCGCACCATGATCGTCGAAGTGGATCTGCCCAACGAGGATCTCGCGCTTTATCCCGGCATGTACGGCTTCGTGAATTTCTCGGTGTCGATGCCGGAAAGCGCGCCGATGGTCCCGGATGACGCCCTCATATTCCGCGACAGCAAAGTTTACGTGCCGGTCGTGCGCAACAACCGGCTGCACCTGGTGGAAGTCACGCTCGGCTACGACAACGGCGTCTCCGTGGAGATTGCGGGCGGCGACGTCAAAGATAACGATATGGTCGCCCTCAATGTCGGACAGGCGGCGCGCGATGGCGAGCTGGTTCAGCCGGTGCTCGAAAATTCCGCCATGCGCTAGGACGCCGCGGTATCAGATTACGGCGAACTGCCGGTTCTGCAAGGGCCATTGCGGCGCGCCGCGGATCGCGTCGAGAACCTCGCCCGGATGCGAGACCACCGTCCACATGTCGCGATGGCGCGGGTCCATGAAGCGCTCCGCGATGGATCTCTCAAGGAGTTCGATGCAAGGGCGGTAGAAGTCGCCCGTGTTCACGATGACGATCGGGCCGCCGTAGATTCCAAGCCGCTTCCACGCCATCGCCTCAAACAGTTCCTCGAACGTGCCGCATCCTCCCGGCAGCGCGATGACCGCATCCACCTCCTCGATCATCAGCCGCTTTCGTTCGTGCATATCGCGAGTGAGGATGAGTTCGCTGAGGCCCCGATGCGCCCATTCGAGGTCGGACATGAACTGGGGAATTACGCCAATCACCCGTCCACCCGCGGCCAAGGCCCCGTCCGCCAGATGCCCCATCGAGCCTTTGCTGCCGCCACCGTAAACCAGCGTGATTCCGGCTTCGGCGATGATGCGGCCGAGTTCCTTTGCGGCGGCATGGTAGGACGCATCGCAGCTACTGCTCGATGCGCAATAGACACAGACGCGATTTATGCGCATGGCAGCGATCGTATCCGACCCGCGGCGAGGTGGCGACTGGTTACTCCTTCCCCTCGCTGTTCTTCCACGTGGGCATCATCTGATTTGAAGGAACATCTTCTCCCTTTACCTTGCGCGCTGACTCGATGCCCGCAACCGGAAGCCCGTGTGGATTCAATTTTCCGACCTGAGCCAGGGCCGTCGCCTGGTCCCAGTAGATGCGTTCGCAGATAAGCTTGTCGCCCTGAAACTCGACGCACGCAACCGTCGGAATTTCGCAGTACTTGCCGGTGGGCGGGATGCCCGGAAGCAGCCAGTCGATTTCCCGGTCGTGCGTGAAGCACATCAGGACTTCATCGACAATCCGATCGGGTCCGATTGTGCGGGCCAGCGGCACGATCTTCATGTCGGCGGGGAGCCGCGGAATGAAATGATGCTTGTAAAACCTGAGCAGGTTAATGTGGCCGTAGCCGCCGGTCAAAGTGGGAACGTGGTTCACGTACGGCTCCGCTACCATCGTCTTCATCGTCTCATCGGCCGTTCGCTTGCTAAACTCCAGTGCGCAGTGATTATCCCATAGGCTGCTCAGGTCGTATTGCGGGCCCATCGTCTCGCGCAAGAGGCCAATCGATCGTGATCGAGCAAGCTGCGCGGCGAACGGATGAAAGCTCGCGCGCTGGTCGCAATTGAAGCCATGCTGCGCTTGCGCATAGACGAAAAACTGCGCATGGTCGTGGCCCGCCAGCGCCCTGCGGGTCGCTTCGCGGGCGCTTTCGGGAATGGCGGCATCCTTCTCGCCGTAGTGAAACATGATCGGGCACTTGATTCGCGCAGCTTCCTCAAGCCGCGTCTCGATGCCGCCGCCGTAGTACGAGATTGCCGCGTCGACGCCGCAATGCGCGGCGGTGAGATAGCTTAGAAGCCCGCCGAAACAGTACCCGACCGAGGCCACCCTGCCGGTACACTCCGGACGGGCGCGCAGCGCCACGATCGCATCCCCGATGTCCTCCAGCGTGACGTCGAGGTTGAGCTTTTGCCGAAGTGCCCGGCCTTTGGCGATGCCTTCCGAAGTGTAGGGGAGCTCGACTCCCGGCTCCACCCGCCAGAAGATGTCGGGCGCGAGAGCGACATATCCCTCGGCGGCCCATCGGTCGGTTACCGCCTGGATATGGGAGTTCACGCCGAATATTTCCTGCAGGACGATGAGTCCGGGGCCCGACCCGGATGGGGGAAGCGAGAGATACGCCCCAAACCTGCCGCCGTCGCGGGCCGCAATCGTGATCCGCTGGCTATTCATTTGCGCCTCCTCGCTCGAAGGGTTGTCCGATTGTTAGCCGTCGGCGTCAGCTCATAAGAGCAGCAGACGTAATCGCCGAACTCGCTCGTTGCGTGATGTGAGATATACGCCAACCGCGCGCGATAATCGATTGCTCGACGGGCATTGGCTGGCCCAGGCGGTTTGAGGAGGTTTCTTGCGGCGGATGGCGCAATCTGAAACGCTTACGAGCGGTCTGGACCTCCGCTCTTTTTTGATGATGGAACCCGCCACGCATCCGCAGCCGACCTTGCAGGCTGAGCTTCATCCCCCGCGCCGCTATCTGGCGCTGATGTTCGCGCTGCTGATGTCGGCGACGATCTTCGAGGGCTATGACATCACGATTTTTCACCTGTGCACGCCGCTTATCGCGGCGACCTTCAGGATGAGCGATTCCGCGGTGGGGTTTGTCGCGACGCTGGTGCGATTTGGGGGGCTGCTCTCGTTCGGGATGGTCGCGAGCGCGGACCTTTACGGCCGCCGCCCGATCCTCTCCGTTACCGTCATCTTCTATACGATCTTCACCCTCGCGACCGCGCTCTCGCGTGGAATGGTCTCGTTCACGATCTTCCAGAGCGCGGCGCAGCTTTTCCTGGCGGCGGAGTTCGGGGTGGCAATTACGATGGTCAGCGAGGAGTTTCCCGATGAGACTCGCGGCCGGGCAATCGCCGCCCTGCACACGGTCGCGTTTCTTGGCGTCGCCGCCGCAGCCGCGATCTTTCCCCTGATGGTGTCGTCGCGATGGGGCTGGCGGGGCATGTACTTGCTGGGTATCGCGCCGCTCATCCTGACCGCGTTTCTGAGGCGCGGGCTCAGGGAGACGATGCGCTTTCAGGCGACCGAGGCTGCGCGCCGGATGGCGGGTGCGGCCCGGGAAAACCTGCTGCCCAAGCTGCGGTCATCGTTCGCCGAGTTCGCCGGCCCGTATCGCGGCCGGCTGATTCTTGTCGCCATCCTGTGGAATTCGATCGGCCTGATCGGCGGTCCCACCATCACGTTCTTCAGCCTGCTCGCTATCCGAGAACATCATTGGAGCGCGGCGCAAGTAGGCGTCGCGTTGATCGTCGCGTATTTGATGGGCTCCGTGGGAAGCCTGCTCAGCGGCTACGCGATGGATCGCATCGGCCGCCGCACGACAACTTCGATCTTCTACCTGTGCGCGGCGGCTTCGATGGCGATCATGTTCGGGTCGGGATGGCACGGCTCGCTGCGGTTCGGGATTGTAGCGACGCAATTCGCCTATCAGGCTGCGCGCACCGCGACTTCGGCATTGTCGGCGGAACTGTTTCCCACCGAAATTCGCGCATCGGGCTACAGCCTTACCGTACAGGTGATCGGGCAGCTCGGATGGACTCTGTCGCCGGTGGCGGTGGGCATCCTGTCGGGACCGATGGGCGGGCTTGGACACGCGGCGTCGCTGTTCGCGCTCGGTCCGATTCTCGGCACGATTGCCATCCTCGGCTACGTTCCGGAGACGCGCGGCAAGACGCTGGAAGAGATTTCTCCTCCGTCGCTTGAGGATTAGTCGGCGCCGCCCGGCCCTTTCACTCGACGTCCGGCACCAGGTCCAGGGCGGCCAGCCACGCTGCGGAGCTGCTATCCGAAGGCGCGCGCCAGTCCCCGCGCGGCGACAACGATCCTCCGGAACCAACCTTCGGCGCATTGGGAATGCACGAGCGCTTGAACTGGCTTAGTTGGAAGAAGCGGTGGAGGAAGACCCTGAGATTCGCCTTGATCGCGCCGATGCCGTATTCGTGGCGTCCTTCGAGGGGAACGTCCGGCCAGCCGCCGCGCAGCTTGTCGCGCCATGCGCAGTAGGCGAGGAAAGCGATTTTCGGCGGCGCATAGCCAAAGCGTAATGTAAAGTAAAGGTTGAAGTCCTGGAGCTCGTACGGGCCGATGATGCTTTCCGTGTAATGAGTCGGCTCGCCTCCGGGCGCGTCGCTCGGCACGAGCTCGGGACTGATGGGCGTGGCGAGAATTTCTCTCAGTATGGAGCTCACGTTGCGGCCCAGCCGATCCGTCTGCGCAACCCATCGGACCACGTGTTGGATCAGGGTCTTGGGAACGCTCGCGTTGACGGCATAGTGCGACATGTGGTCGCCGACGCCGTAAGTGCACCATCCGAGCGCAAGCTCGCTGAGATCGCCGGTTCCGATCACGATCGCGTTGTTATGGTTGGCGAGACGGAACAGGATGCTGGTGCGTTCGCCCGCCTGAACGTTTTCGTAGGTCACGTCGTATTTCGTTTCACCATTGGCGTGCGGATGCCCGATGTTTTTCAGCATCTGCGTCGCGCTGGGGCGGATGTCGATCTCGTGTGCGCTGCATCCGATCGCCGCCATCAGCCGGCGCGCCTGCGCAAGCGTGCGGTCGCTGGTGGCGAAGCCCGGCATCGTGTAGGCGAGGATGTTCCTGCGGGGCAGCCCGAGACGATCCATCGCCTGCGCGCACACCAGCAAGGCCTGCGTCGAATCAAGCCCGCCGGAAATGCCGATCACGACCCGATCGATCGCGGTGGCACGCAGCCGCGTGGTCAGTCCCTGCACCTGGATCTGATACACCTCGGAGCATCGCTCGTCGCGGCGCGCCGGGTCTGAGGGCACATACGGGAAACGCTCATAGCCGCGATCCGGCAGCATCCGATCCGCGTGCGGCAAGGCGGTTGCGTAGTCGATGGTGCGGAATCCGGCGAGGCTTGGATGTTCGCGGCGGATCGAATCGCCGAAGCTGGTCTGGCGAATTCGCTCCTGAACCAGCCGCTCGAGGTCAATATCCGCGCAAATCAACTGCGGATCCTCGCTGAAGCGCTCGGACTCCGCCAGCCTCGAGCCGTTTTCGTAAATGAGGGCGTGCCCGTCCCAGGCGAGGTCGGTGGTCGATTCGCCAGGCCCAGCCGCGGAGTAGAGGTAAGCGGAGAGGCATCGCGCCGACTGGCTTCCGACAAGCTCGCGCCGGTAGTCAGCCTTGGCGATGGTGATGTTCGAAGCGGATAGGTTAAGCAGAACCGTGGCTCCCGCCAGCGCCGCGTAAGATGACGGCGGAATCGGCGTCCAAAGGTCCTCGCAAATCTCCACGGAAAACACGAACAGCGGCTGATCGCGATGCTGAAACAGGAGCCTGGCTCCGAAAGGGACCTTGCGCATTCCCGCAAGGTCAATCTCCGTGCTTCTGGCGGAGTCGGCGGGCGTGAACTGCCGCGCCTCGTAAAACTCGCGATAGTTCGGCAGATAAGTCTTCGGTACCACGCCCAAAATCGCGCCGCGGCATACCACGACCGCGCAGTTGAAAAGCAAGTGATCGGCCCGCACCGGCATCCCAACCACTGCCACCACGTCGAGTTCTCGCGACGCCGCGAGGATCCGGACCAGGGCGTCCTCGGCCGCATCCAGCAGCGTGCGCTGATGGAACAGGTCTTCGCAGGTGTATGCGGTCAGCCCCAGCTCCGGAAATAACGCCAGCATCGCTTTGCGCTGCGCCGCCTGCTCCATCAACGCGACGGTCTGCGCGCAGTTGAAAGCAGGGTCCGCCACGCGCAGAGCCGGTATTCCAACCGCGACTCGCGCGAAATCGTGATTGTAGAGATTGAAGAAATTGTCGCCTGGCTTCACGCTGCGCCTTCCACGATGAGGTAGTCATCCGCGCCGGGCGGCCGGGCGGACTTTGCGTATATTAGACACAAAGTCCCCGCCTTGTCATGCCTGAAGCCGCGCTATTGGGAATGCTCGGCGATGAACTGCAGCATCAGGTTGCGTAGCTCGACTCCGTGGGCGCCCGCCAGGATTTCGGCGCCATGTTCGCTGCCCGAGTAAATCTTGAGCGATTTGGGCGCGACGGCGTGCTTGAAAAGCATCTCCGATTGCCCGGCAACGAACGGGTCGCCGGCGGTCTCGATGAACAGCATCGGCGCCTTCACCTGAGCATCCGCGTCATAGACGTTGAGGCCGCCAAATTCGACCGGCGTCGACAGCAGGATCAATCCGCAGACGCGATGTTGCGCTGCCAGCATGATCGCCGCATCGGAACCCATGCTGGCGCCGACTATGAAAAGCCGCTTCACGCGCGGCTGCATGAAATCGTAAGCCGCCATCAGGTCCACCGGAGCATCCGGCACATGAACGATCGGACCCGATTCGGGGAAGCCGCGGAAATCGAAGGTAAGCGCCTGGTATCCGTGCGCCGCGAGTACCAGCGCAAAATCGGTCCATCCTGTCTGATCGCCGTTGTACTGATGCGCCAGGATAACGCCCACCTCGCCGGCGCCATAAAGATGTCCCCCGAGCGTGGCGCCGTCGGCTGCGCGCAGTCGAACCGCAGTGCCCTCGGTAACGACGAGCGATGCGCGGGCCGATGTGGCGGGCGAACCTTCAGCGGCGGATCCTGTCGTGGTCGCCGCTGGCGCGCGTCCCGCAAACGCCACGACAACCGTTGCGGCCATCCAATGACTCCACAGCATGCGCAGGATGCACTTCAAATGCTGAGTTCCTTTCGAATCTTGCGGACGATTTCGGCGGGGGGCGCGGCGATATCGATCGCGAGCGCATCGCGAGGCTCTTCCAGCGCTGCGAACTGGCTCGGCAGAAGCGACGGCGGCATGAAGTGGCCTTTGCGCGCCGAAATCCGCTTCGCAATCAGGCGTAAAGAACCCTTGAGATAGACGAGCCGAACCTGCGCGGGGTCTGCGACGAGGATGTCTCGATACGATTGTTTGAGCGCCGAGCAGGCGATTACCGCGTTGTTCCCTTGCGCGATGCAGTCTTCGATGAGCTCGCGCACGCGGTAGAGCCACGGCATTCGGTCGGCGTCGGTCAACGCGATGCCGCGCGCCATCTTCTGGCGGTTCTCGATGGAATGGAGCGCATCGCCATCGTGGAATTCCCACTTGAGCTCGGCGGCCAGCATCCGCCCGATCGTGGTCTTGCCGCTGCCGGAAACACCCATCAGAACGACAACCATTACCGTCCGGCTCCTGACCGATTCCTGCTATCCGACCCTCGGAGACAACACAAGCGCGCAATCGCCTCACTGGACGCGGGAGAGGCGACGTCTTAGTGTCCGATGGTCGAGTTCGGATCAAGGAGGAGTCGGCGCGCGTGAATCTGATCGATAATTTCGGCACGGCCGGGCAGGCACTGGTCGTAGTACTTTTTTTCAGTTCAGTCACCATCCTCGGGCTTTACATCGTACGGCGCACCGTTCCGGTCGAGACCTTGCGCGAGGACCACGAGGTGGCGGGCTTCACGTTCGGGGTGGTCGGCGCATTTTACGGAGTGGTGCTCGCTTTCGTGATCGTTGCGGCGTGGCAAAGATTCGACCGCGCGGACGGCAAGGCTCAATCCGAAGCGCTCGCGCTCAGCGACATTTACAGTTTGTCGTTCGGGTTTCCGGCGCCGATGCGGGCGCAGGTGGTTCAGGCGGTCCTCGACTACGCCAACGAGGTCGTGAATCGCGAATGGGACCAGATGGCGGAGCTCAAGTACGAGCGATCGCTCGACGGCGAGGGCAAGTTGTGGCGCGTCCTGCTCGACTACGAGCCCCAGAACGCGCGCGAGCAGGTCGTGCTCGACAAGAGCCTGGATGCGATGGACCAGTTGAGTGACGCGCGCAGGCTCCGCTACGTCTATTACAACGAAGACCTGCCGTCGGTGGTCTGGATCATCATCTATATCGGCGCCATCATCACCATCGGCTTTTCCTACTTCTTCAACACCCGCAGTTTTCGATCGCAATCCATCATGTGCGGTACTTTTGCCGCTCTGATCGGGCTGACCATCATGGCCATCGCGGAACTCGCCAGCCCATACCAGGGCGCGATCAATGTCTCGAGCTCCCCATTCAAATTCGTGATCAATATGATCGAGCGGGACACCACGCATCGCGCCGTGTCAGTGGCGCCACCGGTTGCGCCTGCTGAAATTCAAGGCCAGCCGGCTGGGAAACCGGCCCCCTGAGCGGCGCTGTCCTGTCCGCGCCTATCGGCAGCCGAATTGAACAATCCGGCCGCGGCGATCATTCGAACGGAACACCTCGATGGAAAAAACGGCGATCCATGCATCGTCTGTGTCCGCGATGACGAGCGGCGCGACCCGCACAAATGTTGACTCGCTTTAGAACGCGCGGAGTATAGAAGGCGATTGTGGATGCGAGTACGGGCGGATGGGCGCTGACCAACCTGTTCCCTTGCATCCGTGAGTGTCCCGGATGTTAGAGGCGCGCTGACAGGAACGGCTGAGTTCGAAGCAATCGTTGCCGGTAAGCGGTGACATCCGGTTGAACGGTTGCGTTCACGCGCCGGGTTATGTATGGTCACGGCATACAATTGTCGCCGCCAGCTTCTTTGCAACGTGTATCGAGAAAATCAGACAGACTGCCGTATGAAGTTAAATCGGCGGGGGAGTTGCATCCGGCAGCTTCGCCGGTCGGTGGTTTTCAACTCAGGTTTTTCCGGCGAGAGCAGTCATGCGCACGGATCAGCAAATTCGGTTTTTTACTACTCCGAGCGGGGCTCGGGTCGCCTATTCAGCGGTAGGCAGCGGACCCGTGATCGTGCGGACACCGCCGTGGATAAGCCATCTCGATCTCGAATGGAAAATCCCGGCGATTCGAGCCTTCTATGAGCGTCTTGCGCGGCATCATACCGTAGTTCGCTACGATTCTCTCGGCTGCGGCCTGTCCGATCGCGCCCGCGAGGATTTTTCGCTGGTCGCGGAGGTCGCGCTGCTCGAGTTGCTGATCGACAGCCTCGACCTGGAGCAAATCGCGCTGTTCGGCTACGGAGCCGGAGGCCCGGTTGCGGTTTCCTATGCCGCCCAACATCCGGACCGCGTGTCGAACCTGATTCTGTTCGGCACCCTCGGTGACTACCGGCATGCGCGGCTATCCGAAGAAATGCCGGAGGCTCTGCAGGCGCTGGCGATCGAACATTGGCCGCTTGCGGCGCGCCTGTTCGCGGACCTGCAGGCGCCCGATGCGGACGGATGCACTCTGCAAGCGCTCGCGAGAATGTATGTCCAATCGAGCACGGGCGAAAACGTCGTTCAGGCCGCGCACGGACTTCTTCACGGCACCGACCTGCTCGAATTGCTGCCCAAGCTGACGGTTCCCACTACCGTAATCCATCGCCTTGCCGATCCTGCGTTGCCCTATCAGGCGGGGCGCGAATTGGCGGCGAGCATTCCCATGAGCTGCTTCGTCCCCCTCGAGGGCACCTCGCATCTGCCATTTCTAGGCAATTCGGGCGATGTGTTGGCGGCGATTGCGCGCGCGCTCGGTGACGATTCGCATCCGGACGATAACGTCTCCGAGGCGCCTGCCGGCGAGCCCGGCCCCGCGGAGGATATCGAGAGCATCGCCATGGGAGACGGACAGGCGCCCGGAACGCTTGCCGAACTGGAGGGCGGTCACGGGGCCGTATTCAGGCGCGAGGGCGAATATTGGACCATCGCTTATCGCGCCGATGTATTTCGCCTGCGCGATTCGCGCGGACTCAGGTACATCTCCCAGCTACTTCGCTATCCTGGGCGTGAATTTCACGCGAACGAACTCGAGGTTCGCACCGAGTCGGGCGACGCGGGCCTGGTTTCATCGCGCGCATTATCGGGGTTGACCGAAGAAGAACTGGCCGATGCGGGCCTTCATTCGGACAGCTCGGGAGACGCCGGAGAAGTTCTCGATGCCCATGCAAAAAATGCATACCGCAAGCGGATGCAGGAATTGCGCGACCATCTGGAAACAGCCAAATCGCGCGGAGATATCGCCAGAGCATCCGCTATCGAGGAAGAACTGTCGTTTCTTACTCGCGAGCTTAGCCGCGCGGTCGGATTGGGCGGGCGCGATCGGCGCGCCGCTTCGGTGGCGCAGCGCTCACGCCTGAATGTGACGCGCGCAATCAAGAGGGCCATCGAGAAGATTAGGCCTCACAGCCCGGCCCTGGCGGGGCTGCTGGCTCGCCGTATCAAGACCGGCCTGCTTTGCGTGTACCGGCCTGACGAGAGAGAGCCGGTGGCCTGGAGCCTCTGAATGACGAAGTTCCAGCCTCGTGCAGGCGATCCGCTTGATTGAACATCGAAGTTCCAGCCCGTTGAACCCCTAAATTTAACGAGGACCTAACGTCTTGGTCCTTGCGTGTGCCCTTGCGCCGGCGGCGTTCGGCCGGCGGTGTGGGTGCACGCGGGTTCGACAAGGGAGAGAGCCCGGCACTGGGGGTCAGGCGAAAACAGGCGTCGGGTGGAGGAGGAGTTTCATGACAGCAGGAACCTGGGGTACAGGTATCGTTGCCAGATGGCGCTGCCTGCTCGTGGCTGCAGTGGCAACGATAGCCACGTTGTGGTCAACAGCGGCGCGGGCGACTATCACGCAAGGCGATTTCTCGGTCTTCGGATTCTTCGAATCGCGCGAGGAAGGTCGATGGGGTGAAGGCAGCAGCGCCAACAACGGCACCCCGACCACTTTCGTTCATCCAACTCCCACTACTACGGTGGCAGTTCAGGGGCTGGCGTCGTCGTACACGGGTGGCAGCTTCGATTTCAACCATTGGGATCTGGACGAGATGCGCCAGTTGGCGGACATCCGTCCCGACTACCACATGGTGAAGAACTACAAGCTGTTCGGCCGCTTCGACACGCTGATTCTGAAGGATGCCGACTTCTTCGCGTTCTATCGCCCCTGGTACGACGCGGTCGG